>ERZ506747.8-NODE-8-length-281162-cov-13.2755_pt1 | contig 281162 bp, 241 predicted proteins | sample MGYA00513046_ERZ506747 | MGnify/ENA metagenome assembly ERZ506747
GACCATCGTTTGCTTTGACAATTCCTGTCTGCATACTTCCGTCGCTTCCCATATAATAATAGATGGTTCCAAACTTAATAAACTGGTTCCTATATAAAATTCCTTCCGCATTGCAGAAGTAACGCTTTCCATCCTGATCAATCCACTGTGCTTTCTTGCATAATCTTCCAGTGGCAGCATCAAAATAGTACAAGACTCCTTTGATTTCCGCAATCCCTTTCACCGGCACGCCATCGATGTAATAATACAATCCATCTTGAGACCAACCATCAGAAATCCTCTGTGATAGAATCGTCTCATTCTCATGCGCAGTATTTTCCTCTGCATTTTTGTCTATCTCTGCTCCATGAATCAGAATCTCAATTTCTTTTTGAACACCCTCATATTCAACTGTAACGCTCACATTTCCCGCAGCATTTGCTGTAACCTCATACCATTTTGCATTTGACGGAGCATTTTCCAGCAAGGCTTTTCCATTCTCTTCCTCAGACGCTTGTTCTAAAGCAACTTCTGATATCTGTGCCAAACTGCTATCTGATAAAGTTAGCACTGGAAAACACTCTGAATTATCTGACATAGATATTATGTAAAAACGAGCTTTTTCTCCAACCTGAAGCTCTATTTTTTCAGAGCTTATCAAAAATCCTTTTTTGTTTTGTAGCTCTAATTCATTTTGTCCAGATGTACTATCTTTTTTATCTATAGGCTGTTCTGTTTGTTTTTCCTCCCGTGTTTCTTTCACAGAACCGTACTCCATATTCTCATCTATACTATACATCTCACTATAAATAGTTGAAGATTCTGTATTATTTTGATATGAATTTTCTGCTCTTACTATAAGTAGACTATTACTAAATATAGATACTATCAAGCCTAATGAAATTAATTTTTTCATTCTAATTTTCATATCATCATCCCTCTCTTTTATTCTCTCAAAATTAGTTTCTATATTAGCTTACAAACATCTTAATTCTTGCATTTGGGATACAAATGCAGCATCTTTAAAATATTCTGTAACCATCTACACTTTGTACAAATATACGCTCCTAAATAACAAGCTATAACACATGCCCAAAACTGAATTGTTACTATAAAGGTCAACCATCCTGTTGCTTCTGCTCGTGGTATAAAAAAAATACTTGTAAGAGCTATCAACGTTATTGTATCAACCAGCATATTTTTTTCAAACCTTCTTAACATGTAAATAAATAGAAACCCTAATACTAAATTGAAAATAATCAATCCTACATACCCAAAATCAATATAATTTTCCAACATATAGGATGTCCCCCATCCTTGACCCTTTAGATAATCTTCGGTTCTTGTAACATATGCCAGATTATGTGCCAAACTATTGCTTTCTACTCCATTGATAATATTGTTTCCATCAGGCAATCCTTGCGTTCCCCATAACATTTGTCCAATTCTTCCATGAACAATATAATCAATAATTCCTCCAAAGGTGTAATTTCTCCCAACTCGTTCTGGAAGACTTGTCTGGTATCCATACCCAATTCCTAATACATTAAACGTAACACCCTGACCATAAAAGAAATCTATAAACAGTTGAAAAATATTCCGATTAGCAATTCCAAGCCCACTTCTTATATAGGCATATACTGTCATAAATATTAAAGATGCTGGTGCTACAATACATGTCAGAATTTTTTCAACTCGTCCAATCCATTTTTCTTTATCTCTGCATATGTCTCTAATTGCATAATAAAGAAATACAAATAAACAGTTTAACATAATTGGATTTCTAACGCCTATTATTAATTCTGGTATTGCTGAAATCACATATAATGCTAACGGTATAAATGCTCTCTTTTTACTTGGAAACGTTGCTAGAAATATACATAAACTATATTTCATAAACGAAGCAATTGTATAAATTATTCCTGGAAGCTGACTATGAAAACTTACATAATACTCTGTATATGTTTTTCCCAACATATATAATAATTTTTCACCTTCCTGAATCAAAAAGAAGCACATTGTCGAATAAAATACAATTTCCGCTACAATCTGGAGATGTATACGAAAATTTTCCCTTTTCTCATTATCTTTTTTCGCTATTATTCCAGTCTTTTTTTCTGCATAAACTCGACCTCCAATAGCACCTATCCATAACATCGACATAGAAATCCAAATAAAATAAATGGACGCATATACATTCTCGGCTGCTTGACTAGAAGCAGTCCACCATGACTCTCCCCTAAACATACCTATTAGAGGTCTTGATATTAGGAACGTAAATATGGTGATGTGAATAATCAAAAATAACAATCTCTCTCTTATATCTTCAAACGCATACACAATATTATGACACAACAACAATGTCATACTAATTAGTAGCAAATTAAATCCACCATTTATGATTCCCACTATTAACATAATTACACTTGCCATTCCTAATATGCATCTTGATATTTGGCTCTTAGATAACTTTTCAAAAAAAACAATATTTTTCATTATTTTTCCAAACTCTCCCAAAAATTTTCACTTGTTTTCAACTTTTTTCTCCAAAATGGCATCTTTAAAAGTCCAATAATAGTTCCTATACCGTATGAAATATGCAATGACACAAAAATAAAAGGTAACAATAAATATGAAAGATGTTTTTTCTTTTCATTTACAATACTTGCAACAGACATTAATATATTAACAAGCGAATAAAGTATTACTAATGTTACAAGTGGCCAACCAATGCCGCCTACCGCTAATATGCCACCTATAATTAATGCCAACACAAAGCAAAACGGTATAAAATGGTACACAGAAAAACATTTAATACATATTCCCACAGTGAGACCTATCCAATAGCCATTTCCATATTTTTGCTTTATCATTCCATGCCATGTATTTCTTGTATGCTGATAAGAAACAATATCAGGGGTATAACAAATCCTATATCCTGCTTTTGTAATTCGATAATGCATTTCATTATCTTCTGTTCTTCCTAAATTTTCATTAAATAAGCCTACTTTTTCAAATACTTTTCTTCGATATGCTCCATGAAACACTGATTTTACATATGTTTTATGATGACTCCTTCTATATGTTGCAATACTACTGCCAAACATTGATTTTTCTGCTAATAATAACGTCTGTTTCCATATATTATTATCTTCTGCAATATTGGGTCTTGGTCCCCCCGAAACATCTTCCCCACTACTAATACAATTTACATTTTTCTTAACAAATTCCTTTGGGATTTTTGTATGAGCGTCAATTCTAATAATAATATCACCTATGGAATTCCGAATAGCAACATTCCATCCTGCTGCTTGATTCTTTTTCGGATTACTCAAAACTTTGACCCTTTCAAATCCATTTTGCTGATTAGAAAACTCTTCCATTATTTTTTTTGTATGATCAGTGGACATCGAATCTACTAGTATAATTTCCATTTTTTCATGTGGATAGTCTTGATGTACAATATCTGAAAAAAGAGATTTTAGTGTTTTTTCTTCATTATAAGCGATAATGCATACTGAAACTGTCATCCTTTTCTCCTTTTACTTTTACTTTGTTCTATTTTTCTAAAATAGTATAGCATGTTTTTTTCTTAAACATATTAACTTTTTCTGAATTTTTCCATATTTTAATCACTTTCTTATTTTTCACACAATAGTATCAACTATCCTTTTCAATCTTCGAGGTAATATACTCTTTCCGATAAGTATTACAGATTTATATTCTTTATCTAATCGGAAAGCCATAAGGTACAAAAGATTTCCTCCTAAACAGCAAATAATACACTTGATTCCTAACCCTATTATCCCCTCTAATGGAATTAATAAACATAATTTATAGATACATACAGATACAACTAAAACAATACTGATATCTAAACATAATTTTTTTATATATTCACTTACATTTTGTCGAAATACAACGTGAAATAAATTGTATATCACCCACGGTATTCCAATAAACGCCTTTGTTATGCAACTTGCCAATAGCACCCCATAAACACCAATAAATTGTACTAAAATCAGATTTAAAACTAAATTAATAACAGACAAAGTTAATGGTCTAAATCTGTCTTCGTGCCACATCCCCGCCGCATCTTTATATGCTTCCATTAATAAATTAATTTGATTAACAAAAAAATATACACAAAATAATATCACAGCATGAAACTCTAACATCAATTTTTCTGTAACCCATATTTTCATAAATGGTTGAAAAAGACACAACATACACATTGTACAAAATCCTGAAATCCATATTATTATTAATGTAAATTTCTTGAAATCATTATAATTTTTCTCTTCACTCTCTATGATTAGACTATTGCCAATCCCTGCTGTACTTGATGAAAATATAATACTTATCAAACTAGTAACAGATGTAACAATAAAATAATAATTCTGATATATTGCTAATATCCGTAAACCTAAAAAAGCGGAAATAATAATTGTATCCACTGAATTAAATACAACTGTTCCCAATTTAGAAGTAAATAAATCCCTTATTTTTGCATTAATTTGACGTACTTCTTCCTTGGACAATTTTCCACTTGCCTTATATTGAGGATAAATTTTTCCAGCTACTACTGCAGTGATTATATTGGTAAGTATTTGCGTGGCAACAATTACAATTGTGTATAAATAGTAGCTTTGGAATACCGCCAGAACAACTATCTGAAGCAAATACTTGATAGTTTCTGTAATAATAGCAACTTTTGTTGAGATATCCGCTCGTTGATGTGCATATAAAATGCTATTTTTGTATGCAAAAAGCCAATAAGTCAATACTGTTGCCAATAAGTTTAAAATATATAAAATATAAATATTCATATCTGGCGGAATATCGCTTTTTATCAGCTTAGGCAAAAATGGAATCACTAGACAGCCACCAATTAAAACGACAGCTCCAATAACTCTATAATATACTTTATACAATTGCATTAATGCGCATACTTTTTCCGAATCATCTTTTGCAATGGGTTCGTACATACTATAAACCATAGCCAAACCAACACCCATCTCCGCCAAGTTAAGGACCTGCAAAATAGACGTAAACAGACTATTTAGTCCTAGATAATTAACCCCTAATAGGTAAATCATAATAGTCCTCATAACAAATGGCATCAGCATCTGATAAATTCTCAAAACAACTCCAAACGCAATATTGCGTGTTGCATTTTGAGTCCGATTAATTTTCATTTTAACGTCTCCTATTATTTATGTTTTTTATTATATGTTTCACTTTGCTCCCTGTTCTCATAACCGATTGGTTTAATTTCTTATACAATACAATAATAATAATTTTTCCTCTTTGATAACAAAAATCTTCTAATTTTTCAGAAAAAGTCTTTCTAGGAAAAGTCATTAAGCTGACTGCCTTTTTAAATTCCAAATTTTTCACAATATTTTCGCATTTCTGTAATGCCTGATTAAAAGATAAATATTTGGTAAAATGATTAATTGCGCTCTTTCCATATGAATAATATAATTGATAATATTCGTGTTCTTCTGAAATTTCCAGTATATTTAAAACATTTTGTAGTTCTTCCCAAAATTCACTTCTATATCTTCTGCTTGCACTTCCTTCAATCTCATTGTTCTGATATGCACATATGTCTACAATTTTTATCTTATCTATTTTTAATAAAAGTTCAACACAAAAGCAAAGATCCTCCGCATATGGCAATTTTGTTTGAAAATTCAAATTATGTTCTTCTAAAAAACTTTTTTTATAAATGTACTGCCAAACTTTGGCACCAAATGGATTGGTATTCTCCCTTTTATATGTATAGCTGCTCTTCATTCTTCGAGCAATAGATTTACATACCTCTCGTTCATAAACACCTTCGCTCTCTGGCAATTCTTGCAATACTATTTTTTCGCCACTTTTCTTGCAATAATTAAACATGATAAGATCATCATCTTCTCTAATCTGATTAATTACTTCTGTATACTCTTCTGCATTTATCACGTCATCTGCGTCAACAAAACAAATGTATTCTCCTTTTGCCTTTTCAATTCCATGATTTCTAGCAGATGAAACTCCAGAGTTTTTTTGTGATATAATATGAATTCTTGAATCTTTTAAGTTATTGCATATCTTGCTTGTGTCATCTTCTGAACCATCATCTATTACCAATACTTCCATATCATTTCTTGATATAAAACTAATGCTTTCCAAGCATCTCTTAATTGTTTGTTCCGCATTATAAGCCGGTATGATAAAGGAAATAAATTTCTTTTCGTCCACTACTCAACCTCCTCAAACAATTGTCTATACCTTCTCACAAAAGCTTTCTCCCCATATTTACAAATTGCATTTTTACTTATTTGTTCCGAATTATACTGTGAATATTGTTCATACATCATTCTCAAAGTTTTTCCTAATTCTAGTTTGCTGGAATCCTTCAATATAATTCCATTTTCTTTAGTAATAATGTCATTGGCGCCTCCATTATCGCTTCCTATCAATATATTCCCACTAGCCAAAGCTTCAATGTAAACAATTCCAAATGTCTCTTTTTCACTTACTAATGCCATCACATGACTTTTTTTCAAAACCTTTGATACTTCTTTTCTTGTTAATGCTCCACATAAAACAATTTGGCTTTCACGATTATTCTTTTTAATTATATTTTCAAGATTTTTTTCTTCTATTCCACTTCCAACAATTTCTAACTTAACATTTTCTGTTTTACTAAAAGTATCACAAAAAGCTTCAATAAGTAAATCCATTCGTTTTAAAGGGATCAAATTCCCTATACTTACAAATATAAACGGTTCTCGTTCTTTTTTTTCATAACTGAATATTTCATTTACTAAATTAGGAAAAACTTCTATATTCTTTTGGGTCTGAGTCATTTTCATCACATTACTTTTTAAATTTTCAGACACACATACGAATCTATCGCTCTCTTCCATACATTTTTTTAATACTTTTTTTTCCACCTGATTTAAGTCAGATTTTAAAATTTTTGAGGTGTGTTCCGTAATCACACATTTGCATCCAAAGGTTTTTTTTAGACACACTCCAACGTATCCTCCTATAAGAAAGGATTGTGCCTGAATCACATCATATTTTTTCCCTTTTAATTCTTTCTCATATATTCTTTTTGCTATCCATTTTAAAAATACATAATAAAGTTTAGGGAATCTATGTAAAACTCCAACCGGAAATACATAACGATATACGTTTATTCCATTTTCTACATAGCTATTCTTTGTAAAATATGAAAAGTCTTTTCTAGTTTTTCGATATGGAATATCAATACAAAGAATATCCACCTCTATCCCTTCGCGTTTGAATGCTTCTGCCTGTTCTTTGAAGAAACTCCCATTGTTTGGATAACTTTTACTAGGATACCACGATGGTATAATTAACACCTTCACTATTTTTTCTCCTTATTACAAACTTTTTAAATTCTTCTCTTTATTTTTAGGAAATAACACCACATAACTCATTAAATATATAAAACTTAATTCATATAGAAATGGTAAATCTATGCTTTCAAATGTACATAATCCTATGTAGGAGATATGAATTAACATTACTTGTATATATAATTGCTTATTCTCATTCTTAAAGCATTTTTTCATGATATCAACAAAGGCAATCACAGCCATTATACAAAATAGTACACCTACTATAATACCGTTATTATAAAAGAACTGTATAAACTGGTTATGTGTATTATTTTTAACATCTCCATTTCTTTCTGTCACAATATGATCCCTACTTGGGTTTCCAAAAACTTTAAATTTACTGATTGCTTCTTTCCATATACCAACTCTTCCTGAAGAATAATTGTCAATTCCGCCACCAGCTTTATCTTTTCCCTCCATACGGGATACATATCCATCTACAACTGATTCCATATTTGATTTTTGAGAAGTTTCATGTTGAAAAATTCTTGTAGAAAATGAATTTATTTGAAATACTAACATAGTCATCAAAATACTTCCCAAAATCAACATAACGCTTTTCTTAAAAATTTCTTTCATTGAAATTTTCAAAACAATAATGGATGCGCAAACTGCAACGATTACAATTCCAACTATAATAAGTGCGATTGATCTACTATGTGAGAAAAATGCAAAACTGATCAACAAACAGCCCCCAATAAAATCTACACATATTTTTCTTCCTTTGCCTGTTAAAATCCTCAATAGAATAATAGCAAAAATCGCGCTTGCATGTGTACTAATTGCATTAATACCTCTGAAAACACCTGCATAGCCGCTACTATTAATAGGAATAAAAATCATGGACCAAATCATACAAAACAATGCTGAGTACAAACACCCTCTATAAATTCCACGAAATAGCACTTCATAATCTTGTCGGTTATTCCAAACTAAAAACAGAGTTGGGAATCCCACCAGCCAAACACACCCCATTGGAAGATATTCTACAGAAGTCAGAACCCCACCTATTAACTGAAAAATTGAAATGCCTATCCATAGTCCTACTATAACCAAATTTACTTGTACTGGTTTTATTTTTCTATCTATTGAAAACAGTATAATAGCTCCCATAATAAGAACACCTATCACACATTTTACTAACAAATGCACATTAATAGGCAAAGCTGAATATCCATATGCACAAATCCCAATAAGCATCAAAGAAAATTGTAATAATCTTTCCCTCTTTTTATCATCTATTTTTAATGACACTTTTCCTACGAGATTTAATAAAAAACAAATTTTTTCTTCTAGTAAATTCAAACCTCTTGTATACATTGTCTATCTCCTTATTCATTAGTCATAAACTTTGCTATTGCATGATATATTTCACTCACCTCATCATTTATATACGGATGCATCGGAAGCGACAACACTGTTTTACATAATTTTTCTGTAATCGGACACTCCACATATTCTTTAACTCCCTCAAATGCCAATTGTTTATGCATCGGCTTTGGATAATAAATCATAGTTGGAATTCCTTGGTCTTTTAAATATGCTTGTAATGCATCTCTTTCTTCTTCCGAATCTAATTGCAGTGTGTATTGAGCCCAGCTGGAATACATCTTAGAAGGAACCACAGGTGTCTTCACAATATTCTTTAACAATTCTGTATATTGATCTGCAACTTTATTGACCGCATCTAATTCGTATTCTTTAAACGCTTTCAATTTCACTTGCAAAATAGCTGCCTGAATCGTGTCTAATCTTGAGTTCCATCCAATACGAACATTATCATATTTGAAAGAGCCCTTTCCATGTACACGAATTGATTTTAAATACTCTGCCACCTCATCATCATTTGTAAAGATAGCACCACCATCACCGTAGCATCCTAGTGGTTTTGCCGGGAAAAATGATGTCGTTGCTGCATCACCAAAGCTGCACGCTCTTCTTTCACCGATCATTCCGCCAAATCCTTGTGCTCCATCTTCTAATAAAAGCAAATCATATTTTTTCGCTAATGCTTCCAATGTTACGTAATCTGCAGGTTGTCCAAATAAATCAACTGCAATAATTGCTCTCGGTGTTAACTTTCCTTCTTCAATTACCGCTTTGATTGCTTTTTCTAATGATTTTGCATCTGCATTAAATGTATCTTGGCACACATCATAAAATACAGGTGTTGCGCCTTCAAAAGACACCACCTCTCCGGAAGCGAAAAAGGTAAAATCAGGAACAAAGACAGCATCTCCTTCTTTGATATTCCACGCCATCATCATCATAGTCAGTGCATCTGTTCCATTTCCACATGTAATACAGTGTTTCACACCGACATACTCTGCCAATTCTGTCTCTAAATCACTTACCTGTTTTCCGCTAATAAAATTACAATCAGATGCCACTTGTGTCATTGCCGCATCAATATCACTCTTTAATGCTTCATACTGTGCTTTCAAATCTCTAAACTGCATATTCTACTTCCCTTCTGTCACTTCGTAAAGTTTTTCATCATTTGTTTCATATTTTCTTCCACACTTTGAGCATGTTGTATTTTCATGCAATACCTCTCCACATTCACAAACCCATCCAATTTGTTTTGCCGGTACTCCTGCCATCAATGCATAGTCTGGAACATCTTTTGTAACAACTGCTCCTGCCGCGATCATCGCCCACTTTCCAATTGTATGTCCACATACAATTGTCGCATTTGCCCCTACTGTTGCTCCTTCTTTTAACAACGTTTTTTTATATCCAACGCTTCCTTTCGGATACTTGGCTCTCGGAGTCAGATCATTGGTAAATACCATTGATGGTCCACAAAATACATAGTCTTCCAATTCAACTCCTTCATAGATTGCGACGTTGTTTTGAACCTTTACTCCATTTCCGATTTTTACATTATTGGATACATTCACATTTTGACCAAAGGAGCAGTTATTACCAATAACTGCTCCACTTTGAATGTGTGAAAAATGCCAAATTTTTGTACCCTGTCCAATTTTTACGTTCTCATCAACATAACTGCTCTCATGTACAAAATATTCACTCATTTTAAAACTCTCCTGTCATATCTACACTTGCGAATTTATCTAATGGTAATTTTACCGCTTTTCCTTCTTTCTGACTCTTATAAATAGCTAACACAAGTTCCAATGCATTTCTTCCTGCATATGCATCTACATATGGCGCTCTGTCATTTTCAATCGCATCGATCACATCTGCATAAAGACTTGTATGTCCGTTTCCATATACATTGCTTGTTGCTTCCTCCAAGCCTTTGTTTGCCTGATCTTCTTCTGTCTCATCTGCAAAATTCCATACATCAATATTATTTGTTGATTTTCCGCCTAATTTTACAGTTCCTGTCTCTCCAAACAGATATAATGTCTCCTCTAAATTTTGAGGATACACATTCGTTGTTCCTTCAATTGTAGCAACTGCTCCATTTTTAAATTTTACAACTGCCATACCGATATCTTCTGCCTCTAAATAGTCATGGAACTGCTGTTTTGTCACACCATATACTTCGTCAATCTCATTTCCCAGCATCCAGCGAAGCAAGTCAATTCCGTGAATACACTGGTTCATAAGCGCTCCACCGTCCTGAGACCATGTTCCTCTCCATGGCGCCTGTGTATAATAATTCTCGTTTCTGTTCCAACGCACATGAATAGAACCATGAGATAACTTTCCAAATCTTCCTGCTTCTAACGCTTTTCGCATTTCCTGAACTGCAATATTAAAACGATTCTGATGACATGCAGATACCTTAACACCTTTCTCTTCAGAAAGTTTAATAATCTTATCTGCATCTTCAATGCTCATTGCCATAGGTTTTTCAATAATCACATTGATATTATGCTCAATACAATATAAAGCGATTTCTGCATGAATGCCACTCTCTGTGGCAATTCCCACAAGATCAAGTTCATTTTCTTCCACTAACTTTTTATAGTCTGTATATCGTTTGATACTTGTATCATTTTGCAAATCATGCTTCGCTAATACCTCTTCCATATGTTCCGGTACAACATCACATACCGCAACAAACTCTAAGTTGTTATTAATAACTGCCTTTACATGATTTGTGGAAATACGTCCACATCCGATTAGTGCATATTTCATTTTTACCACTCCTATAATACTTCAATATTTTCTCTATTTGCGATATTTTTCATAACATTCTTTGTATCAAAGATTGCAACTGCATTTTTCTGAATCATGTCATAATCCACATTTGTATGTGCAGCAGTAATCATAATTAAATCATATGAAGCAATGATTTCCGGGCTGATTTCTTTTAATCCTTGATGTTTTTCACCTTTATATTTATATTCTGAAATCCATGGATCATAGAATTCTACATTCGCCATCTCGCGTTTCAATACCTCAATTACACGAAGTGCAGGACTTTCACGATAATCATCGATATCCTGTTTGTAAGCGACACCTACTACAAGTACTTTTGCTCCATTCATTGCTTTTGCATGACGGTTCAAAATTTTGCTTGCTCTTTCTACACAGTATTCCGGCATCTGATCATTGATCATCATAGAGCTCTCAATCATAGATGTATGGAATCCGTATTCTCTTGCTTTCCATGACAAATAATATGGATCTAATGGAATACAGTGTCCACCAAGTCCTGGACCTGGATAAAATGCCTGGAATCCATATGGTTTTGTCTTCGCAGCATCCACTACTTCCCACATGCTGATTCCTAATTTATTGCAAAGCATTGTCAATTCATTTACCAATCCGATATTGATGTTTCTGTATGTGTTTTCTAAGATTTTTTCCATTTCAGCAATTGCAGGTGAAGATACTTCGTAAACATCGCCTTCCAATACTGCTCTGTACATTGTTGCAATTACTTCTGTAGCATCTTTTCCGATTGCTCCAACTACTTTTGGCGTATTTTTTGTTTTGTAAATCAAGTTACCTGGATCAACACGTTCCGGTGAAAATCCTAAATAGAAATCTTCTCCACATTTTAATCCTGAACCTTCCTCCAAGATAGGTTTAATCAGTTCTTCCGTTGTTCCCGGATATGTTGTAGACTCTAATACTACCATAGTACCTTTTGTCAAATATTTTGAAATTGCTTCTGTAGAAGATTTTACATAGCTGATATCCGGCTGCTGATGTGCATCTAATGGTGTCGGTACACAAATAGCAACGAAATCAACATCTTTTACAAAGCTAAAATCTGTTGTTGCTGTAAGCATCTTATTCTCTACTAATTCTTTCAAATCGCTGTCAACAACATCACCGATGTAATTATGTCCTTCATTTACTAATTTTACTTTTTCATCCTGCACATCAAAACCAATGGTCTTAAATCCAGCTTTCGCTTTTTCCACCGCAAGTGGTAAACCTACATAGCCTAATCCTACTACACCTACTACAATTGATTTTTCCTCGATTTTTTTTAATAATTCTTGTTTCATTTTATTTTTCTCCTTTACCTTAAATCTTCTATTACTTGATGCGCTCTCGCTTTCCATGTATGACAACTTTTTATTTCCAGTTCTCTTTTTCGTTTTTCCTCCAAGACTTGTGGATTTTGAATTATATTTTTCAAGCATTTTTTTAATGACTGTATGTCATAATTTATACTCCAACCGATTCCACTATTCTCTACAAACTCTCCAGCAGCTGTCCCTTTTGTTGCCACAATAGGAATTGTTTTCCCCAAATATTCAAAAATCTTTACTGGCATAGCCATTTTCATGTACTCTCCCACCCCTGCAAAAGCACAACATAAATCCGTCTTTTCATAATAATCATCTAATTCTTTTCCACTTTTATGAATAATTTTTATATTTTCCCCCATAAAAGGTTCATATAGCCCCTTTGAAGTTTTCCATTCATTTTCACGACAACATATATACACTTCTACTTCTTCTCTCATTTGACTCACTGTTTCAACAAATATCTTCAAGTCATAAATTCTATCAATCCCACCCACATACAAAATTTTAAGTGGTTTCAAAGGCAAATCTATTTTCTCTGTCTTTACTAATAATTCTTTATCATCTTCACATCCAGGCATTAAAATTTTTGTTTTTTTCAATAATTTATCATTCTCTGTCAAATATTTTTTCATTTCGTCTGTAGGAAGATAAAATGTATCTAATAGATTTTTATATTGAAGCAAATCATATCTATAAAACGGAATCGAAATACATTTTTTATACCATGATACGTTATCCTTATATACCGAAAACTTCCACTGTATATCTCTATAAAATAGACCTATTCTTATATTATGTGCTTTACAAAATTTAAAAAATTTGAAATCCAGCATTGGATATCTCGGTACATGATTCTTTTCTGTTAAAAGTGTCGGCATTGTAGAACTTTCAGCGTATAAAAAATCATATTTCACACCTTTGCGAATATTATCCTTTATGTGCTCTATTTGAATTTTTCTTTCCTTTCCATATCCCATTACGCAATCAACAATATATCCATTTTCTTTGAACCCTTGTATCATTTTTTTTGGTCTAAGACTAGAACCTGATTTACTATTTGGATCAATATAATTGGGAATATGAAAAATACATCTTTTTTCTTTCACTCTTTTTTCACTCTCACTTCTTCATATAATTTTTCCATTGTATCAACATTCTTTTCCCAATCATACAATTCCTCTACTCGTTTTCTTCCAGCTTTTCCCATGCATTCTCTTTTTTTTCTATCTATAATCAATTCTTGTAATTTCAATGCAATCGCCTTTTCATTTCCTATTGGAACAATATAACCATTCTCGCCATCTGCAACAACCTCTTTAAAACCGTCTGTATCTGTCACTACAACCGGAAGGCTCATAGCCATCGCTTCTACCACAGCCACTCCAAAGCTTTCTTTAAAGCTTGTTGCACAAAAAACATCAAATTGGGATAGCACTTGAGGTACATCTTTGTTTGGGATCTGACCTTTTAAGTATATCACATTCTCTAATGAAAGTTCTTGAATTAGTTTTTCTAGTTCTTCTTTTTGTGGTCCATCTCCATAGATTTCCACCTGCAATTGTTTACAAATTTCTTCGTATCCGTCTTTTACCAAATTTTCACTTAAAATCTTTACTGCCTTTATTAGCTCTGCAATTCCATACAAAGGTTTCAACGTTTTTATTGTTCCTATCAAAATCTTATGATTTTTCTTTTCTTTTTCTTCCGTGCAACCTTTAAATTTCTCTAAGTCAACTCCAAATGGTGTAATCCCTATTTGTAATTTAGGCATTTTCAAAACGTCTCTAAGTTCGTTTGCCATACAATTGCTAGTAGATGCGATTTTCTTCGCATGAAGAACATTCTTTTTTAGAATACTTTTATTGACAAAACTTTTATTTGGAAAATCATATACGTCACTTCCCCATACCGACAATAATATTGGGCACAATTTGCTTTTTCTGGCCAATGTTCCATATCCACTTGCATAATGAACATTTATTATATCCGGCGAAATCTCTTTCTTCAGTTTTCGCAATTCTTTCGCATTCAAATAATATCCTACTCCACCCTTATATTTCAACTGGTGCTGATGTATATTTTTATTTATTTGATCCATCTTTGGCTCATGCCCTTTATTATATACCAAATAAACTTCATGTCCCCTACTCGCTAGTGCATTTATCCATTTGACAGTATGTATGCTGTTCGCAGCCGATAAAAAAAGTATCTTCATCATTTTTCTCCTACTACATTACTGAATATTTTTTCCAAACACGTTGTCAGATATTGATAATCATATTCTTTCTTCAGTTGCTTTGCATTCTCACGGACAACTCTTCTTTCTTCCTCAGTAATGTCTACCAACTCTTTGAGCCTTTTTGCATAATCTCTGCTAGATGCAAACTTTTCACTCTTTCCTAAATGATACTCATTTATCAAGTCATATTTCTGTGGGAAATTACAAACTATTGGATTCTCACTTGCAATATACTCAAAAAGTTTATTCCAACTACACCCATATTTCGTCAATCCGGTATTTTTCACATTGATAATATTTACATCTGCCTTACTCAATATATATGGTATATATTTTTTCTCAACCTTCCCTTTGAACACTACATTTAACTTTTCTTCGCAAGCAAATTTCTCCAGTTGCTCCTTCTCAGTCCCGTCACCATATATCAAAAATTTAATATCGTCTCTATGCTTCTCTTTTAGAACCTTTGCAGCTTTTATTAATTGTCCCAAGTTATTTGCAAGGCGGATCGAACCCACATAAACTATTTTTTTATCATTTGACTCTAAATCTTCATCACAAACATGATTGTTTCGTTTATTGTATTCAAACTCCTCTAAATCTACTCCATTGTTAATATGGTGTACTTTTCGTAAATCTATTGCTTTATCCCAGCCTTTATCTTTAATATACTCTTTGCCTCCTGGCATAGTAAAAATCAATCTGTCCGCCTTCTTATAAATCCACTTTTCCAACTGATAAAGTATCTGAATAATCGGATTTTTTCTGGACATGCCATTATACTCTACAATCGACTCCGGCCAAAGATCTCGGACTTCCACAACAACTGGAATTTTTTTCTTTCGACCAAACACCAACGCAAAAAATGCCACAAACAAATCCGGTGACGAAGTGTAGATTACATCGGGTTTTTCTTTTTTGAAAAAAAGCTTCATTGTTTTCCACATTTGAAACGGCAATTCAACCATATTCAGTATTCTTTGCAAACCATTCCCTCTGTAATCTCTGCTTTTCACAAACGTGTACTCAATTCCGTCCACTATCTCTTCTTTATAAAGCGATTTATCACGAATCATATTAATGTCCGTATTGTGTATCTTACTGGAAGTAAATATTTTTACTGTATGACCATTTTTCTGTAGATATTTCGAAAAATAATAATGTCTTACTAATCCTCCCATACTCGGTGGAATTGCATAATGATTAACAATCCATACATTCATGCGTGTCGTTCTCCTCTACTATTTTATCACTGCTATCACAGTGGCAAACATTGTTTTTATATCATCCCAAAAACTGAATTTTTCAATTGCTCTTAAATTATACTTCATCTTCTCCGGCAGCACCTGATGGATATATACCTCATCTGCATTCTCTGCCGACTCAAGCAATCGTTCCTCATCTTTATACTCTATACTTGCTCTTGAGGTTATTCCAGCCGGCATAAGCAGAGTTGCTTTCATCTCATCTGTATAATGTGCAACATATTTTTCTACTTCCGGTCTTGTCCCAACAAAAGACATCTCACCTTTTAACACATTAAAAAGCTGTGGCAACTCATCCAATCGACAACCTCTAAGCATCTTTCCCATACGAGTTACTCTGGAATCTCCCTTTGTTGTTACCTGTGTTCCGATCTTATCCGCATTATTTACCATTGTGCGGAATTTAAAGATACGAAACGGTTTTCCATATGTTGTCACTCTTACCTGACGAAACATCACCGGTCCCGGTGAATCTATTTTGATCAAAATACTCAGAAAAAGTAATATCGGTGAAAGAATTACGACAAGCAGACTCGCAACTATGATATCAAAAATTCGTTTTGCCAGCAAACTTCCCTTATGGCATTGCAGTATTTCATAATATTTTTTTACTTGTTCCACTTGCATTTCTTTCGGAAGGTCATTCCATTTTCTCATGATCTACTTAATTCCTATTCTATACATTCTTTAAAATTTTGAATTACATAATCCACTTCTTCATCAGTCAATTTCGTATGAAGCGGCAAGGTAATTGCATTTTCAAACAAATCGCACGCATTCGGATAATCTGCCTTATCAAATCCCAGACTCTTATATGCTGTCAACATTGGCAACGGCTTATAATGTACATTCGTAGCGATTCCACGCTCTGCCATCTTTATAATAATGTCATTGCACTCCTGTCTTGTCTTTCCGTTCACTCGTACCAAATACAGATGTCCGCTTGAAACAAAATTTTCTCCATAATGCTGCAGCACAGTAATCGGAAGATCTTTTAAGCCCTCATTATATTTTTCAATAAGCGCCTTTCTTCTCTCCAAAATTCCCGGATATCTTTTCAACTGCACAAGTCCTAATGAAGCCATAATATCCGTCATGTTGCATTTAAAATAAGGCGCCACAATATCATATTCCCACGCGCCAAGCTGTGTTTTTGCCAACGCATCTTTAGACTGACCATGCAGTGATAACAGCATAAACTGTTTATACAGCGCATCATTATCCACACCGTCTATATCTCTCCACACTAAGGCTCCACCTTCCGCTGTCGTAAGGTTCTTCACGGCATGAAAAGAAAAGCTTGTAAAATCAGCAATTTCTCCGCAATGTTTTCCATCACGCATTGCGCCAAACGCATGTGCTGCATCTGCAACTACTGCAATACGTCCTAATTTTCCCTGCAGTTCGCTGCTCGCCTGAAACAAACTCTTCTTTCTCTCTATAATCTCATATATTTTTTCGTAATCGCAGATTACTCCGGCTATGTCGACCGGAATAATTGCTTTTGTTTTTTCTGTAATAGCTTCTTCTAACGCCTCATAATCCATCTCATACGAATCTTTCTGCGTATCTACCAAAACTAATTTTGCTCCCACATGACAGACAACACTAGCAGATGCAGTGTAGGTGTAGGCGCTTGTAATTACCTCATCTCCTGGTCCTATCCCCAGAACACGCAATGCCATCTCTGCACACGCTGTTGCAGAATTCAAGCACACCGCTTTGCTTGTATTGCAAAACTTTGCAATGTTCTGCTCAAACAACTTTGTTTTGGGACCGGTTGTAATCCATCCGCTTTTCAGTGTATCGACTACTTCTTCGATCTCTTCCTCCGTGATATCCGGCGGTGAAAATAATATATTCATTTTACTCATAACTACTCCTCCATGACTGGTCCTTCATGACTCGCTCTTCCAAGCTTGCAAAATTCCTGATAGATTGCAGAATCACGTTCTTTATCTTCTTCTCTGATATGATATGTCGGCACAATACCAGAAACAATTTCTTTTACATCAAACCGTTCATCAATTGCTGCCTGCTCTAACTTTCTCAATTCACTCAAGAAATGAACCTCGTCAAATTCCAATGGCTTTCCTATATATATTAATTCGTTTTCTGTTTTTTGTAAACCTTCTTCTTTTGTCAGAAGCTCTTCGTACAATTTTTCTCCTGGGCGAAGTCCTGTATATTTAATTTCCATGTCTACACCTAAAGTATAACCAGAAAGACGGATCAAATTCTTTGCAAGATCCGCAATCTTAACCGGCTCTCCCATATCCAGCACAAAGATTTCTCCACCTTTCGCATATGCCCCTGCCTGAAGCACAAGTGAAACAGCCTCTGGAATTGTCATAAAATAACGAATGATATCTGGATGAGTGACCGTCACCGGTCCGCCAGCTGCCATCTGCTTTTTAAACAGTGGAATTACACTTCCATTACTTCCAAGCACGTTTCCAAATCGAACCGCTACAAACTCTGTATTAGAATATCTACTAAATGTCTGAATAATCATCTCACACATTCTCTTAGATGCGCCCATGATATTTGTCGGATTTACAGCTTTATCTGTAGAAATTAAAACAAATTTCTTCACACCATACTTGTCCGCCGCACGTGCTGTCTTATACGTTCCAAATACATTGTTTTTAATCGCTTCATTTGGGCTGTCTTCCATAAGCGGTACATGCTTATGCGCTGCTGCATGATATACAATATCCGGCCGGTATAATTCCATAACACTCTCGATACGCTTTGTATTTCTTACAGAACCAATCAATGTCTCTAAATGCAGCATCGGATATTTCTTTTTCAATTCCTGTTGAATATCATATGCATTATTTTCATAGATATCAAATATAATCAAACATTTCGGATTATATTTTGCCACCTGTCGGCAAAGTTCGCTTCCGATAGAGCCACCGCCACCTGTAACAAGAACTGTTTTTCCTTTTACATATCCAAGAACACTGTCTAAATCAATATCAATTGCATCTCTTCCAAGCAGATCCTCAATCGAAACTTCACGAAGTTTTGAAACGCTGACTTCTTCTGTAATAAACTGATACATTCCCGGAAGCACTTTCAATTTACATTCTGTCTGATTGCAAATTCTCAAAATGTCTCTTGTGACTTTTGTCCCTGCTGAAGGAATTGCCAATACAATTTCGTCCACGTTATATTCCTTGGCTTTCTCAATGATCGTATCTTTATTGCCCACAATCGGAACACCGTGTAGATATTTTCCTTTTTTTGATGGATTATCATCAATGACACATACAACCTTGCGGTTCAAATGTTTGCTGAATTTCAACTCATGAATAATCATGCTTCCAGCTTCTCCGGCTCCAATGACCATCGTATTTAAAATTCTTTCTTCCGGTCTGTTTAAACCGTGCATCACAATACGAAGCCCTCTATATGAAAATCTTGTGACAGTTGTTGTCATCAATAGCAAGAAGAAATAAAAGATATAGTAACTTCTCGGCACTTTCAATACTAAGAACTGCATTCCCAATGCCTGAAATGCGGTCGACAAAATACAGGCTCCAAAAATAAGCGTAAATTCATGCACACTCGCAAATGACCATACACTCTTATATAGTTTCATCAAGATAAAGATCACAATTGTTGTGATAATGTTAATCAGCATATAGCTCTTGATACTGTTAATATATTCCTGTGGTATCCAGCTATAGTGCAGCTCATGTCTGATAATCAAAGACAAATATGCATTCACAACAATGGTCAATACATCTACGATAAACAGCATAAACATTCTTGTTCTTGAGCTTCTCCAGTTTATTATATTTTTCATACTACTCCCTCTTTACAATTTTATTGCAAATTCTTACAATTTTTTTACATACTTTATTATAATATCAGATTTAGCTCTTTTATACAATATCTATCTTCTTAAGTTTTTCTATATGAAAACGGAGATGTAAAAATACATCTCCATTTTATCCTATATACTATAATTCTTTTATCAATCGAAGGATTTTATACCCATAATCTTCCGCTGTTGCCCAACCATATCCATTTGGGTTCTCTTTCTGCCCTAACCATTCTACATATTTTGCTGATCCTCGTTTTACCAAATGGAACCTTGGATCAACCTGTGTATTATTGAGTGGCTTTTCATTCGCATAGGCTTTTAAATGTTGTATCTGCGCCCTGACACCTTCTCTTACAGTTTTAAACGTTGCTCCTTGTGCACCGCCATCTAAAGCACCAATACCAGCGAAATTATACTGAGAAATCTGTACTGCTCCGCCAAATTTCAACCAGCCCGTTTCAACCATAGCTTGCATAAATGCGACTTCTACTTTGATACCTTCTGCCTTTGCTTCTTCTACATAGATTTGGCAAAACTTTTCTATCGTTGGTGCATCAGAATTTTTATAAAAAATTGGATAAACACCATTTTTTCTTTTAAAGTACATAGCCAGACTGTTTGCAGTTACAGCACTTGTACCTTCAATCAAATATCCTTCTTGTCTGACTCCATTTTTATCAAAATAGTACTCTTCTCCATCTATCGTCTGCCAGCCAGTTACTCTTACTCCATTACTATTTAAATAATAGTAAGTACTTCCAAACGACAGCCAACCGGTGTGCATATGACCATCCGGCATCATATAATAATAAGTACTTCCAAATGATAACCAACCGTTACTATATCTCGTTCCATCCGGCATAAAATAGTATTTCTTTCCGGCTATCGTCTGCCATCCTGTTACCCGCAACCCTTCATCATTCATATAATAATAGGTACTTCCAAATGATAACCAACCGGTATGCATATAGCCATCCGGCATCATATAATAATACCGACTCCCGAATGATAACCAGCCGGTGTGCATATGACCATCTGACATAAAGTAATATTTCTTTCCGGCTATCGTCTGCCAGCCTGTTACATACTCTCCATTTTTATCAAAGTAATATTTCTTCCCATTTATTGTCTGCCAGCCACTCCTTTTTATATTATCTTTCCTTACTCCATTTTGGTCAAAATAATATTCTTTTCCGGCTATCGTCTGCCAGCCTGTTACTCTTATCCCCTCACTATTTAAATAATAGTAGGTACTTCCAAACGACAGCCAATCTGTATGCATATGACCATCCGGCATCATATAATAATAAGTACTTCCAAATGATAGCCATCCATTACTATATCTTGTTCCATCCGGCATAAAATAGTATTTCTTTCCAGCTATCGTCTGCCAGCCTGTTACACGCAACCCTTCATCATTCATATAATAATAGGTACTTCCAAATGATAACCAACCGGTATGCATATAGCCATCCGGCATCATATAATAATACCGACTCCCGAATGATAACCAGCCGGTGTGCATATGACCATCTGACATAAAGTAATATTTCTTTCCGGCTATCGTCTGCCAGCCTGTTACATACTCTCCATTTTTATCAAAGTAATATTTCTTCCCATTTATTGTCTGCCAGCCACTCTTTTTTATATTATCTTTCCTTACTCCATTTTGGTCAAAATAATATTCTTTTCCTTCTATTGTCTGCCAGCCCGTTACTCTTATCCCCTCACTATTCAAATAATAGTAGGTACTTCCAAACGACAGCCAACCAGTGTGCATATGGCCATCCGGCATCATATAATAATAGGTGCTTCCAAACGATAACCAACCATTGCTGTACCTCGTCCCATCTGGCATAAAATAATATCTTTGTCCATCTATCGTCTGCCAGCCCGTTACTCTTATCCCCTCACTATTCAAATAATAGTAGGTACTTCCAAACGATAGCCAACCGGTGTGCATATGGCCATCCGGCATCATATAATAATATCGACTCCCAAACGATAACCAGCCGGTGTGCATATGACCATCTGACATAAAGTAATATTTCTTTCCGGCTATTGTCTGCCATCCTGTTACCCGATATCCATTTCCATCGAAATAGTATGTTTCTCCTGAAATATTCATCCACTGGTTTACTACGTACTTCCCATTCGTTAGATATTTCCACTTATCTCCAACCTGAACCCACTGTCCTTTACTCAGTCCCAAGTACTTTGCGATTCCAGTTGCATCTGCAACACCGAGCTTCTTTAATCCTGCCTCAGTTTTCAAGAACTTGTTCACATCATTTGCATTGCTCAAGAAAGCATGTTCCACAATAATTCCCGGTATTCCAGCTTCTTTCGCACAGATTTGAACTGAATAATAATCTGAAATAGAACCATCTGGATATTTCTCATTGACAGTAGTATCTTTGCTGTAAATCGGTGTCGGACGTTTGTTTAAACCAACTGCTGTCAGTTCATTTAATATTTTCTCTGCAAGTTCTTTTCCCTGCGTTGACAATTGTGGTTTCCAACTACTATTCGGGATAATAATTTCTGCACCATTTGCGCTGGCAGCTCCTGAATTCAAATGAAGACTTACATATATTTTTGCTCCTGCCTCTGCTGCTGCCTGTACTCTTTTCTCAATACAAGCTCCCGAAGTTCCCGTTTTCGGATAAGGACACGCTGCAGTTGTTCTTGTCATATAAACTTTCACACCATTATATGTCTCTAATTCTGCCTTTGCATACTTCGCTATTTTTAAAGTCAATTCTTGTTCTGTCAGACCTGACCCACTTGTCCCGCCATGTCTGTTATCATGTCCAGGATCCAGCGCCACGACAATCTCACCCGCTTTTTCTGCGCTTCTTATTCCCGCCACTGCTCCCATCTCTTCTGAAACGGCAGTTAACGCTGATGCAATATTATCCTGTGCCTCAGTTTCTCCATTTTCGTCAATCGTTACTATCGATGTCTCCACTGCATCTTCCGGATCCAACGGCTGCAATTCTTCAATCCCATCGTATGCTTTGTTCACTCCAAATTCTGCTTCTACATTTAAGTCAGTTAATAAAAAACATTGTTCTTGCTGATTTTCCTCAAATCTGATGTCTGTTACCTTATATGTACTCTGCTCACTTTCATCCACATATTCTTTCGAGAACACATACAGATATCCAGACTGATTACTGCATGTCCATTCTTCTGTTGAACCATCTTCTTTTTGCACAGTAATCCGCATATTGCTTATCTGTTCTGTTCCATCTCCCCAAGACACAACAACGTTTTGTGTGTTCGGTGATTCCAAATAGGGACTTTCTACTAAAATATAATTCAATCTGTTTTCTGCTTTTACTGTATTGGCCGCGTCTGTTTCAGCTACTTCTGTTTCTTCTACCGCCGAACTATTGTCCATTGCCAATGATGTGCTCATCTGAAAATCAGAAAACACCATCACTGCAAGCAGAATAATTGCCACAAACCTTTTTCTTATGCTTTTCATCTTTTTTTCCTCTTCACTCTCACCTAATCATAGCTGATATATCCTTCCAAAACGGCATGTCCTGTATCAAGCGGATTTCCGTTTTCTGTAATTTTAACTCCATCACAATCATACGCCTCTGAGTATGTCCTAACAACACATTCTAGTACCTGTTCCGAACCGGTCGTCCCCATTCCTCTTAGATAATCACCAAATGCTGTATTAACATCTAAATCAATCTTCTCTTCGGAATCATTCACAGAAACACTTTGAACCTCACAAGTTTCAGATAATACAGATGCTTCTTTTAATTTGGCAACAATTACTTCCTGTAACTCTCCTGCCACAGTCACCTCATCTCTAGTAATTTCTCCTGTTGTTTCGTCTATATAATAGACTCCTAATTTCTGCTCTATTTTATCTGTGCCATTCTCTAATTCCTCTTCTGCATCATCTTTTACGCTCTCATTTTTCTCTGGTTCCTTTTCCGGCTGACTTGTCTCCCCTTTGCTACAACCAGAAAAAGCCAACATCACAGCAAATAGTACCACTACTATTTTTCTTTTCACTTTTTCACCTCCTAATTAATTATATTCAGTTCCAATTTACTATATCTTCCTACATTTTTCAACAAAAAAGCATAATATTGTCTTTTTTCTTCTATCTATAGAATTCCTCTGTTTCTCTTTTTTGAATATTTGCCCGAAACGGCATCGACTTATTTTCATTCATCGGCAAGCTTAGCCAGAACTGCTAAACTTGCCGACAATCAGACTCGGGGACTCCCCGAAATGAATTTTCTAAAACAACTTTTCCGGATACACACCGCCATCTACAAGCGCACGCACAGAAGCGACCACCGCCGCTTTATCCTCTTTGTAAGTCACCCCAAACCACTTGTCGTGTGAACGCAATACTTTTACATCTGCGCTTCCATCCGCCAATAAATCTCCAACAATTGTAGGTAAAAGGTATTCTGCTTTTAAGCTATTTTCTTCAACCTTTGATAAAAATTCTCGAAATCCCTTCTCAAGTACTTCAAAAAACTCGGGATGTAATCCCCACATATTCATAGAAACAGGAGAATGTACATCAACTTCTACCATTCCATCTTCCGTGCGAACAGCAGCTCCTTTTTCCGTCTTTTCAATATTGGAAGTCTCAACAATATCTGTCAGCATATGATTTTCATCCACTTTACAGATTCCTCTTGTCACTCCGCCATTTTCACTCAAAGTATTTCCCAGGACAAATCCAACCATACTCACCTGAAGTTTATCATTTCTTTCCTGCTCCTGAATCAGATGATTATACGCCTCCACATAAGCTTCTTTTCCGTAATAATCATCTGCATTAATTACTAAAAACGGTTCACTCACAACATCTTTACAGCAAAGAATTGCCTGACCGGTTCCCCAAGGTTTTGCTCTGTCAGCATATTTTCCTTTAAATTCTTCCGGAATATCCGAAATCTCTTGATATGCATAAGCGACCTCTACAACTTTTTCAATCCTGTTTCCAATCACTTCTTTAAAATCTTTTTCTAAATCCTTGCGGATAACAAATACAACCTTATCAAACCCAGCTTCCATAGCGTCATAGATAGAATAATCCATAATGATCTCGCCATTTGGTCCTACTGGTTCCAACTGTTTAATTCCTCCGCCAAAACGACTTCCAATACCTGCTGCCATAATTACTAACGTTGCTTTTGCCATCTTCTTCCTCCTGTTCGCTATTCGCCAAGCCCTTCTTCTACGATTCTCGCCATCTCTTGCATAGCTTTTTCTTCATCTTCACCTTCACAAATTAACTCAATCACATCACCTTTTTTTATACAAGCACCCAATACGCTCAACACGCTCTTGGCATTGGCAGTTGTATTCTTGGAAAGAAATGTAATTTTACTTTGGAACTGCATTGCAGTCTTGCAAAACAGCCCGGCAGGTCTCAAATGAAGACCTGTTGGATTATTGATTGTCAATTTTCTTCGTACCATTCTCTTAGCTCCCCTCATTTTATTTTTTTGTCAAAATAACCTGTATCGTGGCGCCTCCGACAAAACTGCATCCTTCCGGAAGACTCGCTATTGTAACCGGAACATCATAGGTTCCTTCTTCACTGTAACTTTTCAAATCAATAGATGCCGCAATCTTCTCTGCAGACATATTTTCTAATGCTTCATCAAGTCCTTCAAACTGCAATTCTACATTTTGCTCCGGACCATATGAAAGTTCCATGCCTTCCGGCAAATTGTTTACCGCTATCGACCGTACCGGAATTGCAATATTTTTGATTCCTTCTTTTTCAACCAGAATATTTACCACTACGCTTCCCGCCGAACTGTCTGCCAAACTAATTCCGTCCGGAAGATAATCTGTAATATTCACCACAACCTTTGTCGTCTCTGTAAGATTTTCCTGTTTGAGCGCACTGCTTGCAACCTCTATGTCATCTATCTTTTCCACGTCTTCGCGATTTCCCATAATCGTAATACGCTGAGGTTCGATCTGAAGTCCTGACACTGCATACCCGCTTTCAGTTCCAATCTCTGATTGGTCAAACTTCAACTCCACTTCCTTTGTCTCCAGCAAATGCACTTTAATATTCACACCACTGCTGTCCACATCGCTGGATAGCAAGCTTTTATCTATAACATTGTCCGCTGAATCATAATAGATCAGTTCATCCGCCTTTAAGGTTGTATCTTCCGACAACCCCGACACATCTACTCTCGCAACCACTTTACTGATTCTTCCAAGTGATGACTTTGGACCACTGATATCAATGGACTGTGGTTCTGCTTCCAGCTCACCTATCACATAACCACTTTGCAAATCTCCTGTCGCAATCGCCGTAACCGGAAATGTCTTATTTTCGATATTTTCTTTCACAATCTGAATATTTCTCGGATTAGGTAATGCCTCCTTGTAATCTCCTTCAAAACCTTCTATGGTAATTCTTACCGGAACAGAACCTGATTGCTCTTCTTTTAAATCTGCAACCGCCTTAATATCCTCCGTCTTGATTTTTTCCATAATCGAACGTTCTGCCTTCACTGTAACTGCAATCTGCTTTACATCATCCGCAATTTTAAAGGTCTGCCCATGCTCTGTTACCACCTCCGGGTTTGCGACTGTGATCTCCGGATAAAACGTCTTTGTGACAATCGGTCTCGAAATATTCATCACAATAAGCCACAAAAACGCTGAAAAAAGGAGTGCTATGAACTTTAGGACAAAATTATTTGTCAGTTTGTTTTTCATTCTTTCGCCTTCCTTTCCATATCATAAACCGTTTTTCTTCCAAAGATTTATTCTGTACATGGACAAGCTTCTCTCTTAAGAATTCCGGCTTCACATTCCGTGTAAGGTGTCCTCCCATTGCTATAGATACATATCCAGTCTCCTCTGAAACTGTAATCACAAGCGCATCGCTCACTTCACTCATTCCTACCGCTGCTCTATGTCTCGTTCCAAGCTCTTTGCTAAGTCCCATATTATCAGACAACGGCAGATAACATGTTGCCGAGACAATTCGATTACCTCTCACAATAACTGCTCCGTCATGAAGCGGTGTATTATGTTCGAAGATATTAATCAGCACCTGACTGGATACCAGACAGTCCAACTCAATACCTGTATTCTGATACTCTGTAAGCATAATCTCTTGCTCTACCACAATCAATGCTCCGGTCTTTACCTTTCCCATCTCATAACATGCCGTCACAAGTGCATCGATCGTCTTATCATCAAACCTTCCTGATTCTTTGCTTCGTTCAAACGGAACTACTGCAATCCAAAAATCTTTTTGCCCGAGACGCTCCAACGCTCTTCGCAGTTCCGGCTGAAACACGACAACTGCTGCTGTTGCCAGGACGCTGATGGAATTCGTTGCAATCCACAGAATTGTGTGCATCTTGAAGATAGCCGCGAGTAAAATAAAGACAAGCAGAACAATAATTCCCCGCAAAAGCATCCATGCTTTCGTATGTTTGATCCACACCATCAACTGATAAACCAAAAATGCAATAATAATAATCTCAACAACATCTGTCACCTGTATTTTCGGGAAATACAACTCTTTAAAATATATTTCAAAGAAATTCTGTAATTTCTGTCCCATTTTCTCACCTCCATCTCTTTCACATCTTTTTTACTAATGTTTTAATTCTTCTTCTAGTAATTCTTGAATCTCAAGTTCTTCTTGCAACGCTTTCGTAAGAAGCATCTCGTCGGTCTGGTTCTTCAGGATTTTTTCCTGCTTCAACTCATCCATCCGCGACGTCTCCTGACGTTCATTAATTCGTTTTACCGTTTTCTCAGGTGCAGTCACCGTCACTTTCGGGACTGCTTTTACATAATAAAAATACTCATCATCTTCAAATTGAAGATTCTCTGTTCTTGAATAGTCAACCGCAAATGCAAAAAACTCTAACACAAGCGCCAATAATATCGAAACAATTGTCCCAATAATAACCGCCACATACGGAACATCTACATGCATCGTGACTCTTCCGATCACCACTACGATCACATATACAAGTGCGCCTGAAACAATCGCAATCTTCCACGCATTATCAACTGATAATTTTCTCACACTATATACTACAAGTAAGCAGATCACAAATGCAATAATCGCAGTCCACATCTCCTTATTGTTAAATAACTGTTGCGCAAAAGCGGTGAGTTGGGCAAACATCTCTGAATCCCCTGCTCCTTTTATCGTTGTCTCATACGCTTTTACATATGTAACCATATAACACGCAATCGTTCCAAATGCAATCGGAACTGCACATAAAGGTCCTCCTGTCAATCCGTATACAATCGGTATCAGCATCGGTATCTTCAGTGTGAACGCAATCGGCATCAATAATAGAACAATCGCCTTATCCGGCGTAAATCGGAAATACAAAATAAACATGATTAAAAAAATCACTGCTGCCACCGCAGCCACACCCACGGACAACGCATAAAACTGTACAACTGTAAGTGCCACAGCCACTACCACTGTCGCTGTAATCGGCAAAAATGTACAAATCACTGCAAGACCAAGTGTGACCATCGGATTCGCTGAAATCTTCATAAACCCAATGTTACTGCTGATAAACATAAAAGTTGCCAACGCTAAAATAAACTGAACTCCTTTATCCACAATTTTAGAATATCTCGCATATAGTCTCAGTATAGTCTCTCTTACCTCAATCAAACGATCCATCTACATATTCTCCTTCTCGTAAAGCTTGTTTAACACTAACAGATTATGGCTATATTTTTTCACGCGAGTTCTGGCTTCACTATGCTTTTTCTGATAAAACCGCCCGCTCGCTATCCAATATGCGACTAACACAATCACATAGATTATCAAAATCACTGCTACTAAAATAATTGCTTTTACCAACGTCAGTTCTTCTAAAACCTGATCCATATATGCAATTCCAATCAGTCCGGCAACCATCGCATATCCGATTGTCGTCCAGATCATTGTCGCCAGCCTATGAAAGCTCACATAATCTTTCTTATAGTAAGAACTCACCTTAAAATCTTCTTTTCCTTCTTTTTGTTCGTAGGAAGCAAGCTGCACCATAAGTTTTACTCGTTCTTCATTCAACATAAACGTCACCTCTAAACTTGTTTTCCCCTCAAGACATTAGTTTCAGTATAGCATTATTCAGTATCCTTGTCCAATACTTATAGTCAAAAAACACACTTTTTGAACACCTCTGCTTTTCAATTCCTCTGCCACTGTATCAATTGTGCTTCCTGTCGTATAAATATCGTCAATGACCAACACCGTTTTGTAGTTCTTCCATTGACCTGTAACTGAAAATGCGTGCTTTAAATTTTGTTTTCGTTCCTTATCGTTCAGTTCTTTTTGCGGTCTCGTGTATCTGCTGCGTATTACAGATCTGCTGTCAACCGGAATTCCCATCATCTCTCCAAGATGCTTTGCTACAATCTCCGCCTGATTATATCCACGAAATCTCTTTTTCTTACGATGCAGCGGAATCGGAACAATCACCTCTATCTCCCACTCCCGTATCAGTCTGCCATAGATTCGAATCATCTCTTTCGCATAAAACTCTCCGTAAATACGTCTGTTTTTATATTTGAACTGATATATCGACATACTGACCGGCATCTTGTGTATCCAGATACTTCTTCCTTGATCATATGCATGCACATTTTTCTGACAGTCATAACAATATTCTTGTTCAGCATAGCGAACCGGTTTACCGCACTTTTTGCATCTCGGCTCCGTTATATAAACTACCTTTTCTGCACAATCCTTGCACAATTCCTTGTCGCTGACTTTTCCACAAAAGCAGCATGTTTTCGGATAAATTATCCCCAAAATCTTTTTCCAAATGTTCATTATTTTACGGACTCTTGACACATCTCCTGGTTATCGTCTAAAAATCCTGTATGCATTCCGCCAGACTTGTATATCTGTTCTGCTCATTTGCATTTCGAATCATCTCTTGAAATGTCACATCGCTTCCAACAAGTGTTACACATTTTTTAGCTCTCGTCACCGCCGTATAGATCAAATTTCGGTGATAAAGCTGCCGTGGTCCCTGCAGAAGCGGAATCACAACCGCAGGGTACTCACTTCCCTGCGATTTATGTATGGTGATAGCATATGCCAACTCCAACTCGTCTAATAACTGAAATGGATAATTTACTTTCTTTTTTTCCTCATATTCGACTTCTACCGTCTCCGTATAAGAATTAATTGATGTAATTCTTCCGATATCTCCATTGAATACGCCGATTCCTTTATCTACGACAAGACCGTATTTCGTTGCAATCTCCCATTCCAGCTGATAATTATTTTTTATCTGCATTACTTTGTCACCAACACGAAAAAGCTTATCTCCATATTCTTTTTCTTCTTTACTTTTATCGGGCGGATTCAGATACTGCTGCAAAATCGTATTCAGCCGTTCCACACCCAAAAGCCCTTTCCGCATCGGAGTTAAAACCTGTATATCAAACGGATCTGCCCCCACATATTTCGGTAATTTCTTTTGAATCAGCGCAATCACAACACTGATGATCGTGTTGGCATCCTGTCTTTTTAAAAAGAAAAAGTCTCTGCTCTTATTATCTAAAATGACCTCTTCACCCCGATTGATCTTATGAGCATTCACCACAATGTCACTTTGTTCTGCCTGACGGAAAATCTTTGTCAATGTAATAACAGGAAAACATTCTGATTTGATTAAATCTTTCAAAACACTTCCCGCCCCTACAGAAGGAAGCTGATCCTGGTCTCCCACAAGAATCAGTCTTGTCCCAACCATAACCGCATTGAGCAGCACATGCATTAACGGCAGATCCACCATCGACATCTCATCGATAATGATAACATCTGTCTCCAGCGGATTCTCTTGATTTCTCGCAAATTCCATACGATTATCGTCATTTCCTGGCGCGTATGCCAATTCAAGCATCCGGTGAATTGTCCTCGCCTCGCACCCGGTCGCCTCCGTCATACGTTTTGCAGCTCGCCCTGTCGGTGCCGCCAGAAAAATATCCATACCTTCGCTCTCAAAAAAATGAATCATCGCATTGATTGTTGTTGTCTTTCCGGTTCCAGGTCCTCCTGTCAGAACCAGCACTCCATTCCTCACAGCTTCTTTCACTGCCGTCCGCTGAAGTTCGTCCAATGAAAGTTCTGCATCTTCCTCAATTTGCCGGAGTCTCTTTTCAATCGCATCCTCCGCAATATCGTAAGAAACATTCAAATCGTGAAGCATCTTTGCCGTATTTAACTCTAAATAATAGTAGTGCGCCGGATACACCCGGATTCCATCTTCTTTCTCTTTTAGAACAACTTTCTTTTCCATCGCTAAGTCCATGAGATACTTCTGTATATCACAGATCTCGACTTCCAAAAGCTGCATCGTTCGCCTGAGCAGCTCTTCCTGTGGAAGATAGACATGTCCGTCTGTCACACTCTGCAGCAGCACATAAAAAATCCCACTTCGTATCCTGAAATCGGAATCTGTATGAATTCCTACTTTCGATGCAATCTCGTCTGCTGTTTTAAAACCAACGCCCTGAACATGGTCTGCAATCTGATACGGATTCTCCTCCATCACACGATAAACACTCTGACCATAATGCTCATAGATTTTGGCTGACAAAGCAAGCGATATCCCATATTTTTGAAGATAAATCATTGCTTTTCGCATATCCTTCTTCTCTTCCACCTGCTCTGAAATCTCACGTGCTTTCCGTTCACTGATTCCTTTTACTTCCGCAAGACGCTCTGGTTCTTCTTCAATAATACGAAATGTATCGTCTTTAAATTTGCGTACAATTCTCCCTGCAAGCGCAGCTCCAAGCCCCTTGATCGCACCAGATCCCAAATATCGTTCAATTGATATCAAATCCTCTGGCTCTTTCACTTCATGTGAAATCACTTGCAGCTGCATGCCATACACATTGTGATTCGTATATTCCCCGGACACTTCCAGCATCTCACCCTCACTAATATAGGGAAAAGTCCCGACACATGTAAGCTCTCCATCTTTATTTGTTAAATGAAACACCGTATAGCCATTCTCTTCATTTCGGAATACGATATGTTCTACATATCCCTTTATGACTTCCAAAACCTCATCCTCCATATTCTCCGAGCAAAATTATTTTGCCGCCAGACGACAAGAGCCGTCTCTTCAAGAGACAGCCCTCAATCACTCTACACACTTACGCTTCTTTTCTTCCACTCATAAATTCTACAAACTGACCGGTTCCAACCGCAACAACTTTCATCGGATCTTCGGCAGTCATCGTGTTGATTCCTGTCTTTTCCTCGATCAACTCTTCCAATCCACGAAGGAGAGCTCCTCCTCCGGTCAGAACAATTCCTCGATCCAAAATATCCGCTGATAATTCCGGTGGTGTTCTTTCCAATACCGCAATAACAGCTTCCACAATCTGACTTGTTGTCTCTTTCAAAGCTTCTTCTGTCTCTGAAGATGTCACTGTCACAGTCTTTGGAAGACCTGTCACAAGATTACGTCCACGCACTTCCATCGTCTCTTCTTCCACCAATGGATAAGTTGTCCCGATTTTAATCTTGATATCTTCCGCAGTACGCTCTCCGATCAATAGATTATGCTTTTTACGCATAAATCTTACAATTGCTTCGTCAAAATCATCGCCTGCAATTTTAATTGATGTATTTACTACTGTTCCTCCAAGTGAGATAACCGCAATATCTGCAGTTCCTCCACCGATATCTACAATCATGTTTCCACATGGCTTTGCAATATCAATTCCTGCTCCAATTGCCGCTGCAACCGGCTCTTCAATCAAATGTACCTCTCTTGCACCAGCTGCAAAAGTCGCTTCTTCCACTGCCTTCTTTTCTACTTCTGTAACACCGCTCGGCACACAAATACTGATACGCGGCTTCTTAAAAGTTCTCTTTCCTACCGCTTTCTGTACGAAGTACTTAATCATCTTTTCTGTCACTGTATAGTCTGAAATAACTCCCTGTCTCAGCGGTCTTACAGCTATAATATTTCCCGGTGTTCTTCCAAGCATCAGTCTCGCTTCTTCTCCAATCGCCTTAATCGCATTGGTATCTCTGTCAAAAGCGACTACGGAAGGTTCTTTCAATACAACACCTTTTCCTTTTACATATACGAGAACACTGGCGGTTCCTAAATCAATTCCGATATCAACTGACATCTGATTTCTCCTTTCACTGCACTTATCTATTCTATCATCTTTCGTTATTATACATATACCTTACCTATTATAATAAAAATTCCAATAAATGCAAAGAGTTTTTTTTAATTTAAACTTTTTTTAAGGATTGCATCAATATATTTGCCTGTATGCGATGCCGGATTGGCAACAATCTCCTCAGGAGTTCCCGTTGCCACAACGGTTCCCCCTTTGTCTCCACCCTCTGGTCCTATGTCGATAATATAGTCCGCAGTCTTGATCACATCTAAATTATGTTCGATCACAATTACGGTATTTCCATCTGCTGACAGACGATGTAAAATTTCTGTCAATTTGTGCACATCCGCAAAATGAAGCCCTGTTGTCGGTTCATCTAAAATATAAACTGTTCTCCCTGTGCTTCTCTTACTCAATTCGGTTGCCAATTTAATTCTCTGTGCTTCACCACCCGAAAGTGTAGTGGACGGCTGACCTAATCGAATGTAGGAAAGTCCAACATCATACAGGGTCTCCATCTTTCTTCGAATGCTAGGAACATTCTCAAAGAAATGAAGCGCCTCCTCCACAGTCATATTCAGCACATCATAAATGCTCTTTCCTTTGTATTTTACTTCTAACGTCTCTCTGTTATATCGCTTTCCATCACAGACTTCACACGGAACATATACATCTGGAAGAAAATGCATTTCAATCTTTAAAATCCCATCTCCTGAACAAGCCTCACATCTTCCGCCTTTGACATTAAAACTAAATCTTCCTTTTTTGTATCCTCTCGCCTTTGCATCCGCAGTTGCCGCAAAGAGATCGCGGATTAAATCAAAAACTCCTGTATACGTTGCCGGATTCGATCTAGGAGTTCTTCCAATCGGCGACTGATCAATGTCAATGACTTTGTCAAACTGTTCAATTCCTTCTATCCTCTTATGTTTCCCTGGAATTGTTCTCGCTCTGTTAAGATCCTTAGAAAGTCTTTTGTAAACAATTTCATTTACTAAAGAACTTTTTCCTGAACCAGAAACTCCAGTCACGCACGTCATTACACCAACCGGAAATGAAACATCAATATTCTTTAAATTATTTTCTGCTGCCCCAATTACTTTCAGCCAGCCTTTCGGTTCTTTGCGCACATCCGGTACCGGAATCTGCATGCGTCCACTCAGGTATGCACCAGTAACAGACTTCTTATTCCGCATAATCTCTTTTGCAGTACCTGCTGCAACAACTTCTCCACCATGTTCGCCCGCTCCCGGACCAATATCCACAATATAGTCCGCTTCCAGCATCGTATCTTCATCATGCTCTACTACAATCAAACTGTTTCCCAGATCACGTAGATGTTTCAATGTCTTCAATAGTTTATCATTATCTCGCTGGTGAAGTCCGATACTTGGCTCATCCAGAATATAAGCCACTCCAACCAGACCTGAACCAATCTGTGTTGCCAGACGGATACGCTGAGCCTCTCCTCCCGAAAGACTTCCTGTTGCTCTGGCAAGTGTCAGATAATCCAATCCTACATCCATCAAAAATCCAATACGCGCTTTGATTTCTTTTAAAATCTGTCCACCGATTAACTCCTGCGTCTTTGTGAGCTCTAATCCTTCCAAAAACTGCTGAAGTTTTTCAATAGAAAGCGACGTGACTTCCGCAATATTTTTATCTCCCACTGTAACTGCCAACGCGCTCTTTTTCAATCTCTGTCCGCCACATTCATGACAAGGCGTAATCCGCATAAAACTCTCATATTCCGCCTTCATCGTCTCTGAGCCTGTTTCACGATATCTTCTCTCTACATTTTTTATAATTCCTTCGAATGCAACATCATAAATACCTTCTCCGCGCTGCCCTTTATAATACACCTTCACTTCTCGTCCATTGGTTCCATGAATCAAAATATCTTTGACTTCCTGCGGATAATCTTGGAACGGCGTATCCAACGAGAAATTATATTCTTTACAAAGAGCTTCTAATATTGCTCTTGTATAACTTCCTTTGTCTGTACAAGACTGCCATCCCATCACTACGATAGCGCCTTCATCTATACTTAACGATTGATCCGGGATCATCAAATCTACATCAAACTCCATCTTGTATCCCAGTCCAAAGCAAACCGGACATGCCCCAAATGGATTATTAAAAGAAAAACTTCTCGGTTCAATCTCTTCGATACTGATTCCACAATCCGGGCACGAAAAACTTTGGCTAAAATTCAAAGGTTCTCCGCCAATCACGTCCACAACCAAAAGTCCCTCCGCCAATGCCAGTACACTTTCAATTGAATCCGTCAATCTCTTTTGAATGCCTTCTCTTACAACAAGTCTGTCCACGATAATCTCTATATTATGCTTAATATTTTTGTCCAGAGAAATTTCTTCTGACAATTCATATAAATTTCCATCAATGCGCACACGTACATAACCGCTTTTCTTTGCCTTTTCCAGCAACTTTTCATGCCTTCCTTTTCGTCCTCTCACAACCGGCGCAAGAAGCTGGATCTTTGTTCCCTCCGGAAGCTCCATAATCTGATCCACCATCTGGTCCACCGTCTGCTTTTTTATCTCCTTCCCACATTTCGGACAGTGTGGGATCCCTATTCTTGCATAGAGCAGACGAAAATAATCGTAAATTTCTGTCACCGTTCCAACTGTAGAACGTGGATTTCGATTCGTTGATTTCTGATCAATAGAAATCGCCGGTGAAAGCCCCTCAATACTTTCTACATTCGGTTTCTCCATCTGGCCAAGGAACTGTCTCGCATAAGAAGACAGCGATTCCATATACCTTCTCTGTCCTTCTGCATAGATTGTGTCAAATGCTAAGGATGACTTCCCCGATCCACTTAGGCCCGTCAACACAACAAGTTCATTTCTCGGAATATCCAAATCTATATTTTTCAAATTGTGCTCATTGGCACCCCGTATTTTTATATATTGTTTTGCCATCGTATACTCCTAACCTTCCATATCCTGTAACTGCTTTTTCAGCTCAATCAATTTGTCGCGCAACTCTGCTGCCGCCTCGAAATTCAATTCTGCCGCTGCTTTCTTCATCTGCTTTGTAACATCTTTTATCAGTTTTTCCAATTCTTTTTCACTCATTGACTCCGGATCTTTTTCAAGACGCAATTCCTCCGCCGCTACCTTCTTAGAAATACTGATCAGATCTCGCACTGACTTTTTAACAGTCTGAGGTGTAATTCCATGTTCCTCATTGTATGCCATCTGTATCTTTCTTCTTCGTTCTGTCTCTTGAATCGCTTTTTCCATCGACTCTGTCACATGATCCGCATACATGATAACATGACCATCCGCATTACGGGCAGCTCGCCCAATCGTCTGAATAAGCGAAGTCTCCGAACGCAGGAATCCTTCCTTATCGGCATCTAAAATTGCAACCAATGTAATCTCAGGAATATCAAGCCCCTCACGCAACAGATTGATTCCGACAAGCACATCAAATACATCGAGACGCATATCCCGAATAATTTCTGTCCGCTCTAACGTATCAATATCTGAATGAAGATATTTCACCCGTATACCAAGTTCACGCATATAATCTGTCAAATCTTCTGCCATTCGTTTCGTCAACGTTGTAATAAGAATCTTATTTTTCTTTGCAATCTCCTTGTTCACTTCACCGACCAGATCGTCGATCTGTCCTTCCACCGGACGCACTTCAACCTCCGGATCAAGAAGACCTGTCGGTCGGATAATCTGATCCACACGCAAAAGTTCATTCTTTTCTTCATATTCTCCCGGCGTCGCAGATACAAACAACATCTGATTTACCTTACTTTCAAATTCTTCAAAATTAAGCGGTCTGTTGTCCTTTGCTGACGGCAAACGGAATCCATAATCTACAAGAGTGGACTTTCTAGACTGGTCACCCATGTACATTCCACCAATCTGAGGAATGGTCTTGTGCGATTCATCAATCATAATCAAAAAATCATCCGGAAAATAGTCAATCAATGTGTGCGGCGGCTGCCCCGGCGCCAGTCCTGTCAAATGCCTTGAATAATTCTCTATTCCCGAACAAAATCCCGTCTCTCGCATCATCTCAATATCGAAATTCGTCCGCTCTGCAATACGCTGCGCTTCCAAAAGCTTGTCTTCTCCTTTAAAATATCGGACTCTTTCTTCCAATTCTTCCTCAATCGCCTTTGTTGCTCGATCCAGCGCTTCCTTTGACACAACATAATGCGATGCTGGGAAAATCGCTACATGCTTCAACGCATTTTTAATCTCGCCCGTCAAAACATCAATCTCTGTTATTCTCTCCACTTCATCCCCGAAAAATTCCACACGAATTGCATAATCTTCCGAAACTGCCGGAAAGATCTCCAGCACATCTCCTCTTACCCGAAATGTCCCGCGTTTAAAATCCATATCATTGCGATCATACTGTATCTCAATCAACTTCGCAACAACCTCATCCCGATCTTTTATCATCCCAGGGCGTAGTGAAATTACCATCTCCTGATAATCAATTGGCGAACCTAATCCATAAATGCAGGATACACTCGCCACAATAATCACATCCCGTCGCTCAGAAAGTGCTGCCGTTGCCGAATGGCGCAGCTTATCAATCTCATCATTGATGGATGAATCCTTCGCAATATAAGTGTCAGATGACGGAACATATGCTTCCGGTTGGTAATAGTCATAATAACTCATAAATAGTTCTACAGAATTATTAGGAAAAAATTCCTTAAATTCGCCATATAACTGTGCTGCCAAGGTCTTGTTATGTGCAATTACTAATGTTGGTCTATTCAATTGTGCAATGACATTCGCCATCGTAAATGTCTTTCCCGAACCGGTTGCACCAAGAAGGGTCTGGCATTGGTTGCCTTCTTTAAAACCCTTTACAAGCTGGTCAATGGCTTGAGGCTGGTCGCCGGTTGGGGTGTATTCTGATACCAATTCAAAATGTTCCATATGTTTCTCCTCTGTTCAAATCAACCCTCATTTATTCCAAGTTTTTATCGTCCAATATTTCTGCTCAATGCCAAACGTTCATAGAGCGAACTTCCATACTGTCGAGCTAATTCATCTTTACTCCACCCATTTCTATATGCTCCTATCTCATAAAAATGGCGTTCTTCAATATTGTTTATTCGCATAAGAATAAGATAATGAGACCAGCTTAGATAAAATTTTCTCCCTTCCTGTGTAACTGGAAGTTTTTCAGATTGGGGAAACGGCGTTTCCCCAATTGAGTCCTTGGAATAAACCAGATAAAATTTACGCATAAGTTTTAAATTATCGTATGAATATCCTCTTCCAAATTTCTGTGTCAGTCTCTGAGACAATTCTTTCAAAATGTACTTCCCATATGCTGCACGTTCTTTTCCACTTTGTTCTTCTTCCACAATCATTCTCCCTGCTTCATAACAGAGGTATACCATCGTCATATTTACTGCAACTGATAATTTTTTTGCATTTTTTCTACCAAAACCGAATGCTCCTCAAATTTTGTGTTGAAACCCCTGACATTCCCGGAAAAGCTTTCCGCAAATCTTTACTCATCACATTCAGAAAGGATTTTCCCTATTTAGCATTTTTCTGCTTGCTGACAATATTTTTCCCAAGTTCCCAATATAAATCCAATAGTTCATAATTTATTTTAACATCATTAATCCAACTTTTAAAAAGTCTTTTACCATTGCTGGAAACCAAATACTTTCAGCCGAGTCATTCATCTTTAGTGGATTACCAAATCTAATGATATCTGTTTGTAAAATGTTATAAAATGTATCCACAGAGCAATAATGATAATATATTTTATTGTTCATCTTTTGCATCCACCACCTTTGCTGTTTCCAGCAAAACACGATCAAAATCACTCTGATACAATTGATCCTGCTTCACACGGTATTTTTCAAATTCATTTAGCGCATGTGTTTCTGCTATCTTAGCAGAAATACTCCCTGCATGTGTTAAAATTTCCTTCTTGGACAGTCTCAATAAACCTTCAAATTGTTCTGCCCAATCTTCCATTGTCATCGGAACTTGTTCTTCAGCCCGCATTTCTGCCAAATCTAAATAAGCATTAACAATCCTTGCCATTGCCGAAAGTTCCTGCTCAGTCAAATAATTTTTTGCGACTGTCACATCGAATCTTTGTATTTTCCCGCTAGGTGCATCTTTCCATGTTTGCAATCCCATGTTTTGCTTTTCACTGTCTGCTCTATGATAAATCACTTCTGCCGCTGTTTCTCCATGAATTGCCCAATGCAATTGATTTTGCACTTTTGCAAAAAATAGTCTTGTTGTTTGTGCTTTAGAGTCATAATCTATACTTGTCGCATAAATATCTGTAATTTTCTGATAAAATCTCCGCTCAGACAACCGAATCTCACGAATTCTTTCCAGTTGTTCTTCAAAATAATCTTTTGTTAATACAGTTCCAAAATTCTTTAATCGCTCATCATCCATCACAAATCCCTTAATTGTGAATTCTTCTATAATATCATTTGCCCACTTACGAAATTGAACTGCTCTAGGTGAATCAACTTTATTACCCACTGCAATAATGGCTTTTAAATTATAATGGTTCGTATTATAACTTTTTCCATCTGAAGCAGTTATTCGAAATTTTCGAATAACTGCATTCTCATCTATTTCTCCATCTGAAAATATTTTCTTCAAATGATAATTAATAGTATGTGTTTCTACATTATACAAGAGTCCCATCATTTTTTGAGTCAGCCACACATTTTCATCAAAATATATAGCATTAACATCACTTTCTCCAGTTGCTGTAATAAAGGTTAAATATTCTGCTGCTGAAGAACGTATCATAGATATCTCTTTCTTCTTTTTCATTCTCTCCCACCTTTCATAATTTCTATACCATATATTTCCCTTTTGTATGGAGAATATCTCTCTTGGTCATCCGTAAATAATCATCTATTCTGTTTCATCATAATATTCTGCTCTCAAAGAACAAATGTTCTTCTTTCATTTTATCTTATGTGCTGTTTTGTGTCAACTTTTCTTTTTAGGAATTTCTTGCACTTCCTTGCTATTTTCTTTGCTAATTTCATCTCTGCACTAGTGTACTTTATCACGCAAAAACCAGCGGAGATTCATCTTTCTCCGCTGGTCTAATTCTTTATTCTATTACAATTCCATAATCTTTGCTTTATGTCTGATTTGTGGCAAAAATTTATTCAACAAATCTTCTGTCTTCATTTTCAAATGACTTGTATTAATCCCCGGATTGCAGCCGAACCATTCTTCCTGTGCAACTTCTTTGTCCACAATCAATTGAACATAATCGTCTTCGTCATTGATCAATCCCATGACAGACGCAGATCCCGGTTTCGTTCCAAGATGCTCTTTCATCAGTTCTCCTGAGGCAAATGAAAGATGCGGTACTCCGATTTTTTTACTCAATGTGTTCGTATCCAAAGATTTGTTTGCCGGAAGCACAACCAAAAAGAAACTCGTTTTTTTCTTATTGCACAAGAAAATGCTTTTTCGAATCTCTGTTCCAAGCGCCTTGTCAATCTCCTCACACTCTTCCATCGTCTCCACAACATCATTGTCGACTCTCTCATAAGAAATTTTCAGTTTATCCAGTATCTGATACACCTTTTTTTCTGTTGCTACGCGATCATCCGTCGGTGCTGTTGTATAAATATCACTAATATATATCATCTTAGTTCCCCTTTCTCTAATGCTTGTCTTTGATAAGGACATCTTAGCATTTCCGAATAAAAAGAACTACCAAAACCTTAACAAAAAATATTAATATCTTAACATTTCATATTTTTATAAGCTTTTGGAGTAGCACCGGTCATTTTCTTAAAACATTGAATGAAATGGCTCACACTGTTGAATCCAACCGCCCCGGAAACTTCCGTTACCGATAGTTCCGTCCCTCTTAGCAACTCTTTGCTTCTCAATATACGGTATTCTGCCAGATACTCGTTCGGGCTTTTGCAGACAACTTCCTTAAATCCTCTGCAGCATTCTCCAACACTGACATTCCCTGCCTGCGCAATATCCGCCAGACACATCGGATGCATATACTGATTATGGATATAAGACAGCATCGCCTGTATCCGTTCCTGCTTTCTAATATAGCTGTTGGAAATTTTCTTTCCACTTTTCTCTATATTGCAAATCATCATGTACCATATCTCCACAATTTTTATTGCAATCTGATATTCTTCTCTTCCAACAGCTTGTCTTTTCTCTCTTCTTCTTTTAAACAGGAGCTCCATCTTTAGCAGAGTATCCAGTATCTCCTTCTGCCATGACGTTGTCCTTTTAAATTCAACTACCGCTATCCCGTAATTTCCCACATAGGGAAGCACAAAATTCTCCTCCATAGTACTCCCTGAGAAGAAAGATACTACCTTGTCCGGAAAATTAAAACTCAGATATCTGCCTCCATCGCTAATCTCTGTCGTTATATGGAGAAGATTTCGATTGATAAAAATTCCATTTCCTTCATCCAGCGTATATAATTTCCCATCTACTCTCAATTTCAGCTTTCCGTTTGTCACGACAGTAAACTGCAGTTCCTCATGCCAGTGTAAGTCCATATATCCCCTTCCCGATGGTTCAATATTCCCCTGCGTTACCGTGTACATCTCAATCGGAAACCCTTTATCCGTATAATAATTAATCTCATGTAATGGTTTTTCTATCTGCTTTGGATTACATCTTTGCATTTTCATCACACTCTATTTAGAAAAAGTCTCGATATTGATTCATGTCATCATCATCGTAAAAGAAATCGTCATAATAATCATCGAAGAAATCATCACGCGGCTGTTCTTCATAGTACGGAGTCTGTTCTTCTATGGAAGGAACCTGACTCTCCACTGTGCCCGCTATCAAAATTATAGCAACCGCAAATACGGATAAAATCAGTCCAAATGCAGATGTCGCAATACCTGCAATCGCAAATCCGCGTTCCTGTTTTCTCTTAGACAGATAATAGACCCCAAGTCCTGCTCCCACAACTGCACATAATCCGGACATCACCACCGTCCAGCACAAAAGAATAGAGACAATCCCAAGTACCATAGAGGTAATTCCCAGTCCTTTATATTGGTTATCCATCTTGTATCCCTTCTTTCTTCACACTACAATCAGTCTACCAGTCCAACCATCTCATTCACAGAAGTAAATCCATATTGTTTCATATAATCTTGAATTCCATCTACGATTTCCATCGTCACAGATGGATTATGGAAGTTCGCTGTGCCGACAGAGATTGCGCTTGCTCCTGCAAGGATCATCTCGATTGCATCCTCCGCACTTGCGATTCCTCCCATTCCGATGATCGGCACTTTTACCGCATGGAATGCCTGATATACCATGCGGACTGCGATTGGATGAATCGCCGGTCCTGACACTCCGCCCGTTTTATTTGCGAGCACAAATTTGCGACGGTTAATGTCAATCTTCATTCCTGTAAGTGTATTGATCAGAGAAATTGCATCTGCTCCGCCTGCTTCCACTGCCTTCGCCATCTCCGCAATATCAGTCACATTCGGACTCAATTTCATGATGACCGGCTGTTTTGCATATTTCTTTACTGCTTTTGTAATCTCTTCTGCCGCTTTCGCATTCTGACCAAATGCAATTCCACCCTCCTTGACATTTGGACAGGAAATATTGATCTCCAGCATATCTACATCTTCGTCTGCAAGACGTTCCACAACCTCACAGTAATCTTCTGTAGATTTTCCACACACATTCACGATAATCTTTGTGTCATACTGTTTTAAAAACGGAATGTCTCTCTCACAGAACAATTCAATCCCCGGATTCTGAAGACCTACTGCATTCATCATTCCACCGTATGTCTCTGCAACTCTCGGTGTCGGATTTCCCGCCCAAGGAATATTTGCAACTCCTTTTGTCGTGACGGCTCCAAGTCTGTTCAAATCAACAAACTCTGCAAATTCTGCCCCCGAACCAAATGTACCGGATGCCACTGTCACCGGATTATTCCACTCTACACCTGCAATATTTACTTTCATATTCATTAGATTTCCACCTCCGTAGACAGGAATACCGGACCGTCCTTGCAAATGCGCTTGTTATTTACATTGCTGTGGTGATCCTTTTCTTTTGACTGGCATACACACGCAAGACATGCCCCGATACCGCACGCCATTCTCTCTTCCAGAGAAATATAACATTCAATTCCTTGTTCCTCTGCATATTGTTTGATTGCGCGAAGCATTGGAGTAGGTCCACATGCGTAAATGATATCCGCCTCAAGTCCATTTTCACGAATCGCATCCATGACATTTCCTTTTGTTCCGACACTTCCATCCTCTGTCGAGATATAGACGGTTCCATTTTCCTCAAACTGCTCCTTTAAAAATGTATCTGCATCACGATATCCCATGATAATCTGCTTCTCACAGTCAAGCTGTTTTGCAAGCTCCAAAATCGGCGGAACTCCAATACCTCCACCTATCAAAAATGCTCGTTTCCCTTTTCCTGCTTCTAACGGAAAACCATTCCCTAAAGGTCCAATGATCGGAAGTGTATCTCCCGCTTTCATCTTGGAAAACTGCTCTGTCCCCGTCTTTTCTGCTGTCACACGGTATACAACCCGAAGTTTCGATGTTTCCGTATCAATCTCGCAGATACTGATCGGTCTTGGAAGCAGTTTGCTTCCGTCATTTGTGTACATGGAAATAAACTGTCCCGGTCTTGCAGTCTTTGCAGCTTCCGTCTGAATCCACATACTAAAAATCCCGTCTGCCAGCTGTTCCTGTGAAACAACTGTAACTGTCTCTCTCTTTCTCGCTGCCATCTTACATTCTCCTTATCTGCTCTCGAGCGCTCCATTAATATCTTTCACCATTGCCTCAACAGCTGCTCTTGAAGCCTCTCCAAAATTCTCTGCGCCAAATTTCGCATATGCTTCCTGTTTGTACGCCGCGATAATTCCACGTGAAGAATTTACGATTGCTCCTAGTCCGTCTTCGTTAAAGAAATGAACAAGGTCTTTTCCCTGGCCTCCCTGCGCTCCGTATCCTGGAACAAGGATGTAAGATTTTGGCATTACTTTACGAAGTACTTTTCCCATCTCCGGATAAGTTGCCCCTACAACAGCTCCGATATAGCTGTATTCGTCTCCCATGCAGGTTTCTCCCCACTGTGCCACTTTTTCTCCTACCAATTCATACAATGGTTTTCCATTGATCAACTGATCTTGAAATTCTCCACTTGACGGATTCGATGTCTTTACTAAAATAAAGAGTCCCTTCTTTTCTTCTTTGCACACATCGATAAATGGATTCACCCCATCCGAACCAAGATATGGGTTCACTGTCACAAAATCCTCGTCAAACGGCACATATGATTTACTTCCCACCTGCACGCGTCCAAGGTGACCGACTGCATATGCTGCTGATGTAGAACCAATATCACCACGTTTGATGTCACCGATGACAACAAGTCCTTTTTCTTTACAATAATCCACTGTCTTTTTAAATGCTTCCAATCCCGGAATCCCAAACTGCTCATACATTGCAATCTGTGGTTTGACTGCCGGAATCAGATCATATGTCTTATCCACGATTTCTTTATTGAACTGCCAGATTGCCTCCGCAGCGCCTTCCAATGTCTCTCCAAATTCTGCAAACGCTTTTTTTTGCACCTGCTCCGGAATATAATTGAGCATCGGATCCAGACCAACTACGATCGGCGCCTTTGTCTTTTTAATATTCTCTACTAACTTGTTAATCATCTTTCATTCCTCCTAGTATGATGTATTTTCATATACGATAGTGCCGTCCACCAATGTGTAACGCACATCGCCTTTCACTTTCCAACCGTCAAACGGTGTATTTTTCCCTTTTGAGAAAAATGTATTTTTGTCAATTATGTATTCTCTGTTCGGATCGAAAATCACGAGATCCGCAATCTTTCCTTCCGAAACTGCTCCCTTGTCCTGCAAGCCTAAAATCTTTGCCGGGTAATAGCTTGTTTTTTCTGCCATCTGCATCGGTGTCAGAACTCCGGTATCCACCAATTCCGTGTAAGTCAGACTTGCCATTGTCTCAAGTCCTACGATACCGAACATCGCCTCTTTCATAGACTTATTTTTTTCCTCCTCTGAGTGCGGTGCATGATCTGTAGCAATCACGTCCATAATATCTTCCTTCAGTCCTGCTTTCAGCGCTTCCACATCGCTTTTTCCTCGAAGCGGCGGATTCATCTTGAAGTTCCCATGATCTTCTGTAATATCCCCTGTCGTCATTGTAAAATGATGCGGACACACCTCTGCTGTGACCGGCAAGCCCTCTTTTTTTGCTGCCCTCACCAGTTTGACACTGTCCTCTGTTGAGCAATGACAAAGATGCAGCCTCACCCCAGTCTCTTTCGCAAGGAGAATATCTCTTGCCACAATGACATCTTCCACCGCGTTCGTAATTCCTTTCAGCCCCAGTGTCTCTGCCTTTTTATCGGCGTGCATCACTCCGCCTTCCACCATTGTAATATCTTCACAGTGTGCAAAAATCGCAATTCCTTGTTCTTTTGCAATCTTCATCGCCTTGCGGTATAAAGATGCATTCATCACAGATTTTCCATCTTCGCTGATTGCGTGGCATCCTGCTTTTGCCATTCCGACAATATCTGCGAGTTCCTCGCCTGCCTGCCCAACTGTAATCGCGCCGAGCTGTATCACATGCACTTTGGACTCTTTTTTTGCCCTTTCATGCACTTGTCTCACTTTCTCTTCTGTATCAATAACAGGTTTTGTGTTTGGCATTGCACAGATTGTCGTGACACCACCTCTTGCCGCCGCATCTCCTCCCGTCTTAAGCGTCTCTTTATATTCCAGTCCCGGATCTCGCAAATGCACATGCAAATCAATAAATCCTGGCATCACAAAACAGCCTTTCGCATCAATCACCTTATCTGCTGCATCTGCAATATGTTCTGCCACCTTTACAATCTTTTTTCCTTCCACAAGGATATCATATATCCCCTCTGTTTTACTTTCCGGATCCAGCACATGTCCATTTTGAATCAAAATTTTCATTATGTTTTCATCCTTTCTTCTAGATTTGAGCATAAAATTACATACTACTTTTATTCTATCATAGAGATAAAAAAAATGGAATGCAAAATTTACATTCCATTTCCCTTCACAATCTCAATTGCTTTTTCCAGCTGATTATCTGCCGCCGGATCTTCTTCATTGTATTCATATTCAACTTCCACATCCGGATCGATCCCCGTCCCATGAATATTTCTTCCCTTCGGTGTAAAATATTCGGAGATGGTCAATTTAATACTTGTTCCATCTGTCAACGGAAATATCTGTTGTACGATCCCTTTTCCGAATGTAGTTGTTCCCACAAGTGTTCCAACTCCATAATCCTGAACCGCACCCGCAAAAATCTCAGATGCACTGGCACTGTTTCCATTTGTCAGCACTGACAGCGGAATCTCCAGCTTATGTTCCTCATCTGATGTGTAAGTTTCTCCTTCTCCATTCTTGTCTTTCGTAGAAACAATAGTTCCTTCCGGCAAAATCAGATCAAGGATGTCACAAACAGTGTCAAGATTTCCTCCCGGATTGTCGCGAAGATCAATGACAAGTCCTGTCATTCCCTGAGCCTCTAAATCTTCCAAGGCAGAAGCAAACTGATCATACGTCACGGAATCAAATTCTGTAATTCTGATATAGCCGATTCCGTCTGAGTTCATCTCGTGTTCAACCGTATGTACTTCCACCACTTTTCTCGTCGCTGTCGCCGTATACTCTTCCATGTTTTCACCACGAAGAACTGTAATCTCTACCTGCGTTCCCTCTTCCCCTTTAATCTTGGCAACAACATTATTGAGATCTTGACCGGTCACATCCTCTCCATCAATTTTATAGAGAATATCTCCCGCCTGAAATCCGGCTTCTGCTCCGGCTCCTTCTTCGTACACATTCACAAATGTCATGGCTCCTGTCTCAGAATCCTGCGTGATTGAAACACCAATTCCACTAAACTTTCCTTCTGTTGACTCAAACAGACTGTCCGTCTCCTCTTTGTCATAATAAACAGAATACGGATCACCAAGACCACTTACATATCCTTTGATCAAAAACTCTTTCAATTCATCATCTGAAATTTCATCACTATGAAGATAAACTTCATCGATCAAGCCTCTAAGTGTCTCCAATTTCTTTTCAGTTCCCATCGTGACAACTTTGTCATCTCTAGACATTTTATAGATGAAGAAGCTGCCTCCTACAAATGCTACCGCTAATAACATAGCAAGGGCACCGCAAAGTGCCCCTTTTAAAAAGCTATTTTTCTTTTTCATTCACCAATATACCTTCTTACATATAATTTGACGGGTTCACCGGAACACCATTTAATTCCACCTGAAAATGCAGGTGGTTTCCGGTCGATTGTCCTGTCGTACCTACGCCTCCGATATTCTGCCCTTTTTCCACTGTCTGACCTTCTGACACATACGGTATCTGCCACATATGCATATATTTTGTCACAAGCCCATTGCCATGGTTGATAACAACCCAGTATCCGGCAGAGTTGCTGTATCCGGCTGTTGTCACCTTTCCGGCTGCTGCCGCATAGATCGGAGTCCCCGGCGCCGCAGCATAATCATGTCCCTTGTGCGGTCTGGAATCACCGATTCCCTCACGTACTTCTCCGAAGTAGCTTGACTGGTAACTCATACCCGGACAAGGATGAGTGAAGAAACCATTCCCACTCACAACAGAATCTCCGGCAGTACCGCCAGAATTTCCATTATTCTGCTGTGCCTGCTGCTTAGCTGCCTCCTCTGCTTCCTGCCTTCTTCGCTCTGCTTCCTTGGCAGCTGTGATCAATCCCTGCACTTCGGTCATCTCGGATTCAATACTCGCAATCTCCGAAGCCTTCTCCGTCAAAAGCTTCTCCACTGCTGTCTGCTTTTCTGTGAGACTCGCCTGAAGTGTGTGCAGCTCTTCATATTCTTTATTTAACTTTGCCTCTTCTTCCTCCACTTTCTTTACAAGCTTCTGGAATTTTTTCAACATATCTCTGTCATACTCAGACATCTTTGTGGCGTACTCCGCCTTATTCAAAAAGTCTGCCATATCTTTTGCTTCCAGCATGATCTCTAAAAATTCGGAACTTCCATTTTCATAAATGTACTTGATTCTTTTTTTCATGCTTTCATACTGATTCTGCTCATCTACCTTTGCGTTGACAAGTTCTTCTTCAGCCTTTTCGATTTCCGACTCTTTTTTTGTCATGTCCTCTTCTGACTTTTTCATGTCCGTCACAATGGTATTCAATTGTTCCGCCAAAGAAGACTTTTCTGATTCGGCGGCCTTTTTCTGTTCTTCTAATTGCTGTGCCTTCTGTTGTGCATCGGATAAATCCGTCGCATATGTCGGCATGATAAAACTGAGTGAAAGTACTCCTGCAATCATACAGTTCGCAATTCTTCTTCTTTTTGTCATAAAGTCACCTATGCCTTTAAATGTTTCCTAATCGTAAAGAAACTTCCCACAAAACCAATTCCTACTCCGAGAATTAATCCAACCGGCAGTAATATCTGATATACCTGCCCCACCGGAAGAAAGTCTAAAATATTATTTAAAATTTTAAATCTTTCCAAAACATAATTAACAACTTTTCCATATGCAAAGTACAGTGCCACAAGCGGTACCGCCGCTCCGATCAAACCGATGAAGATACCTTCCACGATAAATGGCGCTCTTACAAAAAAGTCTTTTGCACCTATGTATTTCATAATCGCAATCTCTTCACGTCTGATTGTAATTCCCATCGTAACCGTATTGCTGATCAGGAAAATAGATACTGCAAGCAGAATCAGGATAATTCCTCCTGAGACATATGCAATGAGCACATTCACATTTCCTAACGCATCGGCAACGACATCTGATTTGTTGACCTGGCGAACTCCGTCAAGTCCCTCTGCATATTTTACAAGGTCTGCCTGTGTCTCAACTGATTTTAAATATACTTCGTAGTTATCAGAGTCAATCAACGGGTTATCGCCTTCAAATCCCGCTGCCGCATCCGCATTGTCCTCTCCAAAATAATCTTTCTGGAAGTCTTCCCATGCCTGTTCCGCGGAAATATATTTCACCTCTGCCACATCATCTCGGCTCTTTAGTTTCTCGCCGATCTCTTTAATCTGCTCGTCCGTTGCATCTGCATCGAAAAGCACCGTAATTGCTACTCCTTCTTCAGCCTTATCTACAATGTATCTAAAATTTATTACAATTGAAAAAAATACGCCGAACAGGAAAATACATGCTGCCATCGTCGCCATAGAGGCAATGGAAAACATCTTGTTTCTCCCAATATTCTTAACCCCTTGCTTTATCGAATATCCTAGTGTACTGATTCTCATTATACATACCCACCTTTTTTCTCGTCGCTGACAATGCTGCCCTGTTTCATTGTTACAACTCGTTTTTGCATTGCATTTACAATCTCATGATTATGTGTAACTACAATGACTGTAGTTCCTCTGTCGTTTGCCTCCTCCAGCAACTTCATGATCTCCCATGAATTAGACGGGTCCAGGTTACCGGTCGGCTCATCTGCCAGCAAAATAGACGGCTCATTGATGATCGCTCTCGCGATCGCCACACGCTGCTGTTCTCCTCCTGACAGCTCCTTCGGAAACGATTTATACTTTTGCGCCAGTCCCACCAGCGATAATGCCGCAGGAACTTTCTGTTTGATAATACGAGTTGGTGCCTCTGTCACACGAAGTGCAAATGCAATATTTTCATATACATTCCGATCCTTTAAAAGGCGGAAATCCTGAAACACAACTCCGATTCTTCTGCGGTATTTCGGAATATGTTTGTGTTTCATTTTTCCAAGATCCTCACCCATAACAGTAATTGTTCCGGATGTTGGATCCAGCTCTTTCATCAGCAAACGAATCAAAGTCGATTTTCCCGACCCACTGTCTCCTACGATAAATACAAACTCGCCTTGCTCAATCGTCAGACTGATTCCATTGAGCGCAGCTATCCCCTTTGAGTATTCCTTCGTAACATCTTTTAATTCTATCATACGCTCCTCCATAATTATTAATACTCCAACGTTTCCATATGTTTCATGTATTTTACAACCATCAGCGCAATCTTAAATGTAATGGCATCCTCAAAGACACGCAGATCAAGTCCTGTGCTCTTTTGAATCTTATCCAGTCTGTACACCAGCGTATTACGGTGAATGTACAATTGTCTTGATGTCTCAGATACATTCAGACTGTTCTCAAAGAACTTATTAATTGTGATCAAAGTCTCCTCGTCAAAATCATCCGGTGATTTCCCCTCAAAAATCTCTCGGATAAACATTTTACAAAGTGGTATCGGAAGCTGGTAGATCAGACGTCCTATTCCGAGTGTACTATATGCTATCACATCTTTTTCGTTAAAGAAAATCTTTCCGACATCAAGCGCAAGCTTTGCTTCTTTATAAGATTTTGAAACTTCTTTGATGTCGCTTACGATCGTACCATATGCGACATGCAATCCTTCTTCGCCTTCTGCTTTTAATAATTCCAGCATTGCATTCGCAGCCTGCTCCATCTCCTGATAGCCTTCCCTCGCTTCCAGTTCCTTTACGACAATAATATTTTTTTCATCGACAGCTGTGATGAAATCTTTGTTTTTTCTTCCAATGGACACTCGCACATGTTCAATCATATTCGCATCTTTCTCATACGCCATCTCGATAATAAATACGACACGTCTTGCATCTGTATCAATGTGTAGTTTCTTTGCACGATTATAAATATCCACAAGCAACAGATTATCCAATAACAGATTTTTGATAAAATTATCCTGGTCAAATCTTTCTTTATATGCAATCAACAGATTATGAATCTGGAATGCTGCAAGCTTTCCGATCATATATGCATTTTCATTTTCCCCGTAAGCAAGTAATATATATTCTAACTGATATTCGTCAAAAATTTTAAAAAATTGACATCCTTGCACCACCTGGCTGTCTGCAGGTGAATCTACAAAAGATTTTATCGAGGTTGCATAGTCATCTGTCTCTGTACAAGTCCCCGCAAGCACTTTTCCCTCTATATCTACTACACATAAATCAATTCTTGTAATTGCTTTTAGTCCTTCAATTGTGTTTTGAAGTATTTGATTTGATATCATTCAATTCCCTCCACTCGTAATTTTCATATGCATTTTCTACAATACATTTTTTTCTTAAAATGGTTAAACGCATATTTCTACGTTATATACTAATGCAAAACAGCAAAAAAAGAAAGAGGAAATCATAATTTTTTATGCATTTCCTCAATTTTCCTTTTGCTCTTATCCTTTTTCCACACTATACATTGTTCACAAATTCTGATTTTGCTTACGTTCTTTCTCAATCTTTTTCTTCACGATGTGTTGTGTAAAAAATGCCTTCAGCCGTCTTCTTCCAAATCCCGTTCTCCTGCGTTCTTTCAATCCAGTACCCATTCCGAACCAAATTCTGGCATTCAAAAGTGTGCGGTTACGAAGAATGACTTCTTCCTGAAGCGGAGATGGAAGCGCCGCAAAGATACAGTCGGTCTCTGCACCGTTGATTCGATTGACAATCATGTCATCGGACTTTCCGTGTTCTTCCATGGTCGCAGTCTCAGAGATAACAATCCCGCTGTATTTTCCTGTCACATATTCTCTCAGTTCAGACAAAGCCTCTTCATCTTCGGCGAGCAAAAAAACCTTTTTGTGGCTTTTATGCAGAAATCGCATTACCATTTTCACGAACAGCAGTGTCTTGGCCTCATTCAAATATTTTGAGTCAGTCACTCCTGCCGCCTCTAATATTGATTTATCTCCTGCAAATGTAAGGTCAAACTCATCAATATATGGCTTTTCTTCTTTGTTCAAAAGCTGCGACAACGTATTCATCGTCACCATCTCGATCACATTGATCGGTTCTGTCTCCATATATTCCATGACCTTTTTCATTGCTTCCTTAGCCGTGTAATGATTAATTGACACGCCTAATACTTTTATTTTCTCATTCATAACCTCACCTGTTGTTTCTCCCCAGTTTTACGATTATAACAAATCTCCCTTCTCTTTTCAAGTCCGGTTCGAAATTGTTCACACTTTGGTCACTACTCTTTTGCTTTCTCCATCTCTCGCCTTTTCTTCGTAATCAGTCCGCCGATTCTCCCGGTCTCTTTTGAAGAAAGCGCCTTCCAGCCATCCTCCAGCACCTTATCGAGCAATCCCAATTCTTCTGCAATCTCATATTTTAATTTTTCTTCCGGCTCCAGCTTGCTTAAGCAAATCGGTTTTTCTTTCTTTTTAGACATAATAAAAATCCCCTTTCCGTGATGGTAAGAGGATTTCCATTTTTTTCATTTTTATTCCAGACTATTTTTCAAATTTTACATTGACACTTCCCATGCCACATTCAATATTCAAATTTTTCGATGCCCCATGGTCAATCTGTTGCTCAACTGCGATTCCTGAATAACTTCCGTCTGCAATCTTCACTTCACCCATTCCGCACTCCAGACTATAGTTATAGTCTTCTTGTTCTCCATGGAGCACAAGCGTTGCAGAACCCACTCCACATTCCAGATACATCTCTTGCGCCATAATGCCCTGTATCTCTGCGGCTCCTGCCGCTACCGCAATATCCGCATTTTCCGCATGTACGCTTTGCAGCTTTGATTTCAAACTTCCTGCTCCTACTGAAATGTCCATCTCATAGAATTTCACATCCTGCGGCAAGTACAAAATAATCGTCCCTGCCTGATTGATTCGATTACTTTCCAAATCCGTCTCAATGTTCAGAGTATCTCCCTCCTTATATATCTGGAGATTTGCTCTCTCGTCAATATCTTCAGTGCCCACACATACTTTTCCATTTTGGGAAGGCTTCAGATATACACTCATATGATCCACATCCATTTCCAGATTTTTTACCCCTTCGAACGTTTTTTCTTCGCCGGTCTGCCCTGTGCTTTCCTTTACTGTCACCACCCTGTTGCTCAATGGAAATATATATGGGAAACCAAACTTGATCTTTGAAAAAGAGACTCCCAGTATAAATCCCAAAATCAAAAACAGCACGCCGATTCCGGCAATCGCACCACTTGTGATCCAAAATCTCTTCCATCCTTTTTTCATTATGACACCGCCTTTCTATGAAATGGTTTTTTGCAGATTTTTACAATCCACCGAAACATCTTCGGAAATGCAACGAAGCAAAGCTGCACAAGCAACACAACTCCCACCATTCCAACTGCGAATAAAATCATTCCGCTGCCAATCAACGTAAATGCCTCCGGAAGCGCCACGGCAATCTGCGTAAGCCCGCCAATAAACAATGCAATCCCTACAATTGCAAGACAGCCTGCCGCTATAACAAATGCTATCAGAGCAATAAATCCCGAAAACACCACTGCCAATACCGTCAGCGCCACCCCTAGAACGATCGGGCCGGCAATGGATAAAACAAACAGTCCACCTACTATGATCAGGAGAATCTTCCACCAATTGTTCGTATCTTTCTCTTCTTTTTCTGCCGGATACACAGGGGCTTTCGTTTCCCCAGTATTATTTCTCCCGTAAATTTCCGCTTTGATTACCGCCGCTACCTTTTCCGGGCTATCTAATTCTGCTGCAACTTTTTCTTCATTCTCCTCACCGGCCTCATCAAAATAGTCGTTATAGTATTTCATTGCTTCCTGTCTTTCTTCCACTGGAATGTCCTGAAGCATCGATGCAAGTCTTGTCATATATTCTACTCTGTTCATTCGTCCACACCTCCCTCAAATATCTTGCAGATCTTCTCTGAATAGCTTTTCCACTCTTTTCGATACATCTCCAACTGTTCTTCCCCTCTCTTTGTCACTTTGTAATATCGCCTGTTCCTGCCGTCAAACTGCATATCATACACCTCCAGACACCCATCTTTTTGAAGTCGCCTGAGCACCGGATATAAGGTTGACTCCGATACTTCCAACGCCTGTCTGACATCCTGTGTGATCTTATATCCATAAGTCCCCTGCTGCTCTTTTGATACTACAGCCAGAACAATCGCATCCAGCAAGGCTGCTCCTGTATTAAATACCATGACCTCACTCCTTTCTATTTGATGCAATATTATTTTTATACACATATTATATGTCATATAATATTATTAGTCAATATAATATTACAAAAAAAGTAGGAGTTTTATCTCCTACTTCAAATAAACATATATCACAATTCCAGCCTGCAACAAAAGAATTACAGGCACTCCAATATAAAATTTCGGCTTCTGAGTCTTATGTCGGAATATTTGCATCCCGACACAGGCTCCAACAGAGCCTCCCAAAGCCGCCATTGAAAGAAGCGTCGCCTCCGGTATCCGCCACCTTTTTTTGCGCGCCTTCTGTTTGTCTATTCCATATAAGAAAAATGTCACGATATTGATCGCCAGTAAATACCACATTATATATCTCATATTCACACCTCGATTTCTTTTTGCATTGTAAAGGAATAAATAATCTTCTCTTTTACACATTTTCCTGTAAGCTGTTCCAATGCCCGCGCATAATAATCAAGCTGTGTATGATATTTTTCCCTCAATATCTCTTCTTTGAACACTCTGTCTGTCTTATAATCCAAAACAACCAATTCTCCATCTTCTTCAAACCAGACGTCGATGATTCCCTGAACGAGAACAGTTTCTTCCAGGCTTTCCCCTTTATAAAGTTCATCTGCATCTATTCCAAGAACAAAAGGCTGCTCTGCCCACAGTGTCCCCCGAACTGCCGCTCGATGCATTCTCTCTCCGACAGGTGTGTTTAAAAACCGTAAAATATCCTTCTCCCGAATCGAAGTACACATCTCCTCCGACAGCTTTCCGCTTCGTTTTTGCTCCTCGATCAGTTCCTTCAATGTCACTTCATCATACTTTTTCGAGAAATCAAGCAATTCCAGCAATCTATGATAAGCGCTTCCTCTTGATGCCCCGGTAAGCTCCTCCTCTTCCTGTAAAAATTTCGGAAGAAGGGGAACGACATCTGCCTCATCAAACACAAGTTCTCCGGCTTCTTCTTCCAAATAAGCACGTTTTTTCAGTTCTGATACCGTCATTTTTTGCTTCAGTTTTCGCTCACGCTCATATGGATATTGATACCCGAACTGTATTTCCAACTGTTCTTTCATCTGCTCATCATAGGTGCGAGTATCATCCCAGTTATGCAACAGCTCTTTCGTATACTGTCCGCTCAGCTCCTCTGCAACTTCCCCCGCGACAATCTCTCCGATTCCCATTTTGTATACCCGGATTGGCACATCACGATCATACAGCGGATTCATAAACGGCGCTCCTATATTGTACGTCTCTAAGATCGGTGCAAAGGAAGCATGACGGTAAAGTGCCGGAAGTACCCAGTCGAAATAGGAATTTGCTTTTGTCAGTCTGCTGAATGTAAGCTCCGTTTCCTCATGGCTGCGAAGCCCTTCATAACTTCTTATTTTCTGTTCCAAATTCGATATTGTCCCCGTCATAATGAGTTTTTCTTTCGCTCTTGTAAGTGCCACATATAAAACACGAAGTTCTTCGCCCGCATTTTCCATCAACACTTCTCTTTGAATCATCCGTTTCAACAATGTTGGTGCCTTCGTTCTTCTTTCTACATCCACCGCGTCAATTCCGACACCAAATTCAGGATGAATCACAATACTTCCTTTGATATCCTGTGTATTGAATCGCTTGCTCATGCCGGACACAAAGACAATCGGAAATTCTAAGCCCTTACTTTTGTGAATACTCATTAGCCTGACGGTGTCTGCCTGTTCATCCAAAACAGATGCCTCTCCATAGTCCACATCATATTTATGAAGCTGCTCGATATAGCGGATAAAATGGAATAATCCTTTATAGCTAGTGCTCTCAAAGCTTACTGCTTTCTCCACAAGCATCTCCAGATTCGCCTTTCTCTGTTCTCCGGAAGGTAAAGATGCCACATAATCTCCATATCCTGTCTCTTCTATGATGTCCCATAGCAATGCGTGAATAGCCGTATAAGGTACTTTTCTTCGGAATCTTTCGTACTTTCTCAACAAATCTGTGATCCGCTCTTTGAGATTTTCGTCACTTCCATTTTCCAAATAGAACAATGTCCGCTCATAGAATGTCTTTCCTTCCCCTTCACACTGTATATTCGCAAGCTCCTCACTCGTCAGCTTGCCAAAACAGGAGGTCAGCACTGCCGCAAACGGAATATCCTGTCTCGGATTGTCTAAAATCCGCAAATAGTCCAAAATTGTCCGAATTTCTCTCGTCTCAAAATACCCTTCCTTAGAACCGCTGTACGCCGGAATCCCCTCCCGGTTCAAAATATTCGTAAATACATCTGTCCATCCTTTCAGGCTTCGCGTTAAAATTACGATATCACTATATCTGGCAGTCCGGTATTCTCCCGTCTCCTTATCCAATACCATGTGATGACCGACAAGTTCTTTGATCCGTCTTGCCACAGCTCTCGCCTCCAGCTCCCGGTTCGTTTCCTCTATCTTTTGATCATCCTCATCCTCAAAATCCGTATCTATCAAAGTAACTTCTGTCTCATTTCCAGCCTGCTCTTCATAGGCTGCTCCGACATAGAGAGCAGCTTTGTCATCATATGCAATGCCTCCAAGCCCTTTTGTCATGACCTGTTCAAAAATAAAGTTCGTACTGTCAAGTACCTCTCTTCTGCTTCGGAAATTTTTGTGTAAATCAATTCTCTGCTTGTCGCTCTCCTCCAGACTATATGTGTTGAACTTTTCCATAAAAAGCTCTGGTCTTGACAGACGGAACCTATAGATACTCTGCTTAACATCCCCCACCATGAAAATATTATAGCTTCCTTTAGAGACTTTGGATACGCTCGTCAGAATCGCCTCCTGAATCAGATTACTGTCCTGATACTCATCGATCATAACTTCCGCAAATCTCTCCTGATACTCTTTGGCAGCCTTAGACGGCACTAGTTTCCCGCCCTCTTCCAATGTCAGAATCCGCAGAGCAAACTGTTCCATATCTCCGAAATCAATCATATTTTTCCCAGTTTTTTTCTCTGCAAAGGTATCAGCAAAATCATTTACAAGCTGTACAAGCACTTCCATATTCGATTTTGCCGAGAGCATATCCTGATACAACTCTTCGGGAGCGTCAAAAAAATACTGTTCTACAACCGAAGCCACCGTCTTCTTGACTTCCTCCCGGACACCTTTCACATAGGCAGCCAGTTCTTCCGAAACACTCTTGTCGCGGTTGGTTGCAAGCCTTGCCCATTTCACCTTAGAAATCAAGTTGGACATCTCCAAAAAGTCTTCTGCACTGTTAATTTTTTCTATATTCTGCAGGTCTGCTTCCAGAGTCTCCCGATACATATACGGCCCATCTTCGCAGTCACATACTTGCAGCCCTGATACAATAGTTTCTTTCAGATCTTTCATATAATATCTTGTATTGCGCATAATATGTTCTACAAACTCTGACTCTGCCATCGCCTGCAGACTGTCAAACTCGTACTGTTCCACACACTCTTGCAACCATTTCCCCGGATTCGGATAACTTCTTGAAAATTCATATAGCTGCAAAATAAGCTCCTCTAGTTTCTTATCGTCTCTTCCAGATGCAAAACACTCTACAAATTCCTGAAAGGTCTGACTCCCCTCTTCATAATATCTTTCTAAAAGCTCTTCCATCACGTCATGCTTAAGTAGTTTGAGTTCTCCTTCTTCGGCAATCCGAAATCCCGGATCCAGATCGATCGTATGGAAATAATCCCTTATGACAGAGAGACAGAAGCTGTGGATCGTCGTCACCTGTGCACTGTGAATCAATGTCGCCTGACGCTGCAGATGCACATTATCCGGATTCTCCTCCAGTGCTTTTTCAATTGCTGTACGTATACGTTCTTTCATTTCTGATGCTGCTGCCTCCGTATAGGTCACAATCAAAAGCTGATCTACATCTATCGGATTTTGATCTTTTGTAAGCCTCGTAATAATACGCTCTACAAGCACCGCAGTCTTTCCTGATCCGGCTGCTGCCGATACCAAAATATTTCGATCTCGCAGGTCAATAACTTGCTTTTGTTCCGGTGTAAATGTTACTCCCACTCTGACACCTCCTTTCTCATCTTCATAAGCGCCTCATCTTTTTTCAGTTTCTGCAGTCTCCGATATTCATATCCCGGAATTTTTTCTTCAAATCCGCAAATCGCCTTGTAAGGACAGTAACTACAGCCTGTCATCGTTCCAAGCTCATATGGGGACACCTCCGTCTCCCCTTCTAATATTCTTGTCCCAATCTGTTTCATCTGCTTCTTGGCATACTCTGAAATCAGCTCAAACTCTTCCTGTGTCGCTGTTTTGGATGCCTTTGACAGACTCCTGTCTTTATTTCGCCCGATCGGCACAACAAGTGAATTTCCGGATATCTCCCTATCCAAATGCCGCACCACTTCTTCCCTTGCATTCACCACGCCATCCAAACGCAGTTCTTTTAATATTTTCTTTTCCAGTTTTTCTTCATCTTTTTCCTTGTCCACGATTGGATCTTTCATCTGATAATAAAAAATCCCGGCAGGTATCACTGTTTTCCCGTGATTTTTTCTGCTCTCCAGTTCTAATGCCGTATTCAGATATAAAACGAGCTGCAACTGTAAGCCATAATACAATTCCCCCAGATCAAACGCTTTCGCCCCCGTCTTATAATCAATCACTTTGACATAGACATTGTCCTCATCCTCACAGATGTCAACCCTGTCAATCTTTCCACGCAGTCTCATTCGCCCATGTCCATCCAGCGCAATGTCCGATGTGGATAGTCCGGATGCTCCTCCGAAAGAAATCTCATACCCGCCCGGCATGAAATCGCCCTTCTCCAACTGTTTTGTCAGCGCCCAGACGGTGCGCCTCATCATACGTTTCAGACGTTTGATAATATATTCATTTCTCGCCGAGCTATAGAGGATTGTATTTCCATAATCCACAATACTTTCCTCCACACTTTCTTCAATCAGTTCTTCTCTTCTTACTTCCGGAAGCGTCGTCCATGTGTACCCCTCCGCCTCCAGTTTTTTTGCAAAATGTTCAATGGCACTATGGAAAATATTTCCCAGATCGATCGCCTGAAAAGTATATTCCTCACGTTCCCGCAAATTTAGCCCGTAAGATAAAAAATGAGCATAGGCACATGCCGAAAATTTTTCTAATCTGGTTACACTGTTCTCTAAAATAGTCCCATACAATCGTTGAGCTGTTCTTGTTGTAAGACCATCTTTTGGTTTTTCATAAAAACAAGCTTCCACTATCTGTTCTATTTTTTTTCGCCATTTTGGATTTTGTCTGTACCATGTATACAATTCCTGCCACTCAGTGCCCAATCCTTCGTGTTTTTTCTGTAACTTTTCAATCAGATATGCAAATCCGCTTTTCGGTGTCAATTCTTTTTTGTCTGGCTGACAATCTGCATCTTGAATTTCCATCTTTTTGTACATTCGCCGTAAATCCTGAATCAGGTATGCCGGGCGAAGTGTCTTTCCATCCGCAGAGACCTTACTATATGTCACATACAACTGTTCGGATGGTTTTGTCATCAGCAGATAGAGATAAAACTTCTGGATAAATGCTTTTTCTTTCGCTCCCGGAGCCAGTACCACTCCTCCTTTTTGGAACAGCTCCCTGTCATGCTCTGAGAGAATACCTCCCGCATTTTCTTTTCCTGGAATATACATGTCATTGGCTCCAAGCAAAAACACCGCCTTTATGTCCTTGATACGGGTTCTTTCAATATCCCCCGCCACAACCTGATCAAGACTTGGCGGGATCACACCAACCTTCGCCTCCTCAAGTCCTGCATCCAACAATTCACAATACTCTTTCAGCGCAATCTGTTCCTCTCCAAGCAACTCTACAAACTTATCAAATAATTCAATTACAATACGGTATACCTGTCCATATTCTTTTTCTAATGCAAGTTCTCCGTCATTTCCAAATCTAATTTCATATTCTTTTACCTTTTTTTGCAATTCTTCCTTCACAAGAAAGTCATACAGTGCTTTTGTGACTTCTGAGACCGTTTTGTTTCGTTTTGTTAATACCATTGTCACATCTTCCACTTGAATAAGGAAACGTTCTTTGATGTCATTAATACGTTCCAATTCCGTTTCCTCCATCCCTCTGGCTCTTCGAATCCATTTCTCCTGCCATTTTTTGTATCCACGGATTCCAAGTGCAATAACATAGTTCTCCACAATGTCAATCTCTTCGTCTGAAAACCCGGTCAGTCCCGTGCGCAGATAACGGAATACACTTTCATATGAAAAGTTCTGTTCCACCATCGCAAGAAGACTTCTGACGTATTCCACAAATGAATTCAACAAAATACTTCTTTTATGATCCATAAAGATCGGTATCTGATATTCTCCAAAAATCTTTTCAATCTGATTTCCATATGTGTTCAAGTCACTTGCAATGATTGCAATCTCCCGATAACGGTATCCTCTTGTCCGAGCCAGATTTCGAATCTTCTGCGCAGCAAAATCGACCTCTTCTTTCGGATTCTTCGCACAATAAACCTGAATACGATCCTGTTCCTTTTCATACTGCTCTTTTGAATAGCGGAACAGATGCGCCTCTAAAAATGCAAGCGCTGTATTCTCGCGGAATCGATAAATCGGTCTGTCATATAGATATATCGGCTCCTCTACATCTGTCTTTGTCTCTTTGGCAATTGTAATCAGGGAAGTCACCATCTGCTTGCTCAATGCAAACAGCTGGTATGGATGTTTATAAGAAAATGGATTCTCCTTTTGCTCCATTGTCACTGTAATCACAACCCTCTTGCAGACACCAAACAGTTCACGCAAAATCTTATTTTGAACAGGCGTAAATCCGGTAAACCCATCCAGTACAACCACACTGTCTTTTAAAATCTTAGATTCCCCCACCACAGTACAAAGGACATCTAAAAGTTCTTCCCCTGTAATATATTTTTCTCTCAGATATTCTCGAAATCCATGGTAAATAGTCTTGATATCCTGCAATTTATAATAAAGATTAGAAGAGTCTTTCACCTCTTCTATCATCTGTTCCAACGTCTCTTCCTGTATAGCATATTGTGTAAATTCCGATATAACCGACTTCACTTCCCCGATGTATCCGGTCTTTTTCAGATTACTTCCAAGTACGCGAAGCTCTGCCTCACAATCCCCCGCAATCTTTCTCAGCACAAAACTTTTCCCCACATCATCAAGAACTTTTCGCTGGTTTCCACCGGTCTCCTCAAAAATACGATGTGCAAGTCGTCCAAAACTCAGCACATCTACATTCATAATTCCTTTTCTCGGGCTTGCCATCACAAGATCTTTCTGTGTCTGCATGGTAAACTGTTCCGGCACAAGCACAATATAATTGGTCTCGGGATGCTCCAAAGATGCTTTTGTTACTTTTTCATATAAATAATGGGACTTTCCCGAACCGGGTGGTCCCATAATAAACTGTAATGCCATTCCTTCTATCCTTTCAGCTCTCTCAGATTTTGTTGGTAATACTGCTCTGCTTTTTCTCTGTCAATATTTCTCTCCTTTAGTATAAACAATCTGTTTTTAAGTTGCAATGCCTTTTACACTTGAATATTCGGGCAATATCAGCAAAGGACCATCCACCGCGGACAGTCCTCTTCTCTACATCATTCTCAATTTTTCACTCAATTCATTTCCAAGTATCATCTTTCCAATATAAAATACTTCACCTGTCACAAATATCTCCCAGTCCTCCTGAATCTCCACCTGCAACTCACCACCTGGCATGTGCACTGTCACACCCGGATTCGTAAGTCCAAGTTTATATGCAGCTGCCGCTGCAGCACATGCACTGCTGCCAGATGCAAGCGTATATCCCACGCCGCGCTCAAAGATTTCAATCCGAATATTTTCTTCATCAATCACCTGCATCACCTGTGTGTTGATCTTATTCGGAAAATATCTTGCAATCTCTGAATGATTTCCGATTTTGCACACGAGATGTTTCGACACTTCTTTCATCGGAATCACACAGTGTGGATTTCCGACAGACACACAAGTCGTCGGATACAGGTTTCTTCCGAACACCATGTCCTCATCGACCACTTCTCTTCGTTCCCCTGTCACAGGAATTTCGTCGCTCCAAAAAGATGCTTTTCCCACCGAAAGACGAATGCGGCTTCCATCTTCATTTAAGTAGAAAACCTCAATTTCTCCTCCCGGTGTCTGAAAATGAAAATTTCGTTTCTGTACATAACCGGCATCTTTTAAATATTTTGCAAAAATACGATCCCCATTTCCGCTCATTTCTGCCTTGCTTCCATCTGGATTCCAGATTCGAACACCCATCTGCTCTGTCTCAAAAACAGGACCTTCCAAAATCCCTTCCGCTCCTATACCATAATTGCGGTCACATAACAGTCTGACATTTTCTTCATTTAATTCCATTTCATTTTTATTTGGGTCAAATACAAGGTAATCATTTCCAAGTCCATGATATTTTTCTAATACAACGTTCATACATTCACCCTCCACGGCATTTTTACTACTTCTATCTTAACAGGCATTATATGTCACAAATACACAAATAATGCTTTCTATATTGCAAATAATGCTATATAATACTCTCATAGCAGGAGGGTTTGATATGGAACACTATGAAAAAAAAGGATATTTAAGCAGTGATTTCCGGTTGTTTCATCTGACAGACAGGAGTATTCCAAATATTAAATATCATTACCATGAATTTGATAAGATCACTATTTTAATCAAGGGAAATGTGCATTATACCATCGAGGGACGAACCTATCAGCTCGAACCTTACGATATGGTTCTTGTCCGCCATAATGAGATTCACCGCCCGGTCGTCGACACAACCACGCCATATGAGCGGATTATTATTTACATCTCTCCCACTTTTATTGAAAACTACCGTACACAGGACTACGACTTGGGATATTGTTTTCAAAAAGCAGCAAAAAAGGAATCCAGTGTGCTTCGGATTCCCACTCGTCAAAAAAGTATTTTGTTTCAGACAATCCAAAGATTGGAAGAATCCTTTTCCTCTGATGGCTATGCCAACGAACTCTACAGGCAAGTTCTTTTTTTAGAATTTATGATTCATCTCAATCGCGCGGCGCACGCAAGACAGCTTTTCTTTTTGGATACCGCCGTCTACAACGAAAAAATAGCGGACATTCTGCACTATATCAATGCCAATTTGTCCGCCCATCTTTCAATTGATGACCTCGCCTCAAGATTCTATCTAAGCAAATACTATATGATGCGCCTGTTCAAATCCGAGACCGGATACAGCCTCGGAAATTATATTACACAAAAACGACTTCTTTTTGCCAAAGACTTGATCCTACAGGGGTCTCCGGTTCTAGAAGCCTGTTTTGACTGTGGTTTTCAAGATTATTCTACTTTTTCCCGTGCTTATCGGAAGTGTTTTCATGAATCGCCACGTCAGACTTTAACTTCAGAATCATCACCGGTATCGGCGGATGATTGGGGCGATTGTAATAGGAACTCAGAATAACAAGATAATATTTTGTATCCAGGCATTTCAGAAATGACAGGATTGCATCCCGTTCCTCAAATCCGCTGTCCCCTCCGCTGTAAATGCAAAGGCTCATCATGCCTCCCACCTTCAGCAGTCGCAGTCCCTGTCTGATTGCCTCTATACTTGTATCTGCTTTAGTCGCAAGCTGATGGTCACCGCCCGGAAGGTATCCGAAATTAAATACGATGCAGTCTACCGTTTCTTCCTTTGCATACTTCTGCATCTTAGTATGACTTTCTAGGAAAACATCTGCACGTTTTTCCATCTGATGTTCCAAAATCCGCTTTTTCGTATTTTCCACCGCTTCTTTTTGAATGTCGAATGCCAACACCCGTCCACACTCTCCTACAAGTTCACACAAAAAGAGCGTATCATTACCGTTTCCGGCTGTCGCATCAATACAGAGATCTCCTTCTTTCACATGATTCTCCATAAAATGATGGCACCACTCTGTAATCTGATATCTTTTCATTTCTCTCACAGTTTCACTTTCTCATAGATTTCAATCGGAACGTACCCTTTTGCAAAAATACCTTCTTCCCGGTACTCTTCTTCTAACAGTTCCCCGTATTTTCGAATCAATTGTATCTTTCCCGCATCAGCATACGGATAAAGCTGCTCAATTAAAATTTTCTGTTCCCGCAAAACTTCTTCGATTACATTTTGCAGATTCTCTAATCCCTCACCAGTCTTTGCCGAAATATTCACAACATGATCTGCTTTAAAATCACGTAAAATAACTTCACCATCTACTTTATCCTGTTTATTAAACGCCGTGATAACCGGTTTATTCTTAACTTCCAGATTCATCAGTGTCTCATAGACAATATACATCTGCTCATCCATCTGCGGATTAGATGCATCCACCACATGCAGGATGATGTCTGCATATTTTGCTTCCTCCAACGTACTTTTGAAGGCTTCAATCAGATGGTGCGGCAGTTTTCGGATAAATCCAACTGTATCCGTCAGCAATACCTCTTGTTTACTTGGAAGTTTTAAGTTCCGGGTTGTCGGATCCAGTGTCGCAAACAGCTTATCTTCTTCCAGCACATCCGCCCCCGTCAGTGTATTCAAAAGTGTAGATTTTCCGGCGTTTGTGTAACCGACAATCGCAATGACCGGAACTTGGTTTCTGCTTCTTTGCTCCCTTGTCACCTCACGGTGCCGCTTGACATCTTTCAATTCTCGGTTCAACTGGGCAATCCGCCCCTTGATCAGACGCCTGTCCATCTCAAGCTTTTTCTCTCCCGGACCTCTTGTCCCGATTCCGCCGCCAAGTCTTGACAATGATTTTCCAAGTCCCACAAGACGCGACTGTCTGTATTTCAACTGCGCAAGTTCTACTTGAATCTTCCCCTCATTGGTCGACGCCCTGTTTGCAAAAATATCCAAAATAATGAGGGTTCGATCCATAATCTTTGTATTCAACGCATCTTCTATGTTTCCAAGCTGAATCGGCGATAATTCATCATCACAGATGATGCCCGTCGCCTCTGTCTCCCACAACAGGTCTTTTATCTCGTCCAACTTTCCTTTTCCGACATAGGTCACCGGGTGGATCTGTGACAGATTTTGAACAACACGCCCGACCGTCACTGCCCCTGCAGTTGACGCCAGTTCTTCCAGTTCATCCAAAGATTTCTCCGTATCATCATGATCATCCGTGCTGACTCCGACCAAAATGACCTTTTCCTTCACCTGTTTCAGTTCTATCATTTCCGCCATAAAGCCCTCCTATCTGGTCTCCAAAAATTCTGCTTCTTTTTCTGCCTTCGAGTCTCCAGGATACTGCTCGTTATACTCGCTCACTTTCTCTTTTGCATTGTCCCAGTCCCCCAACTTTTCATATGATACAACCGTGTTAAACAGCATCTCCCGTTTCATTGTATCAGAGCAGTCCTCCATAGACATACCCTTTTCAAAGGCAGATACCGCTTCCTCATAATTTTCCATTTTCATATTACTGATACCGATAAAATTATATAACGTTGCCGTTTCTTCTGCCCCATTGTCCAATGCCTCCCCGAACGCATCAATTGCTTTTTCGAATTCTTCCATCTCAAAATATGCAATTCCCATTCCGCGGTATGCCTCATCTAAGTTCTTTTCTTCATCGATCTCCTTCTGAAAAGACTTGCTCGCCTCCTCATATTGCTTTTCTTCCAACTGAGAAACGCCTTCTTCCAAATAATTTGTTCCCATACAGCCTGTCAATAAAACTCCCGTCATGACAAGCATTGCTATTTTCCTTTTTTTCATCTCTGCTCCTTTTCTATTATGCCGGATTTTTAGATGCCCATGCAGCATTCACAATCGCAAGCACAATCACACATACTTCCCAAATGATCGCCCCCTTGATTGTTATCATTCCGCACAGCGCCAATCCCAATACGATTATTTTAATAAGAACCGCATAAACCGTGTTCTGCCTGATGACCTTCAACGTCTCCTTTGCAATACGGACTGCATCTACCAGCGCCAACGGTTCATCATCCATCAGGACAATATCCGCCGCTTCGATCGCTGCATCTGAGCCAAGCGCTCCCATAGCAATCCCTACGTCGGCTCTCGTGAGCACCGGCGCATCATTGATACCGTCTCCAACTGCTGCAAGACATTCCGTGTCGTCCTGCATATTCAAAAATTCTTCCAATCGCTCCACCTTATCCTGCGGAAGCTGATTTGCATAATAATAGTCTAATTCCAATTCCTCAGCCACTTCTTTTCCAGTAAACTGGGTATCTCCCGTCACCATCACAGCGACTGCCTGACAATGCTTTTTCAAATACATAATCATCTCTTTTGCATCTTTTTTTATCATATCTGAAACGACGATATAACCTGCATATTTCCCGTCAACCGCAATGTAAATTACGCTTCCTGACTTGTGTATTTCCTGAAACCGGATGCCTCTTTCTTCCATCAGTCTTGCATTTCCAACATACACTTTCTTTCCCTCGTAAATTGCTGTCAATCCATATCCCGGAATCTCTTCCATCTCAGTCATACGGGTCTTTTCAAGTTCTTTCCCATAAGCATTTTTCAAGGAAACAGCAATCGGATGATTCGAGTAGCTTTCCACATATGTTGCAATCTCCAATAATTCCTCCTCTGTAAGCCACTGTGCATGTACCTCCTGCACTTCAAAAACACCTTCCGTCAACGTTCCCGTCTTATCGAACAGAAAGGTGTTCACCTTCGCCAAAATTTCCAGATACACGCCTCCTTTTACGATTACACCTTTTTTAGCAGCGGAAAGAATCCCGCCTAAAAATGCTGTGGATACAGACATCCCAATCGCACATGGGCAGGCTGCCGCCAAAAATACAACAACTCTCTTCATTCCAGTCACATACTCATATGTCTTATCAAACAGACTTGGCAAAACAACAAGCATCGCTGCCGACGCTAATATCAAGCCTACATAAATCTGAATGTATCTTTGTACTTTGTGCTCACTTTCTGCCTTTTTCGTATCTACATTTTCTACGATATTCAAGATTCTTGACACCGTAGAATCATCATATGTATGAAGCACTTTGACTTCTATGGCGCCTGTCAGATTCAGACTTCCACTATATACAATTCCGCCCGGCTCTTCCTCACACGGAATTGCCTCTCCCGTAATCATCTGTGTATCAAGCGAAGTTGTCCCCGAAACGACTATCCCATCTACCGGAACTCGTTCGCCCGGTCTGATCAAGATTCTGTCGTCCTTTTCAAGCTCTGACGGCTCTACCTGTATTTCTTCCCCATCTACCAGTTTATTTGCAAGGATTGCATGTACATCGATGAGTTCTCTGATTCTTCGTTTGGAGCGATCTATTGTGATCATCTCGATCAGATGTCCAACCTGAAAAATCAAGATCACCGCCACTGCCTCCACATAATATCCAACGGCAAACGCACAAATTGTAGTGATTACAAGCAGTACATTCCCATCCAGAAAAATTTTCTCCAAAAAATGTTCCGCAATCTTCTGAAACACACTGTACCCAGCCAGTAGGTACGCTGCAAAAAAACAGCCAAACGCAATGTCCGACGGCAAATGATAACTTCTGCTCAGCCAGACACTTCCCAAATACAACAAAAGTCCGCACACTGTCATGTACACATTATTACGTATTCTTTCCTTCATAACCTGCCCTCATCAAACAGCCTCTACTCTATTATATGCTCCATTCCCTGATTCAAGATGCTCTGTATATGCCCGTCTGCCAGCGAGTAAAATACCGTCTTTCCTTCTCTTCTATTCTTTACTAACTTCATCTGTTTTAATATTCTCAGTTGATGTGACACTGCAGATTGAGTCATTCCCACAACTTCTGCCAAATCACACACACACAACTCTGCCTGAAACAACACACATAAAATTTTTATTCTCGTCATATCTCCAAATACTTTGAAGAAATCTGACAATTCTCGTATCGTTTCTTCTTTCGGCATTCCGTCTTCAATCTGGTGTACCAGACTGTCATGCAAATGCGTTGTCCCACAACATTCTATTTCCGATTTTTCCATATCTTACTCCTTTCATATGACTCGACATTCATAGAACAATTATGAATGATGTACTCTGTTTGGTCAATACTTTCCTGCAAAATAAGTACGACTGTTCCCCTGACTCACCGCAGGACAACAGCCGCACTTCTTTTATTTCTTATATAAAATTCGGATGGAATTTAATACACAGAGCATCGCAACTCCTGTATCGGCAAACACTGCCAGCCACATATTTGCAAATCCCATAAGTCCAAGTATCATTACCAGAGCTTTCACAATCAGTGCAAACACAACATTTTGCATGGCAATCGCTCCGGTCGCTTTTGCAATTGCAACAGATTGCGGAATCGCTTCCATCGAAGATGTCATAAACACTACATCTGCCGCTTCAATCGCAGCATCCGCTCCACTTCCCATCGCGGCTCCGACATCTGCTCCAGCCAGCACCGGCGCATCATTGATTCCATCTCCAACAAACATAACAGCTCCGTTCTTTTGACGTATCTCCTTTAATTTTTCTACCTTATCCTCCGGCAAAAGCTGTGCGTACACTTCTTCTACACCTGCCTTTTTGGCTATGGCATCTGCACTTGTTTTGGCATCTCCTGTAAGCATTGCTGTTCGAAGTCCGTATTTTTTCATCTTTCTGATTGCACTAACGGAATCTTCTTTCAAAGTGTCCGCAATGACAAGATATCCTGCCAGCTCTCCATTTATCGCGACAAATACTTCGGTTCCATAAACGTCGCTCTCCATCATTTGCACATTCACATGATGCATTTCTAAAAGGGCTCTGTTTCCGCATAGCACCTCGCCGAGTTTCATTTGCGCACGGATTCCCTTTCCTGATATTTCTTCCACTTTTGATGGGCGTTCCAATTCTACAAAACGTTTTTTTGCTTCCTCCACAATACTGTTCCCAATCGGATGCGTGGATGTACTCTCACATCCTGCTGCAACTGCTAAGAGTTCTCCTTCCTTCCATGCCCCCAATGAAATACACTTCTGCACTTCAAAATTTCCTTTTGTAATAGTCCCTGTCTTATCCATGACAACTGCCTTGACCTCTTTTAACGCCTCCAAAGCAATTCCGCCTTTAAAAAGAATTCCCTTTTTAGATCCCGCGCCAATTCCGGAGAAAAATGCAAGCGGCACACTCAATACGAGCGCACATGGACAGCTTATAACGAGAAATGTGATTGCTGTATAAATCCAAAATTTCCAATCTCCCGTAATCAGTGAAGGGATAATTGCAGTTCCCAATGCCAGGATTACTACAAATGGTGTGTAGACCCTTGCAAATCTTGTAATAAATCGGTCTATCTTCGGCTTGCTTGCCGCCGCATTTTCGACAGACTGCAGAATCCGTGTAACCATAGAGTCGCCAAGTGTCTTTTCTACCCGAACCTTTAACATTCCGGAAGTATTGACACACCCTGAGATTACCCGGTCACCTTCGCCTGCTTTTACAGGAACCGGTTCACCTGTCACCGGCGCTGTATCGATGCGGCTCTCACCGCTTAAAATCACTCCGTCAAGCGGAATTCGATCTCCAACTCTCACAAGGAGCACGTCTCCGATCTGCGCTTCCTCTGCCGGAATCACTTCCACCTCATCTCCATGCAGAAGATTTACAACCTCCGGTCTCATGTCAACCGCATCCATAATCTGTCCACGGCTCTTTTCCACTGCAATATCTTCAAACAACTCTCCACACCGGTAAAACAGCATCACACCTACCGCCTCAGCAAAATCTCCAATTGCAAATGCCGCCAGCGTCGCAATACTCATCAGAAAGTTTTCATCAAACACGTGCCCCTTCTTCAGATTCTTCGCTGCCTGTAATACAATTTTCCCACCAAGAATCAGATAGGCTATAACAAATCCAATTGATGTCACTGTCGGATAAGAATCCTCAAATATCATCCCTGCTGCAAACAATACTGCACCTGCAAGAATACCTATTATCGCTTTTTGGTTCTCCTCCTGTTTTTCTTTGTGTACTTTTGACTCTTTTTGTTTTACCACTACCTCAGACTCTATCGATGCACAAATTTCCTGTAGTACCGGAAGAAGATCCTCTTGATGATTCGATGCAACTTTTAACTGCTTTGTCGCAAATGTGATCACCGCATCTTCCACTTCCGGCAATTCCTTAATCTTTCTCTCCATCTTCGCCGCACAGTTTGCACAACCAAGATTTTCTAAGATATATACTTTTTGCTTCGCATCCGATTGAACATGCGAATGACTTTCTTTATCACCACTCCCATGTTCATGGTCATGTCCGCATCCGCAGGCTTCGTGTTCATGGTCGTGACCACATCCACAGGCTTCATGGTTATGATGATGTTGCTCTTTATGTTCTTCATGATTCTGTTTCATCTTTCTACCTCCTCATATGAGTGATTGTTCATATGTTCATATAACCATATTTTATGTGAAATGTCAAGATATCAATTAAAAAAAGTTGAAACATACGCCTTCCATTCGCATATCTCAACTTTTATTCTATGTTACATCTCTTTTCTCTACAATTCATCAATCTGCCAGTCGATCGGTTCCACTCCATTCGCCTCAAGGAATTGATTCGTCTTACTGAATGGTCTGCTTCCAAAAAAACCACGGTAAGAAGACAGTGGACTTGGATGTGGAGCTTCCAATATCAGATGCTTTGGGTTATTCAACATCGCTTTTTTCATCTGAGCCGGTCTTCCCCATAAAATAAACACAATCGGTCGATCCTGTGTATTCAACACACGGATTGCCGCATCTGTAAACTCTTCCCAGCCGATTCCTCTGTGGGAATTTGCCTGATGCGCCCGCACAGTCAAAACAGTATTGAGCATTAACACTCCCTGTTTCGCCCATTTCACAAGGTATCCGTGGTCAGGAATCGTGCACCCCAAATCATCATGCAGTTCTTTGTAAATATTTACAAGCGATGGTGGTATCTCCACCTCCGGCTTTACCGAAAAGCAAAGTCCATGCGCCTGATTATTTCCATGATACGGATCCTGTCCTAAGATAACCACTTTCACATCTTTTAAAGGTGTCAGATGAAATGCGTTAAATATGTCATTTGCCGGTGGAAATATTAATCTCGTCCGATACTCTTCGTTCACCTTCTCAAACAGCTGCTTATAATAGTCTTTTTTGAATTCATCCTTTAATGCTTCCAGCCAATCTCCGTTGATTGCCGCCATCTTTTCTTCCTCCTTACATTCTGACTGAAACGCCTTTCTCTCGCAAGTATTGTTTGACTTCTTTAATCTCTAATTCTTTAAAATGGAATAGAGATGCTGCAAGCGCCGCATCTGCCTTTCCTTCCGTCAACGCCTCATAAAAATGTTCCAGCGTTCCTGCACCGCCTGATGCGATGACCGGAATCGATACTGCTTCCGCAATCGCTCTTGTCAACTCCAGGTCATACCCTGCCTTTGTTCCATCTCCATCCATACTCGTTAAAAGAATCTCTCCCGCTCCGAGCGCACCCACTTTTTTTGCCCACTCAACCGCGTCGATACCGACATCGACTCTTCCACCATTTTTATAGATGTTCCATCCGGTTCCATCCGCTCTTTTCTTCGCATCAATTGCGACAACCACACACTGACTGCCGAATTTTTCTGCCGCTTCCCGTATCAACTCTGGACGATTGATCGCAGATGAATTGATTGAAATCTTATCCGCTCCTTCCCGCAAAAGTACTTTAAAATCTTCTACCGTCCGGATTCCTCCGCCAACTGTAAAAGGAATAAATACATTGGCGGCCACTTTCCGCACCATATCGACAACAGTTTCTCTCTCATCTGACGATGCTGTGATATCCAAAAATACAATCTCATCTGCTCCTGCTGCATCATATGCCTTCGCAATCTCAACCGGGTCACCGGCATCTATCAAATCTACAAAATTAACTCCTTTCACCACGCGCCCATTGTGCACATCCAAACAAGGGATTATTCTTTTCGTAAACATCTCTCTTCCTCCTAGCTAAGCTCTACAAAATTTTTCAAAATCCGAAGTCCCACATCACTGCTTTTTTCCGGATGAAACTGGCATGCAAACACATTATCCATTTCCACAGATGCATGGATGTGTGCGCCGTATTCTGTCGTCGCCTTCACAATTTGTTCCTCCTTGGCTTTCAGGTAATAAGAATGCACGAAATATACATATGCGTCCTCTTCAATTCCCCGAAAGAGTCTTCCGTCATTCTGAAGATGCAAAGAGTTCCATCCCATATGCGGAATCTTAAACCCTTCTTGATCCGGAATTCTGCAAACCTCTCCTTTTAAAATTCCAAGTCCTTTCACGCCTTCCGACTCGTCGCTTTTTTCAAACAAAAGCTGCAGCCCAAGACAAATCCCCAAAAAGGGAATCCTTTTTTCCACCACTTGATGAATAACCTCCACCAGACCATACTCGTTCAGATTCTTCATCGCATCTCCAAATGCCCCGACTCCAGGCAGAATCACTTTATCCGCAGCTAAAATCTGCTCTTTCTCGCGTGTGATCACAACATCCTGTCCCAACTTTTGTAATGCTTTTTCTACGCTTTTTATATTCCCCGCATCATAATCAATAATCGCTATCATATCACTTGTGCCCTCCTCTATTTTGCAGATAATTCAAACCAGAATTCCACTCCGTTTTCATAGTTGTTCACTCCATACTCATGATGGAACGATTCCATAATCGCCTTAACAATAGAAAGTCCGATTCCATTACCACCATATTCTCTTGTGTGCGCTTTATCCACTTTGTAGAATTTATCCCAAATGTGCCCGATATCCTCCTTTGGAATCTGTTTTCCGGTATTGAACACCGAAACTCTCGTCGTATCCGGCTCTTCTCCTTTTGAAATGCGAATGTCAATCAGCATCTGCCCCTCTACATGATTCAATGCATTACTCACATAGTTTCGAATAACCTGCTCTGCCTTGAACTCATCCGCCCAGACATACGCAGGTTCATTCTGCGTAAAATGCACTGTGGCATTCTTCTGCTGTATCAGTATCTCACAGCTTTGCACTACTCCGCGAATCAGTTCCGCGATGTCAAAACGCTCAAAAGACACTTCCTCTTCTCCAAATTCCAACTGGTTCAATGTCAGCAGATTTTTCACCATACGGTTCATCTTTCCTGCTTCGTCCATAATCACGTCACAATAAAACGCCCGACTCTCCGGATCATCCGAGATTCCCTCTTTCAGTCCTTCCGCATACCCCTGTATCAAAGCAATCGGTGTCTTTAATTCGTGAGATACATTTCCAAGGAACTCATTTCGCATATTTTCCATCTTTTCTTTTTTCTCAATATCTTTTTGCAATTCATAATTGGCTTTTTTCAGCATCGAAATGGTCTGCTCCAGTTTCTCTGACATCGCATTAAAGTTCTCTCCAAGAACTCCAATCTCATTATCTCCGCCGCTTGTATATTTCGCATCAAAATCCAAATCCGCCATTCTCTTCGACAAAACTGCCAGTTCCATGATCGGATCTGCAATCCTTTTAGAAAAATACCATACCAAGACGGTGCTGATCAGTACAACTACAACCACAATGTAAGATAAAAATTTATTCGAGAGCGCCACACTTTCCCGAATACTCTCCAGCGGACTTCTTAAAATAAATGTACTTCCATCTTCCAGATATCCCCACATCTCGATATATTCGTACCCACTTTGCACATCTTTTGCACTGTGAATCTGATAGGTATCGCTCTCCTTTAAAAGCGTCCCGTTCTCCTGATTCCGCCCTAGCATATAACCAATCAGCTGCATGACCAGTTCATCACTTTTCTGTTCATTCTGCGCAATCGAAAGACGGACTTTCTCTTTTCCTGAAACAACAGCAAGCGTAATATTACCAATCTCAACCATCTCGCTCAATTCTTCTACCGTGCTGTCAGATGTCAATTTCCCTTTCTCAGAAGCTGTTTTTAACTTTTCATATACCTCTGTCAGACTCGCCTGTTTATTCAGGATATAATACTGTCCGAGAAATTTTGCATTCACTCCAAGTGAAATCAAAAGAATTGCCACTACCAGCCCGATAAATATGACTGAAATCTGACGTTTAATTGATCCTCGCATTATTCCACCTCAAACTTATATCCCATTCCCCATATCGTCTTAATATAATTTCCTTTTTCTCCCAGCTTGCTTCTCAGTTTTTTCACATGGGTATCAATTGTCCTCGCATCGCCAAAATAATCATAATCCCACACATTGTTCAGTATCTTTTCTCTGGACAATGCCATCTTCTGATTTTCCACAAAATATGTTAAAAGTTCAAACTCTTTCACACTCAGATCAATCGGTACATCATCAATCTTTACAAGATGTGCTGCTTTATCAATCACAATGACCCCGGCATCAATCAAATCTTCAGAAGCCGCTGCTCTTCCTCTTTTTAAGATTGCATTCACTCGCGCAACCAAAATCTTCGGACTGAACGGTTTTGAAATATATTCATCCACTCCAAGTTCAAATCCCTGCAGCTCGTCCCGTTCTTCCCCGCGTGCTGTCAGCATGATAATCGGAACCTGAGACAGCGCACGCACCTCTCTGCACACTTGCCATCCATCCATTCTAGGCATCATCACATCAAGAATAATCAAAGCGATATCCTTATTCTCATAAAAAATATCCATCGCTTCCATCCCATCAGCAGCTTCTATAATAATATGTCCCTCTCTCTCTAAAAAATCTTTTACCAGTTTTCTCATTCTGCTCTCATCATCTACAACCAATATTTTCAATTTTTCCATATATCTTCACCTCGTTTAATATTCTCTTTTTATCATACCAAAGATTTATGTCAACTTTGTGAAACAATAAATGGCAGTCAGAAAACTCCTTTTTTTAGTTTTTCCAACTGCCATCTGCCCTTTACTATATTTTATACCCTCGGTAGGAATACAGAGAACATCGTTCCCTTTCCAACAATCGAGGACACTTTAATGTATCCACATTGTTCTCGTATAATATGTCTCGCAAGATAGAGACCAATTCCAAGACCTTCCTGCTCTTTTGCCTCTTTTGTGCGATAAAATTTCTTAAAAATCGCCTCTGTCTCTGTATAATCAATTCCCATTCCATTGTCCGTAATATCTACTCTCGCATACATATCATACTGCATCACACTTACTTTGACCATGGAATTCGGTTTTGAATACTTAATTGCATTTTCCAAAATATTCGAAAGCGCCACGAGCGTCCACGGATAATCAAACACCGCCTGAATCTTCTTTTTCTTATATTGAATTGCAATTCCTTTTTTCTCTGCCAATGGAAGCAATTCCTGACTCACTTCACATAAAAGATTCCCAAGATTCTGTGATTTCGGCTCAATAGAATTCAATCCACTCTCCAGCACAGAAATTCTCACAACTGCCTCCAACATCATATTCAAGCGTTCCCCCTGTGCACTGATGCGCTCTGCAATCTTTCTGCTGTCATCTGAGAGATCTTTCTGCTCAACCAGCATATCAGAATACATCTTCACATCTGCAAGTGGTGCCTGCGTCTGAAAAGCAACTTCTGCAATCAATGACTTGATCCTGTCTTTTTTTTCTTTTGCACGTCTGTTTCTCACAATACATATTTTCAGATACTGATTCATCTTAACTTCCAGATCCGAAAACACAGAGCCATCCGGCCTTTTTGATTTCAATGTTCCTTTTGTTGCATCATCAATCATCGTTGTCAGATTCTCGATGAGATTCTTCATACTTCTTCTCTGTAAAAATACGACCAACACACAGATGACAACTACAATCTGAGCAATTACAATAGCAATAATACTTATCTTATCCATTTATCCTGATACCCCTTTTTTGCATTTTCCCCTGTAAAAAAATTATAGCACTACTTGTAAACATATGCAAATAAAACCTCAGCATATGCTGAGGTTTTGAAATGGACCTGAGGGGAATCGAACCCCTGTCCGAAAGCCCTTCCATCGAGGCATCTCCCATCACAGTCATTATTTTGACATTCCCTCCATCAGCCGCCTAATGACAGGCTTCTGATCTCAGTAGCTTCATAAATTCTTCCATCCCCTCAAAGCTTTGGAAACGAAGTGCCTCACCTCGTTGAAGCCGGTGACTTAAGCAGTGAGCGACTTAAGGCCGACTGCTGCCACTAGGCAGCGTACGCTAAATTTTCGTCTGCGTTTAATTTTAAAGTACGGATTGTTATGCGGGCCCGCCCCGCAGATGGCTTCCCAAACTTCTGAACCCCCGTCGAAACCAGTACAAGCCCTAATTCAGCATTGTTGTGGTTCGCAAACGTAGTATTCATTATATGCCACCTTTTTTACCTTGTCAAGGCTGGATACAATAATCCTTCCTATCTCACCCCAAATTTATAAACCGTAGTCGTGTCATACGCCTCACCTGCACGACAGATTGGGCTTACAAAGTTCTCATGATTCACTGCATCCGGGAAATACTGTGTCTCAAAACAGACTGCGTGGTGTTTTTGATAGATTGCGCCCTCTTTTCCACACTCATCCTCTACAAAATTGGCTGTATACATCTGCACTCCAGGAAGGTCTGTATACACTTCCATCTCAATCCCCGTTTTATCAGAATAAAGTGTTGCAACCTTTCCAACTCCGTCACGTGGCTTTAACACCCAGTTATGGTCATATCCATTTCCGAAATTCAATGCCTCATAATCTTCTTCAATATCTCTTCCAATCGTCTTTGGCACACGAAAATCCATTGGTGTCCCGTCTACGGAAACGATCTCTCCGGTTGGAATCGACGTTGCATCCGCTCTCGTGTAAGCATCCGCATCAATCCATACTTCTTGATCTAACACCGAACCGGATTTATGTCCGGACAGATTAAAGTAACTATGATTTGTCATATTGATGATCGTATCTTTTGTCGGCACTCCATGATACTGAATTTTTATTTCATTGTCATCTGTCAACGTATAAGTCACTTCAATGCCCAATTCACCCGGATAATTCTGATCGCCATCCGGACTGTGCAATGCGAATGTAATGCTGTTCTCCGTCTGTTCTTTCACTTTCCACACACGGAAACTATAAAAATCCAACCCGCTGTGAAGATTGTTTTCACCGTCATTTTTATCCAGATTATATTTTTTCCCATTCAGCACAAATGATGCACCACCGATGCGGTTCGCGCTCCGGCCCACCGTAGCTCCAAAAAAAGTAGCTCCTTCTTCATATTGCTCTGCCGTGTCATATCCAAGTACCACATCACAGAGACTGCCATCCCTGTCCGGCACAAGGACCGCATGGAGCGTTGCCCCCAGATCAGTCACCCCGATCATCATGCCGTTCTTGTTCGTAAATGTATATAATAAAGCAGCATCACCTTTGCTGTTCGCTCCAAATGCTCTCTGTTCCATTCTGTTCTCATCCTCTCCAAATGCCTACAGTGTCTCTATGAACCGTTTGAATGCAATTCTTCCCTCTTCTGTACATTTATAGACACCTGCATCTTCCAAAACATTGGTAAATACAATTCCAACTTCTTTTTCCAAAATTTCCATTACATTTTCCATTGTAAATCCGTCATATTTTCCTCGGAATGTCTCTACCCAGTCTGCATGTTTTTCAATCTTTTCATTCTCTCTGATATTTTTGCCTTCCACAAGATAATCTGCAAGGATTTCCATCTCTTCTTTCAGACGAGACGGAAGCACTGCAAGTCCCATTACCTCGATCAGACCAATGTTCTCTTTTTTGATATTATGCCACTGTGCATGTGGATGATATACTCCAAGCGGATGCTCTTCTGTTGTAATATTGTTGCGGAGCGCAAGATCCAGCTCATATGTATCCCCAACTTTTCTTGCGATTGGAGTGATCGTGTTGTGTGGCTCTCCATCTGTGTTCGCAAATACAAACGCCGCTTCGTCTGTGTATCCTCGCCATGCATCTAAAATGTGTGCTCCGAGTTCAATTAAACGCGACTCATCTGTACTTCTCAATCTCAATACAGACAATGGCCATTTTACAATTCCAACTTCTACATCTTCAAAGTTTTTGATTGTAAATGTCTCTTCCATCGGCGCTTTTGCCATTGCAAATGTATAATTTCCTCCCTGGAAATGGTCATGACTCAAGATAGAGCCTCCTACAATCGGAAGGTCTGCGTTTGATCCCAGAAAATAATGTGGGAACAATTTTACAAAATCAAATAATTTTACAAATGTCTGTTTTTCAATTTTCATCGGCGTATGCTCACCATTAAATACGATACAGTGTTCATTATAATATACATATGGCGAATACTGGAATCCCCATGCGCTGTCATTCACTGTGATCGGGATAATACGGTGGTTTTCTCTCGCCGGATGGTTCACACGACCTGCATATCCTTCATTCTCCACACAGAGCTGACATTTTGGATAACTACTTGCCTTTGCATTCTTCGCAGCCGCAATCGCCTTTGGATCTTTCTCCGGTTTTGATAAGTTGATTGTGATATCAATCTCACCATAAGCGCTGTCCACTTTCCATTTGCGGTCTTTTTTCACTCGGTAGCGACGGATATAATCGCTGTCCTGACTCAATTTGTAGAAATAGTCTGTCGCCTCTTTTGGAGAAACCTCATATCTTTTTGCAAACTCAGCCTGTACCTGTGCCGGGCGTGGTGTCAGACAGTTCATAATCTTTGTGTCAAACAGGTCTCTGTACACAATGCTGTCTTCAATAATTCCCCTTTTACATGCCTCATCAAGTACCCCTGCCAGAACTGTTTCAAGTTCAATTGTCTCATCATGAATATCCGTATCTTCATAGTTTTCTTCGTGAAAAAGATCCAACAACAGATTCGTTGTATAAATACGTTCGCACTCCGGCGTCAATCCTGTGTCAATTCCATACTGTACTAATTTTTTAATATTTTCAAATAACATTTTTTTCTCTCCTGCTTATTTTAAAATTTTTGCTCCATCTCCGATGTCTACTACATAAAATTCCGCTTTGTGTCCCACTCTCTCCTCATACTGTGCTCCGACAGTCTCGATGAAATGATCCACTGCATCATTTTTCACAATACTTACTGTACATCCGCCGAATCCGCCTCCTGTGATACGTGATCCGATTACGCCCTCGATTGACCATGCGAGATCCACCAAAATATCAATCTCTTCACAAGATACCTCATAATCATCTCGAAGCGATACATGAGATGCATTCATCAGCTTTCCAAATGTCTCAATATCATCTGCTTTGAGCGCTTCTACCGCCTTGATCGTTCTTCGGTTCTCATACACCGCATGCTTTGCTCTTTTCTGTCTGATCTCAGACTGGATTGCATCTTTATGCGCCTCAAATTCCTCCTCTGTCAGATCACCAAGCGTCTGGATACCCAACACTTTCTGCAGTTCTCTTAAGGCAGTCTCACATTCATTTCTTCTGTCATTGTATGCAGAGTCCACAAGGCTGTGTTTTACTTTACTGTTTACAATTACAATTTTTGCATCTTCAAGCACAACCGGTGCATATTCATACTGCAGCGTATTGGTATCCAGGAAAATAGCATTGTCTTTCTTTCCCATCGCGCTTGCAAACTGATCCATAATTCCACAGTTGCAGCCATTAAAGTTATTTTCTGAATACTGCCCAATCTGCGCGATCTCAACCATCGTCAAGTCGTCAAATGCAAACATATCCTTCAAAAGCACTCCTGTCAGAACTTCCAACGATGCAGATGAAGAAAGCCCTGAGCCGTTCGGAATATTTCCGTAAATCAGAATATCAAGTCCGTTTGTAAGCTTATATCCACGTTTTTCAAATGTCCACATAACTCCCTTCGGATAATTCGTCCATCCTGCTGCCTCTGACGGAACCAGATCATTCAGGCTTGACTCGATCACACCGAGAGATTCAAAATTTGCAGAGTACAGTCTCAGCCTGTCATCTTCTCTCTTTCTTGCAATCGCATATGTACCTAATGTCAACGCGCATGGAAACACATGCCCTCCGTTGTAGTCTGTGTGTTCCCCGATCAGATTCACACGCCCCGGTGCAAAATACGCCCGGATATCCCCTTCTGGTCCAAATAATTGTTTGAATTGTTCTACCAGTCTCGCTTTCATTCTTCTTCTCCTTTTTTTATTTTAATATTTTTGTTTTAAAACACCTTATTTGTTATTTATTATATCACATTTTCCTATACTGTAAAGCTTTAATAACTCAATTTTAGAACAATATCCTGTGGATAATCTCCAAAGCCGTCCCCAAATATATTAATTCCGCCTTTGTGTGCTGCATCCTCCTTAATTCCGATCTTCACCGAAATATAATCCTTGTCAGAAAGGTTGTATTTTTCCAGTCCGGCATCAGAAATCTTTTCACCGTCCAGAAAGCTTCCGTCCTTTTTTACACACCAGTTCTTTAACATGCCATACTGGGTCTTATCCGATGACCACCATGCCGGATTCAGCTTCCCGCGTCTTCCGCCGAAATCGCTCGGACTTTCCCACGTTCCAACCTCAACGTCATTGATCCACAGTGTAATATCAGAAGGCCAGTCCATATTGTACTCATGGTCTTCCGAACATATTTCTGCGGACACCTCCACTTTCCTGAGTGTTTTCTTTTTTAATGTCACATTTGGAAAACGGTATTCCAAATATCCATTTCCAAACCAAATGAGCTTTGCATTTACCCTTGCAGGATTATAAAATACCGAAGCCTCATCTTCCACATCAATGTACCCGTCCTGAGATACTATTCCGCAAGTCGGCTCCACATGGTAATCCACATAATTTCCGATTGGCATGTGGATCTCATCGATTTCTCCTTCTTCCTCCTGCTGTAAGTCAATAAAAATTCCATCTACTTTCTTTCTGCAGATTTTCATAGATCCTCTGACTGCTGCCCGAAGTTCTGTCTCAATCAGTCCAGCTTCCTCAAGAACCCGAACATGCAGCGCTGCCGAAGATGCCGGTATCTGTAAACATTCGGCAATTTCATTTACATTATAAGCTCTTTCTTCCAGTTCACTCAAAATCCGGAGTCTCAATTCCGATGACAATGCTTTTCCAATTAATGCAAGCTGTTCTTTTTGGCTCAAATTATACTTTTCCGTTCTATCCATCTTTCTTTCCTCTTTAATGCACTATATTTATTATTTTATACCAAAAATTTTGTTATATTTATTTTAACTTTTCTAGTGACCATCGTCAATTATAAATGTTATAATATCTCCAAGAACAAAAGACAGGTGATGCAAATGTACATTTTTATTGTAAATCCGCACGCTCGTTCCGGTCTCGGACATGTCGTGTGGGACGAATTAGAATCTATTTTAAAAAAGCAAAACATACCTTATAAAGCGTATTTTACAAAATATCAAAAACATGCGACCGAGATTGCCCGCAAAGCCACCTCCGATGATGCTCCTTCCACTTTGGTTGTACTCGGCGGAGATGGTACGATAAACGAAGTGGTAAACGGAATCCAAGATTATGAAAAGGTGATTCTGGGGTATATTCCAATTGGCTCAAGCAACGATTTTGCCAGAAGCCTGAATATCCCTTCTTCACCCAAAGAGGCTTTGGAGCTTATTCTCGCGGCACATGACACCTGCTCGATAAATATCGGACGATTGCAGTATCAAGACCGCTTGAAACATTTTGCCGTAAGTGCAGGTATTGGCTTTGACGCCGCTATCTGCCACGAGGCAGTCATTTCAAAATTGAAAGTTGCATTGAATAAGATCCACCTTGGGAAACTCACTTATGCCGGCATTTCCCTGCACCGTCTCTTTCTGACAACACCCCAGAAAATGACAGTAACATTGGATCATAAAGAAGAATTCTCTTTTCCATCTGCATATTTTGCCGCAATTATGAACCACAAATACGAAGGCGGAGGGGTCAAATTCTGCCCCGATGCTCGCCCCGATGACAATCTGCTCGATGTAATTGTTGTTTCTGATCTTTCAAAATTAAAGATTCTCACCCTCCTTCCGACAGCATTTACCGGTTGGCATACGCATTTTAAAGGTGTCCATACCTATCAGTGCCGCCATGTGAGCATTCACGCAGAACGAGCATTGCCGGTTCACACAGACGGAGAACCTGTATTTTTGCAAAAAAGCATTTCCGCCTCATGCGATTCTAAAATGCTTCAGGTCATCGTGCCGCAAAGGAGGTAGTTATGTTTTTTATTGTATTACTATTTTTATTGTTATTCTTGTATTTGATCTTCATCTGTCCGAATCTCGCCAGACGTAAAATGATGGAACCATTTTTTCATACAGAATTCGCCCATCGCGGCCTGTTTTCAGATGCCCGTGCCATTCCTGAAAATTCCATGAAAGCTTTTCAGGAAGCAGTCAGGCAGCATGTCGGCATCGAACTTGACGTCCATCTGACAAAAGATGAAAAAGTAGTCGTTTTTCACGATGACACGCTCACAAGGATGTGCCAGATTGATGCCCTCATCGAAGAAACCTCTTATGAAGACTTGCAGAAACTTTACCTGAATCACACATCGGAAAAAATTCCGCTTCTCTCCGATGTGTTGTCGTACGTCAACGGTCGTGTTCCGCTTTTGATCGAATTAAAACTTCCTACAAAAAGCACCAGACTCTGTCATGAAGTACACAAGCTTTTGGAAACTTATCAGGGAGCTTATCTGATTCAGTCTTTTAACACAATCGGGATTTTCTGGTTTCGAAAAAATGCCCCGCATATTCTGCGTGGTCAGCTATCCTCGAACCTGACAAAGACACGAAAGACCGAGCCTTGGCTTGCCTGTTTTCTTGTCCGTTTTCTCCTTTTAAACGGTATTGCAAAACCCGATTTTATTTCTTATAAATTCAAAGACGCCTCCAACATCAGTCTCCGAATAATAAGAATTCTCTACCGCACACCGGTCGCAGTCTGGACACTTCGTACACCAGAATCATTTCTCCAGGCAAAACGGCAATACGATATGGTCATATTCGAAAAAAAGTTTTAAAAATTCTAAAGATAGTATGAAGACTGTTGTTGCTCAATCTTTTTCATGCTATAATCATCTACATACTTTAATTCACTTTATGAAGGGATTTTGATAGCATGAAAAGCTTCCTACAAAAACATAGACATGCATGGGTTTTTCTTTACGGATTCATTTACCTTCCTTGGTTTTTTTATCTGGAAAAACATGTGACAACAGATTTCCATATTATCCATACCAGTCTCGATGAAAAGATACCATTTTTAGAGATATTCATCATTCCTTACGGACTATGGTTTGTATTCATCGCAGTGACTGTCGGATATTTCTTTTTCACAGATAAGACTGATTTTTATAAACTTTCAGCCTTTCTCTGTATTGGAATGACGATTTTTTTGATATTTTCAACTATTTATCCAAATGGGCAGATTTTACGTCCGACAACATTTGAGCACGACAATATTTTTGTCGATTTAGTAAAGCAGTTATACCGTGCTGATACACCGACGAATATTTTCCCAAGCCTGCACGTGTATAATTCCATCGGTGCCTGCATTGCAATTATGCATAGCCAAAGATTAAAAGAATATCGATGGATTCAATACGCCTCGCTTGTACTTGGCGGACTCATCATCTTATCTACCATGTTTTTAAAGCAACACTCTGTGATCGACGTGGTAGGCGCCGGTGCAATGGCTGTAATCTGTTATCAGCTCGTATATGTGGCTGCATTCAAAAAACAGCCGGCCATATCCAGACAAACAATTTAGGACCAGCAGATTGCTGGTCCTATTCTTATTCCTCATATTTTTCCTGTCCAAGTTTGATATCCACAAAATCGGTATAATATTCAAATGCTGCCGGAATTGGATACTCTCTTTGCACTTCCTCCGGATGGATGAACAACATTTTCTCTGTACAAGATTTTTCCAACTCATCTACTCGAATGGCAAACCCGGTCATATGCCATTCCACATGGCTGAAAATATGTTTTGCCACCCCCAGTTCCTTTATTCTCAGCGGCTGCAGTCCAATTTTCTTACTGTATTCCAGCGCTTCATCTGCACTTAATTCTCCCTCAATATTCGGAAGTTCATACAATCCTGCCAAAAGGCCTTTTGCCGGACGTTTCCGAATTGCTACATTCTCGCCATCCTGAAAAATGAATACTGTCCTCTTTTCAATCTTTCTCGCTTTTGCTTTTGTCTTCACCGGGAGCTCTGACTCAATTCCTTTTTCCCTCGCTTCACAGAGCTGCCTCAACGGACACAGCAGACATTTCGGTTCCCCATTCGGCACACATACAATTGCACCAAGTTCAATCAGACCCTGATTAAAATCACTCGCCGCATTTTTCGGAATGATACGTTCCAGCTGCTCTTCTATCCTTGTTCGCACGCTCGCTTTCATAATGTCATCATAGCTTGCCGTGATCCTCGAAACCACACGAAGTACATTGCCATCGACCGCCGGTTTTGGAATCCCAAATGCAAATGAGCTGATTGCTCCCGCCGTATAGTTTCCGATTCCTGTAAGACTTTTTATCTCCTCGTAGGTCTTGGGAAATTCTCCATGAAAATCTTCCATGATCTGCTTTGCCGCTTTCTGCATGTTCCGCACACGGTTGTAATATCCAAGACCTTCCCACAACTTCAAGAGCTGGTCTTCCTCCGCCTCCGCCAAATCCTTTACTGTCGGAAGCGCATTTAAAAATCGGGCATAAAACGGCTTCACCGCCTCCACTCTTGTCTGCTGCAACATAATCTCTGACACCCACACACGATAGGCACTGATCTGTTCTCTCCACGGAAGTTCTCTTTTATTCTCCCTATACCATTCGACCAGCGGATCTGCGATTTTCTTTAGATTCTCATCCTCCAAAAGAACAGGCACTTCCTTTCCAATCTCAATGCTGTCTTTTCCAACTTTACAGTCATATGCAAGTACATGCACTCCCTGCTCCTTCGCTCGTTTTAGCGCTTCGCCAAATGCCGGCTGCGTTTCCATATTCGGAGTAAAATACCGCACGCCTTTCATCTGGATCACAAAAAAGATATACGCTTCATATCCTTCTTTTGTCGCCTCACAAAGCTCTTCGATGTGCTTTATCCCCCGCTCAGTCGGTGCATCCGGAAATTTTACAATTCCATTTTCCTCCAGTGTGACTCCTTTTACTTCTACAAAGATTTTTCTATCTCCCTCTTCCACATAAAGGTCAAATCTGGATTTCCTGTACGTCTTTTCCGGTCTGATCACTATCGCGTCCGGAAACAAATTCCCTTGCTTAATCCATTCCTCCACTACTTTGTTCGGTATCTGGGAATCCATATTGATCATACGTTTTCCTTTTTTTACACCGATCAGATCCCACTGGGTCTTTCTATCCGGATTTTCTGCCCGCTGCACATACACCGATGCATTCGGTGTCAAAAGTTCAGCACAACGCCCTGTATTTTTCACGTGCACGGTCTCTTTCTTACCCGCAATTTCTACATACGCAATAAAGCGATTGGGACGTTCAATGAACCTCCCAATCTCAATTCTTTCATATTTCATTTAACTTAAAACCTCTTCCCAGGAAACCTCTTTAAATCCCGGAACAGCAAACTCTTCACCTACTAAAAGCGGACGTTTCACAAGCATTCCATCTGTCGCAAGAAGTGCATATTGCTCTTCTTCTGTCATATTCGGAAGTTTATCTTTCAGCCCGAGTTCTTTATACTTCATACCGCTTGTGTTGAAAAAACGCTTCAGTGGAAGACCGCTTTTTTCATGCCACGCCTTTAATTCTTCCGCAGTAGGATTTGCCTCCACGATATGTCTGTCCTCAAAGGCAATGCCCTTTTCCTCCAGCCACTTCTTCGCCTTTTTACAGGTCGTACATTTTGGATATTCTACAAATAAAATACTCATCACGTTCTCCCTCGCTTTCTTACAATACTTTTGACAAAAATTCTTTCAGACGCGGATCTTGTGGATTTTCAAAGAATTCCTTCGGCGTGTTGCTTTCTTTTACTTTTCCCTCATCAATGAACAGTACACGCGTTGCAACCTCTTTTGCAAATCCCATCTCATGCGTCACGACTACCATCGTCATTCCCTCATCTGCCAGTTCTTTCATCAGTTCCAGAACCTCTCCTACCATCTCCGGGTCAAGCGCAGACGTCGGCTCATCGAACAGCATCACATCCGGATTCATCGCCAGAGCTCTTGCAATTGCAATACGCTGTTTCTGACCACCTGACAACTGTCTCGGATATGCATTCTCTTTGTCAGGGAGTCCCACACGCTGCAACAATTCTTTTGCTTTCTTCTCCGCCTCTGCCTTTGTCATCACACCAAGCTTCACCGGTGCAAGCATGATATTCTCCTTTATCGATAAATGCGGAAACAGATTGAACTGCTGGAATACCATGCCCATCTTCTGTCTCAGTTTGTTGATATCACAATCTTTGCTTGTGATGTTATTCCCCTCAAACCACACTTCTCCGCCTGTCGGTTCTTCCAGAAGGTTGAGGCATCGCAAAAATGTAGATTTCCCGGAACCAGACGGTCCGATCACTACTACTTTTTCTCCCTTTTCAATATGCTCGTCAATTCCACAAAGCACCTTGTTTCCATGAAATGATTTTTGTAAATTCTTAGTGACGATCACCTTGTGACAACCTCCTTTCCAATAAACTCTGCAATTTTGTAAGTCCTAACACGATCACAAGATAGCAGCCTGCTGCTACAAACAATGGCGGCAATACAATGAAGTCTGTAGAACCAATGTACTGCGCTGCTTTTGTTAAATCTGTCACCGCAATTACTCCTGCCACAGAAGTCTCTTTGATCAATACGATAAACTCGTTTCCAAGCGCCGGCAGAATATTTTTCACTGCCTGTGGGACAATGATATAGCGCATCGTCTGTATATAGTTGAAGCCAAGTGAACGACCTGCCTCCATCTGCCCTCTGTCAATGGATTCAATTCCCGCTCTGATAATCTCAGCCACATACGCACCCGAGTTGATACCAAAACAGATTGCACCGACAAAAATTTCATTTGTGTCTCTTGCCGTAAACACCATATTGTACATGATCAAAAGCTGTACCATAACCGGTGTTCCTCGAATCACTGTCGTGTACACATTACAGAACCACTTCAAAATTCTGACAAAAATATTTTTGGAAACCGTTACTTTCACCACCGCAATAAACAGACCAATCGCCACACCGATCAGGATTGCAAATATGGAAATTAAAATAGTAACCTTCAGACCATCCAAATAAACCAAATACCGCTGGTCATAAATTACCGCATGATGAAACCCTTCTATAAACCTTTGTATGAAGTCCATCTTTTCTCCTCTCTTTCTTTTGTAATTGCATCAAAGAATCAGCAGACTATACAAAATCTGCTGATTCTAAAATTACTTATCTTCTATTTTACACTATTTTATTACTTTTGTGTATGGTTTGCTGTAAATTCTTCAATTTTTCCATCTTCAATCAACTGATCAATTACTTTGTTGATTTTATCCAGTAATTCCTGATTTCCTTTTTTCACTGCAATTGCATATTTATCTTCAAACAGCACACCATCTAAAATTTTCAATGTTCCATTAGAAGCTACTAATTGTTCTGCCGGATATTGGTCCATTACGATACAATCTACTTTGTTGTTTTTCAAATCTTCTGCAGCCTGAGCAAATTTTGTATAACGTTTTACTTCTTTCGGCTTGCATTTTTCTTCATTTGATACCCAGATATCTGCGATATTCCCCTGCTGTACCGCAACTACTTTTCCGTCAAGATCTGATCCTGAAAGTTCTGCTCCTGCCGGAGTCACTGCCGGGCTTTCACCGTTTACAACGATTACCTCTGTTGAATTTACATATTCATGAGAGAAGTCCATTGTTTTCAAACGGTCTTCATCGATAGACACACCTGCTGCAACAAAATCTACCTTTCCGCTTGCAACCGCTGCCAAAGCACCGTCAAAATCCATGTTCTTGATCTCCAGCTCTTTTCCCATATCATCCGCAATCGCTTTTGCGATATCCATATCAATTCCGACAACTTCATTGCCTTTCATGTACTCGTATGGTGCAAAACCAGCCTCTGTTCCGACAATAATCTTGTCATCCTTAGCTTCCTTTTCTGTTTTATTACTTCCGCACGCTGCCATAGATACCACACATGTTGCCACCAATAATGCACTTAATAATTTCTTCTTCATAATCCAATCTCTCCCTTTCGCAATTTATTCTGCATAAAAATTCAACTCTGTGTTATATTCTATCACATTTTCCAAAAAAAGCAAGTGGCTATTTATACATTTTTCTTGCATAAATAGCCACCCGTTTGTATATTATTTTAAAAATCCGCTTGCCGCAAAGTACCCAAGCACGATCACACCCAAGATGATACGGTAATAACCAAATACTTTGAAATCATTTTTCTTGATATATCCCATCAAAAATTTGATTGCAATGATCGATACAACAAACGCCACCAGACATCCTACGATCAGCATAGCTGCTTCCATCCCTGTGAAGCCGCCGCCAACTTTGATAAACTTCAACAATTTAATTCCACTCGCACCGAACATAACCGGAATTGCAAGGAAGAATGTAAATTCTGCCGCCACATATCTGGAAGTACCAAGCAACAATGCACCGATGATCGTCGCACCGGAACGTGACGTTCCCGGCACAAGCGAAAGAACCTGAAATACCCCGATAAGCAATGCTGTCTGATAAGAAAGCTGGTGCAGTTTTGTCACCTGCGGTGTCTTATCTTTATTCCAATTTTCTATCACAATAAATAAAATACCATACAATATCAGTGTAATGGATACTACTACATAATTATGCAAATGCGCCTCCATCCAGTCATCCAACAGGATTCCAAGAACAGCCGCCGGTAAACATGCAACAATCACCTTCATCCACAACTGAATCGTATACACTTTCTGTTTTCTTGATTTCTTTGGTGAAAACGGGTTCAGTTTATGAAAATACAAAACTACAACCGCTAAAATCGCCCCAAGCTGTATCACCACATTAAACATCTCTTTGAATGCTCTGCTCGCCCCAAGCTTAATAAACTCATCTACCAGAATCAAATGTCCTGTACTGCTGATTGGCAGCCACTCCGTGATACCTTCCACGATTCCAAGTATAATTACTTTTAACATATCTAACATTCTTCTATTCCTCCTCTAGTCCAGCACAAACCTCTCAATTGCCTTTGCCACTCCATCTTCATCATTCGAAACGGTCACAAAATCTGCTGCCTTCTTGACAGGATCAGAACCATTTGCCATGGCAACAGCAAACCCAACTTCTTTTAACATCTCCACATCATTGCCACCATCACCGCACGCCATAATCTCCTCTCTTGAAATTCCAAGAGATTTCCCTAGCTGCAAAAGACCAAGTCCTTTGTTTGTTCCTTCTTTATTAATCTCCAGATTATTATCCATTGCTGCTGTGACAACGATGCCAGAAAGGGTATTCAGTTCTTCCAGTGCTTCCTCTTTATCTTTCTGATTTCTAAAAATTCCCTGTAGCTTATCTACCTCACACTTCATCGTCTGTAATTTTTCTTTTACATCTTTTACCGGAATTCTTGTGCTTTGTAAATATTCTGCCATATGAGGATCTTCAAAATATGCATATACATTCTTCAGACCATCTTCATTCATGTAGCCGACTCCGTCAACAAAAAACTCGTGAATTGCATGATGCTTTCTCAAAATATCTATAACTTTTTCGGAACTCTCCACTGAAAGCAAATTCTCATAAACTACCTTCTGCTTCTGCATATCCAATATTCTTGCACCGTTTGCCGTAAGCGCATATCTTATTCCCGGAAAGTGTTTCAGCTCATCAGGCACTCCCGAAAATGGACGTCCAGTAGCCACAACTACAGCCACTTCCTGCTCAATCGCCTTTTTTAGCACCTCTCTTGTATAGGCGGTCAGCTGTTTTTCACTGTTCAGCAATGTCCCATCCAGATCCACCCCAATCATCCTGATTGTTCTACTCATACACGGTCAGTTCCTTTCCTTCTTTTGTAAAACGCAGTAATTTCGTGCTTACCTTGTCAAATGAACGTTCAAACGATTGTATTCCATAAGCTTTCATCTCTTCAATCTGCTTTTGATTGCCTGCAGGAACAAATAGAACCATATCTTTCGTCGGCGCCATAATGACAATATCATCATCAAGCTTTTCACTGCACATAGACCAAATATACTTAAAACAAAGTGAACTTGCCTCATGATAACCGTCAGCGATAATACTAAAGCCACCATATAATGTGTGTCCAATTACAAATTTTACATTCCTTGCAAGATTCTCGCACGCTGTATGGTAAAGCAGTTCCATGTCCGTATCCGGCGGAAGCATATTGTCCTTTAATATTTCATATGTATCTTTGTCTCTTTCAATTACAAATATCACCATCAAATCCCCTGCAAAAGAGACTATCGGAGTATCTTTATCAGAAATATACTTTCCATTCAGTGCCTTATGATCTACAAGAGATTCTTTCACCCACGGATAAATCTTATCCTTGATATTCTCATAAAGATAATGCTCCTCTTCGTATTTCATCATATTCTACTGCCCTCTTTTCTTCTGCTATTTGATTCTATTCTAACAAAATTTGATTAATAACGCAATTTATAGTATAATATTTTAATAACTATTTATTCAGGAAAGGAATTACTTATGAAAAACAAAAAGTTAAAAATGCTGATACGTACCTGTTCCATTTTAACTTCCATCGCAGTGTTCACAGTTTTTGCTACTTCTTCATATGCTGAAGATTCTGTTGAATCACTTGAGGGCACAACATCAAACTTACAGAATGAATTATCCGATTTAAATAGTGAACTCGACGCCTTGAGTGGAGAACTGGATACCATTATGAAAAAGATGGATACCACCACAGCAGAAATTGAGCAAGTGAAAGCGGATCTTGCTGTTGCAAAAGGCGAGGAAGCAGCTCAGTATCAATCTATGAAACTGAGAATCAAACATATATATGAGAGTGGCAATACCTCTTATTTAGAGATGCTGTTTTCTTCTGCGAGCATGAGTGAATTTTTAAATAAAGCTGAATTTATCAGCGCTGTAAGCGAGTACGACCGCAATCGTCTGAAAGAACTGGTCGACGCACAGAATGCCGTTGCCGAAAAAGAAAAACAGCTTCAAACTGAGCAATCTCAACTGACGAAACTTCAGGATGAGCTCAATCAAAAGCAAGCGGATCTTACCGCAAAAATCTCTTCCACATCAGGCGAATTAGAGCAATATTCTGCAAAACTCGCCGAGGCAAAAGAGCGTGCAAAAGCAGCACAGGAGGCTCTCGACAAAGAAGTGACACCGGTTGAACCGGAGACACCGTCTGTTACTCCTCCTTCTGATAACGATAACTCTGATTCTTCTCAGAATCAGACTCCCGATGTCAGCGCCAGTGAATTAGAGATTTTTGCCGCATTGATTGAATGTGAGGCTGGAAGTACTGACTATGACGGAATGCTTGCCGTAGCCTCCGTTGTCATGAACAGAGTCAACCATAGATATTATCCGGATACCATTACCGGAGTAATTTATCAAAGTGGACAATTTTCTCCGGTTGCTTCCGGAAAGCTTGATAAAGTTTTAAAAAGAGGAATCAAATCTTCCTGTCTGGAAGTTGCAAAAGATGCAATTGCCGGAAAAAACAACGTAGGTGACTGTCTCAATTTCCGGGCGGCAAGTTCCGGACATAGCGGAATTGTAATTGGCGGAAATGTATTCTTCTAATGCAAATACTATTCATCACAGAAACGGAGGTATCTTAACATGGGATTCTTAGTTTGTGTCATTGCGGTAAGCATCATTGCCGCAATTGTTGCAGCTGTCGTCGCTGCTTCCACCGGTGCCTTAATCGGTGCGCAAGAAATAGACGACGAAGAATAAAAATGACTGCGGTTTTAAAGAAACCGCAGTCATTTTTATATATTCTTATTGATAATCAAATACATCAATCCATTTCATCAAGAAATCTTTTTCCATCTCATTATTCTTTGTCAGCTGTGCTGCCGCCACGATCGGAAGCCACTGTTCTACATACTGTCTTGCCGTATCACTCTTCTTGCAGAACAATTTCAAGTATAAATCAGCTGTCTCCTGATTGTCCAGCGCAAACAGCAGATAGGTCTTCGCTGCATCTGCACTTGCATTTCCCTGTGTCGCATGTGCCCAGTCAACGATTGTCATCTTTCCATTCTTTCCAACAATAACGTTACTTGGATTGAAATCTCCGTGACATACTTTATCATGTTTTGGCATGCTCTCCAAACGTGTCAGAAGCTCATACCTTGCTGTCGCATCCAAATCTTTCAAACTATTAATCTGTCTTGCCAATTTGTCTTTCAGTTTATTCAATCTAGGTGCTCTCTTGCTATGCATCTGCAATTGAAGATCTACAAAGTCTTCCATATACTTCTCTATATTGGCTGGATCTGTCTTCATCATCTCTCCAAGTGTCTTTCCGTCTTTGTATTCAATAACAACCGCCCATTTTCCATCAATCTCTGTTACACTTTTCACCTTAGGAATGTCAAGACCGGCTTCTTCTACTCTTGCCGTATTCAACGCTTCGTTAAACACATCTGCTTTTGAATGCGTTTTCTCAAATACTTTTACAATACCTTCGTCACATTTGTACACTTCTTTATATGCACGTTTCACGATTAAGTTGCTTTGTTCTAATTTCATATGTCCTTACCTCCTATAAGTATTACACCTTTTCTTATTTGATAAGTTTATTATACACCTTATTTGCAATTTTGCAATAGATTTTTGAATATTTTTTAACAAAGTTTTTCGCTATATTTTTATTGTCTTTTTCTTAACAAACTTCAAAAAGGGACAGGGGTAATGTCAATTGGGGACGTAGTAAAATTGAATTTTACTACGTCCCCAATTTAATAATTATTTTCCGTAATATACTTTTAAGTACATTTCTTTGATTTCTTTCATCAGTGGATATCTTGGGTTAGCACCTGTACACTGATCATCAAATGCCTGTTCAACCATATCATCTAATGTATCTAAGAAGTATTTCTCATCTACACCATAATCTTTGATTGTTTTCTTAATTCCTACTCTATCTTTTAATTCTTCGATTTTTACTAAGAATTTTTCAAATGTATCTTTGTCATCTTTTCCAACAACACCGCAGAATCTAGCACATTCAGCATATCTTTCTAATGCGTGTGGATACTGATATTGTGAGAATGTTCCCATCTTAGTAGGTACATCTGTTGCATTGAATTTCATAATTTCTGTGATTAACAATGCGTTGGCAACACCATGTGGTAAGTGATGGAATGCACCTAATTTATGTGCCATTGAGTGGCATACTCCAAGGAATGCATTTGCGAATGCCATACCAGCCATGCAAGAAGCATCTGCCATTTTTTCTCTTGCTTTTGGATCATTTGCTCCGTTTTCATAAGCTGATGGAAGGTATTCAAAAATGTTCTTCATTGCTTTTAATGCAAGACCATCTGTATAATCTGTTGCCATGATTGATGCATATGCCTCTAAAGCATGTGTTAAAGCATCGATACCAGAAGCACTTGTCAGTCCTTTTGGCTGGCTCATCATATTGTCAGCGTCGATGATCGCCATCTTAGGAAGTAATTCATAATCTGCTAACGGATATTTTACTCCTGTTTTTTCATCTGTGATAACTGCGAATGGTGTTACCTCAGAACCTGTTCCTGAAGATGTAGGGATTGCTACAAAGTAAGCTTTCTCTCCCATCTTAGGGAATGTATATACTCTCTTACGGATATCCATGAAACGCATTGCCATATCCATGAAGTCTGCTTCTGGATGTTCGTACATTACCCACATGATCTTTCCGGCATCCATTGCTGAACCACCACCAAGAGCGATGATTACGTCTGGACCGAATGCTCTCATTGCCTCAGCACCTGCTTTTGCACATTCAAGTGTTGGGTCTGGAGCTACTTCGTAGAAGCATGTGTGCTGGATTCCCATCTCATCTAATTTTTCTTCGATACCTTTTACGTATCCATTGTGATATAAGAAGCTGTCAGTTACGATAAATGCTTTCTTTTTACCCATTACTGTTCCTAATTCATCAAGTGCAACAGGCATACATCCTTTTTTGAAGTAAACTTTTTCAGGTGCTCTAAACCAAAGCATATTCTCTCTCCTCTCAGCAACTGTTTTGATATTGATTAAGTGTTTTACACCAACGTTTTCAGATACAGAGTTTCCACCCCATGATCCACATCCCAATGTAAGAGATGGTGCTAATTTGAAGTTGTAAAGATCACCGATTCCACCGTGAGAAGAAGGTGTGTTTACTAAGATACGGCATGTTTTCATTGCTGCTGCATGTTTTGCAAGCTTCTCTGTCTCTGCCGGATGAACATAGATAGAAGATGTATGTCCGTATCCACCGTCAGCTACAAGCTGCTCTGCTTTTGCAATTGCTTCATCAAATGTTTTTGCTTTGTACATAGCAAGTACCGGAGATAATTTTTCATGAGCAAATTCTTCAGAAATATCAACAGATTCCACTTCCCCGATTAGAATCTTTGTCTCTTCCGGTACTTTTACTCCTGCCAGTGCTGCGATTGTATGTGCTGACTGACCTACGATTTTAGCGTTTAATGCACCGTTGATGATGATTGTCTTACGAACTTTTTCAATCTCATCTTTTTTCAGGAAATAACATCCTCTGAGTGCAAATTCATCTTTTACTTCTTTATAAACTTTTTCCAAAACAGTTACAGACTGTTCTGAAGCACAAATCATACCATTGTCAAATGTTTTTGAGTGGATGATTGAGTTAACTGCCATTTTAACATCAGCTGTGTCATCGATGATAACCGGTGTGTTACCTGCACCAACACCAAGCGCCGGTTTTCCTGAAGAGTAAGCTGCTTTAACCATTCCAGGACCACCTGTTGCAAGAATGATGTCTGCGCTCTTCATTACTTCGTTTGTAAGCTCTAATGAAGGTACGTCGATCCATCCGATGATTCCTTCTGGTGCTCCAGCTTTTACAGCTGCTTCCAATACAACTTTTGCTGCTGCAATTGTCGCATTTTTTGCACGTGGATGTGGGCTGATGATGATTGCATTTCTTGTCTTTAATGCGATCAATGTCTTAAAGATTGCTGTCGAAGTTGGGTTTGTTGTAGGAATAACCGCTGCGATCAAACCGATTGGCTCTGCAATCTTCTTAATTCCATAAGCTTTATCTTCTTCAATAACTCCACATGTTTTTGTATCTTTATATGCATTGTAAATATATTCTGCTGCGTAATGATTCTTGATTACTTTATCTTCAACGATACCCATACCAGTCTCTTCTACTGCCATCTTTGCCAATGGGATACGCTGTGTATTTGCTGCTACTGCTGCTTCAAAAAAGATCTTATCTACTTGTTCCTGTGTAAATGTAGCAAATACTTTCTGTGCTTCTCTCATTGCTTCCATTTTTGCTACAAGAGCTTCTACGTTATCAATAATTCCTGGTACGTTCGTTTCCTTCTTTGACATATCAATATCCTCCGTAAGTGTTGTATTTCTTTACTACGAGGCTTAGTATACTACCTCGTTAAATATTTGTCAATATATTGTCTCCTTTTTTCTCATTTACGACTTTTTACACAATGAATTTTCCATTTTTTTTATTTCATTATGCAATTTATACAGTACAGAAATAAGTTTTTTCTGGTTTTTGACTTGCAAATACTTGTTTTTCAACCTTTTCTCACATTATAACTATTTACGACTCTCTTTGTGAATATCTGTTTACGTTCTTCCCAAAGCACATTATCGTTAATATAATAACAATCATTTCTGTTTTTACAGTTTCAACTTCGCGAATGCATCTGCAAATGCAGTATTCACCGGCTCTTCTTTTTGCTGTCTCAAATACCTCTGTACATCCTTTTTGCTCACGCCTGCACCTTCTTTTTCCCGTCTCGCCTTAAATGCTGACATCTTTTCTTTATGACCGCAAGTATTACATACAAATTGTTCTTCATCCCCTTTTTTGATGATCTCCATCTTCTTATGACATTGCGGGCATCTTGCATTGGAAATCCTTGCAACCACCTCTTTATGTCCGCACTCTCTGTCCTGACATACAAGCATCCTTGCATTCTTCCCGTTTACCGCGAGCATCGGTTTCCCACAATCCGGACACTTTTTATTTGTCATGTTATCATGTCGGAATGTTCCGGTTCCACCTTTGATCTCGTCGATGATCTCCACCGTATATCCTTTGATCTCCTGAAGGAAGGTTTCTTTTCTTAGTTTCCCTTTTGCAATATTGGAAAGCTTCATTTCCCAGTCTGCTGTTAATTCCGGTTTCCGCAAATCTTCCGGCACAAGTTCCAAAAGCTGTTTCCCCTTCGACGTAATGTAAATCTCTTTTCCACGCAATTCCATCAGATAAGAATGGAATAGCTTGTCGATAATGTCCGCTCTTGTAGCAACTGTTCCAAGCCCTCCGGTCTCGCCTAATGTTTTAACCGCCTGTTTATCGCGGGATTCCATATACTTCACCGGATTTTCCATGGCAGACAATAATGTTGCCTCATTAAATCTTGCCGGCGGCTTTGTCTTTCCACTGGCCATCTGCACCTGTTGTACGGAAAGCGCTGCCCCTTTGTTCACTTCCGGAAGTGACTGTTCTGACAACTGTTCTTCCACATCTGTCTCATCTCCGTCTCCCAGTTCATAGACTTCTTTCCAGCCCACATGTTTTACGATTTTTCCTCTCGCAGCAAATCGTTCTCCTGCCGCTTTCCCGATCAGTGTCGTCTGCTCATACTCAAACGGCGGATAGAGAACACTCAAAAATCTGCGGACAACGAGATCATAAATTTTTCGCTCCTCGTTTGTCATATGCTCCAACTGCACAAACTGCTCGGTCGGGATGATTGCATGGTGATCGCTTACTTTCTTGTCATCCACAAATGATTTGTTGACCTTGATCGGCTTCATAATCAGGCTTCCCGCAAGCTTTTTATATGGACCTACACTTACTGCTCGCAGTCTGTCTTTCAAAGTGTCAACCACATCATTTCCGATATATTTGGAATCTGTTCTCGGATAGGTCAATACTTTATGGTTCTCATACAGGCGCTGCATGATGTTCAATGTCTCTTTTGCCGAGAAGCCAAATCGCCTGTTGGCATCTCTCTGTAATTCTGTCAGGTCATATAATCCTGGCGCAAATGATTTCTTCGCAGATTTTTCCACCTGTTCCACGACCATAATTTCACCATTCAAATCTTCTGCCAGCTTTTCTATTCGTTCTTTTGAAAATGAGCGGTAGCTTCCCGACTTTTGATCCTGCCATGTCCACTTGATTTTTCCTGCCTGCACAGTCACACCATAGTACTCTTTCGGCTGGAATGTACGAATCTCTTCCTCCCGCTTTGCAATCATCGCAAGTGTCGGTGTCTGTACACGCCCGCAAGACAGCTGCGCGTTGTATTTGCACGTTAACGCTCTTGTTGCATTGATTCCTACAAGCCAGTCCGCCTCTGCTCTTGAGACTGCCGCTGCGTACAAATCATTGTATTTCCTTCCATCCACAAGCTTTGCAAATCCTTCTTTGATCGCCTTATCTGTCACGGAAGAAATCCAAAGTCTTTTGATTGGCTTGTGGCAATTTGCTTTTTCCAGAATCCACCTTGCCACAAGTTCTCCTTCACGTCCGGCATCTGTGGCGATGATGATATCCCCTACATCTTTCCGAAACATCTGTGTCTTCACCGCATTGTACTGTTTTGCCGTTTTCTTAATGACAACCAGTTCCATCTTCTTAGGCATCATCGGAAGCACCTGCATGTTCCACTCCTTGAATTTTTTATCATACCCCTCCGGATCCGCAAGTGTTACAAGATGTCCTAATGCCCATGTAACGATATATTGATTTCCCTCGATTGCTCCGGAAATATTTTTATTACACTTCAGTACTCTGGCAATGTCTCTTGCCACAGACGGTTTCTCTGCAATTACTAATGATTTCATGTCTTATTTTCCCATCCTAATTTTATTTTCTAATCAAAGAAGCAGCCTCTTCATAATCTTCTTTTTTTACATACACTACATATTCATACATAAGTTCCGGTTTTTCTCCGCATGTCCCAGTTACCGCACGCGTTCTTCCACCCAAAGCCGAACCACTACTTCGATTCACGGTCTTCACTTCATACGGCATATGGTTTTTGGCAAGAATATCCCTGACTTCCGCCTGTTTTTCCATACTTGCTGTGACAATCAATTCTTTTCTGTTAAAAATCGTAATCATGGTTTTCCTCCTTTGCACTGCCTTTGTATTCTCAACAAGTTCTTCCGAACTTCCTGAAACGTACAATCCTCCGGATTTACCTGCAAAATGTAATTCACCTTTCCCATCAGATGCTGAAGGTACCGCTCTTCTCCTTTTTGCAGCCACATTTGCGCCCCAGTTCTCTGTAAATGCTCCTGTACTCCATATTTTCCACAGTAATAGACAGCCTGTCTGACATCTCTCCGATATGTTTTAGACACCTGCGCTTTTTCATTGACAACGATTCCGGTCACAGATTGTCTGTTATATTGTTTCAGCACTTTCGTCTTTTTCAAATTCAATTCAAATCCAAGTACCTGAAGGTAACTTCTTACTTTTTGTTTTACTTCCCGCACATCAAATTTCCCGGAAAACGTCATGTCATCACAATATCTTGTATAACAAATTTCCCGCTCTTCACACCATTTTCCCATATATTGGTCAAAGGAAAACATCACCAGATTTGATATCATCGGTGATGTCGGTGCTCCTTGCGGAAGATAGTCCCTGTAACAGCAAAGTTGGGTCAGCAGTGTACGCACTGCCGGCGGATAATATTCTCCCGAAAAAACACACTGGTACACCATAATATATGTAATATTTTCAAAAAAATCTTTGATATCCAACTCCAAAATTGTTTCTGCACCGACATGTGCAAACGCATTGTCACGAATCCTTCTCCCCGGACAATAGGCTTTTGCGTACTTTGAAACTTTCTCTTCACTTAATATTATTCGCAGAATATTTTTCTGCATCGTATGCAGAAGATAATCCGGAACAAGCAGTTTGCGCCTACCACCTTTCTTTTTCGGAATAAAAACTTCACGATAGTGTTCTTCTATGTGATTACTGACCGCATAGATACATTTCAACGTTTTTTCTTTCGGAACATTTGCCCTTTCCAGTAAGTTCAAAGAAAGAATTGCCTCTTTGTCTTCCTCTTTCGAGCGATGCTGCCATAATCTTTGATTATCCATAATCTATCCTTTTCTTTCCAAAAATAAAAAAGCAGGAACAATACAATAAAGTGATTCCGTAAGATGCGTAGATGTACTCGGACCGCAAGGTCCATGCACACGAAGTGTGCAAAAGTACCTCGAAGCAGCTTATCGTTTCATCGTTTCATCTCCTGTACCGGGCAGCGACTCGCTCCCCTGCCAAAACATCTGTCTTGGATATGCTATCGTTCCTGCTGTTATTCAATTATAATACTATTTCTTCTCTTCCGCAAGATATGCCGCACCAAGTGCCCCCGCAAATCTTCCAAATTCTTCCGGCATCACATGTTTTCCCAATCTTTCTGACAAACGTGCCGTAAAGTAAGTGCTGTGGCTTAGGCCCCCTGTCAATATGATTGTATCTGCCAACGCCTGTCTCTGCGCAAGCTGCGCCACCTTTACCACAACGGATTCAATCACACCGGCCGCAATATCCTCTTTTGCCCGTCCTTCTCCGATATAACTGATTACTTCTGATTCCGCAAACACGGTGCACAAAGAACTAATAGGGATACTCTTTCCTTGTTTTGCCAAGTCAAACAGCTCATCCAGCGTAATACCCAGTCTGTTTGCCATGATCTCTAAAAATTTTCCAGTTCCCGCAGAACATTTATCATTCATAAGGAAATCCATCACCACACCGTTACTTACCTGGATAACTTTTGTATCCTGTCCCCCCACATCGATGATCGTACAGTCTCCACTGGCAAGCTCCCGCCCGCCTCTTGCATGGCAGGTAATTTCTGTTATGACTTTGTCTGCAAAATCAACCGCAACTCTTCCGTAACCGGTTGCTACCACTTTAGTCTCCTGTGCTGTCACATCAACCCCTGCATTTTTCAGACGTTCTCGTATGATGTTTGTCGTCTCCTTACTGCTCCATCCCGTCGGCAGTACAAAATACATCTCATTGTCTCCACGCACTACGACCTTGGATGCAGTAGATCCAATGTCGATTCCTACATAGTTCATACTCTTTCCTCCTCAAGCATACTTTCTATTCATATCGAATCTCTGCCAGTATCAGACCATGTGGAGGTGCCGTCACTCCGGCAGCCTTTCGGTCTTTCGCCTCTAAAATCTCTTTCACCTTTTCCGGCTCATAAAATCCACGTCCGACACGGATCAGTGTTCCCACGATAATGCGAACCATGTTGTAGAGAAAACCATTTCCGCTGATTCGGATCGTAATCTCCTCTCCATCTTTCAAAATCTCAAGCTCAGTAACTGTCCGCACCGTGTCTTCCACATCTGTCCGCACATTGCAGAAACTGACAAAATCATGTTCTCCAATCAGATATCCTGCTGCCTTTCGCATCTTTTCAACATCCAGATCATAGGATACAAAATAATTTGTAAGCCGTTTTGTCGGAATCGGAATCCTCATATTTAAAATATGGTACTCGTAAGTCTTACTGCAGTCACAGTACCTGGGATGAAAATCTTCTGCCACCTCTTCTGACTTTACAATAACGATATCCTCCGGCAATCTCTGATTCAATGCATAGGAAATCCGCTCCGGCGGAATCGTCGTATGCGTGTCAAACACTGCAACATTTCCAAGGGCATGCACTCCTGAATCAGTCCGACTTGCCCCAATCACCTGAATATCCTCACCAGTCAACTTTTTTAATGCCTTGTTTACTACTTCTTCTACCGTAATTCCGTTCGGCTGTACCTGCCAACCACAATAATTTGTGCCGTCATAGGCAATTGTCAACTTTATTCGCTTCATACTTTAAAATATCCACACTTTAAATGGAACTAACCTCCCTATTACGATCACAGCCACCATATACACAATAGTAATGGCATATGCGATATAGTCTCTGCTTTGATATACAAGCGGTTTCATCTTTGTACGTCCCTCACCGCCGCGATAACATCTTGCTTCCATTGCCATCGCCAAATCATTTGCCCGTCGAAATGCTGACACAAACAAAGGCACCAAAATCGGAATCATGCTTTTTGCTTTTTGAATAATATTTCCGCTTTCCAAATCCGCCCCTCTTGCAATCTGCGCTTTCATGATCTTATCTGTCTCTTCCAAAAGAATCGGAATGAAACGAAGCGCAATTGACATCATCATCGCAATCTCGTGTACCGGCATCTTGATTTTATTGAATGGCCAAAGCAGTTTTTCAATTCCATCAGTCAGTGCATTCGGTGTTGTTGTAAATGTCATAAGCGACGAACCAATAATCAGGTAAATCAGACGCACCGCCATATAAACAGCCGTCCGAAGCCCTTCTTCCGTCACTTGAAAAATCCAGGCTTCAAACAAAACATCTCCACCTTTTGTCAAAAACAGGTTGAACACAACCGTGATCATCAAAAGCATGATGATCGGTTTCAAACCTTTCAGGATAAATTTCAGCGGTACCTTGGAAATACGGATAACTGCTGCCAAAAACACGGTTGCAATCGCATACCCCAAAACACTTTTAAATAAAAACAAAGAAATCAAATAGAATAAAGTACACATTATTTTGACCCGCGGGTCTAAGCGGTGCAATTTACTATTCGCCGGGTAATATTGCCCAATTGTAATATCTCTAATCATTGTTTCTCCAATCTTATATCTCTTTCATAATCTCATCTACTGCTTCTTCAATCGTCGTTACCTCCGTGTTCACATGCATTCCTTTCTCAGAAAGCGCGTGCATAATATAAGTCACCTGCGGTGCTGCAAGCCCTACTTTTTCCAGTTCTTTGTAATGTGCGAACACTTCTTTCGGCTCCCCGTCATACATTTTTCTGCCTTTGTTCATCACGACAATACGGTCCACATATTTCGCAATGTCCTCCATACTGTGCGACACAAGAATAACTGTCAGATTCCGTTCTTTTTGAAGATACGCAATCTGATCCAATATCTCATCGCGTCCTTTCGGATCAAGTCCTGCTGTCGGCTCATCTAAGACAAGCACCTTTGGTCGCATAGCAAGCACTCCTGCAATAGCCACACGGCGTTTCTGTCCTCCCGATAAATCAAACGGAGAAGTGTCATAATATTTTTCAGAAAGTCCTACAAGTTCCAGTGCCTCAATCGCACGCTTTTTGCATTCTTCCTCCGTAAGCCCCTGATTCTTCGGTCCAAAACAAACATCTGTCAGGACATCGATCTCAAATAACTGATGTTCCGGATACTGGAACACAAGTCCTACATTATTCCGAAGTTGCCGCAGATTATACTTCTCATCATAAATGTTCTCGCCATTATAGTAAAGCGCTCCGCTTGTCGCTTTCATCAGTCCATTCAAATGCTGGATCATCGTCGATTTTCCAGAGCCGGTATGCCCGATTACCCCGACAAATTCACCCTCATAAATGTCAAGATTGATATCCTTCAGCGCTCGCTTTTCATATGCAGTCCCAGAACTGTATACATACTCGATGTGCTCAAGTTTTAAGATTGGATTCTCTTTTTTCTCTTTTTTGACAACCGTTTCTGCATGACCAACATATGTCTTCTTTTGATTCTGCCGCCAGTCTCCTGCTTTCTCCAATGCCTCAATCAGCTCGTTTGTCGTCAAAATTCCTTCTTTAATATCTAATCCTCTCTGTTTTAATCCATGTGCCAGCATTGTCACCTGCGGTACATCTAATCTATATTTTTTCAACAGTTCTACTTGGCTGAAAATCTCTCTCGTCGTTCCGTCCATGACAACATGTCCCTGATCCATGACAATGACTCGGTCTGCTCCAATCACTTCCTCCATATAATGCGTGATCAAGATAACCGTCACATGTTCTCTTTTTCTAAGTTCCTCCACTGTGCGCAGCACTTCTTTTCTGCCGTTCGGATCAAGCATCGCCGTAGGTTCATCCAAGACAATACATTTCGGACACATCGCAACAACACCAGCGATAGCTACGCGCTGTTTCTGTCCGCCGGATAATTTATTCGGGGAATGATGACGGTACTCAATCATTCCGACCGCAGACAGGCTCTTCTCGACCCGCTGCCAGATCTCTTCTGTCGGAACACCAAGATTCTCCGGTCCGAACCCGACATCTTCCTCCACAACTGTTCCGATAATCTGGTTGTCCGGATTCTGAAACACCATTCCGGCTGTCTGTCTGACATCCCATAGATTCTCCTCTTCCTTCGTGTCCTTTCCATCCACCCACATTGTGCCTCCGCTTGGCACTAAAATTGCATTCATGTGCTTTGCAAGTGTGGATTTTCCTGATCCATTATGTCCTAAAATCGCAATAAACTGCCCAGGCTCTATGTCAAGATTCACTTCGTCAATGGCACAATGTGTTCCGATTACATTGCCCTCTTCGTCACGTTTCTCATATTCAAATATTAAATTGTCTGTTTTGATCATGCTCATAGACTTTCCTCTTTCCATGTTATTCACTGGGTTTTATTTTACTTCATCTCTTTCTCATTTGCAACAATTCTTTCCCCTGCCGACATTTTATTTACAAGAATGATTCCGGCGCTTACACAGAGTAAAGCCACCAAATTCTTCAGCGAAAAAATATCCTCTCCCAAAAATACCGCCGACAATCCCGCTCCAAAAATCGGAATGGAAAATCCATAAATCGTAACCTTTCCGACCGGATTATACTTTAATAATGTCGTCCACAGACTGAACGCAACCGCCGACAGCATCGCCATATAAAATAGAAGCAAAGTTGACTTCACGGTAAATCCACTAATATTTCCATCAAGTAAAAATCCAAAGCCAATCAGAGCAGCGCCTCCCACCATCAACTGGTACGCTGTGATTGCCATTGCACTCCCCTTTTTTGATACAAATTTCATCAACACCGAACTGGTTCCATAGATGATTGTGCAGATTGCAACCATCCCTTCCCCTTTCAGTGAAAATCCACTTCCCCACGCTCCCGGTGACAGGTTGATGATGACAACTCCCGCAAATCCGAGAATACATCCGACGCCTTTCTTCCACGTCATCCGTTCTCCTTTCACAAGGAAATGCGCCACGATAATGGACACAAACGCATTCGACGCATTGATGACAGAGCCTTTCACTCCGGTTGTATTAGCCATTCCGATATAAAAAAAGATATACTGCAGAGTCGTCTGAAAAATTCCGATTCCCGCCACATATGGTATTGCTGATTTTTTTAAGGTCAAAACCCTTTTTTCAATAATACATCCCATCAAAAACGTAAGTATTCCTGCTCCGAAAAATCGGTATCCTGCAAACAAAATCTGGCTTCCTGTCGTTTTTATTTGTAACAGCTCATACCCGATCTTCACACATGGGAACGCGCTTCCCCAAAGGGCACAGCAGATCAGCGCCATCACACATATTACAATCGGTTTTTTGAATAATTTCTCCATTTTGTTTCTCCTTTTCCATTTACACTTGACTTTCCTTTTTGACTTGTGATATGTTTTAAACAGTTCTGATTAAAAAGAAAGAGATGGAAAGTCAGCCATCTATTCACTCATTATATCATTCTATTACCACAATATGAAGTGGTATATTTTTGAGTTGCAAGCGTCGCTTTCTTGCAGCTCTTTTTATTTTCTAAAATTTTAAGCAGGGGGTATTTTACAATGTCCATGATACGAATTGAAAATCTTACTTTTTCATACCCGTCAAGCTATGATGCCATTTTTGATCATACCAGTTTCCAAATTGATACAGACTGGAAACTAGGTTTCTGACAAAAAGCAATTGACGGAAAATATTTTACAGGAAGTCTGCCCGAATGCCGAAAGCTGGGAATTGATGCGTGAACTGTCCTATCTAGATGTGGATGCAGATGTACTATGACGTCCTTTTGAAACACTTTCCAACGGAGAATAGACGAAGGTACTGCTCGCAGCTCTCTTTCTAAATGAAGGACATTTTCTGCTGATTGACGAGCCGACAAATCATTTTGATACCGCTGCCCGTGAAAAGGTATCTGCCTATTTACAAAAGAAAAAAGGATTTATTTTGGTGTCGCATGACCGATGTTTCTTAGACGGATGTGTCGATCACATTTTATCACTCAACCGGAACAACATCGAAGTACAAAGCGGAAATTTTTCGTCTTTTATGAGAAATTTTGAACAGCAGCAGCAATTTGAGTTATCCCAAAACGAACGGCTCAAAAAAGATATCCATCGCTTACAGCAATCTGCGCAACGCACTGCTGTCTGGTCCGACCGGGTGGAAGCATCAAAAATCGGTGCGCAGACAAAGGCTTTGTCGGTCACAAAGCAGCTAAAATGATGAAACGCTCTAAATCGACTGAAGCGAGGCAGCAACAGGCAATCGAACAAAAATCCGCATTACTGAAAAATGTGGAAACTGCAGACTTCTTGAAGATTCAGCCACTTACATACCGCACAGACGTACTCGCCTCATTTTCTGATGTATCCGTAATCTACGACGATCGCCCGGTCTTTCAACCGATGTCATTCGAAATCCGGCGCAGAGAACGCATCTTTTTGGATGGAAAAAACGGCTGTGGGAAGAGCAGTTTATTAAAACTGCTGTCAGAATACGCCCCGGAACATACAGGTACTGTGACAATCGGCTCCGGTCTTGTCATTTCCTACGTACCGCAAGACACCTCACATTTGGGAGGAACACTGTCTCAATTTGCCGAAAAACATCATTTGGACGAAAGTTTATTCAAAGCAATTTTGCGGAAAATGGATTTCGAACGCGTGCAGTTCGAAAAAGATATCTCTGATTTTTCCGGAGGACAGAAGAAAAAAGTGCTCATCGCAAAAAGTCTCTGTGAGCAGGCTCATTTATATGTATGGGACGAACCATTGAATTTTATTGATGTGTATTCCCGCATGCAGATTGAACAGCTCATAGAAACATTTTCACCAACTATGCTTTTAGTGGAACACGACAACGCATTCCGGGAAGCAATCGCGACACAGGTAATACGTCTATAATACATTGTTTTTCCATCTCAGGTTGACAAACCTATTCGTGACTTATAAAATGTTGTTTACAAAATAACTATATTTTAGAAGGGAAGTATCGATTATGGCAAATCCAATCGTAACATTTGAAATGGAGAACGGTGATGTAATCAAAGCTGAATTATATCCTGAAATTGCTCCAAACACAGTAAACAACTTTATCACATTAGTGCAAGACGGATTTTACAACGGACTTATTTTTCACCGTGTCATCCGTGACTTTATGATTCAGGGAGGGTGCCCTGACGGAACCGGTATGGGCGGTCCTGGATACTCAATCAAAGGTGAATTCTCACAGAACGGTTTCACAAACAATTTGAAACATGAGCCGGGTGTCCTTTCCATGGCGCGCGCAATGCATCCAGACTCTGCCGGATCACAGTTCTTTATTATGCACAAAAATTCTCCGCACTTAGACGGATCCTATGCCGCTTTCGGAAAAGTCATTGAAGGCATGGATATCGTAAATAAAATCGCTGAGACAGCAACTGACTACAGCGACAGACCACTTGAAAAACAGGTAATGGAATCTGTAACTGGGGATACAGACGGAGTAGAATTCGCTGCACCAGAAAAATTATAATTTGCAAATTGGGGACGTAGTAAAATTGAATTTTACTACGTCCCCAATTGACTTTATTTGATATAATAATCTACGGTATAAACTGTCTCCCTACTATTATTTTGAAATTTCACTTCCACTTTTGTTTCTGTATCCACCGGATTCAATACCGGCTGAATTGCATATCCCTGATACACAAGTTTTTCTGCAATCTGTTTGATTTCCTCCGGTTCGGTATATGTGTCTCGCTTCTGTGTCACTTTTGTTCCTTCCCGCAGCTCTGTCACTTCGATTTTTGCAATCTCATATTCACTAATCTTCTTCTTTGCGGGAATCTGATACTTTTCAAGAAGCGTAAGTGTCTTTTCGAAGCTTGGATATAAATACGCACTCGTCTCATTGCCAAACTCTCCGTCCGTCACCAAAAGTTTCCCTACCGGAAGTTCTTTCTCCAAAGTCCTAATATCCAAAACCGTCAATTCCTGGCTATATGTCTCCATCAGTTTTTTCGTCTCATCAGGAGAAATGTTCAATGTCATATTCTCTACCTGATTGGTCCACGTAAGTTCAAGATTTTCATAATCTGTATAGGAAAGCACGCTGTAGATTCCGTTTTTATAGTCCTTCGTCGTATAAATTGGATCAAATGCTTCAATCTGACTCACATTGGCAATCGGATAATTTCGATATACTACTTTTCCATTCTCCAAATGATATGCGATTGTCACATCTGTCAACTGCCCATCATTTTTCTGAGCAAGTAATTGCTCTTCAATCCATGTATGCATTTTCTCAATATCATCCTTTTTTGTCAAACGCACGTTCCGAAGACGCTCCTCCGTAAAAGAGTAGTCTTCTTTTTCATCCACGCCTCTCAGGCTGATTCCCACGGACGCAATTTTCTCTGTCTCCGGCAAATATGTATCATACGAATTCTTTCCTGCAAAAAATCCAAGCACAATTGCCGCCGCTACAATTCCCTCAGCCGCAATCAAGCCCTTCTGCCTGAATCTGACCTTTAACCGCATACGAAATGCCATTTCCAACAGAAGATAAGAACATATACTTCCGGCTACGCACCCTGCAGCACCTGCGATGAGCTGATATGTTCCTGATGCAAACGTAATCAAAAGATTCCCCACTAACAGTCCGACCGAAATATCAATCACTACATGGAGCACTCTCTCGATTCTAAAAAATGCCACCGGCGCTCCCGCACTCTCGGCGGTTCTCTTTTTCTGTAAGATAACACATACTGCCAAAATCAATATATTCCACAACACAATCGTCACAATTTCTGACCATTCTACCGCATAGGCATATTTATTGACTGACATCTTGCGGTATAATCCATTCAGACCACTGTACAGTTCCCATGGAATCCCATATGTTCGTATCCGATTAATCATATCGATCTGATAAAATGTCTCGAAGCACTTTCCACACAGCGGTAACAGAAGATCATCTATCACAATCCGAACACAATATAGAAGCACCAGAAAAATCCCCACTGCTCCAAACATATTCCCAGCCAGGTAAATCGCCATAATTGCAAGATGATAGAAGAAAAAGAGCGCAAGCACATGGACGAAAATTCCCCAAAGTAAATATCCTGTCAGCTCGTTCCATCCCTCTTTTCCTAACCCACATACCATAAAAAAGCAGATATGCTGACTGATCAGCATTGGAATCAGATACACCCAAATCCCATTCAGATAATTTCCCCAAAATAGATGACTTCGCTTGACCGGAAGACTATAGTAAAAATCAACCGTCTTTGCCTGCAGCAAAAATCCATATCCCTGAAATGCGATCATAACCGCCACGGCGAGTGTAATCCACATCATCTTCGTATTATACAGCCCAAAATACATCTCATCGCTGTCCATCAGAACATCCTGCATAAAAAACGTAAAAGTAAACACCGTAAAAATAAGTCCGCTCAATATCCAAAGCCACCCTTTTTGTCTCCGGTTCTCTTTGCAAAACTTAGAAAATAACTTTGCTGATGTCATAATCTACCCCCTCCATATTACACAGAAAAATCTCCTCAATAGACAATGGAATCGTCTCACACCAAACCGGAGTCTTTTCCTGAATCTTTTGCATGATCGCTTCTTTTTCTCCCTTCACTACCATTGTCACAAAATTTCCTGTTCTCCCATATCGGACAATATGAAGATGTTCTCGCAAAAATGCTTCCTCATCTTGTTCAAACACACACTGTATCTTGTGCATATCGCTTGTTTCTTTTCGAATCTCACTCGAATGCAGCAAGTCTCCTTTATGTATAATTCCGATGGAATCGCAAAAATCTTCCAGCTCCTTTAAGTCATGAGACGCCATGACCAAAGTCATTTTCCGCATCTTTCGTTCCTGTCGAAATAAATCTTTTACCACTTTTGAGACAATCGGATCCAGTCCGTCAAATACCTCATCGCACAAAATATATTTTGTATTGGAACAGATCGCCAGAATAATAAATGCCTGACGCTTCATTCCTTTGGAAAAAGTTCGAATCCGTTTGTTCTCATTCAGGTTAAACTGCCTGATCAACATCTCAAACCCATCCTGATCAAACTGCGGATATAGATTCTGATAAAATTCTTTCATTGTCTGCAGCGTGGCATTCGAAAAGTAATACGGGGCATCTGACAGATAAAACAAATTCTGTTTTATCTCTGGATTGTCAAAGACAGCATCTCCATCCACTAAAATTTCTCCAGCATCTTCTTTTAGAATCCCAGCCATCATACGAAGCAGTGTGCTCTTTCCGGCGCCATTACTTCCAAGCAGTCCAAACACACTCCCATCCGGAATCATAAGCGATATCCCCTCAACCGCCTGTGTCTCACCGAATTTCTTACTGATGTTGCTCAACTGTATCATTTTCTTCCCCTCCTTTGCATTTTCCACCATTATAAAATAACAAAATATTTTTCTCAACCACTCCGACAGCCTTTAAGGAATTCCTAAGTAAATCATAAGAAACTGTTTTTTCTTCCACAGTTCCGTCTTCATAGGCAATCGTAAATGTAATCTCATTTTCCAAATCAGGTATCAGTCCAATCACTTGAAGTTCATGCTGTGTCTGCATCTCCGACTCCTGATAGCATGTTCTTTTGAAATCTTCGATTGAACTATCCGCCACATGAATCGTATACGATATCTGCGCTGGATTCTCAGTCTCAAAGTACACATACAAAGACTGTGTATTGGTTCCAAACGGATTATATTTTATAAGCATATTATCTTGCGTATAGGTCTGCTCCTGTTTTAATCGCCCCAAATCTTCCTTGATTTCTGCTTGATTCTCTGTATTGTAAACTGCATTTATTTTTTTCTTTTTCTCTGCCTCTTCTTCCGACAGACTGCTTTCTTGCACCGCAGAGTCATCATATATCATCCATCTTGCCCCAAGACCAATCCCCATCAAAACAATTACCGCCAATATACCTTTTACTTTTCCGGACATAAAATACCTCACTTTCTTCTATCGATAGTTTATAGAAAAAATGTGAGGTATCTTTGTGTTTTTTATGTTTTTTATGTTTCTTTTGTGAATTTCTATTTTTTACCGTATTGTTTACATATCTTTACAACAACTCCACTCAGAGCCCACAGGGCAATCGCATTCGGAATAACCATCAAACCGTTAAAGAAGTCTGAAAGAGACCATACAAGCTGTACCTTTAAAGTAGAACCGACGATTACGAACCCGATTACAAGAATCGAATAAAATTTTGCTGCCTTCTCTCCAAACAGATACTTGACATTGACCTCTCCAAAAAAATGCCATCCAAGAATCGTGGAGAATGCGAAAAACAGCAAACACACTGCCACAAAAATATCTCCAAAATTTCCGAACCCTTTTGTGAACGCTACCTGTGTCAGGGCTGTTCCTTCTTTTCCGCTGTCCAGCACACCGGTTGTCAAAATAGAAAATACCGTTAAGTTCAAAATGATAAATGTGTCAATGAATACACTGATCATCGCCGCAAGTCCCTGTTTATGCGGATTCTCCACTTTTGCTCTCGCATGTGCATGAGGGGTAGATCCCATACCTGCCTCATTCGAGAACAATCCTCTTGCAACACCAAAACGGATTGCTTCCCGCACTGCAATACCTGCACCTGCGCCGACTACCGCCTCCGGATTAAATGCTCCGACAAAAATCATCTTAATTGCTCCCGGAAGCGCCGTAATGTTCATGAGAATCAGGACTAAACTTCCCACAATATAAATTCCCGCCATGATCGGAACAATCTTTTCCACCACTGACGCGAGACGATTGACTCCTCCAAGAAAGATAAATCCAATGACCGCTGCCAGAATCAGTCCAAACACAATTGACGGAATCTCAATATTTCTCGCTGAAAACACTTCCGAAAACGCTGCTCCGATGGAGTTGGACTGTACCATATTTCCAGTAAATCCAAGCGCCAGTACGATCAGAATTGCAAAAATTGCCGCCAGCGCTTTTCCAAATGTCCCTTTAAATGCCGCCCGTATGTAGTAAACCGGTCCGCCTGTCACCTCTCCGTCTTTTTTGACTTTGTACTGTTGTGCCAAAGTCGCCTCGGCATAGATTGTGGACATTCCAAAGAAGGCGCTTACCCACATCCAGAAAATAGCGCCAGGGCCGCCTCCGATCAGCGCTGTCGCCGCCCCCGCGAGATTACCTGTCCCGACCTGAGCCGCAATTGCCGTTGCCAGCGATTGAAATGTTGTCATTTCGCCGTTTTTCCCTTTTTCTCCTTTCAGAGAAATATTTCCAAATACCAGTTTAAACCCTTCACCAAATTTCCTGATCTGGATAAACTTCAATCGGATTGTAAAATAAATTCCGGTTCCGCAAAGCAAAATAATCAAAATGACATTCCACAAATAATCACTCGCCTTACTCACTACTTCTGTTACTGCTTCCATTTAAAAACCTCCTGCTCATTCCATACTCACTCGGATATGTCCTAAACAAAGCGAAAGACCAGTCATTTGACCGGCCTTTGAAATTCATACATTTGCCCTGTCCTTTTGCCTGAGAGATTAACAGACATTTCTGTCTGCCGTACACCTTCGGCGCTCTAATATTTGAGACTCTCCAGAGTTTTTTTAATTTTTTATACAACTAAGACTTTAACACATCTTCGTCAAAAATACAACTGTTTTTCTTAGAAAGACATCTTTTGTTATAAATTTGTATTTTTCGGTAACACTATATATAAATTTTAAGAAAGGATTACCTCATCATGAATACAAAAAAAACAGCAACTACAACAAATTATAGCTGCTATCATTTTTCCGGAAAAACAGGCAAAATTGCCAAACAACGTCTGTCTGCCATGCAACACAGCGATAAAAAAGAATTCCGTACTGCTTTTACAAACAAATCAGATTAAATTTTCCAGCTATTCTTTTTTCAATAAGGACAACATAAGAACTGCCCCCAATATGCCTGCCAGACCAATAAAGTCTACAAATTGAAACGCTGCTCCCATAAACACCACAGTCATAAATGTGGCTGTCACAGGCTCCACAGACGCAAACAGACTTGCCTTAGATGCCCCAATTAGTCGAACACCTTCCATATATGTTGTAAAGGACAAAATTGTTCCAACCAAAATTACCGCCGCCATCGCCAGCACTGTATAGATATCCCACATGCCGATCACATGCCAAGGCTTTATAAATACACATAAAAAGATTCCTCCAATCAGCATTCCCCATCCAATTACATTGAATGTTCCAAACTTTTTCATCAATTCTCCCGGAATCAGATTATAAAGCGCCATTGCCACCGCTGAGGCAAGTCCCCATACTAAAGTCTCCGTAGAGATGGCAAGATTCGTGATATTTCCATGTGTTGCAAGCAGGAATGTTCCCCCGACAGCCAGAACCAGCGCCAGCATCTCAATTCTCTGCGGTACTTTTTTATTGCGAACAGAAACGTACAGCATAATAATGATCGGCGCCGTATACTGCAGAACTGTTGCGGTTCCGGCATTTGATGTCTCCACCGCCACATAATAACTCAATTGACAGAATGCCATCCCAAATATTCCAAACATTATAAGCTGAAATACATCTCTTTTTTCGCGCCATATTTCAAACATCTGCTTTTTTTGTTTTGCCCAAACCGTCAGAAGCAATATCAATCCGGCCAGCACAAGCCGCACACTTACAAGCCACTTTGCAGTCAATCCCCGCTCTTCAAACAAATACTGTCCGCAAACACCTGCAAGTCCCCAAAATATTCCTCCAATAATTGTCAATGCAATTCCTCTTAACTGCTCTCTTCTTTGCATATGATTCATTTTTCTCTTCCCCCATTCTTTTCCGCTACAATTCTATCAAAATTTTTGTTCGCTCACAACTGCATTGCGCGGAAAATTTTTTCAATATATAATTGTTGGGTTTAAAAATTCATGGTAAAGTAATCCTGACAAACTATCTCAAGGAGGTAAAACTAATTATGGAAATGACAACTTTATGCTACATAGAAAAAGATGACTGCTATCTGATGCTGCACCGTGTTTCCAAGAAAAATGATGTCAATAAAGACAAATGGATTGGTGTAGGAGGGCATTTTGAGAAAGACGAAACACCCGAGGAATGCCTTTTACGAGAGGTAAAAGAAGAGACAGGTCTTACTCTGACTTCTTATCAGTTCCGGGGAATTGTCACATTCATTTCAGACAAAGTCGGACACGCTGAATATATGTGTCTCTATACTGCCGACGGCTACGAAGGTGAGATGATTTCCTGTGATGAGGGCACTTTAGAATGGGTTCCCAAAAAGGATATCTATCAGTTGAATCTCTGGGAAGGAGATCGGATCTTTCACCGCCTGATCGCTGAAAATGCTCCATTTTTTTCACTGAAACTTCGCTATGAAGGCGACGTTTTAGTTGAGGCAAAATTAAGCGGACAGCCTGTATAACGGCTGTCCGGCTCCTCTTACCCTTTTTCTTTTATTGGAACAAAACAATGTTCCCGATAAACGGTAATTCTTCTTTTTTGCTCTTACATGCATTCACAATTCCGATTATTGCAAGTACAACAAGTGCCAAATTTACAATACCTAAGAGATCTCCCAAAGAGATAATCCCAACATCCATGAACCATACAAAACGCGATAAAATCCAGTCCAATGCATTCCACAATACACTACAGATAAAAAGCACAAGTCCCTGGTTCGCATGGAATCTGACAAATTCTGATTTACTTCCCGACAAAATCGGCACAAACACCAGCAGTCCCAAATATGCAAGCACTGCCAGCACTCTGTCTGTCCCCTCCTCCTTAACGGTTTGTTCTCTGAAATTGCGCTGCTCTGTCTGATTCTGCGTATATTGACCATTACCGTACTCATATGTATGATGTGTCTCTTCTTTTGGAATCTGTGCACCACATGACGGACAAAAATTCATACTGTCCTCTACCCGTCTTCCGCATTTCACACAATATCTCATAGCATCTTCCTCCTTAGTCAAGTCCTAATATTTCTGCCAGAACATCAATGATGATCTCGTTCGTACAAGATTTCACATATCCCAACATATGAAGCGAAATCTCATCCTGCTTCTGTGCTTCCGTCAGATTCTCGTTGTGCTTTGTCTGATCAATCAGCTGTATCAATTGCGGCGTCAGTTCCTCGTATGTCTCAACAGTCGCCTCCGTCACCAGTTTACTGAGTTCTTCTTTTGTTCTTGGTACCATATCTATATCCTCCTAATCCAGATTTCTGATCTTAAAGTCTCTCTGTGCTTCTCTTTGCTGATCTTTCTTTGCAATATCGTTCCGTTTATCATAAAGTTTCTTTCCTTTTGCAAGACCGATCTCGACTTTTACAAGACTTCCTTTAAAGTACACCTTCAGCGGGACAAGCGCCATTCCCTTTTCCTTGATCTTTCCTGTAATTTTATTAATCTCTGATCTGTGAAGCAATAGCTTTCTCACCCGCAGTGGATCTTTATTGAAAATATTTCCTTTTTCATAAGGACTGATATGCATTCCATAGACAAACACTTCCTCGTTTTCAATACGGATAAATGCTTCTTTGATGCTGCATTTTCCCATGCGAAGGGACTTTACTTCAGTCCCATGCAGAGAAATTCCCGCCTCGTATGTGTCCAGTATAAAATAATCATGATATGCTTTTTTGTTATTCGCAATTAGTTTCCCCTGTTCTTTTGCCATAATCCACCTCTTCTTTTTCTACGAATTCAAAATCAATCGTCCGTTGAAGCCGATCTGTCCCTGTTGCCACAATATATACAGTCTGTCCAAGTTTGTAGACTTTCCGTGTATGCTCTCCGACCATCTCAAATCGTTCTTCTATATAATCATAATGATCATCATGCATATTAGTTACATGGACAAGACCTTCAATCGTGTTTGGCAGTTCCACATAGATTCCCCATTTGGTAATGCTTGAAATCACACCCTCGAATACTTCGCCGATATGCTCCTCCATATACTCAACTTTCTTTAACTTGATCGTCTCTCTTTCTGCCTCTTCTGCCAGACGTTCTCTCTCGCTGCACTGTTTCGTCACTTCCGGAAGAATCTTCTCGTAATGCTCACGTCGATTGTCATTCATTCTGCCTCGCAAATCTTCCTTGATGATGCGATGGATCTGCAGATCCGGATACCGCCTGATCGGCGACGTAAAGTGACAGTAATACGTTGTAGCCAAACCAAAATGTCCAGTGTTTTCCGGTGTATATTTTGCCTGCTTCATAGATCGAAGCGCCAGTCGGCTGATCAATGCCTCCTCGTTCGTCCCCTCTACTTTTGCAAGCAGCTTTTGAATCTCTTTTGGACGAACTGCATTGTTTGCAATGTGCATAGAGTGCCCAAAATTATTAATAAAAATCGCCAACTTTTGAATCTTTTCTTCATCCGGCTGTTCATGTGTCCGGTAAACAAACGGAATCTCCTGCCAAAAATAATGTTCTGCCACCGTCTCATTGGCAAGCAGCATAAAGTCTTCAATAATCTTTGTCGCCACGTTCCTGTCATATGGTTTCAGCTCAATCGGTTTTCCCTGCTCATCCAGAACCATCTTCGTCTCCGGAAAATCAAAATCAATAGAGCCTCTTTTTTTTCGCTTTTCGCGTAAAATTCCCGCTACTTTCTCCATCATCTGAAACATTGGTACAAATTCTTCATACTTTTTGCTTTCTTCCTCATCCTGTTCTTCCAGAATCTTTTTCACGCTCGTATATGTCATTCGGCGGTCGACACAAATAACTGTCTCCGCTATCTTATAGTCTACTACATTTCCCTTGTCATTGATAGTCATAATACAGCTCAATGCCAAACGATCTTCTCCTTCATTCAAAGAACAGATTCCATTAGAAAGTATATGGGGGAGCATCGGAATCACTCTGTCCACAAGATACACACTTGTACCTCTTTTGTAAGCCTCGCGATCCAGCGCGCTTTTTTCCTGTACATAGTTTGTCACATCCGCGATATGCACTCCCAGTTTATAGTTCTCTCCCTCTTTCGTCAGGGAGATTGCATCGTCCAAATCTTTTGCATCTTCTCCGTCAATCGTCACCATCTGCCAGTCACGGATATCCATTCTCCCTGCCATGTCTGCCGTACTGACATCTTTTGCCACACGCTCTGCCTGATTCAACACCTTTTCCGGAAATTCAATTGGAAGATCGTACCCTTTTACAATGGACATAATATCTGTCCCCGGATCATTGACATGCCCGATAATCTCCACAATCTTTCCTTCCGGCTTTTTATTGTCTCCCCCATATTTCGTAAGTTCCACAACTACTTTGTGTCCGGTGACTGCTCCTTTCGAGCGCTCTAACGGCACGAATACGTCCTTGATAAACCTCTGATTGTCCGGAACGACAAAGCCAAAATTTTTATTCTTCTGAAAATATCCAACAAGCCTTGTCGTACCATGTGATAAAATCCGCACAACCTTTCCTTCCCGTCTCTTTCCATCTGGTGCCGATTTGATCGTCACTTCAACCTGATCCCCATGAAAAGCTCCATTTGTATCATCTTCTGATATAAAAATATCATCGTCTTCCCCTTCTACCGCAACAAAGCCAAATCCTCTCGCATGAGCCTGATAAGTCCCTACGATACGCTTTGCCTCTCCCTTGGTATACTTCCCTTTTTTAGATACATGTACCTTGCCTTCCGCTTCCAACGAATCCATAATCGCTTTCAGTTCTTTTCTCTGATCCTTCGGTACTTGCAGTAAGATTGCAAGTTCTTTCAGCTTCATCGGCACATAAAATTCATCACAAATAAAATCATAAATTAATTTTTTTCGTCTTTCAAATGTCTGATCCATTCTCTCTCCTTTGTCTTTCTAGTCTAAAACAAGTGCTTCCTTCTGCACAGTGTAAAAAAAACACTCTTATATCAATAAGAGTGTTTCGCAAATCTCATTCGCCCGTATATGATTAAGCAAATACTTTCAAATTCAATACTGCTGCCAATACGATAAATAACACAGCTGCAAACTTCGTAGATTTTACAAGAGCGCCTTCCATAGAACGTCCTTTATTCTGTCCCCAGTAGCTTTCTGCAGCACCGCTGATTGTTCCCAGTCCTGCTGACTTTCCCTCTTGAAGTAATACGATCGCAGTCAATACGATACAATCTATTGCAAATAAAATCATCAATACTGTTTTTAAAATATCCATTTTACACACCTCCTGAATAAATAACATACTTATTTTACCATATGTTTGTTCATTCTGCAAGCGTTTCGATTGGATTTCGTATATTTTTTATTAAAAGGTTACTGTTCTGTCACCTTAAAAGCGCTTAAATGGATCTTCGTAACATGACACATTGCCAAGATGTTCTTCTATTCTAAGCAGCTGATTATATTTTGCCACACGCTCCGACCGGCAAGGTGCCCCTGTCTTAATCTGCCCCGACTGAAATGCAACAGCAATATCCGCTATGATGCTGTCCTCTGTCTCTCCCGACCGGTGGGAAATGATTGTCTTATATCCCGCATTTTTCGCCATTTCAATTGCCTCAAATGCCTCTGTCAGTGTCCCAATCTGGTTCACTTTTACAAGAATCGCATTTGCTACCTTCTGTTCAATCCCACGCGAAAGACGCTTTGTGTTAGTGACAAACAGATCATCTCCAACAAGCTGCACGTCTCTTCCAAGTCTTGTCGTCAAAAGTTCCCATCCTTCCCAGTCTTCTTCATCAAGCGGATCTTCAATAGACATGATTGGAAATTCCATAATCAGTTCCTCATAATAATCAATCATCTCCTCCACGGAACGAATTACCTGACCGCCCCGCATTTTTCCTTCTCCTTCAAATACATATTTTTTAAAATCTTTGTTGTAGAACTCTGTCGCGGCCGCATCCAATGCGATCACAATATCTTTTCTCGGCTCATATCCTGCCTTTCTTACCGCATCTACAATAAACTGTAATGCTTCTTTTGCATCTTTAAAATCAGGTGCAAATCCACCTTCATCCCCCACCGCTGTACTGTAACCCTGCTCTTTTAGCAATGCCTTTAGCGCGTGATAAATTTCTGAGCACATCCGAAGTGCCTCTCGAAAGCAACACGCACCGACCGGCATGATCATAAATTCTTGAAAATCAATCGTATTATCTGCGTGCCGTCCTCCATTTAAAATATTCATCATCGGAACCGGCATTTTTTTCGCATTGACTCCTCCAAGATAGGCATAAAGCGGAATACGCAACGCTTTTGCCGCTGTTCTCGCAGCAGCCATCGAAACCCCAAGCAACGCATTCGCCCCCATATTACTCTTGTTTTGTGTCCCATCCGTTTTTAAAAGCACTTGATCCAAATGCGCTTGATCGAATACATTCAGACCAATGACCGCCTGTGCAAGCTTTGTGTTGACATGATCCACCGCCCGTTGTACTCCGAGTCCGCCATACCTCTCCTCTCTATCTCGCAGTTCCACAGCTTCGTATTGTCCGGTAGATGCTCCTGACGGCACTGCTGCCCTCCCCAGGAACTCATCTCCCGCCAAAACTTCTACTTCTATTGTAGGATTCCCTCTGGAATCTAATATTTCTCTTGCGTATACGTCTGTAATCGCCAAATATCTGTTCATTTTTATATCCCTCCTCTTCTATTTCTATTGTTACCATATTATGCACTCTAATGCGTTGACTTTTTATGTTTCTAGCGTTACAATTCGTATGAATAGAAATAGAATACGGAGAAAACATCAAATGAAAGAAAAATCAAAATCCTTTTTCCTGTTGACTGGAAGTATATTGGTAATGGCAATCGGAATTTACTTTTTCAAATTTGCCAACAATTTCACATTTGGAGGCATTACAGGTCTTGCTGTTTTAGTTGCCAAAACAGGCGTGATGTCCGCCAGTGATTTTACCTTTATTATGAACATGCTCCTTTTACTGATTGGACTTATCGTTCTCGGTAAAACATTTGCACTGACTACTGCTTACTGTAGTATTTTACTCTCAGTGCTTTTATCATTACTGGAGCGTATTTTTCCTATGTCCCATCCGCTGACAGATCAGCCGATGCTGGAACTTGCCTTTGCAATCGCACTTCCCGCATTCAGCTCTGCTGTACTTTTTAACATTGGTTCTTCCAGTGGTGGTACAGATGTCATTGCTGCGATTTTTAAAAAATATACGAGCATCAACATCGGACGAGCATTGCTTTTGACAGATTTGGCATTTACCATTGCCGGTTTCTTTATTTTTGACATTAAAACCGGTCTATATTCTTTGCTTGGATTGTCTATTCGCTCTTTTATGATTGATAACTTTATCGAAAGTTTTAATCTTTCAAAATATTTCAATGTTGTATGCAGCCATCCCGAACCCATTTGTGACTTCATCACACATGATTTGATGAGAAGTGCAACGATTGTGGATGCTCAGGGCGCATTTTCCGGTGAACACCGCTATATTATTTTTACTGCACTGAACCGCCAGCAGGCTATTAAGCTTCGTAATTTTATTAAGCAGCAAGAGCCTGGAGCATTCATTTTGATTTCTAACACAAGCGAGATTATCGGAAAAGGATTTCATAACGTATAGGGCTATATAAATAAAGCAAGGGCGAAAAGCTTGTTTTTCTCAAGTCTTTCGCCCATCATTATCATAGAAGTTCCTTTGTATTGCAACAGCTGGGGTAGTAAAACTATTTACCACCCTAGCCGCTCTGTTTTGCCAGTAACAAAGGGATCTTGATCTCTACTTTCCAAATATGAAACAAAACAGGCTCAAAGAGTAAAACTACCCACAAAATATAAATGGAATTTTAAATCTTTCCAAAAACATGTTGTAACTCTTGCTTTTTCATAGTTATCCTCTCCTTTAAGCAATGGTTTTCTAAATCTGTTTTTATTTTTTATATTATCACCCAACAAACAATATATCAATATATTAATTTGTTATTATGTAGAGATAATTTTAGGGAAAGCAGCTACTTCTATGAATCGCTACTTTCCCTCTTCTGACTTATCCTACAATCAGTCCTTGCTGATGCATTACCTCAACAACCTGATTTACATATTTTTCACACAGTTCATCTGTAGATGCTTCCACCATCACACGAATTACCGGCTCTGTTCCACTTTCACGTACCAAAATACGTCCATCATTTCCAAGTGCCTCCGTCACTGCTTCCACCGCCTTTATGACTTCTGCATTTTCTCTTGCTGTCTTTTTATCAGATACTCTTACATTTTTCAAAAGCTGTGGATAAATCTTCACTTCTTCTGTTAGCTTTGCAAGTGTCTGTTTCTTTTCCAGCATAACTTCCATCAACAATAACGAAGTTAAGATACCATCACCTGTTGTCGCATATTTGCTGAAAATAATATGCCCTGACTGCTCTCCTCCGAGACAATGGTTGTTCTGCACCATGTTCTCATATACATATTTATCTCCAACTGCAGTCTTTTCATATTTGATTCCAGCTTTATCACATGCTTTATATAATCCCAGGTTTGACATGATTGTCGTTACAATTGTATCATTGTTCAGTCTTCCCTGTTCTTTCAAATATTTTCCGCATACATAGAGAATAAGATCCCCATCAACTTCATTACCATTTTCATCTACCGCAAGACATCTGTCCGCATCTCCATCGTAAGCAAAACCTACATCTAATTTCTTTTCTTTCACAAACTCCTGCAATACATGAATATGTGTAGATCCACAGTTTCTATTGATGTTCGTTCCATCCGGCTCACTGTTGATCACGTATGTCTTTGCTCCCAACGCATCAAATACACTTTTCGCAATCGAAGATGCACTTCCGTTTGAACAATCAAGCCCCACACGTTTATCTTTGAAAGAACGAGTTGCCATCGCGATCAAATGTCCAATATAGCGATTTCTTCCAGCCGAATAGTCTACCGTGCGCCCAATTGCATCGCGTGTTGCGTATGGAATCTCTCCCCATGTTCCATCAATATATGACTCAATTTTTTCTTCTACTTCTGCTTCCAGTTTATGTCCTTTTGCATTGATGACTTTAATTCCATTATCATAGAAAATATTGTGGCTTGCGGAAATCATAATTCCACAATCGAAATCTTCTGTACGTGTCACATACGAAACACTCGGTGTTGTCGTTACATGCAAAAGATACACATCTGCACCGGATGCAGTAAGCCCTGCCGACAGAGCGTCCTCAAACATATAACTGCTTCTTCTTGTATCTTTTCCGATGACAACTCTCGCTTTATGTTCCTGACCATAATACCATCCTAGAAATCTACCTACTTTAAAAGCATGCTCTACTGTCAGAACCACATTTGCTTCTCCGCGAAATCCGTCTGTTCCAAAATATTTTCCCATATTAATTCCCTCCATAAATTTGGCTTATTCGCCGCTTTTTTTGCACAATCAGTTTTCCAACCTTTTTTATTATATACTCATGCCATAAAATATACAACTACTTTTTTCAAAAAGGGACAGGGCTAATGTCAATTGGGGACGTAGTAAAATTCAATTTTACTACGTCCCCAATCAGTCAACTACCGTCTCTTTCTCATTGCAACTACCAGTGCGAATGCAGCTAGCATTACGGCACCTGTTGCTGCTACAGGAGCGGCATCTCTTGTCTTCGGTGAATTCTCATCTGCTTTACTTGCAGATGTTCCGCCATTACTGTTTCCTTGATTGTCTTTTTCATCATTCGAAGCAACTTTCAAGCCCTTCATTGCTGTCTTCAGTTCTTTTTCTGCATTTTTTACATCAGTCTCTGTTGCATTCTCGTCTGCAAACACTGCTTTCGCATTTGCGATTGCTGTTCTTAAGACTACCCCGGATTCTTCTGTATATTTTTCAAAATCTGTCTTTTCTGCTTCTTTGATCAAATCATCTAACTTATCTTTATCCGGAATTAGTCTTAATCCAAAGATTGCATTCTGCAATGCATTGTATGCTGCATCGACTTCTTCCTGAGTTGCATCTTTATTTGCGAGAATCTCTCTTGCATAATCCAATGCGCCCTTGAATATTTCTCCTGTCTCAGGAGTGTATTCTTTCAATTTGTCTTCATACTTCTTAGATTTTTCTACCAGTGTCTGAAGTTTTGACTTATCTACCGGAACCTTGACAAGCTGATCCATCGCCTTATGCAATGCCTCTCTCGCTGCATCGATTTCCTCCTGCAATGCATTTGTATCTGCAAGTACAGCTTCTGCTTTTGTCAATGCATCTTCAAACACTGCCCATGATTTTTCTGTGTAAAGTTTCTCATTCAAGCCTTTTGCTGCGTCCACCAATACTTTTAATGACTCACTGTTTCCGGTGAAGTCAAGATAGTGAACCATCTGAAGCAGTTTGTCATAAGCTACATTCACTTCTTCCTGAGTTGCATCTGCTTTTCCGTAGATTGTCTCTGCCTCTGCCAAAGCCTTCTCAAATCTTTCCTTCACTACCGGAACCAAATATTTGTATTCCTCTTTGCTCTGCTGTGCTTTTGCATAGTTGATCAAATCTTCCAAATCTGCTTTCTCAATTGTTTCCTCTTTTGTCAGAGCTTCCTCTGCCGCAAGTAATTTTGTCAACATCTCATCTACTGTATTCTGAGTTGCTTCCTGTTCTTCCAAAACAGCCTCTGCTTCTTTTAATGCATCTTTCAACACTTTTACGCTTTCCTCTGTGTAGCCGTCCAGCTGCAATTTGCTGATGCGGTCCACAGCTTCTTGAAGTGCTGTGAAGTCTGCACGTTTCTGCACAGAATCCAGTGCATCCTGAAGCGCTTTTGCAGCTGCGTCAATCTGACTCTGTGTTACACTTGTCTCATCTTTTTCAAAATCTGCAACTACCTTTTCTGCTGCTGCTTTCGCTGCCTGAACTCTCTCCCATGAAGATGGAGTAACCTCTTCTTCTTTGATCTCTGCTGCTTTCGCAATCGCCTCTTTCAAAGTAGTGATATCTGCTTTTTTCACAAGTTTATTTTGTGCATCTAACAGTGCGATCTTCGCATTGTTGACTTCTTCCTGAGTAGATTCTTCCTTTTCAAGAACTGCTTTTGCTGCATTTAATGCTGTCTCGAATACTTCGTAAGAGTCCTTCGTGTAAGAATCTTTGTTTTCAACGATTTCTTTTGCGCCATCAACGACTGCTTTCAAATCACCAATGAATACAAGCTGACCTTTCGCATCTCTCAATGCATCATAAGCGTTCTTTACTTCCTCTTTTGTAGGCGCATCTTTCTGTAATACGTCCTCTGCTGCACCTAGTGCTGTCTGCATTTCTGTCCAGCCTTTTCCAAAGTAATCTGCTTCTTTCATGTCTTTACATTCATTGATCAGATTCTGTAAATTCAGCTTATCTGCTTCTGTTGCCGAATCGTCTTCTTTGACATCAAAGTCAAGCCAGAGTACAACATTTTCTGCATTCGGATCAGTTGCTTCATTCAACTGTTCTGCTGTCAATGCCTGATTAAATACCCGTACCTGCTCAAATGTGAGTTCAGATTTTCTTCCCTCTTTCTGTGGCTCGTAACCTACAGAGAATGTATTCTCACTCTTCTGAACAGATTTTTCTCCTGCTTTTTCCGTCACTGCATCATCTACATATACTTTCAATGTTTTACCATCATAAGATACGGATAATGTGTGCCATTTATCAAAGAAATCACTCGGAAGCTGTCCTGTCGTTGCCTGCAGCCATGAACTTCCATCACTGATAAATGCATCAATATGAATATCCTTTCTGTTCTTATCGTAGTAGATACGGTAAGCAAAACTGTTGTCACCCATACTTGCAATCATATTATGTTTTTCGTGCGGGTTATCTTTGTCCCATACACCTGTGTCAGTAGATTTTACGGATGCTGGAACATAAACTCTCGATGATACAGTAAACGCATTTTTGCCTGAGATAGCATCGTTTACCACTTTATTTTCATCATCTACAGAGAAGTATCCCTTCAAAGCACCCACTTCTCCCGATTCACCTTCTGTAAACTGTGCTGTGTCCGGAAGAACTGTGTCCAGTTTATTCTTGCTTGAATCAAAGATTATCTGGTCTTCCTGCTCAGGTTTTGCTGTGACAGTAATCTGAGCCTCTGCCATCAATTCTTCTTCTCCATTTACATTTTCTGCCTTCAGTACATATTCGCCTGCCTGTGCTTCTTCTGAAACTACTACTGTTGCCTTCGTGTAATCTTTCGCACTGTATTGTACTTTAACCCCATCTGCATCAAATCCGTCTGCATCTAAAACAGACCATCTTACGCTTGTCACTTTTGCATCTGCATTGTCCGGTACAAGTGTAAATTCTTTTTCATTTCCAACTTCAATTGCTGCTTTTGCCGGATCAATTTCTACCTGATAAATATTTTCTTTATCGTGGAATTGAATGTTTTCCATGTCAAGCCACAATGCCACTGCCTCATCTGTCGGTTGAACTGCTAACTGCTCGCTGTTTTGAGCTTTCACTTCCTCTGCTGAAAGCGCTCTGTTGTAAACATGAAGAGATGTAAAGTCAGCAGCTGAAGATCTTCCTGTCGACGGACATGCACCGATTGTAAGATTGTAATCAGAATGTGCCACACCCTCATTTGTGTTAGTTGCTGTTTCTTTCTTTAATTCTCCATCAGCATAGAACTGAATTTTATGTGCTTCATGGTCATATACACCGATTACCTGATGTTCTTTTCCGAGCCAGTCTGCTCTTTCATTTTCCGGAATTGCGTATTCAATACTTCTCCAGCTTCCGCCTGCATAAATATGGAAATCTAAGCTCTCTGTTCCGCGGATACGAAGTGCAAATGCATTATCGCCTTTACCTGTGAACATATTGTAGTCGCGGCTTCCTGTAGGTGTCACATTCACTTCTACGGAGAATGATGCATCTCCCTCAAAAACAGGATCCAGAACATCGTTAAATGGAACTGCGAGTTTTCCATTCATAACGACGGTCTCTCCATTCTTTTTGAATTTCGCTGAAGACTCATATGGAACTTCCAGAGCATTGTTGCTCTCATCCTGAATATAAGTTTCTTTGTTTTCTAAGGCTTTGACTGCCTCCACATATTCCTTTACTAATTTGCTTCTGTCTTTATCTTTGTTTACGATTGCAGCCTGCGCTTCTGTCATCGCATTCACATCAGCCTGTAATTCCTCTACTTCCTCTAACTGGTCATAGCTGTATGCAACGAAGGAATCAATTTTTTCAATCAATTCTGCTGCATACTCTTTGTCATAGTCTTCACGGTTAAATGAAGAAACCTGATGATAAGGTTTTGCCATCTCTGTCAATGCCTGCGCATCTGCATCTGCTTTTGCCGGAATCATTGTGAATTCCCACTCGTAAACTCGGCTGGATGGCAGCTGATACTGAGTAAGAGGTCCAGGACCACATGTAGCTCCACCTGTTCCGAGTGAACCATAGTTCACACTCAAGATCGTCTCTTTTCTTGGCGTTAATCCATATACATGATCTACCGCATTGATGTCATCCGGTGTAAAGTGAAGCGCACTTGCTTCTACTGTATCTTTCGCAGAAACTAAAAGTGCATTTTCCCCATTATCTACAGAGATCCATTTTACATATGTTAAGTTTCCAGAATCATCTACTTTCAAATATGGGAAGAAGAATTCAGATACCGTATTTTCCCAAACACCTTGTCTTCCATTTGTCTTTCTGTCGTTGAATGTTTCAACAGGTCCATTTCCGTACCATGTTACATTCTCGTAGCCTTCCGGAAGTGTCATCATAGAACCAACACGAAGGAAATTGCCCATTCCGCTCTTTGTTGCATCCACAGACATCTTCACAGTTACTTCTCCGTTTCCGTTTACTGTGTAAACGATGGTCTCTTTCGTATTTCCTGCTGTAGGGAATACTAAATTCGCTGTAATCACCTGCTGACCTGCTTCATTCTCAACTACTGTAATCTCTTCAACGTTTATTGTTTTTGCCGCATTTGCCCAATTCCAGTCAAACGCAGTCTTATCGTTTTCTACCGTGCCTCTCCAGAAGTTCGGAGCCGGTCCTTCCTCCACAAGCATATCACCGTTATATGTATAGTTTTTCAATGTACCTGTTGCTTTTTCAATTGCAAAACTAAAATTATTTCCTGTCACATTCCAAGCTGCATCATCCTCTGCAACTGTCACTTTTTCTTCACTGATCACAGGGGCAGCCTGCTCTACTGTCACCGGAACAGAAATCTGTGACCAGGACATTTCAGCTCCTGCCTTCGCCCATTCTGTATCTTCTTTTAAAGTTACAGAAATGTTCAAATGATATTCATTTCCTGCATCAATTGTCTCAGGCATTGTAAATGGTACTGATATTTTTCCTGTAGACTGCGGAGCAACATCAACATCTTCCACTTTGCCTTCCTGAATAACAAGACCATTTTCTAACAATGACCATGATACATCATACTCATTCAGATTCTTAAAATTATTTTCATTATACACATTTACCTGGCGTACATCTAAATCTGCAACATCTGCACTGAACCAGAAATTCTGATATTGGTATTTTACTTCTGCCAGTTCCGGTTGTGGTGTACGGTCAGGACTTACAATACCATTCTGACAGAAACTGTCATCGTTTGGAGAGTCTCCCCAGTCACCGCCGTATCCATAGAATTTTCCTTTGATTTCCTCTGAATACAGGTTTGTATGAGCCTCTTCTGTTGCGTAATAATCCCATCCTGTAACCTGTGCTGTCTCATGCTCATCCGCATAATCCATCCAAAGCAGTACACTGCTGTCATCCGTTGCGATATCTGGAACTGCTTTTCTCTGTCCGTTAATTTCCTCTGCACTTAACGCTTTATTGTAAATACGTGCAATTGAAATTTCTCCGTCCACTTTTCGTCCTTTTTCCGCATCATATCCGATACCAACCGGTCTGCTGCTTGAAGCAATACTATCTTGCACCGTATTTTCTGAAAGTTTTTCTCCATCTACATAAATCTTTAAATTACCTTTGTCATATACACCGACTACTTGATGCCATTTACCTGTCCAATCCTCTGGGAATCCACAGGATGTACTCTTCCAGCTTCCGTTGTTATACGCGAAGAATTCCAATCCACTTCCACTGCTCTGTGTCTTCAATGCAACCTGTGTATCTCCTTTGGAAAGAAGTACACTGTTCTGTGATGTAGATGCCGGTTTTACCATTACCTCAAACGTAAATTCTTTTCCAGTTCCTGAAAGCGCCGCATTATATTTCTCATTGTCTTCCATAACAGTGTAGCCTGAGAATGATTTACCGCCATTCAGACTTTCTTTTCCTGCATCGTTCTTCCAGTCTTCTTCGTATCCAACTGCCTCTCCGCTCACACCTGTTTTGTCTGTCATCTTATAAGTAGAACCAAGATCATTCAAATCGACCGCTCTCGCCTGGTCTACCCAGTCCCAGATAAATCCGCCGAGCATATTCTCAGAACTTCTCACTGCATCCCAGTACTCTTTCAAGTTTCCAATTGAGTTTCCCATACCATGAACATACTCACACATTACATATGGAATTTTCCCTTCTCCTGCTCTTCCCTGAACGGTACCTACACTTGGATACATGTTACTTCCCATGTCTACACCCATACTGTCCGTCTGACCTTCACTGTGTACCGGTCTTGTAGGGTCATTGTCTTTGAAGTACCAGATCATATCACGGAACAAACCGTTTGAATGGTTCGCATCTGAAGTATAAACCATCTCATTTCCGATAGACCAGATTACGATCGCCGGATTATTTTTTAACCGCTCATACGCTGTCTCTGTTCGATCCATGCCAAGCTCATAGAATAATCCCATCGCATTGCTGTTTCCCATGATCGCATGACTTTCCATGTTTGTCTCGCCCATCATATACAAGCCGTATGAGTTACACAGCCAGTAAAGATAATCATCATTGCTGTAGTGAGACGTACGAATTGCATTTAAGTTATTCTGCTTCATCAATGTGACATCTTCAAGTATTGTATCCTGTGGAACCGCTTTTCCATAGAATGGGTCAGTGTCGTGACGGTTTGCACCTTTTAAAAGCAGTCTCTCGCCATTAATCTTAACTGGCTCCCATTCTTTTGTCGTCACTCTGTAATTGCTATCCACCTCTGTAGATGTGAATTCAATTTCACGGAAACCAAGCTGAGCTGAAAGTGTCTCCACTTCCTTTCCAGAAGGGTCTTTTAACGTGAGAATTAACGCATACAGATTTGGATTCTCAGCTGACCACAATTTGGGATTCTTCACTTTTTGATTTATCTCTACCGTTCCTGTCTCCGTCGATGCGACCTCAGAAACCGGAACATTGACTCCGCCTAAAATATCATTTCCGGCTTGATCAAGCGCTTTTACATCAATGCTGTATCCGTCTTGAGCCGCTGATGATAAATTTCGCACATCCACTGATAATTTCAAATTTGCAGCAGTATAGTCTGAATTCAAATCTGTCCGAACTGTGTAATCGTGAATCTGAACAAGCGGTGCACTTGTCAGATAGACATCACGAAAAATACCGCCGTCATAAATCATATCCTGATCTTCAAACCATGTTCCGTCACAGAACTTATGCACTTTCACGGCAAGAAGGTTTTCCCCCTCCTGAAGATAGTCCGTAATATCAAAGCGATGTGGACTGTAACTGTCCTCGCTGTATCCGACTTCTTTTCCATTTACGTACACATAATATGCAGATTCCACCCCCTGGAAGTTCACATATACTCTCCGGTTATCTTCCAACATTTTATCATCTACATTAAATGTTTTCCGATACAGACCAACCGGATTGTAATTTGTCGGCGCATTTGGCACAGACACATTCTGATCATATTTTGACTGCCATGGCATCTGTACGTTCGTATAGATAGAAAAGTCAAAATCGTCCCTTGTCCAGCTCTTAGGCAATTGAACAGTCTTCCATCCGTCTGCCTCGTCTTTCTGGAATTCTTTCGTCATGAATCCGTTTGCTCCCATAAATTTCTGAGCCTGTTCCTGATTTTGCACGACAGTTAAATCCCAGTCTTCTCTGTCTCCTGTGAGAAGTTTAAAATATTCCGATCCTTCTCTGGCATTATAATCCCAAACCGCCGCCGATGCAGAGGCAATATCCTGATATGGAATCAATGTTGTCGTTGCATCCTCACGATTAATTCCAAATACGTCCTCTCCAGTTACTTTTTTGCCCTCTACATCTGTGTAGTCCGTTCCTGTCCACTCTTTGTGTGTGAACTTCGTCTTATCCACATCTGCCCTAATAGATTTTGCCGGCGATAGTTTGTCGGCTGCATACATGGTCAGACTGTTTGCCGGGAGCATCGTCCCGCTCAAGGCTGCCGTTAACACAATTGCAATAATTCTTCGTCTCTTTTGCATTCCCTTCTCCTCCTTTTCAGCAATTCAACCAACAATTATTTTGCTTCAAGTTTTATTATATCGCTTTTGTATATTATTTCAAATAATATTTTGTTTTTTTGTTCTTTTTGCACAAATATTTTTTCTAATCACATAAAAGAACAAATAAAAAACCGCAGTGGAAACACGTTCTACTGCAGCTTTTGTTTCGATTTAGTGATGGAACAGTCTGATTCCTGTAAACGCCATCGCCATATTATATTTGTCACATGTGCTGATTACATTGTCGTCACGAACGGATCCTCCCGGCTGCGCAATATATTTCACACCGCTTTTGTGAGCACGTTCGATATTATCTCCAAACGGGAAGAACGCATCTGAGCCTAATGCTACATCTTCCAGCTTATCTAACCATGCACGTTTTTCTTCTCTTGTAAATACCGGCGGTTTTACTTTGAAGATATTCTGCCATGTTCCTTCTGCAAGTACATCTTCATATTCATCTCCGATATATAAGTCAATTGAATTGTCTCTGTCTGCTCTTCCGATGCTGTCTACGAACTGAAGTCCCAGTACCTGTGGAGACTGACGAAGCCACCAGTTATCTGCTTTTTGTCCAGCAAGACGTGTACAGTGGATACGTGACTGCTGTCCGGCACCGATACCAATTGCCTGGCCATCTTTTGCATAGCATACAGAATTTGACTGTGTATATTTTAATGTAATTAAAGCAATGGCAAGGTCAATTTTTGCCTGTTCTGTAATTTCTTTATTCTCTGTCACGACATTCGATAATAATTCATCATCAATCACAAGCTCATTTCTTCCCTGCTCAAATGTAATTCCGAACACTTCTTTATGTTCGATTGGAGCCGGCTCGTAATTTGGATCGATCTCAATGATCGCATAATTTCCTTTTTTCTTCTGTTTTAAAAGTTCTAACGCTTCCGGTTCATACCCCGGTGCGATGACACCGTCTGATACCTCGCGTTTAATTAATTTTGCGGTTGCAACATCACACACATCTGACAGAGAAATAAAATCTCCGAAAGAAGACATTCTGTCCGCACCTCTTGCTCTTGCGTATGCACACGCAAGTGGTGAAAGTTCTCCCATGTCGTCTACCCAATAGATTTTTGCCAATGTCTCATCTAATGGAAGTCCAACGGCTGCTCCTGCAGGTGATACGTGTTTGAAAGAAGTTGCTGCCGGAAGTCCGGTTGCCCTCTTCAATTCTCTCACTAACTGCCAGCCGTTAAATGCATCTAAAAAGTTGATGTATCCCGGTTTTCCGCACAATACTTTGATTGGAAGTTCTCCGTTTTCCATATAGATCTTAGATGGTTTCTGATTTGGGTTACATCCGTATTTTAATTCTAATTCTTTCATCTGTCTCGCTCCTACTTATTCTTGTTTACAATCTTTGTCTCATAGTTTCCTGTTGCAATATCAATATAACGCACAAATAACGAAACTTTGTTGTCTTCATTCAGACTGTTCCAAAGCATCTCCGTAAATGCCTCCATATCGTCTAAAATCCCAACTAATTTTGGCTCACCTTCAAAACTTGGAAGCGGATTGCCATCGCATTTATATGTATGAATAAAATGTCCTTCTCCTGCTACCGGATTCTCATATGCAAATGTATAACGGTTGCATGCATCCGGATTCCCATTATTGCTTTTCAAAATGGACATTGCATAATTGTATGTTCCATTTTCAATGTGCATAATTCCGGAAATACGAGGTGTGTAATTCGGTGCATCCGGCTCAAATTCTCTACTTCTTAAAGACTGCTCAAAAGTCAGCTGTTTATCCATTCCCTCATAAATTGTATCTGTTTGATCACCATTTGTTACAATTGTTTTGTTTCCCAAAACTCTTACTGGTGCATAAATAATTAAACTTGGATCTGTTAATTTTGAAGGGTCAAATGCCTGTGTGCGGATTCCTTCTCCCTCCTCTACGAATACACGATTTCTACTGTTCTCACTTCTTCCCATGATGAAGTACGCAGTCACTGCTTTTGTTCCGTCTGGAGTTTTTCCAATGATAATTCCACGTCCCGGATAAGCGTTTCCCTGTAATTCTTTTTCGATTGATAACATTTCCATGAATATTCTCCTTTTATCTTGTGATAATCGTTTCTCAACTTCTTCTTTTTTATTATAGCTTATAACTCCTTCTTATTGTAGTACAATTTACTAATAAGTTCTTATAATGTTTATTAATATCAAACCTCTTTTTCACTCCAAAAAAGTCTTCCACTAAATGGTGCCAATACAATCTCTCCGTCCCGAATCACTTCTATTTTCTTCTCTGTACTTCCGCCGTAAATATACCAGTCACTGTTCATGCATTCCTCAAGTATTCGGTTTTCCGCCTCTTCTATGACACATTCCTGCTCTTCATCTGAAAAATTAAACACTGCCACAAGCGTCTTCTCTCCTTTTCCCCGCTCGTAAGCATACACAGACTGCTCCGTCGCATCATCCACAAGCCAACGAAACATCTCTCTGTCATACTCATCTTTATAAAGCTGTTCCTCCTGACAATACAACTCATTCAACTTCCGAATATAGTGATAAAATCCATCGTGCATCGGAAATTTCAGTAACTCCCAATCCTGCTGCCGCTTTTCATCCCACTCTCGGAACTGTGCAATCTCATTTCCCATGAAATTCAACTTTTTCCCCGGATGGGTCATCATATACAAATAAAATGCACGGCACTGGCTGAATTTATCTTCATAATCTCCCCACATCTTCTGTATAATTGTCGCTTTTCCATGGACAACTTCATCGTGCGACAGTGCAAGAAGATAAAGTTCATTGTAAAAATAATCCATTGAAAATTTTAATTTGTAATAATGCTCCGGTCGTTCTTTTGGCGGAGTTTTAAAATAATTCAACGTATCGTTCATCCAGCCAAGATCCCATTTATAATCGAATCCCAGTCCATCGTATTCTACAGGAGCCGTCACTTTCAAAAACGTTGTCGAATCTTCTGCAATGAGCATCGCAGTCGGATGCAGTTTTTGCAATCCTGCATTCATATTTTTCATAAATGTAAGCGCACAAGGATTCACGCCCCGATCCGGCTCTCCCTGCCAGTAAATCGCACGGCTGATTGCATCCATTCGTATTCCGTCAAAATGATACTCTTTCAGCCAGTAATTTGCGGCAGACTGCAAAAAGCAGCAGACTTCCCGTCTGGAATAATCAAAATTTCTTGTTCCCCACTCACTGTCTGTCACATCACTTTGCACATACTCATACAACTCTGTTCCATCATATTTTGCCAGTCCATAATAATCCGTCGCAAAATGAATCGGAACAAAATCCATAATCACGCCGATTCCCGCCTGATGACATTTATCCACCAGCTCCATCAAATCTCTTGCAGTTCCATAACGTGATGTAGGACTGAAATATCCTGTATTCTGATACCCCCATGAACAGTCTGCCGGATGTTCGCTGAGCGGAAGAAATTCCAGATGTGTATACCCATTCTCTTTCGCATGTGCAATCAATTTATCTGCAATCTCATGATAGCGATACCAGCCATTTTCATCTTTCTCATTTGTTCTCCATGAACCGAGATGCACTTCATAAATATTAAGCGGTCTGTTATAATTTTTGTCTCTGTTTTTCATCCACACTTCATCGTGAAATCTGTATTCCGACAAATCCACAATATAAGAAGCGCTGTTCGGTCGAAGTTCCATACCGAAACCATACGGATCACAATGTTCTACTCTCCACCCTTCTTTCGTATAAATCACATATTTATACATCATCCCGACTTTTGCCCACTCACATTTCAGTTCATAAACTCCGCTTTTTTCAAGCGGAATCATTTCCTCTTCCGTCCATTGATTAAATTCTCCAAACACCGTAACTTTAGACGCCCCCGGTGCGTAAGTCCGAAACATCACTCCGTCTTTTTCTTCATGTGCTCCAAAATATTCATATGCGTCAAATGCCTGACCCTCATAAAATTCCTGAAGTTTCATACTAATTCTCCTTCAATACAATCTCATCTATTTTTTCTAACTCTTCCTTCGTAAACGCTGCACTTTCAAGCACTTTTAAATTCTCCAAAATCTGTTCTGGTTTCGATGCACCAATCAGAACACTTGTCACATCCTCATCTTTTCGCACCCATTTCAGCGCCATCTGTGCAAGACTTTCTCCGCGCTCTTTTGCAATTTCATTCAATTGCTGAATTTTCTGCATCTTCGCTTGCACTGTCTTCTCCTGTAAAAATCTTCCATCGGTACGGATTCTGCTGTCCTGTGGAATCCCATTCAGATAGCGGTCTGTCAGCATTCCCTGTGCCAGCGGGCTAAATGCGATGATTCCTTTTCCCTCTTCTCGCGCTGCCGCTTTCAATCCATTTTCCTCAATCGTACGGTCAAAAATAGAGTATCTGTTTTGATTAATTACAAACGGACAATTCAAATCTTTCAAAATCGCACATGCCTTTTTCATCGTCTCCCCATCGTAATTAGATATTCCCGCATACAAAGCTTTTCCACTCTTAACAGCGGTGTCAAGCGCTCCCATCGACTCTTCAAGCGGCGTCTCAGGATCCATACGGTGATGGTAAAAAATATCGACATACTCAAGCCCCATTCTCTTTAGGCTCTGATCCAGACTTGCCAGCATATATTTGCGGCTTCCAAAGTCGCCATAAGGCCCGTCCCACATCAAATACCCTGCCTTCGTGCTGATGATCATTTCATCTCGATGCGCTTTCATCTCCTTCTTCAAAATACGCCCGAAATTTTTCTCTGCACTTCCCGGTTCCGGTCCGTAATTGTTTGCCAGATCAAAATGTGTGATTCCGTTGTCAAATGCCGTAAAACACATCTGTTTCATCGTTTCAAAATTTCCGGTATCTCCAAAATTATGCCACAGACCGAGCGAAACCTCTGGAAGTTTCAACCCACTCTTACCACATCGATTATAATTCATCGTTTCATATCTGTTTTTCTCTGCCTGATACATCTGAATCACCTGTTTCCCTTTCTCTGTAAAATGTCCAAAATTGTTTTCTCAGTTCCTATCATTCCCGGCGAGGCAATCTCTCCCATATTCCGCATTGTCTCCTCTGGTGTATTTCCGATAATTCCATGCACATCGTCAATATAGACGCCGTCCATCGCAAGCTCCGCCGATTGATATGCCGCATCTACAGCCGCAATCCCTTTCATCGTGCACCCTTGATTTCCGCCATCGCAGATCATTCCCGTAATACTTCCTGCCATATTATTAATCGTATGTTCCATCATCTCTACGGTTCCTCCACGCAGATACACAAGTGCGCAAGCCATTCCGGTCCCCGCCGCAATGGCACAGCCACAAAATGCAGACAGTTTTCCGGAATATTCTTTGATATACATACAGATCAAATAACTCAATGCGGTCGCCCGCAGAAGCTGTTCTTTTGAATATCCATTTACTTTATAGGCTGCATACAGCGGCATCGTCGCAATAATTCCATGCGCTCCCGACCCTGTAATACTCATCGCCGGTTTATCCAAACCAATCACTCTCGCCTCAATCGCCGCATTACAAAGAAGTGACGCTGTCTTTTGTTCCTCTCCAGAAAAAACCATTCCTCCATTTTTTCTTAACAAAGATTTTGCAAATGTCGTTCTTTCACTGGTCATCCCCGCTTCAAACAGCTCCAAATTCACACGATATGCCTCCCATATAAATTCCAGTTCCGACACATCTGCAATATCTGCATACTCGCATAGCTGCCGAAATGTATACCTGTGAATTTGCGGTTTTTCTTCTGCCTCTCCACCTTTTGTTTTCTCTTTTGAGTTAGCAAAACGCACTTCTCCATTTACTACAATTCCAGTAATATTCGTGTGTGTATCTTCAATTGTCACAACTGCCTGATCAAGCTTTGTCTTTACTTCCACTTCTATAAATATTCTACTAGAAATATCCTGAAGTATAACCTGCACTTTTCCCTGTTTCACAAGTTTTTCTGCTCTTTCTGCGTCCTTTTGCTTTACATCTGAAAGCGATTCCAATCCCAATTCTTCATTTCCAGCAATTGCTCCGAGTGCCGCTGCAAACTCGCTCCCAACTTCTCTACTGTTTGGAATTCCACATGTAAATGCATTCTTATACATGCCGCTATTCAACTTCACCGTGACAGATATAACTTCGCCGCTTGTATAACTTCTCGCCTTCGCAGCTGCAAATGCAATCGCCCCCGGTTCTGTCACTCCGAGTGCGGGTCTCATATCTGACCGAATCAGCCTTGTAAGTTCTTCCACAAGACTCCCTCCTTAAATATACATATATGCTTTCTCTTATCATACTACAAAAGGGAGGTTTGCACCTCCCTTTTTTTGAATTATCTTATTTTCTTTTTCATTTGACGAATAACTGCAAATACAGATGCCAATACTGCTGCAAGTAACACAATCGGAGTTGCGGAATCTCCCGTAACCGGTTTGTTTCCACTGCTTGTATTGCTGTTATTACCACCACTGGTATTATTATTTTCAGGTTTTTGTGTCACACTTGTTTTCTCAACAAGTTTATCCGCCGCATCTGCCAATTGATGAATTGCAGCATCTACTTCTTCTTGAGTTGCACTTTCTTTATCCAGCATTGCTTTTGCATTTTTAAGTGCTCCTTCGTAAACCGTCCAACTCTCCTTTGTATAACCTTCCTGTTTGTAATATCCAATACATTCATCGTAGTATTTTTGCAGTTTCGATTTATCAACTGCTGTCGGTAATTTGGCAACTGTTCTTTCTTCCTCAAAACCACAGGCAACACAAGCTCTTCTTTCTAAACCTTCTTCTTTGTCTGTCGCCTCTTTCACTACTTCCCACTGACCAAACTTATGTCCCAAAGCCGGAATCACTGTGCTTTCTTTCACTGTTACACCACACTGTAAGCATACTACTTTCCCTGTAGCTCCATCTTCCGTACAAGTTGGTTCTTTTGCACCTTGAATTTCTGTTTTCTCATGTTCGCATGCTTTGAATACTGCTTCAATTGTAACATCTGTATCAGATTCTACTGTATAACGACTTACCGCGCCAACTGATTTTCCGTTTACAAGCACATCTTTGATAGAATAACCTGCATTTGCTTTTATCGCAAATGTTTTCAATTTCCCTGCCTGCACTTTCATCGTGCCATTTTCATCTAGTTTGCCCGTTACCGGTGTAATCATACCGTTTTCTCCAGCTTTTGTTGTCACTGTAATCATAATCGGCTCTGCTTTTTCATAAAGTGCAATCTCTCTCGCCGTAGGATGTTCTCCTCCTGCCATTGTCTTTGCAGTCAAACGAATCTTATCTGTCTTAATCACTTCTTTGAACACAGCATCCTGAGCCGCTGTTGAATTGCCTTGGTTTTTAAATGTTCCACTGCAGACCTCTTTCCAAACAGTCTTTCCGGCGTCATCTGTTCCTGTTGCCGCCTCAATAATATAATTTCCAACTGTACCAGTATCTCCCGCTTTTGGAATATATGTCAATTTTGCAATCTCTTTTGCTTCTTTCAGCGTCATCTCAACACTGATTCCGTTTGGATGATTTTTCAGTTTTCCAGCATCCCCCCACTGTGCATGCCAAAATGTGTCAAGATTTTCATCAAACGCATTCTCAATGCCCTGTTTATGCTCTGCTGTTTTTTCTTCCGATGTCGCCGTCACTGTCTTGTATACATCTTTTGGAAGTTTTTCTGCTGTCACATCTTCCGGCTGTCTTTCCTGATCTAAAATCGTAATCTTTGCTTTCGATGTAAATCCAAGAATCAGACCTTCATTCTTTGTAGATAATTCTTCTGTAAAGTACTGGTCTCCGGTATCTTTTGTATTCCGTCTCGTAATCACAACAACGTCTTTTTCTTTCTCTCCATCTGCAAATGTTACCGTTGCTGTTCCTTCTGTATCAAAATCATCTTGAATTGCAGTTCCCGGATTAGGCGCTACTGTCACAGTTGCCTCTCCCTTGCTTCCGCCGACACGAACTAATTTCATCTTCATCTCAGAATCTTCTTTCATCGTGTACTCTGCTTTCTCGATTCCTACCATTCCAAGACCGCCATTATTAATTACATATGCACCTTCTATACCAATTGCTTTGTTGTCATTGTTGGTAACTTCCAGTTTCAATGTATGTTCTCCGTCCTCCAAATCATCAGACGTGAAAATAATCTGACCAACCGCTCTCTTAGATGCATTCGTATTAATCTCCACTGCTTTTCCGTCTACTGTCACAGTTGCCTTTCCATGTCCGGAATCTAATGTACCGATAAGATATACTTTTGATCCTTTAAATTTCATTTCAAAAGAAGCACCTTTTTTTGCCCACACATTTGTGCCATTCAAATATTGACTTCCATCTTCCTTTGTCCACCCATTACTGAATGTAAATGCTTCATCTCTTTCATCAATGACCTGCATTCCTTCCGGAGCTGCTGATGGTGACTCAAAATCAGAAGTCGCTTTGTATACTCCTACTTCCGAAATCATCGGCACTTCTTTACTCGTTGTAACTGTAATACGAATTTTATCTGCTTTTACAACGCCTTCTCTGCAAAGTCTCTTTGCACCGATTGTTGTTCCCTGATCAAATACTTTCCAGTCACTTCCTTCATTACTATACTCTACTTTGAACTGTTTAATACGCTGGCCGAACTGAATCGCCTCTTCAATCGATACAACATCAAATGATTTCGTTCCGCCAAGATCTACTACTAGCTGACCTGTTGTCGTATTATCGTTCACAGTCCAATATGTATCATCTTTTCCATCTAATACATTTTCCGGTGAATAAGCCACATCATTACCACGCACTTCTGTTGCTTTTGCAGTTCCATGTGCTGCTAAGTTAGATTTGAACGTTTCTTTGATGTTCTGTCCAAATTCTTTCACTCTCTGTAAGATTGCCTCATCAATCTTTCCCTGTGTATTTGGAGGAATATTCAAAAGCAGCGGCGAGTTATGTCCAACAGAATTGAAATACATTCCCGCAAGATCCTCCACACTCTTTGGCGTATTCTTCGTTGTTCCCCAGAACCAGCCGGAAGTAATACGCGCATCACTTTCCGGAACCGTCCACTGGTTTCCGTCTTCGTAACCAACTGTGTAGGCGCCTACTTTTTTACTGTCAATTGTATTATTATCATAATTTACTTTTGATTTTGACCATGTCTCTTCGTTCGCATATCCGAGCTCATTTCCAATCCATCTTACTGTTGTGTAAGCTTCCGCCCCAAACAGCATACAGTCTGAATCAAATCCTGCTTCTTTTCCTTCATGTTTCTGAATGGTAGCGAACCATTTTTGAAATTCATACTCCTGATATCCGGCTCCGCTTCCTTTTGCACCGTCCATCCACACTTCTTTAAAATGTCCATTATTTCCATATTTTTGATTGCCCAAGATTTCTTCCAGCTGATTGTTATAATATTCATTATAATCTTTTGCATCCCGTTCTTTTACATCAGCCCAAGTTAACCCTTCAATCGGTTCACTTTTTCCATTTACAAGACGAACTAACGCTTTTCCATCTTTATCTTTATAGCCGTAACTGTCATCATGAATATCCCAAGGCGATAAATACAGTCCCATATCGACATCATACTTCGTACATGCCGCTGAAATCTCAGCCAACACATCTCCACCTAAGCCATTATAATTCTTTGATGCATAACTTGTGGACTCCACATCATACTCTGTATGTTTACTATTCCAAATACAGAAACCATCGTGATGTTTTGCTGTAACAATCAATTTTTCAAATCCTGCTTCTTTGATTGCTTCTACAAACGTATCTGCATCAAAATCTTCTTCTAATTTAAAAATCTCATCCGGCTTTTTGTCTCCATATTTTTCCCCCCACTCAATTTCATTGAAGGTATTCGGACCAAAATGGCAAAATGCCGCCAATTCTTGTTTCTGATACTCATACTGATTTGCATTCGGCACTACACTATCTTTTTTCGGCGCCACTGTATGACGATCTGCTAACTGTTCTTTTCCCACTAACGCACTTTCTCCCGCAAACGCCGTCATTGTTTCCGATGGTAAAAATTGTCCTATCATAAGCGCTGCCATCAAAAGACTAACTATTTTTTTCTTTTTCATAACGTTCCCCTTTCTTTTTTCAGAAATTTTAATATCAATATGCTTCTTATTTTATCACTAATACAATATTTGTTGCAATATCTTTGATTTTTATATACTTTTTCATCGTTTTGTATTATAAAATCGTTTCTTTATATGTTTTTAAACAATATTTTTGTTTGTTTTGCACAATTTTTTCTCCGCTCTTCCAAAAAAAGAAGAGCGATACAAGCTCTTCTCTCCGCCTATATCACTCTTCTTTCACAGAAGTATTTTAATCTTCTTTATTTTTCCTTTTTCCTAAAACAGCTAATGAAGATGCCGCTGTTGCCAACCAGAGCATGATTGATGCCGGATCTCCAGTTGTCGGAACTTTACTTTGTGTTGTTGTTCCATTTTGTGTAACTGGTTTCTTATCCACTACCACCTTCTTCAAATTCTGGACTGCCTTTTCCAAATCTGCTTTTGCTTGTTGTATTTCTTTCTGTGTTGCATCTTCTTTTGCCAATACAGCTTTGGCAGTGTTTAAAGCTTCTGCATATTCTTTCCAACTGTCTTTTGTATATTTAGCTTCTTTATAAGATTCCACACACTTATCATAGTATGTTTGCAAGGCAGATTTATCTACTTTTTCTGGTTCTACCGGTTTCTTTTCTACCAGTTTATCCATCGCTGTCTGAAGTGCTGCCTTTGCATCATTTACTTCCTGCTGTGTTGCTTTTTCATTTCCTGCAACTGCTTTTGCAGATTCTAATGCTTTCTTAAATGCTTCTTTTTCTGCTCCATCCTCATAGTTTCCTAAGTCTTTTCCTTCTGCATCTTTAATAACTGCATTTAATTGTGACTTATCTACTTTTTCTGGTTCTACCGGTTTCTTTTCTACCAGTTTGTCCATCGCTGTCTGAAGTGTCGCCTTTGCATCATTTACTTCCTGCTGTGTTGCTTTTTCATTTCCTGCAACTGCTTTTGCAGATTCTAATGCTTTCTTAAATGCTTCTTTTTCTGCTCCATCCTCATAGTTTCCTAAGTCTTTTCCTTCTGCATCTTTAATAACCGCATTTAACTGTGACTTATCTACTTTTTCTGGCGCTGGCTCTGTTTCACTGATTCGTTTAATCTCAAATTTATCAATCTGTGGTCCTTTCCCTGTATCTGGTGCTGTGAAAGAAAGCATTCCCGCTCCATCTTTTTTCACATCCAGTTCAAACGTTGTTGTTTTTACTTGCAATGAATCATTTACGTTTGTATTAGCTACAGCTGTTTGTCCTGCTACAACATTTCCATCTTTTTCTGCCCACGCAAGTTTATTTGTATCCGAACCACTTCTATAAGTTAATTTCACTTCATACTTACCTGCTTTTGCTGTGTAAGCATATTTAATATAGTCTTTATAAGCTAGACAATTTACATATTTACCATTGCTTGCCCAAGTTTCTTTTGCAATTTCAAGTGGCCAACTAGGATCTGAATCTGCATCCGTACTATTCACTAATTCTGTCGCATGCTCCGCCTCTAACGTCTTCACTTCATCTTTCTTTGTCGGGAACTCAAACGGATTCTTTTCTGTATATTTGAAGTCTTCTGCCACAAATGTAGCTTCAATCTTCACATCTGCCGCTACATTTTTCACTGTATAAGTTGTAACAGCTCCCACTGAAACTCCATTCACTTTTACATCCGCAACACGATAGCCTTCATTTGGCGTAATTGTAAATGTTGCATCCATTCCAGCTTCTACTTTATCTGGTCCTGTGATAGAACCATTTGTTCCTGCTGTTTTTGTCACATTATACTCAACTGTCTGTACTTCTTTTGCTACAATGTCAAACTTGTCAAGCTGTGGTGCATTATGTCCTTCTGCCCCTACGAAAGTCAACACACCTTCTCCAGGTGTAAGCACTTTCATTTCAAATGTCTTCTCATGATAAGCAGCCGCCTGATCGCTTGCACCTGCAGTAACATTCCCAGCTTCCACTTTACCATTTTCTTCTGTCCATTTGAATCCATTCTGTTCATCACCACTTCTATAACGTACTGTCACTGTATAAGTTCCAGCTTTTGGTGCGTTATAGTATAATTTAGCCTGATCGTTAGAATTCAAACAATTCAAGAACTTACCATTGCTAGCTGTCTGTTCTTCTGTTACTTGCAACGGCCAATTATTATCTCCCTCAGTATTGTTTGTGAGCTGCATCAATTCTGCTTCTAAAGTTGCTGATGCATCTTTCTTACTTGGGAACTGGAATCTGTTATTCTCGTCATAATTGCCTTTATCTTCTGTTTTCCCATCACGAATCACTACTCTTGCCGGTGTATTAAATCCTGTAATACATCCTTGAGATGGACTGTTTAATTCTACTGTAAACGCCAAATTATCTACATTTACCGTCTTAATCTGAACTTCAAATTTCTTTTCTGTCTCACCCTCCGCAAAAGTAAGCGTTCCCTTTGCATCTGCATTAAAGTGATCTTGAATTGCACTTCCTGGATTCACTGCATAATTTACAGTTGCTGTTCCTTTAGAGCCACCAAGACGCTTCACCGTGAATTCTGCCATAGACTCTTCATTCACTTCAAACGAAGTTGCTGACAAATCAAACATTCCTTTTCCTTCATTGTCTAATACAAGAGCTGCATCAAGTCCTGTTGCCTTATTTTTCGGAACAATTCTCAATGTATGCTCCCCATCTGACAGCGTGTCTGATTCAAAAATTCTTTGCTGTAACTTTCTTGTATCACCGTGAGTATCAATAGTTTTCACCAATTGATTATCGATATAGACATCCGCTGTACCATGATTTGGATCTATTGTTCCAAGAAGCCATATTTTTGTTCCCTTGAATTTAACGGTTGCTTCCACTCCCGATCCAGGATTTGCCCAGCGTCCTGTTCCTCCTGTGTATGCATCTCCAGAATCATTGCCCCAACTTCCTTTAAATTCAAATTTGCTATCTGTATCCTCTATAACACCAAGACCTTCCGGGATTCCATTTCCAAGTGCAAAATCTGCCGCCGCACGGTATACACCAACTTCGCTGATGATTGGCGCTTTATGCTCTGCTTTTTCAGAAGTCTTAACTGTAATCCGAATCTTATCTGCTTTTACTGGGTTCTTTCTACAAAGTCTTTTAGCTCCAACCGTCTTTCCTTTGTCAAAGAGCTTCCATCCTTCTGACCCATTTTTATACTCCACTTTAAATTCACTAATTCTTTGGCCAAATTGAATCGCCTCTTCAATTGATACAACATCAAACTGCTTTGTTTCGCCTAAATTCACTTCTAACGTTGCCTCTGTTGCTGCCGTTTTATCATCTGTCGTCCAATATGTCTCTTGATTGCCATCCAAAACTTTATTTGGCGAATATGCTTTATCATTTCCACGCACTTCGCTTGCTGTGCAGGTTACTTTTTCTCCTTTTGCAAGATTTGTAGAAAATGTTTCTTTTACTGCACTTCCAAATTCTTTCACTCGATTAAGAATTGCATCATCTACCGTTCCCTTATTGTTCGGTGGAATATTCAAAAGAAGCGGTGCATTATGACCAACAGAATTAAAGTACATATTCGACAACTGCTCCATGCTCTTCGGCAAATGTTTTCCATTGCCCCAGAACCAACCAGATGTAATACGAGCATCTACTTCCGGAACAGTCCATTTGTTTCCTTCCGCATATCCATTGGAATAATGGTCTGTCGGGTCACCTTTAAAATCATCCGCTTTTTGGCTAGGATCATTTTTAATCTTATTATCCTCTGTCAATATAGATTTTGACCATGTCTCATCTGCCGCCGCACCATCTTCATTTCCAATCCAACGAACTGTTGCATATGGACCTGCACCAAAAATCATACATTCCCCATCTTGCCCTTCATATTCTTGAATTGTATCATACCACTGTTTAATATTATAATCCTGCGGGTCTGCTCCTCCACCTTTTGCTCCATCCATCCAAATTTCTACAAATTTTCCTTTATTTCCGTACTTATCATTACTCAAAATTTCTTTCAACTGGTTGTTATAAAATTCATTGTAATCTCCAGGAGAATTGTTTCCATAAGATGGTTCATGAATATCCCACGGCGAAAGATAAAGTCCCATATCTAAATCCGCATCAGAGCAGGCTTTGGAAATTTCAGCAAGAATATCACCTCCCATGCCATCATAATTTTTCTTAGCATAGTCTGTCGATCCTACATCATATGTAGTATAATCACTGTTCCATAGACAGAAACCATCATGATGTTTTGCTGTAATAATTAACTTTTTAAAGCCCGCATCTTTAATTGTTTTAACTAATGTCTCCGCATCAAAATTTTCTTTCAGAGTAAAAAGTTGATTTGGATCTGTATTCCCATAATTATCTCCCCACTCTTTTCCTGTGAAAGTGTTTGGACCAAAATGACAAAACGCTGCCAATTCATCCTTTTGATACTTATATTGATTTTTATTCGGAACCGCTTTGTCTTTTTCCGGAGCCGCTGTTTTTTTATCCGTTAATTGCTCCTCTCCTACCATTGTTTTTTCTTCTGCCGAAACAATCATTGTTCCAAGCGGAAATGTCTGTCCAAGCATTGCACCAGCAAGTAAAAAACTAAGTATTTTTTTCCTTTTCATAATCTTTCTCCTTTTCCTTTTTAGAAAATTGTATATAACATTTCTATATCATAACACATTTGTATACAACAAACAACCTTTTGGAATTTTTAAATATTTTTTTATGCTTTATGCACTGTTTTCCTCTCATTTTTTCAGCATTTTTCATAAAATAAAAAGGAGCTATCGCTCCGTAGATGAATTTTCATCCACAGAGCCGATGCTCCCTTTTTTCTTTTTCTCTAGTTTTAAATCGTGTTCCTTTTCTTTTGCCTTCATATTTTCTCTTATGATTGCAAATTTATTTTTCATTTTAAACGGAACATACATCATTTTCTTTCCTGTTTTTTCTTTGATAAATTTCTCAAATTCTTCTTGCTTGCCTTCCACAAAACTTTTTCTTGGAAGCGGATACAAATCATCCCCCTCTATTCCAATATAATAATTTTTCTCATCCATATACAAAGCAGCAACTTCTTTATAACTTTTCGAAAACCCTTTTGAATCTCCACTATTTTTGATTCTGATCTCTCCATCAAAAAAACTAGTATCTACTTCCCAGTCATTTTGATAAATTTTATCATTTTTCTTTAATTGCATAACACCGATGCGATCCCTTGTACAAGCAAGCACACAGAACACAGCTCCAAACACCAAACACAGCCACATTGCCAATGAACCTTGTTTCATACCAGTTCCAATAATCAAAAACCCTACTCCGATGATTCCCAGACGCGCCGTAGCCTTTGGATGATTTACACGAAAAGAAAATTTTACAAAATCTTTTAAAAGTTCTTTTGTATGTTTCGTTTTTACTCTATATCTTATTGACATCTCTTATCTATTCTTTCTGCTCTTTTTGACGTATCTTTAATTTTAATTTTGCAAGTGCTAGTTTACAATCACGTTCTGTCATATTATTCTCACCTACAACATTCGTCTCCTCACCACTCGCACTTTTATTCATATCAACAACTCCATCTAAATAATCATTTACAACTACAAATTGTGCTACTGTACCATTAAATGTAATCCCTGTAACTGGAATTCCTCTTGACCCAATCTGTTCCATTGTATTTGTATAATCTACATGACTGTTTCCCCAACCATCACAGGAAAGAATTACACCGTCAGCTCTCATACACTCTGCCCATACAGCTGCTCTCGTTCCGACAAGCATTTTATCTTCATTTCCATCTGGCGAACCAACCAACATTACTCCCATTAAATCTACATCTGTATCTTTTGAAACAACATCTAACAACGGATCTCTAAAATGATGCAATGATGTTTCTTTTGTCGAAGGACCAATTCCCATAGTGCACACCTCCTACTGCATAGATCGGATAATACCATCTCGATATTCATTCGGTGTCAAAATCACCGGCATATTACCCATATCTATAATTGATTTACCACCTTCTACACCTGAAGGCTCTTTTGCAAATAAATGTGTATCATACATTGCGCCTTGTCCGGCCACCTGCTTAATAATAAGCACTCGTTTTTTACCAGGTCTTACGATATCATGATATTCATGACGTTCCGTACACAAATTCCCCTTAAATTTTTTTAGTTGATCCCGATAACTCTGAATAAATTTGTCACATGCTCTATGTGCAGCTGTCGGTCCTGGTCTTTCCTGCCCCATTCCCGCAGCCAGCGTTACATCAAACGATATAATCACATCCTCATCTCCAGGTGTCCCCGCTCGATTCAAATACAACATATCTTTCAGATTACCTTCAGAAGAACCAAATTCATGTGTCTGTTTCCCGTTAACATCCACACCAGTTAAAATGACATAAACTCCTGTAATCGTATGGGTAATTCCTTCGCCAATCTTTCCAAGCACTTTTGTAGAAATCGGTATAATATCCATCATCGTATTCGTCCAACGATCATGTTCTCCCGGTTTAATAATCTGGATATCAATTTTTTCAATCAATGGCTCTGACCCAACTAGCTCTTCTATCATTTCTTTGCTGACAGTCATTTTACCATCTGTTGTAATATGATTATGCTCTCCCCAATCCACTTCATTCATGTGGTATGCTTTAATTACCAAACGACGTAAATCCTTTTCTTTCTCTGCCATCTTTCACACCTCCCAGTCAGTTATCTAGTACCATTATACCGTACTATCTTTCTTTTTCCAACTGTTTTACTCTCTGTTTAGAAAAAGGACAGATGTAAAAACATCCGCCCTTCATCTACTAATAAATTAAACTTTGGCTACATATTCAAATGGCAATGGAACAATCTTTCCAGGTGTCTGGATTTCTACTAATTGTTCTAATGTTGCTTTTACAATAGCTGTCTGTTGTTCCACATTGTTAGGAGCACCAGCATTAGCACCCATAGGTACCAACGGAGCTACCGCACGTGGTGTACCAGTTTGACGTACAACTGGTGGAAGAGCTGCAATAATAATTGTAGGAATTCCAGCTTCTTCAATCGCTCTCTGCACCAATACTGCAGAGCGGTGGCAAGTACCTCAGCCAGCGGTGAGGACAACTGCATCTACGCCCTCTTCTTTGAACATCTGAGCAATAGCCGGACCAGTCTCATGTTTAAATTTCTCCTGGTTTCCACCACCACCCATGAAACCTGCGTGTACAGGTGCACAAGCTTTGATAAATCCTTCTTTTGCTAATTCGTGAATTCTATCAATTGGGAACATACAGTTGATGTCTTTATTAACATCACCATTGTCATATCCACCATGAGAAACCATTAATTCACTTGATTTCATCTGGTCAGTAATTTTTCTCCAAGTAAAGTCACCTGCAAGGTTAAATCTCTTGTCTTCTTTGTGGTGTACACCAGCTGCTGTAGCAAGAGCAATTGTCATGTCTTTTAACTCTTTTGTTACAGGAGTCCATACCATCGGCGGAGTAATCGGAACGAAAATTTCTGATTGCATTCCTTTAACAGTTGTTAAACTCATTTCTTATACCTCCTTGTTATTCTCTTCATTTTTGGCACGCATTTCTTCCTGGCGCCTATTGTAGACATCTAGGTTACTGACATATTTATCATTGGCTTCCGGACCAAGCTGCTCTATAAAACTCATGTTCCATGCAACTTCCTGTCCTACCACAAGCGGATAGTCCGTAATCAGCATTCTCATCGGAATCTTCAAGTATCCAAGACGACCTTTTAAGTCTATTGCAACACAGCCGTCATGAACTTCCACAATTACGCCTTCCATCTTAATTATCTTATCGCCATATTTCATAATTCGTCACCTAGCTTTTAGTCGTATTTTTCTTTTCTCTTTTCACTCATTGGTAATGACTGTTCATTAGCAACTAACTCGATTGGTTTTCCAGTTACGTTAGAGATTAATTCTACGTTTGTAGATTTTACGTTTGGATTCCATTTCTTTTCAGCTTTCTTAACTTCTGTTCCAGCCATAGCATCTTTTAACATTGCAAGAGCTCTGATAGCATCTTCATGGCAAAGTGTGTTACATGCAAGAACTTCGTTTTCGATACCTGATTCAGATTTGTTGTTATCTACCATGTGAGTCATGTATTTGTTACCAACAACAAGTGCTCCCTGAACTGCACAGAATGACATACCAACTACAGGAACGCCTCTCATACCGATTTGTTCATGGTGGCTTGCAAAGTCAATGTGGTTGTTTCCGAAACCTTCTGTTGTAACGAAAGCTCCATCTACGTCTAATGCTTCTACCATCATACCAACACGTTTTGATACATAGAATTTTTCTGCATTGATCTGAGGAGAACCAACAAAGATAACTCCACAAAGGTCAACTTCTTCATCATGAAGTACTTCAAGAACAAGTGGCTCTCTCCAGTAATGTCTTGACATTTCTTTAGAAGCTGGTCCGATACATGTTAATGCATGGATACATCCGTCTAATACTTCCAATGGAGATACCATAACCGGAACGTTTCCTAAGTCAACGTTTGGTTTTCCGCCAAGAATACCAACTGGCTCAACCGGCAGGATTAAGTTGTCGTGCATAGCACCTTGTCCCATGATTTCTTTTACGATAACAACTTTTTTCTTTCCTGGTCTTCTTACTTGCTGGAATTCTTCTGTATCTACGATAAGAGATTCATCAAGTTTCTTCAATGCTTCTCTGATTTCCTGAGTGATCACATCTGTTGCTGTATGAGCAGCTAACGGACCTGGTCTTTCCATGTTTGTTCCTTCTTTGATAACCACTTCAGTTTTAATGAAGATTTCACCTTTTTCAGGTGCACCCGGACGTCCCCACATAATGTTTTCGTCTAAGTATCCTTCTGAAGAACCAAACTCACCAATCTGAACACCATTTGCATCTGTACCTGTTACCATCATAACAACGCCGTCAAGCACTCTTGTAGCACCTGAACCGATTTCATCATCGCCGTCTTTTGTAGCGATTGGCTGAACATCCATGATTGTTTCTGAATATGTGTGGTACTGTTCTGGTGTAATAATATCAATCTTTAAGCTGTTAACAAGTTCCTGTGAAGCTACTGCTTCTTCTTCAATTCCTTCACGGATGTAAAGAGTTGTTCCCTCGATCTTTGTCTCTGGTCCTCTCTTAACTTCTGTGATGTTGAAGTGTTTTCTTGTAAGTGTTCTAACAACTTTTACTTCTTCATTGTTTGCTGCTGCCGGAGCTGCTTCAACTGCTGCTACAGCTTCTGCTGGTACTTCTACTGCCTGAGCTGCACCTGTACCGATTCCCATTGGTAACTCGATATCGATATCTTTACCTTCTCCAATATGAATCTTTAATGTTCCACCTGATACTGTTGTTGTAGCTGTTGCTGGAACTGCTGCTACTGGAGCTGCTGTTTCTTCCACAACTTCCTCTGCTGGTGCTGCCTCTACCTGCACAGCATCGATAACATCAGCTGTAACCGGTGTAAGAGAATCACAAGTTTTTGTAAGTTTTGCACCTAAGATCTGTTCGATAGTTAAGCAACCATCTAAATTTAATAGCCCTGAATCCACCAAATCATCAAAAATTGTTGGATCTTCTAAGTTTTCTGGGCCAATTGTAATACCTGCTTCTGCTCTACAGCATAATACTGCAGGATCCTTTGCATGTTCTTTACATGTTTCGGCTGTAATTGACATAATTTCTTACCTCCTTATTTTGTTTGTCCTCGGGTTTCCCCAGTGTATATATCCCAATCACTCTTCCGTCTCCGCAAAGATGATTCATCTAAGTTCTGGAAAATCGGGGGTTTTCCACGTGATTCGGCTGGTGATAGTTATACCGTTATCTAAATATCTTGTTCTACTTTTTTAGACACTCTTAAGTATCTGTAAAGCGGATGTCCAATTGTTCTCATCACGTGATCTGTCTGATGGAATACTTTCAAGCCCATCTTCGGCGCAGATCCCATAACTGTATTGGAACAGTCAGAGCAGTTACCAATTACTATATATTCACATTTATCTTTCTTAAACTGCATGCTGTTTTTAACTTGTCCAGGACAATTTCCCGGTCTTTCACATTTCAAAGCGCCGTTCTTCATCTCTGCCGCCTGTTTGCATCTTGCCACAGAAACAACTTTTGCATTCATCTTTTCTGCGATATCACGCATACGCGCTTCGTCTCCACCGCACGCACAGACAAGAAGTCCGATTGTTGCTCCGTGAAGATCAGGGAATTCCATTGTCACGATAATTCCACCTGTTGTCTTTGTAATCGGCGCATCAAATGTAGTTGCTTTTCCTGTAAACGGTCCGCCCATGATGATCTCACCATATACTCCATCAATACCGCCGGCTCTTTCAATAAGCTCTTCCACAGATGTTCCTACCGGAACGTCCATAAATACATGTGGCTGATTTCCACCGTTAAGCTTACCGATTACTGTAAGATTCTTACTGAAGCAAGGCTTTCTTTCATCAATTGCTTCTGCAACTCTTGCGAGTGTTTCCACATTGATAACGATAGATTTTGCTGCTGAAGGAAGCTGTGTCGGATCAAGTTCGATTCCAAGACACTCTCTTACAACTGCTCTTTCTTCGCCCATCGGATAAATGTCCGGCAGTAAATGAATAGAAATTGCAGGTTCATCCTTCAAAGCTTCTTTCAATGTCTGAACTGCTTTTGTATTTTTCTTTTTAATTGCAAAAATTGCTTTCGCAGCATTCGAAATCTCCATACTGTATTTCACACCGCGGATTACTTTGTCACATTCTTCTTCAATCTGCTGAATGTTGTGACGAAGTCCCGGTTCACACTCTGCTGCATTAATCAAAATATATCCACCTTCAAGGTCTGTGCCAAGTTTTACTCCTGTTGGGAATCCGGCACCACCCATACCAACTACTCCGGCAGCTTTCACCATATCAAGCTTGCTTCCTTCTTCAATTGGTACGAATTCATCTTTCTGTTCCTCGTCCGGTTTAATAATGATTCTGTCTTCCGTCACTTCAACAACTTCACCGTATGCACTGGAAAAAATATTAGCGCCAAGCCCTGTTGGTGTTGCAATCAGAGTTCCTTTTTCCACTCTGTCGCCGGCTTTTACAATCGCTTCACAAGGTGCACCTACATGTTGTCTTAGTAGAATCTGTAAATTTCCCATGACAATCTTCTCCTTTATATTTTATTTTTATATAAGTAAAAGCCGAGTACCCTCTGCTCACTTATTTATTGTTATAGGTTTTTTCTATATATCAGACCTCTTTTTCTGTTGGTCTTTTTTTTAACACTTTTTTGGCGGAGGCATGTGGGAATCGAACCCACCCGGGACGCTCTTAACGCCCCACACTGGTTTTGAAGACCAGGAGGCACACCAGTCACCCAACTACCCCCATATCATATTTCGTTGCTCACTAACTTTATCACAATTTTCCGCAGTTTTCAACACTTTTTAGACATTTTTTATTAAATTTATTTTAGCAAAATTTCATTGACTTTTCAAGCCTTTTGGGACATAATAGTGTATATAAACTGAACTAGATACTAGAATATAGTCTAATCGTTAGTTTTTTATCATTTCTTACCTTATTTTAGAGATGTTATGATTCAAAAAATCCGATCAGGCACTCTTTGCCAGATGACAATTTATAGTTATTTTCTATAATTGAATGTAAGCACAGTCACAGACTGCTCAATCGGAGACCAATTAGAGATATGACTAGTATGTGTATTCAGAGCAAGCATTAAACAAAAATAAAAAGAAAGAAGGTTGTATATTATGAAATTACAAGCCAACGTAAATTTTGATCGTTTTGAAGCACAACTTCAAGTAGTAGACGCTCATACTGTGGGAGAATTTTGTAGAGTCGTAATCGGCGGCTTCCCGGAACCTGAAGGAAACACAATGATCGAAAAGAAAAAATGGATGGAACACAACTACGATCACGTTCGTACAGCATTGATGTTCGAGCCAAGAGGACATCATGATATGTTCGGTGCTTTCCTTTGCGAGCCAGTGAACAAAGAAGCAGACTTCGGTGTAATGTTCATGGATACAGGCGGATACTTAAACATGTGCGGACACTGTACAATCGGTGCTGTCACTGTAGCCATCGAAGCTGGTTTAGTAGAATCTCACGAAGGAGAGAACTCTGTTGTATTGGATGCTCCTGCAGGACTTATCCGCACAACAGCAATCGTAAAAGACGGTAAGGTAGAAAATGTCACATTAACAAACGTTCCTGCATTTGTTTACAAAGAAAACCTTTCTGTTACAGTTGACGGACAGGAAATTCCATTTACAATTTCTTTCGGTGGAAGCTTCTTTGCATTAGTCGACACAACAAAATTAAACATCGGAGAGATCAATCCAAAGACAGTTCCTGAGTACACCAAATTAGGAATGAAGATGATGGAAATCATTAACAAAGAGATTCCGGTAAAACATCCATTGCTTGACATTGATACAGTTGATCTTGTAGAATTCTACGGACCAACTCCAAATCCTGACAAAGCAACTATGAGAAACGTTGTTGTATTCGGAGATGCTATGGCTGACCGTTCTCCATGCGGAACAGGTACAAGTGCAAAACTTGCTACACTTCATCACTGGGGAGAGATCAAAGTAGGCGAAGAATTTATCTACGAAAGCTTTATCGGAACAACTTTCAAAGGTGTGATCAAAGAGACTACAAAAGTTGCAGATTTTGATGCTGTCATCCCAATGATTACAGGAAGCTGCTACTTGACAGGTGTTGGAACATATCTCATTGACGGAACAGACCCATTGAAATATGGTTTTCAGGTAGGCTAGTCTAGACAGCACAAAATAATTCTGTTATAATTTATAAGAATGATAAAAGCGGATTATCTCAATCCGCTTTTATTTTGTCATTTTGAAACAATATTAATTTTTAAGAAGGAAGTGAAATTACATGCCAAGAAAACGCCAATCTACAAAAAGCCGCATCGTCAAAGCCGCATGGAATCTATTTTACAAAAACGGATACGATGCCACTACTGTAGATGACATCATTGCTGCATCCAAGACTTCAAAGGGAACTTTCTATCACTATTTCAAAGGAAAAGATGCTCTTTTAAGTTCTTTGTCTAATCTATTTGATTCTAAATATGAAGAATTAGCCGGAGTAATAGACCCCAATCTTCCCTCTTATGATAAACTGATGTTTTTAAATCAAGAATTATTTTATATGATAGAGACGAGTGTAGATATCCATTTGTTGGCATCACTCTACTCCTCGCAGCTGGTCACCAAAGACAAAAAATCGCTGCTCGATAAAAAACGATTCTATTACACATGGATTACAGAGATTATAGAAGATGGGATTCAAAAAGGAGAGTTTGCCTCTACAAGCACTACAAGCGAACTGGTAAAGATTTACGCTATGTTTGAGCGGGCATTGATTTATGACTGGGTTCTTTGCAAAGGAAAGTATTCACTGTCCGAATACAGCCAGAAACTGCTCCAGCCAGTTTTAGAACGCTTTAAAATCGGGTTTGAACAAGAATAGATTGTGCACAAGCACAATCTATTCTTTCTTTTACACCATACATTCGTGTATCTCTTCTTCTTCAATTCCAACTCTTTTCATTATCTCCTGCACCTTTTCGCGCTCTTTTAGATCCGCGCACCAGGAAAGTCCGCACCCAGCTGAGATTTCCCGCGGAACCGGAATCAATCTTCCCGGAACCTGATGCTCTTTACAGCATTTTTCCATCGCCATCGCATCTGCGGTTGTATGAAATGTCACGATTAATTTTAACTCTTTTTTTCTCATAAATCTATTCTTCCTCTGCCAATTCTTCTATCGCCCTGATTGCAGTTTCCACTTCTTCCTCTGTATTATAATGGGAAAAACTGAATCTGACTGCACCTTGTTCTACCGTTCCTAACGCCTCATGCATCAGTGGCGCACAATGCGCCCCAGGTCTTGTGCTGATTCCATACGTCACAAGCAGTTCGTCACTCACTTCCGAAGAATCATATTCTCCAATATTCAGCGTCACAATCGGACAACGATTTTCTGTATCAAAATCACCGTACACCTTCACTCCAGGAATATTTTTCACGCCACGATAAAACTTCCACATATGTTCCAGTTCCCGCTTACGAATCTTTTCAATCCCTTCTGTTTTCAGATAAGAAAGTGATGCATGCAGACCTGCAATTCCATGTCCGTTCAACGTTCCTGCTTCCAACGCTGTCGGCATCTCAGCCGGATGCTTTTTATTATACGTCTGCACACCGCTTCCGCCGGTTTTCAAAGGTCGTACTTTCACGCCTTCTCTTACATACATCCCTCCGGTTCCCTGCGGTCCAAGAAGACTTTTATGCCCGGTAAAGCACAAGATATCAATATGCATCTCCTGCACATCGATCGGGTATACTCCCGCTGTCTGAGAAGCGTCCACAACAAAAAGAAGCCCATGCTTTTTCGCAATCTCTCCGACTCTCTTGATATCTATCATATTTCCTGTAAGATTCGATCCATGTGTACAGATAATAGCTTTCGTGTTCTGACGGATCTCGTGTTCTATCTCTTCATAAGAAATATTTCCTTTACGGTCGCTTTTCACAATGCTCAATTCGACTCCACGCTCTTCCATCTCATACAACGGACGCAAGACGGAATTATGTTCCAGCATTGTCGTGATCGCATGATCCTTCGGATTCAAAATCCCTTTGATCGCAATATTGAGTGATTCTGTAGAATTACTTGTAAACACAATCTGTTTTGGATTTTCCGCGTCAAAGAAATCTGCGAGTAATTCTCTTGTATCATAGATTACTCTCGCAGCGCTCAAAGACGCTTCATTCGCACCTCTCCCTGCATTCCCCATTGAATTCATTGCATGCATGACTGCCTCAGCAACTTCTTTTGGTTTTCGCATTGTCGTTGCGGCGTTATCCATATAGATCATTCTCATTCCCCCACTTTCTGCAAACACTGTGCCTTCTGCCTGTAAATCTCTTTTACGGTCTTTACAAATTTTTCCGACAAATGAGACAACTGAAAACTCCTGTTATACACAACGTTGATATCTCTCTTTCCATCTTCTTTTGTAAGTGGAAATCCCAAAATTGCTCCTTCTGCAATTTCTTCTTCCGCCGCAAGTCTGGAAATGATCGACACTCCCATTCCATTACTCACTGATTTTTTGATCGCTTCCTGATTCTCCATGCTCGCCACAATGTTGAGTCTGCCAATCTCAACTCCACTTTTCTTCAATTGCTTTTCCGCTTCTTTTCGCGTGCCAGAACCCTCTTCTCTCATAATCAGCGGCTCCTGCAAAATCCATCTAGTATCACTGGACGTCTCCTGCAATTTCCGGAATTTCTCATTGTTCGGAGCGATGATGATCAACTCATCCTGATAAAACGGAACATATTTGCAATGTTTCTTATCTATGACCGTCCCTGTAAAGCCGATATCCACTGTATGATTCAGTACTTCCTCCACCACTTTGGCGCTGTCTGTCTCAATGACCTTGAACTGCTCATTCGGATATTTCTCATTGAATTTCACAAGAATCTCCGGAAGCAGATATTGTGCCGGTATCGTAGACGCCGCAATCGTAATACAGTGTTCTTCTTTCTTTTCATTCTCCAAAAATGTCTTTTCAATTTTTTTCTGCAGCGCAACAATCTGTTTTGCAGAATCATACAATAGTTTTCCCTCTTCTGATAATTTTACTTCTTTTGTATTTCTTACAAACAATCTGGCATTCAATTCTTTCTCCAGACCGGCTATGTGAGCGCTGACAGTTGGCTGTGTCAAGAACAGCTCCTTTGCCGCTTTTGAGAAGCTTTCCCCCTCCGCAACATGTACAAAAGCCTCCAATTGTTTTAAATTCATACGTAAGCTACCCTTTCACTCTCTGTTCCATTCTTCTTTGTCACTTTGATACTATCCATATATTCCAAGATTGGTTTTGCACTTTTTCTGCTTGTCCCAAGGAGATCCCGAACCTCTGCAATCGTAATCAACGGATTCTCTTTCAGTCGGTTCTGAATGACTTCTTTCGCTTTCTCAATAATGCTTTTCAAGGTGTAAATATCCTCCGTGATCTTCACCACAATATCCTCATCAATCAGTAACAGCATGATATCTTCTACTTCTTCCCGTTTTATATTCCCAAAAGAAATCTCTGAAAATCTTTGAAAATCAAACTGTACCTTTTCAAATTGTTTCTGAACCGTCTTCAATACCTTTTCATAAACCGCATCTTTTCGCACTTCAAATTCCGGGAGCTGCAAAAATTCCTGATGACGTTTTAAAGCACCTTCCTCTGACAGCATCTCCACATACAAATCAAATACGTTTAATTTTACCTTTTTCATATAAGTCATATGGATCTCTGCTTTTTTCATTCCATACCGATACGGATATTTTTCATGATAACCGCAAAGCGCTTCCGTCAGCCGGTGACGCATATTCTGTTCATGTATCGTATGCCACACATATGTATCCTTCTTCATACGAAATACTTTCACAATGCCCTGCTGTTCCAAAGACTGTACATCTTCCGTCACCTCTTCCATCGAAAGCGCCGTCAGTTTCGCAAGCTCTGTCACAGTAATCATCGTCTCCTCATGTGACTTTACGTGCAGTTCAATGACATCTTCCGAAGATCCGGATTCTTTTCTCTGCAATTCCTCAATCGCATCTTTGTCAAATCGTTTCTTTTTCTTCGGATTTGGTTCTAAAACAATTCCGCCCCCGATGGTCTCCATCGGAGAATAAAAACGCACTACAAACTTGTCCCCTCTGCGAAGTGCAATCTCCTCTTCCAGTCGAAGCTGTACAAATCCACTCTCTCCCGGTCCAATCTCTTCTTTGTCAAGCAGCACCGCTCGGCAGAGAATCTCGCTTGTACCGGTAAACAAATGCAGTCTTGTATGGTTCGTCAACACACGCATAGATGACGGCAGCACATTTAGTTTCACGTCTAAAAGCATCGTATTTTTCATGTTGTTTGGCGGCGCAAGTACACACCCTCTCCGAAGTTCACTTTTTTTCACATTCGACAGATTGATTGCAACACGCTGTCCCGCATAGCATTTCTCTACATCCTGCCCATGCACTTGAATATTTCGTATCTTACATTCTTTTCCAATCGGATATACCTGCAGATTATCCTCTTTTGAAATCGTTCCCGCAAGCAATGTCCCGGTAATGATCGTTCCAAATCCTGACAGGCTGAATACACGGTCAATCGGCAGACGCGGAATCGTATTCACATCTTTTTCTACCACTTCTTCCGCAGTCAGTCGCTCGATAACCTCTATAAGCTCTGGTATCCCCTGTCCGGTCGCTGCCGACACTTCCACGATCGGCGCCTGTTCAAGGAATGTGCCTTCCAATTCTTCTTTAATCTCTTCTTTGACAAGCTCCAGCCAATCTTCTTCGACCAGATCACACTTATTCAACACAAGAATACTCTTTTCGATTCCAAGCTCTCCTAAAATGTCCATGTGTTCACGTGTCTGTGGCATGATTCCCTCATCTGCAGCAACAACAAGCATGACAAGATCCATACCGACAACTCCCGCAACCATGTTGTTGATAAACCGCTCATGTCCAGGAACATCGATAATTCCGACACGATCTCCGTTTTTCAAATCAAAATATGTGAATCCCAAATCGATCGTGATCCCTCTTCTTTGTTCCTCTTCCCACCGGTCTGTATTTCGACCGGTGAGCGCTTTTATCAAAGTTGTTTTACCGTGGTCAATATGACCGGCTGTTCCAATAATAATATTTTTCATAATCAGGTCGTAAGCCTTTCTATTTTCTGTAACTGTTTAAAATATGCAAAATTCTGGATCCCAATTGTTCTGACATCTAAGAAAATTTTGTCATTCATCGTTCTCGGGATAATCGGCACAGGAAGAAAACGCATGTATTCTTCCAACTCCACTGTCGACATTCCAAGCGGCTTGATCGTCACTGCCATGCTCGGAATTCGTTCAAGCGGCAGGGATCCTCCTCCGATTTGTGAATGACACTCCTCCAGTTCAATCTCCGCATGTAAAGAAAGAGTATTCAGCAGACGTCTCAGACGCTGCGCCTCTTTTTTCACCTCTTCAAATGGTTTCGTCATCATCTGAAGAACCGGTATATTTTGTACCGCTCTTTCTTCGGACAAATATTCTTTCAAAACGACTTCCAACGCAGATGCCGTAAATTTGTCAATTCGCAGCGCACGCATCAATTGATTTTGTTTCATCCTGTCAATATATTTTTTCTTTCCGACAATGATGCCTGCCTGTGGTCCGCCTAAAAGCTTGTCTCCACTGAAGCACACGACATCGGCGCCATTTCGAATAGAATCCTGAACGGTCGGTTCGTAGGTGATGCCGTATTTACTCAAATCAATCAGAACACCGCTTCCAAGATCTTCAATCACCGGAAGGTCATGCTTTTCCCCCAGTGGAACCAGTTCATCAATTCCAACCGACTCGGTAAATCCCACGATTCGGTAATTACTTGTGTGTACTTTCAAAAGTGCTGTCGTCTCCTCCGTAATCGCATTTTCATAATCAGCGAAATGGGTCTTATTAGTTGTTCCAACTTCTACAAGTGTCGCACCGCTTTGCTCCATCACATCCGGAACCCGGAATTTTCCACCGATTTCAACAAGCTCTCCTCTTGAGACAATCACCTCTCCGCCTTTTGCCATCGTACTTAAAATAAGCATCACTGCAGCGGCATTATTATTGACCGCAATCGCCGCCTCCGCACCGGTTACCTTGCATAGCAGCTCTTCAAAATGTGAATACCGCTCTCCACGTCTTCCCGCTTCCAGATTATATTCGAGATTTGAGTATCCTGTCGCAATATCAGAAATATGTTTCATATGCTTTAAACTGATCGGTGCACGTCCCAAATTCGTGTGCAGAATCGTTCCTGTCGCATTGATGATTTTTTTCATATTTGGATTAAAAATTTTCTCTGCCTGCAGCCTGATCTGCTCTATCAAATTTTGAACCTGTTCTCGTGCTTCCTCTTCTGAATCACATTTTTCAATAAACTTACGGAGTCTGTCCATCTCCACTCGAATGGCATCTATCACAATATCCCTTCCGTAAACTTCTATCATTTGCTTTATTTTCTCATCTTCGAGCAACACGTCCACTTTTGGTATGCTGCGGTATAAAAGATTCTTATCCATCTCACTTGTTCTCCTAATATAAGCGAATCAATTTATCGCCTTTTTCTACTACTTTCCCTATAATCGACACCTTTGTGTCCATATTTTTTTCTTCAAACGCTTTCATAATATCATCTACATATTCCGGTGACACACTGATCAGAAGTCCTCCCGAGGTCTGCGGATCATACAGAAGATCAATATAGTGTTCTTCTACATGTTCCATATCGACCATCTCTGCGGAATATTCCCGATTCTTATATGCCCCTGCAGGAACCAGTCCCATCTTTGCATAGGAAACAGCTTCCTCCAAATATGCAATATCTTTTACCTGAAGTTCAAATGTCACATCACTTGCAGATGCCATCTCCACACAATGTCCAAGCAAACCAAAGCCTGTAATATCCGTACACGCTGTCACCGGATAATGCTCAACGACTTCTTTCCCTTTCTTATTGAGAGATGACATAACTGTAATCGCCTCTTTGATCGCTGCTTCAGATGCCATCTCTGCCTTGATTGCAGTGTTGACAATACCACTTCCAATCTGCTTTGTCAGGATCAGTACATCTCCCGGTCTGCTTCCATAATTCTTAAAAATCTTATCTGGATGCACAAACCCAGATACGCACAATCCGTATTTCGGTTCATCATCCTGCACCGAATGTCCCCCCACAAGAACAGCACCGGCTTCTTTTACTTTATCCGCGCCTCCTGCGAGAATCTCCCCCAGTATCTCAGGGTCGAGACAATTCGGGAATCCCACAATGTTCAATGCAATCTTCGGTTCCCCTCCCATCGCATATACATCACTTAATGAATTTGCTGCTGCAATCTGACCAAACGTATACGGATCATCGACAATCGGAGTGAAGAAGTCAACCGTCTGGATCATTGCAATCTCATCTGTCACTTTATAAATCGCAGCATCGTCTGATGTTTCGATTCCCACGATCAAATTATCGTCTTGGAATTTTGGCAACTTACCCAGAACCTGGGCAAGGGTCTCAGGACCTATCTTTGCTGCTCACCCCGCCGTCTTTGTCATCTGTGTCAGTTTCACATCATACCTCATATATCGTATTCTCCTTCTCTTCCTCTTTTGTTAAGGCTTTACAATCTTGTCTGCCTCTGCCATCTTTTCCACGATCGTGTACATATTTGTCACACTTCCGACCTGAATCTTCTCAGTGAGACCATAATAGTTCAGGCAGGTTCCGCAAGTTAAGATCTCTACTCCCTGTGCCTCAAGACTCTTTAAATCTTCGAGTGAATCTGAGCCTTCCGCAGTGAGTGTGGCTCCACCGTTGTAAAACAGCATTGTCTTTGGCAGTTTTTCAAGCTGTGTGACAGCAAAAAGGAAACCTTTGATCAGCACCTTTCCAAGTTCGTCATTTCCATTTCCCATACGGTCAGAATTGATTACGATCACCGTATTTTCTCTCTGATCCGGCACACAGACCGTCTCTTCTTCACTTTCCTTTGCTCCATTCATAAGAATCGTAATCTTAAATTCTTTTTCTGCTGTTTTTTCAGAAGTAACTTTAGCTCCCGCACTCGATGCCATCTTTGTCACATTCTGAACTGCGATTTCATTGTCAACCAACACTTCTATCGTCTCTTTACCGTTCACTTCCTGCATTGCTTTTTTTGTTTTAATTACCGGAATCGGACAGTTGTCTCCAATTGCATTTACTTTTAACATCATTCTCTCCACCTTTTCTTTTTTTCTTGTCAACTTTCCTACATTCTTCACTTATAGAAATATTCTATCACTAAACCGACAGAAGGTAAACTGATTTTGTTAAAATTTTGTTTATTTTTTTGAATTAAAAACTTACTAAATTTCTGATTATCTTTTCATAAGTTGGTAAATGCCGATATATCCCATATTTTCGGGCTTTATTGGCATTTTCCTTTTGGAAGATACCTCGCATAAGATGGCATTTACCAGCATGAAAATGCAACCAAAAGTAGTAAATAAGTAGTAAGATACATTTTCGATATTAAGAAGCCAGCCTTTCTAATTCAGCCTTTGCAGACTGGAAAGTACCGTGAGCATAATACCCTAATGTCATGGTTATGTTTGCGTGCCCCATGATGTATTGCAGGGTGTTAGGGTTCATTCCCTTATTTGCCATGTTCGTACAGTAAGTATGTCTGAATGAATGTGGATGTGTCAAGTATAGGACAAAAAAAATTTTATTTTTTTCTGCCGAAGACTATTTGACGCTTCCATCAGGTAGTCCCAGCACCTTTATTATCTTTTGATAAGTCATTCTTGTCCTGCTCAAGTTATCTCTGTTCTGAAAAAATATCGTCAAAATTCCATTCGATTTCAATTTCATCCTGACTATGAACACGGATCACCTTGATAACCTCACGCAGCTTCTCTGTATCGAACTTCTGAATTCCCAAGAAATCTTTTAGTTTTATTTTATCAGAAAGTTCATTTTGTTCAAGAAGCTTTTTACTATTCTTCGCATCTTCTATCTTTCGTTTTATTTCATCCAGCTGTACACTTATCTTTTCAGCTCTCTGCTTATACGAATCACGATCTATACGACCATCTTTGTAATCATCATAGAGTTTCATCTTTTCCGAGGTCAACTGTCGGCTCTGTTTTTGCAATTCTGTAGTATTGATCTCTTTGTATTCACATTGTCTTTTGGAAGATACTTTCTTTCCTTTTTTCAACATTGACGCTGCATACTGACGGACAAGCCCAAGGATATTCTCCTCCATCGGTTCCCTACGAATCACCAGACTTCGGCACACAGGATCACCATTGGTTCTGGCATCTGAACATTTCAGCAGATGCTCTGTTTCTTTTAACAGAGAATGCCCACAGTTGGCACATATCAGCAAGGCCGGCTGTTTTTTACGTCTTTCCAGAGTAAAATTGGTGCGTGATTCTGCAACACTTCTCTTCTTTTTCGGATGCATTTCATTTGCTTTTTCAAACAATTCCCTGTCTATAATTGCCGTATGATGATTTTCCAGGCGAACCCATTCTGTTTCATCATTCAGAACTGCTTTATGGCCCGTATGCATACTGCAACGTGTTTTGCCCCAGATTCTGGTTCCAATATAAATCTCATCCCGGACGATTGCCGATACTGTCGTAGGGCTCCAGTGTTTCTTTTTGATCGTGTCAAACCTCTGGAACTGCACCTGATCCCCTCTTGATAATTTCTGCTCATCACAAGTAGCAATCGCCTGTCTGTTCAATTCCCTTGTAATATCTGCAAAACTTGTTCCCTCCGCTGCCATCTGAAAAATCATTTTCACGACTTTTGCAGCCTCCGGATCAACTTCCAGCCTTCCATCTTTTCCTTTTTTATAGCCATATCTGGCATTTACCGGAAGACGTGTACCATTTTTTGTTCTCGTCTGCATTGCTGATGAAATTTTCTTGGACAAATCCAGGCTATACATATTGTATACCAGATTCTGCAATGCCACATTCATTCCACCAGTCATTCCGCTGCTTGCTGCACTGTCATAGCTGTCATTAATCGAAATAAATCGAATCTGCAGAAGTGGAAAAATATATTCAATATAAAATCCAACTTCCAGATAGTCTCTTCCGAATCTGGAAAAGTCTTTTACAACTACACAGCCGATTTCTCCACTTTTCATGTCATCCTGCAGCTGTTGAAATCCCTGCCGTTTAAAATGAGTACCGCTGACACCATCATCCACATATTCCAGGATATCTGCCTCATCTACACCCAGCTGATCAATCACAAATGATTTTAACAGAATTCTCTGAGAAGTTACACTGTCGCTCTCTTTTTTAGCTCTGCCATCTACATTGTCATCTTCTGCGGATAAACGGATGTAAACAGCTGTTTTTCTATGATCTGTCATCTTGACTGCGCCTCCTTCTCTTTCTTTAATTTCTGTAAATCTGCAAACTGATCGTCATATACCAGCTTGATCTCATAATCATACTTACCATGGATAATAATTGAATCCACAAAGGCATCTGCCATTTCTTTTGTCAGCTTACGCTTTGACATATAAGTATGTATCACTTTTCCCCATCCTTCCTCGATATGATAATCCTTGGAATACCGTACCTGTGCCGCCAATACTACATCCAGGCGGTTCTTGATGTTTTCTATTTCATTGGAATAGATACGGGAAAACTGCATGTATTCTTCTTCTGTAATCAGACGTTCCGAATAATCCTCATATAAATCAGATTTACGCTTGCTGATCCTGCTCAACTCCCGCCGAAGTTTCCCCACTTCCTTATCCAGAAGCAAATACTGTGTCTGGTTTCTGGAAGCAGAATTCATTTCACGGATCAGTTTCTCTGTATCCAATACGGCTTTCATATGTGACTGGATCAGGCGAAGGACGTCTTCATCCACGTATTCTTTTTTGACTCTGTGCCCCTTACACTGATTTCCTCCGGATTTATGGTTCGCATCTGCACCACAGATATAATAAAATGTCCCTGTTTTTTCTCTGGACAACACCATGCGGTTCCCACAACCCCCACACCTGATCTTGCCGGTATAGAAATTATGATTCCGAATGGCTCCATTATTCAGCTGATGCTTCTTTTTGTATGCTTCCGTAAATTCCCGGATTTTTTCCTGTACCTGCCGGAACAGTTCTTTATCAATAATTCCTTCGTGGGTATTCTCAGCATAGAGCCACTCACTCTCCGGTAGATTTCTCTGCTTGTTTCCTTGAAAAACACTCTGCTGATATTTTCCATATACAGAATCTCCGGTACAATGGACATCCTGAAGTACACGTTTCACTTCATAATTATTCCAAGGTTTGGATCCCGGTGAAGGCTTTTCGCCTGTTTTATAATATTCCCTCTGCAAAGTCGGGGAAAGGATACCATCTGTATTCAGTCTTTTTGCAATATCGCTGTAGCTGCATCCATCCATATACATAGTAAAAATTTCTCGTAAATGTCCGGCAGCCTCCTCGTCAACTACCAGCTGGTGTCTGTCCTGTTCTGATTTCCTGTATCCATAAGGTTCCCATGCACCAGTAAATTTTCCTTCTTTCCACAGGGCTTTTTTGGCACTGCTGCTCTTTTTTGCAAGGTCTTTGGAATAAAACTCATTGATGATATTTTTTAAGGGAACTGTCAGATCCACTCCCTCACGGAAAGAATCAAAGTCATCCGTCACAGCAAGAAACCGCACATGAAAAAACGGAAATACACGCTCAATATAATTACTTGTCTCTACATAATTCCTTCCAAGTCTGGATAGATCCTTTACAATCACACAGTTAATTTTTCCATGCTTGATATCTTCCATCATCTGCGTAAAACCAGGACGGTCGAAATTTGTACCAGAATAATCAGAATCCTTATATATTTCTGCAACTGCGATGTCTTCCGTATCTGCCACAAAGTTTTTCATCAGTTCCACCTGGGTTTCTATCGTTCCTCTTTCTAAGGTTTCTTCTGTTTCCATTGAAATTCTGGCATACAATCCTGCCCGGAACGGTCTGCTCACCTCTGTCTGGACGGTTGCACTGCTGACTACTTCCGGAATGTTTTTCCTGCTCTTTCGTGCCATTTTATACAACCTCCTTTACATTGACCTGCAGATTGTTATCATCATCTATTACCATATCAACTCCCATAGCAGGTAATTGATTCAGCAATGTCTGATAACAATCATCAAAATCAAAAGTGATCTCTATATTCTTTTTATCATATACTCTGATTTGCCTGATCAGTTCTACCACCACAGTGCGGGACAGTTCTTCAATATCCTGATATTTCACAAAATAATCCAGCCAGGTATTGGCTTTGTCTGCTTTTTCCAGCTCGTTATCCATTTCTTTCTGGATCGCACGGATACTCTCTTCCGCATTTCTAAGCCGCTTTCCATATGCTGCATGAAGCTCTACATAGTCTTCTTTTGATACAATGCCCTCTTTCATATCCGAATAGAGCATCATCCGTAACTCCTTACAGCGTTCTTTCTCCTGCTTTTTCTTCTCCAGCCTGTCCTGCAGCTTTTTCATATTGATCTCCTGAAATGGCACAGTACCGATAAATTCCAGGACTCTTTTCAGGTGCAGGATATTCTGGATATGCTGTTTCAACATCACTAATACGGCATCTTCCAGATCCTTTTCCGGTATTCTATGACTGGAACAGCGTTTTGTTTCTTTATTTGTGGAACATAGATAATAAGCATATTTTTTTCCTGCCACAGTAGAAACCTTTCTTGTCATAGGTGCTCCACAATCCGCACATACAGCAATTCCGGATAACAGATATACCTGCTTTTGGTCAGGTGAAGTACGTGTATCCATGCCAAGAAGCCTCTGAACAATTTCAAAATCACGGTCACTCACCAGAGGTTCATGATTTTTCTCAATCCGGATCCAGTCATCTTCCGGTTTCACATAAGTCTGCTTCACTTTATGGTTTGGAGTTGTCCTTTTTCCCTGTACAAGGTTTCCGATATAAACCTCGTTTTCCAGTATCCTGCGGACCGTAACGGAACTCCAAAGTGCCTGTTCTTTCTGCCGGAAACCTGTTTCATAACGACTGCCGCTGCTTATTTTATACTCAAATGGGGAAAGAATACCCAGTTCATTTAAACGATTAGCGATCGCATCCTGACTCATTCCCTGCAGCTTCATCTTAAAAATATCCTGTACTACACCGCCCGCCGATGGATCAATCTCTAATTTATGCTTATCTGTCTTTGTCTTCCTGTATCCAAATGCTACAAACGGAGTCACGCACTCGCCTTTTTTCCTCTTAATCTCAAGATTACTCCTGATCTTAATAGAAATATCACGACAATAAGCATCGTTGATTAAATTTTTAAATGGGATAATGATTTCGTCTGCCTGATTCTTTCCCTTAAGACTGTCATAATTATCATTGATGGCAATAAAACGCACACCAAGAGCCGGGAATAATCTCTCGATATACTTCCCGGAATCAATATATTCCCTTCCAAATCGTGATAAATCTTTTACCACTACGCAGTCTACAATCCCATGCCGGATATCTTCCAGCATTGCCTGGAATGCAGGGCGCTCAAAATTAGAGCCTGAGTAGCCATCATCAACTCGGACTGAAACAACTTCAATATCTTTTTTGTCTTTCAGGAAATCCAGAATCAAAGCTTTCTGGTTAGAAATGCTGTTACTTTCCAGTTTTGCTGAACTGGAAATATCGCCATCTTCTTTAGATAATCTGACATAGATGGCGGCATGATAGATTTTGTTGATATTCTGATACATATCTTACCTCCTTTTATTACGTCAGAAAATCCATGTAATAAAAGGGGGCTGCATAATTTGTCCTTACCGACATTCTAACACAGTCCCCTCAATTTTACCAGTACTTTTTCAGACACTCAGAAGCATATTCTCAAATGCCTGCTCCATAGATATACCGTTATTTGCAAATCTGACTTTTACTTTCATATTACCGATCCGGACCAGATAAGGATTTCCTACTTTATTCAGAAAAATATCTCTCCGTTCCTGAAGCGATTTATTTCTGTCTGTTTTTATCATCCGTAGATCAGTCATTTCATTGATATCCACATCACTGAAATCCTGATCCAGATAATTTCTATATTCCTCTGCTGTCATGCCCTTCTCCTTCCATTCCCATCTGAATCCGTACTGCTTTCAGTACCCGATCCAGGCTCCACTTATTTACTCTTCCGCATTTCTCAATAATACATTTTGTAGAAATACTCATAACCTGTTCAGCCAATGCCAGGCTTCCTTTTCGGATCCCTGTCATATCGTACTTACTGATAAATACATGTGTTGGCAAATACCGCTTCTTATATATTCTTGACGTCAGCGGAACTACTGTAATGACTGAACTGTATGTATTAGCTTTGTTGTTACTTACTACGATCACCGGTCTTACTCCACCCTGAACCGAAGTTGTCGGAAACATACCGAGATCCGCCCATAAGATATCTCCTCTTCGAATCGTCACTTGTCATCTCTCCAATCTTTTTTTATTTGTAAAGCATCCCTAGCGCTATATTGGCTCCACAGGAATACGGCAGAGTTCCTTTCCAAGATGGAAAGCTCTGCCGCATAACCTCTATAACCAATTTGATTATTAAACAGTGCTCGCTCGATTCTATTTATCCTCGATACCCCGAATCGTTACTCCTGCATCTGCAGGAAGGGAATAATAACCTGTCCGAATGCTATACTCCGGACCACAACCCAAAAACTCTCGTTTCCAGGCTCTGGCAGTTCATAGGTTTACCAATTACAGACTTCTCAGGGTCTGCAAGTGTATCGCATCTCACACATGTCATCGCATTACCAGCCTGCCGACTGGCTTTGGTCAGTGCTTTTTCGCAGCATTATTAGCTCTAAAAATGTTTTTACGTCTTATAATCCTATAGCGGCATCTTCCTCGTGCTCACTGTATGAAATGTCACGTCAGTTATTATTGGATATTCAGTTATCACGGTGCGTTTTAGGGAGTCCTTAAAGCTCCTCTAATTACTAAAGTCAAATGACTTCGGAAGATGCAAAAGATTTTGAAAAATTTTTTAAAAAAATTTATTCATATACATTTCACGCATCTTATTAAGAATGGATTTCAGCTTGTATGACAGCATCTGTCTGGAAATTCCCATAATCTCTGCCATCTGTGTCTGTGTCTTGTTTTCAAAGAAAATACCGTAAATAATCATGCGTTCCTCGGAGTTCAGCTGATTGATCACTTTGTGGATATCCTGCTGTTCCATTTTTGTCAGCACACTATGCTCCACATCACAATTCAGATCCGGAAAATCCTCTATCATAAAGCCTTCTCCATCAATGGACTGACCACTGTAAGGTACTTCCCTCAACATCTTGTCCACGACCTCTCCCAATTCGTTTTTGATTTCTACCTTTTTTGCCTTGCTGCTTCTATAAAAATTGTTCATCGCATACGCAACCTCTTTTGTAATCTCAATCATCTCTCCATCAATATTTGCGTAATACTTTCCTTCATAAAAATATGGGTGTTCAATATACATGTCCGTTCCTCCTGAATTTGAAATCTCGTTGCTTGTTTCAAATCCAGAAGGCGGACCTCTGTTTAGAATCATGCCTGCTCCGCCTTTATCCTGCCGGGACATACCCGCAGTTATTGGCTGAGAAATTCAGGCACGAAAAAAAGCCCCAGTAGTTTTTTTCTTAACTACTGAGGCCTTCGTCTCTTTCTTATATTCAGTTATCTATGCCTTCTTTCATCAGCATAATCATTGTATCAGGATAAAGTTCACAAAGTATCCGCAATACATTCCTATAAGTTCACATCATTATTGAAATCGTACATATTTCAGTATAAAAAGTTCACCGTGTTATTCTTCTACTTCTTTTCCATCTATATATAGTTGAAATTTATCAGGATTATTGACAACATCATAGTCCTTTCCATATTCTACAGGTCTGTATTCGGCTGTCATTACCGATTCCCCATCTTCAATATCCTCTTTCCATAAATAGATGTTCATATCAAGACTCGTCGCATATCCCCTGTCTGTGGAGAATTTTGTCGAATGAAAAGAATTCTCCTTGTACATCTGCAAAAGTTCTCTTGCAAACGCTTCTCTATCCTCAATATTTTCCCGGTTAGCTACTACGGTTAGATTTTCATCCTGATTTATGGAAAATGTTCCTACTACATCAGGTTCACCTTCCTTATGACCAGATTCAGGTTTCCCATAAATACTTCCTGTAGCAATTATCAAGATGACTGCTCCTGAGATTACTGCAATTATCTTTCTTTTCATATTTTCATTAATTTCCTTTTAATTGTTTTACTGCGTAATTGATTACTTCTTCCGGTGTGGGTCTGTCTCCGTTAAGTGTCATTTTCTTCCATTCTTCCTGCACATCCGGATCAGGATTATCAAATCCTGCATCTATGGCTATCTGCATTTCTCTGCGTACCTCTTCTGGTGTTGTGTTGTACTTTTTTGCAATTTTCTCATAAATAGTTTTCTCTCTCATTCATTTTCCTCCAATATATAAGTAGAATTACACATTGTTCTATAGAACTAATTTAGCATATTTCTATTATCATGAAAAGACACTTTACAATTTAAAGCGGAATAAAAAGTCAAAAAAAAGAAGAGCTACTTGCTCTTCCCATTTTGTCATATTACTCTTCCAATAATGTATGAATTACTTTGATAATTTTTTTCTGCTCTTTGATCGGAAGTTTTTCTATTTTCTCTGTCAGCTCATTGGTAACACCTGTAACTGAATGTGCCACAACATCAATCAAAAGAGTATCTGCAGAAACATCTAATGCATTTGCAATTGCAACAAAGGTATCCAATTTTGTAACTTTCAAGCCTCTCTCTATTACACTCACATGCGTCGGACTTAAATTTACTAATGCAGCCAGTTCCTCTTGCGTGAGATTTTTTGCTTCTCGTGCTGATTTGATTCGCTGTCCTACTGCCTTCAAATCCATCGTAACACCTCCTCCAGAACGAATAATCGTTCTGGATTTAGTATACTTGTGGATATCTTAAATATACAGAATCGCAAAGCCAAGTTCTAATTCTACAGAACTATATTTCAAGATTTTCTTTGCATATTCGTAAAATAGAGTTATGATTGAAGCAGCTAAATCAAAGGAGGTATCAAATCATGAAATCACATAAATACTGGTCCCTAGGCGCACTTTTCTGTATGTTGGGATGCATTTATTCTGGAATCAGAAAATCTATGACTGCACATAAATACTTTGCCTATTCTTCATTGCTTTGTATGGGCATGTCCATTTATTCCGGTCACAAACTGGTTTCTCCAAAGAAGAAAAAAATCACTGAATCAAACAATAGTGAAAATAATTGAACAAAAAATTGACCTCTATTCATCAAAGACAAAGTTGCTGGAGAGTTTTTTCCCTCCAACAACTTTCTTCATCTTTAAGCCATTGAAACACAATACTGTCCAATCAACTTCATCCAACTATTATATTTATTCTTTTCACACACCTTTCGGCAAATTTCATTTTCCATCAGTACACAGAACATCTTATCATAATCAAATGCCCAAACAGCACCATTCACATGGTTTTCCACTGCTTTCTGATCTATGCTTTTCAAGCGTGTGACCATTTTCTCAATTTCTCCATTTCCCAAGTTACCGATATTTTTGCAGATAAACCGAAAGAAATTCAACGTTGCATATTCGTCATGCCAATGGAACTCTTCTGGATTGTTTTTTATTTTACTGGCTCGCTGCTGTTCTTTGATTATCTGAGCAGCTACACCTTTCATCGAATCTTCGTATCTCATATTACTCACCTACTCTTCCTCTACGCCCAGTGACGGTTTAAATCTTTTATCCTTTGCCTGCGGTACCACGATCTCATAAAAATAAAATCCTAAATATCCAAGGGCCTGCTTCTTCATCTTATAAAAAGAAGTCCTGCCTATTCCCAGTTCCTGCTGCACTTCCACATCTGTCTTATTGTAATGACTGCAAAAGCAGGAATGAAGAATTTCACTGAGTGTCACACCATTGGGAGCATAAAATTTCACCAGTGTCATTCCCCGATAGATCATGTCCGACAGTCCATAAATAATCATCAGGTTATTCATCTCCCGGTGCATCTTTGGCACGTTCAGCTGATGATTATAAATGCTCAGGTAGCTTAACGCATATGCCATATCTTCATTGATCTTCTCCTGGCACTCCATATCCAGTTCTTCCAATACGACCTGATTTTCCAAAATCAGCTTCTGGTAACTTGTCATCAGTTCTTTAATATCAGTATAATGTCTTTCGATTGTAACTTCCAGATAATCCTGTGCATGGCTTGCCATCTGGAAGGTAATCTCTTTCATTGATTTAATTGCATAATCTCTGTCTGTCATCAGTTTCAAAATCTCCTTATCATCATCACACTAACTGGCGGTCTTTCAGACCAGTTCGCTTTCCCCATGATTTTGATGGGAAGCAATTACTTACTACAATTTGCAGAAGCGGATATCCAAAAGGCATTGTGGGAGTTGCCTTTGCTGACCGGAATCCATCTTCTTATGTAAAACCTGCAGGAATATAAAGGGAAAGTGACTATCCCTGCCGGTTAATAATCCAAATAATATCGTCTATACCTATCTCTCCTTATGCTGTTTTTCTCTCCATAAACCATTTATCCACTTCGTAAAACAAATGGCTTTCCTGTCCCTGTATCATACAGGTGTACATCATTCCTACACCGCCTGCCTTTCTGCTGGCGCATCGCTCGATTTTCAAAATTCTGTCAATGCTATACTTTCTTCCATCCTCCCATGTAAAAAATATGGGAACCAGCTGTCCGTCTTTCCGAAACTCTGCCACTACATCTACATATACTTTGTTCATGCCGACACCTCACTATAAAATCTCGATTGCTCTTGGCGATGCCGGAATCCTTCGGATATATCCGTTTTGCTCCAACTGCTTGATTCTGGAAAAAGCAGATGATGTTGATTTCACCCCGATCAACTCTCCAAATTCCCGAACTGTCGGCGGATATCCATGCTCCTTCGTATAATTCAAAATACACTGATAACTTTCTTCCTGTTTTCTGGTTAATGCTTTTTTCAAATCTATCCCTCCAATTACCCATGAAAATAACTGTGTGGATGGACCGTGTGCGTACCAGCGTCTAAGTGGGATAAGACTTTATCCTGGTACATTGCCGCTCGCTGTATACTGAAATATCCAAACCGTCGTCTTATCTCATCTACAGTACGATCCAGCTTCTCTAACTTTTCTTTTTTCTCCTGATTTCCAAATAAATCCAACTGCACGGGAATATCATCTAACACAAGATCCGCAGCTCGGATTCCCAGGCTTCTAATGGGATGTTCCCATTTGTAATTATCTTTAAATAGCTGAAATGCTGCAGTTACAATCTCATTTGTAATATTCGTTGGCTGTCGTAAATGTATCTGTCTGGAAAAACTATACAATCCATTATCTCGAACTGTAATTTCTACTGTTTTGCATTTAAATCCATGTTTCCGCAATCGTGCAGCTACACTTTCTGCCAATGCTATTTGAATGATCCAAACATCCAGATCATTTTCCAGATCTCTCGGTGTTGTGGTGCTATTACCTATCGACTTTACTGGAGCTTCATACCCTTCCTTGCAAACCGGATCTTCATCCCAGCCATTTGCGAAAGCCCATAATACATTTCCTATTTTTCCAAAATGGCTCTCTAACAACTTTTCGTCTGATTCCGCAAGTTGCCCGATTGTCCGGATTCCAAGTTTTTGCAATTTCTTATTTGTCTGTCTTCCGACATAAAGCAAATCTGACGCAGGAAGCTGCCATATCCTGTCTTTATAATTTTCTCGATTAAACTCTGTGATTGCATCCGGCTTTTTGTAATCTGAACCAAGTTTCGCATAAATCTTATTCCAGGAAATTCCAATACTCACTGTTACTCCAAGTTCGTATTTAATCCGATGGCTGATTTCTCTCGCAATCGTCATTCCGCTTCCTTTCAGATTTCCACTATCTGATACATCCAGCCAGGCTTCATCAATTCCATATGGCTCAATTTTATCTGTATACTCTGAATAGATTTCCCTTGCCATTTGAGAAAATCGCAAATATAAATCCATCCGTGGTGGTACAAAAATAATTTCCGGGCAAACCTGTTTCGCCTGCCATAATGCCATTCCGGTTTTTACTCCTTTTTTCTTGGCAATATAATTTGCTGTCAGCACAATTCCATGCCGGGCTTCCGGATCACCACCGACTGCCAGAGGCATTCCAGCAAATTCCGGATGATGTAGCATTTCTACACTGGCATAAAAACAGTTCATATCACTATGCAGGATCACACGCTCACTCAAACTTTTCACCTCCCAGCTGCTTCCTTCAACATAATGTCTTATCAATTTCTGTATGTTTAGTATATATCGACATTTCGGAGATAGTCAAGTAACATCTTGGTTGTATTTTCTCCATCTCGGAGATTATTGTTGATTTTATTTCTAACATACGGTATAATGCATATAGAAAATTCAAATAGAAATGAGGCGAACAAATGCGTGATTTCGGGGAAATATTAGCAGAAAATAGAAAAAAGAAAGGATACTCTCAATCAGATCTGGTAAACCTGCTTTCTCAGGAAGGTATTCAGGTCACTACAAAAGCACTCTCCAAATGGGAGAACAATGCACGAGAACCAGCTTTACATGTTTTCCTGACACTTTGCCAGTTACTTGATATCGAAGATATATATGAATCCTTCTTTGGAGAAAATCCATATAACATTATGAGTGGATTGAATGAAGAAGGCAGAAATAAATTGATTGAATTTGCTGATATTTTGAAAGCTTCTAAAAAGTTTTCTCCACTGTCTGCAAAGATTATCCCATTCCATCATCCTGTAGAAATTACCTGGGAACCAGTTTCTGCTGGTACTGGAAATTACCTGGAAGATTCTGTAAAAGAAACCTATGACGTAGGACATCTTGCTCCTGAGCAGACTGACTTTGGTGTGCGGATCTCTGGTGATAGTATGGAGCCACTTTATCATACAGACGATGTTGCATGGATTCAGAAAAAAGATTCTCTTGCTAATGGTGAAATTGGAATCTTCTATCTCAACGGCAATACTTACATCAAGGAATTACACGATGAGCCAGATGGTATTTATCTGATCTCTTTAAATCAAAAATATCGTCCTATCCAAGTTTTGGAATCTGACTCTTTTAAGATTTTTGGAAAAGTAATCGGGAAATGCAAAGGTGCAGAAATTCCAGGATTTCATTAGATTTCAACAGCAGGTTCATGATCCTACTGATAACAATAAGCAAAGGAAGTGATTGAATGGCAATCAATAATACATTAAAAGATATTCGTGAAGAACGGAATCTCATTCAAGCAGATTTGGCTGAAGCCATAGGTTCCTGCAGCCAGACGATAGGCCGCATCGAACGTGGAGAACGAAATCCCTCTCTTGAGATTGCAATCCGGCTGGCACATTACCTGAAAGTGCCTGTAGAAGATATTTTTCAAGTTGAAGACTGAAGCACAACAGCCAGAAAACCGAGGAGTAAAATCCCCGGTTTTCCTTTTGCTCAAAAATCACTGTAATCCACTTACATTTTCTTCTTTTCTGCCTGCTCCGTCAATCAGGTCATAGCTCATATCCAAAAAGTCCAATGTCTTCGCTTCACTGACTGAACCATCCAGTAAAATCGTGATCCAGTGCTGTTTATTCATATGGTATCCTGGTAAAAATCCATAAGTCTGAATAATCATGCTGGTCATTTCTGGATCGCACTTTACGTCCATGATGGCAACCAGATCATTTCCCTCTAATCCCAACTTAGATTTCTCAACTGTCATGAATACTGCATACCATTTTCCATTTTTATGACGAAGTACAGCACTGTCTGGCGATTTACTCCATAAATATTCCGGAACTGTACCGTACTGTTTCTGCACGTATTCAAAGATTTCTTCCGTCTTCACAATCTTTTCAACTCCTGATTCTTCTGATATCCTGTCCATAATCATACCACATTTTTGTATGCCATACTACCTGCCAAATTCTTTTGCATTTCTCTTATTCTTCTGACTTTATCTAATAGAGGGGTAAAACAGCAAGGACAGGAAGTGTATATACACTTCCGAAAAACCAACAATTTAGGGAACCCTGCCCTAAATTAAAAACTCAGAAGTCACTACTTCGAAGAACCAATGAAAGGAGAATCTGCCTATGGCAAAGAGAAAAAGAAATATACAAATTTTGTTTTGTGTTTCCCCGGAAGAAAAAAAGCTGATTCGCAGAAAGATGATTGAATCAAAAACAAAAAATATGGGAGCTTACCTTCGTAAAATGGCAATCGACGGTTACATCGTCAACACCGACACTACTCCGCTAAAGAAACAGTATGAGGAAATGCACAAGATTGGCGTAAATATCAATCAGATTGCGAAAAAAGTAAACAGCACCGGAGATCTGTATCCGGAAGAAATGCAAGAATTGAAAGAGATGGTGAAAGAATTATGGCGTATCTTAAGATCTTCCCCATTAAAGTAACAGACAAGAAAGCTCTGGACTATATTACAAATCCAGATAAGACAGATGAAAAACTGTTAGTTTCCAGTTTTGGCTGTTCCCCGGAAACTGCAGATCTTGAATTTTCTATGACAAGAGAAATGGCAAAAAAGAACGGTATGGATAAAGGTGATAACCTGGCATTTCATCTGATCCAGTCGTTCAAGCCTGGTGAGGTTGATGCAGAAACCGCCCATCGCTTAGGGCAGCAATTTGCAGACGAAGTACTAAAAGGAAAATATGAATATGTGATCAGCACCCATGTTGATAAAAATCACATTCATAACCATATCATCTTCAACGCTGCAAGTTTTGTTGATCATCACAAGTATGTTTCCAATAAGCGGAGCTACCATAAAATCTGCCGGATTAGTAATCGTATCTGCCATGAAAATGGTCTTGTCACCAGTATGCCAACCGGAGAAAAAGGTAAAAGCTATAAAGAGAACCTGGAATATCACCGTGGAACCAGCTGGAAAGCCAAACTGCGTGTTGCTGTAGATAAAGCTATCTGGTCTTCTATCAACTATGAGGAATTTCTACAAAAGATGCAGTTAGCAGGATATGAAGTTCGACAGGGAAAACATCTGTCCTTCCGTGCACCGGAACAGAAAAACTTCACTTATATGAAATCTCTCGGAAGCTATTATTCGGAAGAAAATGTCCGTATCCGTCTGGTTAAAAATCGTAGCAAAGCGAAAGCTCCAAAGCATCTGTCCAGAGAAGCTCGCCTGTATATCAATATCTCCACGTATGTTACAACCGGCAATCGAGAAGGCTTTGAACGATGGGCAAAACTCAATAATCTGAAAGAGGCAGCCCGCACCTTCAACTATCTTTCCGAAAATAACCTGCTGAATTATGAAGATTTCCAGCAGCATCTTTCTGATGTTAATGCTTCTGTTAAAGCGGCTGAGCAGAGAATAACGCAAATCAACAATGATCTGAGCACGCAGAAAGTCATTCAGAAACACTGTGATTCTTACCGGCTCTGTCGTAAAGTGATTGAAGATTGCAAATCTGCTAAAAATCCAAAAGCATACAGGACCAAACATCAGGCAGAATACCAACTCCACGATTCACTAAAAAAAGAGCTTCAGGATCTCGGTGTTACCAAAATCCCAAGCTCTAATAAAATCCAGAAGCAAATTGAAAATCTTGAATCTGAACAGGCTGCTACTATCCGGGAAAAACAGGAATTGCAGAAAAAGCAAAAGACACTGGAGATCATTAGACAGAATTTCACCGCACTGCTCGATGCTCCCATATTTCGTGAATCTATTGAAAACAAACGAGAAAACAGCTTATAAATGTTTGAGGTGTCCTATAATTTGACACCTCACTACATCTTGCCTGTCCTAATAGACTGAATAAGTTTTTGAATAAATCTCGATAATTTGCAGATGAATATTCACTCACTTTTTATCTACTCTAACAAATTCTTGTTTTCTCCATTCATATATTTCAAAATAATCATTGATTCTTTCTTTTTCTAATTTATCAAAAAATCAAAACTATCATAAAGAATTTTAAATATTCTGCTATGATAGTTTCGATTATGTTATCTACAGAGTACTATACAGTTAAACAAAAGTGTACCTCTTAACTCAAATTACATAGGCCTGCTTCCTTATTTGTTCGGTTTTTATATTATAAATATGCAGCATCATAATATGTAACCATTTTGCATAAAATAGTCTCTATTGTATCTTTATATGTATTCAATACAGTATCATCATCTTTTGATAAATCATTGTATTCTATTGTTTTGTTAGTCGCTATCGTTCCTGTAATTTGATGATCCAAGCCATAGTCTATATTAAAAGTGTATTGTTGCTCATCGTAATTCAAAAGAATATTACAAGAGAACTTCTCATTTCTATATGTTGAAGTAATCTGTTGAAGATTAAATCCGAATTTCATAAATGGTAATTTTTGATTTGGCAACTCATATATTATATCTTCATCGTACAGCACATAGAGTCCATTTTCCAACTCAAATCCCAAACTTTTAACATTAGAAACAAAGCCTTCCTCTTTTCTCACTGCATTTATTTTCCAAATCCCCAAAACAGCTACATAAACACATCCTATAATACAGAAAATCGGTAATATTCTTTTTAAAGTACGAAAAATTTTTTGTGTCATATCTATTTTGCTTACAAATTTATGATCCTCATTTAATAATGAATCCAGAGAGAAATTATATGTATTACAAATAGTTATGATCAGCTGTAAATCAGGCATACTTTTTTCATTTTCCCAACTTGAAACAGTCTGCCTTGTGACACCAAATTTATTAGCATACTCCTCTTGCGTCATATTATTATCTTGCCTTGTTTTCTTAATCATTTCTGCTATGGTCATTGAACTTGTTTTTTTACCTCCCGTTAATTATCATAATCTCTCGGAATCTTTAGCTCAGTAAAATCAAGGCTTGCAGATTCCTTTTTTATTAAAATCCCCTACTTTTTTGTCCAAAAAGTCTTGACAAATCGCTCAAAATTTGCAGCGAAGCCGATTGAATATATTTTATTTTCATCGACTGGAGGGCGATTTTTATGTTACCTGTTAATTCCGGCGGTCATACCGCCTATCAAACTTTTGTACTCGAAAACCTTCGTAAATATTATCCGGATCCCACTGTTTTTGCTAAATCAACATGGGACATCATCGAACGTTTTTGGAATCTCGATCTTTCTTATACCGATGAACTGCTCCGCGGCAAATACTCTGTCTTTGGTCCAAAACCAAGGACTCCTTCCTGTATGCAACGTTCTTATCTTCTTTCCATTGATTTTAAAGTCCATTTCCTTACCGATTGGGCTGCTCAATTGAAGATAAATCCACTCTATGCAATCCTCAGCGGATTCCAGTTTGGTGATACTCCCGGTGTCGGCACTTTCTATGACTTCCTTGACAGGCTTTAGGATTCTGATTCTGATAATCTTTCTCCTCATATCCATCCTATAAAAAAGAAGAAGGTCAAAAAAAACAAAACAAAAAGGCGATAAGGCAGAACCCATTGGAAAAGTCACAGTTGAACAACTTTTCCAATCTATGGAACATTCTTCTTTTTCCATAGATGAACAGCCTTATGCTTCTCTTTTCAAGATTTATGATCATGAATTTTTATCGATCTCCATATCCAAAGGATTGATTGATATCTCCAATCTTTCCATTGCCGGCGATGGAATGCCTGTTACAACATCTGCACGCGAACGGAAGCACCGTATTTGCAAATGTTCCAAAAGTGGAATTACTTCCTGCCATTGTGACTGTTACTTTTCCCAGCCTGACTGTGACATCGGTTATGATTCTTCTAGAGAATGCTTTTACCATGGCTACCACTTATATATATTGGTTGCAGCGAACTCAGAAAGCGACCTGCCTTTATTTCCTTTATTCAATCCTGCATCAAAGCATGATTCTCATGGGTTTTTGGAAGCTTTTACCATTGGAAAAGATGGTGTCCCTATCTGCAAAGCAGGACGAAAAATGAATCATGGCGGTTCTGAGCCTTCAAAGACACGGTTAAAATTCCGTTGTCCGCTTGCCAGCCGTAAATACGGATGTTCTTGTAGCACTCCCTACTCAGACTCCAAATATGGGAGAACCGTTCATCTTGCAATGAAAGATAATCCAAGACTGATCAATTTTCCGCCTCGTGACAGTGAAGAATGGAAACTGGAATACAATGCCAGGACTTCGGCTGAACATTCGAATAAACGTGAGAAAATAGACTTTCAATTAGAAAGCGGCAGAGACACCGCTCAACTAAGATGTGGTACTGCCGCCTGTATCACATCCTCATGCTTCAGCATTTGGATGTCTGGAATTTGCCCTTTGAATCCACCCTAGCAAAGTTGATTTTAAATGTGGCATAATCCTTTGATCATTATACACTATTTTTCAGGCATGGCGACAGTTATGTCTATTTTCCATGTTCTTTTTTCTGTTTCGAATCATATTTACTTTTCAAAGTACACATTTCGGCTGTTACCGATAATAATCACTCAGGATTCCGAGAAATTATTATCTGATTATATTCTAAATTATTTTCTAATAAATGTGAATGCTTATTTTTATGTAGCTTTCCAGTGCTATCAATAAATAAAACTATATCATTATCATTTAACAGATTTGTGTTATGCGAAATAATTATACATGTTTGTTCCAAGAGTTTTTTTCTTATATAATCTATTATAAGATTCTCACTTTCAAAATCCAAATGACAGGTTGCCTCGTCAAATATATATATTGGAACATTTCGCATCATAGCTCTAGCAAGAGCAACCCGCTGTTTTTCACCACCGGACAAATTAGTGCCATTCTCCGATAAATAGCTATCTAAACTAAGAGATCTGGAACTCATCATTTGACTAATTCCCATTGCCTCAATAACTTCATCGAATAATAGTTGGTTACAATCCTTTTCCCACATTAAAATATTTTCTTGAATTGAACCTGAAAATATTTCGGATTCCTGAGATAAATATAGGACTTGTTTTGATAAATCAGAAATGTTTAAATTTCTGTCATTCCCCCATACGATTTCCCCTTTATTATATTTTACCAATCCAGCGATTGTTTTTGCTAATGTTGATTTTCCGCACCCACTAGAGCCCATCAAAAAAACTTTTTCACCTGCTTCTATGGTAAAAGAAATATTTTTTAATATAGGAACATCATAGCCATATGCAATATCCAAGTTATCTACACATATTTTTCCACTAATTTCATTATTGCTTTCTGAAATTTCTGTAGATTTATTATATGCAAATATATCTTCTATTCTACGGAACGTAAGTATTGTTTCTTGCAAAGATGGTAGAATGCCAAGTAAATTTTTAACCGGAGATAGGAAAAAGCCTATAAAACTTTCAAATGCAAGTAGCGTACCTAACGACATATTACCTGCAATAACTGAATAAATTCCATATGCTAAGATTATCAACATAACCATATGTTCTATTGCCCTTAAAGTTTCCCCTAAAATTATGGATAATTTGCTTAAAATATACTCTTGATTTTTTACAAATTTGATTTCCTTTCTCATTTTCTTCATATAATTGCTGTTTTCAAAACTCTTTAAAGACATTAAATTCTCGATTGTTTCTTTTATGTGTGTTATTAACAAAGATTCTTTGTCCATAATAGTTTTACTTAATTTAAAGAGTTTTTGTTTAGAAATAACAAATGAAATTATATAAGCAGCAACTATAACCAAGACCAAATAGAACATAATAGGACTAATACCTATTAAAATAATTGCTCCGGCAATCAAAGAAATACATTCCAAAACTACAAAAGAAAATACGGAGGACATGGTTTCAACAACTACAGATAATCTATAATATCTATCCAGAACACCTCCACTTGTATAATCGTCCTTTTTTTGAATAGAAATATTTAATAATGATTCCACAAATTGATTTTGAAGTGTAATTTCCAGCTCCATTTTTAAGTAAGCAATAAGTTTTCCTTTTACTATAGACAAGATACTTACAAGTAAATAGCATCCCCCCATCACTATAAAAAAAGATTTTAATTGTGGTGTAAATGTCGGAATGCCTATTTCAATTTGATCAATTATATTCTTATATAAAAAGGTTGTAATTACACTAATTGCCATAAGTATAACCGAAAATATCACTAATAAAGCAAGGAGCTTTTTCTGTTGAAATAGAGCTGTCCAACATACTGACTTTTTAGGTAGCACCACTCTATCTATTTCTAAAATCTCCGTAATAATTATAGCATAACTTGACCATATTAAATCAAAATATTCTTTTGTAATAATACGTTTTCCTTTATTCGGATCCCATAAAAAAACCTTACTATTATTTGTCTTATACAGTACGACATAGTGATATTCATCATCTTCATTTATCATAATAATAATAGGCTTTTTCTCTTCAGATAATAAAGAATACAACTCTATATTAGTGCCTTCAACCGCCAACGATTTCATTCCGATAGTACGAAACACTTCTGTTATTCCGTATAGGCTTAATCCATCATTACCAAGAAATATATTTTTTCTGAGTGCTGTTTCATCGACACAAATTTTTAAAAACTTGCATATAGTTAATATACACGCTAATCCACAATCATTTTCATCATGTTGTAAACAACCTCTCATATTACTTTCCTTCTTTCTAAATACAGAGAGGGTTGGAATATCCAACCCTCTCTGTATTTGCTTATTGCGGTTACTGACAACTACTCTTTTCACAGTAGAACACGCTAACCTTATCTGCATGAGCTGGATATTTCGCTACATGAGCATCAGCTGCTTCTCCGGCTGCTGCATAAGAACTATATGCTTTACTTGTAAAATTAGCCCAATCTCTACAGATCCAATGATAGTGTCCCTTGCCCGCTCTAATTTCCTGTGCTTTCTCAACTGTTAATGCTTTCATACCTTTGTCTCCTTTCTTCGAAGTTTGATACGTACAACTATTACACCTTCAAGATAAACTATTTTCCATAATTACTCAAGCAAATACACCCTTACATCCATGTCAAATAGGCTTTACATCCGCTTATTCCCCACATTTTCTATGACAAGTAAGGATAAATACTTTCTTTTTATGATTCCTATATTTATCTCTATGCCTATCCGCAACTTTACCTACTTCTGATAGGCTGCAGTAATATGGCTTACTGATAAAGTTAAGTTTGTCAAAACATACCCAATGAAAATGAGCATTACCTGCTCGAAGTTCTCTTGCTTTCTCTGTGCTTATAACTTTCATATGATTACCTCCCTTAAAAATATTTTTATTAATTTAAATATAACCCCCGCACTAAAATAGAGAAAGAAAAACCTTCTTTACATTATGTAAAATCACTCTTTTATTCTTATTATCTACAATGTAAATACTTCTTTGCTTTACTTTTTATGCTTTTCGCCATCATAATATAGTCAAAGGAGGGAGTTATATGATATTAAAACTTATGATTGTAGAAATCAAACGGTATCTAAGATCTTTATATTATCTGGTCGTACTATTTATTCTATTTTTGATTCACATGCTTGGCCTAAAAGGAGGTGTGCCATTTTTATTTTGGGGAGATGATTTTTTAGAGAATGTAAATTTTATCTGTATAGTTCTTTCCCTTTTAATGTCAGTCTATATTTGTAATGAGTTTTCTTATGGTACAGTACAAAATAAACTTTATTTAGGGTACAAAAAAAACCAAATTTATATAGCGGAAGTAATTGCTTGCAGCGTATGTGGAAGCAGCCTTGTATTACTTGATTCTTTATTTTATCTATTAGGTTGCCTTCTTAGGAAACAGGAACTTACTCATTCATTCTCATATATTATGACTAATACTCTGATTTTTATGATTACAATTGGTTCTGTTTCTGTTATTATTTGTAGTTTTAGTTTACTTGCGAAGAAACGTTTGATAACGCAGTTCTTACTTGTATTCTTTGCCATATTTCTTATAAATAGTGGTCGAAAAACCCTTGCTACATTAACAGACTACGAAAGTGTATTTGTAGAAATAAATGAGGAAAACGATCCTGCGTCAAAAGATTTAATAGAAAGTTTTACAGAAGAACTAAACGCTACTTATCGGACACAATTAAATATGAAGATTACCTTATCCCCATATGCTCAATGTAACTTTTCTTCATATATAACTACAGAACGGCCAGAGGATAAGCCAAAACAATCATTTTTATTTAAAAATCGTGACTATCATATAGACTTTGTGATTGCTGATGTCATTCTTTCACTGTTCATCATTTTAGTAAGTGTAAATATATTTAAAAAGCAAAATATTTAAAGGAGGAGCCTTATGAATTACATTGTAACAACAACCAATATTACAAAACAATACAAGGATACAACTGCATTGAATAACGTATCTGTTCATATTCCTAGAGGTTCTATTTACGGATTAGTCGGGAATAATGGTGCTGGAAAAACAACTCTTATGAGACTATTATTAGGATTACAAAACCCTACCTCTGGTCAGATAAAAATCGCTGACAACATAAAAACGGGAGCTATATTAGAAACTCCTGCAGTATATCCGTATTGGTCTGCCAAACGAAACTTGAAATATCAGCTATCCTTGATAAAAAATCCAAAGTACAGTGTTTCTGAATTACTTAAAATAGTAGGATTAAAAGATACACGTAAACCACTTATACAGTATTCCCTTGGTATGAAACAACGTTTAGGGCTTGCATTAGCTCTTGCTAATCAACCGGATTTATTATTCCTTGATGAACCATTAAATGGCTTAGATCCTTCCGGGATACGTCAAATTAGAAATTTAATTAAAGCCTTGAGTGAAGACCACGGAGTAACTATAGTAATTTCAAGTCATATTCTTGATGAATTACAAAAAATTGTCACTCATATAGGATTTCTGAAAGACGGAATTTTAATTCATGAATGTAAAAATAGTGAAATAACAGAAGAATCATTAGAAGAATTCTATTTCGATGAATTTGAACAGTAAGGAGGAATGGTTCATGAATAAATTATTACGTGTCGAATTATCACGAAGACTAACTTCTATAATATACATTGGTGAAATTATACTATTATTAGTTTATAATTTTTTAGAGATATCTGGATCAACGTATGGTTTTGAAGTTAATATACCATATTTCCTTTTTAATAAAACTACATTAATATGTATATTTATTTCAATAAATGTGTCTCTAAAACTTAGTCAAGAGTTAGACAATAGAACTATTAACAACAAATTATTTTGTGGTTATAATAAATCGACATTTTACAAAACAGAACTCCTCGTTGGAATCATAGAAGGAACACTTTTGCTCTTAGCTGATACAATATCAGTAATATTACTTGGAATATTCCAGAATTATGAGTTAAATATATCTTACATTGATTTATTTATTAATTTTATAATAGCCCTTATAATCATCTCAACTGTGGCAATAATTTCAACAATACTCTCCGTTCTAATAAATAATAGAATTTTTTCTATATTTATTGTAATCGGTTTAACCCTTCTGCTTTTATATGGTGGAAAAGAAACAGTGCATACTCTAAATCAGCCAGTACAAACCACTCTATTTAGTATCGATGGGGAATTACGAGATAATCCGCTTTATGCTGAGGGCGCAGAGAGAACCATACACAATATACATCTATTTTCTTCTCCATATGCACAAGCAAATTATGTGCCTTATTTGCTGCATGAAGAAAAACAAGAAAAGTTTGATAATTCATTGATTCTAAAGAACAGTCCTTATCACCTGGAATTTCTAATAACTGATATATTAGGAGGGATATTTTTATATCTCCTAGGAAGTTATTTATTTAATAAACGCAATCTACAATGAGATTGCACATTTTAAATTTGCAAAATCAGAATATTGGACACAAGCCTATGTTGCGGAATTAGTAGACCGTGACTCCCATACCATTATGAATATTGAGAACAAAGGTCAATATCCCAGCTTCAACCTTTTTGTTAAACTCATTACTATGTTTGACGTTTCAGTTGACCAGTTTATTCATGCGGACGGAGGGGCAAGGTCAAGCTCTTGCAGAAAGCACATTGATGTGCTTCTGAACTCCATGAATGAAAAAGAGCTTGTCGTGATAGAAGCCACAGCCGAAGGCATTAAGAAAGCCAGAGAAACGGAGGTTCCAGAATAAGAGCCTCTGTTTTTTTGCGCCATTTTAGGGGCTGCCGCTAAGTGGCAAGCAATGCCTCTGTGGCCACAAGTGGCACAAAGGCGGCTTGTTGGGGCTCGCCCCAAACCCGTATCTTCAGGCCAACATGGTCCGAAGTGTCAGCGTCGCTTTGCTCCTTGTTTTCATAATCTCAACGCTCCTTTTCCTGCTTTCTTCCCGGTTCAGTGTAGCCCATCAAAGTGTCAATGTTCGCCTTGATCGTGACGATCTCCTGCATATCCCATCGTGCCTTTTGATATTCCCCATAGAACTGTTTTTTCTTTGCTGTAAGCTTACGGCCTTCTTCCTTCAGCACATCTCAGTAAATGAAGCTCGTTCTCTTAAGCAAACTTCTATTGTGGCTCTTTCATCAAGAACCAGATGTACATTCTTAGCCATGGTATTCTCCTTGGATAACGCCATCCGGACTCTATTGCAGAGCCACAACTATAACTAGATATCAAGAGGTTTGCAACACTAACTTCTATGATATATTTTGCAATACTAAGTGCCAGTTTTTGAATAGACTGGAATTTAATTTTCCAATTCACCAATTATCGAGATATCCAATACCTCTTCCGCCTGCTGTTCATTATAACATTCACTCCATATTTACGCATAAAAAAGGATGCAGGGATTGACTCCCTACACCCTTCATTAGAATTATAATGTTACACCTGTCTTACACCCCGATCAGCCCCTCTCTCAGGCTTATCTTTTCCCTGCTTTTCTTGAATAATCCTCATATTAATCTCAAGTCGTTCATGAATGGATAATTTCTTATCTTTTCCATCTCCCGCCTGCTTCTGCTGTGCCGGTTTTCTATCTGTTTTTCCTACATCCTTAACAACTGCATTCGCTTCGGTACTTGTTACCCTCTCATCTGCTCTTCCTTCATATCTTTCTGCTATCTGCTGTTCTCGTCTCTCCTTCACACCTTTTTCCTCCAGATTACAAAAACTCTGCAGATACGGAAGCACATGATTCTGCATGTCTGTCAGATCTTCCATATACTTTTGGAACTCTTCACTTCCTTTGCCTTTCTGGTAATTGATCCAATACTCATCTGTAAAAAAGTATAAACGATATTATGATTGTAATCTTCATATTTATTTTACAGTGTCAAAATACCCGATAATTCCTATGCATACGTCTTTCTTCATTGGCGACCACAGCGTTTGCAATTTCATTTTATACTTCTGACTATTATTTTCCACTGTCGCTTTTATCTGCACAGAGATTTCTTTATTTTGTACAGATGTCTGGTGTAACAAAATCCGAATATATTGAACATCTTCTTCATTTACTCCGAATTCTTTGAACAGATCAATTTTCGGATTATTTCTCTGACATAATATCTGCCGTTTTCCATTTAATATAGTGAGCTGACCTGAAACCGCATTGTAATCAATCGAATTCATTCCACTGTTCGATTTGAAGAAATCGATTTTTTCCTGCATGACCTTGAATTGTCCACATTGTCCGTCCAGGATCATTTGAATCGCTGTATCATGATCAAAAGCTTTCTTATAGCATCTTTCACTTGTAAGCGCATCATAAACATCAACAATCGATACCACCTGTGCGGAGATTGGTATTTTTTCACCTTTCAATCCATCCGGATAGCCCTTTCCATCCCATCTTTCATGATTCCACCTGCAGATTTCCCATGCGGTATATACCAGTGGATGATCTTGTGGAAAATCCATGTCCTTAATTATAGCCGCGCCAAGCTCACTATGGGTTTTCATAATCTTAAATTCTTCATCGGTAAGTCTGCCTGGTTTATTCAATATTTCTTCCGGAATACGAATCTTACCAATATCATGAAGGGAAGAAGCAGTTGTAATCAAAGCAATATCTGCCTCTGTCAAAGGATAAGCATCTGTTACTTTTACCAGTTGTCTAGCATCATCTCCGTTGCTGTTTTAATATGCAGGATGTGTTCTCTGCTCTCGCTGTTACGGGATCCCAATATATTACTCATAATCTGGATCATGATATTATTATTTTCTTCTTTTTCGTAAACCTGATCATAAACCACATTGATTCGCTTCTTGCAGTACTGCGCGAACTACTTTCTCCTCATAGAATCCTTTTTTCCCTTGTATAATACTGTCAATATCCGCTTCTTCCAGCAACACATCATAATCCGCACGCATCCGAGCTGTAATCCGGTTGTAAAGACTAATGATTCCCGTTTCCATAGAGTCACAGATCTCCATATCCTCAATTCCGGAACGGAACATCAGATAATCTGTTGTAAATCCACCAATGTCCACACCTACTACTTTAGGGTAAGAACGTATCTCCCGGTGCTGCAGCATAATCGCCGCATAATCCTGGGGAAATGCCATAACATCTGTGATAGTTACATGATATTCTTTTTGCTTATAATTAAATTGAAGCATTTCTCCAGTTCCCCGGAAAAACGTCTCATATTTATCATAGAGTTCCGCAAAATGCTTCGGCGGCAGTCCTATTGGCATTTGAACTTGGATTAAATCACCTTTTTCGATATTCGGGTTTAATTCCAGTTCCTTTGCTATTCCTAAAAGTGTCAATAAGAAAAATCTTTGATCGGCAGTCTTATCTCTCTGATATGGAATTCTCCGGTTACTCGGCACATAAAATTTTCCGTTATACTCCAAATAATCAATTCCCCTGCCTGGGCTAATATCACTTTCGCTGATTCCAGTCGTAAATACTGTATGAACCGTTTTGATATTTCTGTTTCCATGGTCGATTGCAATTCTGATTCGCTTTATCATATAGAATCTCTCCTTTTTTCTTTTCTACTTATTACATACGTTTTCTGTGCGTGAAACGCAAAATAATAAGTAGAAAATCATAAAAAGACCTTCTATATTATTATATGTAAGTTCTCGCTGTCATCCCTTATCCTTTTCATGATGCTGCTTTAGTTTAAAAAAGGATTCATCACTGACACAGTGTTCAATACGGCAGGCTTCAGTTTCCGCTATATTTGGGCTGACTCCAGCAGATATAAGCTGTTCCTTAAAGAATTTATGTCGCTCATAAATTTTCTCTGCAACTTTTCGCCCTTCCTCTGTTAAAGAAATAAAGTGCTTATCGCCCTTTGTAAGAAAACCGCCGTCACATAAAACGCTAACTGCATGAGATACACTAGGCTTTGATACTCCTACATAGCGAGCAACATCTACTGAACGTACCTCTCCTATTTTCTTTTGAAGTACTAACACGGCCTCTAAATAATCCTCTCCCGACTCATATAGGTGCATTTAAATCCTCCAAACATATAAGTGTAGACTATTCAATACCCAACAACCAGTTGGGACTTTATCCTCCCATTGTTTAAGCTGTATAATAATTAGGCATAAATCTAGCTATGTATCCTGGATCATATGTATTTAAAAAACTCAATCAGCCCTTCATTGCCACCGTTCATTTATCCAAGTCGAACTACCATCGTTCGTTTGAGTTCACAGAAAATAGCGTCAGGAACGCAGAAGACTTTTTAACTAATTAGCAACTATACATTTACTTACATTTCAACGTGAACGATTTCCACCACTTTTTTAATCCAAACTTGACTTCTGATCATTTTCTCTTTTACATATTCTATATTTTTCAACCTCTTGTTTTTTGTTTTGAATAACCCCCAGAATAGTTTCTGCTACAATAATCCAATCAGGATCTAACATCATTGCATGACATATATTTGGAAAAATTACAGTTGTTGCCCCTAAATCATTTCCCATTTTAACCAAGTCATTTAATATAATCCCCCTATCCGCAAAACTACCAATAATTATTATTTTTTTATCATTCGGCAAATATGGTAATATAAATGGTTTTAACAATTGGATAGATAGCTTAAAAGAGCCTTTGGCAAATTTTTCTTCGTAGTTCTGAATAACACTTTTGTTTAATCGATTCGAGAAATAAATATCCGATAAATTATATGAAGAAATATGTTTACCAAAAATACTAATATAATTTCTAAACATACCTCTATTAGTAGCAGGCGCTAAAAGTACAATTTTTGAAGAAATATCTGGAAGTAAATCTAATAACTTTAATGCTATAGCCTTCTCTCTCAAAGGCAGTGTATCAATATCCAATCTTCTGCCTTAAAATGTATTTCCTCCCTTATTGGGTGTCCGAATACATTTTAAGGCCATTCTAAGAAATTATTTTTCATTCTATTTCACACTTAGACTTAATTTGCGAAAGAAAAAAACTCTGCAATACGTTTTTTATTATCCTCTGTCCATCTGCCACTCCATACCGTTTTGCCATGCTCAATAAACACAAAGTAATTACAGCATTTTGCAATCAATTCCGGATCATGAGTTATAATAAACAATGTTTTCCCCATATCGCTAAGCCTTTGCAAATTGTCAGCAACTTCCAGCATATGATGATAGTCCAGACCACTAGTCGGCTCGTCAAATACCAAAATTTCTTTGTCCGATGCAATTGCACTTCCTATTGCTACCCGTTGCTTTTGACCACCGGATAATGACATCGGATGCAGTTCTTTATACTCTAATAGATTCAAACTGCTAAGTATTTCCTCCGTTTGGTTTTTATCGGTCTGTTCGTCCTGCCCTTGCATACTGAGCATAATTTCATCAGACACGCTTTCCGTAAAAAGCTGATGATTTACATCCTGCATGACCATATAACACTTTTTGATTCGCTGCTTTGCTCCCAAAATTTCTTTTCCGATTTGCAGCGTACCTTTTGCCGATTTCTCCAATCCACACAAACATTTTGCAAATGTGGTCTTTCCTGCTCCATTATCTCCAAGAATTCCTACAATCGCTCCTTGCGGAACGGACATTTTCGGTATATTCATTGCTTCTATCTTTCCATATGAGAACAAAAAATTTTTAACTTCAATGGAACTGTCTCCTATAACCACATTCGGTATGTTGCTAAAGCGAGCTGGATGAAGGGAACGGAGCCCCATCGTCCGAAGCTGCTCTTCACTAAATTGTGCAAATGCAGTGGCAGACATATCCTTTTCAATCCGGCCATTTTTTAAGTAAATCACCCGGTCTGCAATATCCATCAAATAATAAAGCCTATGTTCTGCAATAATAACCGTCTTGCCCATCGATTTCCATTTTGCAACAATGTGCTTCAAATCAGCAATCGTAGCCACATCAAGATTCGAGGACGGTTCATCCAGCACGAAAATTTCCGGCTCCATAGCAGAAACAGATGCACACGCTATTTTCTGTTTTTCGCCGCCAGAAAGGGCGAACAAGCTGCGGTCAAGCAACTTTTGTATTCTCAATTCTCCTGTAACCTGCCCAATCCGCCTATATATCTCTTCCTTTGGTAATCCGATGTTCTCACATCCAAAAGCAATCTCCCCAGTAGTATCCACATTAAAGAACTGGGAGCGTGGATTCTGAAATACAGAACCGACCACCTTTGAAAGCTCGTACAGCGGTGTTTTAGTTGTTTCCTTTCCGTTTACCAATACAATCCCATCCAGTTTTCCCTCATAGTATTCTGGTGTCAATCCATTAATCAATCGGGTAAGTGTTGTTTTACCGCAACCAGATTCTCCACAAAGCAAAACTATCTGTCCATCCGGGATTGTTAAGTTTAAATCATAAACACCGCTCTCTCGCTCTGTGCTTTGATAAGTAAAAGTGACATTTTGAAATTCAATCATAGATTTGCCACCTCCTACAAACAAGCCCACACCAGCAGACCAGCCGAAAGTACGGCAATAATGAGGTCATATACTGTAAAACCAATGTGTGCAATACTCGTTCTGTGTTTTAATCCCCCTAACCCTCTGGTGAGTGCTGCCGCTGATAATTCATCCCCAATTTTGACAACAGACATCATCAACGGAATTACCCGGTATTCCAAAAGTGCAGTAGGATTTTGCCAGAACTTCTTTGTTCCAAACTGAATTTCACGCATCCGCATAGCGTCCGTAATAGCTGCCGATTCTTCCCCTAATGTTGGAATAAAACGAAAAACAACAGTAATCGGAATGATGAACGCCTCCGGAACATGCCATTTCTCCATAGCAGCCACAAATTCATCGGTGGATGTAGATTCAATAATGTAATAGCCCAACATAAAAATCGGGAATAAACGAATCACCATTGCAACTAGCAGCACAGAAACCATGTTCAGGATTGCCGGCAATACATACATCCCCTGCGTCAGCTTTGCTACAATTGCCAAAGCGAACAGCCCTCCATAAATGAGAGCCGTCCGCATTTGGCGATTAATCAATAGCAAGGTCAACGGGATTATCGCCACCGCAGCATCCATCGCAAGATTCTCATATACAAAGAACATCAACATTGTAACAAACGCCATAAATAAGACTTTTGTACGCGAATCAAGATAAAAGCCTTTCTTTTTGGGTGGTTGATAAGCCTCGTACCGTTCCATTAGACAATGCCTGCCCTTTCAAAATGTTTTTTCAACATCTTACGTCCAAGCAATGCTCCTAACAGAGAGCCAATGAATATAATTGCTATTGCGGCAATTCCCATCCATGAAGGCATATAATGGGCTAACTCGCTTGCATACTGTTCCCCCATAGATGCCTCTACCTGTGCCATATATGTATCTGCCATCACCCACATTGGAGCCTGACAACCGATCATACCGCAGGAGAACAACCAATAACCAATCACATCCACTTTAAAGTTCTTATATTTTCCCGCCTTTAATACCAAATCAGCAATCAGTCCAAATACAACGTAACCTACTATTGCTGTCCATGTATATCCCATAAAGAACCAAAAAACGCCACAAATCACAGACATAATTGTAACCATACCAAATTTCTCAGTCTTTGTCAGAAACAACATAAATGGGATTCCAGAAATCAGCGGAATCAATACATACAAGAACGGATAAAGCACCGGAATTGCATTGAGCATACCTGCAACGAAAAAGAATACGATGTAGATAGCGGTATAAATACCGACATTGATAAGGTCTTTCGCTTTGAGCTTTTTATTTGTTTCCATTTTAGAGAACCCTCCTTAAAATTTGTTATTTATCTATTTGACTGCTGCAAAACAGTACAAATCCTGTTTAGTTGCCGGCATTCAGCTTCCAGCCGATTGCCTCCTTACGCCCAAGTACAAAATCAGCATAAATGCCCTGCTGTTTAATCAAATCGTCATGTTTACCCTGCTGCACGATTTTTCCGTTATCCACCACCAGTATCTGGTCTGCGTTCCGCACCGTTTTCAGCCTGTGTGCAATCATAATGATTGTTTTATCCTTTGTCAGTTCCTCAATGGCTTTCTGCAGGCGATCCTCGTTCTCAGGGTCTACATTTGCAGTTGCTTCATCTAAAATAACGATAGGCGCATCTTTTAACATAGCCCTTGCAATGCTGAGCCTTTGCTTTTCACCTCCGGAAAGAGAAGCTCCTCCCTCACCGATAACCGTATTGTAACCGTCAGGAAGCGCCTCGATAAAATCATCACAGCAGGCTCTTTTTGCTGCCGCAACAACTTCGGCATGGGTAGCCTCCGGTCTGCCAAACTTAATGTTATTTTCAATCGTATCTGCAAAAAGATAGACATTCTGGAACACCATGCTAATCTGCTCCATCAGGGATTCCAGCGTGTAATCCCTCACATCTTTTCCGCCAATCTTAACCGAGCCGCTATTTACATCCCAAAACCGGGCAATCAGGTTACAAAGCGTTGTTTTGCCGGAACCAGAGGGACCGATCACTGCGGTAGTGGTTTTGTCTGGAATCTGCAAGTTGATTCCATGAAGAATTTCTTTGCTTTCATAGGCGAAATGCACATCATCAAATACAATGTCATGTTTCTTCACAGCAAGTGCTTTGCCGCTTTCGTCCATCTGCTCCATGTCCTCTGTCTGTAATGTTCTTTCGATGCTACTGTCTGCCAGACGCAGCATGGAAATACCCATTCCGAACAGCTTGATCTGCCCAAACACCAGAAATGACATAATAATCACCATCAAAGTATTAACTAATGTCATTGTTCCATTTATCCAGAACACAACCGCTGCCAGCATCATGCCGATACCCGCAATCTGCAATACAAGCTCCTGAAAAATCGTGTAAGGCGTCATAAGCTGCTCCATACCAAGATTGCTTTTCCGGTTATATTCCAGCGCATCCTGAAGATTTTTATCGCCCCGCCCACTCAGGTTAAAAGACTTGATAACGCCCATTCCCTGCACATATTCCAGAACAGTTTCAACAAGAGCCGTTTGAGATTTTTGCGAGTTAGGCGCAATGACAGCAGATTTTTTCTCCATAGAAGATACAACCAGCAGATACACGATGATTCCTGCTGCGGCAATCAGCCCGATCCTCCAGTCAAAAATTAAAATCATTATAGTAAACACAACCGTTCCTATAACGCCGCCTAAAATATTTACCAATGTCATAGGAACCAGATTTTCAATATTGCCAAGTACCGTTGTACATACTCCAGTTACCTCGCCCAAACTGTTCTCGTTAAAAAATCCCATAGGCACACTTTTTAGGCGGTTCCCAATAGAAACCCTCCGGTTAGCTGCCATGAAATAGCCGGCGTGTGTCTGCTGTAATTTTGAGAAACGGCTGGTAACTGCATTTCCAATAATGCTGACGACCATAAAGGCAAGGGAAATCCAGACAGTTTTCATATCCTTATCTCCGTTTGTCAGTGCCATTACCACAAAGTAAATTGCACCAATCTCAAACATATGGAAAACAGCGTTCAGAAAACTTACCGCCACGGATTTATTGATATTGCCTCTTTCCTCACCGGAAAACTCCCATATTTTTTTGAATGTACCAATCATGCCACGTCACCGTCCTTTGCCCCAATATGCGCCTGCCACATGGATTCATACAACGGGCAGCTTTCCCTAAGTTCCTCATGCCTGCCGCTCGCCATTATTCTGCCATCCTTAACTACCACAATTTTATCTGCGTCCTTAATGGTTGACAGCCTGTGTGCAATAACAATTACCGTTTTCCCTTTTACAAGTTTTGCAATGGCTTCCTGTATGACCGCTTCATTTTCCGGGTCTATATATGCCGTGGCTTCATCCAGAATGACTATCGGAGCATCTTTCAGCATCGCCCTTGCAATGGCAATCCGCTGACGTTCTCCGCCGGAAAGATGCGCCCCTCCGCTACCTACCTTTGTGTCATAACCCTTTTCAAGTTCACGGATAAACCCGTCACAGCCTGCCGCCCTGCAAGCAGCCTCTATCTCTGCATCCGTGGCCGACATTCTTCCCATTCGGATATTTTCACGGACAGTTTCATCAAACAGAAAATTATCCTGAGATACAAAAGCCGCCTGATCATACAACTGCTTCAGAGGAATTTTCTTTTCATCCACGCCGCCTATTGTCACTGTTCCGCTTTGCACATCCCAAAAACCTGCTATCAGCTTTGCAATAGTCGACTTGCCTGAACCGGACGGACCTACCAGAGCCGTCATGGTTCCAGCCGGAATTGCAAGGCTCACATCGTGAAGTATTTCTTTATCTCCGTGATACCCGAAAGACACATGGGAAAGCCCTATATCCATCTTTCCAAATGTGACGGTTTTTTCTTCATGCTGTTGTTCCTCTGCAAGAAGAACTTCATCCACCGATTCCACCGTTGTTCCCACTTGTGCAAGCGTATCCACAAAATTCATAGCAGCCATCAATGGCCCCGTAATACCTAAAGCCAAAATGACGGTTGTAATAAATACTTCTGCTGACAAACTTCCCCCACGGTAAAAAACAAAACCGACGGGGAGAATCGTAATCAATGTGGCAGGTACAATCGAGTAAGCCATCGACATACCAAACTGGCTTTTTTTCATCCAGTTATAGTAATATTTCGCATTGGCTTTCACTCTGTCTGAAAATTTGGCATATGAACTTTTTCCCTGGTTAAATGCCTTAATTACCTCAATGCCGTTAATGTATTCTACAATCGTTTCATTCATTTCCTTTGTTGTTCCGACAGCTCCCTCATAGTCCTTACTGTAAGAACCCATGACCGTCATTAGGAAAACCATGCCTGCCGGAATGGAAACAAGCGACAGGAGCGCCATGCGCCAGTCAAGGATAAACAGGTAAACAATAATCAGTATCGGCCCTGCTATATTTGCCGTCAGCTCCGGAAACAAATGCGCCAGTGTTGTTTCCATACCGTCCACCTGATCCACAATAAGCTGTTTCATCTTCCCACTGGACATATCTGTCACTGTTCCAAGAGGGAGTTTCGGCAGTTTTGCCAATATTTTTTGGCGGATAGTTTTTAAAACGGAAAAGGTTGCCTTATGTGATATGGACAGCGCCAAGGTATAAAGCAGTGTCCGCACTAAATAGCCTGCCATCCCAATGCACAGCCATTTGAAGTACAATGACATATCCCTATTTCCTTCAAGCAGATTCACAATCATCTGCGCCGCAGCAAAGTATGGAAGCATCCCGCCTAAGACACCGAGAAATGCGCTGATAACCGCACAAATCAGTCCTGAATGCTGCGATTTTCCAAGCTCCCAAACACGGAGTAATGGATTTTGTTTTTGCATATAGGTTCCTCCTTGATAAGTTAGTTTTCGCTAACCATATATTAAAAAAATATAGTAGCCAATAAGAAGATAACAAAGTGTGCTAACAAAAATCGCAAACTAAGTTATCTATCAGGCAAAAAAGTGTGGCCTTTTATTCAAAGACCATGCACTTTCCGCCAACCGGCTGTAATAAACTCTGCCAGTGTATGCGTTGCCTGAATTGCTTCTTCTTTCGTGTAGTCATGCAGGACTGTTTCAAAGATACAGGAGTAATAAGCATGATTCAGCATATGCAGCTCTTTCAGTCCAAGCCGTTTATATTTAATTCCCTTTTCTTCAAGAACATCGTACATTTTCAACGTGTCCTGAACTTCTTTTTCTACCATCCAGTCAGTAAAGTCAACATATTTTGTTCCATCCGCACAATGCAGAAGAAGTTTGAACGAATCAAAGTGGCTGAAAATAAATTCAATAAACTCGACCATTGTTTCAACCGAAACATTCCACAAATCAGTCATGTTGTCAACAGATATATAATCAAAGCATCGCTCTCCTGCAGCATCATACCTTTTACGAATCCCCTCGACAGCAGGCTCAACCAATGCCGAGAACAATGCCGCCTTATCTTCAAAGTGCCGATAGTATGCTCCAGTCGTAATCCCCGCACCCTTGCAAAGCTCCCGAAGATTTGTGCGTTCATAGCCATTTTTAAGGAATAGCTGCTTTCCACTTTCTAAAATCTTCTCATGGGTAGTCTCATAAGTGCCAACTGCCATTTATTCACCTCCTTGATGCGCCTGTGTGCTAACATAGTTATCATTATAATTATCCCCACTTTTTTTGTCAATAGTTTTTTCTATAAATTTGAAAATTAAATCTGCTATATTTCTCCAATCCGGATCAAGCATCATATCATGACATACACTATCTACAATCTTCAACTCCGCGGTGTGTATTTTAGCATTGTCTTTAACTGCCTGCAGAATTACACATTGGTCATTATATGATCCAATTACCAGGGTTGGAATTTTTCTAACATATATAGAGAATTTTTTTTGACGTTTCATCATGGCATACTCAACCTTTTTTGACTCTTTATCTAATAATGACATATAGTATTCTTTTTGTTCTGAATCTAACCTTTCTGAAAAAAGAATATACTCCAAATTATTTTTTCTCTGCTTTTTACTCATCTGTAGTAATTGTAAAAAATTATTTCTTACTGGCATTGGTGTAATTAAAACAACTGACTGTATTGAAGAGTATATTTCTTCCAAGCACATCTGTGCGATTCTGCATCCCAATGAATGTGCTATCAAGATAATTTTTCCATCAATTATATCTATAGTCTTTATTAGATCTTCTACCATATCCTTGACTACTATCTGATCAACATTTTCTATTCTTTCACTGTTACCGTGATTTCTAAAGCTCATAGCATAAACATTATATCCATGAGCATAAAAAAACGGTATGAAATGTTCTTCCCAACACCATGCTGCATGATATGCTCCATGCACAAATAAAATGGTATTCTTATTTAACAGACTTACTTTTTTTATAATTTCCAATTGCATAACAAGCATTACTCCTTTGTACAATAAAAAAGTTTCTGTCCCAAAACCTCCAAATATTCACCATATCCTGGAAACTCTTCACTATTACAAAACCCATTTTCTTCAAGAATCTCCAGCCATTGTTTTCTATTCAGAAACATGGTATTTGTCGCTTTTCTCTGATCCTTTGGTTCTGTCATCATAAAAGACTGCGTTATGAGGATATCCGGAACATCCTCTACAGTTTCTATGATAAGTAAAATTCCACCTGGTTTCATTACACTATTTATCTCATAAATGCACTTATCTGTATTAACAGAATTATTCAATACTCCCACCGCTATCACAATATCCGCTTGGAAATTTGAGGGCAACTGGCTTGAAAAAGCTTCATCAATATCTAATGTTTGATAATGCATCTCTATTTTTCCATCACACTCCTTATATCGCTCTTTAGCCCTTTGTAAAAAAAATCTGGAAATATCTGTATAAAAATATACAATATGCTCTTCAAATTTATTCTCGCGAATATCGCTCAGTACCTTATCGGACGTTGCTCCTGTGCCGGCACCAATTTCGAGGATTGTTGCATTTGCATTCTCATATAAATATCCCAACACTTTTTTCGACAGAGAATGGTTCAAATATTGCAAAATCTTTGTCTCTTTATAAAGTGCATCTGCATATATATCTTCTCCCTGTTCAAAGAGCAATAGCGTTGCCTGCTGCTCTTTCTGAATCAATTTGTCCCAATTCTTAATATTATTAATAATATAATCCAAAACTAGAGGAGACTCCAATTTCCCTTTCCAAAGGTATTCTACTTCTTCCCATCCATATTTTAATCCTTTTTCATATATCTCGATTTTACATACATAAATCCCATCGGTTTCAGTTACATAATTATACTTTTTCAACAGTTCAATCCATCTATATATAATATCATTATTGTCCGTATTTACCGATAGGCATTTTAGTATTTGATTTAATGTGCAAGGAATATCTTTTAGTAAAACGCCTTTTTTATTCATATAGAATAATATTGTTTGTGCCAATATTTTTTTTCGCATCTCTACGCTATATTGTATGTATTCCTGACTAAAGTTATCGAATATATTTTCAATTTCACTCTCTGTTCGCAGATCAAGTAATTCTTCTAGCAATAGAGGATGATATTCCTTTTTACACTTTAACGAAAAATTTAATTTACTTAAAAGTTCTTGAGAACATCTTATATTCAAAATCTGTTGCTGCATTTTTGACGCGACATTTTCTTGCCGTTTAATATAACGTTCAGTCTTTTTTATTTCGGAGGCCAATGAATTACTATATACAGTATTTATATAGCAATCATAATTCGCCTCTCCATCTACAGTTTGAATAGTCGGATGAAACAAATACCCTTTTGAGTTCTCATTATTACTTATTTCAGGAAAAAAACCTTCCCAAATAATCGGGCCCAAATATCCTCTTAGAGAGAGATTTCCTCTGTCTGTTTGAATGTTAAATTCAACGCTTTTGGCTGTATATTTCCGTTCTAAACCATAATAAATTTTCTTATCGATTTCAAAGACTACTATCTTATTCCTTAATCTACACCAAACCCATTCTTTGCTATCCTGTTCAACATGTTGCTCAACTGTCATTTGTTGCATATTAGGTAAAAACATACCTAATATTCTAACAGCTGCATAAATATTAAAGCAATTAGTTTTAATTTCTATTTCAGCCGCCGGATCAAATGCCAATAACTTTTTTGCGATATCTACAAATATTGAAACCTTTTCAAAATTAAGAAAAGACTCATCTTCAATCACAAATTTGTTGTTTCTCTTAAACTCACGAATTACGTCCAAATAATTCTCCACATTCCACAAGCCCTGGCAAAGCACATTTACCCCCTTCTTTGCCAATTGTATAAGAATTGAATAGTTCGTATGATCCGCATCCAAACAAATTAAATCCGTATCCACACTTATGTTCTCAAAATTCTGAAACACTTCAGTATCACTATATTCTTCTACAAGCCTCTCCAAAATCAAGCCCTCTTGCAATGGCATCATATTTAAATAGTCAAACCACTTTCCACAGGCTGCCACTTTCATAAAATCATCCTTTCATGAAAGCCCCATGCTAATTCCAATTCATGAGGCTTTCTTATTTATCTTTATACCCTGTTTGCCAAATCAGAAATATTCTCACTTTGAAGAATATCATCTACAGTTACATCACACCCTAACGTTTTGCACATCTCGTCTACGAGCCGCATTAAAATTATTGAATCACCACCCAAAGTATAAAAATCGTCTTGAATACTAATATCTTCGATTTCAAAAACTTCTTTCCATATTTTCATAATTTCTTTTACGATAGGCTTTTCGATTTCTTCTTCATGAGTATCTTCTTTTTTATCAGGAGTTTCTACACTTGTTTCACAATTCGGAACGACAAATTCCATATATCCATCATGAGTTAATACACCAATAATGCCAGTATCGGCCATTCTCCCATATAATGGATGTTCTAAAATCTTATAATATGTTTTATTTCTATCATTCATTATTTCACTTTCGGAAACATAAACCTGTCCTTTTACATCTGGCGGGCATAATTCTTGTGCATAATCCAAAATCTTAATTTGCTTCAAATCGATATTCTTCAACAGATCCGGCACTACACTTTTTGTAATTATTTCTTTGGTAAGTATATTACCCCATACTTTTGTCACAAAATCATTTGTAGAATTTGCCTTATTGTTTTCGCTTATTCTTTTAATATCTTCCACAAACTCCAAAAATATCTCATCAATAATACAAGCTTCAAACAATTCATCTACTACATCCCAGGAAATATGCAATCTGCCTCCCATCTCTGTAATTTGATTATCCAAAAAGACTTGTGGAGTTTGAGAAACAGCATATTTAATACTTCCTAAACGTTCAAAATAATTTTCCGGGCAGTCAAAAAGTACGCAGGTAAATACTACTGGTAGAAGTGCTTTTCCAAAAACCCCTCTTCTTTTTGCCAGTTCCCTCATTATTTCAGTACCATCAAAAGATAAATGATCTAGCTCTTTCATTATTTGTTCTTGAACCCTCTCCGCCGATTTCCAAATATCCTCTTTAGCAAAAACAAGATTAAGCGGAAGCAGTTTTGTAAAATCACCGATAATTTTTTCAGTATTCTTTTGCTGTCTCTGAAATACTGTTAAATTTAAAAGAACTTCACTTTGATTTCCCCATTTCGCCATAATCCTTCCATAAAGAGTACATAGTAATGCCGAAGGAGAAACTTTGTGTCTGCGGGCCGTTTCCTTAAAATTCCCCCACAAAACAGAATCAATAATCGCACTTTTTCTTACAATATTATAGTCCCTACAATCAGCAAGTTTCATCTTCATTGGTATCTGAGGATAACTTGATAATGAGTCAATTTTATTTAACCAATACGCTTTATCTTCTTCATAGCTTTCTGAATTCTTTTGGTTACTTATATTTTGAATATACTCCGCATATGAATACTCAATTTTTTCAGCGTCAGATTTTCCTTCAAGCGTATCTGCTATTTCTGTAAAAAGAATTTGCATACTATCGCCGTCACATACCATTAAATCCAAACTTACCATTAAGATCCGTGAATTCGGAGATTCTATCATCTGGAATGTGAATAGCGGCCATTTCTCATGGTCATAAACTTTATGCGAAAGTATCTTTCGCTGTTTTTGCAACTCTATCTCCTTTTCTTCATCATTTTGGCATTTTGTCACTATAACAGAATAATCCGGGACATTATTCAATATCTTTTGTCTGCCGTTTTTATAAAAAATGGTCCTTAAAGCATCATGCCTTGAAACCTCTTTACGAATTGCATACTCAATCTGATTAGCTGTGTACTCTGTTTCCGCTTCAAAATAATAATGCGCATTGTACTTCCCCAATTCATAATTATCATTTCGTCCATTCAAATATGCAAGCTGAACTCCTGTTAGCGGAAACACATTCTGATTGTCTTGTTTACTTCCTGCGGAAGTTGCTTCATCCTTTTTGCTATTTTTAAACGATAAACTAATCTTTTCAACTTCTTTGCTAAACTCAGCCACATTCTTTGAATGAATCACTGTTAAAAATGAAATTTTTACTTTGAAATTGTCCGCAATTTTACGGACTATTCTTTGTGCTTTTATCGAATCTCCGCCTAACTCAAAGAAATCATTTTCTGGTTCAACATCACAATTTAGAACTTCCGACCATATTTCAATAACTTTATTTAAAGAAGGATTCCGCAGATCATCTTGTTTTTCATTATGCATTTTGTTTTGTATTCCAGAATCTGCCATGCTTTTTAACATCTTACGATCTATCTTTTCATTAGTATTTAGCGGAAAGTCATCAACTCGATAATATCTATGCGGGTACATATAAGTGGGTAGTTTTTTTCTGATCGCACGTTTTATTTCAGCTATATCTAACTCTTCGCCTTTATAAAAAACTACTATTTGATTTTTATAATTAACAACCGCTATACAGTCTTTAATATTAGGGACCTCTTTAATCTGCGCTTCTATTTCTTCCAGTTCAATACGATAGCCCCCAATCTTAACCTGGGAGTCTCGTCTTCCGCAGAAAATCACATATCCTTCCCTTGAATATTTACCAAAATCCCCCGTCCTATACAGTCTTCCATATTTTGATTTAACAAAACTATTAGAAGTTTTTTCTTCATCATTAATGTACCCTTTTGCGACCCCAATTCCTCCAATATATATTTCTCCTATCACTTCTGGAGGGCATATTCTTTGCTCCGAATCCAAGATATAGATTGATTGATTTGTCAGCGGATAGCCATAAGGAATACTAGTCCAAGACGCATCAACTTTTTTAATTGGATAATAGATCGACCAAATTGATGCCTCAGTCGCACCACCAAGGCTAAAAATTGCTGCTTTTGGAAAATGCTTTTTGATTTTGTCTGGTAAATTTACATTAATCCAATCGCCACTTAATAAAACGGCCTTCATTTCATCATTTTTGTAGTCTTCATCCAAGCTATCAATAAACAACTCCATCGCGGCTGGAACAGAGTTCCACACAATATCAGAACTGCTATCTACAAGTTTCTTAATATCCTCCGTATCTCTTAGTTCTTTAACCAATTTTAATTGTGCACCTGTAAAAAAAGTTGCAAACAAATCATATACCGATAAATCGAAACATAGTGAAGACAGTCCCAGTATAGTATCACTGCTGTTCAATCCGATACGATCATTTATATCTAAAACAGTATTAACCATACTCTTATAGGCAATCTCAACACCTTTAGGTTTTCCCGTACTTCCGGAAGTATATATTACATATGTACTGGATTCCACATCAATATTTTTCCACGAATCATTTACTTCATTAGAAGAACATACTTCATATGGGTCAATAATCATATCCGCACCAGCGTTATCTAAAATATACTGCACTCGCTCAACCGGCCAATGCTTTTCAACCGGCACATATGTTGCACCTGCCAAAACTACAGCTAAAATTGTAATTATTGACTCTTTACTTTTATCAGTTTTAATCACCACATATTTACCAGGTTTAATACCATTTTTCTTAAGATCATGCATTGTAGATTTTATGTTGCGTTCTAACTCTCGATATGTTATACCTCCTTCAAAATCTGTTATAGCAATTTTATCCGCAAATTTGTAAAAAATGTTATCCAGCCGCTTACCCAAGTTAAAGAAATCAATTTCTTTTTCAGTTGAATTATAAAGTTTTATCTTTTTTTCGAATGCAGGTGAACATTTTAACTCTCCATCATTTTTCGATAACTGTTCTATAACCATGCAATAATATGAAAACATTTCTTCAACCATTGTTTCCGGATATATCTTCTTAATAAAATCCCACACAATCAATCCACCATCTTCTAACTTGTAAGTTTGATTATCTAAACTTACCTGAGAAGTTTGAGACTGCGAATAGACTACATCCATTTCAGATAAATTAGGCAGATTTCCGAACAACATACTGGTAAAAACGATCGGAAGTGGTTTTTCTTGACTAATCTTCCCAGTCTTTATCATATCACGTATTATCTCAACGCCTTCGTAGCTACTATGGTCACAATATTCATATAACTTATTTCTAATAAACTTCAACTGTTCAGCGATTGTCCCCTTCATATCCGAAGCGCTAAAATCAAATAAAATATTTGTTGTAAAGTCCCCAACTACTTTTTCTATATCCCTTACTGTATATGGCCGACTTGATAATGTAACATTAATAGTAAACTGCGGTTCTTCACTCCAACGAGCTAAAGTTAATAAGTAGGCATATAGTAATACTATACTTACTGTTACCCCACTGTCCTTTGCCATCTTCTCTAAGGCAGCCCATTCTTCCTTCTCAATCTTCCTTTGAAGCCTTGAACATATATTGCTTTCATCCCAAATCTTACATTCAGGAAGTTTAGGCGCGTTAGGAATCAACGGCAAACGCTGCATCCAATATTCCTTGTCAATTTCATATTTTCTCTTATCTCTGGTTTCACGAACACTTTTCGCACATTTCAAGTAATCAATTTCCTGTACATCAAATTTACTATTACTATAAATATCCCAAAAATCTTTTAGTATCAATTGGAGGCTCATTCCATCTACTATAATCATTTCAATATCTACTAACAAAAAATTTTCACACGTATCAATACATATATTTTTCACATCAAATAAAGGCCAATTTTCTAAATCTCTAAGCCGCGTTTGATTATTATAGCGTAGTTTCTTAAAATATTTTTCCTTTTCCTCTCTTCCTATATTAATAGTTTCTAAACAAAATGTATCCGCAATCTTCTCTTCAAATATGAATTGTTTCTCCTCTTTGATAATACTTCTTAATGCGCCATGCCTTTTTATCAATGTACGGATAACCTTTTCTAATTTCATAAGATCCAGGTTGTGATGCACTTCCAAATATAAATGAGTAGAATTTGATGCACCATAAAATTCCTGTTCGCGTCCAATCCAATAAGACTGTTGAATCAATGATAACTGTTCTTCTCCAACAATATTTACTACATTCTTGGATTCTAAAGTTATTTTCTCAATTAGTTTATCTACCGTATCGCACATAACCAGATCTATCATTCCCAAATTTATATGAAATCCATTATTGATTTTACTTAATACTTGAAACATCTTAATAGAATCATCATATACTTCATATATTGGCATATCCTCCGTTATCTGCACTGCTAACAGCTCCTGCAAATGTTCTTTTACATCGGACTTATTGACTATTCTCATGTTCTTGCTTCCTTCCTACTCAACTATTAACTTCCGGACAATTTTGTTTCTTATATTTCTTCAGCAACTCTGCTTTGCTAAATTTTCCCACTTGTGTCATAAACATATCATCTTTGAATATAACATCCGACAATTTAATTCCTGTCTCACCCTGAATAAACATAATAATTTCCTTCTTCTTTTTTGTATATTCCGCAGAAGAAATTTCTAATTCCATAAATAAATATATTTTCGATTTTTCTTCCATAGCGTTATTCTCTCCACATGCAGCACTTCTAACGCCATATCTTTCGAATATAATCTGTTCTATATCCCGCATATAAATATTTTTTCCATGCATAAAAAACATATCTTTTTTTCTTCCAACAATATATAAATTTTGCCCCGACAAAAAGCCTATATCCCCAGTACACAGCCATCCATCCGCAAACAGATCTTTATTATCTTTATTCAAGTAACCTTTACACAGAAACTCTCCTTTAAATTGGATATTTCCTACTTTCATCTGCCCCAGGTCCCTATTAAAATCATCAACAACTCTTATACTACAGCCATTTATCGTTTTCCCCTGACAAACCAAATCATTTTTTAAAATATCTATGCTCTTTAAATCAAAGTCTATGCCTGTATCTACCTGCTTTGTATCAATATCCGGTTCTCTATAAGGTACATTTAGTACTACTGCACCAGATGTTTCAGTCATTCCATATATTGGAATCAAACAATTTTCTTTCAATTGATATTGTTTATTTGCATCCAAGAACTTATGTAGATTTTTTTTAGATATTGGTTCACCACCATTTAAAATATATCTCAAACAAGATAAATCCCAATGACAATTCTCGGTCATATTATTCAATACGATTTGATATGCAAAATTGGGGCCTGCGGTCACAGTTGCCCTATAATGGTTTATCTGCTCCAACCACGTTAGAGGATTCTCTGCAAACATACTTGTAGCCATATGAACTTGTCTACATCCAACATATATTGGTAATAGTAAAAAATATATTAATCCAAACGTATGCTCTACTGGCAACCATGATAATAAGACATCTTCCTTAGTGAGACCTAATATTTTTGCTGTTTCCTGTAGCATTCTAATTACCCCTTTATGTGTTACCATAACACCTTTCGGTTCAGATGTACTTCCTGACGAATAAATTACAAACGCCACATCATCAGCAATATTATCAGAAAAATCATTATAATCGGTTTCAATGTTTTCATCCTGACAAACAAACTCTTTTATAGACAGTAATGGCAATTTTATGTCCGGTAATAGAGTTTGAACACATACTTTTCCCATATCGTCTGCCATGATTATAGCATCTTGATTATCACTACAAATTTTCTGCAGCATATTAGCACTGTTTTTGGTCATACTCACTGGCAAAATAATAGGACAAGCACCTGTTCTAATTAATGCCATAAATAATAAAATAAACTCTTTTTTTGAATGAATCTGAAGTATTACCTTCTTTCCATTTCCTATATTGCTTTTCACTAGCCCATTATAATATTCATGTATGCCACGCCATAAAGAATCACTAGAAATAATTTCTGTTTCTTTTTCCTGAATCAGCGTTATGTCACTATATTTTATAGTTCCCATAGTCAACTGATCTAATCTAATAATCTCTTGTTTCATTGGTACATCCTCCTATTGTAATCCTCTAAATAGTTCAATCAGATCAATTTCTAACATGTTGCTTTCACAACTTGCACACCAACTCAATACTGATCCTTCTACTTCATTTACTTGAAACATTTTTCCATAACGTGTAAATACACTTCCGATACAATTTGAAAAATCTATTGCTTTTATATAGGAGTCAATACCCATTCCAATACATTTGCAATAGCTTTCTTTCAAAGACCAAAACTTGGTAAACTGTACTGCCGGGTTCTCAGCATGTAATATTTTCTCTATTTCATCTGCTGTCATAGAAGAATACATACATGACATATTTTCCTTTTTTACAGAGGTGATATCTATTCCAACTGCTGAATCACTAATCATGCAAGCCACACCTTTATCACAATGAGATAAATTAAAGTGAACAAACGGATAATTACTTAAATATGGTTTTCCACAAGAACCTTCGCTTAGTACAACATTTTCATTTATTCCATATTCTTTTCTCAATCCATATCTAAGTAACAAATAAGCTATAGCAGACTGCCGTTTGTTCTTTAAGAATCGAAGCCTACTTATTTTAAACTCTCTTTGCCCACTTATATAATGTTTAGCTTTTTTTAGTTCTTCATTTTGAAATTCCTTCATTTGTCTAAAATAATATACCATTAATACATCCTTCTATGAGTATATTAGCAGGCGCAGGCCCTTGATATTTTCAGAAAACATACTATGGATCATTTCTACGTCAAATGCATCTATTACATAATCCCAATTAACTAATAGTTCTCCATTAAAGTCTGTTGCCTGATAATCCAATACTACTTGTGGAGTTTGGCTAATCGCATAGCCTTCACTGATTCCGTTTGGCAAAAAACCTTTTGTTTTTCTATCTCCCTGCAAAACGCCAGTGAAAACCACAGGAAGAATTGCTTTGCCTCTATTCATTGGATCAATCATTTTCAATATCTGTGTACCATCAAAAGAATGATAACGCACTAATTCCCATAGTTGCTTTTGTACAAAGTTTACCTCCTGCCAAAAATCCTTCTGCTGTCTATAAGCAATTGCACCTATATTTGTAAAATCTCCAATAAGATTATATATTTCTTCACTTAATGGGAGTCTATTGAATAAAGTCAAATTTAGCGAAAACTCTTTATTCTTACTATATTGCATTAATGTTTTCATATACATTGTACAAATAAGCGCCGCAGGAGTAACCCTATTATCCTTTACCAGTTTATATAGTGCGCTTGTTTCTTCTCTTGAAAATTTTTGTGAAATTCGATCAAAACGATGTCCACAAAGTTCTGACAGCTTTTTCTTATAAGGCAGATCTGGTGCCGGAGGCAGTTCAGTTACCCTTTTTCTCCAATAACTATATGCTGCATTTTCTGGATGCGTTTCACGATATTCTTTTTGTTCTAAACAATACTGCTTAAATGAATACGTTCCCCATTTCACAATTTTCCCTTCATAGACTTCAAATATCTTTGCAATCATCATTTTTGCACTCCATGCGTCCATGATAATACAATCAAAATCAATATGAATACGTGGGAATGCTTTATTTACATAAGAAATTCGTATATTGTAAAGCGGCCATTTGCATAAATCAAACACACAATGAGACCATTGTTCACGTTTCTCTTCTCTATCTTTCTCATTGCCAAACTCAAATCTTTCTATTTTATATGTCGGTACTTTTTCCAACACTGCCTGCATACCATTTGACAAAACAATCGTTCTCATTGCGTCCGTACGGGCAATCACTTCATTGACTGCCCTTTCAAAACGCACAACATCAATATCACAACAGTTTAATTCCATATAGTAGTGAGCATTAATTCCTCCTAATTCATATGCCTGGTCGCTTCCTATAAGATAGGCCTTTTGAATTGAAGTCAACGGAAACGTTTCTTTAACTCCTTTACTCCATATTGCATGGTTTTCAAGGTACTTTATAATTTTTTCTTTATTTTCCTTAATACATTGCAATTCCTCGGAAGTAAGCGCACCCGCAGGCGCTTTATATTTGATTTTTCCGGCTTCTGTCCAAATTGTTATATTTCTTTTGCTTAATCGCTCCAACAGCATATGAATCATATCATCTGTTATAGCTCTCATTCTTCTCTCCATTCTTCATAAACACTTCCAAGTTTCTTTGCTAGTTCATGAGCGTAGTTTGGATTCTCCAAGCAAGAATAATGGTTCCCGGCTATCTCTATAATCTCGAAATCGCCTATACATACATCGTCCCATTCTTGTAAAAGTGCCTCAAAATACTTAAATATTCCATTCCTTTCTGTTGTTTTAAAATATCGGATATCCCCAAAATATACCGTAGGAACAAAACGTAACGCAGCAAATGATTTTTTGAAAATTGTATAGAGATGTTTTACCATATCAAAATTGAAATTCCGTACAGACGAATCATCGCTGACTGATAAATATGTTTTAAATCTAACCTCCTGTGTCAACTGGCTCAATTCAAGCAATCTTTCATAAATATGACAATCTTCCTGAGAATCTTCAAAGTCTGATATGGAAATACTATCTTGTTTACTATCTACAATTTTTCCAAATATTTTTTCAAATACTTTTAAATCTGTAAATTCCAATTTTTCAAGGGAAACATGAAGATTTCCTATAAAAAATAATTCATAAATAATTTCGTCTTGAATTTCAACCGGTATTGAACCTCCGTCTATTATGGCTACATCTTCCACATCAATTCCAGCCTCCAGAAGTTGCTTTGCCATCTCAATGGCAATAACACCACTGAAGCTATATCCAACAATCTGAACTTTGTCCAAATTTTCTTCAAGGATTTTTTGTGTATATAAATCCGCCAAATGCAAAACAACCTCTTCCGATTCTAATTTACAATATTCATCCAAATCCGAAATTCCTATAGATATTATCTCTCCGCAATTTTGCTTTTCCATCTCAGGAATAAGATAGCGATACACATCAACTGATCCTAATGCTCCATGTAACAAAATTCGTCCTCTATTTCCATTCCGTTCCCCATTTTTTGCGATATACTCAAATTTCTTTTCACACATAGGAGATTCTATTTCTTGATTATCGTAAGCACTAATATATAATGCAATCTCTTCAATTGTAGGCGTATTCAACATCTGCCGCAATAATGCATCAAAAGGTATCTCCTTTTCTAATTTACTCCGGACTTTGGTGGTTACCTGTGCCATAATTAGTGAATCTGCACCATAATCATAAAAATTCTCTTTTCTTCCCAAATCACCAATATCTAATGCTTCACACCATATTTGGCATATCATTTTCTCTAAGTCAGTTTTAGTTTCCTCCTTTTCTGCTATCTTATCTTCTGAAATTCTATACCTCTCAAACCAATCTTCAACTGCCTTTCTGTCAATTTTTCCATTTGCAGATAAAGGTATTCTGTCTATAATACATATCTCAGAAGGTAACATATAGGCCGGCAGATATTTTTCCAAACGTCTGTTAATCTCCATTTTGTCGAGAAATACATCTGTTCGCTTAAATTGTTTTATAAATAATCCTGCACCAAGCAATGAAGTCGGGTTATTGTTACTCGGTATTGATAACACACTTTCTTCAACTCCATCACTTTCTTTTAATACTCCACACCATAAATCTTTTGAAATAAAAGCAGCACCATCACGCAATGTATCTTCTGGCGGTGTCATCATCAGCGCCTGAGAAACTAAAAGCCATGTTTCAGGCAGTATAGTTTCAGAAAAAATCAAATAACCTTCATTTCTTACCAATTCTTTAAGTTTGTTAATCGTTTTAACTATATCTTTTACATTATTAAGTACATATGCACCTATTATGACATCATACGAATTCGGACAAAATCCTTGTGCAACAAAATCCTCATTTAAGTCCAACTTCTTAATAGTGACATTTGGATTTTTTCCAAACCGATTGACTGCATCCGGGAAAAAATATTTTGAAATATCTGTAAAGCAATATTCAAATTCACTACCCTCTAAAGCCTTAAAAACCCACTCAGTTGTTGCTCCAGTTCCTGCCCCTACTTCCAATATTTTAATTTTCTGCCCCGGCACTCTCTTTTGAACTTTTTTTATAATTTTGCATATAGATGCATTAATATATTTTGTGGCAGTATTTTCTACATATAATGCCTGAGTATATTTATTGCTTCCATCTGGATATAAAAGACTAACCGGATCTGTTTTACCAGACATTATGTTGGCAAACTCATCCGCATTTAGCTTAATATATTCCAACGTAGATACATTTCCTAATTTATCATACCATTTATCAAAAGCCACATTCCATTGTTGCTCTTTTTGGCTCCATTCTACATTTTCAATCGCTTCAAATTTGCCATCATTCCTTTTTCGGATTAAGCCGCTCTTTAATAATGCTTTCAGCCATGGTACTGTCAACCATCTATATTTATCAGGAATGACACTATCATTCAAAATTTCTTCCATCAAAATGGGTTTATTTTTCAATAATATTCCCATCTTCTGGAGCCCATAAAGAAGAGAATATGCTGCTGCCTCATTTCTGGAGTCTACAGCTAACTGTACTTTTTCCTGATCAAATTCCATAAAATAATGCTCATCATACGATAACACTGTATCAAATAATTCCTGGCAGAATTTTTCTCTTTCGAGCACCATTTCCGAAGTAATAGATGCCGGTTCAACCATTGCCAGAATTTCATTCTTTTCTTTACTAACAACTGCAATTGCATCTTTGATATTCTCTACCTTTTTCAATACATTCTCTACTTCTCCCAGTTCAATCCTATAACCACGAATTTTTATCTGATTATCTTTCCTTCCAATAAATTCTATATCTCCCCCCGGCAGATAATGTCCAATATCTCCAGTCAAATATGATAATCTTCCATTTTTATCAAGAATAAATTTCTGATTCGTTAAGTTATCATCATTAAAGTAACCTTTCGCCAACCCTTTTCCCTTTATAATAATTTCTCCTTGAACCCAAACGGGACAAGATTCACCATCTTCATTGCAAACATCCATTGCCTGATTTGACAGTGGTTTTCCATAAGGAATTTTTTCATAAATTCTCTCATCACAAAATTCATGATTGATAGACCAAATAGAAGCCTCTGTAGCGCCACCTAAACAGTTAATTTTTGCCATTGGAACAATCTCTTTGATTTGCGAGGGCATATTAACTGGTATCCAGTCACCAGACAACAACACACATCTCAACGGCAACATATGAGTAGTATTCATAGTTTCCAATTCCGTCAGCAAAATTTTCATTAATGCTGGTACACTGTTCCATATAGTTATCCTATGCTCTTCAATCATTTTTATCCAATGGTCGGGATTCATATAGTTTTCCTGAATTGGATAAACTATTGTTCCTCCTACCTGCAATAAGCCAAAAATATCATATACAGATAAGTCAAAGTTCAGCTTTGAAAGTCCAAGCACTGAATCATCACAAGTCACTTTATTTTTGTTATTAATATCCTCTATCGTGTTTACTGCTGCAGCATGTGTAATTGTAACTCCTTTAGGCTCGCCGGTACTTCCCGATGTAAAAATTATGTATGCTACGTCTTCTAAACCGTACTCGGGCAGCTCAGTCTCAAACTTAATGTCAGATAAAGCATCCACTTCAATAATGGCCTTACCACTCATATACTCACTATTTTCTGCAACTGTAGTTAAAACAATATTAGCATTTGTTATTTCTAATATTTTTTTCGCTCTTTCTATCTCTTGATCTGCTACGATTGGAACATAAATACATCCTGCATACAGAGTTCCTAATACAGCAGCGACTTGATAAATACTTTTATTCATAGCAATCGCAATACAATCTTGATGCTTTGCTCCAACATTTACTATTTTCTGTCTGATTTTTAATGCGTATTGATGCAGTTCACCATATGTTAATTTCTTTTCTCCATCTGTTACTGCAACTCGATCAGGTGCTTTTTGGGCCCATTCCATAAATCCACTCTGCAGAAGATGAATCGGCAAATCTGTTTCCGTATGATTAGCAACATTCCTTTCATCAGCTTGCCATTGAGGTAAGAAAAGGCCGTTTATTTTATTCCAATCTGTTTCATCTTTTGCCAATTCCTCTATTCGTTGCTGAAACAAATCGAACATATCATCAATCATTCCATCTGGAAAGACGCCTTCCCGAACATCCCAGTTTATTTGCAAACCAAAATCTCCATCCATAGCTTGACAATCAATAAATACCTGTGGAGTTTGTGTGATTCCCCCATCAAATTTACCTGTAATTTGTCTATTCTGGTCCGCCAACCCAATAGCACTGGTATATACTATAGGCATAAAAACCCTTTTATTTCTTTGCTTTGATAACTCCCGAATTACTTCTACACCTCCAAATAACCGGTGATCTAAATCAATGAATAACCTCTCGTTAATTTTCCTTGCTCTCTCAGCAAAATTGTTTCCGTCATTGGCATTTATCTCCAATAAATTTAATGTGGTAAAATCCCCTACTATATCCGTTACATCATCGTGTAATGGAAAGCGATTTAACACCGTTAAGTTAATGCAAAAGGATTTATTACAACTCCATTTTGCAATAACATCGGAATATGCTGTCAGAATTGCCGTTGATGGTGTTATCCCTAATTTTTTTGCAGCATCTTTAAAGCTATTCCATCGTTCACTATCTAAACACAATAACTTTCTTGTAAAATTCTTTTTTACATCTTCTGCCGATAGCGTAGGTAATTCTGGTGCATCCGGCAAATATGCAATTCTCTTTTCCCAATAACGTTTGTCATTTACATATCTTTCCGATTCCTTTAATTTTCTCTCAGCAGAAAGATAATCTCTAAAAGTAATTTGAGGTACGTTTATAGAATCCTTTTTAAGATAATATAATGCCTCAAATTCAGATAATAACATCCAAATGCTTGTCCAATCTGCAATTAAAAAATCCATCGAAAAATGCAAAATACTTTCTTCTGCTTTTTTTGCAATAGCAATACCAAACATCGGCCATTTTCCTGTATCATACACATGATTTCCCATTTGTTGTCTAAAATCATTGTACTCACAAATATTCTCGCCTTTAGACACATCCCAGTACGGAATTTCTAATTCAGGCACCTCTTTTAATACTTGCTGATAACCTTCCTCAAATACTACAGTCCGTAACATATCATGTGTTTGTATTAATTTGTTCCACACTAATCTTACTCGACTTACATCCAAATTTTTATACTTCAATTCTAAATAAACATGACACGCCACTCCGCCATAATCAAACAGATTATTACGTCCCATTAGGTATGCAGTTTGTACATCTGTTAATGGGAACGGTTCGTATCTATTATCCGAATCGACTTCTACTACGATTCTCTTACTATAATTTTGTAATACTTGAATGATCTCCTCTTTGTTTCGTTTTAATGTCAGTAAATTTGCTTTGGTAATACTCTCCTTTGGAGCTTTATAACGTAATTTCTCCCCATCCAGCCAAAGAGAAAATCCTTCTTCTTTAAGTTTTTCTAATATTACAACAACATCACTCATTTTCTTTCCTCCATGTATTTGCACTCAATTCTTCAAATGGCACATAATGGTGTTCAGGCTCATTGACTAAAGCCGCATAACCAAAAGCCTTTGTCATTTCCGCCCATTTTTGGGAACGTAATAACCCCTGCTGCGCACTTTGATTACCATTTTTTTCATTCAAAATCATATCCTTTAACCTTAACAAATCCTTTGAAATTGCTACTGGCCATTCACCAGTTATGATGTCTTTATAGCTCCTTTTTCTAAAAGAGCCAATATTTTCTATCGAATTTTCTAACATATATGGCGGATATTCCGGTTCTTCTTCCGGTGTATATAATTTCTTAGGCACATGCATTCGAGGCTTCCATAATACCGGTCCAAACGTATCTTCCAATACTAATTTGCCAGTTGAATAAAACAGAGTAAAGCTATGTAACAAATGCATATAATTGTCTGGATCTCTAGGATCAACCTGATTATGGTACTCAATAAATATTGGCGTCTTACCTATTTCTCCCATTAATATGTCAAAAGGTCCTAATTCTTTTGTAATTGACTTAATTTTCCATGTATGAATAGACGGAACTATTCTTGATATAATGTCTATTGCAGGGTATGAAACCTGCGGGCTAAACGAAGCTCTTAAATACAATGGATTCTCTTTCTTATTAAGATACCTTGCACATTTAATAAAATTTTTCACTTCAATTAAATTAGGATATAAATCTCCCATTTGGAACAGAACATGGTTCTTTTTAGCAGCACGATAACATACCTCCATATCTTTTGGATGGATAGGCTGCTCCTGAATGACATGAACCTTTTTATTCAAAAAATATTCAGCAATATCTGTACCACTACCACCAACCGCTCTGGAACGTATTACAACACAAGCTATATCAACTTCCGGAATATCCTCTATTTGTGTATATAACGGCACATGATAAAAATCTGCACACAACTTTGATCTGTTACTTCCATTAGCCAAAAGCCCCACTACCTCAAACTCATCAGGAACTGTTTGCAGTGCTCGTATATAGTATTGTCCAAATGTACTTCCGCATACAATAACTCTAAGTTTCTTCACTTTATATCTCCCCTTCAATTTCATCACTTCCTATATTATCACGTATGCTTACTCTAATTTCTGTACCGATATTTAAAAGTTTCTTCATGACTTCTAAATTAATCTTACTTTTGCTTAAAAGGAAACTTCCCCTTTCCATTCCCATTTCCAATATTGTAAGCACAGTTGCTGCTGCAACACTTCCAGTCAGTCTCGAAGGATTACTACTGGTAAGTAATAACGACTTTTCAATAACTTCATTAGAAACCATGCCAGCAATACTACATACGAACTTTGTGATACCTGTTGTGCCAAAGCAGTCCAATTTGCTGGCTCTACATATATTTCGTAATGTTTTATCCTTATTTACCTGATAGTCATACCGTGCCCGCTCCAAAACTTTTAACGTATTTTCTCCAGATATACACATGTGCCACCTTCCTTCAGACAGTCCATACTTTTGGCACAAGTATTCTGATTCATCATCAAAGTATGGGAAACACCTCATATTCTCTATTTCATTGCAGATATACATGTTCGTTTTTTCTACTTCTGCTGGTACATATGGCAAAAGTTTTCCATATTTCCACATAACCATACTTCTATTACTATTATTAAATACCCCATCCATATAATCTTTAGCCGCAGTATAAGTAAATGTTCCCTTGGCACCATAATAAAAATCTATTGATGCTACAGAATCAAAATCTTGTGCTAAATACTGAGGAATAATTCCAGATAATCCCGGAATACTCCCTGCGCCATATATAAACTTGCCCTCTGCCTCCTGTTTCGGAAGATTTATACCCAAATACACAATTGGACAATCCAACTCACCTGCAATACGGTTTATACATTCAACCGTTTCATTTCCCAGTTCCGCACTACACAGAACAAGCCGGCACCCTTTAATAAAATCTTTCCATTCATTTGAACTACTTTCCTTTATCTGAAACCATTTGTCAGACGCAAACAGCTCTTTTGCCCTTTGAGATACTTTTGAAATATTGCGTCCAGCAACCCGAATCATTTCACTGGAATTAGTCTTTATAATGTCTGCCGCCTCAATTCCGATATTTCCATATCCTCCAATTATACCAATCATATTTCACCCTCGATCATCTGCTTATTGCATTCGATTTTTTCTTCAATAATTTTTGACACTCTATCTAATTCTGCATTATTAAAGATTTCTCTTAATGACATTTCTATTTCATATTTTTGCTTTAAGCACTCTACAAACTGAGTAGCCAGTAAACTGTCACCACCTATTTCAAAGAAGTTATCATTTCTTCCTATATCCTCCACACTTAACATTTCTTTCCAAAGTTCTGCAATTTCCCTTTCTACTCCAACATAATCTGTATTTTTGACCATTGTACGCTTTCTATTTCCCACAATTTGACGTATCTTTTTCCTATCTACTTTTCCATTTTGTGAGAGTGGAAACCATGTAAAAGTTATAAATTCTTGCGGCAACATATACTGCACAAGAGAATTTCTCACATATTCCTCAAGTTCTTTTAGATATTCTTTATATTTATTGGCATTAGCATTAATAAATAGCGCAGAAGATGTCGGATAAACCTTTATCATTACATCATCAAAGGCGCTCTCCTCAAAAGCTGTTAGCCATTCGTCAACCGTCATCAATGCAGTATTTTTTCTTTTTCTCATATATTCTGAAAAGCCATTCTCCAGTATAGCAGAACTGATAATTGACATCGGATCTAACTCTTCATATTCCAATGCGAGTAACTGTCCTTTTGCCTTCAATAACATATTCGCTACATGCAGACCATGTAAAGGATTTTTATAACGATGGAGTTCTCCCAAAGCAATTACAAAGTCAAACTGCCCCAAAAGACTTTTCTCCAATAAACCATCTTCAAAATGATAATATTCAAACTGAACATCATATCTTCTAAGTCTTTCCTCGGCTCTTTTCAACATACCTGCCGATTCATCAATTAATGTAAGTTCAACATTTCTATCCAAATTATTATTCAGCAGCATTTCAACGGCCAAACCTGTTCTGGCACCTAAAACAGCAACTTTGGAATCGTGTTTTATCACTTTTGTCACATGTTCCAAAAAAATAACTGTATCTGAACCTTGCACAAGGAGCTCTTCTGGAGAAAGATACCCATTCGTTAATAGGTTACTTGCTGAAACTGTTCCTCTTATCAATTCTTGCACCATTGGTATTTGGGTCTCTAATTTCATATACCAAATATCTGAGAGAACGTTTTTTATTTCCAAATTCAGCACATATTCATCACTATCTTTATGACTTATAACATTATTAATAAGCAACCAGACATTCCAATACTGCTCAACTTTACCGTTACTATTTATTACTATATTATCGTTTGGGGTTAATGAATCAACATTGTTCCCATATACTTTTAAAATAAAAGCTGCAACTACTTTTTTTCTAATTTCTTGTATTTCAGCATATTCTGGGTTTTCTTCATTCATGAAAACTTGATGAGAAGCATTTCCTTTTTCATACTTTTCCACTACGGCTGCCACAATTTCTTTCTTGCCATTCGTTTCAACAGTCATAGCAATTGCGTCATCTATACACTCTGCTCTTTTTATTACATTTTCTATTTCCCCAAGTTCAATCCTATAACCATTTACTTTAACCTGATCATCAAGGCGTCCTAAAAATTGCACATTACCATCTTGAAAATATTGTGCTTTATCTCCTGTCTTATACCAACGTATTCCATCTATTTTAACAAATCTTTCCTGTGTTAGTTTTTCTTCATTTACATATCCCTCTGCAACACCATATCCTCCAATCCAAAGTTCTCCTGGTACTCCTACTGGGCTATCCTTTCCCTTATTATTTACTACACGTAATAATTGATTTGCTAATGGACGTCCATATGGAATAGATGTCCAAGGTTCGTCCAATATATGTACTTCATAATATACAGACCATATTGCCGCCTCAGTAGCACCACCCAAAGAAACAAATCTACATTCTGGCCATAGTTTATTAACCTTGGGGTATATTTCCAATTTAATCCAATCTCCAGACAACAAGATATTTTTCAATGTAACTTTTTCATAATCGTATCCTATTGCCAATAAAAACATCTCAAACAATGCAGGGACAGAATTCCATATCGTTACCCTTTTTTCACACAATATTTTCTTCCAAATATACGGTTCCCGTTTATTCATTTCATTCAAAACGATTAATGACGCTCCGTATCCTAGCATTCCAAAAATATCATAGACAGAAAGATCAAAATCAAGTTCTGACACTGCAATCGCACAATCATGTTCATTGATCGTAAATTTATCATTAACATCATAAATTGTGTTATATGCTGCTTTATGCGTGATCATTACCCCTTTAGGAATGCCTGTAGTACCAGAAGTAAATATAATATATGCAATTGAATCTATATCCTTAACAATCTCCGTCTCTGGCATCACAACATATCTAAAACTATTTTCAATTAGGAAACTTCGTAAAGTATCTGCCCCATCCAGTGTATTAATATGATCCCTATCTGTTAATGCATAAGATATATTTCCTGCTTCAAATATTTTCTTCTTTCTATCCAACGGCTGATGTATTCCAATGGGTACATATGTCGCCCCAATCGATAGAATTGCTAATACTGCTATAATTTGATTTTCTCCTTTCGGAAGAACGATTGCCACTTTGTCCCTTGTATGTACTCCTTCTTGCTTCAGCATAGAAGCTGTCTGCAACACTTTAATCTTCAATGCCTCATACGATAGTGTTTCCCATTTTTCATCCAAAGATAGCCATTCTAATGCTGTTTTGTCAGGAAATCTATATGCACATTCAAAAAAAGCCTCGTGCAAACACTTGAATGGTATTGATCTTTCCGTCTCGTTCATCATATTGCGAATCTCTTTCTGTTCTATAGGAAGAAAATCCGGAATTGCTCCAGACCATTTGTTTGCCAACAAGAAATCCCTCACCTGCAATATGCTAGATTTGATATCTTTAAAATCAACAATTGTCTCATCAGCGATTTCTATTATTATTGAAATTCCATCATCATTTGAAATGCTACATATAAAATCGTTTTCAACAATTGTATCTTTGTAGGAATAATCTTCCTGCACCTTTTCAAAAAGTCCTTCCCATGTATTTATTTGTGGCTTAGAATCACCCGGGAGCCACATATCTGCAATAAGCAGTCCAATACCTTTTAATACACTTTTCAAATCATACTGATATGATTCTGCTTTTTCCTTTATTTGCTTACATGCCTGCCCTTCAAAATCAACTTTATATATCATAATTATTCCTCCAATAAGTCTCTATATAATTGTTCCCAGTATTCATTACCTAAATTCAAAACAAAAAAGTGGTCACTCTGAAATTCACGCATCCTAACAACCTTCTTCGTTACACTACTCCATCTTTGCATAATCTCTTTATTCGCTTCTATGTCATTTACTCCTGAATGCAAAATTAACGGAGAATTTATGCATTCCCCCCTATAAATAAAGCTCTCATTCAATTTATAGTCACGCCTTACTTCCGGTAAAACAAAACTAAGCAGTTCCTGGTTCTGTAAAATCTCTTTAGGGGTAGCTTGATATCGAATCAATTCCTTGATCAGCGCATCATCATCCATATAACTTTTAAATTCTGTTAAATTTACTTCATTAGGAGCCTGCCTTCCCGCAACAACAATTTTTCTCGGTTCCCTACCATAGTTTTGGGCCATATATGCAGCCGCATAAAATGCCATTGCTGCTCCCATACTATGACCAAAAAACAGAATATTTCTGTCATCAGCAACGTTAATGATGCTTTCGACCAACGGGCCTACCAACTCCTCAAAATTCTCAATAAATCTTTCTTTTCTTCTGGTTCCCTTTCCGGGAAGTTCTACACATACAAAGTTGATTTTTTCTTTTTTCAAAGTCCATTTTCGATATACCGAAGCGCTCCCGCCGGCATGATGAAAGCAAAAAACTATGTCTCTGTTGTTTAGTTCATCCAAATCATACGTTGTGAACGGAAACCATTTTTTATATCGCGCCTTTTCATTTTGTTCCATTTGTTTTCCTCTGCTTTCCTGTATAAATAAAATCGTTACCCTTAACAGTTCGGCCTTCTTCAATAACCGTTTCTCCGCCTAAAATTGTTGCCCCTGCATATACAGTTACATTATTCAACAATGTTGGATGCCTTTTTTGGCCACTCAAGAGTTGTCCACCAGCCGTTGAAAGTGCTCCCAAAGTAACTCCTTGATATAATTTTACATGATGTCCTATAACAGTAGTTTCTACAATCACAACCCCGGCTCCATGATCAATAAAGAAATATTCTCCTATCGAAGCCCCAAGATGAATATCTATTCTCGTCTTTGATGGAACATATCGTCCAACATTCCCGGATAAAACAGTTCCTCTACGGCATCCCAGAAAAGGCAAAGGCAGCCATCCATCTCCACCACCTAATGATCCAGCCATACCTGCGGCGTTTGGGAAATATTATAAGTCAGTTTTCCAAGCCATTTTCCTTCATTCCACTGCTCTATTCCTAACCCACTTGTAAATACAACCGGCATAATTACGCCCTGCATATCACCTGTCCGTTTCTTTAACTCACGTTCAAACTCAACCGCACTATAGGTTGAATGTTCTAAATCCTCCGTAAGCCTTTGCTGGATTGCTTTCGCCCGATCTGCAAAGTTCCCTCCTTTTTGCTGACACACTTCCAACAGCGTCAGTGTGGTAAAGTCCCCAACCAGTTCCATATCATAGTCCTCATCGTATTCCAACATTTCCATGCACACTGTAACCATAGCCGGAACCAGGGCTGAGATAGTTACTTTCTCCTCCGTAATTGCCATCAGGACTGGTCGTTGGTGCCAGCACAACTTTTCCCCCTGCATCCAATGTTCCTAAAAGTCCCAGACAGCAAAGTGGAAAGTTGTGCGCTACAGGCAATGCTGCAAGATAAACACTGTTTCTGTCTAACTGGCAGCGCTTTGCTGACATTCTTGCGTTATACATATAATCTGTATGAGCGCGGGGAATCAGCTTGGGAACACCGGTCGTACCGCCGGGCAATAGCAATACTGCCGTGCTGTAGCTGTCTACTTCCGGAAATTCTCCCTGTCCTTCTGTTTCTGGCTCATACCATTCTTCCCTCTGTACTCCATCCACAAAAACATTTTGTATACATGGGAATTTTTTCTGCATATTCATTGCCATTTCCACATAACTAAAGCCTAAATATCTTTCGGCTACAACGTACGCTGTCGGCTTGGCCAGTGCTATGATCCCCTCTAATTCTGCTTCCCTGTGAGCCGGCAGCATCATGATCGGTACAGTCCTAATCTTCGCAAGGGCAAAGAGAACCGCGACAAAAGAGATTCTGTTCGGCATCTGCACAAGTACCTTATCATCTTTGCAGATACCTTTCTCCATAAAATACTGTCCTATGCAGATTGCTTTCTGATTCAGTTCCAAATAGGTAATTTTCTTTTCACTGTCTGTAACTGCAATCTCGTCTCCATATTGCACTGCTCATTTATCAAGCTACTTTCACAGGCTTAACTTCTCACAGCCTTCCAGATCTTCATATTGTTCCATATTCTTTTTATAGCCTGCCATTTTGTATTACCTTCCTTTCCCCTGCACCGCTGCATATGCGGCATAATCTTTTATCAGAATCGGATATAATTTCCATCCAGATTTTATCTTTCCTTTTTCTATAATCTTGTTTTCCCTGACAGAAAAGAAGTCCATTCCCTTGTTCAAACCGATACCCAGCGCTTTGAGATGCGCCTCTCTTGCTGCCCAGTACTGATAGAACCGTTCAGGGCTTTCTGTTTCCTGAATTTCTGCCGCTTCTTCTTCCGTAAAGAAATTTTTGGCAATCTCCATATATTCTGAGATCTCTCCCATTTCCTGCACATCAATTCCCACAGCCTGTCGGCTGGCAAATATTGCCAGCACCCATTCTCCGGAATGGGAAAGGTTAAATGTGATCTTCCTTTGTCCCGGCGGTGCCTTCCAGTACAATTTCCCGTATTTTCCCTGTCTTAAAACAATCTTATCCTCACCTGAATACTCTTTCAAAAACATTCTCACAGCAATCTTTCCTGCAAGATAACGCATTTTATCTTCATGAAAACGGTAATGTTTCGCCTTCTGGCATTCTTCCTTTTCTAAAATAGGTTTATACCTATTCCAAAAGGTTTCCAGTTCTCTCCACCGAAGTTTCCAGATGTGTACCTCTACTGTATGCAGTTCCAGCTTTCCCATATTCAAAAGTTCCCGGTTTCCGTATAATTCAATTTTCATCCGGAACACCCAGAAGGCATTTCTGTACTTCTGACAGAACAGCTTCTTCCTGTTCCCGAATGTAAAAGTGCCCGCCTTCGAACATATGGCAGTGGAACGCCCCTTCTGTATATTTCCCCCACTCTTTCATTGCTGCTTCATCTGCTTCCCGGTCATTCCGTCCTCCAAACGCCTCAATCGGACTGCGTAAAGTGATAAGATCTTTATCATAATACGTTTCATCCATTGTAAAATCAGCTCGCAGCATAGGCAGAAAGAAATCCAAAAGTTCCTGGTTTTCCAGTATCTCCTTTGGCGTTCCTTCAAATCTGCCGAGTACCTTTTTAAATTCGTCATCTGGAAGATGATAGATTGGATTGGGTTCTGGAATACTTGGGATACGACTTCCTGATACCATGAAGCATCGGGCTGTCTTTCCTCTTTTTTCCATTCTTTTTTCTAACTCATAGGCAATCTTTCCGCCCATGCTATGTCCCCAGAATGCATACGGTCCTCTTATGTTTTCCCATATAGTTTCCTCCAATTCATCTAACATATCCGTCATATTATGATACGGCTTTTCCATAATCCTTTCTTCCCTGCCCGGTAGCTGGATCGGACAAACAGTTATGGTATCTTTCATTTTTTGAACCCAAGAATTGTATGCGGAAGCCCCGCCGCCAGCAAAAGGGAAACAAAATAATGTTATATTTTGGGAGTTAATATTCTCACCGTTTTTCAAAAGCCTTTGATTCATGTTAATCCTCCTCCAGAAATCGGTTGTAATTTCATCTCCATAAAATCTGAAAATATCTTTGTTGAAGGTGATACAGATTGCGTTACCCATGCGTTTCCACCAATAATAGAATTTTTTCCAATCACTGTATTGCCTCCTAAGATTGTAGCTCCCGCATAAATTGTTACATTATCTTCAACAGTAGGATGCCGTTTCAACCATTTCTGTTTATGACCTCCGCGAGTTGACAAAGCTCCCAAAGTCACACCCTGATATATTTTTACATGATTCCCAATAACAGCAGTTTCTCCGATTACAACTCCTGTTCCATGATCAATGAAGAAGCTCTCTCCAATTTCTGCTCCTGGATGGATATCTATTCCTGTTATTGAATGTGCGTACTCTGTCATAATTCTTGGTAAAATAGGAACTTTCAATTTATACAGACAATTAGCTGTCCTTTGAATAAGTATTGCCAAAGGACCTGGATAAGCCGCTATGATTTCCTCATAACTCTTCGCAGCCGGATCACCTCATATGCCGCTTTCATATCTGATATTACCAACTGCTGCAGATAGGGCAGCATTGCTCGAAATTTTCTCATCACTTCCTCTGTTCCCCTATCTTCATCTAAAAAATCCAAATGCTTTTTTAAAACCTCTTGAATCATCTGGATCGTATATCTTTCGTTCTTTTCCACATTTGACCAATATTCTATATAGAAAAATTTTCTTAACAAATAGACAAATTCCTGAGTCCATTTATTATCCAAAGATTTTTCTAAAACTTCCTTAATTTGAAATATATCATTATCGTTTCCCAGTAGTTTTTTATTATCTATCAATCTTTCATCCTTTCATAAGTTAGTAATTCCTAACTTGTTTCCAAAAAAATTTTGGCTTTTGCCTAATATCAGTCCACTTGCTAAAATTATATGAGCCACTGCAATCCCTTTAGCAACTATCAAAATTCCGATATCACCAAAACAGAAAGCCAATACACATTCTATAATTAACAATTTTCTTGCAGATTTCCCATAAACCTTTCTTTCTTTTTCATCCAATCTTTTGTGTCCAGTGTCTACTGGAGACAATAAAAATATAACAGCAATAGCAATGAGCCATACTATACAGAATGTAATCCCAAGCTCCGAATTAATTGCTAAATATTTTCCACAAATAAAAATCAGGAAACCGGAAACACAAATGCAGCTTACAGATCTTTTCAAATGAATTCCGCCAACGTACTGTCTTAAAATAACAAATGGCAGTAAAAAGCTGAACATCTCTAACCAGTTTCCCGTTATGATACCCAATGCAATAATAATAGAATATATAAGGATTCTGCTTAACAGCAGTCGATAAGCATATTCATACAAACTGCGTTCTTCTTCTTTAAGAATCCCCCATCGGCTTTGTAAATTATACAGCCAGTCTATCACTTTCTTCTGCATTAAAATTTCCTCAGTCTTTTAACCTCGTCCGGTTCTTCTTCTTGAAAATATAACCAATTGCAAGCAAGATTCGCTGAACGCATCGTCAGCCTGAGCGCCAAAGCATTGATTCCTTCTAATATTTTAGTTGTCATTACATTTAATATTTTTTCCATATCAATTTGCCTCCTTTTTTTCGTGATTCTACTAAAAAATCGCCCCTATTTCAATTATCCCGGCTAAAATGGTAATTTTTTGGGCGATTTTTGCATTCTTCTATTTAACTGTAAAAACAATCTTAACTGAAAACTCCTCCTCGCCAGCTTCTATCTTCATGACTCCTCCATATTTTTCAACCAATTTACCTACTGTATGTAATCCGATCCCATGATTTTCCGGATTTCTCTTTGTGCTTATATAATGTTCTCTTTCCTTTATCAGCGGAAGAATATAGCTATTATAAAACTCCATTACCAAAAGATGACCCTCATTCCCCATATACATATTACAAATCACATGTTGGTCTTTCTCTGTCTTTTCAGCAGCCTCGATTGCATTGTCCAAAAGATTCCCCACAATAGAAATCAAATCCAGGTCTTCTATAAAATCTGTTCTAAGATTATTTCCAAGCTTGATTTTATACAATATGCCTTTTGATTCGGCGACAAATTTTCTTTCACATAAAATACTGTTTAGAACCGGATCAGCGCAGTAACTATAATTTTTCAGTTCCTCCATCCGGATCCCCAAATGTCTCACCATGCTATCCAGTTCAAGATTTTTCCCATTTTCTATCAAACTCGCCGCAGTACAAAGAAATTTATTCACATCATGCAGAAAAACCCTTTTATCTTCGTTTACCTTATTGATATATTTCTGATTGATATTTTCAGCTTTACTTTTCTGATAAAGCAATTCCATCTTTTTTACTTCTTCAGACTTCTCAATTAATTTATCAAAGACTGCAAATATACAGATATTCGTCATTAGCAACAATGCTGCCCCAATAGGAATCATGATACGATTCACGCCAGTATAAGAAATCTGCGAATAATATATACACATAAAAATGATAATTGTCGCCGCCGGCAGAGTTAACAGCACAGTAAACAATTTATTTTCAATCGTCTGGTAATTTTTCTTTCTCGTGATCTGGTTAACACATTTCACTAATAAAAATGTAATTGTGCTCATCAACAAAAGTGACAGCAACTTTTCCAACTCTGAATGAAAGTTATTTTCTGTTCCGGTTACTCCATAAGCCCCTGTAATTACAGCAAACAAAAACTCAGGTACTATAGCCAGCATATAATAGCAACAGGTCAAAATAATTTTCTTCCATACACTTCCTTGGAAAATGACAATAGAGGCAATAGTATAGCTGACAGGAACCATCATAATATTGATAAATGTAGACTCTATATGATTCACACCAAGAATAACCAATGCCGTTACGCCATATATTAGAATCCTTGTCCAACAAGTTTTAATCCTATATGGGAACATATTCTTTCCTAAATCATTCAGCATAAGCATTTGGAAACTGCCAATCAAAACATCACTTAGCAAATTCATCAGATCAACCATTCCTTTCCCTCAGATATTCAAACAGCGCCTCGGTAAACTCTTCTTTCTTTGCTCTTGAAACATTCAGTTCTATTCCGCATTTCAACCGTAGTACGCCTCTTTCTAACCCTTCTACTTTTTCCAAATTAACAATGTAACTATAATGCGCCTGTGCAAATCCCTGATCTTTTAGCTGTTCACATAATTCTCCAAACGCTTCTCTGCACCGAACTGTCTCTTTTTCTTGCTCTTTCACAATGGTTATCACACATCCTCTTTTGGCTCTGGAAACATATAAGATATTTTCCACATGTATGCGTATTATCTTCCCCGCTGATGTCACCGTTACCGCATAGTCATTCAGAAAGCGTCTCTTTACCTCAGTCATAATAGCTTCAATTTCCCGGCGTAAGCTGGTATCGTGTAAGTCCTTCATAATATACCGGAAGGGCTGCCCAAAATTAATACTGTCCACTGTCGGCTCAAAATAACTGGAATAGAAGATTAAAACTGCATCTTTGTTATAATTTCTCAATTTTAATGCTGTTTGGTTTCCATCCAGCCCCGGCATACGGATATCTATAAAGACCAATTCGTGGAGAATATCCGTATGTTTCAAAAGTTCATTTCCAGACTCGTATTCATAAAATCTGATTTCATTTTCAGGCAAACTATTTTCATGCTCTACAATCTCCCTGATCGTTTTTCTATATCTTTTATCATCATCACAAATAGCTATCTTATACATAATCCTTCCTTTTGTTAGTTGCATCTAACCTCATTCCATAAAAAAACCATCCCGCAGAATTTTGCCATGAGATTATCTCTTACTTCTATAACTCCGGTTCCAACTCTGCAAAGATGGAATCTCCAAAAAATTCTGGTATTGTGATTTCTAATCCATCACACAATTTCTTGATTGTAACTACGCCTACATTCTTACTCTGCCCGTACAAAATATTCTTCAGCGTTGATGGCGGAACACCAGACCGTATCGCCGCCTCATTCACGGTAATATCCTTTTGCCTTATCAATTCTTCAAGACGATATATAACTGCTGTTTTCATATCCATGATTTCTACCACCTTTTCTCTATTCTATATAAATTGCCCGTAAAAGGTCGCCCATATATAGTCTTTTTGAACAAAGATACCTCTTTGTAAGCTTTGTATACTTTCGTGGTAGATAATTCAGCATTTTTACCAAAACAAAAAAAGCCGAAAGCCACATTGTTATCCGTGACCTCCAACTCCTTTCTATCTCATACTACACCGTCCTTACATCCAAATCAGCCCCTCTCTCTGGTTTATCTTTTCCCTGTTTTTCCTGGATAATTCTCTTATTGATTTCCAATCGTTCATGGATTGACGGTTTTCTCTCTTTTCCTGGCATTGCCTTTTTCTGTGCTACTGCCTTTCTTTCAGCTTTCCCTGCGTCCTTAACTGCTATATTTGTTTCAACGCCAGTTCTTGGCACAGCTTCTCTGCTCTCATTTTTCTCTGCTACCTGCTGTTCTCGTCTCTCCTTCACACCCTTTTCTTTCAGACTGCAAAAGCTCTGCAAATATGGCAACACATGATTCTGCATATCTGTCAGATCTTCCATATACTTCTGGTACTCTTCATTGCCTTTTCCTTGCTGATAGCTGATCCAGCTTTCATCTGTCAGTTTCATTTCATTCTGCATCTTTAACTGACTGATGATACCGCCGTTTCCGGTACCAATCTCTATCTTACCCTGAAAATGGTGCAGCATTTTGTCACCTTTCTCAGCATAATATACGGTAAAAAACATCTGAGCCGTTGTCGTTGGTTTATTGATTTTGGGATTTCTGTCAGCATACCATGCTTTGTCCTGTTCTGCGGTCTTGGAATCCAAATCCGATAACTTCTGGCATCGTGGATTCATGAACTCACTTTTCTCACAGTAATTGACATACACCATCGGCTCCATATCTTTCGGAAGTTCCGGTTCGTAGGACTTCAATCGTTCGATCAATACTCCGGCACGGACGGACAAATCACATTCTTCCTCTACAATGTCCTTCAAATAAGAAATATAAGAATGTGTATTGCCACTCTGCAAATCCAACATCACCTCTTGTACCGTATTTTCTCCGATTTCCACATTATCCCGATACTCATACGGATCAAAAGCTTCTGCAATCTCATCCAGTGCCTCTGCCAGCTGTTCTGTGGTCATCTTCTCTGGATACATTGCTTCTCGAACATCCCTCATCGGTACATACTTATAGTCCGGCAATGCTTCATGAATTTTCTCAATCCCTTCCCGTACCAGTGCAAGTTCTCCATAAAATCGAACATTGTCCATCAGATTTCCAAGTACTGTATTTCCTTTTACGATTGCAAATTCAGCATCATCATAGTAACTGTCTTCCGGATCACGATAGATAATCCCCATACTACATACTCGATAGGCATTTTCAGGATTCTCCCTATATTTTTCATAGACCATAGCAATCTGATTAACATCGGTACTTTTTTCATAAGCTCCCATATCATGGAACTCATCGCATTCTGCAGCAAAGTATTCCAGATACGGTTCTTTCTTCGGTGGCATATTGTTGAGGACGTTATCAATCATATTGTAATTTGCCTCTTCCAGTTCTTCTACCTTTGCCAATGGCTTATATTCGCCCTGGCTTTTCTGAATCTCTACCATTACAATCTCATCCATTTCTTCTACTTTTTCCATCAACTGACCATAATCCCCACGGATGCGTTCTCCAGTCCAGCCTTCGTCTTCCAGCAGTTCCTCTGCCGCTTCTTCAATAGAAATTTCATCATTTTCATAGACGCCACCATCCATCAGACGGAAATCTTCATCGTAAAAGGAATAATCGTATCCTTCTTCTGTCCTCTGAATAGCAAAATACCGTTCTCCTACCTCATATGCCAGTTCACTAAGAACCTGTTCTTCCAGATTCAAGAAAGAATCCAGCTGTTCAAAACTGATACTGTCTACAAAATGAGCGGTTACTTTTTCCCCGTCATTCAGAACTACGATATCACTGACTGACAGGGAATGCCCACGGAAATCTTCCGGTCTATCAATGTTGAACCTTTCAAAAATATCATCCAGTGACATATTTCCCAGTAATTCTCCAACATAGACCAGCTCATAATCTTCTTTTTTTATCTGCATACCATGACTTTCAATAAAACTCATATTCATAAATGCATAATTTTCGCCCGGTGAATCATCTTTGATCTGATAAATACCAAAGGTTCGCCTTGTTCCTAACAACAGGTTTGCCTCTTTCAAAGACTGAATCTGCGGATATTTCTGCATTTCCCATTCCAGGTTACGGAAACGCTCCCGTTCTGCCATGGACATCTGATAATGCTCCGGTCCTCGTTCGATTTCCATGCGTTCCGTGACATAGATTGGTGACGAAAAATTAGTGATCAGATAAATATCTGCTCCGGCATCGTATAATTTCAGTGCTTCTTCCTGCTCAATGACACTCATAGGCTCCTGAAATGCTCCAAAATCTTCATCGGCATAATCCAGATCCTGATCCCTTATCCGTTCCCACATCTGTAATTCCATGCCAAACAGACCTTCATGTGCCTGTATCATTTCTTTACTTGCATACTCTCCCTTACCGCCATCGCTGCCCAAGCAATAAATCTTAGAACCCATCCTGTGATAATCTAAGGCTGCTTCTTTTCTAAGCGGTACCATATCCTCTGCTGTATATCCATAATCCCGAAGTTCCAGCTTGCCTATGGTTGGATCTGGTAAGTCCTGAATATCCATTCTTGCATCATCCAGTAAATCCTCTACACTTTCCTCATCTGCTTTGCTCAATGCATCTGCCAGATTTCTTACCAGAGTCCTAACTTTCTCTTCCTCACCGATCAGATTCGCATATTCAGAAATCTGTTCTTTTACATCTGTTGGAAACTCTACGCCTCTACGCTCTGCCTGATTGATCCGTTCCTGCGTATATTCCTGCATTTTCTGTGTTTCTCTACCTGTTATCATACTTCTTGCCATATAAGTTCCTCCCGTATTCTGAAAGAAGGCATAACCCACAGAACATTCTTTCTGCCAGATTATGCCATCTTCCTTGTTTTCTTATTCCAGACCGAAGTCCCGCTTTCTATTTTCCTTGCCAGTTTCACTTTCCCGCTGACTCTTTTCTTTATAAATCTGCAGCTTCTCATGGATAGAACCTCGTGCCGGTCTTTCTTCTTTCTCTTTTGATTCCGACTGCTCTGTTTCTGTATCTTCCCGTTCATCCATATTGAGAAGTGCATTTAATTCTGACAGCCGCTCCAGTTTTTGGCTCAGTTCCTCTTCTTTTGGAAATGGCTTCCCGACTTCCTCTTTGGCATTTGTCATCTGCTCCTGTACCGTTTCCAGCCGTTGTTCTGCTTCTGCCAGTTTTTCCGGATAACTTTCTAAAAGATTATTGATACGAATGATATTTCCCAGGGCATCGACTCCCAACCGAACTTTAGCTACCGATTCATGCTTTACAGACAGGATAAACTCTTTGCTCCAGCTGTCGAATTGGATTCTCATGTTAAATCCCTGATAACTTCCAATGTCCATAGCTGCATCTACAGACTTAATGTCTTTGCAGACCGCCAGAAGAGCCGCTCCTGCCTCTTTCTTTTCTGTGAACACTTTGCCACTGATTTCCATAGAAAACTGCTCTGGATCTGTAATTTTATGCTCAGAAAAATGAGCGATATCTGCCTTATAGCTGTCAATAATCTCCGTCAGTTTTGCAATCTGTTGCGGAAAATTCCTTGCAATATCATCTTCCAGTCGGTATTGGTTATTCATGTGGTTCGCTTTTAGAAGCTTTAATTTCGCCACATCCACATCCAATGCCATCTTCTCTTTTACTGCTGGATTTCCGGTTGCCAGTGCTTTGACCTCTGCATAGGACAGTGCCGCTTCGTCCACATCTTCGCAGCTTCTGACCGGTGCTTTGCTGGTCATGATCTGGGAAATAAACTTCTGCTTGTTTTCGATCAACTGCCACATGTAGCTGTCAAATGTGGATTCAGTTACATACCGGAAGATATGAACCTTTTTATTATGGTTTCCCTGACGGATAATACGTCCTTCCCTCTGTTCCAAGTCAGATGGTTTCCAACCAATATCCAGATGATGCAGGGCAATCAAACGATCCTGCACATTGGTTCCTGCACCCATCTTTGCTGTTGAGCCAATCAAAAAACGAACCTGTCCGGATTTCACTTTCCCAAACAGCTCCGTCTTTTTTGCTTCTGTATTTGCATCATGAATAAACGCAATCTCTTTTTCCGGTACACCTTTCTCTATCAGTTTCTGCTTCAAATCATCATAAACATTGAAACTGCCATCGCCTTTCGGTGTGCTCAAATCACAGAAAATCAACTGTGCTGATTTCTGTGCTGCTGTATCTTTCCAGATTTCATAGCTTTTCTCTGCACAGACTGCTATTTTGCTTTCCGGATTATCTGGCAATAATTCATTCACCAAACGCTGATCCAATGCTAACTTTCTTCCATCATTGGTAATTTTCAGCATATTATCAACCGAGGCATCTACCCCACCGTTTCTGACAACTTCTGCACGTTCTCCAAGGCTTTCTACGATTTCTTTCTGCTGTTCCGTTGGTTTCAGCACCACTGTTTCATATTCCGCTTCCGGCACTGGAAGCTTTAATTGATCGGAAGTCTTGATATCTGCAATCTCCTTGAACATATTCATCAGTTCCGGAATATTATAAAACCGTGCGAATCTGGACTTTGCACGATAACCTGTTCCTTCCGGTGCAAGTTCGATACTCGTGACAACTTCTCCAAAAGTGGAAGCCCAGGAATCAAACAATCCAAGTCCCATATTTTGTAATTTACTGTTCTGCAGATACCGCTGCATAACATATAATTCCGTCATGCTGTTACTGATTGGTGTGCCTGTAGCAAAAGTAATGCCTTTTCCTCCGGTAATCTCGTCCAGATATTGACATTTATTGAACATATCTGCCGACTTCTGTGCTTCGTTCTGTGCAATCCCGGCTACATTTCTCATTTTTGTATAGAGAAACGCATTTTTATAGCTGTGTGCTTCATCTACATACAAATGATCCACGCCCAGTTCTTCAAACGTAACTACCTGATCTTTTTTCTCTTTCTGATTCAGTTTTTCCAGTCTTGTCTGCAGGGTTTTTCTGGTCTTTTCAATCTGTTTGACGGTATAACGCCCGCCGTCCTGTTCATACCTTGCACTCTGGATTGCCATTTCCAGATCATCAATCTGCTTCCGCAGCATGGCTTCCTGCCTCTCATCAGAGATTGGAATACGCTCAAACTGAGAATGACCGATGATAATGGCATCATAATTTCCCATAGCGATTCTGGCACAGAACTTTTTCCGGTTTGCCGGTTCAAAATCTTTCTTGGTTGCTACCAGGATATTGGCTCCCGGATATAACTGTAGGAATTCTGCACCCCACTGCTCCGTCAAATGGTTCGGCACGACAAAGAGATTCTTCTGTGATAATCCCAGTCTTTTACTTTCCATTGCAGCTGCTACCATTTCGTAAGTCTTCCCAGCTCCTACTACATGAGCAAGAAGTACATTCTCTCCGTAAAGCTGGTGTGCAACTGCATTTTTCTGATGCGAACGAAGCTCTATTTCTGGGTTCATTCCTGGGAAAGTCAAATGACTGCCATCGTATTCACGGGGACGGATGCTGTTAAATCGTTCATTGTACACCTTTACCAGACGTTCACGCCTCTGCTGATCTTTAAAAATCCAGTCCCTAAATGCTGCCTTCATGGCATCCTGCTTCTGTGATGCCAGCATGGTTTCTTTCTTATTGAGGACACGGATCTCATCACCATTTTCATTGACGCTCTTATCATAGATGCGTACATCTTTCAGGTTCAGGGTATCTTCCAGAATCTTATAGGCATTTGCTCTCTCAGTTCCATACGTTGCATAGGCAAACGCATTTCTCGGACTGTCGGCATTCTTTCCTGTAATCCTCCACTCACCATTTACCTCAGAGAATTTAACCTGTATTTCCTTCTGCGCAAGATACCATGGCGTATGAAGCAGTTCTACCATAAAATCCTGATAATCCGAAGGTTCAATCCAAGTAGCTCCAACACGCACCTCAATTTCGGATGCTTCCAGATTTCTCGGCTGAACTGCCTCTAAAGCACGGACATTCGGTGTAAATTCCGGATGATTCTCTGCAAAGGTTCTCGCAGTGTTTAATTTATCCCTGACATTTCCAGATAAATACTCATCTCCGCTTTCCCACTGGTCTGTCAGTGGATTTTTGAAGATAACCCCGACCAATTCTTCTGTGATCTTCTCTTCGGTCTTTCCGGTCAGCTTTGCCATATAAGGAAGGTCTACCTTTGCCCTTTCGTTAAGAGACAATGCCAATGCTTCTGTTGCTGTCTCCACGCTTGTCACAGCAACCGCCTTTTTGATGGTTCGTTTGGTGAACATGTCCGCTTTCCGCTTCAATGTTCCATCTTCATTCAAGTCTTCCAGGGAACACAGCAGACAATAAGAAGAGTCATCAGAAAATGCACGTTTATTAGCATTACTTCCAATGACTCCATACTTTGCTGTGTAAGTATCATATACCTGATTCAGCTTCTCCTGCTGTTTCTGGATTTCTTCATCTGTGACAGATTCCTCCATCTGCATGGCGATCAACTCCCGGACGGTATCACGGATTGCAACCATGCCTTTTACACGTTCTGCAGTGGCTGCAGGCATTTTCACCTGATTCATCAAAGAGTTGACACGATAATATACCTGATCATCTACAACCGTATAGCTGTAATTTCTAACATTCGGATCTGCCGGAATACTCTCTGGCATCTCATCCAGTTCTGTTTCCACATCTACTGCCGGTACCATGCTTCCCTTAATTTGTTTCACAGCTTCTTGTAACTGTAATTCCAAATCAGCTCCTTCCATTGGAGCACAGGTTGTTTCCATACCATACGGACCGGACACTTCTTTCATCTCACCCAGAATCATTTCCGGATGCTGAACAAAATACTGATTGACCGTAATTCCATTGACATCACTATCCAGATTTATCCATTCCGGCATTTCTTTCGTAAGGCTTTCCCTCTTTTGGAAAAACAAGATATCAGCACTGACTTCTGTTCCCGCATTTGCCTTAAAAGCTGTGTTCGGCAGTCGAATTGCTCCCAGCAGATCTGCCCGCTCTGCCAGATATTTCCGGACTTCCGGTGACGCCTTATCCATAGTTCCCTTTGTTGTGATCAGTGCCGCCACACCACCTGGACGTAACTGATCTATCGTCTTGGCGAGAAAGTAATCATGGATCATGAAATTGTAGCGATCATACTGACGGTCATTGACCTTGTATGCACCAAATGGCACATTTCCAATCGCCACATCAAAAAAATCATTAGGATAATCTGTCTTCTCAAAACCTTTGATCTGAATATTGGCATCTGGATAGAGTAGCTTTGCAATTCTACCGCTGATACTGTCCAGTTCCACACCATAGAGTTTGGACTGGTTTAGATTCTCCGGAAGCATTCCAAAGAAGTTCCCGACTCCCATAGATGGCTCCAGAATATTTCCTTTTGTAAATCCCAGATTCTCCAACACCTGATACATACTTTCAATCACAATCGGCTGTGTATAATGAGCATTTAAGGTGGAAGCTCTGGCTGCAGCATATTCCTCTGGTGTAAGAACCGTCTTTAATTCCAAATATTCTGTCTCCCATGCAGCTTTTGTCTCATCAAATGCATCTGCAAGACCTCCCCAGCCAACGTACCTGGATAAGATTTCCTGTTCTTCCGGTGTTGCATTGCGATTCTCATCCTCACATTTCTTTAACAACTGGATAGCCATGATATTGGCACGGAACTTTTCTTTTGCTGTACCCTGTCCAAGCTCATCATCTGTGATGCGGAAGTTCGTTGCTGGAATCGGTTCTGATATTCCGTTAATCTCTTCCAAAGATTTTTTTCCTTCCGATACCTCAACTTCTCCAGATAATTCTTTTTCTTTTTTATCATAATCTGTCCACACACGTTGAGAAATAGCAGTAAAATACGAGGACTCTTCCTCCATAATTTCTTCCCTGATTTCCCGTAATTCATCTAAGGTATCCGCATTTACAGTTTTGTTGTGATAATGATAATAAAGTACTTCTTGTCCGAGTTTTACATCCAGACGTTCCAATTCTTGTGTTGACATTCGATTCCAAATATCATCTTTTTCCGTATGAATCGTGAAACCTTCTCCATCATCATGATATTCTAATGTGTATTGAAGTCGATTCGCTTCTCCCTTAACTTTGCAATCAAAATCGTGGATTTTTGTTCTGGTACCAGACATATATTCTGAATCAACTAATCGCAAATCCGTTATATCTTCCGCTGTCAAAGTATCCTGCTCCAGCTGTTCTCCTAACATCTGCTGTGCTTCTTCCAAATCTGCCAGTCTTTGTGCTTCCTGTCGTTCTTCGTACTTTTCCATTTCTTCCGGTGACAAATAATCATCTGTGCGGATTAACTGGCGGACACGTTCTGCAACCTTGTTCCACTTTAATAAAACTTCTACCTCTGGACTGCCAATTTTCCCTTTTGCAAGTTTTAATCCTTTTGCATCATGGGATGCGTCGGAAGCATCTGCTCCTGGTATTCCGGGTGAGGAACCACCTGTTCCATACTCATTTTTCAGGAACTCAGCTGCATCTTTCATATCATGATGTTCCATGAAATACTCATAGATTCGGTTACGTCCTCCTGCAGTAATGCCGCCTCTTCTTAACACTGCGTCAATTTCATCCTGTGTGATAAAGGATAGTGCCGGACGTTCGACCGTAAATTTCTGGTCTACCCAGGAACGCTCCCTCTGAAGATCCTGAAAGCGTTGGAAATATTCCGGATTATGCTGAATCTCCCAGCGGTGATAATCTCCCGGATTCTCATCCATATATTTCTGCAGCCATTCAAAACGATAGACAATCGCATCTGCTTCCTCTTGATCTGTCCATGCTCCACTCACTACATCCTGCCAGTCTGAATATGATTGTTTCTTTTCCCAGTTTCTGCAAGTATCCCGAAAATGAAGTGCAAGAAGATTGGTCATTTCTTCCTGCTCCTGTTCAATGGCATTATTGGAAATCAAATTATCCACGTAATTTCCATCCTCATACATATCCCGAATTCTGTTCGCTGCTTCTTCCCACGTAACCATGCGGTCAAAGTTTCTTCTGGCAGAGTCCCCTCGCCGGATACGGATACCATCATTGTCATACCAGATACTGATTTTCTGACCATCTATGGTAAATCCTTTGCCACCAGTTCCATATTCATCTTTCAAGAAGCTTTGCATTTCTTCATTATCCAGACCTTCAATCAGTCTTGCTGTAATATGAAACAGTGTATTTTTCTGTCCGCTTCCCGTGCGGAGAATATCATTTACCACTTCATCGGAAATAAGAAAAGCGGCTGGCTGTTCCAATGCAGCTGCCGCTTTCCTTATTTCTCCTAACTGTTCCTCTTCTGTTGGGAACAGGCTTAACTGTAAATAATCTCCTGAATCACCAGCTCCTCTGCCTGTGCCTTGATCTGGTTCATGTGTCTGGTCCATGCCATCCCGTCTGCCATTTTGTCCGGTGCCGGATCTTTCTCCAGAAGTTCGTTCATCAGGTTGTCTACTCTCTGCCTTGCCTGACTGTCGATCTCCATCAGGTGACTGTCCAGACGGTTCTGCAGTGTCAGAATGTTGAACCTGGCTACCTTGTGGTTTCTCAGATACTCTTTCCTCATCATTCCGTACTTCCCGATGGTTCCTCTCGTCTCTTCCAGGCTGATATCTGGAATCTGATACTCTCCGTTCTGGCTGTAACTGATCTCTCTCATAGTCTGTTTCCTCCTTTTTTTCTTCTCTATCTTCTGTGTTATCTGTATTGCTTTCACGAATTAACGCGTTGAATTCATTATAAGCTACTTCTTTTTCTTTTGCAACCGTTTTCAGGTCATTTTCCAGATCATTCAGAACATATCGTCCAATCTGCATCAGGACTGGTCTGCTGATCTCGTTGACTGCACTTCCCAGATGTCCTAATACTTTCAGCTGATTGAAGTCCGTAATATGCCGAAAATCCTCTGCATCCAGATATTCCTGTGCATCCAGCCCACATCGGTTTAGTAATACATACCAGACACTATTGGTCATCAGTTCCCGGAATTCTACTTCCTGATTCTGTTCGTCCAGTTCTTCCAAAAATGTCCCTGTTACATCCAGTCTCAGTTCTTCCAATGTATCTGGAAGCCATTCCTGCATACTCTCCTTCGCTGCCTGATGCAGACTTTCAGCAAGTCCTCCTTCTATATCTTCCAGTGATAACTGCTCCTGCAGATAATCTGCCACCAGCTGTTCTCCTTCCACCGGAAGATTCCATAACTGAGGATCCTTTCCAAGATTCCGCACTTTATAAGTGTCCTGCACATCAAATACATAACGAAGTTTTGTTTTCGATCCGGAAGTATTGTCAATCAAGGCAATCCCCTTAGATCCCTTTTTGATCCAGCGGTACATCTTCTGATTCCAGATTTCCATGGATGCTACGGCAGTTGCTTCCGGCCGCTGTGCATAAATTAAAAGCTGTTCTGGAAAAGTGTATTTGTACAGTCTGGATGCCGTGTTTAGGAACCGCATCCATTCCTGCGGACTGGCAGCTACATCTTTTGCCACCTCTTCCGTCAGCTGTTCCATTGCATATAATTTATTTGCCATGTGCTACTCCTTTTCATAAAATAAGGGACTGCTTGGCACAGTCCCCTTAAAATCATCATTGTTACTCTTTATAATGCTGTGGCAAGATCTTTTGACTTATTCTTTGGCACTTTGTCTGACTCTTTTTCCTTGATTTCTGCCTTAGCTTTCTCCAATCTTCCATGGATTCCACCTTTTACTTCCGCTTTTTCAGCTGCTTTTTCTTTCTCCAGACGTGCTTCCCTGCGCTCAGCATTTTCCATTACTGCTGTCTTTTTATCACAGAACTGAACCTTATCAGAAAGCTGTTCCTGTCTTTCCACCTGTGTCTCATTGACTTCCTGTACCATCGCATTTAATTCTGGAACCTGAAAAATTCCGTTATCAGGGAGAATCAACACTTCATGAACGGAAGATGGGATGACAAAGTAATCACTTCCCAAACATTCCCCAATCTGTTTACGAATATCTTCCTGCAGTAACAGGGAAGCCCCATTCATCTTAGATTCATTGGTAAGGCAGAACATTGGATTCTCCACAGTTTCCATATCCAGTTTTTCATTCAAAAGATTCTTTGGTGTTCCTCCAAAAATCATGGATTCGACAATCTGTGTCATATCCACCAGTTGCACACCTCTGTTCTTATCTGCCATCATCGCATCTGCCTGAATCTGTTCGACAGATACTCCCCATTCATTCATCAGAGAAACAGTTACTGGAATACTGCTGATTCCCTCTCCATTTTCCTCCAGGTTTACTGCATAATAAGCTGCAAAATCTCCGTGTTCTGTGACTACTTTATCTGCAAGACGATCGGTATTCCATTCCTTATCACAAATTCTTACCTGTAACTTATTTTTCATCTTTTCATAATCCAGAATATCCGGAACTCCCATATCAAAAAATTCTGCTTTTCCCTGTGCCTCAATACGCATATCAGCCACATCGCCAACACAAGAGTCTACATCTTTTCCATGGATATATTCCTGGTAGAGGGAATCCAGATAGACTGTCGGTACGATTCTCTGATCTCCGTTTGGAATCGTAATACCTGTCAACTTCAACCCGTTGTTTTTTTCTACTTCCTGCAGTTTGATTTCTGCGTCCTTATAAGACTCTGGCAGATACTCCTTTACATTGTCTTTGACATATTCATAAAATTCTTTTCTGTTCATCATACGCTTTTACCCCTTTCTGATCATGTGATGGTTCATTCTTTTTCTACTGACCATCTGCTCGGCTTTCTTCTGATAAGCCATCATTCTCTTTAAAGTTTTCTCCTGGTTTTTTCGTGCTTCCTGTCTTTTTTCCATTGCTTTCATCATAGTTTTCTGTTCCTTTCTGTGATTTTTTTGTAATCGAGTAGGAGGGAAAATTAAATAAATTTTCCCGACCTCTCACACCACCGTACGTACGGTTCCGTATACGGCGGTTCAATCAACTTAACAAGTAACACACCTTTCGGCGTAGTAATCCATCATTGAGACTAATCCAAATCTGGTTAGTCTCTCATTGCTTATTGCAACGTTCACAGCACCCTTGTTGCATACATAGGCAATCCTATCCCCTGCATATGCAACTTTCCATGCTGTATATTTGTTAATTCCAAGTTTTATCAAGTTCTTTGCACGATTTTGTGGTGTCTTCCATTGTTTCCATATACACATACGAAGTCTGTAACGAATGTTTGAATCTAATTGTTTGCAGAGTGTTTTCATGTTTCCTATTTTGAAGTAGTTAATCCACCCTCTAATGAGCTGGTTAAGCTTCTCTACTTTATAACTGTTGCTGACACCCCAACTACGACAAGTGAATTCTTTCATCCTTTTCTTAAACTTTGCTACCGATTTTGCATGTGGTTTCGCCTTAAACTGATGCGCTCTTGAATCAAAGTAAAAACCGAATCCAAGGTATTTAAGTCCTTGTGGTTTATCTACCTTGCTCTTGCTCATGTTGACTTTGAGCCCTAGCTTCTTTTCAATGAATCGTGAAATATTTCTCATGACTCTGTTGGCAGACATTTCGCTTCCGACCATAATAATACAGTCATCCGCATATCGTACAAAGTTAAGCCCTCGCTTTTCCATTTCCTTATCAAGTTCATTCAGCATGATGTTTGCCAATAATGGCGAGAGATTTCCTCCTTGTGGTGTCCCCACAATGGAATCCTCATATTCATCATCTATCATGATTCCGCTGACAAGGTATTTTCTAACGATAGAGATGACATCTCCATCTTTAATGGTTCTGCCTATGATAGTCATAAGCTTGTCATGATTTACTGTGTCAAAGAACTTTTCCAAGTCGATGTCTACAATCCAGTCATTACCGTCATTCATCCTATCAAGTGCTGTTAGGATTGCTTGTTGTGCACATCTATTCGGTCTGAATCCATAACTTTGGTCATGGAACTGTTCCTCATAGATTGGTGTTAATACCTGCGCAATGGCTTGTTGTACAAATCTGTCTGTTACTGTTGGTATTCCTAGGTTTCTGACACCGCCATCAGGCTTTGGTATCTCCACTCTTCGTACTGGCTGAGGTTTATACTTTCTTGTCCTCAACTGTTCCTTGATGATTTCGCCGTTCTTTGCAAGATGTTCCTTGAGTTCTGTGTACTTCATTCCGTCCACTCCCTCTGCACCTTTATTTCGTACGACTTGCAGGTATGCTCTATTGAGGTTATCACTAGATAATATCTGCTCCATTAGACTACTTGTGTCCATGCGTTCTTTCCTTTCCGTCTCGCTTGATTTGACCACCCTTTTCCCGATTGGTTACGGCAGATGTTGCCATTTCTGCAATTCAAGACATACTCAAACTTATTGATTGTTCGCCCCTTTGCTCCATCTCCATTACAGAGACTTCTTCACTACTATGGGCTCGGCTGACTTCTCACAGTTCGTTGTTACTAGGCTAATGGAACCTCTGTGAGACCTCCACGCTTAAGGTGCACGCTCTTTCTCTCCATATATCCGCCACATTTACTCTGCTACTACAAAGGTGATAGTTATTAGACTTTGTTGCTTTCAGCCAACTTATCTCTCGCAGCCTAGCCTTCTATGTGATTTCTGTCCGTCGGACCAGAGATTTGCTTACAGCTTCCTTCAGATTCCACCTCGCGATGGACACCCTTGCTGTTCGGCTATACACTTCCCACTATCTGGGCGTGTTCGGGACTTACACCCGTTAGAGCGCGCCCATGGCGCGCAAACTGAAAAAGGGAGCCTCACATAGAAGCTCCCAATCATAACCGTTGGTTTCCTTATTTGTTTTTCCTTTTTCTGCAGATATAAAGTCCTGCCATACCTCCTGTGGAGATTACCAGAAGCAGAATCGGCAGCCAAATATTCGTGCTGTCACCTGTTTTTGGTGCATTTGATACTTTTGTCTCTTCATGGGACTGTGGTGTATCCGGTGTGTTCGGTGTTTCTGGAACTTCCGGTTTCTCATTTGTCAGATTGAAAGTAACTTCCACGACTGGTGTACTGTCATTCGCATAAGCAAATGTCACTTCATGCTTGGTCTGATCCAGTGTGTATCCATCCAGTGTTTTTGTTTCCACCAGATAATACTTGATTGCTGTATCATATTTGCCGTTCTTAAATGTGGCAATCTCATACAGCTTACTTTCTGCATGACCGGCAGCGTCTGTCTTTAAGGTTTCCAGAACCTTTCCTTTGCTGTCACGGAGTTCAAATTCTACCCCTTTCAGTGGTTCTCCTGACGATTTATCTGTCTTATTGAGAATCACTTTTCCCTTGGCAGTATCATCTTTCATAGCCACTTTCTGAATTTCTCCGGTATCTTTCACCTCAAACGTCACATCGGCTGTCAGAAGATATCCTTTCGGTGCCTGCTCTTCACGTAAGGTATATTTACCGATTGGCAGTTTTTCGATATAGTGTGCTTCCTCTGTGGAAGTCCAGCTCTCTACTACCTGATCATCCTTATCGAGAATCGTCAGTTTCGCACCCGGAATCTCAGTTTCTCCTGTGATATCCGTCTTACTGATCTCTACTTTTGTCACATCATCTTTCATCTCATGCTTCTGAACCTCTGCTGTATTCTCTACTGTAAAAGTAATACTTTCTGCAGTAACATATCCATCTGCCGGTTTTGTCTCTGTCATGGTGTATTCCTTACCAACAACCAGTTCTTTGATCACATGGGATTCTTCCGTAGAAGTCCATTCATCTACTATATTGCCATCTGAATCCGTCACTTTCAGGTGTGCACCTGGAAGTTCTTTACCTGTTGTCAGGTCTGTTTTGGTCAGCTCCACTGTGGTTGGCTGATTTTCAAAAGTAAAATCGTAGCTTACTTCTGTCTGGTCTTCTCCGGCATATTCAAAGGTAAACTCCTGTACTTCTTCTGTTGTAACAAATCCGTCCGGTGCAACGATTTCTTTCACATAGTATTTTCCGTCTACCGGAAGATCTGCCGTAAAAGTAATCTGTCCTTTTTCATCTGTTACTCGCTGCTCAATCAAACTGTCTTTCTCAAGAAGTACCTCGCCCTTTGCATTTTTGATATCTTCACTGGTATAAAGACCGAAGACACCACCTGCAAGAACACGTTCTGTGTCTTTTTCTTTCTTCAGAATCGTAACCTTTATTTTCTGACGGGCATTCTGCCATTTTTCATCATAAGTGATGACTGGTGTATTCTGGTCCCGGTAGGAAAGGTCAACATATCTCGGCTCTCCGTCCAGCACATAACCATGGGTTGTTTTTACTTCCTTCACATAGTATTTTCCAGCCGGGAGATCTCCCATCTGTGCAATGCCATTGGAATTTGTAGTAATAGTTCCCACTTTTTCATCTGCTTTGAAATAATCTTCGCTGACACCATCTGCCGCTTTGATATCTTCCGCAGCAAATACATCGAAAGTTACATTTGAAAGGCTTCCGGTTACATACTCAAAGAGATGCTCCACAGTACCTTTTACATTGTCCAGAAGTGTCACTTTATCCAAAAACTCTCCATTTTTGTTAATGATCAGAAGTCCTGTTGGAACTTCATCTTTCATCTCTACTTTCTGAATCTCTGCGGTATCTTCCAGCGTGAACTTCACATCCGTTGCTTTCAAATAACCATAAGGTGCCATTTCCTCACGAAGGGTGTATTCCTCACCAACTGTCAGTCGTTTGATCACATGTGGCTGATCTTTTACAGAAGTCCACTGATCCACAACATTTCCTTCTTTATCGAGAACGGTGAGTTTTGCCCCATCCAGTTCCACACCTGTTGTTACATCAGATTTTGTGATTTCAACTGTTGTTGGCTGGTTCTTTTTCACAGTTTTCAGTTTTACTGTCTTCACATCCTGTCCCTGGTAAGAAGCATCCAGATTCAGAATTTCATCAGAGGATACAAATCCCGCCGGTGCTTTTAACTCTTTCACATAATACTGTCCACGTGGCAGATCCAGCGTACATACTGCAAGACCATCATTATCAGAAGTCATTTCCTGTAAGAGTGTGTTTGCTTTCACGATTACTTTTCCATCCACCTTAATATCCGCTTTGTTATAGATACCAAAGACAGCTCCTGCTACGGTTGCACCATTTTCTGCATCCTGTTTTTCTACCTGAATCGCAACTTTCTGTCGGTCATCGCCAACAGTCACTTCCTGTTCAATTACCGGTGTATCCTGATTGGCATAGACAAATGCGACTTCTGATCTGTCATGGTTCAGGACAAATCCTTCCGGTGCAGTCTTTTCTACTACATAGTAAGAACCAAGTGGCAGGTTATCAGCAACTGCTTTTCCGTCTTCCCCAGTCGTTACCGTTGTTACCAGTGCATCTTTTGCATAGATCAGCTGTCTGTTTCCGTTTTCATCTTTCTGGTAATCCGGTGTATAGATATTTTCAGCTGCATAGACATTAAATTCTGCACCCTTCAGGTATCTTTCTTCATAAACAAAATCTTTCTTAAATCCGGTCAGCATCTCACCTTTTTTATAAATCGTCAGCTTTCCTTTTACCGGATGGTTCTCGTAATCTACCGTAATAATGGCATCTCCGCTTTCAGAATCCATCTGGTATGCTGTGTTTGCATCCACTGCAATCTCTACATAATTCTTGTTGATTGTGTACCCTTCCGGTGCGTTGACTTCCTCAATCCGGTAATGTCCGATCTTCAGATTCTTCGGCATGATCAGATACCCCTGATTGTCCGTAAAATAGGACTTATGGGTTGTTGTCACTGGGTAAGTTGTTACCTGCTCAACATACTTTTTATTATCCAGGTCATATACCTTAAATTCTGTTCCTGCAATCAGGACGGATTTCTTTGTTTCATCGTCTTTTTTCACGATTTTCAGTTTTGCCTTAAACTCTTTATCCAGAAGCACTCGCCAGATCTGCGGCTCATTTGGATGATGCTCTGTGATATTCACTTCAAAATCATCAACTGGCTTGTAATTGTGCGGTGTTGTAGTTTCACGCACAATATAGCTTCCAAATGGTAATGGAATACTGCAGGCATATCCTTTGTCATCTGTGAAAATCTCCGTTGCTCCATTTTCTCCACTCACTACTGGTTTGGCAGAATCAAAATCATAGCTTCCATCTGCTTTCTTTGTAAGGGAAGATTTCAGATAAACTGTAAATCCAGCTCCGGATAACAGATCTGCATCTGTCTTTCCATTGTTGGCTGCTTTGATGATCTGGAATGGCTGTTTGATGACCTGCTCACTGGAAGCGCACTCTCTTTTTACTTCTGCTGTCATATCTCCTTCATAACTGCATGTAAGATCATGCTCTTCTGCATCTGCTAGGTATCCGGTCGGCGGAGTAATCTCTTTGACATAATATTTGCCAAGATATAAGCCATTTACAGAAGCCTGTCCTTTGTCATCTGTTGTAAGAGAAGCTACCTGCTCTCCTGCTTTATAAATAGTTCCCGTTGCTCCATCCGGGTACACGATATCTTCACGGGCATACAGTCCATAAACTGCACCTTTCAGTGTGGCATCTCCCTGTGGTACTGCTTTTCCTGTTTCTTTATCAACTTTGAATAAATTGATCTTTGCTGTCACACGGTCATTGCTAAAGGTATGGGCAAATGATACGGTTGCTTCTTTATCATTGGTGTAAGAAAACTTGAACGTATACACATCTTCTGTATTTCTTACATAGCCTTCCGGCGCCTGATCTTCTTTTACTGAATAGGAATATCCAATCGGAAGATCTGCTGTGAATTTTGCAGTTCCATCTGCTCCAGTAGTTGCTTTCTCAATCAGTGTTCCTTTTTTCACAACAACGGTTCCGTCTGCATTTCTAATATCATCGGATGTATACAGAGCAAAAATACCGCCTTTCAGTGGTTTCTTGGTGTCTTTATCCTGTTTTACTACAGAAACATCTGCTTTCTGTCTCTCGTTGTTAAAAGTCACATCTGCAAATACAACTTCTTTGTTCTGACCAGCATAAGTTAGAGTCACTGACTTTTCTTCGCTGCCGTTATAGAAAGAGTCCGGTGCTTTTGTTTCTTTTACCACGTAGGTTCCAAGATGCAGGTTTTTCAGTGTGACAGAACCATTCTCACCTGTTGTCAGGTTTTCTTTTACAAGGTCACCTTTGCTGTACACTTTTGTACCATAAGCAGTTACGATATCTGCCCCGGCATACACGTTATACACTGCATTTTTCTGTCTGCGGTTTTCATACTGAAATACCGTTCCATTTTCACTGACCTCTGCTCCGGTCAGAACCTGTCCTTCTTTGTAAATGGTAAGCTCTGCCAGCTGTTCCTTATTTTCCACGGTTACAGCTGAGGTCTTACTTGCTACCAGTTTTACATTTGTTGCCGTTGCATTTACTACATATCCCTGTGGTGCTGTGATCTCTTTCAGATAAACAGTATCCTGTGTCTTGATGATCGTAACAGAAGATTTTCCATTCTTATCTGTTGCCGGCATCTGAGTGATCAGCTTTGTACAAGCCTCATCGCTGTATACACCGAATACTGCACCTGCAAGATTGACATCCGCTGTATCGTCTTTCTTTACGATTTCGATCGTAGCCTGTTCAATCCAGGACACCTTTAAGCTTACATATTTTTCATCAGCAACACCTTCTCCAAATACAAATGCCAGATCCTGAACACTTGCATTCGTAGTCAATTTATATGCTGAATAATCTTTTGTAATACTTCCCTTCATTTTTGCAGAAAAAGTAGCACTTACATCTCTTGTCTGTGTCAGAGGAGCTGAGAGATAAAACGTGGTTCCTCCTCCAATTGTTACGCTTGCACCTGCCGCACTTACATTTCCAGTAGATACATTATGGAGCTTTACTCCTTTTGGTAAGTCCATTGTGATTTTCTGCTGGGAAGATGCGTTGAACTGAATGTTCTCCGTTCTCTGAACATTTCCATCTACATAAGCCTTTACATCCGGCTTTGAAAATGACATCGCTACATCTGGTATTTCCGGCTTATTCACACAATAATTATAGAGTTCTTTTGCCAAAGCCTCTCCTGTAGCATTGGTTCCGTAAAATGCATCACTACTTCCGTTGGCATATGATGCAGCCATATGAATAATGATGAATCTTTTTCCTTCTGAAAAATCCGTGTGTTTATTAGCGAAAAAACTCTCGCTTCCTGCGGCATCTGTACCGTAATAACACACTTTTGCTAACGCCTGATTGTCTCCAATCTTTGTAATTGTATAATTTCCAGATCCAGGTCCTGGCTTTGCTGGCTGTACACAATACGCAATTGCTCTGACGCTTCCGTAGCTGATATAGTACGGCTCTGTCAGATAGGTTCCAAGATTATAATCTGCATATCTATACAGTGGTCCTTTTTCAATTGTTACCTGCTGTGTACTTCTTGCTGAATAAGCCGAAACTGCTTCAAATGTTGCAATCTCTCCTTCTTCCATAGCCTCAAGATCCACACCTTCGTCTCCTGCCTGTTCCAAAACATCATGAAGCTCTAACCCTGATTCTTCATCATAGGTATCCTGATTCTGTGCCTGCTCTACCAAATCATCAAATTCATCAGCGTCAATATCGGTAATCTCCGATTCTGCTTCTGAATCCTCCGCTTCTTCTGTCTGCTGTTCACTGCCAGCTGTTTCGGATTCAGTCACTGCTTCACTCCCTGCAGCCTCTGTCTGTACTTCTGTTTCTTTCTCACGCACAATCAGGTTTCGGCTGATCTGGTACTTCGGATGCTCCTGATTTACCGGTTCCACATAATAGACCGCTTTGTAAGTGTCCGCATGATCTGTCGTAAAATCCTCATTCTTTTTGTTCTTTGCTTCCTCAAATGTGACTTTGACCTTGTTATCATCCTTGATTTCCAGTCCTGTGTAGTCTGATTTCACATCAAATACACTGCCTGTTTCGATTTCATAATCTTTGGCAGTCACCACCTCATCTTCATCCAGAAGGTCTTTCACTTCCTCATAAAGTGGAGGTTTTTCCTCTGGCCGGATCTCCGCTGCATATGCAGTCATCGGAGATAACACTGTACTAAGCATTGTCATGCCTGCCAGCAAGCCAGATACTACTTTTCTAAAATTACCTTTTTTCTTCATACTAAGGTCCTCTCTTTCATAATATTTGTATTAAAACAGACAGTCCTTAGACTGCCTGCAATACACTACTTATCGTTGCGGAAAACTCAGATTGAACTGCACATTTCCCTCGCCGGGATCAACCATTTCCACAGTTGCTTCATACTGTCTCCCTGTTTTTCTTGATACCAGATCCTTATAATGGATTTTTCCTTTAGACAGGAACTTCTTTGCTGTCGTCTTATCCATCCTTTTCCCCTGGCTTGCAAGGAATTTATCATTCTTCCACAAGGTAAAAGCACAATTCCGGTCAGAACAGTAAAAGTTTACTTTTCCTTCCCGGACATCAGCTCCACAACGGGGACATTTGCCAATGACTTCTCCTTTTGCCTTTCCCTGAAACTGCTCTTTCTTTTCTTCTGAAATTCCCTGGTATCTGGCAACCAGTTCCTGCATCAGCTCTGTAATCCCATTTAGGAATTCATCTGCTGTCTCTGTATTCTGGGCAATGTGATTCAATGCCATTTCCCACTCTGCTGTCATCTTCGGAGATTTAATCTCGTCCGGTAGAACCGTAATCAATACATTTCCATCATCCGTCGGCACCAGATTTTTCTTTTCCCTTTTCACAAAGCCAGACTGAATCAGTTTTTCAATGATTGCTGCCCTTGTTGCCGGTGTGCCAAGTCCTTTCTTTTCTGTATCTTCGGTCAGTTCTTCATTCCCTGCACGTTCCATCGCAGAAAGCAGGGTATCTTCTGTGTACTGTTTCGGTGGCTGTGTAAAATGCTCCGATACAAAAGAATCACAGGGACCATAATGCTTGCCTGCCCAGATATCCAACTCCGGCTCTTCTTTTTCTGCAATGATTCCAAAGAACTGTTTCAGTTTTTTCTCAATTGTCTTGAACCCTTCCTGCTTTGTTTTCTTTGCTGAGAGATAAAACGTATGATAATTACAGGTAATCTGGCATTTATGGCTTTCATAAATATAAGGATCTGCGGTTGCTGTCAGTACCCTGGCACTGATCAGATACAAAATCTTGCAGTTTCGTTCTTTCAGTTTACCTATATCTGCCTTTGCTACTTCCACGGTCGGGATAATTGCATGGTGATCAGATACTTTCTTTGAATTTAATACCTTACTCACGTCCGGCTGATATTCCAGCCCTTCGGCATAGGGCATTTTCCCAAGTAACATCTGAATCAGAGTTTCTGTGCTTTCTCCCATCTCATCTGTCAGATACTGGCTGTCTGTTCTCGGATAAGTGACAAGTTTCTGCTCATACATCTCTTGCACGGCATCCAATGTCTGCTGTGCGGTATAGCCAAACATTCTGTTAGCTTCCCTCTGCAGGGTGGTCAGATCATAAAGCTTCGGAGGGCGGACCGTTTTCTCTTTCACATCATCCTTCTCCACTTCGCACATGCGCTCCTGACACTCTGCAGCCACTTTATCTGCATCTTCTTTTTTCTGAAAATGCTCTGTGACCGCATCCATATCGTCAAACTTGATATGAGCCATATAATATTTTTCTTTGGTAAATTCCTTGATCTTCTGATTTCGATCCACAATCATGGCAAGTGTTGGTGTCTGTACTCTTCCAACTTTCAGATTCTGGTTATACAGAACGGAAAAAAGACGGCTCGCATTGATTCCCACCAGCCAGTCTGCCTTTGCCCTGCAAAGTGCTGACTGATAGAGACTGTCATAACACGAACCGTCTTTTAATGACGAAAATCCATCTTTAATTGCCTGTTCTTCCATGGAAGAGATCCAGAGTCGCTTCATCGGCATTTTACATCCTGCCTGCTCATACACCAGACGGAAGATCAGCTCACCTTCACGTCCTGCATCAGTTGCACAGATCACTTCATCTACTTTGGAATCTCTCATCAGTTTCTTTAAGATTCCGAACTGCTTCTTTGTGCCCTCCAAAATCTTGTGTTTCCAACATTCCGGCACAATCGGCAGATCTTCATATCTCCATTTTTTATATTTTTCATCGTATTCCGATGCATCACATAATCCAACCAGATGTCCTACGCACCAGGAAACGATATAACCGTTTCCCTCCACGTAGCCATCTTTTCTTGTTCTGGCTCCAAGCACGGAAGCCAGTGCCATCGCAACCGATGGCTTTTCTGCAATCACTAATTTCATTTACTCCTGCTCCTCTTCTTCATCTTCCAGCACATTATCGTCAAAATCTTCATCTCTCAGGATTTCCGGTTCTGTACTTTCTTCCTGCTCATCTGCATCGTCTACTTCCCGTTTTTCTGACTCTGAATCTTCGGATTCATCTTCATCCTCTTCCATCTCATCCTCGTCATCATATTCATGCTTTGGTTTATAGACTTTGAAGTAATATCCTCCTGCCGCAGCTCCGACTGCAACCAGTGCAATCAAAAGATACGTTCCAAATGGACTTTTATCTTCAGGCATCTGAATATCATCCTCTACCTTATCTTTCTCGGCTGACTCTGTCGTTTCCGGCTTTTCTTCCTCTGCTTTTTTCTCTGGTTCTGCATAAACCGTATCTACTTCCGGAAGTGTCACCGAATCAGAAAGTGTAAAGTTCATCAGATCTTTTTCACTGACTTCTGTAAGAAAATACACATTATCCTGAGATTTTGAATTGTCAATAATCAGATAGAAAATCTTACCACTCTTAGTTGAAATGGTATAAAACTCTTTTGTGCCTTCCGTAGCTGTTTTGGTAACAGAATCTGCTGTCTCGCCTTCTTTATTAAGCTGTTCCTCAATACCTGTTACTGTCCGATCATCCACGGTTCCTTTTGCATCTGTTGGCTCAGAAGCCTGTGCATCCTGTGGAAGTAGTGAAGTCGTTGTTTTCTCAGTCCCAGTTGTATCTGCACTGGTCGTAGTTGCCATTGCGCCATTACTGTCATTGGAGGTTTTCTGTTTTTCTGCCTGCTTCTTTGCCCATTCATAATAAGGATTCTGCAACACATACTTTTCAGAAGTATTTCCGGCACCATCCGTTACCGTGATTTCAATCTGTTTTGTTGTAAAATCTTTCTGTGTCAGTTGCACTCTCAGCATTCCATCCTTCAAGTCTGTATAAGTGGTGCCATTGACTGTTACTGCAGTAATCCCTGATACTGTATCATTCCCCTGAATCGTCAGCACACCATCTGTCAGGGAAGCAGAGAGTGTAGGCTTTTCCGTGTCATAACACTTAATAGAGCGATTCTGCTCATAGACCTTCCCCTCACCATCTGTCACACGCACATACACTGTCTGATTTCCAGTGATCGTGATACTTCCACTTCCGGTTACATCCTGCCAGCTTCCATCTTTTCCTGCTTTTGCTTCAATCTTTGCTATTGAGAAACCTTCCGGCATATGACTGGCATCTACCGTAACAGCAATGGTTGTTTCTCCCTGTTTCCAGCCATCCGGTTTCTCAATCGTGATTGCAGGCGTGGTATTCTTAGCTGCATAAGCAGTCTGTGTCTGGAGCAAAGGTGTTGTCAGGCAAAGAAATGTCGTTGCTGCAAGCAAGCTCTTTTTTACCCTGCTTTTAGTAATTGTTCTCTTCTTCTGTTTCATTTTTTCCAGATTCATCATCGGCTTTTGTTTCCTCCTTCTGTATTTCTACCCTGCCGGGCAGTTCATTTTTCATTCTCTTTTTGAAAGCTTCCAATTCCGGAATACTCATATCCATTGCACGGATAATTCTTACAATTTCCAGATTTTCCGCTTCTGTTTTTGCAATCTCCGCAGCCTTAAACCGCTTTAAATCTGCTTCATATCTGGCTTTGGAAGCTTCCATTTTCTCTTTGGCTTTCTCATAATCTGCCGTAGCTTTTTCAAGACTTTTCATCGGTTCTCCTTTCCGGACGGCTGATGCAGCCGCCCTTTTTTCTTACCATCGTCCAAATCCATAGAAATGGCTCTGCCAGTATGGGGAATTGATGGACGTATACTGCACCGGATGTCCACAATGGATCATCTGACCATTGCCTACATAGATTCCGATATGCGTTACCGGCTCCCCTGCGTCGTAAGTTCCAGTAAAGAAAATCAGATCTCCCGGCTGCGCCTCCGACTGGGATACTGGTGTACAAATGTTGTACAGTCCCTGTGCTGTTAGTCTTCCTGTATTCCTTACACCAGAGTTTGTCAGACAGTAGCTTACAAATCCAGAACAATCGAATCCACTTGGGGAATATCCACCCCATACATATGGTGTTCCAAGATATCTCGCTGCTTCATTTAACAAACGCTGTGCTGCTTCACTGGTATATTCATTGCCGCCAAAGCCTGCTCCTTCTCCAGTTTCCAGATAAAAGATCGGGTTTAACCGCTCTCCATTTTTCAGAAGTTCAATATGAAGATGGCTTCCTGTGGAATTACCAGTATTTCCTACAAGACCTATCTCATCACCTTTCGTGACGGATGCTCCTGCAGATACACTCCGGCTGCTTAAATGTGCATACCGCAGTTCATAACCTTTTCTGTCTTTGATAATGACGTAATTTCCATAGCTGTCGTTATAAGCAGAAGTTGTAACTGTTCCGGTCAGTCCTGCCATCACTTTTGTTCCCTCCGGTGCTCCGATATCCATACCATTATGAAGCTGATTTGCTCCTGATATTGGATGAATCCTGTATCCATAATAGCTGGTCACACTGGAGTACCAGTTAAAATCAACCGGTGTTGCAAACATCTGCAAGTTGCCTTTTGTATCGTTGTAGGCACTGAACAGTTCTTTCTGGAAAAATCCCAGCCTGTCCTGACAGATTGACATCAGGTTTCCACTATTTAAGGTGACATTCAGCACATCTACATCCCTTGTCCTAGTCACTTCCACTTCCTGACTTCCATTATCATCTGCCAGATAACATTCCCATGTCTGATGTCCATGTGCAGATGCCGCCGCATGATTATCATAGTAGACGTCAAACTGTACCCCGTATCTTGCGAAAGCTCCGGTATCTTCTACCGTATATTCGACACCATTCATTACCACCTTTGTTCCCATTGGAACAAACGGATTGGAAGCATCTACCGCTAAGGTGTGATTGGCTGTTGGATATGCTCCACTGGCAGTTGGTCCTCCGCTCCAAATACCACAGCAGATTGGACAATTACAATATCCGCTTGTTACAACCTGTCCCAAAGATTCTCCAACTCTTACTGTTGCTGTCTCTGTCACAGTCTCATTGACCGCTTCTGTAGTCAGATGATATTGCTCTGCAAACAAAGCATCCAGCTCCGGCTTGACCTGTTCAAACGTAAACTCTTCATACTTTGCTGACAGATAACTGATCAGGATAAACGGATCATGCTCAATAGGTCCGATGTTATATCGGTATTCCTCATGTCCCGGTTCTTCAGATTCCATGTTGTTGATCCGCTCCTGCAGATTAGCTTCCAGCTGTGTATAATACAGTTCCGCTTCCCGGATTGCCTGATCCGATGACAGATAACTGGTTCCTGTGTAAGTGATCACATTTTGTAAAAACACTGCAGAGCATGACGTGACATTCGTTATGATCAGAAACATCAATCCGATCAGAACTGCTACACTGATATACACTTTCCGGTTTTCTTTAAAGAAGTTGGTCACTTTGCCGCCAATCTTCTTGATATAATCAATCGTACCTTTTGCAGCTGTTCCTACTGTCTGTTCACTTCGCTTCGCTTTGGCATAATCCCGTTTGATCTGTTGCTTCTGAATCTGCTTTTTCAGCTTCTTCTGCTCCTGACGGGCTGCCGCCTGTGTCTGTTTCTCTACCTGTCTCTCCAGTCTGCTTCTCTTTCTGGAAGCCCTCTGTTTCCTTCGTCTGGCACTTCTCTGTTCCAGCCGGTAAATACCTTCGCCGCCTTCTTCCAACTTATGGGCACCTTCTACCGCCGCATTATCGTCTTCATTTTTGCTGATCTCACGGTGCAATGCTACGGAAGTTGCACTTCCTGCTTTCTTGACAACAGAAGCTTTTTCTGTTTTCACAGATTCCCCTTCACCAAACTTCAAACGGGATTTTTTCTTTCCAGGAGATTCTCCTTCATTTGCCTGATAGACCTGTGCTTTCTTGGAATGCTGCTTTGCTTCCTTTCTCTTTCTTGCTTCTTCATAAGAAAACTTTTTGGCTTTTTCTTTCTGTTTCTGATGGCGGAAATTGACTCCATCCGTATCCATCTGGTTCAATTTCTCCATATCTTTGTCATTTTTCACAGAAGCACCAGTTTCCTCATAAGCAAACTTCAAACGTTGTTTTTGTTTAGGCTTTTTGCTGCCACCGGTCTGATTTCTCCGGCTGTCTCCCCTGTTTTCTGATAGATCAGCACGTTTATCTTTCAGTCTCCCTAACTGTCCGACTTCGGATTTTTCTGCAAGTCTGGATTCTTTTCCGACTTCAGCACGGATTCTTTTTCTATTTTGCTGCTTACTACTCTGTCCAAAATCCCCACTTTGCTTCTCTGTCCGTATCAGTTCCGGTGCATCTCTGGATTTTTGCACAGAGGGACGAATATTTTTCCCACTCCGTTCAGACTGGCGGGGAGACTTATCCACAAGGTTTTCTTCTTTTTCCCCCTGTTTTCTTCCCATCTGCACATCACTGGCACGGTTACTGACACGAACAGAAGATTTATCTGTCAGGTTTTCTTCCACCAGACCATCCTTGGTCATCTTTTGGACTTTCTTGTCCCTGACTTTCATTCTCTGTTCTGCCACTACTTACTCCTCCTTCTTCGGATACCCTTTCCCTGCCTGTAATAAGCAGAGAAAAGCGATGCCGAAAACAGCACCGCCACTAAAAGTTAATACATATGAAATTGCTCGTAACATTGTTTTCTCCTTTGATTTAACCTGCTTCGGAAGTCTCCTCTAAGCGGGTTGTCATGATTTTATAGAGGGAATTCTTCGGGAATCTGTCTACAAATGGGATAATGACATTTCCATAGAACAAAAGTCCTTCCCCCTCATTACTGTTGGTTACATAGGACAGCTGGGTTGGTGAGATATTCAGCTGCTTTGCCAGAATCTGCCTGTCTCCGGAAGCCTGGTTCAGCATATAAATAAAATCTGAATTTTCAAATATATTCTCTATCTCCCTGGAAGACAATAAATCTTTTATATTCTGGGTGATTCCAGTTGGAATACCACCCCATTTACGAAATCTCTTCCATATCTCCACACTATAAGCTGCGGTCTGCTCTTCCTTCAAAAGAAGATGGAACTCATCCACATAGTATCTGGTGGACTTATGAGCAGAACGGTTCATTGTTACCCTGTTCCAGACCTGATCCTGAATGACAAGCATCCCAATCTTTTTCAACTGCTTACCAAGTTCCTTGATATCAAAGCAGACAATGCGGTTATTGATGTCCACGTTTGTCTGATGGTTAAACACATTCAAAGAACCTGTAACATAGATTTCCAACGAAGTGGCCAGTCGCTGTGCTTCTGGCTCTTCCTGTTTTCTCAGAAGGTTATATAAATCCTCCAAGATTGGCATCTTCTCCGGTACTGGATCGGCAAGATATTCCTGATATACTAACCGCACACAACGGTCAATGATGGTCTTTTCTACCGGCTCCAGTCCATTCTTTCCTCCAACAATCAGCTCACACAAAGACAGAATAAAATCTGCTTTCAATGACAGTGGATTATCTTCCTCGGAATAGTTCAGGTTCAGATCCATTGGATTGATATACTGGTCAGATACTGGCGAAACCCGAACTACCTGCCCATGCAGTGCCTGCACAAGTGCCGAATATTCGGCTTCTGGATCACAGATAATGATATCGTCTTCCGTGATCAAAAAGCAGTTTGTAATTTCCCTCTTTGCTGAGAAAGACTTACCGGAACCTGGTGTACCAAGAATCAGTCCATTCGGGTTCTTCAAACGTTTCCGATCAACCATGATCATGTTGTTGGATAATGCATTCAATCCATAATAAAGAGCTTCCCCTTCCTGAAACAGTTCCTGTGTCGTAAATGGCACGAAGATCGCTGTTGAAGATGTGGTAAGCCCTCTCTGAATTTCAATCCGATTGACTCCCAGTGGAATACAGGACATGAGTGCTGCTTCCTGCTGATAATCCAGTTGTTTTAAAGAACAGTTATATTTCTGTGCAATTCCCTGCACCTGGAAAATATTGTTATCCAGTTTCTGACGCTTCCTTGCGGTATTCATCACCAGAACCGTTACAAGAAACATTCGTTCATTTCTGGACTGCAGATCTTCCAACAGGTTCTTCGCCTCTTCTCCATAAGTCACAAGGTCCGATGGAAGCACGTCCATATCATAACCGGAACGTACTGCCCGCTTCTGCTCTTCAATCTTCATCTTATCCAGATCTGAAATCTTGCTCTTGATCATCTTGATCGCAGAACTCTGGTCAATGGACTGGATATGAATGTTAACATTGATGCTGTCATCCACATCCAAGAAATCTGCAAGCATCCGGTCTGTAAGCTCCGGTGCCAGAATCTGCAGATAACTCACACTTCCCATCGTTCTTCCCATCAAAAATGTCTGATTCTTGGAAAAGTTAAAGGAAGTCGGTGCAATAAAATCTTTGGTCTTTAATCCTGTTTCTGGAAGCATCTTATACTGGAACTTAAATGGTTCAATCCGATCCTGGTTGAACACATGATACAGAATCTCCAGCCTTTCCAGACCATTCAGGGAATGCGCCTGTGCTCCCAAAACCTTAAAGTTATTTAAGATATCTGTTTCGATTCTTTCAAGCCTTGGTCTTGCCACCTTCAGGTTTTCTGCTTCGATTCCAAAAGTGATATACTTTGTCTTTACCAGACCATTATTTCCTTTGGAAAGCTGATTTTTCAGCATAGTACGGTACTCTTCACGAATGGCATTGAAGTCATCGTTCTGATCCGGAATATCAATACTTTTTTCAAATTCTGCCACATCCACCTGCTGATTGATAAAGGACAGCTGCACACTGATGGAAGAATCAAAGTAATTTAAGAAATCACAGTAATTTTCAAATATCGTGGTCTTATCCTCATTTAGAGCAAGCTGATAGTTGATGTCATAAAACTGAATCGTCTTGGAGAAAAAGGTCTTTGTCACCTGGCAGATACCATCCTGCAGCATCCGAATATACGGAATACTCTGCTGTGCAGTTGTAGGAATGTTTTTCTGTTTCCTACGATCCCGTTCCTGCTTCTTTCTACGCTTTTCCTGTTCTCTTTCTTTTCTGCTTTTTTTGTTTCTTCTTTCCTGACGGTTTCTTTTTTCCGCCAGGGACAGACGCTCCTGCTGAGCCTCCTGCTTTGTCTTTTTTGCCATCCGGCACACCCTCCTTTTTCACAAGGGTGGAAATCTCCTGATAAAAATTTTCTGTCTTATATGGTCTTACTGCCGGACAGATAAACTTCTGTCGAATGATATTTGCCACCACTTTTTCAAAGGGAAGACCGTCTTTTTCATACATTGCCATGAAGAAAAACGGAAGCATGATCGTTACCATCAGGATGGCTGCGATACTGGAACCGATTGGTTTTCTCATGACCAGATAAAACGGAATTCCCACAACTGCGGCAAGTGAAAAGAAAATCAGCTGCCGCTTTGTCAGATTTAACGCTACTTTTGTTTTGACCTTGGTAAGGTCTTTTGGTACTGGTACATACGCCATGGTATGCGCTCCTTTCCTGCCCGTTAGTGGGCATTAAATATTGATTTGCTAAGGCTTCCGGTCTTGAATAATGAAAATGCAAGAATCACGGTATAAGCCGCTACTGAAAACATTGCTGCATGAAGGTCACTGGATATGGTCATTGCATTTACTAAAACTGCATAAATTCCCACACAGACCATCATGAAGAATCCCTGAAATGCCAGTGCGAACAAGCCTTTTAAATAGTTGTTTCCGATATTGCCCCATTCCTTATTGGTCATGGTGGCAAACGGAATTGGTGCTATGGAAGTATAAAGGTAAATTTCTATCATTCTTCCGAACAAGATTACCGTAATGATAATTGACAGAATGTGCATGGTAACACTGATCAACATCGTTTCCATGGATAGCAGGAACAAATCCCCTAACTCCATATCCTCCAGGGCATCCACAATCCGTGTAATTGCTTCTGTTGCATCCACCGCAGTGTTTCCTGATATCACCCCTGCGGCATTGTTGACCACATGCTGGCCAACATCAAAGACCGCCATCGTGATATTGAACGTATTTGTCACCAGATAAATGGCTACATACGCTTTGAAGATCCAGAGGAAAATGTTATAAGTCTCAAATTCATGGAAATTGTTTTTCTGTGTTACCATCGTGATCAATTCATAGCACAGGACAAAGGTGATGATCAGTCCCGCAATGGGGACAATCACCGTTTGGGATATATTCTGAATCAGATTAAAAATCCCTGCATTCCATCCCTGCGGTGTCTGTCCCACCTGCCCGGCTATGGTTCCCACCTGCTCATTGACAGACGTGAACATGTTATCCAAACTTGACTTGATAAGCCCGATCAGGATATCCTTTATCGCTTCCGTAATTCTCTCAATGATGGTGTTCATCTACCACTCCTCTTAAGAGAACAATGTTGCCAGCTGTGGAATCAGGGTAGTTCCCAGCAGCATGATTCCGGCACCGGCCATCAGCTGTTTGATGCCCTGGCTCTTAGCACCGGGATTGTCATTTCCATATCCTTCCAGAAGGTTTACGACACCCCACACGCCAAGACCTGCGCCGATTGCGACTACAAGAGTTTTTAAAGTTGTAATTGCACTGCTAAAAAATGCCATATACATTCACCAAAACTGACTTTTTTCAGGTGTTTACGGGAATGAAAAAAACACCGACTAAAAAGCCGGCGCACCTAATGTCAGTTATTCCTTTCCTCATTATTTTTCGTTCATTCCCATGGTTACTCCGACAGCTCCACCTGAATTACCTCCACCTCTTCTTCGGGTTTCGGTGTGTACTGCGGATTTAACTCTTTTTCTACTTTGTATCGGTTTTTCTCATTTTCATCTGCAAGAAACCGATAATTTTTGTGTTTCGTGATATCATATTTGTCTGAGAAAAATGGTCTGGCACCACGAATCTGCAGGATACATTTTCCTCCATCCATGACTGCAATCTCATCTTCTGTCATCAGCTGTTTGCCTGTTTTCTGGTAATTCAATCCAAAGGACTTCTGATTGCTCCTCGTTTCCGAAGTGTTATACAGATCAATGGTTTCCTTACCCAGAAGTTCGCTCATTTCCTTTAAGGTAGTTTTCTCTTTTCCACCAAGAAATAGTGTAGTATCACAGTTACCCAGAATGGTATCTGCACTATCCTTATACATTGCCTTTAGCTGACTCTGTGACTGCAAAATAATAGAAGCAGAGATTTCCCTGCTTCGGATGGTTGCGATTAGCTTGTCAAACTGAGGAATCTGTCCGATGTTGGCAAACTCATCAGCGATGACACGCACATGCACCGGAAGTCTTCCACCATATACATCATCTGCCTTATCACAAAGCAAATTGAAAAGCTGTGACTGCAGCATCGCAATCACAAAGTTGAAGGTTGTATCTGTATCAGACATAATCAGAAACAAGGCTGTTTTCCTGTCACCGATCTTATCCAGTTCCATTTCATCATAAGACATGATCCCACGAAGCTCTGCGATGTCAAATGGGGCAAGTCTGGCTCCACAGGAAATCAAAATCGATTTTGCAGTTTTGCCGGCGGCCATTTTGTATTTTTTATACTGTCTGACCGCAAAGTGCTGCGGATCTCTTTCTTCCAGTTCCTGGAACATCATATCCACTGGATTCTGGTAAGTTTCATCCTCTTCACGGGTTTCGCTTTCATTCAAAAGATCCAAAAGGGTATTCAGATTTTTTTCCTCTTCATCACCTTCATACCAGATAAAAGCAATCAGTGCTGTGTAGAGCAATTTCTCTGCTTTCACCCAAAAATCTTCGGAAGCTTTTTCCCCTTCACCTTTGGTATTAACAATGATTGTCGTTACCAGCTTCAGGATATCCTTTTCAGACCGTATATAAGCAAATGGATTGTAATGAAGGGACTTGGAAAAATTGATGGTATTCAGAACCTTAATCACATATGGCTCATGTACCACTTTTCCAGATTTATCTTTCATAATATTTCCATTCTTATCTTTCTTAGGTGGTCCCTTTGCTAACATCTTCCCGCACTCTTCAATCAAAGTGCCTTTCGGATCTGTAATGACCATGGAACAGTTCATCTGCATGACCGATGGTTTTACGAAAAAACGTGTCTTACCGGAACCACTGCCGCCGATGACCACTATATTTTTATTTCTTGCATACTTCGGCTGCTTCGGTCTGCTCTCCATGGTCAGTGCTTCTGTTGCTGTCAATGGAATGTTCATCCATGGATCTTCCGACATATAAGGCTTGATATCCTCTGCGGTTCCCCATCTGGCTGAACCATACTCGATGCCTTTCCTTAATTTCTTTGCGTCTGCCTGTTTCTGCCAGACCAACACTTTCAGAACAACTGCAACAACAATACCTGCTAGCAGATCTTTCCAGTTATTGCTTAACACAAAACCAGCAAAAATCCGGTCTGCGTGTTCCATTGCATATAAAAGTTTGTTCCCCATATCTTCTCCCGGACTGTTCCGGTAAAGAAAAAATGCCCGGTCTGCATAGAAAGCAGCCAGAGCATAAGGGATATTTGTAAGAACCAGCTTCTTTTTATCCAGGGCGGACAGCTTACCCCCGATTTTATTCTTCCACTTCTGCATCAGAGTTTTGCCGCTTTTCTTTTTCATCGACTCTGCTCCTGATGCCGGTTCTTTACTTTGTCCTTCGTCTTCTTTGGCATCATTGCCCGGTAAGCTGCAAGACGCTTATGAATGGAAGGCTTATTCGCTTTTTGAATCTGTTTCTGGGAAAACTCACGAAAAGCAGCATTTAGGGCATCCTGATCACGTCCCTTGAAGAATACCAGATAAACTGGAGGATCTTTGCTCTTGTCTTTTTTCAGAGCATAATTGATCCCGTATTTTCTGGCATACCGTTCAAAAGACTTGATATTTTTGTCCGTGATCTCGATATTGACCATCCCGGCATTCTGTTTTGCCAGCTCTTTTACCGTGACCTTTCCCTGTTTCGGCTGATTTTTCTGTGCTTTCTTCTCTACTGATTTCTGCTTCTGATGACGCAGATACGCAACAAGAACCTTTTTCAACAGGTCTGCTGTAATCTTAGTAGCCCGAATACAGAACGTGACCGTTTTCTGAGTTACCTCTTCCTGCATGACTTTTCCCTCCTTTCAGCGATTCAACTGCTGTCCAGATCAATAATCATGGCAATCACCCCCTTTAATGAAAAAAGAAAGATTAACCGGTAATCAGGTTCTGCACCTGTACGAGTTTTTCTGTCCCTTCTTCTTTTCTCTTATCTTCTCCACCACAATAGATGGGAACACACATTTCAAGTATTCTACTGTAAATACGCTGATGGGCAGTATCCAAATCTGTGGATTTCATTTCATTCAGTCCCAGATTCGTTGTTACGATCAGCGGAAGCATTTTACAATAACGGCTATCTATCACATTATAGACCTGCTCCAAAGCAAACTCGGAATTTCGTTCTATTCCTAAATCATCAATAATCAGCAGCGGATAATCCACAAGATTTTGTATAATCTGGTTCTTATCTGCCTGATAGCTAGTAATTTCGTTTAAGATCCTGGAAAAATTCGTCATCATAACACGTTCTCCCTGTTCCAAAAGTGCATTTGCAATACAGCCTGCAAAGAAACTTTTCCCGGTTCCAACTGGTCCCATCAAAAGCAATCCTACATTTTTTCTCTTCATATTTGTCCAGTTTTCTACATACTGCCTGGCAATTAGTGTCTTCTGGTTGCTTCCATTGTCATTTTCAAATTTCCATTCCCAGAATCTTCTTTCCCGAAGTCCGACGGATTTTCTCTGATAAAGCTGCCGCTGTGCTTCTTCCCGCTGCATCTTCTCATCAAGTTCCTGCCTGGCTTTTACCTCGCATTCACACAAACAGGACACTACATGCTCAAATCCCATCAGACTAACTTTCATCTGTTTTCTTTTTCCACAGATACCACAATGAAGACATCCCTCTTCATCCAGATAATCTGCTGTTACTTTATTTTCCATCACAGGCTTTCTCCTTCCTGAAATTCATATTTATCCATTCCTGCCCTGGCTCCATCTCGTTCTGCCCAAAGACAGATTGTTGCAAAATGATTCTGATACTCTTTTCCACTGGATTTCATATAAACAGAAAGATGATCAATCCGTTTCTGATAATCCCATGGAAATAACGTCATCAACTCCTGCAGTTCAGCTTCCGACAGAACAACATTTTTAAATCTCCCATACAGACCGAATTTTTCTTCCAAAGCGGGAGTATTGCCCTTACTCTTATCAGTATGATTCTTTTCAGTCTTATTTATCTTAGTATTACTTCCATCCAGATTCTTGCAGTCCGGACTTCTATTTTTTTGCGTTCCGGACTTCCAGTTTCTTGCAATCCGGATTTCCAATTCCTTGCAGTCCGGATTTCCAGTTTCTGGCGTTCCAGAAGCAAAGTATCTTACGGGCTTTCCTCTAATCCGTTTCACAAAATTTTTCACGTATATGACAGAGGGACGATTATTCCCCTGCCGATACCGTTCAATCAATCCAATCCCATGCACACTGTCAAGCTCATAAAGAAGCTTTGTCACTGTCGTATGCGACATTCGCAATAGTTCCTGCAATTCTGCGATCGTGTAAATGATATAGACATAACCATCACTATCAATCCATCCATTTTTCTTGGATAGGCTGATTCGATCAAGCAGAATTCCGTAAAGGAGCTTTGCGTCTGTAGACAGGCTTGCAAACTCTTTTTCTGTGAACAGAGCTTTTGGTATCCGAAAAAAAGAAAACTGGTCAGATTCTTCTGCTCTGAAATATTCAAAATCTGCCATAATATTTTCCTACTCTTCTACATCGAAATCACAATTTGCTGCACTGCCTGTACCATGACACATCTCATCAAACACAAAATTAAATGACTGAATCATTTCATCCAAATAATAATTTCTAGCCTTCTTGTTGCAAGCATACATATCACCAATAAAGCCTTCATCATTCCCCATCGCATGAACGAGGGTTTCCAGGACCTTCATAAACTTCTTTTTTGAACAGCTTTCATACTGTCTGTTCACATATTTCTGAATATCTAACACACGAGCAGGATTATTTTCATTTTCCTCCAGAATTCCAAACGCAAGATCCATGCCAAACTCATATCCATCAGCCTGAATTTGATCAATATCCATCTCGCCAAGCTCATCCTGATATCCTCTCTCTTCCATTGCAGTTAAAGACGTTTCGTATTCATCAATATATCCCATATCTGCAATTGTTTCCAAAATATCCCTGGATGCTTTCACCATCTTATCCATAATAATTTCTCTTTCAACTAACGGCATATTTGCCATAATAGTATCTAATGTCATCATTGATTTTTCCTCCTTCTCATTTTCATAAATATCGCTGATATAAAAGTGGTTCGCTTTTCCATTGTTTGGAATAATTCGCATCAGCTTTCCAGCCTTAACCAGTTCCTGTACTGCCTGATCTACTCCATATCTGGTCGTATTCAAGTCTTTTTTCATTTCACTTTTCGGATAGATTACAAACAAATCCCCATTATGATCTACCCAGCCATTCTGCACTGCAAACTTCAAACGATCCAGAAATAAGCTATATAAAATCTTTGCTGTATTTGACAGATTTTTGTATTTTTCTATCTGGAACAGCACCTTTGGCACCTGCAGACAATCTACCGGCATATACTCCATCTTACTCATTAATTGTTTCCTCCTTCTGTTTGTACAGCACTTCGGCTGAAGTAATATTGATTTCCAGCATACCCACAAATACCTGATAGTACAGCAGGCATATCTGTTCATCCTCCCTTGCCAGATACAATCCTTCCAGTTCATTGGACGGATGTTTCATTCCATATACTGCCTGACAGATATCATGGATTTTCTCACATTCCACACTTCTCAGATGCATCTCCAAAGTATGGTTAAATCTCTGCCAGTCCTCCAATTTCTGATTTACTGACATCATGCACTGGAACAGTTCCGCTGCTTCACATGCTGCTGACAGCACTACATTTTTGTTATTGATACTTCCATCGGCATTTTTCATATGCCCTACCATATACGCCTGATCTACTGAAACCATCTTTTATCCTCCTCTATCTAAACGGCATTTCCTCTTCCATGCCCTCCGGTATCTCTAAAAACCCTTCCGCATCTTCTGGAAATGGTGGTCTGTCAACCATTTTTGCACCTGCAAATTCAATCCGGTTTGCATACACTTCGGTGGTATAGATCTTTTTCCCGGTATCTTTATCTTCATAATTACCCGTGACAATCTCGCCTTCCACCATGACCTTCGTTCCCTGCATCAGATAATCTCTGGCAAATTCTGCTTTCTTTGCAAAAGCCTTTACCGGAATGAAACTGACTTCATCAGAATAATTTCTTCTGACTGCCAGAACAAACTTGGCAATCTTATGAAGTCCTTTTTCATTCTCCACTTCGTTGTATCCGGGATTTCTTACCAATCGCCCGGAAATAATTGTTGTATTCATTGGCTTAACCCTCCTATGCTTTCATTGATTTGTAACAGATACCGATACATGGTCCACATTTTCCATAGGCACATCCGTAACATTCATCTTTTTCCAACTCTTCCTGCTTCATTTCATCGTCAAACATTCCTAACAGCGTTGTGTAAATCTTTTTCATTGCTAGGAATTTTTCTTCTGCTTTTTCCATCTTCTCTTTGTAAAATGGGATCAGTTTACGAAGAATTGGATGGAAACGTTCATTTTCATCATCCCAGGCACAGGTTTTCATCATACAGCGTGGCTGTTTCTCATAATTGCCCAGATAATACGGGCAGAACGTACAGCCTCTTTCTTTAACAATTTCCACCGGGATTACTGGCATCTGACTTTTGATTTCCTTTGTTACATGCTTACTTTCAATTCGCTCTCTCATCTTAAAAATCCTCCAAAAATATATATTTGCAAAAGGGATTTCCCCTGAATTGCCTGATTTTTGGTACAAAAAAAGAGGCAAGCTTACGATTTTATTTTCGCAAGCCTGCCTCTTATCAAATATTCAATTATTTTCCGATGATATATCGTAAGAAAACGTATACCGCACGGATTACATACACTGGAATCATGATACTTCCAATCAAAGCTCCAATGATGACACTTAATGCAGCCATCCCAAGTGTTGCTGTTATATCCATTCCTTTTGGAATCAGGATCAGCCGCATTTTATGTATTCCAAATGGAAGTCCGGAAAGAAATATCCACCAGAACAAGTCTGTCTGTCCACTGACTTTCATGATGGTGGATACCATCCAGAACCAGAATAGCATAAATGCCAGTGGCAATATTGATTTTTTAATTACGTCTTCAATCGTCACCTTTTTTCTCCCTCTCTCTGATTCCTTCCGCCACCTCCCGATTAAGATTTGCCAATATTTTTCTAACCACAGGAGAATCCAATCGAAAGGTTTCCATATCTTTCTCAGTAAGCTCCCTTCCGTTCGCATCATATCTTCGTACAATCTTTAAAGCCATACTTTCACTTCCTTCCTGTTGATAATCCTAATGTTTTCAACAAATGTTTAAACTTCTCTCTTTTCATCCGTTTAACACGTATCTTTTCTATCTTCTTCAGATAAACTTGTATTCTACTTGCCGTATCTTCATTGCTCATTCTTTCCCCTCTCTTTCTGCCCACGATGCCAGAAGCATAAATATAATTTCTTCCATCTGATCCTTTGTATATGTCTCTGGAAAATATTGTTTCAATTTCTTCGCCGGAATCTGCACCTGAACTTTTTCAGTACTTTCATTCATGCAAATCTGGTCAATCTCTGAATACGTCAACATCTGCTCTTTTGAAATCTGCTTCAATTCCTTTGCCTGCTTCATGGACGGTACCATATTGTGATTACTCATATACTGAAATAATATCTGCTGCTCTTCAGTTCTCAAATAAGAAAGTTCAACAGCTGTGTTAAAGGGAAGCTTCTTCTCGTCTGCCAATTCTAATAGCTCTGCTACTAACTCTGTCAGATGAATATATCGAAGAATCTGTCTGGAACTATCTCCTGTATTCTGACTGACTTCTTCTGCCGCCAACTTCTTGCCAACTTGGCAAGAAGTTAAATCAGATCGTTTTCCCTGACGCTTTAACGCCTCATATTTCATTTTATAAGCAAATGCCTTTTCGCTGATCAGCAGCTCTTCTCGTTGAATGTTGGAATCTACCATAATCACCGTCGCTTCATCATCTGTAAGATCTTTGATGATAACCGGCATTTTCTCTAGTCCAGAAAGTTCACATGCTCGTTTTCGCCGATGACCAGCTACCAGCTCATAACCACCGGACTCTCTCAACCGCACAATACCAGGAACCAACACGCCATATTGTGTAATACTTTCCGCTAATTCTTCCATTTTCTTATCATCTCTTACTTGAAACGGGTGATTCGTAAATGGATGAAGACTTCCTATTGCTATCTCACTAATTCCATTGGTTGTCTCTTCGTTTGTTCCAAACAATGCATCAAGCGGCTGTAAGGAAACGGGAGTTGCTCTTTTTTTAGATGGCATCTTTCAGCACCTCCTCCGTCACTCTCCGATAAGCTTCTGTAGCTTTGCCTTTCGGATCATAAGAGAAAATACTCTGTCCTTCTCTGACTGCTTCCTTCATTCTTACAGAAAATGGAATATAATTATCGAAGATATGAATTTGACTTCCATATACATTTCTGAGAAGTTCCATATTATTCCTGGCATCATTCGTATGAGCATCGACCATCGTAAACAGAATTCCACCGACTTGCAGCTTCGGATTGATTTGCTTACGGACCTTACCGATTGTTTTTAATAACTGCTGCAATCCTTTGATTGGCAGGTAAGACGCTTCAACCGGAATTAGTACTTCATCTGATGCAGCCAGTGCATTGATTGTGATCATTCCCAATGATGGCATACAATCAATGATAATTGCATCATATTGATCCTTGATACCATATAAAATCTGTTTCAATACATATTCCCTGCTCATTGCATTTACCAACTGTACTTCCGTACCTGCCAGTCCAATGTTAGAACAGATAATGTCTATTCCTTCTGCCTGATGCCTGATATAACAGTCTGAAGGAATATCTTCATCTTTCATTACTGTATCCATAAGAGCTGTAAGTGTTTCATTACTTTCATCACAATCACGATATCCAAATCCTGCAGATACATCAGACTGTGGATCGGCATCAACGATTAACACTTTCATATTCTTTTGTGCTAATCCTACTGCTAAATTAGCTGTACATGCGGACTTTCCAGTTCCCCCTTTTTGGTTTACAATAGAAATAATTCTAGCCATTTTTCATCACCTTTCATCGTCGTCAATCAAAAAGAGGACTGAATTAGACAACCGGAATCTATATTCCGTGCGAGCTAATTCAGTCCTATAATTACAATAATTCTGTTGTTTTTACTCTTGTCTTACACAAATCCATTTCCAGTCTGGATCTGTAATAATTCATATTCTGGAATGACAGCGCTGTCTTATTTTTCCCTTTTTCAGGGAGTTAAAAATAAGGACTAAATTAGTGCAACCCCTTGTATTTACTGGAGTTTTCTAACTTGTCCTTATTATAACTCGACCATGGGGTGTGATGTTTGGCAACTTGTCCTTATGCGTCTTGTTGTACTTCTTAATCAGCCCACGCACCATACTTTCATAATTTCCTGCGACCTTTGGCAATCCCTCACGGTTCAAGAACAAGAAGTTGCTGTAACCGTCAACAACAAGCGGTTGTGCTTTTCCTCGGTTCTTTAAAATTCGTTCAAGTGCCTGATATGCTCTTTCTGTCAATGGAAGCTCACGCTTCCCGTTTTTTGTCTTAGGTGTGGAAATATAGTAACCCACCTCTGTATCACGCAATAGCTGGTGGTCTATGTTAATCACACGGTTAAGCATATCAATGTGTGTTGTCAGTCCGCATAATTCAGAGATACGAAGTCCCGTTTCCAGCAGAAGAATAACTTCATCACGATACTTGCTGTAGACATTATCTGTTTCCATAAAGGCAAGGAGTTTTTCTTCCTGCTCTGGTGTTAGGATAACCTTTGCTTCCGTATCATCTTCCAGAACATCACTCAACTTGAAATTGAAAGGATTTTTTCTGATACAGTCGTCTTGTATCGCCATATAGAATGAAGCCTTTAAGGAACGCTTATAGTTATCTATCGTTTTGTAGGAATAACCTTTGTCATCCATTCTGATAGCCCATTCTTTAGCGTCGGACTGCTTGACCGTATCAATCGCCCTCATACCCAATGGGTCATTTTCCAGTGCGTTCATAAGATACTGTCGTCCTATTTTTGTGTTTCTCTTGATGTTCTTTCTTTGATTGTTCTTCTTTTCGTAAAGCTGGCAGACTGTCATTTTACCACCCACTGTGTCGATACCGTCGTCAAGGTCTTTTTTTATCTGCTTTTCTTTTTCCCTCAACGATATATCATCACGTTTTCCAGCAGGTGTTTTGTCTGTGGGTACAAGTTTCCAAGCATATACAAACTGTGGCTTCCCGAATATATCGGTATATTTATAAACGTATCTTCCGTCTTTTCTCTGGCTCTCTCCAAGACGCAAATTGCGTCCTTTACTGTCTTGTCTTTTCATTTTTGACATAGTGTAAAGCTCCTTTCCGTCATGGAATGAGCCGTGATACGCTACTAATATTATACCATATCTACGGCTCTAAGACATCAGATTTCGTCCAGTGTATCAATAATTTTTTCAAACTGTTTTCGCTTTATCTGAATACGGTTTCCATTAACGATAACCCAACCAGAGTCCAGATTTTCCTCGGCAAGTTTACGCAACTTCTTTTCCCCGATACGAAAATATCGGGACGCTTCTTCTATACTAAGGGTGTATTTTTCCCAAATCGGCACATCAGTATTGTTCATGTTGCAACAACTCCTTTCTGTGTGTCTTATCATAAGCAGACAGACGGCTTTGGAAAGCTCCGTTAGTATCTCAACTATTCCCATTCTTGTGGGCAGAACCGCACCATGCGGACGTATCATTATTCTGTGATAGCAGGTCATGGCAAAACGACCATTCCACAAGTCGCTCTCGAATCAACTGCGTGGGTCGCTCGCTTTCTTGTCGGAAAGGTCATGGCGTACAGTCCCCGTGGCTCGCTGTATCACAAACGTATCTGTCTGCTTTATTCAGTTGTCTAAGAACAATCGGCGAAAGCCGTAGGCTTCCATGTATAAAAGCAGGAGCAGGGCAGGAAAGAAGGGAATTTAACCAATCACGCCCTGCTGGTATCTGCTTATTCTTCTTCGGTTTCTATATCTATATCAATCTCAAAGTCTAAAATCATTTTGGTTAAGGCTTCTCGAATACGTCCCTTTAATTCCATATCAACAACAATATAAACATTGCCGTATTCATCATATAAAGGACGTAAACAACACTTTGATATGTACGGGTCATAGAATGCCAGTAATTTCTCAATCGCAGTTTCATCCCCATCCATAGCTGATGAAATCAAATAATAAGACGGGTGCTTGTACTTTTTCTTCATTTCTATTTCTTCTCCTTTAGTATCTCTTTCATAGTTTCTAGTGCACGGTGTCTGTGTTTGAACACAGCCCCTCTGGTATAATTCATAATATCTGCAATCTCTGTATCACTCATTTCCAAGAAGTAATACATCAATACATTGTTACGTTTTTTTTCGGGTAGCTGTTTGAGAGCTTCTGCAAGTTCATCATCAAGGACTTTAATATCTATGCCACACACATTAAAAATTGTGTAGTTTGTTTCGTAGTCGTCCCATGTTGCCAGACTTTCTACCGTAATGTCTGGTAATTCGCTAAAAGATATTTCCTTGTTTTTTCTTCGTTTTAATTCTTTACGGTAGTTCCAGATAATACCTTTGACAACTTTTTTCAGCTTACATTCAAACTGACACTGAATTGTTTTTTGGAAGTCAGACGGTTTCATAATCTCACCTCCTTTCCAGCTATGAATTGAAAAGTGTTTATCCCTCTTTCCGCACCATATCTGTACAGCAAGGTGTGATTTGCTTCCAAAAAAATGAAAATAATTAAAAAAACTTTTCGGGTATTAAAAAAGCCCGCACAAAATATAGATTTTGTACGAGCTACTGGTATAGCGTATTTAATTGTAAATAGTATGCTGTTAAATTGGGCTTGAATATACTGAATTGTACATAAAGCGTTTCATACGGCAAGCCCCCTTTACAACATTTAAACCTTAACCTTTGTCTTTTTGGTAATCGTATAAATATATTCCTCTGGTGTTGGGCGCTTATTTCCAAAGTATCGTTTAAAATTTGCCTGCACGTCTGGGTCTGTACTTTCCATAGTTTTGTCTATGGTATCTTGTAGCATAGCCCTAAATTCAGATACTGAAACACCTTGAGCTTTAGCACCAACTTTCATAATATAATTCATATCTCGTCTTTTAAGTCCTATCATTAGAACCAACTCCCTAAAATAAGTTGATCTTCTTTTTCAAAAATTAAATCTATCTTTCGTATACAGCCTTTTGCGTCAATTTCTGTGGGTACAAACCCTGCGTAGTGATACCCCGTTTATGTGAAAAATATTTTTATTACGGTTTTACACATTTTATGGCATAACGAATTTCAATAAGCCTTAATACATCTTGATATACATTATTTTTAGATTTTAAGTCTATCATAAGCCACCTTTGTCCATTTCCCTCTCTAGTGTTACGATAAATCTCCTGTACATATTCTGAAAGCCTAGGTAACAAGTTTTCAACATCTTCTTTCTCTTTATTACCTACAACCACCAATACAGTAAAGTAGTTCTTCTTCGGATAGACAACACACAATGATTTCCCAGATTTTTTAAACTTTACGTTCCAACCTCGTGCCCAGACATCTTTACTGTATTCGATTTTGCAAACTGCTTTATATTCATTGTTCATATGCTGATACAACTCATCAAATGCAGAGTTTTCAATATAACCGCTTATTTCACTAATACTAGGTACATAATTTATATCTTTTATGTCTATCACAACGGTCTATGCCCTCCTTTATAGACTTTTTATTTCATTTTCATTCGTGTCGGATAATTCCTATTTAGCATTTACTGTTTATACAGGAATTACCCATATTTCCATATAATTAATCTCTGCATTTCCTTTGTAATATTTTTCTGCCATGAATGGCTTTGTAACCAATTTATGATTTGGAAGCCATGTTTCAAACAGATACTTATTTGCTTGATTTAAAGCAGTAGTAACAAGTTCTTCAAAAGATTCTGCCTCAATTCTGCATACAATATACTCACCTGCTGGTAATGTATGTTGTACCATATTTTTAGGACATACATCTGTTGATGAAACCATACCTCCTGCAAAGTAAAGGAATGTTCCTTTATCTGGACTTGCTAAGTGAGATACACCAAGTTCAATATCATTGTTAAAAATGGCATTTTCGGTTTGCAGTTTCTTTGCATGGAATTCGCGCCATAGCTGACCTGGAACATCAATTCCTGTACTTTCTCCAGCAGGAATTTGTTCAGCAATATTTACTGTTTTTTCAAAACCAAAATATATTTCCTTTGTTCTTAATGTTTTTCTTTGAATTTCCAAAACAATATTCCCTATAATCAATGGAACATTCTCATCAATCATAACATAATGAGAAGAAAGTTCTGGCTTGTCAAATGTATTTAACATAGGAACACTCTTTCTGTATTCATCGGGAGTAATATGATAAACTTCTTTAAATGCTCTGGTGAAATTAGAGTGGTCAGAAAATCCATATTTTAAAGCTATATCTAATATCCTTTCCTCTGAATTATTCAATTCTGTTATCACCATTGCTAAACGGCGAAGTTTGATATACTCTTGAACTGATTTCTTAACTAACTTTTTAAACAAGCGTTGGTAATAAAATGTAGAAAGACAGGCAATTTCCGCCAGTTTCTCTGTTTCGATTTTCTCACTTAAATGTTGTTCAATATAGTTTAATGACATTTCAATATTTTCATATGCGTACATATCAGTACCTCCTTGTATAATTTATAATCAAAGTATACATGAAAATTTTTTGTATAGCTTGTCGCACAATGCCATTATCTTATAAGAAATCAAAAGATATAAAAAAACAATTTTGTCTATATGGCAACTTTTATTTCTTTGGTACTTTTTAATGAGCCATATCTAATAAATTCATCAAATATCTTTTAATGCTTTTCGTATCATAGACCTTTGAAACTGTATTGTTCATTGCTTCGTCAATCGTCGCTTCAATATTAGCCATAACATCAGCTAGTGCTATAATCAGATTTCAAAATCCCATATAGATAATAGTCGCAATAGGTATTTACCATTTTCCCCTCACGAATATGTCCTTCCCTTTGAAAACCTACTTTCTCTAATGTTTTATAAGAAGCATGATTTAATATATGCACATCTGTCCATATTTTTTGTAATTCTGTTTTTGAAAAACAAAATTCAATTACGCTTTTCAACACTTCACTCATTAGTCCATTACCTTGATATTGCTTAGAAAGTCTGAAAGCCACTTTTGCCATTCGATTATTTTCAATAAGATATATCCATATCTCACCAATAACTTTGCTATCTTGTTTATGGACAATACCCCAATGAAAACTTTTAGTAGATTTTTTTGACTTATCAAAGAGTAATTCTGGATTTTTTTCGCTTTTTGAGGGACGCTTGCCCCAATACTCGTATAAAGAAATATCACTAATCCATTCTTTCAAATCATCAATATCGCTTTTATTCATTGTTCTTAAAATAAGATGTTCTGTTTCAATTACTGGTTTTTCAAAAATGTAATCCTGCAAACTCATGGTTCATCACTCCTTAAAAATTAAATTCGTTTTCCCATGCAAAAGAAGCAGATTCTTCTAAGCTGTGAGGCCAATGACTACACCAATCTGGAACTTGCGGATTTTCCACTCTATCCAAACTCGGCGTGTATGGTTTAATATCCAAGATAGGCGTTTTATCATTAGCGTCAATATAAGCAATTTGTATCAGCCCACTCATATAATCAATATTGATAATTTCTACTGCTGATAAAGCAATCGGATTTGGGCGTACCGGCGACCTTGTTGCAAAAATCCCCATTTTCTCTGGAGCTTTTTTATAAGGTTGGTCTGTTTCCAATACGCTTCTAAAATCCGCATTGTCAAAATCGCTGAACCACCATAAAACATTGATATGACTGAATCCGTCTAATTCCTTTAATGCTAGAATATATGGTGCTTCTAGTTGAATGAAAGCACCTTTTTCATTGTTGTAGATAGTACCTATTGAATTTACTTTATAAGTTGTCATTATATTTTCCTCCGTTTTCTTCTTGATAAATAAACGATAAACCTTAACACCATGTTAAAGTCAAGGCAGATTATCATTTTTTACAAGAGATTTTCTAAAGGAATTTGGATTTCTGTTAGATAGTTCTCTGGATTTTTCTCGTTCCACGGTCCACGATGAACTATTTGACGGCTTGAACCTTTCATCTTATATTGACTGTTTTCTTGAAGCCATTTTGCAAATGAACGATAAGCATAAGAAATATTAGAAAAATCTCCATATACCATAGTACAAGCCATCATAGAAACTGGTTCGGTAAATCGAAACTTAAAATCACCTGTAGCTTTTCCTATTTTATTTACAATGGCACATAATTCTACATCAACATCTTTTTCTTTATATTCTTCATTGTGATATATTGAGAATGTTTCATCAGAAATATTTATTTTATTTTCTTTAGCAAAAGCAGAGAGTTCTTTCCAGAGTTCGCCCTCATAATAATAATTTGGTATTTCTTTTCTTAAAGATAAAACGCAATAACTCGGTATCTCTTTTATGGTTATGTTAAAATACAATTCACTTTTGCCATGTAACACTTCTTTTTTAGCAATCTCAATTTTCTTTAGTTTTTCTTGTTCTTTTTGTATATTATCCATAATTTCAACAGACTTTTTATCAAGCTGTTCTATAATGGCATTATTACTGCAATTGAGGGCTAATGCAATTTCAGCGACATTGAAGCCACTATCACGTAAATATATAATTCTATTTAAAGTTGAGATTTGTTCTGCTGAATACATACGATATCCAGTTAATGAATCAACTTTAGCAGGTTTTAACAAACCCATTTCATCATAATAACGCAACATACGAGTAGAAACTTGTGTCAATTTTGAAAACTCACCAATTTTGAACATTTTATCCCTCCATTCATGTACCTAATTATAATTATTGTTAATTTATACTTCAATATAAAAAGGGCTTGCACACCATAATTATGATACAAGCCCTTTTCCATGTTATCCTACAATCTTCCAGTTACTATCCTTATATAGTATAAGCTCATATTGTGATACTTGTGTTGCCTTTGTCTGATTATCAAGGAATTTTACAAACACCTTGACTTTCACATTGTCCCCGTCCTTAGTAAAGATAGGGTTTACCAATTCAGAATAAAGGTAGTCCCTGCCGATAGGTTCAAGCACATTGCCAGCTACATAGTAGGCAAGTTCTTTTTCTGTCGCTGTTGGGTACAGCTTAAAGAATGTTTCCAAAAAGGCGGTAGCGTCATTGACAGTATCTGCGTCCACGCTTGCGTCTGCTTCTGATGTCTTTGGTTCAAAGTCTGATTTTTCGATTGCTGGTGCAAGAGTAAGGTTCTGAACGATTACCATATCCCCGTCAGCGTCCACATGGACTTTTACGGTATAGGTTGCCTTGACCGCTGTTGTCTGTTCTCTCTCTTTTATCTGCTGATCTACTTCGTAGGTAGCAGATAAAGTGTCCGTTCCCGACTGCTCGATATTCCACACAATCACATCTGTAACCGCAGAGCTGGTCGGTATATCCGTTCTGATAGTATCTACATTCAAGTCCTACAACTCCTTTGTCAGATAACCGCTGATTGCCTGCGTCCTTGCTTCAATAGCTTCGTTGCTGTTGCTCCATGTGTAATAGGACTTCTCAAAGTTCTTCACGAAATTTTCAATCCCGTTGGTATCGTTTAATCGTAACTGTATAGTTTGTCAGCCTTGTGTATTCATGCCTTTTAGAAGTAATGTTTAAATTTAATCCCAACCTATCACATAGCTTTTTAGTAGATATAGCCCCATAGCCAGTTGCATTTGTTTTTTTGCATATTTAAGTATTCAATATTTCAAAACATATTTTATTGTGACAAATGCAAAATTGAATAAATTTTTCCAATATTTTTTTTAATAGGTCTATCTTTATAGAAATAGTATTCTACATATTTCCATTTGTCTGGATTGTATATTAACACTTTACTTGTACAGTCATCTTTCTCCAATGAAAAATTTATAGCTTTCATTTGTTTCATTGGCGTAATTTCATGTTCAATTTCAAGAGCAAACTTTGACAGATTAAAGTCTTTTCCCAAACAACATGTTATTGGAATACCTATATTTATTTTTTGCCAACCGAATGAACTTAAAATATTATCATAGTAACCATCAAAAATGAATTTGTTCATGCCATCATTATTCTGCCATACATATAGTGGAGAATACTCATTACAACTCTTTGAAGAATCTCTTTTTTCAGATATGAGATATGCTTTAAATATTAAATCTTGAAAGCCATCCGTTCTATGTCCATTATCAGCTACTCGCTGTCTAATCACGTTCATGTCGTAGTTATCTGGTAGTGAAATCTTATATTGCATAGCAATCATTATTTTTTCCTCCTATCTATCCTGCTTCAAATTTCAATTTAATTATACATATTAGTTCGTTATGTGTATAATAGTTGTAAATGATGATAGATATCATTTTAAATAATACTGGAGGTGCTATTATGGAAAGTCTGGAACTTAGAATATTTAGGGAAGTTGCTTATACAAAATCAATATCGAAAACTGCGGAAAATATGGGGTATGTTCAATCTAATATAACTGCACATATCAAAAAACTGGAAGGTGAATTAAACACGACACTATTCATTCGCCATAGCAAAGGCGTAACCCTCACAAAAGATGGAGAAAAATTACTGTATCAAGCAGAAAAGATAATCTCTTTACTCGATAAGACCTTACAATCTTTTCAGAACAATCCTAAAACTTTAAAAATTGGCACAACGCAGACAATAGCTGGTTATTTATTGCCCAAATGTATCATTGAATATCAAAAACAGTTTCCAAATGTGTCATTGTCAGTTTCCACACTAAATCAAGACGACTTAGACCAGAGCCTATCTAATGGACTATTAGATTGTATAATCACTAACAGTACCCACAATATTACACAAGGTAAGCAGGTTTTGGAATTTCAAGAAAATTTAATGCTGGCAACTCCATGCTCCTGCAATTCCATAAATGATATCTTTGCATATCCAATTATCATAAATAATATCAAGTCCTGCCCCTACAGAGAAGCCCTTTTGGATTGGTGGAACTTACATCAATCGAAATCACCAATGATAATTGAATTAGATACTGTAGAAGCAATTCTTAATACCGTTGCTATGGGCGGTGGAATATCATTATTACCAAAATATATTTTAGCAGATAAACAAAATATCAATAGCTTCTATATTGAAGATTTGCAATATACATCAATTCATATGTGGATTGCTATGAATAAGCTTCCATCAGAATATTTTGCTTTAAAGGACATTCTAAAAAAACAATTTAAAATAGATAACAACTAAGGCAGATAACCACGGCATGGTATACCTGCCTTTTACTATGTTATCCTACAATCTTCCAGTTATTATCTTTATGTAGCACTAGCTCAAACTGCGATACCTGCGTTGCCTTTGTCTGATTATCAAGGAATTTCACAGCAACCTTGACTTTCACATTATCCCCGTCCTTTGTAAATACTGGGTTTACCAATTCTGAATAAAGGTAGTCCCTGCCGATAGGTTCAAGCATATTCCCCGTTACATAGTAGGCAAGTTCCTTTTCTGTGGTTGTCGGGTACAGCTTAAAAAATGTTTCCAGAAAAGCGGTAGCGTCATTCACAGTATCAGCGTCTACGCTTGCGTCTGCTTCTGGTGTCTTAGGCTCGTAGTCTGATTTTTCGATTGCTGGTGCAAGGGTAGGGTTATGAACGATTACCATATCCCCGTCAGCGTCCACATGGACTTTTACCGTATAGGTTGCCTTGACTGTTGTTGTCTGTTCTCCCTCTTTTATCTGCTGATCTACTTCGTAGGTAGCAGAAAAAGTGTCCGTTCCCGACTGTTCGATATTCCACACAATCACATCTGTAACTGTGGAACTGGTCGGTATATCCGTTCTAATGGTATCAACATTCAAGTCCTGCAATTCCTTTGTCAGATAACCGCTGATTGCCTGCGTCCTTGCTTCAATCGCTTCTTTGCTGTTATTCCATGTGTAATAGGACTTCGCAAAGTTCTTCACGAAATTTTCAATACCGTTGGTATCGGTAAGTCTTAATTGTATGGTTTCTGTTTCATGTACGGTGTGCATATCAATAGCGGTAAAATTCTTATACACCCCAAAGCTCACGCTTGCGATAAGCACCACCCACAACGCAATCACGGTTTTCTTATGTGTGCCTACCTTGACAGTACGCACCTTTTTTTCTTTGATATTTTCTGTCTGTTTCTTATTTTTCTTAAACATAGTTTCTAAGTCCTTTCTATTATTTTACTCGTCCTGCACCGATTAAGTGCTGTAGCCAGTAACTACTATTCAAGTCTGCATATCCTATCGGGTCGCCAGCATGATACATTTTGTTATTTCCCACATAGATACCAACGTGCGTTACATACGAACCAGCGTTATAGGTGGAATGGAAAAATACCAAGTCGCCAGCCTTTGCCTGCGATAAGGGGATATGCTGTGTTGCGTCATACTGCAAGTCGGCGGTTCTCGGTAAGGAAATATCAGCTTTCCCAAAGCACCATTGCACAAGTCCGCTACAATCAAAAGAAGTGCTGGGATTGCTACCGCCATACACATATTTCCACCCTTGATATTTTAAGGCTTCATTCATGACCTTTTGTGCCAGTTCGCCCGATACCTGCGGAACAGTTAAATACTGATTGACTAATTCCACATAAAATTGATTGCCGTAGCTGTACCGCCAGCCCCCGTTTTTCGCAACAGCTATCGGGTTGGTATAGGTTACTTTCTTTCCGCCCGATTTTTCACGGGCGAAACTCTCTGCAAGATTGTATGTATGTTTCTTTCCTTTTTCCGCCACATATCCCACATAACCACCGCCATAGTTATAGGACTGTATCGCTACATTCAAATCGTCGATACCTTGATTTTTGCAGGAAGAAAGCAGGGACGCAAAATACTTACACCCCTGCTTGATTGAGCTTTCCGTATCTAAAGAGTTGGGCGGTAAACCAAGACTTTCTGAACTCTGCATAACATCTTCTGCCGTACCGCCACTTTCTACTTGAATGATAGCCAGCAACACATTCACATACTCGGAAATACCGTATTCTTTGGCGTACTTTTCCACCATAGGCTGATGTTTCAAGACTTCTGCGGATAAATTCATACCCGCAATGCCCGAAGAATAATTCATGTTATCATCATCGCTGTCTGCACTAATCAGCACCCCAAAGAACAGCACCACAGAAAAGAGGATAGGAAACAGACTGCCGATAATAGCGATATGTTTCAGTTTCATTTTTTCTTCTGTCCTTTTTTCGTTACAAGGTTACGGTTTTTCTCTGTGGTCTGCTGGTTCTTCTGGACGGTCTGGGTCTGCTGAACCTTTGTCCTGCGGTCTTTGGTGTCATTCTGGCGTGTTTCCTGTGATACCACTTTTTCTACATTTTGCCTATGTACTAGCTGTGCAGACTGGGTCGCTTTTCTATCAGAAGTACCAGAAAATAGCGGACGTTCTTTCACAGCCTTTGTCTTGACTGGCTCGCTTGCTTTAGAAGTCGGAGCTGTGGCAGGACGTTTGATTTCCTGCATTTTTTCACCACTCGGCTTTGAAATGGTTGAAGCTGTGGCTGGTCGCTCATGGGGACGGGTAGCTCCCTTTGTCGCTGATCCGTCAGCCTTTCGCTGTGCCTGCCTTGCTTCTTGTGCCTTTTGAAGCTCCATACGCTTGTCAGCGATATTTCGTCTATGCTGTTCCTGCTTTTCCAATCGTCCCGTCTGTCTGGACTGCTGTTCCTGCACCATGCCACGTTTAAAATCGGACACGCTGGATTTTGCTTTTTCCTTTGCGGAATACACCGCATAAGCGGTCTGTGTCGGTATATCCTTGATATTCTCTTTGACAGCGTTTGCCTTATCCTTGACCTTATTTTTCGTATCTAAGACAGCACCTACCTTTGAACCTGCACGCTGTCCCACGCTGGAAGTGGTATTGCCCCGATTTTCCTTAGAAGCTGTATTTTTTCTTTCTGTCCTCTTGCCAGCAACAGAACTTCCAGCCACCGCACCAGCTATACCGCCAGCCGTAACCGCACCAGCAAGCCGTCTTTCCATACGCCTAGCCCTATGTGCCAAGTATAGATATGGTCTGCGGAATATCCTGCGTCCCATGCTTTGACTGTCGCCAGCGTTCAAGGAGAACATACTCATTAAATCGCCTAACTTCATGTAGATACCAGCGAAACATACTATCTGTAAGAACGCCACCATGAAAAACGGATAGTCTGTGGATATGTTATAAAACATACTGGAAATGCTGAACGCCACCGTTACAATGAGCGTTATTCCTGCCCGTGTCATTATGGTATTAAACACCCTCACGATTGCCTGCTTTGCCATGCTTTCATAGCTCGGTATCATGGAAAGTAAAAAGCTGATAGGTAAAAACATAGCGAAGATAATAAAAAGTATCTGGCTAAACAACATCATACCCGTAAGCAAGAATACAAATATCGTGATACCTAAGTTGAAGAACAAGAGGAAAAATACCATACCTAAACGGTTCACGACCTGCGGTATCGTCAGATTGTTGTTGTCGTTGTCCTCGATTTCTGTTTTCACGACTTCTTCTCTGGTTTTCCCGTCCTCGTCCTCTGGACTTGCCGATACGAGAGCTTCTACACGGTCTGTCCCGATTTCTTCTATATTGGAATTTCCGAATTGCAGGAGTAGCCACGGCTGTTGTACTTGAATAGAAAACAGGCTGTCCCGTATCAAATCCACGCTGTCCTTGCCCTCGCTGTCAGAGTTTGGGAGCATGATTTTTGTTCCCAAGTCCAAAGAAGCGGTACTGATGTCTGATGAAAATTCATTTATCTTCTTGATGTAGTCGGGAGCGTAGGCAATAAACGAAGCAGACAGCACGAACACAACAACAAAGTTGATAACGGCGTGAAGTGCCTTGCTGGTTTCCCGTTTGATAAGTCCCGTATAGGCAACATATAGTCCCACCACTAAGATAATGAGAAGCAGGAAACCAACATAGAAGCCCGTGGAAGAAAAACCGCTTGCGGTAACGCCTGCAAGGGTCTGTATGCTTTGTCCGATACTATCTGCCATATCGTTAATAAAATCAAGTTTATAGGCTTCCTGCACCACATAGCCCGTTGCGTTAGATAAGTAAAGACTTATCGTCCAGACAAAGTTGGTAATACAGTAAAGCCCATACTGCACCGATTTTCCGATACCGTCCAGCCAGTTCCACGGCAACCACGCCCAGCTATTATCTACATAAAAATCAAGCTGGTAGTTGGAAAGCGGATATATGGAGTAAAGATTTTCAGTGTTTATCGTATCGTCCACAAGCCCCGTCGCATGAGCCACCGTCCCCAGAAGTGAAAGCAGGATAAGGGAGAGTGCCACCACGAACAGAGCCATTTTGAGAAAGTGAAGTATCTTCCTTTTTGTGAACGCACCTTTTATCCTTTCTTTCATCACTCCACCTCATTTCTCTGTACGGGCGGTCTGGTATCAAAGGCGTGTAAGAGTTCTTCAAAGACGGGGTGTATCTGCACTACGCCGACACGCCCATATAAGTCCTGCAATAAACATTGTCCGTTCTCTAAATCTCGCAAGCGTTTCTGGTTGTTTTCGTCCTCTTTGTCGATACCGAAAAATTCTAAGGTCTGCTTTATCTCGTTGATGTCGGTACTTCTAAATGCGAATTTTAAGCCGATATTGTTTTTCAGACTTTCTTTTGACACGTCGCCAGAAGATTGTGTAACAAAATAAACGCCTGCCTGCATAGCTCGTCCAGCACGAACCAGCTTATTTGATAAGGTTTCGCCTTGTGCCACATTTAAGAACGCCCATGCTTCGTCCAAATCTACAATCTTAAAAATACTTCTGTCCGAATGGATAAAATCAAGGGCAAAGGTACTAATCACAATCAGCATAGACACCGATAATAATTCAATGGTCGTGTATTCCTCAAAAGTGGTATCTTTATCTGGCAACACAAGGTCGGCTACTTGAATGATATTAAGCTGGTTATCCAGACTAATAGCATTTTCCACCGTTCCGTCCGAAAACAGCAGATGTGCAAAATCATAGTCCGTGAAACTGTCGATATGGTCTGCGATATTTCTTGATACTGGTGTATCTTCACGGCGTAGCTCGTCTATCACATGGAGCAAGCCCCGACTGTCGCTCTGAGTAACGGAACGTACCGCCTTACGAAGTACGGGGAATTTTTCGCCGTCCCTAGAGGAAATACCCGTAAGGAATGTCAAGATGTCGATTGCCAGACTTTCAGCGTCTTTCACATTCTTCATAATCACAAACGGGTCAAGAAGTCCTGCATTGTCCTTGTCGCTGGTAAGATTAACGATATTGATTTCATGGGCGATTTCTGGGAGCGTTTCTTTCCAGTTGCCACGCTATAGCGATAGGTAACTTTTTGATGTTATCTCCAAGTTTTCCCCCGCTTCACACC
>ERZ506747.46-NODE-46-length-121033-cov-11.7352_pt1 | contig 121033 bp, 112 predicted proteins | sample MGYA00513046_ERZ506747 | MGnify/ENA metagenome assembly ERZ506747
AAAAACATATCAAAATCTTCTTCAAAAAGTTCTTGACATATCACCAGAATGCTTTCCTCGTAAATAAAAAAAGACACTTAGAATAATAATTCTTCCAGTGTCCCTGCTGTACAATATGTACCGCTTCTTATTCTTCCCAGCCAGTTTTCCAAAAAAGCCAGTTGCTGATTGTTGACCTGACTCGCTACATTGGGTTCATCCCCTTTCTGATTTTTATATATAAAAAGGCGCAGAAATTCATATCATCTCTGCACCTGATTATCCATGATAAAAAGTTGTCTTTCGGCTGTGTCCCGAAACAAAACTTATTGCGCTTATCTATAGCACAAAAATCAATCACACCATCAGTTTATAACATTATGTAGTTCAAGTCAACATCTTTTTCTATATATTGTGTTTTTATATCACATCAGTTCTATATACAGTATTCTATTCAGAAAAACACAGGAAATCATATGACCTATTTATATCTTTCCGGACAATAAAATATCAGAAGATCCATTTCTGGTTTCTCCTCTTTCCCATGATTTCTCAAATCACAGGATATATAGAAATCATCAAATATAAATGCCGTCACATTTTCTTTAAAGTGGCCCATCTTGTCAAGACAGTTTTGAAGCAAGTTTATCGTTAGGTGGTAAACGTATGTTTCTGGAAATATCTGGAACAGTCCGTGCCTTCTCTTTCCTTGATGACACAAGACTTGAGGGTTGGACACGTGTCAAGAACCTGCAGTAGTGCTTTGCCCCTTGATACGTGGTACAACCTCAATTAAAATTCTGGGAGGAAAAGAATCTATTTACTACCATAATCCTTCTTTTCATTATTTTCAGCTTTATATATGATGACACCATAATACTAACTATAAAAGCAAACAGTTGATTAAGGCATTTCATCAATATTTTTAACAGTCCATGCACCGCTCTCTAACGCAATATCCCAACGAGCTATTATATCAGCTGAACCAACAATGAGTTGGCTATTTTTGTCATAATAATAACATGAATATTTTACCCAAACATAGCCCTTTTCATTTTCGTATTTTGTTGTAATTAATTTCATTTCTACATCAGCAGATATAGCTTCTTGATATTGTTCTAACTCGGAAAAATAATATTTTTCTAATGCTCCACAGTGATTTATATTAGCATTCTTTTTAGAACCTGTATAAGACATAATTTGCTTTGCTTTTTTTATTAATGAGTTAGCAATTTCTAATTGTTTTTTGTCTGTACATTTTACTTTCATTTCATCTACTTTACTTTGACCATAATGTTTCACTAATTCTATGCTATCTTTTGATTGTGTATTACAAGCTGATAAACAAAATAGATTCATAACAATAATTACAATCAGATATTTTTTTTGAAAATTCATTTCTACCTCCCCTTTAAATTTTATTTATATTTCATTAATATACTTACTTCAAATAGTTGTATATCCTGCGATATATTAATTGATGTTCGTATTTACTCAATGTTTCCTTGATATTAATAATTCCACATACACGATTTAGCTTATGCTGTTACTTTACAGTCACTTTATCAAAAGAAAAAATAATAAAAAGGCGATATGCAAGATTCTATGAACCAGCATTCCGCCTTTTTCTTACTATAATATTCATTATATTCAGGCTTCGGTATCCGAACCTTTGGGCATGGAGTGAGTCTTTCTTAAAGGTACATTTTTATTCTTCTTATCCTTCATCAGCAAACCGATACCCAATCCCCCATACCGTTTGGATATATTTACCTGCTTCCTCCCCCATTTTCTTGCGCAGGCGCCCAATATGGCTCATAATATTACTGTCATCTTTTACGAACTGATCTCCCCAAATTATGGCATAAATCTGTTTCTTAGAAAATACCATGCCCGGATTACCTGCTAAAAGATATAAAATATCAAATTCCCGCCTGGTAAGTGATATCTCCTGCCCTTTTATCTCGACCGTTCTTTTATGCGGATTAATAACCAATCCAATATTTTGATTAACAATATCTATTTTCGCTTCACTGCTATTTCTTGAAGTCCACACCAATATAGACTTAAGACTTATTTTTCGTAGTTGTTCCAGAAGAGATAGCTTATCTGTTTCAGATAACTGAATATCCAAAACAATCAGACAAAACTGATGCTTTGCAAACTGCTCAAAACCCTCTTTCTCAGAAAGCAAGTCCTCCATGTAATTCGCATTTGTTTTCAGTTCCTGCAATATTTTCATCATTTCACCTATAGTTTTACTCTGAAGCGAATATTTAATCTCTTTACAGATTTTTAAATCATCAGCCATAATTATAACCTTTTTCTTCATTACTCCCCTACAATATATCTATCCAAATTAATATTTTAAAAGTCTCCTGCCTTTACCGGAGGCTTACCCGTTATTTCCTTATACTTTTTCCAATCCCGATGCCAATGCTGATACATCTGATTCTCCCGGTAATCTGATAACACATAATTTTTTTTCAGATATGCGCCGAGATATTCCGTCACCTTTTTTGCCCCATTCATATTCAAGTGATCTCCTCCGTCCATCGTGTCAGTTTTCCAATTTATTCCCAACGCCTTTTCCAGTAGGTTGAAATCCAGATATGGAACACCTTTTCCCAACGCGTATTCATTTACCTCATTATGCCGTTCATAGCTCCAGTTCAGAGGAGCTGGAACACCAATCAGAAGGACCTCTATATTATTTTTCCGGCAAAGATCCAAAATCCGATCCATCCAGAATCTTACCATTGGTTTACTCCTCTCCTTTTTATCAGTTTCCTTCATATATGGTCCACCGGTATATGGTTTCGTTTCATCATGATAATTATATCCCTTTAACGGATTTCTCTCCGTTTTGGATGCTACATCACTTTGATTGAACCATGCCTTCCACCGGTTATGATATTTAAAAACAGGAAAGTAATAATGTGCGGCATTCTTTATCACATGTTTTAGTTCCGTCTGTATATCTCTGCAATGGTAAAACTGGTCGGTTTCCAGGACTACCAATTTGGGGGTCTGTGTTTTCAATACTTCTTTCAGCCAAAAATATGACTCCATGGTTCTCTGCCCCGACTGTCCGCAGATATAGGAAGTAATTCCATGAGTTTTCCACAATTCCATGGGCAATACCCCTGTCTGTATTTCACTGTCTCCCAGAAAAAGAACCTGCAGGGTCTGCGCCGGCTCGGACAGCACATTGACTGCATGAATATCACGACTTTCCACACCGCATTCCGTTGTGTATGTTTTAGGTTTCACAAGCCTGACGCTCCACGACAGCAGATAGAAGAACGTGAAAAAAAACAACAGGCTTCTTATATATTTCAAAGGATTTTTTCCTCCTGATTAAAAATTCGCGTATATTAGTTCTACTGGCATATAGCCAACGCCATAAGCCCCAAAGAGGCAAACGGCCATCATCACACTGTAATAAACACTCCAGCGCAGCGGCAAGGGGAGTTGTTTTATATCCCGGCGCACATCCCGCCCTTTTTCTTCAGCCAAACTGACAAAAAAGACAACGGCTAAAGCGGCTCCTATCAACAGATAATCCCCTCTGTCCAGACCTAAGGTCAGCAAAGTCCCGTTCCAAAAAGACGACAGGTGAAACTGTGTAAAAATACGTGAAAACATCTGCAAGCCAATTCGCAGACCTTCGGCCCTGAAAAACAGCTCTCCAATCACCACCAACAGAAATGTCCTGCCAACCTGAAACAGATGATAGAGGGCAGGCGACTGATCCAGCTTTAAAAACCGGCATAGTTTTTCTGAATATGGACGCATGGCTATGGACAGAGTAATCAGCACAAAATAATAGAGCCCATAAAATATATAGCTCCATCTTGGGCCGTGCCATATACCATTGCAAAGCCATACTGGAAACAACCCCAATGCAGCGGCTGTTACCTCCCCCCAGTGCCGGTTATGTTTTCTGGCAGTCCTTGACAGCCTTCTTACCGGTCCACACATGGATACCGGATAAAATACATATTCTTTAAACCAGCTTCCCAGTGAAATATGCCATCTTCTCCAGAATTCTGATACATTCTTTGAGAAAAAAGGGCGTCTGAAGTTTTCCGGCAATGTGATTCCAAATATTTCACCGGTGCCAATCACAATATCCATACAACCGGAAAATTCCATATATAGCTGTATTGTATAGGCAACGGCTGCCACGCCGATTACTGTCCCGTCATAATTTTGATATCCGTCATATACGGTTTTTACCAGGACATTCAGCCTGTCTGCCACCAGCATCTTTTTGAAAAGTCCCCAAAAGATTCTCTGAGCCCCTGCTGCCAGCCTCTCCATGGTAATACTGCGCCCTGCAAACAGCTCTCTTCCCAACTCCCCATAGCGGCAGATTGGTCCTTCCATAATTGTCGGAAAAAAGGAAAGAAACAAAGCCAGCTTTCCGATATGTCTCTCTGCCGGTATTTTTTTGTAATAGATATCTATAAGGTATCCTGCTGCCGATAAGGTATAAAATGAAATCCCAATGGGCAGAATCATGGTCTTTAATGAGAATGGCTGTTCTGATGTCATAAAACTGAAGATACGGTTTCCATTGGCGGCAAAAAAGTTATAGTATTTCATATATGCCAAGTTTTCTATCAGCAACAGGATACAAAAAATCAGAAACCCTTTCCTTTTTTCAATCAAAAGACCTGATAAATATGTAGTTATGGTTGCCGCCATAATATAGATGATCAGTGTGCCGCTGATACAATAATAAAAGTAATATCCAAACAGCAGCAGCACATAAAAGCGGTATTTCACCGGCATAAGCTGATATGCGACCATAGAGGCCGGGAAAAAAAGAACCAGATATAATGTTGTATGATACGCCATATTACTGTTCTTCCTTAAGCCGTTCAATCATTTGCCACATGGCTCCGGCTGAATTGAAATTCTCTGCTACGATATCCGCAGGAGATATGCGGATATGATAGGTATCCTCCAACTCTGCAACTAATTCCAGGATCAAAAACGAGTCAAGGATATGGGCATCAATAAGAGCTTGCTCCTCCCTGTAATTTACATCCGGTTCCAACTCCTGCAATATTTTCATTAATTCGTCCATCTGTCATTTCTCCTTCCAAAAACGGTTTATAAAACAAGCTGGTCAGTAATGACGGCCTGAATTGAATCAAACCGGCCGTCTTCCTAAACACAAGAATTCCGGGCAGCTCCCTGCTGAGAAACAGCGCCATCCCTTCTGTGATTGAATAAGCTCCCATCTTTTCAAAAACTAACACATCACCTCTTTGGACTTCATTCAGCCACATATTTTTTGCAAGCACATCATTTACCGTGCAAAGTGCTCCGCATACATTCCAATAGGCTCCTTCGCAGCTTTTTCTGGGAAGCTGCCGATAGAACGGAAGCTTCATTCCCATAATCTGACCGTCATAATGCATTTGATGGATACCGCCATCCACAATGGCATAAGAGGCATTTCCATTCTGTTTCAGTTCCTGGATGGTTGTCACATAATAACCGCATGTAGCCGTTAAGCTTCTCCCAAGTTCCAGGGTGATTGTTCCCTTAAAACTCATATTTTTTGCACACATTCTCAGTTTCTGGAAGGCCGCTTCCACTTCCCATTCTTTCTGTTTCTGGAAATATTCCACAAACATTCCTGGACCGTACTCCATTTCATCCAGCTCTATCCCATACCGGTTCTTGAATTCCTTGTAAATTCCATTCAGATAAAGCAGTTCATGTGTCATTAGGCTCACATCCGTTTTCTGTGTTCCTGAAAAATAATGCAGCCCTGCTATCTTTAAATATGGGTAATCAAGACTCTCTATCAGTAATTCCTCCACCAGACTGAGCTCCATGCCAAATTGATTCCCGCTGGTCAGCCGAAGTAGGACACGAATATTCTTTTCATATTTTTGAGCTAATTCGGAAATCAGCAAAAACTGCTCTTTCGATTCTGCTGTAACAACTGGCAGGGTCATCTCTTTTCTGAATATCCGTTCCAGTTCCTCTTTCTTTTTTAACACTCCGGACAAAATAATCTTCTCCGGCTTAATTCCCTGATTTCTGCAGATATCATATTCCCCCGCCGAACATGCTTCAATCCGATTTACCCGGTCTGCCAGTGCGGCAACCAGAAAGGGATTTGCTTTCATTGCATAGCAAATATTGATATCTTCCCCTGACAGTTTCCTAATCCGCTCCACATTCTGGATTAATTCATCAATATCAAACAGATAAAATGGCGTTTTATATTGTTTTGCCGCCTCCTGTAAAATCGCATCCGTCATTTACACGTCTCCTTTCCAGGTTTTTAAATATTCCCTGTCGATCTTTCCATTTTTATTTAACGGCATACTCTGTAAGTTTACAAAATGACTTGGCAGCATATATCGCGGGAGTCTCTCCTTCAAGAGTTTACGCACCTGCCCATTTTCTGCTTCTCCTACATAAAATACGGTTATATCTTTTCCATCGTAAATACAGCAGGCCTGCCATATCCCAGCCATTAAACTGCATTCATGTTCAATCTCCTCCAGTTCAATCCGATGCCCCATCCGTTTAATCTGAAAATCTTTTCTTCCGGTAAAACATAAATTCCCCCGATTATCATAAAAGCCTAAATCCCCTGTCCGGTAGATTGTCATTCCTGCATGGCTTTTGACAGGACTTCTGACAAATCGCCTGCTGGTCTCTGCCGCATTGTGATAATAGCCATCTGCGAGTGTTGCACCCCCGACACAGATTTCACCAAGTATACCGTCTGCCATAACTGGCATATCATATTCATTTAAAAGAAAAACATTCCGCTTTGCAAAGGGAATCCCTATGGGAAGCGGCACATGTTCCGACTCCCGTCCAGTTACTCGGTAGTAAGTACAATTGCAGGTAACTTCTGTAGGGCCATAAAGATTGATAAATTCTGCCTTTGGAAGTGCTTTCCGCCATATCTTCAACTGTTTTTGCGGCATCACTTCCCCGCTGAACATGACACGGCGGATTAGCCCTGGAATTCTGTATTCAAATCCCCTCATTCCACTAACTATACAGAGAGCAGATGCTGCCCAAATTAAAACTGTAACTCTCTTTTCACAGAGGTAGTCCAGCAGCAATGCCGGTACCGCAAACATTCTTCTTGGTATCAGAACCAGTTTGGCTCCGGTAATAACAGACAAATAAATATCTTTTACCGATACATCAAAATCAAGCGGTGCCTGATTTCCCAATATATCATGGTAGTTTACCGGAAATTCCTGACAAAAATCTTCCATAAAATCAAGAACCGCCTGATGGCTTACAACTACATTCTTCGGCGTTCCGGTGGAGCCGGAAGTAAATATTCCATACAAACAATCTTTGTTCTGAATCCCTGTGATCCTCTCCTTTAGCACAGCCATATGGATTGGTTCTGCTTTGGCTTTTTCTATTCCCAGTAGATTTCCCTGAAATCCTGCCAATATCAGACGCTTCTTCAGCCGTTCATCCACAATTGCCGTATCTGCATCAAGTACCTGAAGCATTCTTCGGATTCGTTCATCCGGCAGGTCTGGATTTAAATAGACGTAAAAGCATCCTGCCGATATAATTCCAAGAAAAGCGGCAACCGCATCGGCACTTTTTTCCATGAAGACCGGTATAGGCCTACCTGTAATGCTTTTATTTGCCACGGCCGAGGCAATATGCTGTGTCAGTAAATGAAGTTCACGCCATCCATAACAATACACGCCATCGTCTACCGCTTCACGCTCCGGGAAAGTTTCCACTGTTTTGTTGAAGTATTCCATTATATAATCCAATTTTAAGTTTCTCCTTCTATAGATGTACTTCAAAGATGTTTCTCCCTGATTTCGATATCTTAACAGTTGACCCTTAATCCATTTCTGAATCAGTTCTTAACATTTCTGAACTCTTCCATTCAAGGTGTATATTCCTTAAAAATGCTTAAATAATCTTAATTCTATGAAAAACTGTGCTGATATCATGTATGATTTTCTTCACAAGATTCTATCTTACGGAGGTCATTCATGATAAAGAAAAAATTCATTCGTCTTTCCCTGATTCCTACACACATTTATTTGCCGCTTATTGTAGCTTTCCTCTGGAATCAAATTGTCTACTGCGGTTCCAGAATGTTGATGAAGAACCACTTCCACTATGACTTAACAACAACTATGGATTCGTTTATTCCGGTTATCCCCTGGACACTGGCCATCTATGTTTTCAGTTTCATTTACTGGCCATGCCAGTATATTCTGTGCTGCCGGATGGAAAAAGAACATGCATACCAATTTCTGAGTGCAGACTTTTTCGCAAAAACAGTATGTCTTATCTTTTTTCTGTTTTTCCCAACGACTAACATACGTCCACAGATCAGTGAGCATGGTATCTGGAATCTGTCCCTTAATCTTCTCTACCGACTTGATGCACCGGATAATCTCTTCCCATCAATCCACTGTCTGGTCAGCTGGCTATGCTATGTGGGAATCCGTAGACAACAGCAGCTTCCACAGGCCTACCGATTGTTCGTTCTTTGTATGGCATTGGCTATATGTATTTCTACCCTTACCACAAAACAACATGTGATTCCTGATGTGGCAGCCGGTATTCTGCTGGCAGAATTCAGTTACTGGTTCGTCCATTATAGTCATTTGGATCATTTATATGCGAGTTTCTTTACCAAAATCAGTCGCAGCTGATAGGAGGGATACGATATGGATTTATCGAGAGATTTTGAAAGAGACATTGAGTACGACCATCTTTGTGAATGTGTAAGCTATGACCAAGATATGTGGGATGAAATGATTGAAATTGTGCTAGACTTAATTTGTTCCATCAGAAAGCAGCGCCGCATTTGCGGCAGGACTCCCCAAAATGAGGTATTCAAGCAAAGCGTTGTTTGGCCCACACATTCCTGTGTTGGGCCGGGGGAGGTGGGGAACTCCCAACAAGCGGAACGGGTAGCCTTTTGGCCGGTAGAACGAAGTGAAAACGGGCAAAAGGATATCCCTTTCCATTGCTTGCTAACTAGTATTTTTCTGGAACCCGAATATTAGCAACATTATGAAACTTATATTTTTCTACCATATGTTTCTTCATAAGAACCAAATTGTAACGGTAGCAATCTGCTATACCATCCGCAAAGGAGTCAGCATTACCTTCACGTAATTGCTCAAGTGCTAGAATAACTTGCTTGTTGAGATGTGAAAGAGTATGTTTCTTTTGCGGATAATAAGCAAAATGGTGTCCCCATTCAAGAAGATGATTGGTCTTAGATAATATAACATATAAGGGTTCTAAAGTGGTATGTTTCATTATAGATTCCAAAATATCTGCCAAATGAATAGAGTCAGAAGAAGTAAATTTATCTGTCAACTCGTCCAGTTCTTCTCTAGAAAATCTTGGAGCTGCAACTAATGCTGCCGGGCGAATAATTAATACCATTAGCTGTAGAGCGTGAAGGTAACGTTGTGCTTTTCCTACATATCCGGAATTAAGAGCCAGCTGATGAAGTTTCGTATCATCCGGTTTTATAACAATAGTGCCTTTACCATTTAATGTCTTTACAAAACCTCTTTGTTCAAGTTCTGATAACGCCTTTCTGACCGTCGATATAGATACATCGTACTGTTTGGCCAGTTGCTTTTCGTATGGAAGAAACATTCCAACAGAATACTCTCCAAGACCTATTTTTAGATTCAGATCATCAATAATCTTTGAGTAATAATAATCCTGACCACGCATGGGATTCCACGAAAACTTCAAACCCGTTTGTACAGGACATTTGGGATTGGTCTCTGACAGGTAATTTAACGTATTTTGAATGGCATCCGTAAGTCTTTGATACATATTTGAGAGCTGGTTATACCTTGTGAGTGGTTCATTGACCTTTAATATATCCATAATGACATTGGTTGCAGATACAGATTCCTGTAAAAAGTGTGTAGAGAAATAGGGACACACCTCTGCAAAAAATGCAAGCTTATTATAGAGACCAAACGTAGAATAGAGTTCGCTGAATAGGGAATTACCTCCTATTCTTAATATATCATATCCTAATTTAGAAGGAGGACGCCATCCACCAGCGGCATATCCTAAACGCAATGCTTTCATAGCCTGTTTATAGTGAGGTAGTACCTCCACATCACAGCCTTGCAAAGCAAAAACCATAAGGGAAGGCAGTATTAAGGCAAAAGTCTGATATACCTGTAAAATACCTTCCTTTTGTTTTAAAATCTCGAAAACAGCATTTGATGAATCATAAGCATCTATAGTTGAAACAACAATCGGTGCAAGGCGAGGCTGAATATCAACCAACCCGTCCTTCCTCAATGCGTTAAAAACGCGGTTAATCGTATATCTGCTCACATGGAATTGTTCACAATACAACCGTGAAGATGGCAAGGCATTTCCAGGAAGTATTTGACCCTCTAAAATACACTGCTTAATTTCGTTATATACAAATGTAAATTTTGTTTCTTGTGGGTTCATAATTTGCCTCCTATCTATCTGAATTATATCATGACGGAACAATTTTGTCAGTAAGTAATAAGAAAGCGGGAGACCTATTTGCACACCTGACCAATACATATGTTGCCAAAATGTAAGGATAACATTTATAATAAAACCGTAAATTTATCAGGAAAGAGTTTCAGTATTATGGAAAAACAAAAAATCTTAATCGTCGATGATTCAGAGATGAACCGCTCTCTTTTGGCGGATATCCTGGAAGAGCAATATGATGTGGTAGAGGCTGAGAATGGTGTGGAAGCAATTTCTCTTCTCTCGAGGCAAAGAGCCGATTTTTCCCTTCTGCTTCTGGACATTATGATGCCTGAAATGGATGGATTTGAAGTATTAGCCTACATAAACAAATACCACTGGAATGACACCTTTGCCATTATTATGATTTCTGCCGATGATTCCCCCGCAAATATAAAGCGGGCTTACGACTTGGGCGCTTTTGACTATATCAGCCGTCCTTTTGATTCGACCATTGTACAGCGCCGGATTTCCAATACGATGTTTTTATATGCAAGGCAGCAGCGTCTTGAGAAAATTATCGCAGAACAATTCCATGAGCAGGAGAAAAATAATAAGCTGATGATTTCAATCCTGTCTCATATTGTGGAATTTCGGAATGGAGAGAGCGGCTTACATATCCTGCATGTCAATACGATTACTAAGTATCTGCTAAAGCAGCTTGTCCGGCGTACCGAGCAGTATCCCTTGTCCAAAGCTGATATTTCCTTAATCAGTACGGCTTCAGCGCTGCATGATATTGGAAAAATCGCAATTTCCGATACAATATTGAATAAACCTGGACGTCTTACGGAAGAGGAGTTTGAAGTGATGAAAACCCATTCGATGGTCGGAGCCAGAATGCTGTCGGACCTGCCCTTTGAGCAGCAGGAGGCTCCGCTTGTCAAAGTAGCTTCTGAGATTTGCCGGTGGCACCACGAACGGTATGATGGAAACGGTTATCCGGACGGGCTTAAGGGAGACGAAATTCCCATAGCCGCCCAGGTGGTCGCGCTGGCCGATGTATATGATGCCCTGACCAGTGAGCGGTGTTATAAGAAAGCTTATTCACATAAGGAAGCTTTGAAAATGATTTTGGAAGGACAATGTGGTGCATTTAATCCGACTCTTTTACTGTGTCTGCAAGAAATTGCAGATACGCTGGAAAGTGAGCTAATGGATAATTCTCCTGAACAGGAGACTAAAAACATTCAGGATATAAGAAATAAAATAGACTACGACAGGTTGTTTTCCTATGAAAAATACACCTTTTTGTCCCGCAAACAACGGCATCTGCAATTACTATATATTGATTCTTTAACCAGTGTCTATAACCGACGTTATTATGACGAGCATTTTCAAGGCTCAGATAATATTCAGGCGATGGTCGTCATTGATGTAGATAATTTTAAACATATCAATGACAACTATGGCCACGATGTAGGCGACATTGTGTTGCAAAACATTGCACAAACTGTCTTATCCTGTGTACGAAAAACGGATGCCGTAATCCGTTATGGCGGCGATGAATTTGTAATTATCTTTTTCAATATACCTCCAGATATATTCGAGAAAAAACTGGAGAGAATTCGGTACTCCGTTGATAGTCTGATAATTGATGACCGTCCCGAACTGCATATGTCTGTAAGTATAGGCGGGGCGTATGGAATAGGAACTACAAAAAAACTCTTTAAGATTGCAGACAAAATGATGTATCAATCAAAAGACACGAAAAACCGAGTGACCATATGTTTTCTTGACGAGAATAAGGACAGCACAGACAATATCTAATACGGAGGAAATGTGATTATGAATCTAAAGGATTGTTATATGAAATTTGGCGGTGATTTTAATGAGGTACTGGGCAGAATGCGGCGTGAAGAGACCGTTCAAAAATTTGCATTTAAATTCCTAGACGATAAAAGCTTTAGCTTGTTTGAATCGTCTATAGGGAGTAAGGACTATGAAGATGCTCTAAGAGCCGTTCATACACTTAAAGGAATCTGTCAAAATCTCTCTTTTACCAGATTGTTTGAAAGTAGTAGTTTGGTAACCAAAGCATTAAAAGAAAACGATTGGGATAAGGCTATGGATATGGTGCCGCAATTATCAAAGGATTACTATGAAATAATTGATGTTATTAAAGAATTTAAGAGTTCCATGGAGGAATAAGATCAATGGAAAATAGTAGCAAGAAGAATTCTACCACAGGTTTTCTAATAAGCAGTTTCATTGGGCTTTTGATCTTTAGTATTATTATTTTCAGTCTGCTCGGAATCTATATGAGCCGAAAAAGTAAAAAGACTGTTTATGAAATTGGAAATATTTATATGTCTGGGATGAATGAACAAATGTCTCAGCACTTTGAAACTGTCATTAAATTGCGCTTTAATCAGGTCAGCGGCATTGTTTCCGTTGTCCCCACAGATACGAACGATAAAGACGTGCTATATGAGGAACTGATTTACAGGGCGCAGGTAAGGGAATTTAACTATTTAGCACTTTGTTCTACAGAGGGAGATTTTCAGACACTTTATGGGCAATCCATACAGCCACTTAACCCAGAACCTTTTGTAGAAGCATTATTACAGGGGGAACAAAGAGTCGCTGTAGGCATTGATGCTGCTGGAAATGAAGTAGTATTGTTTGGCGTTGACGCTGCTTATCCGATGCTAAGTGGTGATAAAAGTACCGGGTTGATAGCAGCCGTTCCTCTGGAATATATTACTGATTTCCTTTCCTTAGAAGATGAAGGGCAGCTGATGTATTATCATATTATCCGGCCGGATGGCAGTTTTGTAATACAAAATCCCAACACGGAGCTGCAGTATTTCTTTGAACAGCTGCAAAATCAGTCTGATTCTGCAGTGAATGAATCATCAGCTGAAAGTTCTGTTGAAAAATTTAACGCTGCTCTTAAAAAACATGAAAAATATGCTGCAACATTGGAAGTAAATGGTGAAGAACGTCAAATCTATGGTATTTCATTGCCTTACTCCGAGTGGTATTTAGTATCGGTGATGCCGTATAGCATATTAGACGATGCCATAAATAATCTGAGCAGCCAGCGCATGTTCATGACATTGTTGTCATGTGCTTCTGTTCTAATTATTTTGACACTGATTTTCCTCCGGTATTTCTCTATAACACGTTCACAGCTGAATGAATTGGAGAAGGCCCGGCAGACGGCTCTTGAAGCGAACAAAGCCAAAAGTGAATTTTTAGCGAATATGAGCCATGATATCCGTACACCTATGAACGCGATTGTAGGCATGACAGCGATTGCCACAGCCCACATGGATGACAGGAAACAAGTAGAGAATTGCCTCAGAAAGATTACATTATCAAGCAAACATCTCTTAGGGCTGATTAATGACGTTTTAGATATGTCTAAAATTGAAAGTGGCAAATTAACGTTGACAACCGAACAAATTTCATTAAAGGAAGTCGTTGAAGGCATTGTTAACATCATGCAGCCACAGGTTAAGACTAAAAAGCAGACCTTTGACATACACGTTGAAAATATATTAACAGAAAATGTGTGGTGTGATGGCATACGCTTAAATCAGGTTTTACTTAATCTCTTATCGAATGCAACGAAGTATACACCGGAGGGAGGCTCAATACAGTTATCCCTCTCTGAAGAAAAATCTCCGAAAGGGGAAAACTATGTACGGATTTATATCAAAGTTAAGGATAATGGAATTGGCATGTCGCCCGAATTCCTGAAAAGAATATATGAATCCTATAGCCGTGCGGATGGAGCCCGGATACATAAAACGGAGGGGGCCGGTTTGGGCATGGCGATTACAAAGTATATTGTGGATGCAATGGAAGGAACCATCGATATACAAAGTGAGCCAGATAAAGGTACCGAATTTCTACTCATGTTTGATTTTGAAAAAGCCGCCGCAATGGAAATGGATATGGTTCTTCCCGCCTGGAATATGCTGGTGGTTGATGATGACGAATTATTATGCGAGACAGCCATTGACGCGCTAAAATCCATCGGAATAAAAGCAGAATGGACTTTAAGCGGAGAAAAGGCAATAGAATTGGTAAATGAACGCCACAAAAAGAGAGATGATTATCAAATTATTCTGCTGGATTGGAAACTGCCGGGTATGAATGGAATTCAGGTTGCGAAAGAAATCCGGAGTAATCTGGGAGATGAAGTGCCGATTTTGTTGATTTCTGCATATGACTGGAGTGAATTTGAAGCAGAGGCCCGTGAAGCAGGTATCAGTGGTTTTATTTCCAAGCCGCTTTTTAAATCTACGCTGTATCATGCTTTATGTCAGTATATGGACGTTGGAACAGAGCATGAGCAGACATTGAATCAAAATATTGATCTATCCGGACGCCGCATCCTGCTTGCCGAGGATAATGAGCTTAACTGGGAGGTGGCAAAAGAACTGCTGTCCGATTTGGGCGTGGAACTGGATTGGGCGGAGGATGGCCGGATTTGTCTTGACAAATTCCAAAAATCACCGGAGGGTTATTACGATATCATTCTTATGGATATACGAATGCCGCATATGACAGGGTATGAGGCCACACAAGCAATCCGCGGGCTGGCTCATCCTGATGCCCTGTCGATTCCAATTATAGCGATGAGTGCAGATGCTTTTTCTGATGACATACAGCATTGCCTGGAGTGCGGTATGAATGCTCATATAGCAAAGCCAATCGATGTTATAGAATTGACCCGCTTATTGAAAAGATATTTGATTTAAATCAGCCCTAAAAGTGCGTGTCCTATGGCACGCGCTTTTATATTTATTACCACTTTCTATTTTTCATCTATAGAAGCAGATTGCCTTCATTCCAATTATTTTGTCATAAATAATTGTAGATACAACAAAAGGAGAACTGGCGAGAGTGGTTCCAGTTCTCCAAAAAAAGTCTAAACGAATCACCGCCTGTCACGGCTTTCTATTTCTTATATTTTTCTGTCCCCCTATATGTAATCACTCCTTTCTTATCTGTGCAGTAATACACATCGTCTGCGTCTTTCTGATTCTTTGCATTTTTCATAATCTTGCCGGAAGTGTTGATTAGATACTGGTCGCCGTTATAGGTAACCGCCTCATATTTGGAATCTTTTTCTGCCTTTAAACGTTTTCCCATAACATAGATTGCGTTATCTTCAATTCCGTCCGCACCGGCACCTTTATAATTTCCTGATTTTTTAAAACGGTACTGGTATGTTTCTCCATCAATCGTAATTGATGCGTTCCCTGTTGCCATCGCTCCTTCCTTGGGGGAGTTTCCAAAGTAATATACAAATACGCCTTCCTCTGAGGCAGTTGGAATATCTGCCTCGTTTTCAATTTCCACTGCCGATTCTATGGTTTTTTTATCATCTGCAAAGGTAATCTTATACAAGCCCTGAAGCATTTTCCCATTCACATCAAATCCATACTTTTGGCCGTTAATGGTTTTAATCTGTGCTTTTGTTAAATCTCCTTTCTTATCTGCATAGAACCAATGAGCTTCATCATTGTTATGCGCTTCTGCGTCCACGTCTTCACTCGGAACTGTTTTAAACCAGCCTGTTGCCAGCCATGTTTGGCTCTCTTCGTTGTAATACCGGTTGACCGCATTGGAGGGAGTTGCTTCAGAACCGGTTGCCTTAGGCGGTTTATTGTACCAATCGAATTGTGCCGCGCCATACTCATTGAACCGGTATTTTTTTCCGTTAATCGTCTTGCTATCTGTATCTACAATCTTCTTTCCATTGGTTTTAAAGTAAAACCAGTATCCATCGCCATCCCTGTTCACATCCTCATCATTTTCCGCTGTTATATAACTCCAGCCAGTTACAACCTTGCCATCGTCAGATCCACCTGCATAGTACACTCCGCTTTTCCACGCATCATCATCTGTTACCATTTCTCCATTTTCGTTGATCCAACCGCTCATCATATGACCATTTTCATCAAAAATGAATTTTGCTGTTCCAGACTTGACCGGCAGGGAAACCAGTTTTGCCGTATTAGCGCCGGACGGTTTTTTTACAGCCTTTCCGTCACTTTGGAAATAATACCACCACTCGTCCGGCTCACCTTCGGATGTGGAATCATTCGGAACAGCCTTCCACTCATTTGTTATGACAGCACCGGTGGAATTTACATAGTAATAGTTATCATTAACTTCTACCAGCCTGTCCCTTGCCATTTCACCCTTATCATCCAGATAATACCAATTGTTTCCAGATTTCTTAAGCGTGTCTGTTGCCTTGTCATGGCCGCTGTTATAGTATACCCACGTGCCATTCTCCTGCGCCCAGCCAGTCGCCGCCATAGAGACCATAGTACTTCCCAGGGTTATCATCATAGACAAGCACGGCACAAGAAACATTTTTCTCATATTTCATCACTCCTTGTAGTTTATTGTTCTCAATATTCTTGAGATTCCTATATCTTAATCTGCATACTTTACACCATTCTTAACTCAATCTAAACAATTCTAAACTCTCAAAAACCGGTATTACTATGTTCCCAATTCTGTTCCGGTGTTACAGCGGATTTATCTTCCAAGGAGTAAGCAATGATATAATCTGACAACATCTTTATTTCCCTTGCTTTTTGTTCGATTTTATCAATATATGTCATGATAAACTCTGTATCCCACTGACTATTTGAACGAAGAATTTCAATGTATATCATAAGTGCTGTCAGAGGAGTTCTCAATTCATGAGACATTTCTGTAATGATTTTTCCGTTCAGTCTCACAGCCTCCTCTTTCCCGGCCATTTGTTCTCTGAGTGACTGCCGCATGCTGTTTAACCCTTCTGCCATGGATGCAAGCTCATTTTTCCCCTGAATCGTAATGACATAATTTAAATCCCCGCTTTCTAATATCTGTATTTCCCGGTTCAATATACAAATATATCTTATGACTTTATGCACTTCCCTCATCACAACACCAATTAAAAGCAGCACGGACAATAAAACCGACGCAACCGTGATACCGGTGTAAAACCGCTGATTATAATATCCTGTCAGAAATACATAGCCTTCTTGATCGATAAACTGAACTAAATGGTATGCCTCATAATCTTCGTAATCTCCACTGAATGAAAACACAGGCATATTTTTACCTTCCGGGTAATCAGAATCATACAAAAGGGTATCACCCTTGTATACTTGTAGCGAAACCACTGACTGCTTTTTCACCCAATCAGCAATTTTGTCTGTATCCATGATTGAAATTTTTTCTTTACTAATAAATGATTGGAATGCTTCCAGCCTGCGATTATTCTCTTTTTGCAGATAACCGCTTTGTATGTAATAGTTATCAAGAAGGGCCTTCCCGGCACTTTGCAATGAAACGAACAATACAACAGCTGACAGAAATGCTGTAACGATGCATACCCCAAAACGAAAATACATGGAATTGCGGTTCATTTTCTCTCTACGTTCCAAAGCGATACCCCTTTCCCCATACAGTGCTAATATACCGCGGTTCCTGCGGTGTCTTCTCAATCTTTACCCGTAATCTGCGGATATGTACCATAACTGTACTGTTGCAATTATAAAAATACGGTTCATTCCAAACGCTCTCATACAAATTTGGGGCAGAAAATATTTTTTTTGGATTTTGCATAAGCAGGAGCAGAATGCGATACTCAATATTTGATAATTCAATTTTTTCTCCTCTTACCTGCACTTCATTATATAGCTGATTAATCCGGATTTCTTCCATTTCCAGATACTCCTCCACGTTCTTCCCTTCAACCGCGTTTTTCCCCTGATACTGGTGATAACGCCTAAGCAGTGCCTTTACTCTTCCCAGTAACTCTGCATAAGAAAATGGCTTCGTCAGATAATCATCTCCCCCTGCCATGAAACCTATCAGCTTATCTGATTCTTTCGCCTTAGCAGTCAGGAACAGTACCGGTACATTGGATTTTTTTCTGATTTCCTCGCAGGTTCTCAGTCCAGACATTCCCGGCATCATAATATCAAGAATCACCAGATCAATACATTCTGTCATAAGCTCTAATCCTCTGATTCCATTCTCCGCCTCTATAATTGTGTATTTTTCATTCCCTAAAAGAATACGGACAGCTTCCCGGATATCCGCATCGTCCTCAATGATTAAAATAGTGCCATTATTCATCGACATTCTCCCCTCGGATTTTTTATAGCTTGATTATCCTTCGCAAAACTGAATGGTTTCTTAAAATCTCCTTAACAATTGTGAAACCTTGTTATATAACATTTTTGCTTACCTTCCTTCAGAAAATTTAAGAATTTAATTTTGAGACATTTGTATCAAAAGCAAGTATAATAAAAAAATGAAAGGAGGTAGCTTACATGGACATGGGAACCATTTTGCTCATTGAAGACGATGCCGATATCCGTGAGGGTGTTCGTATTCTATTGACAAGCGAAGGATACTCTGTAATGGAAGCTGACTGTGGTAAGAAAGGGCTTAAATTACTTAATGAAACGATTGATTTGGTGATTCTTGATATTATGATGCCCGGAATGTCCGGGATAATCACCTGTGAAGAAATACGCAAAGTATCGAATGTACCTGTACTGTTCCTGACTGCAAAGGCACAGGAATCCGATAAATTATTAGGGCTTATAGTCGGCGGAGATGATTATCTCCCCAAACCTTTTTCCTACGCAGAGCTTTTAGGGCGGGTAAAAGCTCTGCTCCGCCGCTATCATATTTACCAGGGTAAGTATACACCATCCAATCATTCCGCTGGTGAATGGATAGAACACAAAGGCATCCGGATACTCACAACCTCAAATGCCGTGCAGGTGGATGACAGAGATATTGAGTTATCGGAAATTGAATACCAGATACTGCTCTTATTGATTCAGTATCCAAATAAGATTTTTACTACTCAAAATATATATGAAAGTGTATGGAATGAGCCATTCTACTACTCCTCGAACAATACCATTATGGTACATATCCGCAAACTTCGGCTTAAGATTGAGGAAGATCCCCAACAGCCAAAACGAATTTGTACTGTATGGGGAAAGGGGTATCGGATTGGATAAATTCAAAAAAACAGCTGCGGCGCGGTTAATAGAAAAACATACGAACAATTTAATAAAGAAACTTCTCCTTCTCTTTTTAGGTGCTGCCGCAACAGGCATTCTTTTTTTCTCTGTACTGCATACGGGAATCAGCTGGGGATTGGACAGTTTCTTTTATAAATCCGATTATCTGGAGCATGCCGAGCAACGTACCGTCGAGAATTTGCAGGAATATATTCAGGAAGGTGCGCTGACTCCCTTTGACAGTGATCTCTTATCAAAATGGGTAAAAAAGAAAAATATTGTGTATCTGGAGATATACCGTGATAACCGCCCCCTATATATCTCTGGAAGCCCCATGGATATGGTTCTTGATGAGCAGGAAATCCCCTATTACAAAAACCACCGCTACACGCTCAAATTTGCAGATGGTGAAGCTGATATCGTATTGCTTGGAATCTTCGACTACCAGTTTTACAGCTCTGCATTGATTGCAGAAATTTTGCTCGCTTTTGTCGTATTCCTTGTCCTGTTTATCTTAGGTATAAAAAAGAGAATTCAATATATTCAAGAACTGCAGACAGCAATCAGTGGCATGGAGGGCGGATGTTTGGAGTATCCGATTACTGTAAAGGGGGAGGATGAACTGGCTAAACTTGCAGAAGGTCTGGAACAGCTTAGGCTTTCCCTTAAACAGAATATACAAATAGAAAATGACTTAAAACAGGCAAATCAGAATCTGATTACAGGCATCGCCCATGATTTACGAACTCCATTGACTGCACTTACCATGTATATCCAGATTCTTCAGTCCGATGTCTGTACCGATGGATCTGCTAAGCAATACTATCTGGAAAAAATCATGGGAAAAGCCTCAATGATGAAGGAACTGTCTGACCGGCTGTTTGAATGTAGCCAGATTCATGATGATGAAGACGAAAAACCGCTCAACGAAACACGGACGCTTCAGGACACATTTATGGATTATCTATCCGAAATGGCAATGTACCTGGAAAACCGAGGTTTTAATGTCGAGGCAGAGTTAGAATGGCGCGCTGTATCGATTGGTGTACGGATGGATTATATTGCACGAATAATAGATAATATGAGTAGCAATCTTGTTAAATATGCCGCCCCGTTTGCTCCTATCACCTTAAAAACAATCTACGAAAACCATATGGCTGGAATTGAAATCGTAAATCAAATTACAACGCAAAACGGACAGGTGGAAAGTACAAAGGTTGGCATTAAAAATGTGAAACGCATGATGAATCAGATGAATGGTATCTGCCAGATTGAAATGGAACAGAAATTCTATAAAATACGGCTACTCTCCCCTATCATAGACTAAAAAGTAACAGCAGCGAAGATTTAATCTTTGCTGCTGTTTACTGTCACTGTCGTTTTTAAAGATTGAACTACTGTTTATTTCCAGAATCTTTTTTACTGTCCGCTTTTTTACTGTCCGCTTTTTTATCAGCCGCTTTCTTCTCTCCATCTTTCTTAGATTTTGTTTTCTTCTTTTCTTTCTCCTTTTTATTCTGGCCATTAGATTCCGGTTGAGACTCCGGCGCATTGGCTGCCGGTGCATTAGCCGCCGGTGCATTGGTGGTCGGTGCATTTGCCGTTGGTACTTTCGTTGCAGGTGCCTTTGATTCTGGTGCTGCGGCTCCTGGTCCTTGTGCTGCGGCTCCTGGTTCCTGTGCACTTTGAGATTTGTCTTTGGCAAGACCTTTATCCTTTTTCTTTCCTTCCGTACGGTTCTTAGTATTCTCGACTTTTTTCTTTGCCGGAGCAGTGCTCTCCACTTTGGTCTCCTGCTTCTTTGTATTGTCCTTTGTCCCTCCGCATGCCGCCAGTGAAAATGCCATAACTCCCATCATGATAAATACTGAACACTTTTTTAAAATTTGTTTCATAATTTTATTTCCTTTCTAAATTTTATTCTCAAAGCATTTGCTTTGATGATGTATAATTTACCAGTTCTTCCTTAATCATTCCTAAAATATTTCTTAACAATCCTAAACTCATCAATTCCTCTTGCTGCCTATTTTCTGCCCTATTTTCTGCCCCATTTTCACATCAACTTCCTGCCCCAGTTTAGAAAGCATCCATACAGCAAGTTCTGGACATGCATGCTCCTTTTGAATTAAAATAACAATCGTAGAGCCTCCAAACTCAAAATGCCCCTTTTCAAAACCACGCTGCACATAACCCTGATGTCTTTTGTTTTGTATTTTTCCTACAAGCAGAGCGCCTATCTCCATTTGAATCACCTGACCAAAATTTTCGGTGTCAATAATTGTGTACTCCCTGGTGTTTCTTACATAAACCGGATACTTTTCCAGGGCAATGGGGCGTACACAGTGCAATATTCCTGGTATCTTTTTTCTGGATTTCACATTTCCATTATCTATGTAGCAATAGTGGTGATAATCGGACGGTCTCAGCCGAAAAACCATGCACCAGCCACCACGGTATTTACACGCCAGTTCCCGGTTTTCCAGCAAATCCTCAATTCGATATCTTGAATATTTTGCCGGAATCCAATTCTGCTCATCAATTTCATATACACTTAACAGTCCATCACAGGGGCTGATCAGACTTTCAGCTGTCAAATCAATGTTCCGGCTCCCAGGCAGCAATGAACGTTTAAAAAAATCGTTAAAGGTTTCATATTCTTTATTTTCAACTTCTGTTAAATTAATATTATGCTTTTTAACAAAAAAGGAAATGTAAGGCCGGGAAATCCTGCTGTCCAGAACCTTCCCCGCCTGCCTTGAAATCCACGGCGTTGTCAATAGTTTTAAACAAAACCGCCCTGCCATATTTTTATATAAGAAACAGATAAATTTATTTTCATTCCCCATCAGGTACTGCCTCCTACCAACAAAATCAAACCACATACACCCAAAATGGATATTATGATTTTACCTAGAAAATTCGGCTTTTCAACTTTTATCGGAATCAAAAATGCTGCCGCCATAATTGACATTGTAAACATGGTTGTCACTCCATTTTGAATTCCATCTACATTTTGAATATAACACACTGCCGGGATAAGAATTGCCGAAACCGTTACCGGAAGTCCCTGATAACTGGTTCTTGCCTCTTCTGTCGCATCCTGGCGCTTTTCCTCCATCACGTTAAAATATGCCAATCGTATCAATGCACAGAGGACATAAACCGCAGATACCATAATGCCAATCAGACTTTTTTCAGCCATTTGATATAATATAATGCCAGGCAGAACGCCAAATCCAATTAAATCACTCAGGGAATCAATCTGTATTCCAAAGCGTTTCTCTTCTGCTGTCCGTTCTCTTGTCCTGGCTATTGGTCCGTCAAACAAATCACAGACTCCCGACAACATAAGACAAACTAATGCTCCATTGATATTTCCATCACATGCTATCACAATTCCAGTAAATGCAGTAAGCATTCCGATATAGGTCAACACAACCGTATAATTATAATATCCAAGCATCTCTTCAATCCCTTCCATTTATATTAGTTAATTAATACACCTACTCCGAAGCTGTAAAACAAAAGACACCATGGCTTGGCAGATAAAATTATGAGCACAAATTTTTTAACAGGCATTTTGATAACACCAGAAAAATAACACAAAAAATCATCTGGAGCCAATGGGAGCAAAATACACAAGAAAAAAAAGCAGGTATAGCTGCGTTTATTTTGCAGGCGGTTTATCCATGTTTCATACTGTTTTGCGGGAAACAAATTCTTTACTAGTGGTGCACCATAATATCTTGCCAAGGCAAATGCTATGATTGAACCTGCACAGATTCCAATATAATTGCACCAGAATCCACCCATAGCGCCAAACAAAACCGCACCTACAATACAGCCTAAAAACCCTGGCAACACTGGTACCACAACCTGAAACGCCTGAATCAGTATCAGAATCATCGGTGCAAATATTCCAAACCCCTTAATGTATTGCTGCAATGTTTCGACCGAATGGAATTTTCCTTCCAGACCAGCTTTTACCATAAACAGACATAGGATTACAGTCACTGCCGTGCCTCCCCTGGCCAGCCATTTATATGAATACGTCTGTTCCACTCCTCTCCCCTCCTTTCCTGTCTCCATTTTAAAAAGCACTTCTTAACTGTTTCTGAATGGAATCTTAAAAGTTCTTATATGTAAAAATCCCCGTATAACTGGTGCCGATTAGGGAATCTAAAAGATAATACGGCAGTGGTTCTCTAACACTGCCACTAACATTCTGCCGTTTCTTCGGCATGGTACTCGACATTTGACATCCCATATATTGTTTTTTTACAACCTCTATGTTATTATATCTACAATAGTCAGTCACTGGGGGACAATGTGCCGTAGCATGGGGAGCGTAAATCTCAAGGAATTTACAGGGCACCGGTCAAATCAGGTATCGAGTACGCTCGATTTTTTCGTAGTAAAGTTATGAAAAAATCGGGCTTTTTTAGGAGGCAATATGACTCTCAATCTACAACCAAAAAAGAGGAAGTCGAATCATTGGAGGGGTGATAGTTGAGGATATGGTAAATGTGTTTAGGAAATTGGGATTTTCTTTCTCATTGTCGAATACTATTGCAAAGGAGTAGTGAAAACCGCTTTTGTTATGGTGGAGGCAGATTTTCCCGATACAGAGATATTTCACTTAAGTACACCTTCGCAAATAATACGCAACACGGTATTCTATGTCAATAAGTGCGGCTATCACATTGTAAAGGGCATAGAATTTGGCCCTGCATCAAACACTGCTGACTATGTTTTTGAAAAGAAAAACTTTTTAGAGGTGAAAAGAAATGATACTTGAAACCGAAAGACTGATCCTTCGTCCATTCCTTGAAAGCGATGCAGAAGATGTATTTGAATATCTGCACGAGCCTGCGGTGAATTGCTTTTCCTGCCTAAAGTTGGATACGCTGGATGACGCGAAAGCAGAAATGAAAAAGCGTGTCAGTGAAACCGAGTATCACTTTGCGATTGTATTAAAGGAAAGCGGAAAGGTCATCGGAGAGATTGACGGTTATCCTGAGTCAAGCGATCCAGATGACCCGTACCCTGCAAATGATACTTTCAGCCCATGTTGGATGCTGAATCTGAACTATCAGGGACACGGATATGCCTATGAAGCTGCATACACTTTTTTTGATTATTTATTCCATGACAAGAACGCACGACGAATCTATGTCTATACGGAAGATTATAATATTCACTGCCAAAGGCTGTGTGAAAAGCTCGGCATGCGTCAGGAAGGACTATTTAAGGAATTCATTTCTTTTGTCAAAACTTCAGATGGGATGCCAAAATATGAAAATACATATCAATATGCCATCTTAAAAAAAGAATGGCCTTTAACTTGTAAGAAACGGAACGGATGTGGGTGCCAAGAGCAGTGACCACCACCAGCAAATAATTGACATCTACTATCCCTTTATTGGGGATGTCAGTGTAGCACAGCTTGTGCTACAACTGAATTGAAAGGAAATGCCCCCAATTTGAGTTAGTATTCAAATTGGGGGCTATAAAGCCACAATATAAAATTTTAGATTCAGGGTATATTAGCTTTATTAGCATACTGTAATGTCAATAACAGTTTTCTTAGTTAACAAACTGACTATTATAAAGCTCTGCGTAGACACCTCCTTTTGCCATCAGCGAGTCATGATTGCCCTGCTCAATAATGTTGCCTTGTTCCATAACGAGAATAAGGTCTGCATCCACAATAGTTGAAAGGCGATGGGCTATCACAAACGATGTCCTATTCTTCATCAACACTTTCACTGCACGGTTAATCTCATGCTCAGTGCGGGTATCAACGCTTGAAGTAGCTTCGTCAAGAATGAGAACGGCGGGATTGCAAAGCACCACACGGGCAATCGTGAGTAGCTGCCTTTGACCAACAGATATACTCTCAGCATCGTTATCAAGCACAGTATTATACCCGTCCGACATTGTACAGACAAAGTGATGCACTCTTGCCGCCTTTGCCGCTTCTTTGATCTCATCTATCGTTGCATCGGGTTTGCCGTATGCAATATTCTCGGCAATGGTGCCGCCGAACAGCCAAGTATCCTGCAAAACCATGCCGAAATGAGAGCGAAGTTCTTTTCGTGTCATGGATGAAATGTCCACACCATCAAGTGCAATCCTGCCGCTGTTGATTTCATAAAAACGCATCAGGAGATTGATAAGCGTTGTTTTTCCTGCTCCTGTCGAACCCACGATAGCGACTTTTTGACCGGGCTTCACGGTAAAGCTTATATCCTTCATGAGTTCCTTTTCGGAGGTATATCCAAATCGAACATGGCTGAAGGATACCTCACCACGAACATGATTGAGTGCTTCTGTGTGTTCTGTTTCAGAGCTAATTTCCACTTCGTCCAGCATATTGAATACACGCTCTGCCGAGGCGATGGCAGACTGCATGGAATTTAGAATATAAGATGCCTGTGTCAGCGGTTCGGCAGATTGATTAAGGTATTGGAAAAATGCTTGGAACACACCGACAGTCAGTTTTCCTCCGATAAGGAAATAACCTGCTACCACGGCAATGATTACCTGCCCGAAACGGTTGACAAGACGGATGGCGGGATTAACAGCGTTCATCACAAAATCAGCTTGCTCTGTTGCTTTTGCCAATTCGTCGTTTACACGATGCATTTCCTCGGAACTGATTTTTTCTCTACCAAATGACTTAATGATAATGCGGCCTGTATAATATTCTTCTACCATACATGTAACAGCACTCATCTTCTCCTGTCGCTTTTCAGCTTTGGTAAACATACTTTTTGAGAAAATGGATGTTATAAGCATGGAAAGTCCCATAAAGCCCATAGAGATCAATGTCATGATCCAGTTAAAACGGAGCATTATGACAAGCGAGCCTGCAATCATTCCGATTGAAGTAAGGAATTTAAGCAGTCCGTTTTGCATGACCTCTGAAAGACGGTCAAGATCATTTGTAAAGTGTGTCAATACCTCGCCAATCTTATGCTGATCATAATAAGCAAGCATTAGTCTGTTCAGCTTCCCACTCATCTGCATTCTTAATCCAAGACAAATCCGTTCTGAAAAGCTCGCCATTAGGAATGCTTGCAGCGTACTGAATACCCACGAACCGAAATAGAGGGTGGCGAGAATTAATATCTGCATCCCACTGTTTTGCCATGTAATGCAGAAAACCTCACCTGTTTCACGGCAAGCCTTAATTGATTCCCAAAGCATATTGACCAGTTCTGCACTATACCAAGGTGCGGCTATGGATAACACCGTATAGATAATAACCGAGCAGAGAACAACGATTAGTCGCCCTTTTTCATGTGTTGCACTCTTAAAAAGGCGTTTCAGTACCTTTGCAGGATCTTTGGCTTTACCGATATCAAAGTCACTGAATGACATATCGGGATCACGGTCAAATAGTTCTTTTTCATCAGACATTAATTTCCCCTCCTCTCGTTTGTGATTTGACAATATCTGCATAAGTCGGACAGCTTGCAAGCAATTCTTCGTGCTTGCCGATACCAACTGCCGCCCCCTCCTCAAGCACTATTATTTGGTCAGCAGAGGTAATGGTACTGACACGCTGTGCAATGATCAGTACCGCACTGTCGGCAACCGCTGTTTTCAAGGCTTTACGCAATGCGGCATCGGTCTTGAAGTCAAGTGCCGAAAAGCTGTCGTCAAATATATAGAGGTCAGATTTTTTCATCAGCGCTCGGGCAATGGCAAGGCGCTGCTTTTGCCCGCCGGAGAAATTGGTGCCGCCTTGTGCCACACGGGAATCAAGGTGATTTGGCAGTTCGCGGACAAATCCCGACTGAGCTGTATCAAGAGCCTGCCACATATCTTCTTCGGTGGCATTTTCATTACCATAGCGAAGATTATCAGCAATCGTTCCTGAAAAGAGCCAAGCCTTTTGCGGCACATAGGAAATGCGGGAGTGAAGCTCATCTCTCGAAAGAGTACGGACATCCGTTCCGCATATACGGAGCGTGCCGCCTGTTACATCATGGAAACGCATAATGAGCTTTGCTATGGTGGATTTGCCGCTGCCAGTAGAACCGATGATAGCTGTGGTTGTGCCACGCTTGATTTTGAAATTTAATCCGTGAAGCGTTGCTTCGTCGGCATCGGCAAAATAAAAATCCACATCATCAAACGCACAAACGATATCGGCAACATCATCTGCTGTGCTGTTGCCGTCCTTGATGTTCGATTCTCGGTCAAGCACAGCACCGATTCGATTTGCACACACGATAGCATGAGGCAAAAACATCATGACCATAATCGCCATCATCACATAAAAAAGAATCAGAATGGCATATTCTGTGAGCGCCGTGATATCACCGATTTCAAGAGAACCTGCTCCTACACGGTTACCGGCGACCCAAACAATACCAACAATGCAGATATTGATTACAAACATGGTGACGGATTCAAGACCCATAAAAAGATAGTTTGCTCTTACTGCATAATTTGCATAGCTCTCAAAAGTCTTACGTGTTCTATCTTCCTCAAAGTGCTCCTTGTTGAAGGCACGGATGACACGCACACCTGAAATATTCTCACGAATGACCACATTGATGCGGTCAATAGCTTTCTGTAATTTATCAAACAATCCTGCTGCTTTTTTTGCGATAATGACGGCTGTGACCAAAACGATCACGGTAACACTGAGAAGAAATGCTCCCATAAAGACATCCTTCATAAATGCTAAGATTACAGCCATCACACACATCACAGGAACCGGCAGTATCATTTGTATGGTCATAATCAGTCCCATACCTGCCTTATTGACATCATTGAGTGAGCGAGTGATCATGGAGCTTGTGCCAAAGGTTTCAAAATCGTGGTCGCCAAAGGTAAGAGATTTGTCATAGAGAGCATTTCGCATATCCCTTGTGACACGGGCAGAGAGCCTTGCAACAAGAAAACTTCCGAGAAGCGTACCAATACCGGAGAGCAGGGCTGCACCGAGCATCAATACCCCCTTTTGATAAATATACTGTATGTCACCCTTCAAAGCACCAACATTAATCATGTCGGCAACGAGTGTCGGCACAAAAAGTGTGCCGATTACATCCAAAACCATAACAAGTAGCGTTAAAAAGCAGAGCCACTTGTACGGTTTTATAAAGCGTAAAATTGTTTTCATTTTAATTGTTTTCCCTTTCATTGAATTGTATTGTGTCAAAAACTGATTGGAGCTTCTGCATCCATTTCCTATTCCTTGACTTATCGTAATAAGATTTATGTTCTTCCTACTGAAATATAGTCTGTGTTACAGACTATATGATCATTTTTTCCCACATTTCTGTGTTTTTTATTTATTGAGTTCATCTGAGAATACAGATGAAAACTTTTCAAGAAGTCGTAAGAAAGCTAGTTTCTCGTCCTCTGTGAATTGCTCAATGCTTCGATATTCAGCGTCTTTAATTTTAGGTAATGGCATCAACCTATTCCTCTGCGCCCCAAAGGCCTCCTACATCTTTTTTGACAATGGGGATTTCTTAAATTTAAAATATATTCATACTTCAATGCTCCTTCTCTTTTGTATTTATGCTATGATATCCGTATGATAAATGTAATTATATTAACCGCAATTACTTAATCACATTCTGAAGCAAATCTTAATCTTTCTGAAGGAGTGCAATTCATTTTTGACACCTACAGAAAGCTTAAGTATGCTGATGTTGATGATTGTCGCATCCAGTATCCCCCTATCATTCTGATTATGATAAAATTCCAAACAATTCCCCCAATAGCTCTTCCCGCCAGTATGGATCTCATCATATTTAAGAGACACTTGTATTATTTATATCAAATAATTTTAAAAGGCAGAATGCACGGCTCTATAAGCCTGCAATCTGCCTTTTTGTTTACTTCATATTAATAATTTCTTTTACGCAAATTGAACTGCCGCATAATCCCTATATGTCACATCTTCCTCAAATACCGAAAATATGTCTCAAACACCATTTCCACTACCAGCTGATTACTGGGAGCCGCTTCAACGCCGCTCCCATATGTTCCATAATTCAAACTCTGGTATCCATAACTTTTCAGGATTGAGTCAATCTGCTCCATAAAATAATCTTGCAGACAAATGGTTCCGTGAGAAACTGTGTAAAATACGGTATCTGCCAAATAGCGGTTTATCTGCACAAATTCAAATTCTTCAGGTCCAAGATACCTGCAGAACTGCACGCAGTCATCATCTGTTTTAAACCAGCCATACATCCTGATTGGTTTTACTGCCAAGCAAGTCCCACCGTCTGCCATCCATTCTTTTATAGAGTTATTTTCCTTCTCTTTCAGACTGTCCATCACTTCCTCCATGTACTTGTTATGAAGCGAGGAAACTAAAAATATCTATCTGCCCTGGAATCTGCGGCTGTTCCCCTATATTCTTATCCGGCTTCTTCCTGGCAGGCACTACCTTTAAATTCTCCCGCTCTTCTAATAACTGGTTCACTTTGCCGCGGCACTCATTCAAAAGTTCTACATAATAATCCGGTGATTCATGCCCCCGCATCAGCACATAGTCCTTTTGCTCAATGGCATTTTCCAACTGCTTCACATAACCAAGAGCATAATGGATGCCTGACCGGTTCCGTTCTTTCTCACTTAATTGCGTAATCCTCTGAGTCAGCCATTGATAATTTGTATTCGCCTCATAAATCTGCAACGATTTCAGAGCGGCAGCCAAAATCTCCTGTCTCTGCGCCATATAGCGGTTGTCAACCATGGATGGTGTCTCCAACTGGTAACTGGATGGGTAATCCTGCTCCCGCAGGCAACGGGTAATCTGACGTTTCACAGAAATAATACGTTCCCGCAGAAGGTTTAACTCAAAACCATCCGGACCATTAAAATCCTGTCCCCCGTATTTATAAATCTGTTCCCATCTGGAATGAAGCACCTGCAGCTCCTGTTCAAATTCCTCCGCCATACTGCCGTTTTCCCGTTTTTGCCCATCACTGGCTTCCCACTCATTGCAGGACTGACGTTCCAATTCCTGATCAGATTCTATCGGTCTATGAATCGTCCCTTGTACCAGGCAACCGTAGTAATATCTTCCACCAATATCCGGCTTCACTTCTTTACGCTTCTTGTCCAATGATGCACAGTTTTTACAGCTCACTTTACCAATCATACAGCCCTTCCTTTCAGGCAATCCTTTTCTCCGCCCCGTTTACAGCGTCGGAAAATGGTGTATCCTCAGCCACTACCCAGCCGGTATCCCCTTCCACGCAGCCATACAATTCTTCCAAAAACATATAGGGCAGTAAGATAAGATTATTCTGTTCCGCATATCTGCAGCCGTACTCCAGTTCATCAAAAAACACTGCATGACCACACTCATCATAGTAATAGCAGTCCTGGCCCAGCACCTCCATTGTGTCCGGCCTTACCACCAAGGCATACTGATATGCATGGTTCTCTCCCATCGCGGAGATACTCACAGCGGTTTTTCCATCAATTTTGATCATTGAATGACCCCTTTCTTACAAAAATATACGTTTGTCCACTTTTTTATTTAGCCGGCTTCTTTAAACCACCCATCATCGTTATCAAGCTCAAGCTGTCCTTCTACCTGCTTTTCCTGTTTGGGATTGCCGTACATCCACCACTGGAATACGGCCTCGCCGCTGCTCCAGTTACCGTCTGACTTTCCGGCGGCTCTCCTCGCTGCCACCATACGGTCAAACGTATGGATATAGGCTTCCTGAAACTTCGGATACCGTTTGAACTCCCATTCTCTGCTTTTTACGGAGGCCAGCGGGCAGCCGATACAGCCAAGCCTGCGGAAACCGCAGTCATAGAGCTCGCAATACGGAATCCCCATAGAATGAATGAAAAGCCACACCTCATTCTCTGTCCAGCTAATGATGGGATTCAGTAACCGTTTCCCCTTCATCTGGCAGTTTTCAATGAGCCTGCGGCTTTCTTCATTATCATTATTTAAAATTAAATCCGGTTTCCTGCTTCCCAGCACCTCAACGGTGCCGCGTTTTTCCCTCTTACGGCTTTCCTGCCACCGCACCCCGGTAATCACAAAACGTCCTTCGCCACCCGTCTCTTTCAGCACACTGCAGCAATATCTGGCGTTCCGGTAGGGCGGAAGCTGCTTTTTGACAATCAGGTTCCACATTGTGATTGGCGGCCTGTCTATGATGACATCCGGATACTTCCGCCTGATAAAAGATACCAGTTCCGGCGGATCGACCGTTGTTAAATGGTAATGCGCTTCAAACCGGACGCTGGCCATCTTTGCCAGATGATAAATTACCAGGCTGTCCTTTCCTCCGCTGAACGCCAGATAATAGCCAGCCGGGTCCATAGCCAGCGCCGCCCCCTCACACATTTTCAGCAGCTCCACGGCCGCCTGTACTTTCTTCTCAATACCGAACAGATATAGTTGTTCCATTCCTTCCCATCCTTCGCATGAATTTTGCTATGGACGGAAAAGCCATTCTTAACGGTGTGTCTTTTTACGCTGCTAACCGACTCATTGTTCGGAACTTCGGTCCGCAATCGCCTGATTCCTAACAGCAACCCGTATGTTTATACGGGGAACGAAGAAATGAAACGTATTTATGAAGCAAGAGGAAGTGTTGCAAATGCCTTCAGCTTGATCTCCAGAATTTTGACATTGGAAATCTTCCGAAATGGCCTGCGCCGGTTCTCCTCCTCCACCCAGTCATTGAAAATCATATCAATCTCTATATCGTAATCGTCATGGGCAGACCGTAAAAACACATACTTTTTTCCATGGCTGAAATTTCCCCGACAGGTATCATAGCAGTATGTGATTTCAAAAACAGGTATGGTGATTCTGGAAGTAAGAATCTGCCTCGGGTGCAGCTTTTTAAAAAATTGCCGGTATTCTTCTGTGGCCGGCAGGGTGCCTCCGATTGCATTCTCACTAAATGTCACCATCTCGGAAAATTTATGTATATGCATAATCTTCACTCCCCGGCACCGCAAGCACTCGTTTTAACCGTTTCCGCATTCGGTATAATCTCCCATAAATCCCGGAAGCAGTGACGCCACATGCCGTCCCAATCTCCTTTCCTGTAAATCCCGCGGCCCTCATACAGACCACCTCTTTTTCTTTCTCTGTCATGTGGGCCATCGCCTCCTCTATCATCAGTCGCTGGAATACCAGCTCTTCACTCCTTACACTTTTGGTTTCAATGGTTTCCGAAAGCGTCAGCCCATGGTCCTCATACACATTTCCATTGAGATCAACCAGATAAGCCTTCCGCTTTAATCTGCTGTTATACCGCCAGTAGTCAAACAGGCTGTCACTCATTTTCCTTGACGCTATGGTTGTAAACTCATACTTCCTGGTTCTGCTGTCTTCATGGTACACCTGCACAGCGCTTAAATAGCCTAATGCCAGCACATCATAATATTCTGAGGAGCTTAACTGGTTATACCGCAAAAAGTCAAGTACAAGGTTATGGTTCTCCTCCGCAAATTTCTTCTGGTGTTCCGTCAATTCGTGCATCATCCCGACGCCTCCGTTCTTCCTCTATTTTTTCATTCTCTATCTTTTTACCAAGCCCTATTCTTCTCTTTACAGTAGAAGGATAACAGCCAAACAGATCTGCAATACCGCGTATGCTATAGCCTTCTTTATACAGCCTGGACATATACTGGCTGACCTCCTCCTTATCCATTTTCGTAAAGTTGACAGGGGGCGGCCGCTTTCTCAATATCTTCTGGCAAACCGGATGATCCGGCCCGTATTCATACAGATATCTGGCCTCGTTGGCATCAAAGTTTCCAAGTATTGCAATGAGCAGGCAATAATAGCCTTCTATTTCTTCTCCCTCATATCCCATTGTGCCTTCCTCTTATGCCACCTGATATGCCAGACGGTAATTCCCTCTGCCATCTGTCTGAAACTGCGAACGGTGTTCATAGATACAGGCCCGGATTCTCTCCCTGAAATATTGGTTTTTCTTAGCTTTTGGGTGTTTTTCAAGACATTCGTAAAGATTCTTTAAAGACATGGTGCCGCCCTCTTTTTCCATGATTCCCCTGATTAAATGGAACCAGGTCAAGGAGGCGGAATCACTCTGTTCCAGGTTGCAGGTACCTCCCACCCGGTAACTGAATGGGACAATCAGATACTCCTCTTTCTTAAACAGCAAAAGGTGTTCCGTGACAATCGGTATAAACGGCTTATTACTGTATGCTTTACTGCTGGAACGGCAATTATACTGGCCCTTGACAATCCACGATACCAGCTTGCCAATCGTCATCATATCCGAGGAGATCGAATGGAAGGTTTCCCGCGACCGGATATCTCCCACCAAGACCGCCAGGTATCCGCCATGCCGCAGGCTGATAAAAAGTTTTTTTATGATAAAGTTCAGCTTATCAATAAAATCCTTGTAGCTGTCGCAGCGGCTCAAATCATCTGGGTGCGCCTTTCCCCATACCCGGCCGGAATATTGAATAATGGAATGATATGGCGGGTGCAGAAAAATCATAGACGCACTTTCGTCCACATCATCTTTTAATGCATTCCAGTTTCCCTTTCCCTTTTTTGGTTTTGGATTCAGGTCATAAAGAACCGAACGCACGCCCTCCTGATCCGCCACATCTCCACTGGTGCCGGAGCCTGACATGGGATCGAGCAGTACAAAATCCTGATTTTGCTTTCCCTCATACGTTCTGCATTGCAGGATATGTTTTAAAATTGCCCGCACCACTTCGGGAGAACAATTCCCACGCCATTGATTGCTGCCCCCTTGTTTCCGATCCGGAAATGCCATAAACGAGGTCAGATTACGCCCAACACAGCTGGTCAGGTCCTTTGTTCCCAGATACTGCACAATTTCTCTCCAGTTCTCTCCAAACTCTTTTTTTAACAGGTTTTCTGCCAAATAAAGTTCTTCCTGTGTCATAATGCTCCTCCTGCGCTTCGCCGCGTCCATCTCCCGTAAACACCTTCACCATCATGCACATGGTTTCTGGAGATGACTGAACCACAATCCCTGAGAAGTCGCTCCCCAGCGATTTAAGTTCCTCCCGTTTTCCGCGCACCAATGATTTTGCAAGCCCGAATTCCAGGTGTTCACTGGATACCATATAAAGTTTGGTATCCGGATCAAGACGGAAATTCACTTTCTTTCCAACTTCAAAGTCGTATTTGCCCGCCATAATTACCTGCAGGCTGATTGATGTTCTCTGCAACTTTCTTTCCTCCATTAAAATAATGGGTAACATGTCAAAATCCGGAATCCCCAGTCTGCGTCTTGGTCTTTTAACAGGACCACACAGGCTTTCTTTAAGTTCTCGTTTAACATGTCTATCCCCTTTTTGAATCCATAGCCGACCGGCGCGGGAAAATTGCCGCGCAAAGGCAGCACATCCCGGGTGGTGTCCAAGAGCCATTCCCGGATTACAGGATTGTAAAACCGCTTCATCAAGCTCTTAACAACCGCTACTGCTACTTCCATGTCCCAAAACGATGTGGCGTAAATAATGTCCTCTGACTTCAGACGTGTTTTCAGCGCCAGCACCTGGACATCCGTGTGCTTTCTGATTGTGTGGCCTCCATAAAGACCAACCCGGTCCAGATTCCTTTGAATCATATCCAATGTGGTCTCTATTGTTTCTTCCGGGATTCCTGCGAACAAATCTGTCATCCTTAACTCCTTTCCTCTTTGCGGATAAAATACGCAGGTATCCCGGACGGATATCTGCGATGATGGCTGTTCCTTCCATCAAAAAAAACACCAGCAGCTGCCAATGGTTCCTACTTATCCGTCAAAGGATTTCATTCTCTTATTTTGTTTTACAGTTTCCTATGGTCTTTATTTATTTCTGCCCTCCTCTCTCTTTCTATCTAAAGCGCAGGCTGCCTTCATGACATTCCCTGCGATTCCATGGGAATAAAAAAAGACGCCAAAATATATTCCAATTTTGACGTCTTTCTCTCTGAATAATAAGGCCAAAGCCTGATGTGTTTGCTTCCGGCACATTTCCGGAACAACGTTTATCTACAATGAAGTAACATTGCAAAAATCAAATTCAAATACAGTTTATCACTATATGTAGTATGTGTCAATATTCATCATCTATATATAGTTATTATTATTATGATTCCTCTATATTTTGTGTATCTGTATCAGCCCGCCTCTTATCAGGAACCTGGTTTTCTGCTCCGCTCTTGAGCCAGTACCACCGAAGCTCATGAATGCCGTATTCAAATTCACCGGCAATCGCTTTTCTGACCGCAACGGATAAAGCTTCCCTCTTTTTATGAAAAACCTTATCGTCCGTTTTTTTCAACTGCTTCAAGAGTTCATATGTTTTATCACTAATCTTAGTAACTGGATAAAGAGACATATTTTTCTGACTCTTTACACCTGAAACATATGGGAAATGGATGTTATCCCAGACAATATTCTCTAAATCCCCTATCCTGATTCCCGTCTCCTTCATCAGGCGGACCGCACAAAGCACTACTGTATCTCCCATTCTTTCCAGGCTGACTTCAAGATAATTGATTTTGCGTTTCTCGCTTTCCACCGTTCTGAGGGTATAACGGGAAAACTTTTCTTTCTTTGTATGGCCTTGCAGGAACCTGATAATCTCAAAAGCAAAGTGATCAAGATTCTTTGTTTCCTCATATACTTTCCAGAGCCAGTCATCCAGTATGTGCCACGTATAAAAAACATCATCCCTGGCAAATATCTCCGCCAGGAGCGGCTTCAGACGCTCAAACCGGCCCTTATAATAGCCACGTTCATAATAGCCATAAATTTCACCTGCACATCGTTCTATCGTTAATAACATTTCCCGTTTGGCCTTTACCATATCCAGATTGATACTATAAACAACGTATCTCCCATCAAAAATACTTAATCCATAAGTGAAACTGAATTTATCACCAACTTTTCTGATACTGCCAACCACTGACATAATCATTTTCCTCCTGTCAAACTGTACTTTTTACGGTTCATCTTCAAGCAATTGTTGGTACAACTCCTCAATCCTGCGCCTGATATCGGCTTTCGTCTGAACCTCATCCTTATTGTGCATTCCCAGCCGATTGAGAATCTCAATTGTTTTCAGCTGTTCAATCTGTATCATCATTTCTTCCCGGATTTCCTTGTTTGTCATGGCTTATGCCTCCTTTTACCATTACCTATCCGGATTTTCGCTTTTTCTGTAAAACAATCACATTTTTATTCAACTTGCTTTTCTGTTTTCCGAATCTTCCAATGATTCAGCCCGGTCAAGATATCGTACAATCTCCTCGGTCTGACCTGAAAGTTCTTTTTTTACCAGCAGATACAGCTTATTAAACAGATTTAGTAAATAGGAGCGGAACGCATATTCCTGTTCAAAAGCCCTGATCCATGCCTCTGCTTTGGCAAACAGCCGGAACATGTCCATATCACTGATATTGATGGATACCTGGGCGTCACAAATATAAGAATCCTTTTTACAATACTTCCCGCCATTTGTATTTCTCACGGCAATTCCCCTTCCATTTTGAATCTCCGCAAACCATGGATACCGGCGTTTCTCTCCTCTTGTGTCAGCATCATATCTTTTTATGGAGAGTTTTGTTACGATACTCATCCCATCCTCATCTGGCTCCCCAAAGATCTTCTCCTGTGGAAAATCAATATACAATGCCCCGCAAAAAATCCTGGAATAAATAAACTTCACTTCCTCCGGATTTATATGAGCGCTGACGCTGACTGTGTGGTTGCCGGTTCCCTGGCTGTAATCAAGCATGATAATCTGTATGAGCGAACGCGCACCTTCCTCCGCATCTTCCCCCATCGCATGGATGTGGGCCGGAAAAAGCCGTGAAGCCGGTTTCAATTTGTCGTTCAGCTCCAAAAGTTTTTTATCGGTCTTGTAGACAGCAATCTGCTTTGACACCTCATTCTTCCAGTCACGCTGATCATTTTGTCCCATCACTTATCTCCTATCTCAAATAACTGACTATTTTCTGTACAATACGGACCGGCAGCATGGATAATTCCGAAATATTTAGGAAGCCATCCTCATAGATTTCCTCTATCACTTTCCGGTCTTCTCCAATCGCTGCTGCAAAGAGCAAAATCCCGTCCTGTTTTAATTCCTTCTTGAGCGACTTTAAGTCCTCTTTTGCCAAGTCTCCGCTATAATTCAGCCCTGACGGCTGACCGTCAGACGCTAAAAAGAACAATTTTAATTCTTCCTGTCTGGTTTTTAAACGCCCTGCCACAAAACGGATTGCCGCTCCGTCCCGGTTACTGCCTCTTGGGGACATATCCATGATTCTATAGCGGTCCTGTCCGTCAATGGAGTCAAATTCCGCATATGCGTACAGATCCACAGTCTCCGCCATGGTAATCCAGTCCATACTGGTGGAATGCCCATAAACAATCACAGGTATCCCCAGATTCACACAGACATCATAAATAATCAATGCTGCGAGACGCCCATAGGTAATCCGGTCCCCATACCCCATCGAAATGGACTCATCTATCAGCACCGCTATGGCCGCCTGGTTCCCTTCCTCAGAGATTTTCCTTCTCATAAAGATTCGCTTGTCCTGGCGATAAAGCCTGGAGCCATCTACCTTCTTACCTAACTGCAGATTTTTCTCCATATATTCTTCCTCTGAATAGAGTATCTCGTACATCTCCTCCCGCAGACGTTTTGCAAGTTTTAAAATGTCCGGTGAGAGGCTGTCATACATCTTCCGGCACTGAACCGGTACAGTTCCCATCCGGTGAACCTCAATCGCACAGCCGGCATGAACCTTACCAAAGTCCATGGTTTCCGCCTGGTCTTCTAGCGCCTTTACCACCGCTTTCTCCTGTTCCTTCTCATATTTTTCCTCGGCCATATCGTAGAGAATCCGATTCATGTCCTCGGCGGCATCAAGATATCCACTTCCATCGTAATCATTATCCTTCCAAATGGACTCTTCTCCCTCTGAGGCTTCACAGACACTTTCTCCCTTAAACCGTCCGCCTTCCTGGTTGGTAACCATCGGCCTGGAACTTTCACGAAAAAGCTGTAAAAGTGCATTTAACAGATTTTCTTCCTGGGCATCTTCCTGTATATCCGTTTCCTCACCAGTCGTTCCTTCTGCGCTCTCCAAAGGCCCCTGTTCCTCTACCGAATCATTGCCTTCCTGCTGCTTGCCGCCATCACTTTCTGCTTCACTGTTTTCTTCCTCCTCATCATCCCATTTTCCGTCCCATTCCTCCGGGATATCATCGTTTTCATCTTCATCCGCTTCCGGAGCCGGTGCTGCTACACGGCTAAATATCTGGTTGAGTATATCTTCCGCTTCCTCCTTTCCGGAATCCTGGATATCCGCTTTTTCCTGCGTTTCGCCATTTTCATCTTCTGAATTTCCCTGGTTATCAGTTTTTTCTGAACCGGTATCGTCTGCTGATTCCTGCTCCTTTTCATGGAGAAAGTCTATCAGAGCCTTCATATAATCCCAGATTTTCAGAAGAAGCTGATTGGAGGCCCTAAACCGTTCCGTCTCGTCCACATCCACTACAGAATCATCAATCAGCTCCATACAGTCATTCAGACAGTCCAAATATTCCCCGGTATAGCCTTCCCAGTTGTTGATTTCCCCTGCCCTGGCATACCCTAAAATCAGATTCAGGATAATTGCAAGACCATGGTCCTGCTGCTGTATCTCCTGCGTAACGGTTGGCAGCTTTTCTATCTGTCTGTTGGCATTCATTAAAATGCCGTTCCGGACGCTGCCCGGATACTCGTCACACATGCGGATTTCTATATAAACGTCCTCAAGGATATTCTGGATACGCAAAGCGGTATCCGTAATCACAGATACCGCCGCTTTGTCTCCTGCCTGCAGGAATTCTTTTATTTCCTCTAAAGCATTACTCTCTTTTTCATTTTCCGGCACTGGCGGCCGGGGATAAATTTTCCCTTCACGAAATCCATTTCCATACACATTCCTAAGCCCCATGGCCGTGTACCTCTGATGTCCGCATTCATGACCCAGGAATCCCACCAGGCTCTCTGTTTTCAATTCTTTTGTGGGAAAGCTCCGTGTAATTTCATTTGCAGCATTGATGTACACCAGCTTTCCTCCCGTGAAGGCAATCTTGGCCGATGGGCCGGTATCCCAGCCCACCATAACCTTAATCTTTCTTCCAGCTTTCCAGACCAAAGAATTCGCAATCTTTTCCATATTCTTCGTGAATGGCTTTGAAGTAAAAATCTGCCTGTTTGTAATCTTCTTTTTAATGTCCCTGATTCGGGAACGGTCATAACCTTTCTCGCCCATAAATTCTCCTTTGCTTTATGCAGCCGCCTGCCCTTCAGAATAGCTCACCTTGATACAGGTATCGTAAATCTCCAGCCTGGTTTCCCGATCCGAAGCCGCTTTACTCAGGATGGTATATCTTGCCGCTTTCAGCACATCACCCGATACCATGTATGACCACACCCAGGATTCGTATTCCCTGTAGCCGCAAACACCGCCTCTGATCCGCTCTTTTCTGCAATACTCTCTAATTTTTTCTACTGTCTTGGCCATCTTTAAAAGCATGACTTCATCTTTACAGCCAGTCTTAATCATGACACGGTCCTTCATCTGCTCTGCCGAAAGGTCTTCTTTGTCAATGACCATACACATGCGGGACAAAATAGACTCATTCATTTCCCGGCAGCCCTTATAATCCGTGTTTGTTGTCAGGACAATCACCGTATCCGGATTTCTTCGGATGGTCTCTCCATTTGCCAGGGTGATGGAAGCACAGTCATCCAGCAGGCCATTGAGCTTTACCAGCGTTCCCGGCTTTCCAATCACGGCTGCTTCCTGCAGCTCAAACACAGCAGGACGGCGGCATGCTTTTATTAAATCCGATTCCACCATCACAAAGTCTTTCTGGTCCTTACAGCTCTCATAGCCGCTCTCATACATTTTCCGCATCAGCTTCTCAAACGCCTGCTTGATATTAATATCCTCCTCGTAATCTCCGGTATATTCACTGAGCACGGTAGCGGGGTCCATCATAAACTCCTCATAATCAGGCAGTACCACCTGCTCTTTCTCCGCCCGGTGGCCGGTATTGGGAATCATGGTTGAAACAAGATCCATCTCGTCCGTTCCTTCGGAACAGGTCAGGAAGTAATACGGAAGCCCCAGTGCTTTAGCCAGGATTGCAACGTCAATCGTCTTCCCGGTACCCGAATTTCCCCTCATCATGAAATTCCGCAGGGGAGTGTTCTTGATCATCTCAAGCATATCCTGTACTTCCTCCGACACATGGAATTTTGGAGAAACTTCCGGCACACGCGCCTTCTCCTCCTCTGTCAATTCCACATTCATGCGGTATGTATTGCCCAATGTATCAAACGGCCTTGATTTTGCAGTAATTCGGTTTACACACAGAATTTCAAACTTTCCCGCAACTATTTCTGTAGGAGCATACTGCCCCTGTGCGATAGCCTGCGGCGTTAAAATCGGAGCATTTCCAGACGCCAGCGAATTTCTGTCAACCGGCAGGCCATTAGTTCCCAGCGTGTTTGCCTTTTCCACTCTCCGGTAAATATTATCGCAGCAGACGAATGCCGCCTGCAGGGCCTGGTCCATGTCATTCCAGCTATTTTTTAACTGCTCTCTGAAAACTGTAAAATTCTCATAAAATTCCTGATTAAAAACAGAACCATCCATATTCAGGCTGGCATATTCAAGCATACATAACAGAGGCTTTCCGTCACTCTCCCCAGCCCGCAGCGCCGGCATATGTCTGTGGATTCCATTTCCGCTTTCACAGACCTTGAATTTACCCGTCCTGGAGTTATATACAACAACTGTCCTGTCATCACTATCCTTATTCTTAAATTCACCGCAGTAAAATTCAATCTGTCCCGTCTCATTTTTCTGCACGCCAATGGCGCCGTCATTATCAGTTTCCAAAAGTTCCGCCACGCTGAGCAGCGCCCGCAAAACAGGACCGTGAAGTGTAGATTGCCGCCCTCTCTGCATCTCATTATGCTGGGAAATATGCCGCTCCTCCGATGATGTCTTGTTCATTCCCAAGTCGGAAAGAGCCTGAGCAAACGGCTCCGGCAGGGGTAAACTGAAGGTCCAGCTCTCAAATAGCTTTGTGTATGCCATATCAACATCCTCTTTCTATCAGCATTTTTCTCACATTTCTTCCATTTCTTCTAAAGCGGCCGGTGTAAAATCCATAATCGGATAGGCACAGTAGCCGGAATATACGTCTATTCCCAGCGATTTTGCAATTCCTTCATGCTCCAGGAATGTAACGATTCCTGCTCCCAAATTATTGGAATCAACCGCTGCTAAGTTTTCTCCCAGTTTTTCAATATTTACTGTAATATTCGCATAAGGCTCCCCTGGTCTGCCATTTTCCGCTAAAAATGCCTGTACTGCCAGGTTCCCATTCTCCAAATAGCTTCCTTTCTTCAAGATAATCTGAACTGTTCTTCCCCACTGGTTTTTATAAGTATAAATCTTCATCAATTTTACTCTCCTTTTCTTTTCCTATCTGTTCCGGAACGCCTCTAGCTTGCTATCTGATTGCTGTGGGGCTTTCCCTGGGGCTTCATCTTTTCAAGCCTCAGCGCCTCCGCCTGAATCCGGTATGCCAGCCGTGTATTTCTTTTTTCTTTATCATCGTCCATTATAGCCTCACAAAAAGCATCCCAGCTTCCAACTAAAATCACTTCGCATCGAGCCCGGGTCACTGCTGTATAATAAATGTTCCGCTTTAACATTTTCTTAAAGCACGGTAGAACCGGTATAATCACCGCCGGGTATTGCGCTCCCTGCGATTTATGTACGGTCGCGGCATAGGCATGCTCCAGTATCCCATAGTCTTCCGAGCCATATTCCCCGATTCTCCCATCCTCAAAGCGGACAGCCAATGTCTGGCCTCCCTCCTCATTCTGATAAATATCTGAGACAAATCCCATATCGCCGTTGGATATCTCATCCACATTTTTTTGCTGCATCACCTTATCCCGGAGCCGAAACAGCGTACCTCCAAGCTTCATCTCCAGGCAGCCTGGAAACTGAGGATTGACCAGTTCCCGGAGCTTCTTATTTAACGCATTGGCACCTGCCTGCGTATCGTGCCGGAAGGGTGTGAGTACCTGTACCATATCCGTATCCCCATGGCTGTCTTTCAATTTTTTCTGATACAAACCGGCAATCACTTGAGCAGCACTCTCATCGCTGTCTGCTGCTATAAACTGAAAATCATCACCATATAGAAAATCTGTCTTTCCCTGATTCATTTTCAAAGCATTGATGATAATTCTGGACCCCTCCTTCTGGCGGAACTGTACATCCAGAACCGTAACCGGAATCACCCCAGAGTCAATCAGCTCCTTAAAAACATTTCCCGGTCCAACCGAAGGAATCTGATCCGGATCGCCAATCAGCACTACCCTGGCTCCGTTCTTGACCTTGGATATCAGCACATAAAAAAGCCACATATCCACCATGGACATCTCATCAACGATAATCAGGTCCTCCTCCAGGTCCTCGTTTAAGTCCAGGTTCAGTTCTTCCTCCTCTCCTGTTATGTAGAGAGCCTTATGGATGGTCATCGCCGGATACCCGGTACTTGTTACCATATTGCGGCTGGCCCTTCCGGTGGGCGCACATAAGAGCACGGACTTTTCCCGTTCTTTTTTTTCAAATACTTTTAAAATAATTTTTTCAACCGTGGTTTTGCCGGTACCAGGTCCTCCCGTAATGATGGACAGGCTGTTTTTAAATACACTTCTCACAGCCTCCTTCTGTTGACTCGCAAGGACCATATGCGTACTCCCCTGCACTTCGTCCAGCTCCCGTTCAATGCCACAGACAGACTGCCTGTTCCCCATAATCCTCAGAACATGTACCGCAGCCATACTTTCTGCCGTATAATTTTTCATAGAATACAGAACATGTCCATCCGCAGCCAAAAGCTCGTCAGAAAACACCATCTCATTGCCGATATCTTTGATTAGCCGAGTCCCCACAGCATGTCTGGAAATCCCATAATTCAATAATTTTGCTGCCTGTTTTACAATGATACTGCTGTTTAAATATAGGTGTCCTTCACCTTCCGCATTTTTTAAGACCTGAAGAATTGCTGCTTTTATCCGCAGCGGTTCTTCAGGCCGGAATCCTTTGTTCTTTCTCGCAATGATATCTACTTTTTCAAAATTGAAGCCGCTTAATTCGCAAAGCCGGAATGGTTTTTCTCTCACAATCTGCATTGCCTTGGGACCAAAGTGATCACGGATTGCCGAAACTCTTTTGGGGCCAATCTTTAAAGGAGCCAGATACTGCATGAGTTCACGCAGGGACCGGCTCTCCGAATAAGATTGCATAATCGTCTCCAGCTTCTTTTCGGTAATTCCCTTTACTTCAAGCAGCTTCTCAGGCTGCATATCCATAATCTGCAGAGTTGCTTCGCCAAACCGGCTCACAATCCGGTTTGCCGTTACAGGGCCGATTCCTTTAATCAGTCCGGAGGCCAGATAACACTCCATCCCTTCTTTCGTTGTCGGCATGAATAACTGGCTTTCCGCCACCGACAACTGCAATCCATAGCTTGTTTTAATCCACTTGCCTTCAAGGCCTGTCTCAATCCCTTCGATAAATGGAAGCGCTGTTCCTATGGCTGTAAAAACTCTTTCTCCATTTTTAAGAATCTGTTCTGTAGCCTCCTTTGGAATAAACGCATATGTTCTGTAGGAAGCTATGGTATATCCGTTTTCATCGTTATAAAATATTTTGCGGTGTGGCGTACATTGAATCACATTTTGTACCTCCGTTTCATGAACCGTTCCATGACAGATAAATATATTTGCCCTTTACCGACGCGTGTGGTATTCCATCGCCTGCCAAGAGACGGCAGATATGCTCTGCCTCCTCTCCAGGATACTCCGGCAGACAGCCCACACGCCGGTACCCCTTTGCTGTCCTGATATTGCAGATTCCATCCTTTCTCAGCCAGCATTCATAAATACCCCGGCCGCTGAGATTGGATATAATCTGGTTGAGACGTTTTTTACCAATGTCCCCATACCAGGAAATTACTTTCTGCGATTCCGCATCATTATCATTTAAAGTTTCCTCTTTCGTCTCCACAGCCTCAGCCTCGGCTTCCACTACTGTTACCGGTTCTGTCTCTGTTTCCTCCTCGTTACTTACTTCAGGAAGCATACCTCCCAGCAATGAAACCAGCCCTTTTCGTCCACGTTTTAACAAATCCAGCGCCCACGGATTTTTCAGGACACACAGGATAACAAACAGCGGTATTCCAAGCGAAATGACATTCACTGTGATTCCAAGGGCAAACGGGAGCAGAAATGGCAATAAAATACTGCATCCGATTCCTGCTGATACCAGTAAAATAACCTTCCTAATATTTCTCTGTTCCATCTTTATCCTCCTTGTATGCAAGAAGGGAATTGTCCTCCCGGAAGCAACTGCTTCCAGAGGATAACATTCCCTTCTCTTTATCATGATTTAATTAAATGGCAGCGCTCCATCTTCGATACCGTCATCAATATTCATAAAATCGTTACTGGCAGGAGCATTTCTCTGTGTTCCTCTTGCGGCTGATCTCGCCGACTGCCTTGCTGGCTGTCTCGATGCCTGTCTTGCCGGCTGCCCCGATGCCGGTCTTGCCGTCCCCGATGTCTGTCTTGCCGGCTGCCTTGATGCCTGTCCTGTTGCCGGCTGGTTAGACGGGGCTTGCTGAGCGGGCTGATTTTCCGCTGGTGTCCCCTGCCCACCGCTTTCTTCGCTGTTGTTTTTCTTACTCTCTGCAAATTCCACATCGTCAACAACAAGCTGCATGGAGTAGACCTTCTGCCCCTCCTTGTTGACATAGTTATTGTTCTGCATTTTCCCGCTAAGAAGCAGCTTCAGCCCTTTTCTGCCAAAGCGCTCTAAAAACTCTGCTTTGCGGTCAAATGCCGTACATCTGAAAAAGTCGGCCGTCGGCTCATTATCGCGGACTGTCCTCCGGTCTACAGCAAAGTCAAAGCGTGCAATCGCCATTGCATTCTCTCCCTGGGTATAAGAAATCTCGGGATCAGCTGTCATTCTTCCTAAAAAAATACATTTATTCATGCTCTCTCTCCTTCTGTACCATGTGTCCGTTTTCCCTGCACTCCAGATAGATCCACTCCTCGGTCTTTTTATCCCACACTTTTATGTTGTGGCCGATAACGCCCTCCTGTACCAGATACAGATTCTTTGAATTCTCCGCATCTGTGAGAAGATTTTTTATCCGTTCACTGGTAAGGTCAGCTCCGAAATAGTGTCCCGGAAAGCCTTTTACATAGCTGTGAACCGCCTCATCTTCCTGTATTCTCAGACATTCATATGCCTGCGCCGCGGTTATCAATAGTTCCTCTTGTGTTTTCTTCATGTTTCCTCCTGTCTTTCTTTTTTACATTGGCAAGTTAATTTTGCGCCCTCCTTTCCGACATTTTTGGCAAAAAAATAAGACACTAAGAACTTTCATTCTAAGTGTCTTAAAAGCAGCTGAATCCTGCCAAGCCTTCATTGTTTTAGGGTATTCCCTGAAATCTTAACTCCCAGCAAAAGCTGGAACAAAATAAGCTATCCGGCTCTTTAGACCAGACATAAATCAAATATCACATCAAGAATATCACAATATATGGCATTAGTCAATATACTTTAATCTATATATAGTATCATTTCATTTTAAATGCTTTTTCAAAAAACTAATGATTAGGCTACCCAATAAACTAGAATTAAATGGTGCAACCTCATAGTATTACCCCCAAAATATTCCCGCCAAAATAGCAAGTAATTCCGATTTCTCGCTCGCTTAGTTCCATTTTTCCAACAAACTAGATTTGTTACTGTACTCCTTTTGACTTTTTATAAGCCAGAACCGACTGATGGCTTTTATATCCGTAATGTCGGGAAAGATCGGGGAGATAAAGCAGGTAGTCCTCACACCTGCAAGATAAAACGCTTTCATGGCGGCAAGCCGCCTTTCTATGGAAACGGCTTTATCCATATCCTCCCGGAAATTTTCGTCCAGTGTGTTAATAGACCATGAAACACGGGCATTAGGAAAAGTCTTTATCAAGTCAAGGTCACGCAGTATCAAGTCGGATTTCGTGGCAATGGAGAGCTTTGCGCCGCTTCCTTTTAACTGTTCCAGTAAAGCCCTTGTGCGTCCGTAGGTATCTTCCTGTGGATTGTAGGGGGCAGTGACAGAACCAATAAACAATTCCTTATCCCGGTATTTTTCGGGATTCTTTATTTCTTTCCAGTGTTTTATATCTAAGAAAGTTCCCCAATCCTCCGTATGACCCGTAAAGCGTTTCATAAAGGACGCATAACAGTATTTGCAGGCGTGGGTACACCCTGCATATGGATTTACGGAATATTCACAAACAGGCAGATTTGATTTTGTCAGAATACTTTTTACATCAATATCTTTTATTATAATTTCCATTAGCATAATCCCCTTAAATATTTTCCGGTTTTTGAAATCGGGCAGTCCAGTATTTTATCCGGCGTACCGCAGAACAACACTTCACCGCCGTTACTGCCGCCTTCCAGTCCCATATCTATAATCCAGTCTGCCTGTGCAATCAATTCCAGTCTATGCTCTACAATAACTACGGTATTCTGCTGTTCCACAAGCTGTCGAAAAAGGGAAAGCAGCTTTTCAATATCCCGGCTGTGAAGCCCGGTAGTCGGTTCGTCCAAAATATATATGTTGCCTTTCTTGTGCAGCTCACTTGCCAGCTTGACACGTTGAATTTCGCCGCCGGACAGGGTAATTGTAGGCTGTCCCAAAGTCATATAACCTAATCCTACATCTACCATACTTTGAAGCGGTTTACGCACTTTATCTTCTTGAAAAAAATCCATAGCCTGCTCAATCGTAAGCCTCATTACTTCCTCAATGTTCTTTCCATGATAGGTATAACTTAATGCAGTTGAATTATAACGATGTCCTTGACATTCCTCACATAAAACGACTACCGGCTCGGCAAAAGCCATATCGTATGTAATCTCACCTTTTCCTTTACAGACTGGACACGCACCTTTAGAGTTAGAGCTAAACCATTCAACGCCTACACGATTTTCTTTTGCAAACAATTTTCGTATTTCATTCATTACTCCTGTATAAGTGGCAGGAGTAGAGCGAATTGATGTTCCGATAGGTTTTTGGTCAATCACGATAGCCTTCGGATAACGCTTTACAAATTCGTGGCAGATTAAAGAACTTTTACCCGAACCCGCAACGCCTGTTACAGCAGTCAACACACCTTTTGGAATGGTAACATCAATATGTTTCAGATTATGGCAATGGGCATTTTTAATAACAAATCCTTCTGTCCACGGTAAAGGTGATTGATTTATTTTAATTTTTTGCCGTAGGCTCTGTGCTGTTATTGTTTCTGCATGGTAAAGCCCCTTTGGACTGCCCTCATAGACAACATTTCCTCCCTCTGTTCCTGCCAATGCTCCTAGTTCTATGACATAATCGGCTAAAGAAATCATTTGGCGGTTATGTTCCACGATCAATACATTATTATGTTTATTCCGTAGTTCTAACAATAACCTGCCAATCCGCTCTGCGTCCGCCGGGTGCAGCCCCGCAGTAGGTTCATCAAAAATATAAGTAATATTATTTAGACTGTTGTTCAAATTCCGAACTATTTTTATGCGTTGCATTTCCCCGCCGGAAAGCGTATCTGTCCGGCGTAACAGTGGTAAATAACCAATTCCTACATCTACCATGCCTTTTAAGCAGACTGAAATTTGTTTTGCAATAGATACACCCAAGGGATTGTTAATTTCTTCCAGTATATTCAGTAAATCACTTACTGGCATTTCAAAATAGTCAATAATATTCCGTCCGTTAATTTTTGAAGCTAATGCCTGTGGATTAAGCCCTGTACCGCCACAAGATCGACACGCTCCTTTGCAGACATGGGATAAAATTTCCTCCTGCAACTTTTTTTTCAATTTGGAAATATCCCTATTTAGATAAAGCCTTTTGAAACGTGGAAGGACACCCTCATAATCCACTTTATCAATTTTTCCGGTATTATTGGAACGTATCTCAATTTTCAACGGCTCTTTTGTCCCGAAACGTAAAATATCCCATTCCTCCGCTGAATACTCCCGAAGTTTTTTATCCGGGTCAAGAAATGGATTAGCTTGATATAGGTAAGTCTGCCACCCGGCGGAAAATTGGCTGAACAAAATACCACCTGTGCGTAAAGTTTTATCCATATCAAAAAGACTTTCTTCTTTTAATTCTACCCGCTGTCCAAGTCCGCTGCAATCAGAACACATTCCCATAGGGTGATGAAAAGAATATGCCATAGAACCGCCTGCACTTGGATTTCCAATACGGGAAAACAACAACCGTATTAAAGGCGCAACATCAACAGCCGTTCCCACTGTGGAACGACTGTTGACACCGATAGCTTTCTGATTTATCACGATTGCAGGTGTTAAGTTATAAATAGCTTCTACTTTGGGACGTTCATAATGGGGCATTTTATTACGCAGATAAAGCGGATAAGAAGTCTGCCATTGTCTGCTGCTTTCTACTGCAATCGTATTAAAGGCTAATGAACTTTTGCCGGAACCGGAAACTCCCGCCAATACTACAAGTTTTCCCTTTGGGATTGTTAGGTCAATATGTTTCAGATTGTTTTCGTAAGCGTCAATAATCTCTATGTTATCCATATATGCCCTCCATTTATCAATTTAATATATTATGTCGGACATTGATTAAATCTGCTTTAATTCCGAACCGATTAACTTTGCAAATTGGGGCACAAAACTTTTTATATCAAGACGCCCTGTATTGATACAAAAATCATAATTTCGCCTATCGCCCCATTTTTTCCCGGTATAAAATTCATAATACTTTGAGCGTTTTTTATCAATTTCCATAATTTTTTGACGCAAATCCTTATCCGAATAGGTTTCTTCTTGTTCGCATTGAAATTGGCAACGCTTAATCCGGCTTTCTATATCCGCATATACAAAGATACGGACAGGCTGATATTCCTTTAAGATTTCATCTGCACATCGTCCTACAATCACACAAGACGATTTATCAGCCATTTCCTTAATAATGCGGCTTTGCTCAATGTAGATAGACTGATCTGTCTGCAAAACAGGCATAGAAATCGGCTGAATACTGCGCCCAATGGTAATTGGATATAATTTGTGGGGCTTGCGTTCAACAACTAACTGCACATATTCCTCTGCCAACTGTGTTCTTTGGGAAATTTCTGTAATAATTTCCCTGTCATAATAATCCATATGGAGAGCCTCGGCTAAACGCCGACCAAACTCCCGACCGCCGCTTCCAAACTCCCGACCTATCGTAATAACATGGTTCATAATTTAATCTCCTGTTCTTAATTTTTTAATGTTCCTGTATCTTTTATGACAGCAATTTTTTTTGATAGAAATAAAACGGAATCATAATAAAAAGTAATGCGCCTAACCATGCCGTAGGTTCAACAAAATATAAAACTTCTGTTCCCAATATAAGCACAACGCCTTTCGATACAAGAATACGGACAGAACATTCAGCAAAGCCGGAAATCATTGACCAAAAGGAATTTCCTAACGCCTGCATTGCATTTCGATAGACATGGATTAAGTATAGAATCACAAGGCTAACCGACGCAATTACCAAATAGCGGAAGCCAATCTGTAATGCTTCTGTCGCACCTTCTTCTGTTGCGTTAATGAACATCTGCAATAGATATTTTCCTACCAATAGCATGATAACAGTTACACATACAGCCATAACGACGGAAATAATTGCAGAAGTTCTAACGCCGGAGCGTACCCTTTCTTTTTTTCCTGCTCCATAATTTTGTGCAAAGAATATAGACGAAGCCGTACCAAGCGAAAAGGCGCTGCTTTCCAGTAAACCAAACATCTTGTTCATGGCAGTATAGCCAGCGATAAAAATACTTTCTTGCAGGTTGATAGCAGATTGTAACACCATTCCGCTAATAGCAATCACGATCATCTGTAATGCAATGGGTAAACCAAATGCCAACATTTCTACTGCCATTTTACCGTTGAACTTCCAATCACCTTTTTCAAATTGAACATATTCAACTTTCCGTATGCGTATCAGACAAAACAGGAAAGAGAATAACTGTGCCGTGACAGACGCAATCGCCGCACCAAAAACGCCCCAATGAAATACCAAAACAAACAGTAAATCTAAACCCACGTTCATACAAGCCGCAATCAGCATAGCAATCAAGGGGGATTTCCCGTCTCCGAAAGCCCGAAGAATTGCAGCAGCCATATTATAAGCTGTGACAATCAGTGTTCCGGCAATCATAGTCATTAAGTAAATTGTTGCGTTGTCAATAATATCATTTGGCGTTTTAAGCAACATCAGCAGCGGCTTTGCCGCAAAAAGTCCAATTATCGTCATTATAACGCCGACTATGGCGCATAAAATAGTGGACATGGCAATGGTCTTATTTACATTGCGGTAATCATGTTTTCCGAAATAGCGGGAAATAAACACCGCAAATCCCTGTGTCAATCCTTGTACCGTCCAAAGAATCAGCCAATAAGTCCAGTCTGCGGAACCGACAGCCGCTAAAGCCTTCAAACCTACGCCACGCCCTACGATAGAACTGTCCACTACCATATAAAGCTGTTGTCCTACATTTGTTAAAATCAACGGCAGCGCAAACGATAAAATCAGTTTTGCCGGTTTTCCCTGCGTCATATCCGTTACTTGTTTCATTTTTTTACCTCGTTTCTTGACATTTATTTTGCATATGCTTTAGAATAATAGCACCAAAGTTAAATGTATGAAATATAAAATCGTACCTAATTATATAAAAATTGAACCAAATATAGGGGGCATTATGAAATTAAAGACATTGCAGATTGGAACAGATTTACGGGAACACTTTCCTTATAGTTGTAATTCAATTCCTCTTTCTATCTGTATTGATAATTTTGATGATTATTTTCACAAGGAATGGGGCTGTCACTGGCATAATGAGATTGAATTTGGAATTATACGAAATGGTGTCGTTCAGTTTACCATTTTTAATGGACAAGATCAGCTTTGCAAAGAACTTCATCAAGGGGACGGCATTTTTATCAATTCCGGCTGTCTGCATAGTGCCAAAGCACTTGTGCCAAATACTGTTATAGCTGAATTTGCACTTCCTATCACTTTTTTTCAAAAGCCATTTGAAAATTCGGCTCATCAGATTGTGCAGCCTGTTACGGAATCGGCAGTTACAGACATTATATTAAAAGGGCAAAACGAAGAAGATAAACTATTATTATCCGGCATACAAGAAATATGTACTGTTACTGATGAAGAAACAGGCTATGAACTTCATTTTATTGAAATGATATGCAGGATATGGCGGCTGCTCACTATTCGTATTTTACAGAACAAACGGGCAGGTCAGATTCCTGTGACAAACAGGGTGCAGGAGCAGCGTATGAAACAGTTTTTATCTTTTATTCATGCACATTACAGTGAAAATATCAGTATTGACGATATAGCTAAGTCTGCGTCAGTCAGCCGGACAGAATGTTTCAGATGTTTCCATACTATTTTGAAAAAATCTCCAACAGAATATTTGACAGAGTATCGGTTATCTATGGCGGCTATGCTGTTGGCAAACACTGATAAGGCATTTTCGGATATTTCGGTTTCCTGTGGTTTTAACAGTCCAAGTTATTTTGGAAAATTATTTCGGGAGCAATGCGGATTATCGCCTAAGAAATATCGGGAATATTTTTCTAATTATGATAGTTTCCTGTGAAAGTGTGTTCCACACTGAATATTTGAGCGTACAAAAAAATAGTGATAATAAGAATGACATAATCAATAACGAAAAACCGGGAAACAGCAATCCGTAGACTGCTATTCCCCGGCGTTTCTTAACTCCATATCTTCAGCAGGCAGAAACACAAGTCCGGCAAATTCTTCCTTGGTCAGTTTCTTCAGCTTTCCACTGTGCGCTTCGCAAGCTCCCGTATCTCTACTTTTTATAGAAATTCTAATATAGTTCTAATGAGTCTTCAGCATCCACCCACATCTGCATAGTTCCCTCAAGATACAATCTTGCATACTCAAGCGGTTCATCTATTGCCAAAGCATTTAAGGCACATTCAGAGCAGGAAGTAGTTTTCAATCCTTCTTCCGCTTTATTGCAGTCTATCCGTAAAAAGTAGCCTGCATAGGTGTATACGTCAATACTGTTATGGTGGATATTGTATGTTGCGTAAGTCACATTCATATTATCTGTCCTCTTTTCATTTTTTTATGAAAGCATTTCAATCAATTCACAATTCCCATATGTTTTGTGTTATAATGATTTATGTGATTTTGTTTCCCTTATTTTTTCCCTTATCAGGGTTTGTAATGCCTTGTGGAAAGATATAACACAAGGGAAACTTTAAGGGAAAGTTCACCTGCGATAAACTTAGTGTTTTCAAGGGTTAGCGGAGATTTTAATAACAAAATATAACAGCTAATATTTCCCTTAAAAATCATCAAATCACAATCGAAATTGACTGAGCAGAGTGAGGGATGCTTCTTGAACGATAGTTCAAGAAGATGGCGTTGAAAGCAAATTATAAAATCGGAATTTTCTGAAAGGAGTAGACAACTATGAAAATGCCAAAAGGAAAAATTGATATAAGTATGTTTGCTCCATGTGGAATGAATTGTACAGTTTGTTATAAACATTGCTATCATAAAAAGCCTTGTGCTGGATGCTTGAATAGCGATAAGGGAAAACCAGAGCATTGTCGTAAATGCAAGATAAAGGATTGTATCAAAGAAAAATCTTTATCTTACTGTTTTGAATGTTCGGAATATTCGTGTAAGCTGATTAAAAACCTTGAAAAAAGCTATAACAAGCGGTATCAGGCAAGTCTTATAGAAAATAGCCGTTTTGTTCAAGAACATGGTTTGGAATATTTCATGGAACAGCAGAAAATAAAATATACTTGTCCTAAATGTGGCGGCATTATTTCTATTCACGATAAAGAATGTAGTGAATGCCAAGAAAAAATGAAATAATAAAAATTCATGTTTATCAGACTGTTAAACATAATATAAAGTTGAGATTCATGGAGGACATTTATGAACAGCATGAGGAAAATAAGTTTATTTATTGCAATGAGCCTTGACGGATATATTGCAGATAGTAAGGGCGGCGTTGATTGGTTGAATGGACAAGGCAATGATGATGAAAATATTGATACTTATTCTGAGTTTGCAAAAACCATTGATACGGTTTTAATGGGTTGGAATACTTATCATCAAGTTGTTACTGAACTTTCTCCCAAAGAATGGATATATAAAGATTTTACAACTTATGTTATTACGAGTCTGTGAAAGTTTTTCTGTAATTAAAGATTTATAAGGTCTTCTATGATAAAATAAAAATCATAGGAGGCCTTTTTATTATGGCAAGAGAAAAGAAATCTGTACACAAAGTGCAAATGACTGATGGAAAGCGAAACATCATCCGGCAGCTTCTTGAGGAGTATGAGATTGAATCTGCCCAGGACATTCAGGATGCCCTCAAAGATCTACTGGGCGGTACCATCAAAGAGATGATGGAATCCGAGATGGACGAGCATCTTGGCTATCGCAAGTCAGAACGTTCCGATTGCGATGACTATCGCAATGGCTATAAAACCAAACAGGTGAATAGCAGCTATGGAAGCATGAAAGTCGAAGTCCCACAGGACCGTAACTCCACCTTTGAACCACAGGTGGTAAAGAAACGCCAGAAAGATATCTCTGATATCGATCAGAAGATCATATCCATGTACGCTAAAGGGATGACAACACGGCAGATCTCGGAAACACTGGAGGATATCTACGGCTTCGAGGCCTCCGAAGGCTTCATTTCGGATGTGACGGATAAGCTTCTGCCCCAGATTGAAGACTGGCAGAACCGCCCCCTTTCCGATGTCTATCCGGTGCTTTATATCGATGCAATCCACTATTCTGTACGGGATAACGGCGTGATCCGTAAGCTGGCGGCCTATGTTGTACTGGGGATTAATTCAGATGGTTTAAAAGAGGTTCTGACCATCGAGGTTGGCGAAAATGAGAGTGCCAAGTACTGGCTTTCCGTTCTGAACGGTTTAAAAAACCGTGGAGTAAAAGACATCCTGATCCTCTGTGCCGATGGACTGACAGGGATTAAGGAAGCGATAGCCGCTGCCTTTCCAAAGACGGAATACCAGAGGTGCATTGTCCATCAGGTGCGGAATACGTTAAAATACGTATCAGACAAGGACCGTAAGCTCTTTGCGGCAGATCTCAAAACGATTTACCAGGCGCCAACAGAAGAGAAGGCATTAGAAGCCTTGGAGCGTGGCACAAAAAAATGGTCAGAAAAGTACCCGAATTCCATGAAAAGCTGGCACCAGAACTGGGACGCGATCGTCCCCATCTTTAAGTTTTCAACGACTGTACGCAAGGTTATATATACCACGAACGCAATCGAAAGCCTGAACGCCACATACCGGAAGCTGAATCGTCAGAGGAGCGTGTTTCCAAGCGATACAGCCCTTTTAAAAGCTCTGTACTTGTCAACATTTGAAGCAACAAAGAAGTGGACGATGCCAATCCGGAACTGGGGCCAGGTATATGGGGAGCTGAGCCTCATGTATGAGGGCCGACTGCCGATGTAAGAGAATCCAAGACCGTTCAGACCAGGCGGGAATCCGCCTGGTCTTGACATACGCAGTATTGTGCGGTATATATAAACCAAGGGCTGAACGCTCATAGAGAAGCTTTCAGCCCTGCCATTATCATAGAAGAGCTGCTTTTACAGAGATTTCTTCACACACTCGTTATTACACATAATGAGCATACTTCCTCCGAAAAAATCCGATTTGTAAACATAAATCCTATTGATTTGGTGAAAAAACTGAAAGACGAAAGTGGAAAAGATGTATGGATATGTGGTGGAGCCAATCTCGTTGAACAGTTAGTAAATGAAGATTTAATTGACTATTATTATATTACTGTGATTCCCACACTTTTAGGTTCTGGCATTCGGCTTTTCGAAAATACAAAGCGCGAAATTAAATTAAGACTGCTTAATACGCAGTCATACAATGGCATGACAGATCTAATTTATACACGAAGATAACTTCCTGTTTGTCGGTCTGATTCAACTTTACCTTGTAGCATAATGAAATATGGAAAAACGCCGAACGCATCGGCCACCACCGCCCGGCATTTCTAATTAATAAATGTAAATAGGATTAGTTTCCTCAACCGTGAAGTGCTTCATTATTATACCTCCAATTCATTGTTCTTGGCTTTTTCCACCGCCTGTTTCGGGGCGGTTTTTGCTTTCTCTGTGGCAAGCCGTTTTCGAATTGACGGCTTCCGGCTATGGACGCCCACCTCGAACAAGGCGGGGCGGTATTTCTCCCGTTCCTGCCGAGCCTCCCGTAACCGAGCTTGTAAAACATCTTCATTCTCCGGCTCCAAATGCCCATGAATGATTTTCCCATGCCTTTCAATCAAGCCATATTTCTGTTTGTCGTAGTCCTCATAGGGATAGCGGACCTCGGTTCCATCCTCAAATTTCAGGTTCACAAAAGCAGCTGGTAACGTATCTTTTTCCAGCTTGGTGGTGTGTTGTAGGGCGTCCAGCTCATACAGGTTTCCCATTACATTGCCGTCCTCCATGCCGGTAATCTCCACGGCGTAGGCAAGAATAATGTCCAGGCCCTCGGTGTGGTACAACCATGAATGATGCGCATAGCTCTCATTCAGATAGACATCCCGCTCATAAAAACACTCTGTCCCTGAAGAACGGGACAGCCACAAAAGACAGGTGTTCTCGGCATCCGGTTGTGCTGCAGCTTTCTGGAACATTTCCACATCATACTGAAAATCACTCTTGTAATGCTCCGTGTTAATCTCCATAATATCCCCCAGTGAAGCAATCACGTCCACATGTTCATATTTTCTCAATTAACCTACCTCCATTTCCTGTGACTTTTCCCGCATAAATCATAGCATAAATATTGATCTTCCAAATAAAAACAGGGAGTATATGGTGCAAACCAACTCCCTGTTTGTCATACTATCACCACTCATTATCTCTGCATGATTTTAAGACTTGCGTATTGCATCAAGCATGATTGTGTCTCCTTCACAGAAATCCTCCGGTTTTCTGCGGATTTTAATTTCATGTTTTATTTCCTCGGTTTCCGGGAGAAGTTTTTTACTTGCTGCCTTTATCAAAGCAGCTTCTTTTTCCAGTATTTCCTCATCAGAAAGAGTCAAATATTCTCTGGGCACTTCAATATGTACTCCGTGATATCCATCCCCCATAGAGAGCAGTATTCTGCCAGAATTTTTATTTACTCTGCTAAAAAGCTGTTCCTCCAGGATAAGATCTACCAGACGCCCCATGAATATTTCCGTTGGACATATTTCCCACTCCGGATATTGTTTCTGGATTTCCGCTTTCAATTTTCCTTCATCATATCCAGGGAGCAGTTCAAACCAATCTGGTCCATCATAATAATCGTTGGACCACATTCCTATCTTTACATCATTTAAGTACAACTCACCGGACCAGACAATGCCTTCCGGTCCCTCAGTTGATTTCAGCCCCCTTATGGAGATACCATTTAAACTGGCCATTTTATTCCATGCCTCCTAATTTATTTTGTCCTCACTGTCAAAAAGTTGAACAACGGAAACCTCATACGCCACCATCTCTTTTTCATGATCTGGATACCGTTTTATGTATTTCCTGCTCTGCATTCTCCCCACAATTTGAACCGGATCTCCTATCTTCTTCCTGCTTGCAGATAATGCCGTTTTCCCCCAGCAAATGCAGGGGACATAATCCGTTTTCCCATATTGCCGGTTAACCGCAACAATCAGATCCGTTATCTTCCGGTTGAGCGGCGTCGTCCGGTAAACAGGCGGCTTACAGATAAATCCGCTAAGGATTACTTGATTTGTTTCAGCCGCACGTGGCGGGATTACTTGTAATTCCTTTGCGTATACACGGAGCAGCGCGCTTTTATGACCATCTGCCTCCTTCGGATATACACGGAGCTGTCCTGTGATTTGAACATAGTTTCCTGCTATATTTCTCAGTGTATTACAACATGGTTCTGAACCCCTGGTAATCACTTCATCAATTTCCCCACTAAGCCGTGGTACCTTCACTGATATCTCATAATATTTTTTTCCAAAGGCAGTATAGATGTAAGTAAACTTATCACCTAGCTCACCTGCAACCTGGATAAAGTTATTCTCTGCTTTTCCTTCTTTTCTCATATATCCTTCCATTTCTATTCATTGTTTTTCATTCTTCTCTGCTGAATCACATAGGATTTCCAATAATCATCAATCCCTTTGTAATTTCCAGCCCAGGTACCGTCCGCATCTAAATCCCAGCTTTTTCTCCGATAGCGGATTGCATGTTCCTCACACATCTGGTAAAGCCGGTTGCTTCCTTTGCGGATTTCATTTCGCTTTTTTTCTTTATGGGGGCAGATATCTCCTGCTTTCAAATGTAAACCGCATTTTGCACAAGCTTTATCATTATGATCACATACTATCTTCATCTGCCTGTCCATATCATAATAATCAATCACTTCCTTCACCCCATAGTCTGCCAGAGTGGTCAAAACGTTATCCAGTCCCTTATAGTTATTAACCCCTGGATTTCCGATAAACGTGAGACCGGAAAATTCGTGTGCAATCAGGGCCTTCAGAACACCATCCGTCACGCATACCGTCTTATCGCGGGGATCTCCAAAAAATGCTGCCGGACTGCCGCTGCTGGCCCCCTTTTCCCGTCCCGGGCTTGACAGCCAGATATACTTCCGGCCGTCAAGGGGCTGGTCCAGACGTATTTGAAAGCCAATCAGATTTCTATCTACATCCGGAACAGGGCAGAGATACCCTGAATGCTTTTTATAAAAGGCGATATCCCAGTTTCCTCTGTCATTCAAATAGAAACCCGGCACCCCGGATAAACTTAAATCTTTCTGTAAAAGTCTCCTGGCAAGCGCCTCTGTTCCATAAACAGGTGTGCTGCAAAACCGGAAACGTTTTATGGCCTCCTCCGTCAAACCGCGTTCTTTCAGCAAAAGACTGTGTCCCTGTGATAATTGCAGCAGCTTGAGAAGTTCCGTATAAACCTGGTTCCTTTTTACAGAATCTGCCGGTTCCGCCTCCACTGCCGCTTTCCGCGTTCTGCTGCCTGCATAGTTTGAAGAATATCCGCCGCGTGCCAGCCTCTCACGGATTTCCCGATATGCAACCTTGAAACAGTCCTCACCGGTAATTCCCATCAGCTCACAATACAACGTCAGCATGTTTCCTTCCGCACCGCAGCCAAAACAATGGTAAACGTTTTTGATACGATTTCCTCTCCTGACACAGGCATTCATTTTTCCGCGCTCATCCCCACAGAACGGACAGATCAGATTAAAAGAATCCTCACCGTCCGTCAGCCGGACTAAATGCAGCATATCCACCACATCAGCGATACTAAACGGAGGAATAAAACTTCCGATTTCATCATCTCCCCTTATTACAAATCTCTTGTAGTTAAAATATTGTAACTATGACGCAGCTTCCAGCAAAATTTTTGCGGCCTGTCTGACAGTATCATTGGGTCCCCGATACTTGTAAGCCATCCATTGCAGATCCTCAATCCCTTTTGCCCCGTCTAACGCAATCTCTCCCAGCGTCCTGCCTCTGTTTGCCACGCCAAAATTGCATACAATCTTTTTGGCTGCTTCGACAGACAGCTGCTCCGGTTCCTGCGTATTGGCGGCTGACTTGGGATTCTCCGGCTGCCTCTGCGCTCTCCTGGCATTTTCCGGCAGCTTAACCGGCTGGCCGTTTTCCGGCCGGATATCGGGTGAAGCCGATGGAGCATTTGGTTCCGGGACACGGTTAGCATCTTCTTCCATAATCGGTTCGCCGTCCCCTTCCTGTCCATCATAGTACCCCTGCATATCCGGGTCATCGCCGCCCTGGTCGATTGTAAATTTATTAAAAAAATAGTATTTCAAAGCGTAAGTGAGAGCACTTCCTTTGGCTTTATCCGGCATTTCATTGGTCCCAATGGCATGGATTATAATTTCCTCAAAATCCTGCGGATCATCGGCATTGGTCCAGCGTATCTTTAAATCCTCCTCGTATAGCCAGTAATTCACACCCGAAATATAGCGGACGAACACCTGATTGCCATTTTCATCCGTATTAGTGGCAAGTTCCTCCACAATATCGAAATTGACCCCAATTTCATTCATGGCCGGAGTCAAAAAGCGGTAAATATCGTCTATTTTGAGAAAATCATAATCAACATTCTCATTGTACCTGCGTTTCACCAACGCCGGTATCGCCTTGCGTATCTCTACAAACTTCTCCTGTAGTGTCATGCTTCTCCTCCTTTTATCGCACTTTCTTATGACGCCTCTGAAAAATCAAAACTGAATTGTCCATTATCTTCTTCATTAAAAGCCGCTCTCATGGTTTCCGCTGATACTGTCGGTTCCTCGATGGCTTCCACCACAACCGATTCTTTTTCTGCTTCATCTTCGGCCTTTCCCTGGAATCTCCATGCATTCAGATAATACATAGGCGTATAAAAAACTTCATTGTCTGGATGAAATCCTGGTTTTACTAAACTATCTCCGATAATCACACAGGCCGAGCACCCTAAAAGTGACAACTGGACATAGCACATTTTGGTGGCCGTAGCGTCAATATCCTGTGCCACAAACAATACTTTCTTCTGATAATTGATTCCATGTGCCTTAGCCGAGTTAGCAAATGCAATCAGTAAAGCGCCTGCGCCACAGGCCGGATCACTCACAGATATATAGCCTTTCTGCTCCACTTGCGTTTCAAAGTCTCCGGCCAGCTGAACCTCTGCCATAAATTCGCAGACATGATACGGCGTAAAAAACTGTCCCTTCTGATGCTGGTGCAAGTTCAGGGAAGTATAAAGATCGCCCAGAAAATCCTGCTTTGGATTATCTTCTAATGCCATCGTCACAAGGCCTAACAGCTGCGGGAAAATTTCCTGTTCCTCTTTCTCATAAGAATTGATGATAGATAAATAACACTGCTCTCGCTCCTCCCTCTCAGGAGTCGGCATCACATTTGCAAATGCAAGAGATGACAGGGTCAAAAAATCATTCCAGATTTCCCAGTTGGAGCGTCTGCTTGTTAAGCTGTGAAACAACTTGATAAATTCTTTATCCCACTGATTTTTCATGCCGGTTTTTCTTCCCTTTTAATAAAAAAAATGTTGGAAACATTGGTCTTTGCATACTCCTGATACACCTCCGGGTATAAAAGTTTCAATTTCTCCAACTCCGATTTATTAATTGCTGTTGTCGTCCGTTTTGTATAACCCACACGGTAAACCGCATTCTCTGCGTTCAGTTCCCCTCCTTCCGCCTGCCCAAGAGCTTTCTGAACCGGGATATAAATTTGCTTAATCCGTTCCTTTACCTTCCTGGCTCGGCTTTCCAGTTCCGCACGTTCCGCATCGAGCTGCACATATTGTTTCATCACATCTTCCAGCTCTGCGGGAAGCGTTACGGTCTTTCCGGCCTCCATCTTACGGTATTTTTGGATTGTTGCTAAAACAAGATCCGGTTCTTCCAAAAACTCCGGTTCCTGACCGGCCTGCACATTGTTCACCCAGAAATCCCGCTCCAGTTCGATCATTTCCTCCTCAAGTTCCAAGTCCCTTTTCAAGGTCCGCATAAGAAACGTGTCCTCGTGTTTTCCATAGAGGCACAGAAAAATCACCCCTTCTAAATTGGTGACGCTCATATAGTGCATCCCCTGCAGCATATAGTGGTACGGAATGGAATCGTTCGCCCACTCCTCCTTATTGAACGCGAAGTTGGTTTTGCACTCGACAACCCATATTTTTCCATTTATTTCAACAAAATAGTCAATATCGCTAATCATAAATGGGTAAAGGGGATGACGGAACATCTTTTTAACCGCATAAGGTTTCAGACCGGTCTTTTTCATGAATATCTGAACCACCAGTTCTTCCAGACGGTGTCCGATTTCCAGGCTGACCCAATTAGCCTTCTCCTTCACAACAGGCTGGTGTCCCAGCTTCTCATGATAAAGTTCATTGGCAGTCACCCACGGCGACACCCGGTAGACACTGGCAACATCACTGCCGCCGATACCATGCCTTCTGTAATCCAGCCATTCCTCCTCCGTTATCTTTGTGGTATCTTCTACGAAAACTTCCGGCTCATAGTTTAAATTCAGCATGTATTTTCCCCTCTCTCCTATTTCAGTTCTCCCGGAATATCATAATCACTCCAACGTAGCGTTAAGCACCTGGAGATAGATTCCTCCAAATCTGCCAATTCCTTTCCCTGGACACCATTTACTTCAGATAAAAAGAGACTGGCACAAATAGCACAGTACACGTCATAGCCAGTACAGGTACCGCCCATGTAAGTGGCCTTAAACTGTTCTACCGTTTCAGCAATCAGCTTTTTCCCTATTTTCACCCGCTGCATTAATCCGGAAATCACATTGACCGGATGATTGATGTAAATATGGAACAGCCGCTCAAGTCCTGCAAGCGCCTCCTCATATCTTGCAAAAGCCATGGACATATTGGCATCGAATTTCGCCATAGACGCCTTCTTTTCATGCGCCAGCTTTAATGCCTTCCCCAGAACCAACGGCCGCTTCTCCGCTCCAACCAGCAGTGAATAATAGATATTGGCTCCACTGGCCGCCACATCTGATGAGGAAATCCGGATTGCTGCTGACAACTGGTCGTTCACATCCTGCCGGTAATTTTTCAAAGCCTCCCTGTAAACAGATACCAATTCGTCATCCTCAATCTCCCAGGTGGCAGTTGTTATGGTGTGATCATAATATCCGCCTTTAAACTTTGCCCCCTCATATTTTCCATTGATATAGGAAGAAGCCGTACCGAAAATCTCCGGCATCGGCAAAATACAATAGTCGTTCTCATCTCCTCCATGAACAGCCCTCACTTTGCCTTCCTGAATCCGTATCAGGGCATCTCCCTTCGTCACTTTCAGACAGTCATTTAAAATCCTGGCGAACTTCGGCTTCTCTAAATCCGACAGAGCATTCCCATTCACCCTGGCCCGGCTTTTTAATGTAGCCAGACTGGTTTTTCCTAGAGGATAAACAGACCGGCCCATTTTCAGCAGAAGCCCCGTATTCTGGCAGGTGTCCTTAATAATGCCTTTTTCCTCCAGCCGTTCGGTAATCTGCCTGCACAGAGTTTCATTTTCCTCCGCCGGCAATACACGAATGGAGCTGCTGGGCCTGACATCCCAGCCGGCCCGCTCCTCCAATTCCTCCAGAAATCCATGCAGTTCATCCTCCGAAGTAAAGTTAATTGAAAAATCGTCCTGGTAATTCATACGTTCTCCTTTCTTTAGTTCCCTTCTTCCAACATCAGTGCGGCTGTGATATGACCATTCTCAATAATCCATTCAAAGCCATACCCTGCAATCTCAATCAGCTCATCGAGACTCAGGCAGTCCGCATTTTCCCATGAAACCCGTGTTGTTTTCATTTTTTCTCTCCTTTCCTTCTTCTTAAAGCACAAAAAAAGACCCAAAAAGATGATCTTCTCGTCTTTTTAGGTCTTTCTAAACGAACCATTCCTGGTCCGGCTTCAGTAACAGGCATAAGCCTTAATCATGATGCTCCCGGTTTATTACCGGGACAAAATCTTTGATATGTTTTGGAAACATATAAAATCACTATCAACTATACATTATCACAATATATGGTATGTGTCAAATATTTTCATCTATATACAGTATGCTTATTCGCATTTTTCTAATTCCTCCACGCCTAAAAAATTGTCTGGATAAAAAAATGCTCCCAGATTCCCGCTTCCTGGCCGAAAAAAGAACCGGTATGACCCGCCTTCATTTACTTGCCAGTTTTTATCAATCAGCAATGTTTCAACCGTTCCATCTTCCTGCAGCACCGTCACGCGGTAAAACTGCCCAAGACGCAGTCTGCTTTTTACTTTTAAAACCACGCCTTCCATGGAACAATAATTTCTTTTCATAATAACCCGGAATATACCAAACACTTTAAATCCAACTGCCAGAGACAAACATGCCGATAAAGTCAAAAAGTCCTCTGCGCCATATTTAAGTCCCGCATATAATCCTGCCAAAAACACTATAAGCAATAGCCCAATCAGAATATAAATCTTATTTTTCAAAACTCCTGGAGCTTCATGCCACTCATACAAAATTGGTATGAAAAACTCTTTTACCCTCTCTCTGATTTTATTCATCAGCATACAGCCTCACTCGCAGGCCATTCCTGGACACATTGAATGGTCAGACGCTTTTTCTTATAGAGCTGCACCACCGACAGAAGGAAATCCAGCTTGATTGTCTCCCTCAGTTCCTGATACTCCGGCAGCATGCGGAATGACCATTTTGCATTCTCCTCCATCACACGGTACAAATCATCCAGCTGCAGAGATATATTTCCAGACCTTTCCAGCTTTCCAAGCAGCAGCTTTTCATTCTCATTCATAATCATTCCTGCGAACGCTCCTCTTACTGAAAATCCGTGAGATATTCCCATACAGAAGGCCCGGAAACGCAGCGACAACGGCAGCCGGTTTGGAATGACAAATACTTTTAGCAGCAAGTCTGCCACAGCTTTTTCCGCACACTCGCCTTCCCCGCATACCAGCAGCCCGCGTCTCAAAAGACGGCTGACACAATATTGTATCTCACTGCATTTTACCGACCTTTGCAGCCAGTCATCATCTCTGTGTCTCCCGGCCTGTCCCATCAGGCTGAGTACATAACCGTCAAGATCATTTCTATCCACAAAGTTCCACAGAAGGGCCGACCAGACATATACCTCCATATTCACCAGATAATACTCCTCACCGGAAGCCTCCACCATAAACCTTCCCTTTTTATCCATTGTTTTCTTACCAACCGCACTTAAAATCTGCATAGTTTTCCTCCTAATAATAAGATAAAAGCGGTACAATCACAGGCACAGTATAAAATAACAGATAGAAAACCGGGAACGGGAACTGCTGCGGCTTCCTCCATTTTTTGTCTGCTGGAATTTTTAAGGGCAAGACCGGCCTAAGTTTAGAAACCTGATCCCTGAAATTCAAAAACAGTGCCCAGAATTCCTCACCTCCGTACCCAAAAGACTCAACCCGTATGACGCTGTATGCGTTCCCATCTGCCGTGATCCGGCTGTCTCTGGCTGCTTCTTTTAACATCACGTAGAAAACAGGACGTCCTTTCCTCTTTTCCGCCCCAAGTCCCTCCACCTCTCTGATATCTATTTTTGCGGCCTCGTATTCCTGTTCCCGAAGCGGCTGACAGATGGCAAGCCTCCCTTCCTCCAGTTCCAGAAAGCAATTTGACATATCCATCACCGATTGATCCTGATTCCTGTAACACGCAAACAGTGCCGCCGCCCCAACCACAGATATCAATTCTAAATAAATCATCTGCCAGCTTCTGTATCCTGCCGCAACAAGAACCAATAATATCATCCCCGCCGCCGCATATATCACAGAGAACCGGCGGTACAAATCACGCCGGTCCATCCTTTTATACATTTCTTCTTCATCTGCTTCTAAGCGCACCCAGTTGCCTCCTCTCCAGCATCTCTATGCCGCTTCCTTCTTATAACAGCTATCCCAGAACTTTTCACACTCTGCCACAGTCCGCTCGCAATAGTAATCCGAAAAGTTCCCAATATGGGCTTCTCCCGGCTCTATTCCCAGCTTGAAAGCCAGCCAGCCGTATGCCTCGCTTCTGGACATCACGTGATTTTTCCATATCCTGTCAAACGCCCTATGGGCCATGATTCTCTTATGCCTTAAATTTCCATTAGCCAGGCTCCCTTTGGGAACCGTTGTCCCTTCGTGGACGCCCACATAGGCGCTGCACCTGTCCGGATAATTGCTGCATACATACAGACGGCTCCCCGGCAGGATGGTTTGGCTGCCATAGACATATTCTGCCGGCCGCAGCACTGCCCGGCCTCCGCAGTAAGGGCAGATTACGTCCGGCTGCCGCTTCTTACTCCTGCCATTCTTTTTATTACACATGGATTTCATTTTCTGACCCCTTTCATCATATTGATTATGATTTAAGTGTAATAAAACAGACCTGCCTGTGGGAACCGTATTTATAACTAAATTTCAAATTTTCAGTGCTTCACCTTTTTCTTTTTCATATGATAGACACCTCCTGCGCCCAGGGAAGCCACAGCTATGCCGCCGGCTCCAATTAAGGCCACCGGTACCTTTTTTGTTTTCTGTGGAGTGTAAACGGCTGTCGCCTTCACCTGATACTCCGTCCGCTGATTACTTAAACAGTCCTTCGCCAGGTATTCTGCCTCATAACGGAAACCAGCCTCCTCTGGGAACACAACCCCTCCGCGATAAACCGCGCTGCAGTCGGCAATCATCTTGCGCCCGGTAATCAGAGCATCCCTGCAGGTGATTCCCTCCGAATCCACATATGCTTCACCGGCCCACTCCATCTGTTGGATCTCATAATTCTTTCTATTAAGCTCCAATAATTGCAGCAACTCATCTTCAAACCCTGCAAGTTCCGGTTTTTCATCATTGTGAGGAATCACAACGCTTCCCAAATGGTATCCCGGCGTCCCATATTCATGAAATACGGCCCGGACCTGAAAGCTATCTTCCCATCTGCGTTCTAAAAACTCATACCTATCAAGGGGAACTTTTTGTTCTATCTCCTGACCGGTCCTTTCATCTGTCACTGTTACAGGCGCTTCCTCCGGTATGGAATCTGCTGCCTCCACCCCCTCATAAAGCACAATATCCTCTGCAAGCTCTTCATGGGCGGGGATTACCGCCGTCTCTTTGGTGTACCCCTGCAGTTCATAGATAAGGCCGTTCCGCACAATTTCTTTTGCCGGAACCAGCTTTTCTTCCGGATCACTTAGGAAGGGGTCGCTGTAAACAGTAATCTGCTCATCGCCGGCAGGCTGTGCAGGACGCTGTCCGATGATTTCATGCCGCACTTCCTTCAAACGGTAAGGGACACCGTCAATGACGATGTCCCCGCTAAAATCATTTCTCAAGTCTTTCTGATCCGTGGTAACATATTGTTCTTCCCGGTAAACCTCATCGGCCGCATACGCCCTCTGGCTGCTCCCTGCCAGTAAAAACACAACAAGCAGAGCCATACAGCCCGTTTTCATCAGACGGCGGCGTCTCCAGGCCAGCAGCAATACAGTCACTGCAACGAAAAGCAAAGCTGCCGCTGCCGTCCCGCCCCGGGAATCTTCCTCTCCGTAACCTGTCTTTGGCAAATCCCCCAGTCCTTTCAAAACAACGTTCCCCTTTCCTCCCAGTTTTGGCTTGTATTCTGCTGTGATCGTCCCGTAATGCCTGCTGTTTTTCAGCACACAGTCGCCCACGACACTGCCCTCCTCAAATACCTGGAATGTGAATGCTGCCGGATTTAACTCGTAAGTCTCAGGAGGAGTGATTTCCCTGTACTGATAGATTCCCGGTTTTTCCGGAATAAAGGAAAGTTTCCCTTCGCCGTCAGTGGTTCCTTCCAGCACCACGTTTCCACCGTCATCCAGTATCTGTATCACCGCTCCCGGCAGTCCGCCTCCTGTTTCCGCATCTACCTTTTGTATCACCACCGGAATCTTCTTATAATCCTTTACGGTATTGTCTCCTGTAATTCTCCCGTCGTCCTCCACAGTAAACTGGAATACTGTGGTATTCACATAGTAATTGTCCGGACCTGCGGTTTCCTTAAATGTATAGACACCAGGTTTCGGTTTCTTAAAGCGAACATTCCCGTTCTGGTCTGAAACGCCACTAAAGTATATGCTTCCATCCGGATTATAGATTGTGATGGTGGCGCCGGCTATCTTATCTCCGGTTGTTGCATCGACCTTAGAAATATTACCGTACTCATCATGCGGTTTGTCACCACCCCCGCCAGGTTTGTCCGGCGTATGGGTAATCTTATAGTTGTAGACCTGGAATGTCTGCACACCCGCCTGATTTTTAACCTCGATAGTCACAGGCTCCATCTTCTTGTATCCTGCCGGAGCCTCCACCTCCCGGATGATATAACGGTCAAAGGGCAGGCCTTTAAAAGCTTCAGGTTCTTCTTTTGAAATCCATTCCCGGACAACCTGGCCATCCGTCTCGCGCACCAGCTGCAGCTTCGCTCCGGCTACCGGCTTGTGGTCCTTTCCGTTTTCCTTGCTGATTTCTACCTGAATCTTCTGGTTTTCAATCACTACCTCCTGGATGCCCGCCTGGTTTGTCACCTGGAACCTTACAGGCTTTATGGCTGCGTATCCTTCCGGACTGGTCTTTTCGCGGATTTCATATTCTCCTTTTAAAAGCCCGGTAAACATTTTAATGTTCCCATCTGTCAGCCATTCTTCCACCAGCCGCTCCGAAGCTGTGCCGGGATTGGAAAAGAGCTGAAGATATGCACCTTCCACAGGTTCTCTTGTCTCTGAATCCACCTTCTCCACATGGACTTCAATCTGCTTATTTTTCATCTCAAAATACTGTTTTTCCAGTCCGGCCTTCACCTCAACGGTAACGGGCGGTGCCTGCTGATACCCTGGCAATGGTTCCAGTTCACGGATTTCATACATTCCGGGGGCCAGTCCCTTAAAGATTTCCGGTAATTCCCCAGATACCCAGTCCCGTATTACCTGCTGATTCTCCAGCCTTACCAGCTGCAGCCTGGTACCCGGAAGCGGCTTCCCTCCATCGGTTTTCTGAATCTCCACCTCTAACTTCTTATTTGAGACTTCAAAGCTCTGTTTTCCAGCCTCATTGGTAACCTCGATGATGACCGGCTCCTGTAAAGGCAGGTATCCGTCTGCAGGCTGTTTTTCCTTTACGGTGTAGAATCCCTTTTCAAGTCCGGTAAAATGCTCTGGCTCTTTTCCCGATGTCCACTCTCTGATCAATTTGTCATCGCGGTTTCTGAACAACTGTAACACAGCGCCCTCAACCGGCTCTTTTGTTTCATCGTCCGTCTTTCCAATGTCCACCCCAATCTTATTGTTCTCAACCGTAAACACCTGGATTTTATAATCCTTTGTCACGGTAATCTCAACTGGAGCTTTCAAAAGCTGGTATCCGCTTGCTTCCTCCACCTCATAAATTAAGTATTCTCCCGCCGGAAGCCCGGAGAACCGCTCCGCCGCCCCATCGGTAACCCATTCACGGATGACAGCGTGATTCTCTTTCCTCACAAGCCTCAGCTTCACTCCTGCTACCGGCTCATGACTCTCCCCATCTACTTTTTCAATTTCTGTCTGTATGGGGAAGTTTTGGAAAGTGAATCTCTGCACGCCTTCCTGATCTGTGATTAAAATTTCCATCGGCGGCATATGAAGATACGCCTCCGGGGATTCTACTTCACGGATTAGATACCGCCCCGCAGGTATTCCCTTAAAGGTCTCCGGTATCTCCTGAGAAGTCCATTGCCGGATAACTTCCTCCTCCGGCAGACGCACCAGTTCTAATTTCGCGCCTTCAAGCGGTTGTCCATTTTCTCCGTCAACCTTCTCTATTTCCACCTCGATCTGCTGGTTCTCAATTCGGAAGGTCTGCACTCCGGCCGTATCTGTAACCACGATTTTGACCGGTTCCTTTAACAGCTGATAGCCTGGTATTGTTTTGGCTTCCCTCACAAAATAGGTCCCGGCCCGCAAGCCGGTAAATGTCATCGCCTCACTTCCGGTTGTCCAGCGCCTTATCACATTCTGCTCATCGTCCAACAGTTCCAGTGACACCCCGGCCATCAGTTCCCCGCTCTCCTTATCCACCTTCTCAATCCATATCTCGATTGGATAATTTCTGACCGTATACGTCTGGAGTTCTGCTGTCGGCAGCACCACAATTTCCACCGGCTCCATCATCTGGTATCCCTCCGGGACCTCCACTTCCCTGATTACATAGGTTCCGGCAGGAAGGGCTGTAAAATGCTCCGGTTCTTTACCGGTCAGCCACTCTCTCACCACATTTCCGCTCTCTTTCTCGATGAGCTGTAATTTAGCCCCCGGCAGGAAATGCTCCGTATCCTGGTCCAGCTTTTCAATATCCACGGTGATGTGTTCATCAAACATTTCCACATATTCTGGAACGGTCATATTTTCCCTGATTTCAAAATACACCTTTTCAGCCTGGAGAAATCCGTCAGGAACCTCCTTCTCAATCAGCACATAATGTCCGGCCGGTATGTTCTTAATCACATGCGGAACTGTTGTGGATCTCCAGCTCTCAAAAATCTCTCCTTCCTCTTTTATCTCATTGCCATCGGCATCTGTCTTCACGCTGACATGACGGATTTCCAGCAAAGCTCCCGGAACCTCGTCCTTCGAGACTAAATCCTTTTTGGATATCTCCACGGAATTAGCTTCATTTGCTACCGTATATCGGTAACTGATCTGTTCCACCCGGTCTGTTTTGACATTAAACCGGAACGTGTGGACAGCAGGATCAATAAAATATCCGTCCGGCGCGCTCACTTCCTGAATTTTGAATGTGTACAGACTCACAGAGCCGTCTGTGCTCACAGCTCCAATGGGCATATAACCACTTGCTACATACCCGTTTTTGTCTGTAATCAGAATCGTTGCCGTATTTGTATCCAGGTTTGTCAGCTTAAAGGCCGCGCCTTCCAGTGGCTTGTCCGGCTTATCCGCATCAGACTTATAAATCTCCACCCGCCCTTCGATTCTTTTATCAACCATTTCGATTTCAATTACTTCTCTGCTTTCTGCCGACTCAAACCGGATTTCCTCTGACCGGACATAGCCAAACGGCGGCTGCTTTTCTACAAGATAATAGATTCCTTTGGGCAGCCCCTCCATCTTATGAGGTTTTAAGTCCCCAACCGCATACCCGTCAGGTATCCGCCCATCTTTCCTCTCCTGTTCCGTATAAACTCCGTCAGAACCGGATATCCAGGTTTCCACAAGATCATTCTCCTCATAGTCGATGGAAGGGATAAGATTCCCGTCCCTGTCATACAGGAAATTTCCGTCCGTATCTGTGATGAAAAGCTGATTCCCGTCCTGATTGTAACGGTTGTGCTTTGTAAGGCTTCCGTCCTCTGCCGCCCGATAAACAGCCAGCTCCGCTCCTGCTATGACCTTGCCTCCCGGCTCATTTGTTTTGGCAAGCAGTACGGTAATCGGTTCGTTCACCATAGAAAAGCTTTGTGTCCTGATACCTGAGCCGACGTCTAAAACAGGAATGTACAGCGGGGCCGCCGACTTCATCCCTGACGGGACGCCTTCCTCCACCAGTACATATTTTCCCACCGGCATATAGTCAAAATGCATCGCCCCTGTCTCCGTGACATAGCACACAGCCTGGACACTTCCCGGAATCGGCTTACTATCGTAGTCGTAGCCAATATAGCTGTGTCCGCCCTCTGTGATAACCGGATGGGCCGTCTTGCGGACCTCGCTTCCGTCATCGGTTGTCCATCTGTAGAACAGCTCCCCCGGATTGTAGCGGATATTTCCCGCCTCATCATATTCCGGTTCCCCCTGTCCATTGAGCACTGCCTTGTAAAGTGCCAGCACAGCCGGATTCTGGTTATCCAATGCCTTCCCGGTTCTGGAATCTGTTTTAAGGATTTCAACTGATGTATGGTCGTCCTCCATGACAGCCCCCTGTACCTCCCCGGTTTCCAGTATGATGACCTCTACATCGCTGGAAGTCACATAGCCGGCCTCTGTCGGTGTTTTCGTCTCCCGCAGAATATAGTCGCCAGGTGCAATATGGTCAATCCAGTGCGGTTTCGTTGTCCTGACTGGTTTTCCATCTTCCCCGTATTTCAAATTTCCTCGGTCATCGTATTCGTAACCGGATATCCACTCCTTCTGGATTCTGGGATTTCCCTTTAAGTCCCTGGTAATCTCCAGGTGCCAGCCTTTGTCCGAATCATCATAGACTTTATGGGCCACATAGAGCGTCAGTTCCGCTCCTTCCACTTCTTCTCTCGAAGTCATATCCAGCTTGGATATCTCAATTTTCGTAAAGTCATTCTCCAGGAAGAATACCTGCGTTTCTGTCGTCTCATTTACCATCAATCCCACCGGCATGGACTGAACATAGCCCTTGGAAGAAGGCACTACCGTTTCCTCCAGTATGTAAGCTCCCACCGGCACCCTGGCAATCTCATGGGCCTTTTTATCTGAGGATGTCACCCACTCGTTATCCGCCATAGTGACTCCGCCGTCTTTGTAATAGATAGGAAGGCCGTTTTCATCCTCAACCGGCTCTAATCCTGAATTGATGGTCTCCTTTCCATTTTCATCCCTGTGTACCTCCACAGACCTGGATATGATCTTATTGCCGTTCTTATCAAGGGGCCAGACAATCACGTTCCCCTTCTCGTCCTCCACATAGGCCATGCCTGTCTCAGAGTCCAGCATACAAATCCGGTTTCCCCAGTCGTCAAGCCCATACAGAATCCCGCTCTCCTCATCATATTCCGTTGGATCGTACTCTAAATCAAAATACCAGAGTGGTACGGCCGGATTCTTTTCCTCTGTAATATCCCAGATATCGTTCTTTTGGGAATCCGCTCCGGTGATCCTGATATCGGTGTCATAGCCTGTCTCACTTGCCGTAATTCCAAGGACAGAGTCAAACATATTCCTCTTTACCGTAACACCTTTGTATTCATGGTCCCCTGTTTTCTCTACTTTGAGCCCCTGGTACATGGTAAGCGTTGCATTTCCAACATAGGTGTTATATTTTATTCCTTTTCCGGAAAATGTACCGTCCTCATGGTAAAGAAGCCTGACATCCCCCATCTGCTTTAATTCCGCTTCTGTCCCTGATACCGTAATAGAGGACCACTCCTCAAACGTCTTTGTGGCATAGCCATATCCTGCATATTCCCCGTTCGGCCAGTAATAGAGGAGCACGTCCCCTCTCTTTTTCAGTTGTTCTTCCTCCCCGCAGACCATATAGGTAATGGTATCGGAACCACTCTCGACCTTGTGGATTTCCACATGGATAGGCTGATCCTTCACAAACATCTGGTGCATGTCCTCCACCACCGTTTTTCCATCATTCCCGATTACCTTCACATACTGGTACTTAACGGCCGGTATTTTCTTATCCGGCTCCCCATCGTCATAATATTCTACCAAATCGGAGTATACCTCGATTGCAATCGGTCTTGAGCGGACATAGCCCTCCGGTGGATTCTGCTCCACCAGGACATAGCAGCCGGCCCCAAGCATCTGGGGCAGCTCGATATAGCCAACTCCCTGCTTCTCATTCTGAAAGCTGCCGTCCTCCTGCTCCACTTCCCCATCGCGGACGGTACTATATGCTTTGAATATCCCGACCTCTGCTCCTGTCTCATCGCGCATGATGATTTGTTCCGTCTCATCATACAGCGGCGCTCCATCTTCATCAAACAGGACATCCCCGGTTCCGCCTACCCCGGTCGTGCCGGTTCCGCTCACATCCCGCTTTGCGGCATAGATTTTAAACAGCGCCCCGTCATGCAGGATATTTTCCCCTGTTTCACTGTCCAGCTTTTCTATGCGGATTCGTGATCCATAAAATTCATTTTCAAAATCCATAGGGGCAAAGCTGACAAAATTAAAAGAGCCGTCCTTTTCCAGTCCCGGCTCCCTGTTTCCAATATCTCCATTGTCATTGATGATTTCCCCATACCTGGGATCTAACACACTCCATGGTACAAGGGCTGGAGCATACTTCCTGTCTATGGCCGTGGAAACACCGGACATCGTGTCCACCCCGTCCAGTGTGACTCCGTAATCTGTCACAGTTCCATTTCGGTCCAGATACGTCTCATAATATACCTGGTCCTGCTGCCCGTGGTTCTCACTGATACTCTTGTAGTGGTAATACCCGGCCACCGTCTCATTCCCACAGACCCTGGCGCTGTCCGGTTCCAGTCCGTATTTAAACACCAGGAAATCCCCGTCATGATTATGCGCCTTGATTGTATGCGTTTCTTCATTAAAGCGGATCAGATACCGGCTCATCAGTTCCTCCGGCGTCATCTGGGCATCATAGAAATACTCCGGTGACGGATTTTTGTCATGAACGGTCCCGTCTTCGTCAATTTCCGGGACAAACGGCAGCTCCACCTCCTTTGGTTTGTCAATCTGATAATGCTTATTGGGAATCTCTGTCGGCTGCTGCTCTACTAAAACATACACGCCGTAAGGCAGCATGATACTCTGCCCCCAGTAATCGTCCTTTCCGCCTCCCCTGCTGGCATGCAGCGTTGTAAGGTCATAGTCCACATCATAGCGCGGGTCATCCCACTCTACGGCAAGACTTTCCCCCATCTCTGGATGCGCTGCAAAAAAGGCTTCGTAAGCATAGCTTCCGTCCTCCATGGTTTCAAGGAGCCCTGTCTGTATTAAGTCGCTCCGCAGATATAATTTAAAATAGAACCCCGGAACCGTCCTCGCCTCCGGCCGGTTGTTATACCCTCCAAAGAGCACGGTAAACGGATCTCTGTGGATTTTGTAGGTGTTCGTATCCTGATAGGATTCCTCCGCAATGTCTTTTGTTACCCTGACAGCCTGTTTTATGACTCTCTGGCTTACAATGACCGGTTTCTCCCTTGTCCCCGCATCCTGATCCACCCGGTACTGGCCGGGATACAAAAGAACTGCCTCTTTTATATAAGAGCCTTCCGGAACCGCATCTTTTTTTGTGAACACGGTGACAGAGCCGTTTTCATGCTGGCGGATATAATCGCCGTAATCCATCGAACCCCCATCCACCGTGATGGTCTGTTCCGGAGCCTGCGCCCGGTACGTTACTGACAGTGAGGTACCTTGAGTCTCCCAGTCCACATCCGTGGTATCAACATGTATCGTATAAAGACCCGAAGCCCTGTCGTACTCTGCGGCAATCTCCTCCAGGTTTTCCTCATATTTGAATACGGGAACCGTCTCATAGACAGGCACCGTCTCCATTTCCGGAACAGGATTTCCTTCCCCATCCAGAATCGTCTCGCCTGGTTCATAGGTATCGGCAGCCTGCGCATATACATACTCCACCACCAATGGTTCTCCCTGTTTCACCGGCTCCTGTACCGTTTTTCTGCCAACCGTAAACCGGTAACCGTTCCTGACAAATTCGTCCGGTCCGTAAATGGCATAAAAATAGCCCGATTCGTAAGTGCCTTTTACAATCAGGCGGTCTGTCTCCCTGTCATAAATTGCCGCGTCACTCAGGGCTTTATATCCATAACGCAGGATTGCCTTCCAAACTCCATCTTCCTCATAAATCCGGTCCACCCGGTAAGCATCCCAGAAAGAATCTGACGCGCAGTATTCCAGAATTTCTCCAATCACCTGCTCATTCGTCTCACCGTCCAGCTCAAGGATTGCCCAGGGATACTGATCCAGGCTGTCTTTATAACCTGAATAGGCCAGGGCTTCATTGACCTGCTTTTTCACATACGCCTTATCAATGTCCTCCGACGATTCTTTGTCCGGGTCTCCCTCATCCTCCCGCTCAATCGCCGCCACGCCGGTATTTAAGCGGTTCACAGCAGAGTAGGTGAATTCCATAGGGTCCGGCTCATAGACCGGCTCTCCCGCTTCATCGTATTTTAATTTTACAGTTCCGTCCTCATGATACTTGTATTCTCCTCCGGCTGCGGTCTTATAAACGATATTGCCATTAGCATCCCGCCTCTCAACCCGTTCTGTTCCTGTTATGACCTGTTCCTTATCTTCTGTCTCCTCTCCTGTTACCCGGTAGAATTTGGAATCCTTTGGATACCCTGACACCTGGATATCGTAACCGCCTGTGCCGTAATAGGTAACAGTAAAATCATTCCAGCTTCCATCATATTCATTGATCCGATGGCTCAAATCCGTAGTTTTGACAGAGCCGGACTTTGAAATGGCAAAAGGTGTACCGGTACGGTTGGATTCTAACAGATTAATTCCGACCCTGGAAAGCTCATATCCCTCACTTCTTGAAATTTCTTCTATATAATAGTTTCCCAAAAGAAGTGGGCGGCCAATCCACTGGTTCCCGTTATTCGTGATATTCTCCTCGTATCGGTTGGGAGCCTGTCTGCTGGTTTCGGATTCCTCTGTAATCGCAACAAAAGAAGCATCCCCATTCTCATCCGTGGCTGCCACAGCTACCAGTTCCCCTGCCAAAAACACGGTTCCGGTATAACCGTCCGGGTGGACGATATCATCATAGGCATATAATCCATAGACAGCCCCCTGCAGAGTACCATCTCCCTGCGTCTTTCCATAGCTGCTTACTGCATCCTGCCGGTAGAGTTCCAAATCCCTCTTATTGATATGGATTTGTCCCTCTGTACGGTGGTCATACACTTCAAAGGTATATCCCGTATCGGAATGGGAGTAGTCGTTCTGCCTGATTTGCAGAACCTCACTGTCATACATCACGCCGTCCCAGGTCCAGTTCCCGCCTTCTCCTTCATCATCCTCCCCATACGTCCCGTCTCGCAATAGTTCCAGCTTTAAGCGGCTGACAGCATTACTCGGCGTTGCTTCCTCAATGCTGTTTTCATAATCCTCCTCTAAGTCGTCCTCCAGTTCCTCATCGAAAACCTCATCTTCGTCCAGTATCTCCTCATCTTTAGTTTCTTCCTCCTGCTCCTCTTTCTGAGGTTTCTCTGCATTGGAAGGAGTGGCCGTTGCCTGTACCACTGGAACCTCATGCACAGAGATGCCCGGTCCTGCCTTTTCTTCCTGGATTTCAGATGGAGTGGCCCGACGCCTGGCTGGCGCCAAAGAAAACGGTTCTTCTTTTTCTTCCGCTTTATTCCCCGGATACGTTCCAATCACATTGCCTCTTCCGCTTGCTTCTGATGACGAAAATGTCACGATTTCCACTGGAATGTCATCATTATGGAGGTCATGAAGAATATATCCAAATCTGGCTTTAATCTCCCTGGCCGTATAGATGCGTTCCAGATTGATCCATGTGTCCCAGGCTTCATCCCGGTCCTCCTCCAAATATCCACGGGCAACACCCTCGTCTAAGGAATGAAAATCGCAGTTCTCCTCGCACCAGTCAACACACTGCTGCCATGCCTCCCAGGCTTCCCGTTCCAGCTCTTCATTTTTGGCGTCAATTTCATCCTGCTCATCTTCATCTGCGTCGCCGTCTGCCTCATAATAATCAATAATCGGCTCCGGGTGTCCATTACAGTACGTCTTGTAATAGTCATATGTTTTCAAATCCGTATGCTCCAAATGCCCCTGCCGGTCCGTGGTAATGCGGTCCGCGCATACGGAAAGGGAATCAAATCTTCCCTCTGAAGAAGGCTTCTCCTCCCAGAACTGGTCCTCTTCCAGATTGGTTCCGTCAAGCTGCCCGAAATCAAATTGCTCCAGAATCTCAAAATCAGAGTTTTCCAAAGGCTTTCCTGTTTCAGAGTCATACTTGATCAGTTCAATTTTATAATTCCGTTTAAAGGTTTCTTCATGCTCATGACGCTCATAGGGAATCTCATACCGGCCGGAGGTAATAATGGTATCACCCTCCCCAAACTGCAGCCAGACTTCCCATGGTTCCTCTTTGCCGGCCATGGTGATCATGGCCTGTTTTCCTTCCGTGGCACTGGCTTCCGTCCAGCCATCGGGATACCAGATTTTAAATGTATTCGGCTTAATCCAGTATTGTGCAGCCGCGGAGCCCTCTTTAAAATGTCCTTTCACCAGGCCGATATTGGGATTTCCATCGGAACAGGTAAAGGTTATCTGGTTACCTGAAATCTTATAGCTCCAGGTAAGCGGCAGATCGTACTCCAGCTCCAGCTGACGCCAGTCACTGCTGTCAATCTCGAAGGTAGCGCTGTAGGTTCCATCCTCATTTTCCTGCATCTTATGCTTCGGTGCATTGCTCTGGTACTTTGAAGTAAACGCAGGTACCGCGCCCTCCTCCACGGCTCCATTTGTCTGATTAAAGAATTGAGCCAATGCCCCTCTGGTCTGTGCTGCCACCGAAGGGTCTTTGATATTGGCAATCAGCACCTCCATCTGGTTTTGAAAATCTTCCAGTCCATTCCAGTTACCGCTCATGATTGCCCAGGTAGCTGCCTGACCAAGAATGTAGTGGCCCTGACTGACTTTTCCGACCCGCTCCTGATACCCTTCAAAGTTTCCGGATGAAGACAGCGCATACCATAAAATTTCCGCTGTCTCACAAGTTAATCCCAATGGCAGATTGTCACCGTCTGCATCCAGGTCATAGGTGTGGAATGTGCCAGAAGTATCCTTTCTCATAGACTTGTTAGGTTCCAGACAATATCCAGGCGCATCTATATTATTTCCTGCGTTGGTAATCCCATACGGCCATAATCCTACACGATTATGCTCTTTCCCATAAAACGGAAAACTGGCTCCATCCTTTAACAGGTTCTGTGTTCCGAAGTAAGTGTAGGTCTTCCCTCTGCCATCTCCCTCTGCCCAAGACGTAAAGGCACCAAACTCCACGGATAAAACAGGCATCAATGAAAGTACCAGCGCAAGCAAAAATGCTGTACATCGTCTGCTTATAGCTGCACATCCTTTATTCAAAAGTGTGTTCCTCCTTTATTTAGGCATAAAAAAACACATCCAGCAAATTGCTTCGCTTGAATGTGTTTTTCATTTCATATTAAATTGCTAACTGTTTGCGAGTGCCTGGTTCATGGTATACGCCCTACTTAAAGCTCGGATTATCATATTCAATCTGACAAACCGGACAGGTCCATGCAGATTCCCTTGCGCCAAACGTATAGCCGGTTCCACAAACCGGACAGGAAAAGCTTCTCCGGTCTAAGTAAAAGGATGAAGATGTTCCAATTGTGGAGGAATCAATCCCTTTCCACTCTCCATCAAGATATACAACATTCCAGACATGAGCGGCATTTTCCCTGATACCGCAACGCAGCCCCACCGCATTGCTTAACAGCTTGTAGGTCCTGGCAAATCCTACACACTCGGATTTACCCAGAATGAGTACGCCATATGTGGTATCTGAATCCGGCACGAACTTACCATAATCGTAAACGGCTCGGTTTTGTATATATTCATATACCCGTTCCGCTTTCCTCCGCTCACTCATTTGAAAATCGAATCCGGTTATAAATTCTACTACCTTCTGATAAACTGCTGTTTCCTTTTCATTCAGACCACTCACAGGGTAAATGCCTCTGACTGCCGCAAGTATATAGGTATCCGACATATCCCATCTACCAAGTGCCTCTGCATAGTCTGTCTCAGCATCAAATTTAAGTCCAAGGGAATTCTCATCCAGAAAATAACTGTGATCATCGTATGGAGTTGTAAATCCTCTCTCATCAATAACCGATTCCGGCCCCAGCCAGGCCCCGTCGCTTCCCACCTTAAATCCATCCGGCGTGATTGCATCCCGTAGCATGGCCCCGGTCACTCCCATGAAGTAATCCTTCCCGTTGTCCTTTATCCAGCCCTTTTTCATATAGCCGTTGGAAATATAATATAACTCACCCTTATCCTCCAGCCATCCGTCTCCCTGGTAGCTTCCGTCATCTCTCACATATCTCCAGCCGTTGTCATCGCCTGCCCATTTTCCTGCAAACGCAGAAACTGCCGTCATGGATGATAAAATCAGTGACAATACAGTAATACGAATCCATTTCTTCTTCATTTTATCCACCTCCAGCCCAAAATTTGACTCGTTTATCCACTATCTCACTTTCATCATACCAAACTACGTTTTCCCGTGTCCACTGCTTCAGAAAAAAACATGACTTTTGCAAGAAAAAACAAGATTTGAGTTTCCTACGGGGTACACTCCCTGGCATATAAAATTGTCCTGGCATTATCGAATTCATAGCTGCAGGTCACAAAGGACCAAAGCCTGGCGATGTCAGATTCCCTGCCTTCCTTATATAATCCGCCTTCCAGCATCGTTTCAGCATACTCCTGAAACGATGCCATATCTGAAAAACTTGTCATTCTCCTCACTCCTGCCCCTTCTGTGCAGACAACGGCTATGGGACGTAAGCGGATTTCTTTTTCCGGGGTATAGATGATTATGTTTTGATGCTGTCTGAAATAGGATTCCTCTTTATAGTTTACGAGATCATGAAACATTGTCCCATTTTTCATATTATGTCCGTAGATAATATTATGCAGGCCAGAAAAATCTTCTTTGCACTCGTAATCTAAAAAAACAGCTCCGGCAGGATTCTCCTCCTCCTCGTATCCCACGGTTAGATACTTCCTATTGTCCGCAGACTGCATGATCGGTTCATTGATGTTCGTCCCTTCTATAAAAAGCCAGCCGACTATTTCCGGATTACGTTCCATGAGCTGCTCAAATGGAACTGGCGGATGATAATCACCGTCCCTCTCCCCCAATTCCTCTTTTTCCGCCAATTTCGCCTTGGCAAAGGCAACAGGGCTGTCCGGATCGGAATTCACGGTTTGTTCTCCCTTCATTAAAAACACCAGAAAAAACAAGATACCCACTCCGAAAAGCAGGCATCTTGCATGCATTTTATTCATTTGACTCCATATGTTTTAAAAATTCCTCCGGTGTGACCGGTTGCGGCCCGCCGCCCTCATAATCCTTTATATTCCTGGTAACGATATAGCGGGCATGGTTATGCACTGCAACCCGGTTCTGGACACAATCCTCAAAATCCTTCCAGCCGCTGTCCAGCGCCTCCCTGATATCTTCTCCCGTCACATCTGCCACATCAATCAGGTTCAGGATTGTTTTAATACTATCCACGGTCCTCACGCGGTCTTTCATCTGGCGGTTTAAAATGTAGTAGATATCCGTGACAGCCGAAGCGGATAAAAAGCCTCTGATGATTCCCTTCCCGGACATCTGCAGTACCCGTCCTGATAATTCATATCCCGGGCGCTGCATCAACACATCCAGCACTACATTCGTATCAATCAATACCTGCATATTTTTCAAGCCTCTCATTCCGGTAATCTTCTAAAGACATCCCCTCATCCTGGATAATGCCCGTAATGTTCTTCAGGGCGGCCTCCACATCGACTTCTCTTTTCTGTCTTCTTTTATCTGCAAGTGGCAACACAATCACCTCCACATCCATATTCTCCATTGACTTTGGCACTGTGAACAGCGTCTTCAGCCTGTCGCTGTTTATGATTTCTCTCAATACTTCCATGGATTACACCTCCTTTGCTGTATCTCAACAGGTATCTTCTAATTATAATTATATCCTAAACCTGTTTTCAATACAACAAAAATTACGGACAGTAAGGGAATCGGCAGCTCTACTATTCACAGCGAATATCCCGCGAGGTATTTTTTGTGAGTGGAACGCAGCGTAAGTCACAAAAAATCCGAGGACAGCAGCGCGAAACGGGATTTTGTGCCGTTTCTGTGCATTGCGAAGCGTATTACAATTCACAGAACTGCGCTTTTCAGCAGGGCTGTGAATTGTAATCAGGGCAGCCATACGCCGTCAGCTCCCACTGTGTAACCGTCCGGTGTCGTCCGGTTCACAAAAAGAGCTCCCCTCGTTCCGTCTGATACCGGATTGAAATAATACCATTTTCCTTCCACCAGATACCAGCCTGTAACCATGTGTCCCTGGGTGCCGTCGCTGACATTGTGGAGGAAGTAGCGGTTTTGGTCCTTGTCTGTAAACCAGCCCGTCTGCATATACCCGGCTTCATCAAAATGATACCATTCCAGCTTTCCATTATAGCCAAGCTGCACCCAGGTATCCTTCGGGTAGCTTCCATCTGTATACTTAAACCACCAGCCGGTCTGATCCTGGAGCCAGGTTCCAGCAGGCCCCGTCTCCGTAACTGTATTCGGTCTGACGGAACTGGAGAAACCTCCACCACCGCCGCCGGAAGAACCGGAACCGGAGCTGGAATAAGTCCGGTCTGTTGTTTTATAGCGGAGGATTATCTTACAGCTTTTTTCAATCCCGCCGTCCTCGGCCGTCACCGTAACAGCTGCCTCAGCGCTGCCGGCCACACCGTTTAAGTCCTGTATCCACTTTGCCTCATGATTGGCAGTGACCATGCCATCTTCAATGCTTATCATATTCTGGTCACTGACGCTCCATGTGTAGTTTCTGTTATGGGCGGCTTCCGGCAGCACTGACGCACTCAGCTGCTGCGGAGGCGTAATATTCCAGGTGAGGGTCGGATTGCTTCTCCTGCCCTCTTTCACCAGCTCAATGTCAAATACCAGTTCCTCCTTACTTAACTGCACTTCCTCCGGATGGACAATAGTAAGATCGGTGGTAGTAAATGTGATGTCCGCTTCGCAGGTATCCTTGTACTGTCCGTCCTCTGTAGTGACAACCACAAATCCCTTCTTAGACCCCGAAGCATTGGAAAGTGCATACTTATTTTCTTTCAGCCGCGCTTCATCATTTGCCATCAAAGTCTGTATCCATGCTGCATCCTGGTTTACCTCCACACTTCCGCCCTGATCCACGGTCAGCACGGAGCCGTCATTGGTCTCCCATGTAATCTTCTTATTATCCGACTGGTCCGGCACAATTACTGCATTCAGTTTCTGCACCGGCGTCACCTCATACCGGACAGAAGGATTTAACCGGTTGCCTTCCATGATTTTCTCTATAGAAAATGTCAGATTCTTTTTGTCAAGCTGTACCCCTTCCACATGGACGACCGTATGGTCCTCGGTTGTAAAATCAATGTTTACGGCACAGACCGCCTGTTTTCCGCCATCTACGGTAGTTGCCGTTATGTAGGTGGACCGGTTTCCGCTGGCGATGGACGCATCATATGGATTCAGCTTCAGATTTTCATTGTCCACATTGATCAAATCTGCAATCCATCTGGCTTGGTTATTCACGCTTACAAGCCCGTCCCTGTCCACAGTCACCATATCTCCATCCCCAGCTTTCCAGGTCACTGCTTTGTTATCTGCGTACTCGGGAGTGATTGTCTCATATAACCTTTGGGACGGTGTTACCCGATAAGCCACCTCCGGCTGCAGCCGGTTCCCGCTCAGGACACGGACAACAACAAAGCTGATTTCCGACTGGTTCAGCGTAATATTGGACACCGGCACAGTTGTCTCGTCTGTAATTTTGAAATCCACAGTGACCAGGCAGCTGGCCCGCTTCTGTCCTGCTTCTGTTGTCACGGTTACGGAGGCGTAATTCTTACCCTCTGTCGTAATCGGTTTGGACGGATACAGCTCCTGGTTGGTCACGCCAGCCTTGATTAAATCCTGTATCCACTTTGCATCCTGGTTTACGGTCACAGCACCTTTGTCATCCACAGAAATCACATCGGTTGAGGAACCATCGGTATCCTTCACATTCCAGACCACGTTTTTATTGGCGGCCAAATCCGGAATAACGGTGGCAGTCAGATGCTGCGGATCTGTAATCTTCCAGGCAATTTGAGGATTCCAGCGGGACCCGCTTCTGATTTGTTCCACTTCAAAGTTCAGCTTGTCGCGGTCAAGTACCACTCCGTTTGTCATAGCCCGGTATTTAGCTGAGACTGTGATATTCTCATCCGGCATGGTAAAGGAAATATCGGTTGTGTCGGTGTTGATTTCTTCATGATGTCCGCCATCGTCCGACACCCAGGTTAATGATCCGGGCTCCAGCTCATAATACACAGGCGGATTGCTCTCCGTATTGTTGACCGGGCTGGTGTAGACCAGCACTTTGGTTCCCGCTGCAACCGCCCCCGGATTCGCCCAGTTAATTTCCTTCACATAGTTATTCTGGGATTCCATGACGGATAATGTTCCAAAGTCAACCGAAGGTACCGTCACTAAATATCCCCGGATGGGGTCTCCGGTCTTGCTGGCCGCGATATGATGGATATTGCTGTCCCCGATTGCCAAAACCCCTTCCTCTAATTCCTCATAAAAGAAGCGGCTTGTCTGTTTTACAAAGCTGCCCATCTGATACAGCGAAAAATCCCGGTTATTGGAATAGTACGCCCCGATATGATGTTCCAGCCTGATCTGCGGAGTCAGCTTGTTTCCAAATGGATTCAATGCAAACTTATCCTCCGAATTGGCAAACAGGTATTCCAGATGATCTCCCAGCTCGATATTTCCGCCCTCAATCAATCCGATAAACAGACCCGCTGTCTTTAAAGCAGATGAGGTGGAAGCCCCGATGGTTCCTGCAAACCGGCCGTTCTTCACCCGTCCGCTCTGCATGCGCCCAACAAGCCCGCCGATATAATTTGCCGATGTGCTTCCCACTTTTCCCTCCACATAGCAGTTATAAACCTCACTGTCATAGATATTTCCACAAATACCGCCGACGCAGCCCTCAGAGTAAAGGGAGCTGTAACTGTCATTGGTGTCGCTGACACAATCACCAATAAAAGTGGAGTGTGCAGAGCCGCAGATTCCCCCGGCATACGCCTCCAGGCTGCCGGAAATATCGGTTCCGCCTAACACACTTCCGGTATTTTTACAATCCGAAATCATGCTGTCATAAGCCTCTCCGACAATACCGCCGAGGACGCCGGCTGCCCGGACCTGCCCTAGAGAAAAGCACTTTTCAATCACCGTGTCATTCGCTTCCCCCACAATCAGGGCCGCTTTATTCGCCGCATTTACCTGTCCGTCCACAGTCAGGTTCCGAATGGACGCGCCGTATGTATATCCAAACAGGCCCGCATAGTTCTGGCTCGTATCACTGATTTTCAGGTTATAGACACGGTAACCATTTCCCTCTATGTTTCCCTTAAATGGATATGGTTCTGAATCTGCCAGACTTCTGTAATAACCAATCGGCAGCCAGGAAGCACTGTCATTTAAGGAGATGTCCTTCGTGAGTTCAAAATAGCATCCCTTGTAGCCATCAACTTCCTCATTTGCCACCTGATAGGCAAGAAGTTTTAAATCTTTATCATTCCGAAGCAGATATGGGGACTCCACGGTACCCTCTCCATCAAAATGATCCGACATTTCTATGCCGCCCCACAAATCCCCGGCCATCAGCAGCGCATTGGAAGGTGTGGCTTCCACAATTTCCTCCAGTTCAGGAGCTTGTTCCTTCTCCGGTACCGCTTCTGAAGGTGTCGCTGTTATTCTTTCTTCCGGCATTTCCTCCCTGTCTTTTTCCTCCTCCGCTTTGGGAATATCCGCCTCTGAACGATCCTGCTCCAGTTCTTCCTCCTCTTTTTCCGAATCTGTATCCGTTTCTGAAGCGGTATCCGTAACTTCGGAATTCTCCTTGACTTCGGTATCCGCTGTTTCAGGATTCGTTCTGAGCTCGGTGTCCGTCAACTCAGGATTTTCCCCGATCTGTTCCTCTGTAACATCATAGGTTCTCCCAGCCTCTGAGCTACTTGCCGCCTTTATTTCCTGATCCGTGCGTTCGGCAATGGCTGCATAGGAAGGAAATGCGGCCCCTGCAGGCGAAATCCCCATAATGGCAATCAACGTCCAGGCAGTCAAGACAGCCGAACCTTTCTTTATTCTCTTATCCATGTTCTCCTCCTCAATTTCTTATTCTGATTGATTCGCAACAAATGCCGGCCTAAATCCAATGCTCTGACTGCTTACCTCCCCCGCCGAAACACGACCGTCCCAGGATATCTGATACACCCGGTTCCCGCCTGTCACCGGCGTTCTCAGCCAGTAGCCCATCGTATAGGTACCCGCATTTATATAATTGTTAGAATCGGACCCGTCCAGCTTCCATAAGCTGTCTTTGTACCGCGCTGCCTCCTCCAGTGACAGACAGAACAGTTTGTCCGTCGAATTTCCCTGCCGCACAGCAGACTTTGTAAAGCGGTTCAGGGCAATCTCATAAGCGGATGATGCGCCTGAATAAGAATACCGTACCGTTGTTGCCGTGTCCGCAATATTTTCTGTGTTTTCCAGATTACGGTTTAACCACTCCCTGAGTCCGGAGCCGGTCCAGTCATTGCTTCCTGAATCAAAAACAGCCTGGTCTCCTCCAATAATCTGATCACACAGAAACAGAGCCCCCCGCTTTTTGGCAGCATCCATGTAATCCGGGTCAATGCAGCGGAATGTATAGATTTTTCCTGCAATGGTCCGTTCCTGGACATCCCCCGTATACCAGAGCCGCTCCTGCGTCACATTCTCCCCCGGCTTTTTTAAGACATAGGCCGGGCGGATTCCCGCTTCCATCGTATCAGTCTGTTCTGCTGCAATATGGCCGCTATACTGAACCACATAGGCATGGCGATCCTCTGCCATAGTCCTGGTCCAATAAAATCGGTTTCCCATATTCGGAGTCCAGGTCTGCAAGGTATAGAGCTTGTATGGTTCGCTCCGGATCTCTGCAAGGGAAAGGCAGAATACACGGTCATTGATACTGTCATTCCCTTCGGCCAGCCTGATGGGGAGAATCTGTCCTGCCACAGACAGCCCATCCTCAAACTGCAGATTCAGCCAGTTTCTAATTTCCGAGGTATCATAACTCTCCCCATTTCCAAAACCGGCGCATAAGGAATAGGGAATGACCCGGTCCGCTAAAAATAACTGTCCGCCCTTATAATCCGTATCTATACAGGTAAATGTCATTTCTCCCCACTCGTCCGGAAGGCCGGTTTTTACCGTCTGCTTTTCCCCTCTTTGAAACAGCTCCAAAAGTGTCCCGCAACGGTCGCATAAAAAATCGCCGTCCTGGTCGCTATGTCCCAGCATAGGAAGGATAACTTCCTCCCTGTAATCCGTGCACAGCCGGCATGTCACAATCCTGCTTCCGTTTAACAGACATGTTGGCTCTGCTACTTCTTCCACTAATTCATGGATGTGTTCTTCCGCTGCGGGAATGCCAGCATCGGAAGGCGTTGCCATCTCACTGCCAAACGAAGGAAATGTAAACATAAGAAAAAAGGCGGCCATAATCCCCGCCGCCCTGATCGTTTTCCGCCTCATAAGATAGCCCTGCCTATTCTTCCAGGGATACATTTCTTGCAATGTTGCGGTGGCTCTCGTCTTCATCCGCTTCAAAGGTTACACTCTGCCCCGCCTTTAGCTTCCGGAAACCATCCATCTGGATCTCAGAAAAATGGACGTAATAGTCAATCCCGTCCTCGTCCGTGATAAAGCCGAATCCCCTCTTTGCATCAAACCATTTCGTAGTACCTTTTAATACTTCTGACATATTTTATTCTCCTTTTCCGATGCTCCTTCGCACCTACATTGTGGTATGAAAAAAGCAGGCTTTTTCCGCCTGCTGCCTAACGCCGGTTACCGGCCCTCCCCCATTACATGTTCCTTTTAATAACTCTGGTGATAATTCCCTCAGCCACCTGTGTTTCATCATTGATCCTGGTGACAACAAAGCCAACCTCATCCTTGCGTCCCGGCAGACTGGCCGTGTTGCAGGAATGGGCTACCGCGTTAACGCCGTTATTCAGATGGATGAAATAAGTCCCCTTATAGACATCCGTAATCTTTCCAACATATTTGCCCTGTCTGCGAAGACGCATAAGATTTTCCCTATTTGTATCAGGCTGCGCCTCCTTAGCGCTCACCTCCACCCGCGTATTCTCCGGTGATTCCGCTGTCATTTTCAAAACCTTTACCAGAACAATATCTCCGTTGGCAAATTTATCATTGGCATCCACCATCCACTCCCAGGCCATATCCCTTGCTTTCAGGGAACACTCGACGCCGAAAACCTCCAGACGGACCGCTTTGGGAGCCACCGCAATCACCCTGGCCTCCACAATCCTGCCCGGACGCACCATGGGGTGTCCATCTGTGCCTTCTGTAAAATAAAAGAGCTGGCGTTTTCTTAACATGGCCTCTTTCCTCGACGCAACAATGCTCCGTGTCTTCTGATCCATATCCCTCACTATAAAATCAATCTCTGCACCCAGCATATTGTTGGCAAGCCTTGTCTGACGGTTGACCGTATCCGCATTTTCCCTGCCGTCTCCCTCCAGGTTAATCATCATCTCCTCCATAGGGATAATGACCCGGTACCCCTTATACTGGATGACAGCCACAACCCAGCCGCTCTCCAGTTTTTCAATTCCGCCAAGCATACCCGATAAAATCTTTCTGGTACGAAACGCATTCGTCAGTTCATGCCAGTTTACATCCTCCTGTTCACGCAGGGGCCTGGGCTGTCCATCCGTATCAACCGTGAGTATCCCCATAGCACCTGCCTGCAGCGCTTCCCTCGCTGTCTCCTTCGATGTTCTCACCTCTTCCTCTTTTTGATTTGCCACTCTCAAACCATCCTTTCCTCAATTATTTATAGAATCAGAGGTTTTCCCTCTGCTCTAAACACCGGAACGCAAAAAAGCAGCCTCAAAATGAGAAGCTGCTTCCTGCATGTAAGTATATAAATTTCATGATATCATTATAGAATAGACAGAATCCTATGTCAATAAGCCTGGCGACGCAATATAGTCGCAATACCGTCTCATTTTCTCTATTGGGAAGTTTCCCATTTTAGTCTGCTAAAATAAACAAATTTTCCAGCCAGCCAGCGGCAGATCCGGTTCTCCACCAGGTATTCCTCGCTGCAGCATTCCGGATTATCATTGTCCCAACCGGTAAACATCAAGAATTCTTCCACTCCCTCATAGGGAACCAAGGCCTGTGCCGCGCGCAGTACCGCCGCTCTGTCCGTGTAATCAATATCCACGCCAAATTCCTTTTTCATTACTGTCGAGAACCCTAGCCGGATAACCGGACTTTCATATATCATCCATCCCCGCATGGCCCCCTCCTCTCCTGATTAGTGAACTTTTGTTGAACCCGAAGATTACAGCAATCCTCTTTGTTAGGATTCAAATGCTCCTTCCAATATACATAGTGTTCTGTGACATCTTCACAAACGGTTTTCTCTGGTATATGAATTTTATCAATAATTCTGATTTTTTCCGATAATGGCAGATGGCGATAATTGCCTTGTGTGAGAGTATAACTGCTGAAATCCACATGTTGCAACCACTGCTTTATCCATGGATTGATTCTCAAAAACTCGATAATGCACTTTTCAATTCCCAATGAATTCAGCTTTTCAAAATCCATGAATGTTTCAATGATAGGGCTTAACCGGATAGATACGTCGAATCCCGCCCTCTGTAATTGCAAAATGGCCCATACCCTTTTCGATGGCGGGCTGGACTTTTCATACAGCAATGCCTTGGCATCATCTAAACAGGTTACCGTGATTTGAATATGGGAGAGTTCCCTGTCTAATATATCCATATATTCCGGTTCTGCAATAAGCGCCGATTTCGTTACAATAAGATATCCCACCCTGCATCTGTTCATCTCAAGTATTGTCTGGTAAGTAACCCTATGATTTCGTTCGTATGGCTGAAAGCAATCCGTCATACCGCCCAGACGGAGAATTGTACCTGGCTGAATTTTATTAATTTTTCTCTTTACCTTTTCAATATCTGCAACCCTGGGATTTGCTGCATCCCACAATCCCCGAAAGCTTAACAGTGAGCGGGCATAACAATAATCGCAGTTGTGTTGGCAGCCGCAGCCATAGGTATCCAGCCGTGTATTGTATTTACACTTGTCTCCTTCATTTCCCTGTACATTCTTATAAAAACTTTTAAATTCGCTTGTAAATACCCCCTTCATTAAAAATATTGTTGTCTCGTTCCGTATTCCTATAAAATTACATTTGCATCACCTCATTTCCTTATTGCGGGGAGCAGTACCGCCCTGCTGTCATCTGGTAAAGCATCCAGATATGTTCTTTACACCACCCCGCGTCAATCATGATACAACTGTAATGTGAGAACAATAAAAGACGCCCCCTGTCCGGACGCCTTCTATCGTTAACCTAAATTTTACTTACTCTTTGACTATTGAAATAAATCTTCCACCCGCTCTATCCGCTTATGATCATCCTGAACATGTGGATTCTCCTGCCTCTCCTCTTTATCCTTCCCTTGTTTGCACTGTTTTCCCGAACGAATCAACGTATCAATAGACAGAGGCCCTTCTTCCTTCTCATAACAAGAAGAAGTCTGATCGCCTGGCTGCTCATTCCCCACATTCTCTGTATTTGCTTCTTTTATACTCTTCTCTTTCCGCCACTCCGGCATATGTGCATCTGTCTTTTCCGGCCTCAGCAGCTTTGCCTCCGGGTGCCTGGTATAGTCGATTTTTTTCACCCTTAATACCTTTTGCCCCCTGATAATCAACAGAGCCTGGTCAAGAGGAAACCGCAGCACCTCATCCGGAAGCAGAAGCATCCGTTTCCCCACCGAGGCAGATTCCGAATAGTCCGGAACATAGTCCGTCATCCTCATGGTCTGATAACTTTTGCGGATGGATGATACCCCCACCGTAACTTCACCCGAGCGGTTACTAAAATAAGTAGCCGTTGCCATATCATTGCAGCCTAGAAATAATGAGGTGTCACATCCTCCTAAAATTTCCTCCCACTGCCCGTCAGGATAACGGTTTTGAAGCTGCGGAATATTTTGGTACAGAATGCACATTCCAATCAGCCTGCTTCTAGCTGTCGCCAGTTTTTTCTTAAAATCTGGAACCACTCCTAATGGCAATAGGTAAATCTCTGCTGCGCGCTCGGATTTTTCCCCTGCCCCACACCGTACTGGATTGTTTCCAATCATACGGCGCTCCACCAGCGAACATGTCTCTGGCTTGTGCCTATCCCTCCGCCACTTATTATCATGGTTTCACAGGTACTATGGCACTACTTTCACAACTGTAAATGTACTTATATGGCAGACGCCACTTTCGATACAACCGCGTGAGATACATTTGCAGGCATTCTGCGCGTCAGCTGCTTACTACGTTCCGTACAGCTTAGTATCGCCGGCACTTAGGCCGTACCTTTTCCCCTGCCGGTATGATCCTCGCATGGTACTGCAGGACCCCTGTATCCTGTAAATACAGAAGGCATTTCATCCGAACCATCTTACTTTGCCTCACCGGCATACCCTTTTGGGTATTTCCGCATTTCTGTGGATTCTGTTTAGAGTCTTTCATTCGGTACTTTGTCAGGCATTGCCATTCTAGCCATATGCCGGCACCGTCCGCGCTGTCACACACAGTCCATGCCTCCATGAACCTTTCCTTTTTTCTCATTAGGGCGTGCTTCACACGTCTTCACCGGGCTTATAACCCCGGATTACCTGCATAATCCGGCGCTATCCGAAGATTAACGAATCCCCTTCCGGGCGTTACCCCGTCATTTGAGATTTCAGCTGTACAGTTCCTGTCCATCAGGCTGCGGCTTTGTCAGTATCCCTGTTTTTAACCGCAGAACGCATCGCACTGTTCGGAAATTCGTCCAGAATAAAGTATACCGGAACCGGCAGTTTACGGTCCGGCTGCTGGTCCGCAAACCGCACCAGCTTAATACACAAAAAAGAAACAAACAACGTGGCCAGAACATCGTATGTGGAGTCCTGATCGGATGTAATGCAGAAATAGGCACATTTTTTCTGTCCTGGCAGCGTCAAATCAATATCCTTGTGGCTTGTGATCTCCTGCACCAGCTTATTCTGCATGATTTGGAGCCTGGTTCCCAGTCCCAGAATGGCATTTCCCTTCACCTTTTCAGCCTTAGAAAAAAGCCGGTACGGTCCCTTGGCCGGGTGCGTTTCTGAAAGCCCGTCAAAAATAGCGTCCAGCGCTTCCAAACTCTGGTTTATCAGCAGCTTATACGCCTCCGGGAAGGTTCTGTCCCCGTCATTGTACTCCCGGTAGACATACAGACAGAGCGCTTTCAGTAAATCCATCTCTGTGTTATCATAGAAATGATCAAATTTATCGGTTGTATTCCTGATTACCACATCAACAAAAATATCAATCAGCCCGCCGTCATCAATTTCTGCCAGGCAATCCCACGCGTCTGAATTTTCAAGGTTAATTAAATTCCATTGTTTCACAATATAGCCATGTTCCTTTAGATAAACGACCATATCCTCGTAGAGCTCGGATTTAGGATCTGTCACGAACATGCTTTCCCCGCGTTTCACACACTGGAAAATCATATTCCTTGAGATTGCCCTGGACTTCATGCTTCCCTGGGAGCCGCACACGGCAAAGTTCCTGTTGAGCATGGAATCTTTTGGCAGGCTGATAATCTGGTCATCATGAATATCCTGTCCCAAAAGGATTCCGTCCACCTCCTTTATGTCTCTGTCAACGGCCAGTACCTTTGTCCGCTCCGCTTTTGTCATATAGCCTGCCGTTCCATATGTTCCTTTCCTGGAATATTCAAAATTACGCTCCTCATCCATCTGATTTACTGCAGCATTTCCCCGATAGATAATGACTCCTCCAATCAACAGGAAGATAAACAGGGAAAAAACCGTATTCTTTAGCCCTGTCACGGTGAAAATACCATAATACAGGCAGACGAATGGCTGAAACCGAAGGGAGCCTGCATCTTTGAATATCTGCGTGAACAAGCCTCCCACATAAAAAGCCAGTACAAAAAAAGACAGGCCAAACAGAATCCGCTTCCCTGTTTTCCTGTCCATCTGTTTTATTTTATCCCACATTGGCTGTCTGCTCACCTACCTTTCCTTCACGGTTTGCAGCATGATATTGAACCAGGTTCCCATAATAATTGCCCAGGGTATTGACCGCATTATACAGACTTGTGATGATTACTGCCCGGATATTATGGGCTTTCTTGTCATTCTGTCCCAGGGAGCTTAACACATACTGTATGTGGAACAGATTCAGTTTACCAAGTTGCGCCTTTACCTGTTCCGCTTTCCGGTTCTCCTTATTGACCCGGACGGTCTCTGCCTCCGTTGTCAGGACATCGACTGCAATCCGCACCATTTCATCCAGACGGTCATCGTCCGGATAATCATGCTTTAATATTTCATACTCAATCTGATTCTTAAACCGCACTTCAGCCTCCTGATATGATAAGATGGGATAATCTTTGTTGTAGTCTACTGAAGTAATCTCTGTATTTGTCCCACTGTTTTCAGCTGGAGGTCCTCCTCTTTCTGGTGGTACCCTCCCACTTATTTCAGTGACACCTCCCACAAATACCGGTGGGATACCCCTCTCATTCTGGTGAGATACCGCACAGACGCCAGGGGTATCACTTATTTGAGTGGGATATCCCCCGGACTTTTCCTCTGCCATTTCTTCACCTGCTGCTTCCTCTGCCGGGTATGTCAATGCAAGAAGTATGTCCACGTCCAAATCGAGGAACAGGACATTCGGCACCTGCTGCCCGTTAATACACAGTGTCCGAAATACCCGCTTAATCACCCCCAGTTTTTCCAGTTCCACAATAGCATTGTTGGCATCCCTCTTGGAAATACCAAACTGATCCGCCAGCTGCTGGTAGCTTCTCTGCAATAAATCTGAATGGAAGCGTTTCCGAAAGCCTATGAGCTGTCCGCTCCCTTCATCCCTGATCTCTGCCGCCCGGTACCAGTACACAATATCAGAGAGGATTACGATTGCGTTTAAATATGGTTTTCCGGTTGATTTGCGTATGGTCTTATACCAGGCCGCTGGTATGATATTACCTGTGATGTTGATTCGGCTCATCCGGTCCACGGTTTTATTACCGGTTGTGAAATCACTGTCCATAATATCCTCCCTCACTTTTTTGCATGAAAAAACGGCTGGCATACGCCAACCGCCTTTGCTTCTATTCTGTATAACGAGTTACATATTGTACACTAGGTAAATCCAACCAATTAAGTATACGCAACAAATAATGACCATCTGGGGTAGTCTCCCCACTCTCCCACTTCTGATATGTTCGTACTGATGCTCCTATTGCATCTGCCACTTGCTTTTGCGTATAATTCAGCCTATTTCTTGCATCACGTATTGCCTCAAAATCAAATTCCATTTTAAGCGGCCCAGCGTATATCTGATACCAATAATCGCCAGTATCATTTTCTTTGTTATATACATTTAACGCGTAAATCATAGTATCTGGTTCCAGGTTAACAACCAATTTTCCAGGTTCAGACTTTGTACAGCTACAACAAATATCACCACTGTTTGTAACTTGAAGCCCAATCCATTTCATAATAGGATTCCCATTTTTATCGCAAGGGAAAGCGCCTTCAAATTCTATTTGAGAACCATTACGCCAAAATACCTCTCCCATATACATTTCACGTATTTCATAGATAACTGGCTTCAACGCACACTTTTCGAGCACTTCATTATAGCTTGTTATAAAACGTTCTGGTTTTGGATCATCAATTCCCAAATCATCACAAAGATGCAGATAATGATTCCACTGAAAAAATAATTCATTCTGCGACACTAAGCGAGTTTGATTAACTGTGTATTGAAAAATATCCTCAAGTGCCAATTTGCGCTTATAAAACATATATTCCAGAATCAAATAAATTTCTTCCAGGTTTTGTTCTATTCTAGTATTTTTTACGCCCCCGGCCAAAATACATCCCAAGTCTCCAATCTTATTATTATCATAATCCGGTACATAAAAGTAGAAAGGTACACGTTTTATAAATTGAGGAACAGAAAGTGGCCGATACCCATGTTCATCTTCCAGCCATCGAGAAGTTCTTACATTCCACCGCTCAGAAACCTGCTCCTTTTTCAAACAATATTCAAATACCTCATTTCCCACAGTCTCATGAATCGTTAAATATTTTATTAATTTTTCTTGGTCATAATATCGGTTATCAACATATTGTTTTATTACACATTTATCTTTTTCTGCTAACATACTTTTCAACCTCCTAATTGATAATATTATTATAATACGAAGTTAATGGGTACTCAACAGAACATTTTTTCGTGTTTATCACCGTTTTCTTCTATTTTCTTGCAAACCTCCTTTATTTTTTACCCATAATATGCCCTTTCTCTGCTTTTCAATTCGTGTTACTCTCTATTTTATCATTCCAGCAGCCAGATAATCGTCATCGTGTCACCCTTTGTAATAGTCTGGCTTACCTGTCCTCCAGATACCGGATAGCCCTTTCTCTCACAATCCCCTTTATGACAGCTTCACTGCCCATATAGCTTCCTATCACCTCCTCCTGATAATCAAAACAATATATGGTTCCCCGCCCGTCCCGATCCAGCTTCCCTCTGATTCTCTTTAACCTCCACAATTCCATATCATAGCAAAAATATACCGGATTCCCATTACGATCTTCTCCGCTGTCCAATGCGCCATCCGCTTCATTTACTCTGCACAGCGCGCTGCACAAAAATTTCCGCAATCTTCTGTCCTCCACCGAATTCATCAATAGCCGTACCTGTATCTCTGCCTCTTTCACAAACGGAATAAAATAAATTGCCTCATAAATATCGTCAAGCATAAACAGATTCCCTTTGAGTCCCCCATCGCTTTCCAAAAGCCTTTTAAGCATATCCATCCGGTTCCCAAACATCACCGCTCCGGCTGGCACACGGTATCCTTTTCCCCGGAAAACTGCCTCCATACGGCTTCGCATTGTTCTCTCTGTTTTCTTTGCCCATTTCATCAGGCTCTCCATGGTATTGTATACAATCAGCGGCATACCTGGAGACAAAAGCACTCCGCAGGCTCTGGAGCCACCAATTTCTTTTGCCATGCCGCCCTTAAACTCCAAAGTACCATAATATCCCCCCATATCGGTCCAAACCGTCTCCTGTCCGTCCTCTGACGGAGGGAGATGGAAGGCAGGGGAGAAAAAGTCCGGTTTATCGCTTTGATAAATTGAAACGCCGGCGACAGACAGATAAACCCACACCATGCTCATCCGGTGCAGCCTCAGCCGTTTATCCGGTTCGCTTTTAATATGGTTTGTCTCTACAGAACCACTGAGGAAAGTGGTGAAATTATCCGGATACAGCTCCAGCAGCTTTCTTTTTGCCTTTGCTTTAAGCACATACCCCTTTAACCCGTCTTTACAGCGGAGACTGATATAACCGTTTTGCTTTAACCGCGTAATCAAAGCGGCACTATAGGAACACGAACCAACGGCATATACCGCCCAATCTGCCGGCAGCTCGCCGCTCACTCCAATCAGCATCAGCAAACGGACAGCCTTACTCTCCTGCTCCATATTCACCACCTCACTTACCTGCCTTTTTATTCCGTATAATACTAAAACCATACCCTGCTGACTCCATCCCAGGGTAGATTATGATTTAATTTTCACCTCCCGTTCCCTGATATCCAGCATATTTTCTCCAAACCGTACCCTATCGAAAATCCGGCAAAAAATGCTGCATTATTTTCGATACCTGTCACCCGGAGCAAACCGTCTTATCCTGCATATTCTCCCACAGCCATCCAGGGAATTTTTCATTCTCCATGATGACCAGATAGGTGCGGTCCTCCTCCCCTAATGACGTGGTATGATAGCTGTTCAGATAAAGTCCATTATCAGTCTTTAAAAAGAACGTTCCTACCACATCCAGGATATGTTTTTCCTCCAGATTGTCATGATCCCGTACCCGTGAAAGAGGCAGATCTGCATTATATACATGCAGAAAACAGACCGTGCAGCACTCATACTGCGGAACCTCCTTGGCACTGTCCTCCCGTTTCATACACCAGTGTTTTAAGGCCATGTACAGCGGTTTATAGATATAATCCGTATAATCACTTTTCCTGTGAGGCACCAGAAACGGAAGCGAAATCGTCATAATCCCGTCCTGATACGCCACTTCTATTCCATGAATCCCAATTAAATCCTCTTTATAAGCTTCATATTTCCTCGTATCAAAAGTCACCTCCAGCACCAGCCGGCGCATTTTTTCTGTCAGCCGTTCCGACTGTCTGGCCGCCTCTAAAATCAGATCATTGAAATTCTCATATTGGCTGTTAATATACTGCTTTGTGCGGGCCGACAAAAGTGTTCTGGCCTCCGCTACTGACAAATCCAGCTTTCCCGCCGTCTTCTGCACATCATCCAGCTGCTGTCCCATCTTGGAGAAGGCGTCACCCTTCTCATGATTTTGTGTAATATTCGATTTCACCATCTCCTTTCACTAAACAATATCCGATTGCCGGTAAATCCAGCTTCTCAATTACCTCCAGGTCTGGCACTGCAACAATATGATTGCCCGTCCCCCTGCATTTTCTCTGGAATACACTGTTCACCAGCTTTACATCATTCAAGCCGACATACAGAATATCAAACAAATCATCTTCACTGATAAAAATAATGCGGACCGGATATTCCTCCTGGTCCGCCAGAAAATGCTCTATAATGGTTCTCTTTTTCATCAGGCTGATCAACACCCAGAATGCCTGCAGCGTCCCCTCGTCTCTGGCTGCATAAGAATTTTCATTCAGATATACCATCTGAGTAACCGGGCTACTCCCGATGCGGTTATCTTTTTCCAGACGTTTAAACGCCCTTCCCACCGCACGCTCCTGTCCAAAATACGCATATACCTGTGATTTAAAAAGTACATTGTATTTCTTTATTAACTCAAAAACTTCCCTTTCCTGCAAAGTACCTTCCACCATCCTGCCCTCCTGTTATATACTGGTCCATTACGTCATAATGACGCAAAAAAAAATAACGTTTTCATGACGCAATAATCCTGAAACAGAGCACTTTTATTATGCTTATGCGTATTATTTACGCCATCTATACTCAATCAAACCGTTTTCCCAACGCCCCCTTTCCATAACGTTCCAGCCTCTGACGCAGTTCCTTTAAATCCTTCCGGTCCGTAGTGATTAAATCCTTCTCCAGCTGGCTTGCCCGAAACTCAACCGTCAGGTTATTGTTATTCGTTGAAATCATGCCGTTTCCGCGCTCAAACCGCACAATAGACATCATCTCCGCCTCCGACAGATGCAGAACCTCTTTAATTTGCTCCGCCTCATTGTTTTCCATATTTAAAATAATTTTTGTTTTTGCATTATTAATGATACCCCTGCCATATTTTCCGTCTTTTAATGCAAAGAAATCCGTCAAATCCTGAGTCGCACATACGCCGGAGCCGCCGTATCCCCTGATTATCTTGAAAATTTCCAGTACATATTCCGCTGCCATCTCATTGGACGCCGCCCCAATCAGTTTCCATACCTCATCAATAAAAATGGCCTTTTCAACCGTCCGGTCCTCCTTTGCTTTAGACCAGACAAAGTCAAGGGCCACGAACATGCCGACAGTCAGAAGGTCCCCTGAAAGCTCCGAGATATCCAAAACCACATATTTGTTGGATAAATCCACATTGGTCTGCTGATTGAAGCTGGAAGCGGAGCCATGCACCATACGGTTTAAAATATTGGCCAGCCGCTTTGTCTCCGCTTTCTCCATCAGCACCTCGTATACGTCCCCAAGAATAGGCATGGTTTTATAGCACCCCGGCTTCTCCGGATCAACCAGGCTCTGGTTTTCATGGGTAATCCCTTTTCTGTTATAGGTGATAATCAAAGCCTCATCCAAAAGCTGCTTCTCCTCGTGGCTCATATCCGGAATCAACAGAGAAAAAAAGATATGCAGGTCCTGGATTTTGGAGGCAAGTTCCGAGTGCTGGATCATCGGCCCGTCTAAAATATCACTGGCCGCCTTATCCGTTTTCCGAATCTCCATCACATTGATACAGTTGGAGGAAGCCGGTGAAATCTGGATAAAGGAACCTCCGATATTCTCACAGGCGCGCGCAAATTCATGTCCCTTATCCGGTGCGACAATAAATACCTGTATTCCCTTCCGCCTCATACGCAATGCCATGAGCTGAAGGGTGAAGGTCTTTCCCGCGCCGGTGGTGCCCATGATTGCCATATTGGCATTTTTGTATATCTCTGAATTAAAAATGTCCACAATTACCAGGGAACTGTTTGCTTTGTTGACTCCCATCAGGATTCCATCCCTGTCTGACATTTCATAGCTTGTAAATGGATAGCAGCTCGCCACACCGCTGGTCAGCAGATTCCGCTTCGACCTCTGATACAGATTTTTATCCAGATTTAGCAACGGCAGGGCAGACTGAAACGCACTTTCTTCCTTAAACAGGCATGACATGGTATCAATATCCTGGGAATTCAGGAGCTTTTTCATCTCCTTTGCCCGCCACTCAACCTCGTCCGCACTATAACCTGTCACAGTTATCAGGATACTCATATAGTATAGATCCTCACTGCTGCCCAACCCATTTTTAAGGTAATACCCCGCCTGGATAGACTCTGCCAAATCATCGTAATCGCTGTTGGTATCAGACACCTCCTTAATTTTTGAACTGTTCAGGCGGATTCTGCGTCCAATCCGCTCCACACTTTTGGCCTTATCCTGTTTATTCAGAAAAACATCAATATCAATCCCCTCACCGGCATTTACCAAAAGTGACAGCCAGCCGGCCGGAACACGGCTCCGATATCCTGCGGAAGGTATAAACAGGTAGGTGTGGTAAACACCGTCCATCACAACGTAATTCCCATGCTTGAAATCAATGGATTCCGGGGCTATGAATTCCGTTATCGGTATATATTCCACACTCTCCTCCCCATTTTCCCGGATATACCAGCTAACAACCTCATTCATATGCTGTCCCAGGGTCTTAAACGTACTGGTCCTCCGGTTCAGGATGTGGTAAAGAACCTCCACACATGCCTGTGTCTCATGTTCCGGAATCAGGACTTCGTTGCCGCATTGGGATAAATACTTCTTGGCGGTCTGTACCGCAGTATTTAATACCGCAACAATGTCATTTTCGCTCTGATTGCGGGTACTCCTATAAGTCTCATATTCAAATATCAGGAAAAACCTGCGGGAAATTGCCTCGCGGGAGCCGACAGACCGTATCAGAGACGCATAATCCTCCTGCAACAGACGACAGCGTTCATCCGGCTCATTTTCTATGTCCCTGCGGATATTCTCAAGAAAACCTGATATATCCGCCTTTTTTGACAGCACCTTGATTTGCAGCTTTACAGGCGCAATTTTTAAGTAGCCCACAAAGGAATAGATAATATTCCGCTGTTCCACCGGACTCCTGAGCAAAAAATTGACAGGCAGCACTTCCACAATCTTGACATGCCTGCCATCACTTGTATGGATGATCCCATCTGTGATGCCTGTGATCGGAATACAGCCTGACGCAAGCGTCCTCGGGATTGGCCCGACATCAACCGGCCCTTCGGGACGGAAAGATTTACTGCTTCGTTTCTCTTTCCCAGTCCTCTTTTCTTCCTCCCGGCGCTCACCGCCGCCGTGTGTTCTTTTTCTTCTCTCGCTTCGATATACTTTTTTTATTTCTCTTAGCTGGCATATCATCTGGTCCTGGTTCTTCTCTGACTTGTTTTTCTCCAGCCTGCTTCTCTCCGCCATCCCCTTTCTTCTGCCTCCTCTCCCTGCGTTCTCTGTCCCTGGCAAGTTTCTGCAGCCTCCTGTTCCGCTCCAGCCTGTACCCTGTATCGGGCGGCTTCAGTATTCGCCTCTGCCTGACATACCGAAGGAAGCTGATTAAAAACGCAGTCAGACTCTCTCCTTGTATCCCCATTAAGGAAATAATCGTAACCGGCAGAATAACTGCCACGCCAATATAAATCTTGGTCTTTAACGTCGTATCCAGCATCGTCAGCGGTTTTAACATAAAAAATACCAGGATTGCCGTCTCAACCGCATTCCTGGTCCGTAACCTTCCTGACAATACAGTACCTTCCTCCGCAAAATTGGGAGGAATAAAATACATATCAATTCGTTCCTTTTGCTCTGACACCTTACCAAACCACCTCTTTTCTCTGCTCCATCATCTGTCGCCAACCCAAAAACGATAAATGCCATAGGCTAATACAAAAATCCCAACAACCAGACAAACCTCCGGCCAGTATGATGGCCGTACCTCATATTCCTCACCGTCATTTCTTTCATCAGAAGCACCGACAGATGGTTTTGTCTGGTCATTCTTTGCCAATTCCTCGCTTAACCGTTCCCAGGCTTCATGATTTTCTCTGCCATCTCCTTCCGGCAGAACGGAAATCTCAAACAGACCGGTTTTATCCCGACTTATCTCCTGGCTTTCTCCGTTAAAACTGACTTTATAATGATTTTTATTCCAGACAGCCTCAGCCTCTTTCATCTGGTACTGCCCTTCTGGCACCGGTAGATTATAACAATATCCGTTTTCCACATTCAGGTTGCATATTTTTTCTCCATGAGTATCCACATTTTCTACCACCACACGGACATTTCCGGTAAAGTGCCGGATTACCTCGCAACGGATTGCCAGTGTTCCTGTGGCCTGCTCTGTATCCGTAAAAAATTCATCATAGTCATCCGTATCCAGGATATGTTCTGCTTTTACAAGGACATTTCCATTATCAAATCTCACATAGCAGCCGCTCTCCGGATCAAATGCCCAGCCGGTATAAATCATTCTGCCATCTTCCCCAAAGCCATGCCCCTCCTGCCACATCACAATAACCGGAACGTCTTGATTTTCTATCTCATTCTGTCCTCCATGGGCAGGTTCCGACAATAGGAGCGGCAGCAACAGGACAGGGAGTATCTTAATTTTCCAGTATTTCATTTAAACAGAACCTCCTCTAATTCCCAATAATCCAGAATCCGCCGTCAGACAAATCCCTTGCATATGATTTGATGGTATCAACACTGTAGACTTTCCCGGTCCTGCTCCGGCTTCCCGGATCGGCTATTGTGATATATCCCTGCTTGTCTACCCCCGTAAGCACGATATAATGACCGCTGCTTCCCGATATGGTATTAGGCGCGCAGATTACCACCACCAGCTTTCCCTGCTTTAATGACTGAACCACCTTCGACATCTTGTCTTTTCCAACACGCTCCACAGTCAGTCCCCAATGGCGGGCCGCGTTTGAGGGAAAAGAATGGCTGGTTCCCTGACCTGAAACATATTCCCCATGTTCAATCGCGTAATCTGCCATGGTTTTAGGCGATACCGTCTCCCCTGTCAAGGTAGAAACCACGATTGCAAGTGCCGTTGGCCCACATCCTGCGCTTCCAATGGTACTGCTTCCGAACTTCATATTTTTCCAAGGTTCCTCTCCCTGATTATAATAAACAACCTCCTTCACACATCCTGCAACCGTCTCATAAGCGATTGTATCTCCCGCAGTATCAATGTCTCCCATAATCCCGTCATCGGAAGCGCCGACACCTGTCACAAAATCCTTCCAACTGAACATTTGAAATAAAATATCCTTCATTGACCGCGTTCCATCCTGTATCGCCTGCAACAGCTTTACAACCAGGCTAAAAAGAGAGCGGTTCGTTATGTACCGGTATTCATATCCTGTGCTGGTTTCCGTAAGTTCCCGGTTCAGCTTCAGTAAAATCGAATACTGCGCAATCTCTATGGTAGTCTCCGTTTTTTCCTCCCCCTCTCCTTCTGAAATGGTCACCTCCCTGATTCTTGTCAGGTTCCAGCCAAAAAACGTATCCAGTTCAGAGGCTATCGTTGTTTTCATCATGTTGACAGAAACGGCATCAGAGGGATTCGATACAATGCCTCCCTCCGGTATCTCACCGCCATCTCCTAATAAAGCCATGACATTGGCCACATAGGCAGGTGTTTCCCCATTCTGGGGGATTTGGTATCCTGCATCCCGCACCGCTTTGCCCCCTGCATTATAAGCCGCTATTGCAAGCTCCAGGCCATTTGAATATGCTGCAAAAGCCCTGATTTGGGAAGCTATGTATTTTGCCCCTCCCATGATATTCTGTTCCGGGTCATAAGGATCAGTCACCCCCAGCTCTCTTGCAGTAGACGGCATCAGCTGCATAATTCCAATCGCTCCCGCCGGTGAAACCGCATTCGGATCAAAACCTGATTCCACCTTTGCCATGGCCTTTAAAAGGGATACCGAAACATCATAGGTCGCGGCTCCCAGTTCAAAATATTCATCATATTCACTGGTCAAATCCGTAGAAAAAGAGTCCAAACCTCCATATCCTCCAAAACTCCTGATCTGGGCGCCGGTCCACTTTTCCTCAAAAATAACAGACAGGTATCTGCTCAGTTCCGGAACCAGCACGGTTTCATATTCGTCCCTGATAATCTCATATTCATCACAGCCCGAACGATCAAAATCCGCCTCTATCTCCAGCAGGATGGCATCCCGTTTTTCTTCAATCATAGACAATATTTCATTCTTTGCCTCTGGCTGCGACAATACTGCTTCAATACGTGTCTGTAGGTTCAACCGTTCTGCCTGCCTTGCCTGACTTACATAATCATCAGAGCTGCTTAAACCGATATAGGATAATACCAGGGTCAGCATGTTCGCAACAATATACATAAAAAGGACCACCATAACAAGCAAGGCTCCGATGAATTTCCAGAAGGTCTTACTGGTAACTACTGCTGCGATCACTGCTCCCAGCGGCCCGCCTGCGGCAGCTCCCACAGTCGCTCCTGCAGAAGCGCCGCCGCTTTGGGCTGCGCCAATAGCCGCCCAGGCCGCCTGAACGGAATGGGCCGTCTGGTATGCCTGATTGACCGCTTTAGCCGCCTGAGCTGCCTTTTCTGCCGCCTGATCAGGAAAATCAGAATCCAGTCCGTCTCCTCCGATATCTATCACCTCCCCTTATTCTTCTTAGAGCCGGATTTTCCTTTCGCTGTCTGGCTTCCCGATGGATTTTCCTTCTTTGCTGGCGCTTTCTGCTTCTTTTTGGGTACCGCAGGCAAAACTTCTTTATACGTCTTTTCATAATGAACTTTACCGTCCTTCTGCATCGTCGTCTTGATACCGGACTGAACTGGTTCCATCTTTACTTCATAGAACTTCCTTCCATCTGCCTCCACAACCCGGTGTGGAGAATCCGGCCTCTCATAAACGTCAGCTGCAAATCTGGCATATTTCATTCCATCCCGCTCAAGCTGCTGATAGTTCTGATTGTCTGGTACAGGCGTACCAAAATTCTGGCCGGCTGCTTCCGGTACCCGGTTGGAAATTGTTCCTGGCTCCTGGCCGCCCTCCATGGCCGTCATCACATTTCCGGCTCCTGCAGAGCCGGCTGCACCTGTTGGAGCTGCCATGCTGCTTTCCACTTCTGCCATCACACCTGCCTGGCCTGAAACTGACGTATTTCCAGATATTCCTGTATCCATACCCGTTTCCTGACCGGATATTCCTGACCCCGCGCCGATATCCTGACTTGATATTCCCGTACTTACACCTGCCTCTTGTCCGGAAATTCCTGCACTCACGCTTGCCTCCTGTCCAGGTATTCCTGCACTTACGCTTGTCTCCTGTCCAGATATTCCTTGTATCTCAGTACCCTGTAAAATACCGGTATCTCCGCTTCCATCTGCCGCAGAAGAACTGTTTGGAATATAATCGCCTGTAAAATCACTTACTTCCGCTCCCTGATAACCAGAATCAAAGGAAACAGCTGCATTTTCATCATCAAAGGCTGCTCCGGCATCCATCATGCTCATGCCGTCTGTCATTGCGCTATCGCCAATTCCACCGTAGTCTGTCATTGAGCCAGCGTCACCAAGCTGTGCCATACCGTCTTCCTCTCCAAATGGTCCTGTCTCTATTGGATTTTCAGAAAGATTAATTGCTCCTTCGCCACTGGCATTCGGCTTCATGCCCTGCTCCTCATCCATACCTGAATTGATGGTGCTATACTCCATATCTCCTGAGAATGGTCCTTCCATGTACTCCTCTCCTGGCGGTATTCCGAATCCCATATTGTCATCAGCTTCTCCTGCCCTCATAAAATCATTGTCATTTGAAGCTGCTAAATCATCCTGATAGGATGGAACATTCACATCTGCACCAAAGGCATTGTCCGATCCGTTGGAATTCTCCGGCATATTGCGGAAAGGCTCCTGAACGTTTTCTCCTTTATATCCCGAAGCAGGCACACCCATATCTGCACCATTTCCAGCCATTGCTGACAGATCCGCTCCCCAGGAACTTTTACCCCAGGAGCTGCTGCCTCCCGGACTCCCCATTGGAATAGGACTTCCCATGCCGGAAGCCATCTTCCCTGCTCCTGCAGCCGGGCTGCCCTTGTCTCCTGCCGGTGAGCCATGGCCTCCTGCATTTCCTCCAAAATGAGAGAATACGCGCCCTAACATCATCATTACACCAAGTCCACCCATGCCTGGGCTTGTCCGTCCCAAATTGACTCCCAGAGAGGCCATATAAGAATCCAGTTTAAATGCAATCTTACCAAATCCTACCAGACAGAGTGTTGCAGCAAAAAACTTTGTAAATCCATAAGAACTCGCCATCATATTTCCATATCCGCTCAAATAAACCTTCAGACACCAGGCATCCAATATAATAAGAACCACCTGTCCGCCAAACAACTTAGACCAGGAAGCCAGTATATTGTTCGTAGCCTTTGAGCCTCCGGTCGCAAATGCAAGCGGGGCCGTATAGGAAAACACCCCTAAAAGCACATATCGTTCCGCCATGATAAACAGCAATTTCAGGTAGTTCCAGGCAACCATAAACTGAATAATTACCATCAGAATCTGGATATTTAGACTATCAATCCCCAGCCCTGCAGTGACTGCTTCGGCTGCGGAAGTAAAATCAGCAAATGAAACAACCGTAATATGTGTTCCGGTAACCCAGTCATACGGAGTTCCCGCAACTTCCAGAACATAATTCACGATACTTTTAGCGCCGGTCACCATAAAAAGGCAGATACAGCTCCGGATTACAAGTTCCATTGGATCTTCCGAATTCAGGTACTTACCAAACATCCCCTTTAAAAGCTGCCAGATAAAAATGAGCAGTAAAATAGCAATCGCCAATGGAACGATTGCCTCTCTGTACAAATCCTTTACCACACTGAACAGTTCCTCAAAAAGATCCAGATTACAGGACAGCAGTTCTGTAAAAACCTGATTGACAATCTCCATCATGTCAACAATAAACTGCGAACACTGCTCTCTGACTGCATCAATCAGCATTTGTATCAGCCAGCCCATAGGATTTTACGGTATCTTATTTTCATTATTGGTTTTTCTTTCAAATACCCCTCCTTTCTGCCGGGGAAGCACCGGCAAATTTTGTTTCAGATTTACTTAACCATTAAATTCACTCTTTGGAATAATCTTCTCCATATAGGTTACAATAGCCCCAAGTGTCATCAGAACCGCCCAGCATACTACAATTCTTTTCAGCCATGCCCGTGATTCATCCACGGTTTTTCCAGATTTGGAGAAATTCATCAAAAACAGGCACACCGCTGAACACACAACTGCCGCAACCGTGGCAATTCCCGCCACATCCTTGTAAACATTCTGCATTGCGCTCTTGGCAATATCAAAAATATCATCTGCCGACACAGGCATGATCAGACAGGCCATACAGGTTATGACCATGAATACAAAAAAAGCAATCTGCGGAATCATTATAACCATACGGTTATTTCTGACCTGCTGCAGCTCCACAACCATTCCAGTTGCTTCCACCTCTGCTTTTTCCTTCATATTTCTTAAATATGATTGTATTTTTCCAGAATGCAACTTTTTTCACCTCCATTTTGATCTCCGGGCAAATAAAAAAGCAACCATTCCGAAAAATGATTGCCTGTACCCTCAGATTTAATTGTTTCAGATTTATGGCTTCCCATCATGTCCTCATGCATGAAACCTGACTTTATCATTATAATTCTTTTGAAATTGTGTGTCAATCATGTTGCTGACGCAATATTGTCTCAAATCAGTCTCAAATGTTCTCATATGAAAAAAAGCCAAAAATCACGATCCCAGCTCCAGACTATATACAAACTACGTTACTATACACGACTTATTTATATAGCGTATAAAAACACAAGACGCCAGATAACTTATGATATCTAATCTCCCGGTACCTTATATTTAAACTGGAAGTTGACTTAATCATGCTTAAACAAATTACTTAAATCTTGGTTATATTTTGTAGTTCTCCTTTTTTCAGAAGCCAGTTGTGAAAAAAGATAATCCAACACATCTTCTGTAAAAGACACCAAAAATTCAATATGATACATTTTTAAATTCGATGTGTCATTTACTAAATTTTTACCAAAATATTTCTTATCATTATGAGCATAATAAGAATCCCGTCTGCTCATGAGCGTTTTAATTGCATGTGAGATAAATACATCCTTAAGAATTCTAGTTTCATATTCATCCAATTTTGCTAAGGTATCATTTTTTGAAGGAAACAAGACAATGTTTTTTTTGCATTTCCTTATTAGGTTTTGAATTGTTTTAGCCTTTTGTGATTTGTCATATAGTTTCATAAGAACAAGCATATAACTATCTGATAATGCACATTCTACAATTAATGTGAAATTTGGAGAACATTGTAACTTTTTTGTAGAGTGATTTATATCTTCCTGTACACTAAGTAAATCTTTCAAATAAACTAATTGCATAAAATAATCATCAAGTTCTTCTAATAGATTTTTGGTCATTTCTTCTTTTTGGTTCATCATCAGCTCCATTATTTTTCAACGTTAAATCGAAATTTTCCAGGTATTTTTCTAAATTCAAAATTATCAAATTTTGCTCTTGGAGGTTTATCTTTATCAAAAAATTCTACGCTTACAGAATCGTCAAATAGTCCTTTCACAACTATTATAAAGAAATCTACTCCATCGCCGAATTTATTCAGATATTCGGCAATATCTTTAGTTATAGGTATATTATTAGAATCTAATCTGATAGTAGTATTATTTGTCGAACACATATAAGGAAACTTAAAATATTTTCTTATTTCAATTAAAAAACCAAGCTTATCTAAGTTTTTATCTTCCCTATATTCATATCTTCTAATGTAATGCTTAGTAAAAATTCTATCCCACTCTTTTATAAAGAAATTATAGTCAAACTTATTTTGAATATCTATGAGTTCATTGAAAATTTTTTCTAATTCTAAAGTAGCATCTTTTGCATCTTGTGACTCAAAGTTATTTTTTTCTGCTTTTACATGATATTTTTTATATAAAGTTTTCAAATCATTATAAGTATATCGAGCTAAACCAGTATGTTTCTTTTTATCTACATATAACATATCAATATGAAAATGTTCTATACCTATATATTTATTATTTCTTTCTAATACGAAATCTGGCCTTTCTTGTGTTTCATCTCCTACTAGTTTAAATTTTTGTAACCATGGCACTTTACTAATTGCATTATCCAAGCAAGATTTTTCTAATTCTTTTTTTTCGCAAAAGATATCTACAGTTGATTGATTTACATTTTCTTTATTCATATGGTTTCTTACCTCTGCAAATTCCAATTTATCTTATTATACAATATTTCAAAACAAAAGTATAGAAATGCATGAGGCCGGAAATCACGTTTCCAGCCCCTCTTAATTCGTTGATTCTCCTCCTTTTCAGCTTGCCTTTTTTGCCATTGTCATTGCAACAGGGAAATAATCAATTCTGTAACACAAGTTAGCTGTCTCAAAACATGCGTGATCAAGAGCAATTTCCACGATCCGCTTAACCTTGGACGTTTTTATGCGTCTACCATTATAAAAATAATATGCTGGCTTGCCCACCTGGAGCGGAAATTCCAATATCCCGGAAATCAGTAGATTTCGTTTCTCACATAGATTCGATACCATTTGACTCATACGATACCTCCTTATACTTAGCTGTTTCTTCCACTGCCTAAATCAGCTTTCATTCTGATGCTATTCTGATATTAATTTCATTCTCCCTTTTTAATGACCATGCTTCTTCTTGTTTTACATTGCTAAAGTCTATATCCCCATGTATACAGTCATACATGAACCATACTCCAGTATTGCCTCCTTTCCCTATCTCGCCTAGTTTATGCAGCCAGAGTTATATTTCCAATCATTCCATTTCTGATAAGACGCAAAAAAGACACCTAAACGCACAGGCATTTAAGTGTCCTTCTTTTCGTCCCAAAACAGGGGCATTATTATACAATAGCCATTTTCTTTGCTCCTGGCCCAGGCCAGAACAAAAATAATATACATTCTTCAGAAGAATATTAAATCAATATCACCTTTAGATTACCACAACATATAGTATCAGTCAATATATGTATACGATATATTGTTTGCAATCCATATTTACTTCGTAAATTTATTAATGCAGCGAATCATGGTATGTATCTGCTCATAATAGAGATCCTCATCAAATTTTCCGCAAATCATGGAATAATTAATCAGCAATGGCCGATACATATCAATCAGTTTCATCAGTGCTTCCTTATCCCCCATCTTGGCCAGTTCCAACAAACCTTCAAATTCAACCATTTTGAATCTCCCTTCGCAATTTTTTCAGCGTATTGTAGTAAGTATCAACCGTCTTCTTCTCTGGCATGTGGAGGCGATTAGCGATTTCTGCAAAGCTCAGTCCATTCATGATACGCCAGAAAATCAATTTCCTCCTTTCATCGTCAAGCCTCATCAGAGCATTCAGCAATCTTTCATTTTCAATCAGATTAAGAATCTGCTCAATATCACTGCTGTCTCCGTACAGCCTGCTGACCTTTTCCTCTAAATAGTCAAAATAATCGTCCTTATGGGATTCCAACTCGAAGTTTGCAGATTCCTCGATGGGCATCTCATTCTCCTGAATTTTGATATGCCGTTTTATGTATTTTATCTTTGTATTTTTGACTGCCGTCTTTAAATACGCACTAAAGGAATCCTGCGTAGAAAATTCTTTATCTCTGCCTTTCATTTTCATTCCTCCATTTTTATTTGTTATCTGAAAATGGAGGGGACAGGCGGTGAACGACAATGCAGTAATCTATTCCAAACCACAAAATACGACAATTTTCGCAAAAAAATTGCCGCCGGATATATAATCCAACGGCTGCCTGTCTCATTATGAATTAATATTTCATGTATTTTTAGCGATAATAGTTCATGTATTGTCGCAAAAGTGCGCGATAAGGTTTCTTCTCTTTTTTTAACAGAGCCAGACTGTTACAGGACTTATGTATTTTTCTTTTACATATCCCCATACTCCCCCTATATCTGCAGCCATAAAAACACGCCAAAATCCACGGATAGGCTGCTTTTTTTTATTAGCACCTATTCATGATCTTGGCGTCTTAATATGAACTAATATCGCTTAAAAATATAAGGGTAATAGCTCGTTTTCATTTATTCACATTAAAGATAGTATTAAACAATGTGAACTATTACACATTATCGGAGGTGAACTATGGAAAGATTTCTTACTCAACTTGGTTCCATCATCAAACATGCAAGAATTGAAGAAGGGCTGACACAGGCAAAATTGGCTGAAAAGGCAGGTATAAGTACCCGCTATTTATCGGATATTGAAAACAAGAATGAAATCCCCAGTCTCAAAGTTTTCATATCATTAATCCTGGCCTTGCGGCTCCCTTTAGACCCAATCCTGTATCCGGGTACGGAAGCCACAGATGAACTTCTTCGGCTTTTTTCACAATGCGACGATAAACAGCTTGCCGTCATTACTGCCATGACAGAGACCATGATTGATATAAACTTCTGATATGTGTATTATATCAAAATAGTTCTTCCAAAATCTGACTTTTTTCATGCTTTTTTCATGTTTTTTACACAAAATCCGGACAAATGATGACTCCATCAAATGTCCGGATTCTTAATCATATATACAAAGCAGGAGCCGACTCAGGCTATCCCTTTTATAACCTCCTCCTCAATACGCTTGTAATCTGCATTGGGATCATAGAAACCTTCCTCTTTTGCCTCCGGTTCATCAAATTCCGCAGCCTCGTCCGGTCCCCACAAATCCTTCTGTAAAATATATCCGCAGGAAGGGCAAAAATTACTTCCCTCTGGAATTATGGACTCGCAGACCGGACAGCTCCTCTCCGGCCTATAATAAAGGAACATTTTTGAAATCGCTTTGATCTGTAATATAATCTGGACAAAGAGCATAAGGATTGCCAGACTTTTCTTCCCCTTCCATAACCAGATTCCTGCCATGGCCGGCAGCCAAATCAAACTAAATATCCCAAAGTGCATGGCTTCTTCATATATAATATCAATATTTCTCTTATTCATCGCTAACCTCCATTCTATGTTTCTAACGCTTTACTACTCCCACTACTTCAGCTATTGAAACAGCGCCTATTATTCTGGAATCTCTCGAATGATTTCGATTGTCCCCCATAACATATATACTTTTGTCTGGTACAGTAAGGAAAACATCTTCCATCGCATATGGTTCTTTTATATATTTTTCTTCTAATATTACCCCATTGACCCAAATTGCTTCTCCGTCTGTCTGTACAGTGTCCCCTTCGACTGCTATCACTCTCTTAACAATGCGTCCGCCAATCGCCTTAGAGTCAATTACCACAATATCTCCCCGCTGTGGCGTTTTCCCTATTTTTACGAATATGATATCCCCCTGCGTATATGTAGGTTCCATTGAATCTCCATTCACCACAGCCAGCCGGTAATAGCTGCTAATCCAAAGGGCCGCCAAAACAGACAGCCCTATATTCAAAATTATTGCAAACTTTCCTCTCACTCTTGTCCGCATCTTCCTCACTTTCTCCGAAACCTGTTATTGGTATTTTTAAGAAGCTCTATTTCTTCCTGATCCATCTCATATCCATCATCTATTTCTTCAAACAGATTTTCTCCGGCCTCTTTCTGCAAATTCCCGTATGTCCCTTCCTCCTGGGGACGTTGCGGCTGTCCAGCCCCTGCTGGCTCTATATTCTCTCCATTGTACGCCAAAACTGCTCTCGCTACATATCTGGCAATCTTTCTCCCCTGGGAATTCAGGATTTGGGCCGCTCTCTGGTGCCTGTCATCGTCAGGATCGAATCGGATCGTAAACCGATACTCGTCTTTTTTTCCCATAGCTTCCTCCCAGACTATACTGCATGATCGGCCAGATACAGCTTTTTATATCCTTTTGCATTGGCTAATGGATCATGAATGATGTGGTACTCCCCTCTATAACGAATCCACACCTCTTGAATCACCTTTGACAAGAGCATAGACCCTCCCCCTACAAAAATCGTTGTTATTGAGTTGAAATCAATACCAAGTTCCCGGAAAATCCCCAATGTATTGACTACATACTCATAAACAACATTCTTAATCAAGTCTTTTATCTCGGCTGCCAAATGGCAATCCGTTCTGTTGATTGCCAAATCAATATCGGAATCTTCCAGGAGAATATCCAGCTGCTTCCTCACCCTGTTTTTTATTTCGTTATACAGAGGTATAATTCCTTTTTCCAATGAATCAAAAATCTCTGTATCCGGTTCCCCGTAACGGAGCAGCAGATAATCTAATGTAAATCCCCCTATATCAATGATAAATGCCTTAGGCAGCTGCCGCAGCTTCATGTCTTTAGAATACATGACCGCCGCCGCGTATGCCTGGATATAGGATACAACCTCCCGGTAGCAGACCAAATAATCTCTGGTACCATAGCGGAAAGATATAGGGCTTTCCGTCCGAAGAAAATAGCCCTCAAATTTTTCATACAATCCAGAAAAATCAGCCGGCGGAAGCCCTACAAGAAGTTCCACGCCAACCGGACGGTTCGGTATCGGACGGTAAAGTCCACGGTTCAGCTTGTCCTCCAGTTCCATCGCCACTCCCATAAGAGTCAGAATATAATACCGTTCGTCAAAAGTCTTGTCCTTCATATACGCAATCCGTCTATTAGATGGCGTATAGAACTTCCCGTTATATTCCAAAACCTTTGTATCCAGTTTGGGCGGCATGATATCCATTTCATTCAGTCCGGACTGAAATACAAAATGTTCCGTTTTAATCTGCTTGTTTCCTGTATCCACTGATATAACCATATAAGATCTCCTCTCTATAATTCAACTGTTTTCCATAACGTATATAATACGTCCAGCTACAATTCTACTTTAATAAATTCACCCCATCTAAGTGAACCGTATTTTAAAAAAATTTATTTCTCTTCTGCCCATGTCTCCTGGAAGTGCTGCAGGAGTTCCCGGCTCTCATCTTCATAGCCCCACAAGATACCCCGTAAGGCCTTCAGCGCCTCGTTACGCCATCTGAAATAGGTTGCCCGGTTAATTCTCGGTATCTTAGGAAAATGCGGCTCCAGGTTGTCTAAAATCTCTGACACATTCTCCGGTTTATACGCTGACAAATAAGTATAATAAATGACCCAGTAAAATTTCTCTCCCTGGGGATGATACCGCCGCATCAGTTCCACCGACTCGTCAATCAGCCGCAGGAACTTATTGGAGCTGTTAATTGCCTCCACCCGCCCCCGGATATTTGCCGCATCATCATTCAGATCAAGGCCAGCTTCGTATATCTGATTTAAGAACTCATCCACATCCGAACCATATTCCGCCTGGAACCTTCTTTTCACCTGTCCTATTTTGACCTGCATACGCCAGTTGACGGAGCGATAGATTTTTAGCAGGGTGATGATGTCGTGATATGCTTCGTTGTCCTTACCTGTATCTCGCTTTGTAATAATTCCTGATTTACCCATTACTTCCCTCCTAGAATAAATTGAAACTAAGGTGGCAAAATTGAAGACAAAAAAAGGACTGGCTCCGTGTTTGAATAATCTCTATTCAAACACAGTCCAATCCTTTATTTTAAGAGGTTTTTAGTGTAATCTGATAATAAAATTTTTACGCCAATTCATTTTTCGTTTTACGCCAATTTTACGCCAATTTGGCCGGAAAATACAAAAACTTATAAGAAGTTATAAGAAATAAAAAAATGCCCTAAACCCGCATAAATACTACATTCTTACGGTTTTTAGGGCATTTATCTTTCACTCCGAACAATTACTTGGCGTAATCGGTGACTCTTGATTCACGAATTACATTGACCTTAATTTGGCCTGGATACTGAAGTTCTTCCTGGATCCTCTTTGATATATCCCTAGCCATCAGCACCATATCATCGTCGCTGACCTGCTCGGGTACTACCATAATGCGAACTTCACGTCCCGCCTGGATTGCGAAGGACTTGTCCACTCCCTTATAGGAGTTTGTGATATCCTCCAACTGTTTCAACCGGTTCGTATATGTCTCCAGAGTTTCCCTTCTTGCACCCGGCCTTGCGGCTGAAATCGTATCAGCAGCCTGGATCAGACATGCAATAAGGCTCTGCGGTTCAACATCGCCATGATGGGCCTCTACCGCATTGATTACCGTTGCCGACTCTTTGTACTTTCTGCACAGGGCAACACCTAATTCTACGTGAGTACCTTCCTGCTCATGGTCAACAGCTTTTCCAATATCATGTAATAAACCTGCGCGTTTTGCCGTGCGGACATCTACGCCTACCTCTGCGGCAAGCAGTCCTGCCAGCTGGGCTACTTCGATTGAATGCTTTAGTGCATTCTGTCCATAACTTGTTCTGAACTTCATCTTACCGAGAAGTTTTACAAGTTCCGGATGGATTCCATGGATGCCTACTTCCAGAAGAGCTGCCTCTCCTTCTTCGCGCACCATGGTCTCTACTTCTTTCTGTGCTTTTTCTACCATTTCCTCAATTCTGGCCGGGTGAATTCGGCCGTCCACGATCAGACGTTCCAAAGCGATTCTTGCCACTTCTCTTCTGATCGGTTCAAATCCGGAAAGTACGACTGCCTCCGGCGTATCATCAATAATAAGCTCTACGCCTGTCAGTGTCTCGAGGGTACGGATATTACGTCCTTCACGTCCGATAATACGTCCCTTCATCTCATCGTTGGGGAGCTGCACCACGGAAACTGTTGTCTCTGCCACATGATCGGCAGCACAGCGCTGAATGGCCGTTACAACATAATCTTTGGCCTTCTTGTCAGCTTCCTCCCTGGCTTTTGCTTCCAAATCCTTAATCAGTTTAGCAGTGTCATGTTTTACATCTTCCTCAACGGATTTGAGCAGATATTCCTTTGCCTGCTCGGAAGTAAAACCGGAAATTCTCTCCAGTTCCTGCGTTCCCTTTACATAGAGTTCTTCCACCTCTGCGGTTCTCTTCTTAAGGGCCTCTTCCCTGTTTGCCAGACCTGCTTCCCGTTTTTCCATTGCTTCGGACTTCTTGTCCAGATTCTCTTCTTTGCTCAGTACACGTCGTTCATAGCGCTGAAGCTCAGCTCTTCTTTCCTTTGTTTCTTTCTCAAGCTCATTCTTTGTCTTTAAGGACTCTTCCTTTGCTTCAAGGAGAGCTTCACGCTTCTTAGTCTCAGCAACTTTTAATGCTTCATCTATTATTTCCCTTGATCGTTCCTCAGCACTGCCAATTTTCGTTTCATACGTCTTTTGGCGGTAGTTGGTGGCCACAAACCAAGTAATAACAGCTACAATAATACTCGCAATGAGCGGAACTATTACTTGTGACACAGGAGCACCTCCTTATTTAGTTTTCATTGTACAAGAATACAACGATTTAATTTTAAACTGTTTTATACATTATGTCAAGTATATTAGAATCTGAAACCCTGTTTTCGTCACTATCTAACAAAGCTGGAAAAACGTTACTATATCGGAGGCTATTCCTCCTCAAAGGCCCCCATGGCACTGCGGATATCCTCGAAGGAAAAGCCTTTCCTCAGCAGATATGCCATATGCTTCTGCTGTTCTTTCCTGTCGGTGCATTCCGGATCGTACCGTCTTTTTTTCAACAGGTTTTTAATCTGTCCGGAACTGTCTGGCTGCAGTTCATCGCAAAATTCAACAATTGTCTCTTTATCGATCCCTTTTCTCAGCAAAGCAGTCATCAATTCGGTCCGGCTCTTGCGGCTGCCGTATAATTCAATATAGTTCCTTGCGTATTCACGGTCATCCAGATAATGATATTTATTAAGAAAGGACACCGCCTCCTCGACAGCCTCTTCCGGATAATGGCCTGACCTCAGCTTCTGCCTCACTTCGCTTTCCGTCTTTCCGGAACTCTTCAGAAGATAGAGCGATTTCTCCCTGGCACGTTTGCAGATCACGCCGTGTAATATCTCCTCATACACCGGTTCAGATATATCCTGCCCTGCTTCAATATGGTAATGCCGTATCTCCCCATTATATAAAACAAAGGCAAAGTCCCCATCAATGAAGACTTTGCTCCTTCGTTTATCAAGGGGCTCAATTTTGTCTACCGTCATTCTTAAGCCCTTTCGCAATTATTCCTTATATTATTTACTTATTTTGCCGGATTCTTCTGTGCAGGCTCCGCGTCGGCCTTTTTCTCAACCGGGGCCAGCCCTTTGTCCTTCTTCTCTGCCGTATCTCCGGCAGGACCGTCCGCCAATCCGTATTTTTGGCGTACCTTTGTTTCAATCTCCGCACAGAGTTCCTGATTGGCCAGAAGGAAATTCTTGGCATTCTCCCGGCCCTGTCCAATCTTACTGCCGTTATAGGCGTACCAGGCGCCGCTCTTCTCCACAATATCTTCCTTGGCAGCCAAATCCAGGATATCTCCCTCTTTGGAGATTCCTTTTCCAAACATAATGTCAAACTCAGCCTCTTTAAATGGCGGGGCAATCTTATTCTTCACAACTTTCACACGCACGCGGTTTCCTATCATCTCGCCGCCCTGCTTCAATGTCTCGATTCTTCTGACGTCCAATCGGACGGATGAATAGAACTTAAGGGCACGTCCACCCGTGGTGGTCTCCGGGTTACCAAACATAACTCCGACCTTCTCACGAAGCTGATTGATAAAGATAACCGTACAGTTTGATTTGCTGATGACGGCTGTAAGCTTACGCAGCGCCTGGGACATCAGCCTGGCCTGGAGGCCCACATGGGAATCTCCCATCTCACCGTCAATCTCCGCCTTCGGCACCAGCGCCGCCACAGAGTCCACAATCACAATATCAACCGCACCGGAACGCACCATGGTTTCCGTAATTTCCAATGCCTGCTCTCCGTTATCCGGCTGGGAAATATATAAATTATCGATATCTACTCCTATGTTGCGGGCATATACGGGATCCAGGGCATGCTCGGCGTCGATAAATCCGGCAATTCCGCCTCTCTTCTGCACTTCCGCCACCATGTGGAGGGCGACCGTCGTCTTACCACTTGATTCCGGTCCGTAAACCTCGACAATTCTCCCCTTCGGCACCCCGCCCAGTCCCAGCGCAATATCAAGGCTCAGGGAGCCGGTCGGCACCGTCTCTATATTCATGTTGGCCCCGGAATCTCCGAGCTTCATCACGGAGCCCTTTCCATAAGCTTTTTCTATCTGTGTCAGCGCGGCATCCAATGCCTTCATCTTATCATCTCTGTTCATCTCATCCTCCAACGATTTTCAATGCGAACAAATGTTCTCTTCATGTTCTTATAATAGTATAACTGACTTAAAATGTCAACCCTTATTTTCCAATACAGCAGACAGTAACACAGGGATTACGCGAAACGAAGACGGGGCCGGACGGACGGCCTGTCATACAAAAAAAGATACTGAATTGCGGCAGAACTTGCATATCTGATTTTTAGAAGTAAGGAAATTATATCATTTCAAACGCCTCTTGTCCATAAAGTTTCCTGTTTATGGTTGAATCATTACATTTTCTTACGTTGACATCCAGGGCGGTTCTTTATATAATCAATAGGCAATAATAAATAATATCAAATTCAGGAGCTAATACAATAATATGATTGGAAAGCAAGTGTGGTCGCTGACTCCGGCCAAGATAATCCTTGGCGGTTTTTTCCTCATTATTATCACGGGAGCCGTTCTTCTGACCCTTCCTTTTGCATCGAAGACCGGTGAAGCGACTCCATTTATCGACGCTGTGTTCACGGCAACCTCAGCCACCTGTGTAACAGGCCTGATCGTCCATGACACGTACACCTACTGGTCCGTATTCGGGCAGGCGGTGATAATCATACTGATTCAGATTGGAGGCATGGGCGTGGTGACGCTTGCCATTGCCATCACAATCCTGTCCGGTAAAAAGATCGGCTTAAAACAGCGTTACGTAATGCAGGAATCCATCTCGGCGCCTCAGGTAGGCGGAATTGTCCGCATGACGAGTTTTATCGTAAAGGGAACCATTTTTTTTGAGGCCGCAGGAGCGGTCATCATGGCGTTTCAGTTTTGTCCGCAGATGGGACTTATTAAAGGGATCTGGTTTTCCGTATTCCATTCCATCTCGGCATTCTGCAATGCCGGATTTGATTTGATGGGAGGCACCAGCGGTCCTACGACTTCCATCACCAGCTACACCGGAAACCCTCTTATCAATATTCCGATCATGCTCTTAATTATAATCGGAGGTATCGGTTTCTTCGTCTGGGACGACGTTAAAACCCATAAACTTCAGCATAAATATTATCATCTGCAGACAAAGATCGTCCTCACCACGACCTTCTGCCTGATTATGTTTCCGGCCCTGTTCCTGTTTCTGTTTGAGTTTTCCAGGGACTGCTGGGATGGACTCTCGCTGCAGGAACGATTTATGGCTTCCCTGTTTCAGTCCGTCACCACCCGAACGGCAGGCTTTAACAGCGTGGATTTGAATCAGCTTTCGGAGGCGGCCCAGCTGCTCGTGGTCATACTCATGATTATCGGCGGTTCCCCGGGCTCTACGGCAGGCGGAATCAAAACCACGACGTTTGCACTGGCAATTCTTTGTCTGCGTTCTGCGTTCCAGAACCAGGAAAGCATCCAGTGCTATAAGAGAAGGATACCTTACGATATCCTGCGAAATGCTATTGCCATACTGGCCCTTTACATCTCACTGATGCTGACGGCCACGTTCCTCATTACCTGGCTGGATGACGTGAATCTGATGGAGGCCGCTTTTGAAACCTCCTCGGCCGTGGCAACCGTCGGACTTTCCCTGGGGATCACCGGGGATTTAAGCACTTTTTCAAAAATTATATTAATATTATTAATGTATTTCGGCCGTGTAGGCGGCCTGACCATGCTTTATGCACTGACAAACCGAAAGAAGCTTCCGGTGCTGCTTCCTCAGGAACGCATCACCGTCGGCTGATTATCATGATATCTGGAGGATATATTAATGAAAACTGTATTAATCATCGGTCTTGGCCGTTTCGGCTCCACAATGGCAATGAAGCTCCATGAGCTGGGTCACGAGGTTATGGCTATCGACACTTCGGAAGACAGGATCAACGCCGTCCTTCCGTACGTTACCAGCGCACAGATTGGCGACTGTGCCAATGAACAGTATATGAATTCCCTTGGGATCCGCAACTTCGATGTCTGTGTAGTGGCGATCGGAGATAATTTTCAAAGTTCTCTGGAAATCACCTCTCTTCTTAAGGATTTGGGGGCAAAATTTGTTCTCTCCCGGGCAAGCCGTGACATCCATGCCAAATTTCTTCTGAGAAACGGTGCCGATCAGGTGGTTTACCCTGAAAAAGAGATGGCAATCCGGTCAGCCGTCCGCTACAGCTCCGATAATATTTTCGACTACATCGAACTGACTCCTGAACATTCCATATATGAAATACCAGTCCCCGAAGGCTGGATCGGAAGAAGTATTATTGAAATGAATATCCGCAAAAAATATAACATTTCAATTTTAGCGGTTAAATACAATGACACCCTTCATCCCCTGCCGGGCGCTGATTATACCTTTAAAGCAAACGATGAACTGATTATTCTCGGTGCAAACCGCGACATAAACCGGTTTGTTTATTAAATACCGCAGCTAACCGGCCCGAACAGGCCCAGGCTGCCGTCTTCAATGCAGGCAGAGTGCGGACGCTTACCGGCGTACCGCCCTCTGCCTTTTATGATCGTCTTTTTCCTGTATAATCTTACCAATTCCGGTAATAATCCAATCAAATAAATAACTGCGGAGGACATCAAATTGAGAATACCGGAGCATGTGGGGATTATCCCCGATGGAAACAGAAGATGGGCGCTTCAAAAGGGCCTGAATAAAGAAGATGGATATGAGCGCGGCATTTCACCCGGCATGTCTTTATTCCACACCTGCCAGAAGCTGGGAATAAAGGAAATGTCTTTTTACGGATTTACGGCCGATAATACGAAACGTCCTTCCGTACAGCGCCTGGCCTTTACAAAAGCATGCGTTGCCGCCGTAAAGGTACTTTCGGAGGAAAACGCAAGTCTTCTGGTGGTCGGCAATACGGATTCCGCGATGTTTCCTAAGGAACTCCTGCCTTACACCACGAGACGGGATTTCGGAAAAGGCGGAATGAAAATTAATTTTCTTGTCAATTACAGCTGGGAATGGGATTTGGGATTAAAGAACGGGATGATTGGCCCAAAACTCGGAACTGCCGATGTTTCCCGCGTGGATCTCGTAATCCGGTGGGGAGGCAGACGGCGTTTGTCCGGTTTTCTTCCTGTCCAGTCGGTATATTCCGACTTCTATGTTGTGGATGATTACTGGCCGGATTTTTCACCGCGCCATGTGGAGGAAGCGATTTCCTGGTACTCCAGACAAGATGTGACGCTGGGCGGTTAAAGCTCCAGCGTCATTCCTGTCTCCACCAGACGGCAGCGTTCGCCAAACATTGTCTTCATTCTGCCGATGGCCTCAATGCCTGTACAGTGGACCGGCATGAGAATATCAAATTTACGTTTTTCAAGCTCCCCGGCGGTTTCTGTAATCCGCTGCGCAGATGCGCCGGTTAAGTGCATTCCGGCAAAGACGCTGTGCAGCTTTTGGCCGGGAAATGCCTGTGACACGTATTCCAGACAATTCAGAATCCCTGGGTGGCAGCAGCCGGCAAACAGGCAGAGCCCTTTCCCTGTTTCAAAGAGAAGCATCTGTTCATCGTTCATGTAGTCCGGCCTTTTTTCCGGTCCGTCCTCAATGAAAAACTGTTCCGGCCTCTTTTCCAGACCCGGCGTATATGGGATGTCGCCAAGGACCCATACTCCCGGGGCAATCTCCTGCTTTCTTTCAGTCAGCCTGATCGAGCTTTCAATCAGTTCCCTTTTCCAGGGAATGCCTATGATGCGGTAAGTCCGGCGATCGCTGTTGATTGCCGTCTTACCCAAGAAGGCTGTCTCCCTGACATAGACGGGAGGCATATCTATCCCTGCCTTCCGATATTCTTCCGCCAGAAATTTGAGGCCCCCGCAATGGTCGAAATGGCCGTGGCTCAAAATAATCCCATTAAGCCCCATGAGCCGCTCCCCCAGCAGTGCCGCATTTTTCATGAATACGTCCGTCTGCCCGGTATCAAACAGCCAGCGCTTTCCTTCGTGTTCGATCAACAGTGACAGACCGTGTTCTGCGAGAAAGCTTCTTTTTCCCGCTGTATTTTCATTTAAAACCGATATATTCATGTTTTTCACCTCATTCGTAACAGTTCAGACAGCATGAACAGTTACCTTAATTCATAAGACTATCAGCCGCAGTCCGCTTTAGGCGGATTCTAATGTTACTATTCACGGCCCAATGTCTTTTCGTTAACAGTGCAATAGATTGGAGATTTAACTGAGGCCCGGAGGACGCGTCCGGAAGGGACCATGTCCGGTGTGGTGAGGGGGGCTGTCTGAGTCTTCCGTCCCCGTGGGAGGTTGGTCGTGGAGGGGGAATCCGGCCGGAATGAATTGCTGCGGGGACCGTTTGCACTCTTTG